>OLGZ01000001.1_pt1 | contig 499650 bp, 406 predicted proteins | sample 1605981 | NCBI WGS metagenome assembly OLGZ01 (sample SAMN03283291) | human gut metagenome | biome: human-associated habitat; material: feces | host: Homo sapiens | place: Peru | collected 2012
ATTGTTCGTCAATCATTCCATGGGGGAGTAATGGCCAGGGAACAGGCGCAAGTGGCATTTCAAAACGGTACCAAGAAGTGGCGTTACAAGGGTGTTTCCGCTGACGGCCGCACCAAGCAGAAGGGCGTTATCGAAGCGCAGACGCGAGATCAGGCCATCGATCGCGTGAATAAACTCGGTCTGATTCCAACGGAACTTGTTGACGTGAACGCAGGCACCGGTCTCAATACCAATATTGAAATCAAAGCGTTCGAAAAATATCCAAGCAAAAAAGACTTCGCGGTTATGTCACGTCAGCTTGCCACCATGGTGGCGGCAGGCGTCTCCCTGATTCGCGCACTGAATATCGTTACTGAACAAATCGGAAATGTGAAACTGCGCAATGCGGTACGTGACTGCATGCAGCAGGTTGAGGCGGGATCATCGTTTTCCGAAGCAATGGACAATAATCCCGACCATCTGTTCCCGCCCATTATGACCAACATGGTGCGGGCCGGCGAAACCGGCGGCTTCCTTGACAAATCCCTGATTACCGTGGCCGACAGCTTTGAAGCGGACGTGCGTTTGCAAGGTCAGATCAAAGGCGCACTGGCTTACCCGGTGGTGGTGCTCGGCATTGCTGTGCTGCTGGTGGGCGTGATGCTGCTGACCATCGTGCCCATGTTCGACAGCATGTATGCGTCGATGGGCGCGGAACTGCCATGGGTCACGCAGATCATGGTTGATATGGGCAAGGCCGCACCGGTTGGCATTCCCGTGATCATTGTGTGCGCGGTGGCGTTCGTCATGTTTTGGAAGCGCAATCGCAACAAAGACATCATTCGTACCTGGTGGGATCCGTTCACGTTGAAGGCGCCCGTGTTCGGCAAACTGACCACCAATGTGGCATTGGCGCGATTCTGCAACAATTTCGCATCCATGCTCGCTTCGGGCGTGCCCATTCTGCAGGCGCTTGACATTGTCGGATCCACATCCGGCAATTATGTAATCGACGAAGCATCCAAACGAGTGTCTCGACTCGTGGAACGCGGCTATAGGCTGGCGGACAGTATGGGTACCGAAAAAGTGTTCCCGAACATGATGGTGCAGATGGCGGCGATCGGTGAGGATTCCGGCGCCATCGACCAGATGCTCGCCAGCGCGGGCAAAGCGTATGACGAAGAAGCGCAATCCATCGCCAAACAGCTCACTTCGTTGCTGGAACCGTTGATGATTCTGGTGCTCGGTAGCGTGGTCGGCTTCATGGTGGTGGCATTGTACATGCCGATGTTCTCCATGTTCGACGCCATCAACGGGCAAGCGTAAGCGAAAGCGGGAAGGTTGAACATGAAGAACGGATTGTGGGCCGGACTCAACCGCAGGTATCGTGCCAGATTATGCCAACGCATGGGGGAGCGGGGCGCGGCCATGATGCTCGCGGTACTGTTCGTAATGGTGGTGCTCACCACGTCGGCACTGGTAATGACCATACTGCTTTCGCAAGCATTGCCGTACAGGAATAATAAGGAGAACGCGCAAGTCGGGTATGCCGCCGAATCTGGACTCGAAGTGGCATTGAGTTTCCTGCGTGAAGCGGAAGCAAGCAAGGACTATAAGAAACTGCTACCGTCGACCGCATCAAACACTGGCAATGCCAGCTTGGATGAGACCTTCACTACAGCATCGGACGGGTCGGTGCTGCTCAACAATGCGGAAGTCAACAACGACGTGTCGGCAACGGGCGTGAGCTCGTTCACTCCGGACGATATCTCGTACCGAGTGCAAATCGGATATTATGACGACGATCCAAGCTCATCGCCGGCCAAACGACTCACATCCGAAAGCGAGCTGAAGAACGCGAAATATGCGTGGGTGCGTTCCTACGGGTATATCAACAGGTATCCGAATGGGCGAAGCGCGGGTACGGAAACCAGCGCGCGCCGAGCCATGAGCGCCATCTACCAATTCGAGACAACGAGCGGTGATGACAGCTACGTGATCTCCACCAAGGGTGGACGTCTCGGTATGGGCTTCTACGCGGCAGCGCCAAACAACGAGCGCCGTACCAACCAGCCGACCTGGAAGGAAATCGCCTCGTATGATGTCGATGAGAACGGTGATCCGACCGGCATGGTGGACTATGTCAACAAGCCTGGATCCAAGAATGCGGCCGACGCTATGAGCAATACCATCACTATGAATCCGGCAAACCAAACTTGCATGCTTGCCACCACCAAGCCTGTAGACAAGGTCGAAACGCTTGACGCCATGCTTGACCCGAACGGCAAGCCGGTGGAAGGATCGGCGTTGGTGATTCTTATGCAAGCGCATAAGAAAGACTCCAGCAGCGACGACCTGTATTACACGGAACAGTGCAAAGCCAACGGCGCCTACAAAGACCTGAACACATGGGTGTATTGGAAGGATGATTCCATTCGCCCCGCATCCAATCTGACATTGTGCGTTACCGGAGCTGACATTACGCATGTTGGCGGAGGCACTGCAGGAGCCGCCACATTGCAGAAATGCGGCGAGTCGTACGGACCCAACTACCAAAGCGACTATTACACCGATCCTGACAAGAAAGCGCAGCAAGACGAAAAGAACAATCCGTCAAGCCTGCTCAACAAATACCAGAAGTGGGCGTTCTATAACGGTTTCATCAATGCGGGCTACTACAACGAGCTAGATAGCGTGCGCGATGAGGCGAACAAGTATGATGCGTCTCTACCGGAATCGCAAGGCTATGCCGTCGGCGGTGTGCAAATGCAGAAGAAGACCCGCTTCCAAGTGCTGGAAGTTTCCAACAAGGCGAATGTGGGCGTCACTATTCAATATCTGAGCGGCGGTCACTGGGCGTCCAACGTCGATGATGCTGCCGATTTGACTCCGCATTTCCTGATGGTGTCGAAGTGGAATTATTCGCTCACCGACGTGAAATCCTGGTTCGACGTGAACGGTGATTTCGAAGACGCCACCGCATCGTTCGGACAGGCGGGAGAAGCCGGCTATGCCACGAAGCAGATCGTCAATGAAACGTCCGGATTCTGCATTTCGTCATCGCAAGACGGATTCGACGCATACACGTCAACCTGCCGAGTGGGTGGCGGTGATTTCAACCCATACTGCTACCACAACACCATCAATGGCAATCCGGCGCAATCATCTTCCGATCTGCATCAGATCGACTACTGCGGGGTGTCCGATTCCACCAAGCGTAAAACCGATCAGGCCGAATATGTTGAAGACACGTCGAGTGACGGCAGTGGCGTGAGCACGCAGATTTGGACGATGGTGAACGGGTCGAAGCGTTGCTATGGGTTCGGCGGTTCGGGTAAATTCCAACTTATGGAATGCTCGGCTGCGCCAACATTCACCCGATACAACGAAAAAGCGTCTGACGAGCACAGTAAAGGTACGTTCCAACTCAACGGTCAATGCCTGACGGAAGTGTATCCGGGAGACAAAATCGACGGCAATCCCTCATACTCCGGACGTATCGACGGGCATGCCGACGTGATTATGGCCAAATGCGGATCGTCACGAGACTTTTTGAACCGAGAAATCAAATCGCAGGTGTGGAATGCCTCGGTTAACCTCGGAACAGGCGGCTCAGGCGGCGGCGTGATTTATGGCGGTGGTAGTTCTACCACATTGGAGCCATCCTCCACCAAAGGCTACGTGACATCCAAAGAACTGAACCCGTCCACTATCGCATGGTGAGCGCTGCGGGAGATGGATGTGAACATGAGCATTGTGAACGATACGCCAACTGTGGTGCTGCTACTCGTGGCATCGCTGGTAATCGGCTGCATTTTCGGATCGTTTCTGAACGTGGTGATTTGGCGCGTGCCCAACCACATCAGCTTGGTAAATCCGAAACGCAGTTTCTGCCCGAACTGCGAAGCCCCGATCGCATGGTATGACAATATTCCCATCATTTCTTGGCTGGTGCTCGGCGCGAAATGCCGGCATTGCAAAGAACCGATCGCCGTACGTTACCCGATTGTGGAAGCGTTGGGCGGACTGTCGTTCCTCGCCGTCACCTTGGGGGCGCTATTCGGCGCGTATTCGCCATGGATATTGCCGGAACTTTACGTATTCGCAGCGGTTTCGATCGTGATCGCATACATTGATCTCGACCATCATCTGATCCTCAATGTTGTGCTATTGCCAACGCTGACTGCAACACTGGCACTGCTGGCTTTGGCATCACTCGGTACGAATGAGTGGAACAGGCTCGGTCGCGCTGTGATATGTGCGATAGTGCTCGGCGCGTTCTATCTATTGCTTTCCATCATATGGAAAGGTGGCATGGGCGATGGCGATATCAAACTTGCGTTCATACTTGGCTTGATTACGGGCTGGCTCGGATGGTCGCAATTCATCATCGGGGCGTTCGCAGCCTTCTTTATTGGAGGATTCTTAAGTCTTGTGCTGATTGTCGGCAAAAAAGTCGATATGCATGGAGGCATACCGTTCGGACCGTCCATGCTGCTCGGCATATGGCTTGGCATATTCGTCGGGGCTCCGATCGCCACACTGTACTTGCAAGTGACGGGACTCGCCTGAACCAATCCCTCAGCCAACCTGCAACACGTTATATATAAGGAGAGAGCATGAGATCAATAACGGCGCTGTCGATCGCGAACGACGCCATCCGTGCGGCGGTCATAGCAGACCCGTATTCGGATCTGCCCACCATCAAGCATTTCCAGGCGATCCCGTTGCCGAACGGAGCCGTAGTGGATGGCGAAGTGGTCGACCATGATGTGGTGGCCGGACTGCTGAACACACTGGTGAAGCGATTCAAATTCCCCCGCGAGGACACGGCTCTCGTCTACTCCAGCCGACGCATGGTGTTTCGCGAGGCGGACTTTCCCTACATGTCGCTGAACGATCTGAAATCCACCTTGCCTTTCCAAGCCAAAGGCATGATTCCGCTGCCTATTGAGGAATCCGAGCTCGACTTCGTGCCATTGAACGTCATCGACAGCGAACAAGGCAAACAGTTGCACGGCATACTCGTGGCGACATTGCGTAACGGACTGGAAAAAACCGCGCGCACAGCCGAAGACGCGGGATTTGTGATCACATCGATCGATGCGGGCCCGTTCGCGCTTGCCAGACTGTTCGCCGACACCAACCAGCAGCAGACCGAAGCGGTGGTCAACATCAGCGGCAACGGCACCGACGTGATCGTGCTCGAAAACGGGCAGCCCGCCTACATGCGCGTCGTGCCATCCGGCGCGGATGACGTGACCGACGCCATCGCCAACGCGCTCAGTATCTCATTCGAAGACGCCGAACGCATCAAAAACCAGATCGGCCTGCAAAACGTGACCGGCGACGAACGACTCGAAAAAGCCGAGGAAGTCATCCGCGAAACCACGGCGCAGCTGATCGTCGGCATCCGCAATACGCTCAACCTGTACGACGTGGACCATGCGGGCGGCACCATCAGCGGCGTGGTGCTTACCGGAACCGGCGCACGGCTGATCGGACTGCCGCCGGTATTGGCCAGTTCCATCAACAAAGTGGTGCGGATCGGCGACCCCTTCATCCGTTTCCGGCTTTCCAAAGAAGTGGAACGGCAGAACATCATGGCGCACGCGATCGATTTGGGCGCAGTGCTTGGACTGGTAATCGGAAAGAAGCCGAGGTGAACGGACGATGAGCAGAAAAAACAACGGAAACATGAAGCAGATCGGCAGCTCCCACTGCGGTCGACGCGGCAAAATCAAGGATAATCCGAATCCTGAAACCAGTGATGGCGAGAAAACCTCGATTCTGTCGATGAATATTTCCGACATCGGCAAAGCGCTGCGTGCGAGCAGTTCGAAAACCTCCAAAAAGGCTGATCTGCCCGCCGAATGGAATGTGCGCGCCAACCTGCTGCCACGTTCCATCGTGACGCTCAATCGTGATCGTGCCATCAAATACTTGCTGTCATACGTGCTTATCGTGGTGGTGGTTGCGGCCATTGCCATCAGCGCGGGCATGGCGGTGCGCGTGAGCTGGGCCGACCATCGCGTGGAGGAGGCACAGGCGAAAACCCTGTCGTTGCAGAAGGAAAAGGCGGAATTCAAAGACGTGGAAGACACGTTGAACTCGCTGTCCGATTCGCAAAGGTCACGTATCGCCGCGCTCTACGACGAAATGGATTGGATGAAGGTGGTGGATTCGCTCAATGGCGCGCTGCCAGCCGGAGGCCAGTACACGAACCTGTCGTTGAGCAGTTTCCAGATTGGCGGGTCTGACGCTTCTTCGAATAGTGCTACATCTTCAGTATGGTCTGGGAATGGTGTGATTTCCGTTGATTTTACCGTTCTTTCTCCAGATTTCATATCTGCAAAAGATTTTATCGGTAATTTTGCTGCAATTCCTACCTATAAAACAGGCTATGTGAGTTCCATTACCGAAAACAGCGATGAAAACGGCACCACCTATACATACACGGGAACGGTGTCGTTGAAGATGGATACCAATACCACGTCACGAAGCGACAACGCGGCTGGTGCTGACGACGCCAACCGAGCATTGCAGCAGCAGCTACGCGACAGCCTGAACAAAGCCGCGGCAGGGGAGTCGACTGATACTACCGACAGCGCGACCGCAACTGACGAAACATCCAATGAATGATCGGGAACAATCATGAACAAGCATAAAATCGCATGGATCGCATTGGCCGCAGGTATTGTCTTCGTCATCATGCTGACATGGCTGGTCGGCGTTTCCCCGCAAATCAGCCATATCAAATCATCCGACGCGCAAACTGCGCAAATCGATGAGAACAATAAGGAAACACGCGACGAAATCGAAACATTACGCATCGCCAGCGAAACGATCGGCCTGCAGAAAGACCGTTTGCGCCAGTTGCAGCGGCAGATTCCAGACGGCTATAACCAGCAGGAATTCATCAATTCGTTGGATGCGTCCGCTGCGGGAACCGGCGTCGCCATCAAATCGGTGAATTTCGATGATGCGGTCGACGCCGACATTCCAGCTGAAATGCAAGGCACCATTCAAGCCGGTCAGCTGGTGCAGGTGTCGGTAAGTATCACCGCCACGGGAAGCTATGATGCCATGCGTAATTTCGTGGCATCCGTGCAGAACATCAACCGTATCGCCGTGCCGGAAAATGTGACCTACACACTTGACAGAAACGGTGACGAAACGAAAAATGCCGTGGTGATCGATTGCAAGATCTGGTCGCTATTGCTCGACAACGACACGGTTGAAGACGAGAACGCCACGAAACAGTAACGCGGGTGGCGTTCTGTCACCGCGTAAAGGTAGGCTTTGCGCTTGTAAAGACCCCAAACCGTTCAAACCAGAAGGTGCATTGTGGCTGTATCCAAACTCGATGAAGTCGTATCCCTCGCCAAGCGTCGTGGCTTTGTTTTTCCCGCCGGTGAAATCTATGGTGGAACCCGTTCCGCGTGGGATTACGGTCCGCTCGGCGTTGCGCTGAAAGACAATATCAAGCGCGAATGGTGGCGTTCCATGGTCGTCACCCGTGGCGACGTGGTGGGCGTTGACACGTCCATTATTCTTCCGCCGGCCGTGTGGGTGGCTTCCGGTCACGTGTCCGTGTTCAACGATCCGCTGATCGAATGCCTCAACTGCCACAAGCGTCACCGCGCCGACAAGCTTGAGGAATCCTATGCCGAAAAGCATGGCGACAAGCTGCCGGAAAACGGCCTGAAAGACATTGTGTGCCCGGATTGCGGCACCCGTGGCAACTGGACCGAACCGCGCGACTTCAACATGATGCTGCGCACCCACCTCGGACCGGTCGAAGACGAGAACTCGCTGCACTACCTGCGTCCGGAAACCGCACAGGGCATTTTCGTGGACTTCAAGAACGTGATGACTTCTTCGCGTTCCAAGCCGCCGTTCGGCATCGCCAACATGGGCAAGTCCTTCCGTAACGAGATCACTCCGGGCAACTTCATCTTCCGCACCCGCGAGTTCGAGCAGATGGAAATGGAATTCTTCGTGGCTCCGGGCACCGATGAGGAATGGCACCAGTACTGGATCGACGCGCGTACCCAGTGGTACATCGACCTTGGTGTGAAGCCGGAGAACCTGCGCCATTATGAGCATCCGAAGGAGAAGCTGGCCCACTATTCGAAGCGTACCGTCGACATCGAATACAAGTTCGGCTTCCAGGGTTCCGATTGGGGCGAGCTTGAAGGCGTCGCCAACCGTACCGACTTCGATCTTTCCGCGCATGCCAAGCATTCCGGCGAGGATCTGAGCTACTTCAACCAGGCCACCGGCGAAAAATACGTGCCGTACGTCATCGAACCGGCCGCCGGCCTGACCCGTTCCCTCATGGCCTTCCTTGTTGACGCCTACGACGTTGACGAGGCCCCGAATACCAAGGGCGGCGTCGACAAGCGCACCGTGCTTCGCCTTGATCCGCGCCTGGCTCCGGTCAAGGCCGCTGTACTGCCGTTGAGCAAGAAGCCGGAATTGCAGACCGTGGCACACGATCTGGCCGCCGATTTGCGTCAGCATGACTGGATGATCGACTATGACGAGGCCGGTGCGATCGGTCGTCGCTATCGCCGTGAAGACGAAATCGGCACCCCGCTGTGCATCACCGTCGACTTCGACACGCTTGACGATCAGGCCGTCACCATTCGTGAACGTGATACCATGCAGCAGGAGCGCGTCGCACTCGACAAGGTGGCTGATTATGTGGCCGCACGCATTGGCGAGAAGCATGTACGTTACCCGCAGGTGCCGGTTGAGATGGGCGGCGAGGCTTGGCCTGAGTCCGTCAAGATCGCCGAAGCCGGTGGCTTGTATTAAAGCTGGATACTGGTTACCATAGCGTTCTTATGCCAGATAGCATTGTGACTGCTTACGAGGAATCCGACGTGCTCGACCCGCGTACCGACGCGGTGAGGCCGTCGGTTCCTCCGGTTATGAAGCCTGTTGATTTAGGGCCGGTACACGTTGAAACCCCGGTGGTGCTTTCGCCTATGGCGGGCGTTACCAACTGGCCGTTCCGCGTGATTTGCGAAAGCTACGGACCGGACGGTCTATACGTGGCCGAAATGATCACCGCGCGCGCGTTGGTCGCACGCAATCCCAAAGCGTTGCGGTTGTGCCATTTCGCGCCGAGCGAGAAAATCCGTTCGCTGCAACTGTACGGTGTGAACCCGGCGATCGTGGAACAGGCCGCGAAAATTGTCATCGACGAAAACATGGCCGACCATGTCGATCTGAACTTCGGATGCCCCGTGCCGAAAGTGACCCGACGTGGCGGCGGATCGGCTTTGCCGTGGAAGACGGATCTGTTTCGCGAGATCATCCAGCGTGTGGTCAAGGTCTGCGATGCTGCCAACGTGCCGGTGACGGCTAAAATCCGCGTCGGCATCGACCATGAGCATGAAACGTTCTTGGAAGCGGGCCATATCGCGCAGGAGGAAGGCTGCAAGGCGGTGACCTTGCACGCGCGTACCACCGCCGAATATTACGGCGGGCATTCCGACTGGAGCCGGATTGGCGAGCTGGTCGAAGCGCTTGACATTCCAGTGTTCGGCAACGGCGATATTTGGGGTGCGAACGATGCGCTTGCCATGGTTGCCGAAACCGGTTGTGCCGGCGTTGCGATTGGCCGCGGCTGCCAAGGCAGGCCATGGCTGTTCGCCGATATCAAGAATGCTTTCGCAGGCAGCGATGAGCGCGACGACCCCACACTGGGTGACGTGTGCCATGTGGTTGAACGGCATGCGGAATTACTGACCGAATTCTATGATGGCGATGAGCAGATGGCCGTGCATGATCTGCGTAAGCATATCGCGTGGTATCTCAAGGGATTCCCTGTTGGGGGCTCCACTCGCCGCGCATTCATGGAATGTGAAAATCTTGAGGATGTCAGAGCCGAAATAGGCAAGCTGGATCCCAACATCCGTTTTCCCGAGCGAGTGGTTGACAAGCCAAGGGGGCGCGTGCGCTTCGCAAAGAAAGTGCATCTGCCTTACGGATGGTTGGAATCACGGGAAACAACGCATGATGAACGTCAGGCGTTGTTTGGGGATGATCCTATGGACGCCAGCTATTGAATATGACATGCTGATGTGGTTAAATCGTCGTGGGGGCACCGAAAGAGGGTAAATCGCAGGCGAAATGAACACGTTAGCAATAAAAAAGTGAAAAAACGCCGTTACACACGGTGAAAAGTGCGCGTACTGCAGCGTGTCTGCGATAAAGTTGTGCGTAAACGCGAGTGACAGGAGACTATGGTGAGCGAGATTGCCCAGACTGACAATTTCAACGACAAAACGAATATCAAGGTTGTCGGTGTTGGTGGAGCTGGCGGTAATGCCGTCAATCGCATGATTGCCGAGGGTCTTCAAAGTGTTGAATTCATTGCGATTAATACCGACGCGAAGGACCTGATGCGTTCCGACGCCGATGTCAAGATCTCCTTGAACGATGCCACCAGCCGTGGTCTTGGCGCCGGTGCCGACCCGGAGAAGGGCGCCAAGGCCGCTCAGGATCATCAGTCCGATATCGAGGAATCGCTCAAGGGCGCCGATATGGTGTTCGTGACCTGCGGTGAGGGTGGTGGCACCGGTACAGGTGCAAGTCCGATCGTGGCTCGTGCCGCACACCAGCAGGGTGCGTTGACCATCGCGGTGGTTACCCGTCCGTTCGGCTTTGAAGGTCCCCAGCGTGCGGCTTCCGCAGCACTTGGCATTGAGAATCTGCGCAAGGAAGTCGATGCGCTGATCGTGATTCCGAACGATCGACTGCTTGAGCTTTCCGATCGCACCATCGGCATCGTCGATGCGTTCAAGACCGCCGACACCGCATTGCTGGCCGGCGTGCAGGGCATCACCGACCTGATTTCTTCGAACTCGTACATTCACGTCGACTTCAACGATGTCAACGCTATTCTGCGTGGCGCGGGCACCGCACTGTTCGGCATCGGTTCCGCACGAGGCGAGGATCGCGCCACCCAGGCAGCCGAAATCGCCATCAGCTCGCCGCTGCTGGAAGAAAGCATCGAGGGTGCCCACGGCGCGCTGATCAATATCGCCGGCCCGTCCGATCTGAAGCTGCAGGAAGCGGCCGCCGCCACCCAGCTGGTGGGCAAGGCCATCCATCCGGAAGCACAGATCATCTGGGGTCTTTCCCTCGACGACGCTTACGGCGACGAAGTGCGTGTCACCGTTATCGCCGCAGGCTTTGATGCCAACTCCAAGAAGGCGGCTCAGGCTGAAGCCCAGAAGCAGGCAGAGCCTGCGGAAAGCACGGTGCCGCTGTCGGCGTTGTCCGCAGCCCCGAGGGCAGCGGCGGTTCCGCAGCAGCCCCAGCCTCAGCTTATTCAGACTCCGGAAGCCCCGAAGGTGCAGCCGCTGTCCACTTATATTCCGTCCACTCCGGAACCCGTCGTTCCGTCATTCGACCAGACCACCGAGCATGAAGTGGTGTCTTCGAACGACGCCGGCGATTTGGATATTCCGGATTTCCTGCGCTAAAAGCAACGCGAAGACGCGAAAGGATCGTTCATGGCAGGTTTTATGAAAAGCGCGATGTCCTATTTGGGCATGACCGACGTTGCCGAGGGTGACGAGGATTTCAACGAGGAGGCTGAGAGCAGCGAAACCTCGTTCGATTCCGACCATTCCGTAACCCCGATGGCTTCGACTCCTGCCGCGACGTCCGCACCGCGCGAGCAGACCAAAGCCAACCCGTTCCAAGGCGGAAGGGTGAGCCGTATCACCACGATTCACCCGAAATCCTATGAGGACGCTCAGCTGGTCGGACGTGCCATTCGCGACGGCGTTCCGGTGGTGCTGAACCTGACCGGTGTGGCCGAGGCCGTGGCGTATCGCATTGTGGACTTTTCCGCGGGTGTGGTTTTCGGCGTGCGTGGCTCCATCGAACGTGTCACTCCGCGCGTGTTCCTGCTGAGCCCAGCTCAGGTGAACATCAAGGTTGAGGAACCGCAGGCGAATAACTCGTCGCACGATTTGTTCGCCGACTGATATAGACAAAAGCCGTTGCGAAAGCAGACTGCATGAAGCCTCCGTCACCCGTGATGGGGGCTTTGTTATGTTCTGTTGCTAAGGTGGTGCCCCATGATTTTGTCTTTGATCGGTAGCATCGTCCACTTTTTGGTGAATGCCTACATTCTGGTGCTGTTCATTCGCATGATTCTCGATTGGGCTGCTGTGTTGGCATCGGCATGGCGTCCACGGGGGTTGGTGTCGTCGTTGATCGACGCGGTTTACCAGTTGACGGAGCCTCCACTGCGCTGGCTACGCCAATATATCCGTCCTATTCCAATGGGTCCCATCTACTTCGATGTGGCATTCATCGTTCTTTATTTCATTCTCATTGCTATTGATTTCCTCATTTAATGTATGTCAAATGCCGATTTTTCGCAAAAAATCGGTGGTTCCGTGCTAGAGTCGAACAATGAAAGCAACAACAGCAAGGCATCAAGCCCAAAGCGAGGTGTAAGATTTATGGCTCTGTTGACGCCGAAAGATATCAGAGAGCATACCTTCCAGACCGTGAGGTTCAAGGAGGGGTATGACGTCGATGAAGTCGACGATTTTCTCGATCAGGTAACCGAGACGGTGGAGGCCCTTGGCAAGCAGGCGGTTGCCAGCGGCCAGGCTACTCAGTCCCTCGGCCCGGATGTTGCGGGGCTCAACTCCAAGATTTCCGAGCTCAGCGCCCAGGTTCAGTCCCTGCTGCAGGAGAACGCGACATTGAAGTCCGCCTCCGAGCAGGCAGCTGGCGCTGGTGATCAGGCAGCTCAGGCCGCACAGGTCGCAGCAGCCAAGCTCACCGAGGCTGAGGAAAGCAACCGTGCTCTGTCGGCTCAGAACGAACAGCTCAAGGGTCAGGTGGATCGCCTGTCCGCACAGGTCGACCAGCTCACCGCACAGGCGGCTGAAGCTGCAGGCCAGGCGGATCTGGGCGAACAGCTGACTTCCATGCAGCATGAGCGCGACGCATTCCGTGCACAGACCGAAGACCTGTCCCGTCAGCTGGCTTCCGCACAGCAGCAGGTTGTGGTGGCCCAGCAGCAGGCGGCTGAGATCCAGCAGCTCAATGCAAGGCTTGAAGAGGCTCAGGAGCAGGTCGCCCAAGCTCAGCAGCTCACGCAGCAGCATGCGGCACAGTCCCAGCAGCAGGATGAGCGTGCCCAGCAGCAGGCCGCGCAGATTCAGCAGCTTGCACAGCAGCTGCAGGAATCGCAGCAGCGTGAAGCCCAGCTGCGCGAGCAGGTCGCCAAGGTCGAACCGAGTACCGAAACCGGAAGCCTGCAGAAGATTGCAGGAGCCGCAGCCAGCGCCAACACGGAGCCGGAGCGTGCCACCGCCATGCTGACCTTGGCTATGCAGCTGCACGACCAGTACGTCGACAAGGGCAAAGCCAAGGCTAAGGAAATCACCGACGAGTCCCAGCGTAGGTACGATGAGCTCATCGGCAATGCCAACGATTACTCCAACCGCACTCGCACCGAAGCCGACAACTACTCCGAAGGCACCCGTTCTGAAGCCGATCAGTATTCGGCTGACACTCGTGCCAAGGCTGATGGCTACCTGAACCAGAAGACTCAGGAAGGCGATGCCTATCTGACCAAGCGTGCTCAGGAAGGCGATGACTATCTGGCGCAGCGCACTCAGGAAGGCGATGACTATCTGGCGCAGCGCACTCAGGAAGGTAATGCTTACTTGGATCAGAAGACTCAGGAAGGTAACGCCTACCTTGCTCAGAAGACGCAGGAGGGTGATACCTACTTGGATCAGAAGACTCAGGAAGGCGACGCCTACCTCGTGCAGAAGACCCAGGATGGTGATACCTACTTCTCCACGAAGCACAACGAAGCCGACGAATACGAGTCCGAAGTGCAGAAGCGCGCCTTCGACTACGATTCGAAGACCCGTACCGCAGCTGACGACTACGCCCAGCAGGTCCGCGACAATCTCGAAGCGCAGACCAAGGTCATCGAAGGCAACATTCAGGGCCTCAAGCAGTTCGAAACCGAATACCGTGCACGTCTTACCGAATTCCTCGGCCAGCTCGTGTCCCAGGTGTCCGACACGAACAACTATGATCAGGACTCCCAGGACGACTGAGATTAGGCTGTGTCTGACATCATGACAAATGATCAAAGACGGCTGCGCACCCGCGTGGCCGTCTTTGCGTGTATCGCCGTTGTGGCACTGGTACTCGACCAGATCAGCAAGGCATGGGCGCAGTCGGCGCTTGCCGACGGGCAGACGGTACGTGTGATTCCGGGCATCCTCTCATTCACGCTGGTGCATAATCCGGGTGCGTCCTTGGGCATGGGATCCAACATGACCTGGTTGATTTCGTTGCTTGCCATCGTGGCATGCGTGGCGTTGGTTGTACTGGCAATCCGTACCATTTCCATGAAATGGACGGTGGTGTTCGCTCTTGCTTTCGCCGGAGCATTGGGCAATCTCATCGATCGTGTGATGTATGCCGAAGGTTTCCTTAATGGCAAGGTCGTCGATTTCCTCAATTACGGATGGTCGGTCGGCAATGTTGCGGATATTTTCCTGATGGTGGCGGGCGTTGCCGCCGTCGTACTGCTGTTTGTCGGAGAGCCCTTCAGCCAGAAGGATCTTGACGAACAGGCTGCAGAACAGACGAAACAGACGACCGGAGACCAGAACGCATGAGCCGTCTTGTTCCCGCACCCGACGCGCTTGTCGGCAAACGATTCGATGTGGCCGTGGCCAAGATGCTTGGTATCTCCCGAGCCAAGGCCGCGGAACTCATCGAAAGCGGACAGGCGCGCGTGCTTGGTCGTGACATTTCCAAATCATCGACTCTGCAATCAGGCGAAACCGTCGAATTCGATATTGTCGAGGAACGGACCGAGCCTGAACCGATCGCACGAGATATGGCAGTGGTCTACGAAGACGATGATGTCATAGTGGTCGACAAGCCAGTGGGTGTGGCTGCTCACGCTTCCGTCGGTTGGACCGGTCCGACGGTGCTCGGCAGTCTGCTTGACAGGGGAGTGCGCATCACCTCCTACGGCGCCGCGGGACGTCAGGGCATCGTATCCCGCCTCGACGTGGGCACATCCGGATTGATGCTCGTGTGCAAATCTGACCTCGCCTACGTGGAAATGCGCAGGCAGTTCGCCGAACATGAAGTCGTCAAAACCTATCATGCACTCGTGCAAGGCAATCTCAAGGAAAACAAGGCCACGATCGAAGCGCCGATCGGACGGGCCAAAGTCTCCGATTTTCGTTTTTGCGTTACGCCCGCCGGCAAAGAAGCCATCACCCATTGGGATGTGATGGAACGTTTCGGTGAGGCGACGCTGGTTTCCGTGAATCTGGAAACCGGTCGAACCCATCAGATCCGCGTGCATTTCTCGTCCATCGGGCATCCGCTTGCGGGAGACGCCATGTACGGTGCCAATCCGCAGTTGGGTGAGGCATTGGGATTGGAACGGCAGTGGCTGCACGCCATGCAACTTGAATTCCGCCATCCGCGAACCCATGTGTGGACCATGGTGAAATCGCATTATCCAGCTGATTTGCAGCATGCGCTCGACGTGATGCGTGGCAGGCACGACACACAAGACAAGCCTGAAGTGTGATCGCACGTCACCAATCACCGGTAGATTGGAATGTATGGCTACTTCCGGAAATTTCGTGCAACTGCATAATCACACGCATTATTCACTGCTTGACGGGGCATCAAAGATTCCGGATCTGGTCAAGCGCGCCAAAGAACTCAACATGCCGGCCGTCGGCATCACCGACCATGGCAACATGCATGGTGCATACGAAATGTGGAGCACTGCGGTCGAGGAAGGCGTCAAACCGATTATCGGCATCGAAGCGTATGTGACGCCGGAAACCGCACGCCAAGATCAAACCCGCGTCAGCTGGGATACCAACTGGAATCCCGATATCGATCCGCAACATCGCAGGCGTAACCCCAACGACGTATCCGGCGGTGGTCTGATCACCCACCTTACGATGTGGGCGGAAACCGATGAGGGCCTTATCAATCTGATGAAGGCGTCCACTGACGCGAATCTCGAGGGACGTGTCATGCGATACCCCCGAATGGATAAGGAAATCCTTGCCAAATATTCGAAAGGCATTATCGCATCTTCCGGATGCCCGTCAGGCATCATCCAAACGCGACTGCTGCTCGGCCAATTCGACGAGGCATTACGTGCGGCAGGCGAATTGCAGGATATTTTCGGACGTGACAATTTCTATATCGAATTCATGGACCACGGTCTGAAAATCGAAAAACAGGTGACCGACGGTCTGCTAGACATTGCGAAAAAACTGAACGCGCCACTGCTCGCCACCAACGATTCCCATTACGTGCGCGCCGAAGACGCCGGCTCTCAGGATGCCATGCTGTGCATCAATTCGGGATCCACTCTTGACGAGCCGGGACGATTCAAATTCGACGGCACCGGCTACTACCTGAAATCCGCCGAAGAAATGCGTGAGCTGTTCAAAGACATTCCCGAAGCATGCGACAATACGTTGGAAATCGCCGAACGCTGCAATGTCATGTTCGACGATCATGAAGATGGCGCGTTCATGCCCCAATTCGACTGCCCGGAAGGTTGGGATGAGACGTCGCTGTTCCTGAAAAAAGTCGAGGAAGGCTTGGAACGGCGTTATGACGGGCATCCGCCGATCGAAGTGCTCAAGCAGGCCGATTACGAATGCGGTGTGATCTGTCAGATGCAGTTCTGCGGATACTTCCTTGTGGTGGCCGACTACATCAACTGGGCTAAATCGCATGGTGTGATGGTCGGGCCTGGCCGTGGCTCCGCGGCAGGCGCCATGGTGGCGTATGCCATGGGCATCACCGAACTCGATCCAATCAAGCACGGCTTGATCTTCGAACGATTCCTTAACCCGGAACGTGTGTCGCTGCCTGATATCGACGTCGATTTCGATCCGGATGGCCGCGGCCGCGTGCTTGACTATGTCGGAGACAAGTACGGGCGAGACAAGGTCGCGCAATGCGTGATCTACGGCACCATCAAAACCAAACAGGCGCTGAAGGATTCCGCACGAATCATGGGCTACGAATTCTCCATGGGCGAGCGCATCACCAAGGCGTTGCCGCCGGCGCAGACGGGTGGCAAGGATATTCCGCTGCATGATATTTTCGAGCCGAGTTCGAAGCGTTATGCGGAGGCCCGCGAATTCCGTGAGCTTTATGATTCCGATCCGGATGTGAAGCGCGTCACGGATGAGGCGATGGGTATCGAAGGCTTGATCCGTCAGACCGGTGTGCATGCGTGCGCCACGATCATGGGTAGCGAGCCGATTTCGAATACGTCGCCGTTGCTGGAACGTACCGATGGTACGGTTACGACCACGTTGGAATATCATACGTGTGAAACGCTTGGTTTGGTCAAGATGGATTTTCTTGGTCTTTCCAACTTGACGGTTATTCGCGATACGTTGAACAATATCGAGGCGAATGGCAAGACGCGTATCGACCATACGAAGATTCCGTTGGATGACCGTGCCACGTACGATCTGTTGTCGCGAGGTGACACGCTTGGCGTGTTCCAGTTGGATTCTGATGGTATGCGTTCGTTGCTGAAAACGTTGAAGCCGAATAACTTCAACGATATTTCCGCATTGATCGCGTTGTATCGTCCTGGTCCGATGGATATGGATTCGCATACGAATTATGCGAAGCGTAAGAATGGTTTGCAGAAGATCACGCCGATTCATCCTGAGGTGGCTGAGCCGCTGAAGGAGGTGCTTGATGAGACGTATGGTCTGATTGTGTACCAGGAGCAGGTGCAGTCGGCCGCGCGTATTCTGGCGGGTTATTCGTTGGGCAAGGCAGATGTGCTTCGTCGAGCGATGGGCAAGAAGAAGCCTGAGGTACTGGCCAAGGAGAAGGTGCCGTTCTTCGCGGGCATGAAGGAGCATGGGTATTCCCAGGAGGCGGCCCAAGCCGTGTGGGATATTTTGGTGCCGTTCTCGGGCTACGCGTTCAATAAGGCGCATTCGGCCGCATACGGTTTGATCTCGTATTGGACCGCGTATTTGAAGACCCATTATCCGGTGGAGTTCATGGCGGCTTTGCTGCAGGGTGCGAGTACGAACAAAGACAAGACCGCGTTGTATTTGGGTGAGGCTCGCCGTATGGGCATTCAGGTGTTGTCGCCTGATGTGAACGAGTCGGTGTACGAGTATTCCGCTGTCGGCGATGTGGTGCGTTTTGGCCTTGGCGCCATTCGTAATGTTGGCAAGGCTGCGGTTGATGCGATTGTCAAGGAACGCGACGGCAGTCATGGCAGGTATGTGAATTTCCCTGATTTCATCAAGCGTGTGCCGATGGAGGCGTTGAATCGTCGATTGGTTGAATCGTTGATTAAGGCCGGTGCGTTTGATTCGATTGATCCGAACCGTCGTGCGTTGTTTACGATTCATGAGGCTGCGATTAATTCGGTGGTCGGTTTGAAACGTAAGCAGGCTGAGGGCCAGTTTGATTTGTTCGCTGATTTGGAGGATTCCGGCGAAGACGATGCGGGCATGGGCGATGCCATGGTGAATGTGCCCGATGTGGAGGAGTGGGATAAGAAAACCAAGTTGAATTTCGAGCGTGAAATGCTTGGTTTGTATGTGTCCGACCATCCGTTGAGCGGTATGCAGTCGATTCTGGTGTCGTTGAGTGAAATGTCGATCGCGCATCTGATCGATCGCGCGGCGAATATGCCTGACGGACAGCAGGTGACGGTGGCTGGCTTGATCACGAATGTGGATCGTCGTGTGTCGAAGAAGGGCAATCCTTGGGCGATTGTGACGATTGAGGATTTGGAAAGCTCCATTCAGTGCATGTTCTTCGGCAAAGTGTATGAGGCCGCCGCTCCCGAACTGGCGGTCGATACGGTGGTGCAGATTCGTGGACAGGTTGAAAAACGCGATGAGACGGTGAGCATGCGTGCCACGGAATTCAACGTGCCGACGTTGGAAGCACAGGATGAGAAGCCGGTGACGATTATGCTGCCGCCGATTGCGCTTGACCAATCGCATGTGCAGCAGTTGGGGCAGATTCTTTCAAATCATCCTGGGCCCTGCGAAGTGAAGCTCGCGTTGATGGACGATAAGGGCAACGCCAAGGTACTGACGTTCGGCGACCGTTTCCGCGTACGCCGCGACACGAGTCTGTTCGCTGAGATCAAAATCCTTTTCGGTCCCAGTTCTCTGCCTTTGGGCTGACCGGTCGTGGGGATGATGCCGAAAGTTCAGCCGAATATCTCACTATGCGGCTGAACTTGAGACGCGCGGGCGTTCTCGTGACATCACGTTGTTACCATGGGGCGTTATGAGCGAAGAAAACTATATGCGAATCATTGACCTGCGTGGCAAGAAGCTGACCCGAGCTGAAATGCTGGAGGCTATGCCTCGCGCTGAGATGGGCACCAACGAGGCAACCGATCTCGTGCAGCCCATTCTTGACGATGTGAAGGCCCGCGGTGCTGCGGCCCTGCGTGACTTCGCGGAGAAATTCGACCATATCCGTCCGGAGAATCTGCGCGTGCCGGTGGAAGCCATGAAGGCCGCCGTCGACGAGTTGGATCCGGAAGTGCGTGCCGCCATCGAAGAGTCCGTGCGTCGTTCCCGCGCCGTGTCCGCTTCCCAGGTGCCGGCACCGTTCCACACCGATTTGGCTGAGGGCGCCCGCGTTTCCGAACGTTGGATTCCGGTGCAGCGTGTCGGTCTGTATGTGCCGGGTGGCAAGGCCGTCTACCCAAGCTCCGTCATTATGAATGTGGTTCCGGCACAGGCCGCCGGCGTGGAATCCCTCGCCATCGCAACCCCGCCGAGCCGTAACAATGCCGACGGTCTGCCTGACAAGACCATTCTCGCCACCTGCGCCATTCTTGGCGTCGACGAAGTGTATGCGGTCGGCGGCGCTCAGGCCGTGGCCATGTTTGCCTACGGCGCCAAGGGTTCCGAACCGCAGGATGGCGAGATCCTGTGCGATCCGGTCGACAAGATTACCGGTCCGGGTAACATTTTCGTCGCTACCGCCAAGCGCATGGTGTCGGGCATTGTCGGTATCGACGCTGTGGCAGGACCGACCGAAATCGCCATCATCGCAGACAAGGGTGCCAACCCGAGCTGGCTGGCCGCCGATCTGATCGGTCAGGCCGAGCATGACGAACTCGCCGGTTCCGTGCTCATCACCGACAGCGAAGAGATTGCCGAACAGGTGCAGGAGGATCTCAAGTACCGCGTGCCTCGCACCGAGCATTCCGAGCGTGTGAACACGTCGCTGCGTGGTCGTCAGTCCGGTATCATCCTCACCGATGGCATCGAGCAGTCCATTGACGCGGCCAACGCGTATGCCGCCGAACACCTTGAGGTCCAGACCGCCGACCCGGATGCCGTGATCGCCAAGATTCGCAACGCCGGTGCCATCTTCCGTGGCCCGTACTCTCCGGTGCCGCTGGGCGACTACATGTCCGGCTCCAACCATGTGTTGCCGACTTCCGGCACTGCACGCTTCGCCTCCGGTCTGGGCGTGCACACCTTCATGAAGCCGGTCGAAGTCATCGAATACGACGAGCAGGGATTGAAGACCCTCGCTGCTCGTGTGAACGCCTTCGCCGTTTCCGAAGATCTGCCGGCACACGGTGAAAGCGTGCTGAGCCGTTTCATCGACGATCCGTACAACAAGGAAACCATCAAGGAACAGGAAGAGCAGGCAGGCCTTCGATGAGTGAGACTTCCAGCAACGCCATTCCGGCATATCTTCCGCTGCGCAACGATCTGATCGGTGAGGAGCCGTACGGTGCGCCGCAATTGGACGTGCCGGTATGCCTCAACGTCAACGAGAATCCGTATGCGCCGGAACCGGCAGTGGTCGAAACCATCGCGCAGCGAGTCAAGGAAATCGCTCTGACGCTCAACCGTTACCCGGATCGTGAGCATATCGCGTTGCGTCAGGCATTCTGCGACTATCTCGAACGCGAGTCCGGCGTCAAGCTGGAAGTCGACCAGTTGTGGGGTGCCAACGGATCCAACGAGATCATGCTGCAGCTGTTCCAAGCTTTCGGCGGTCCAGGACGCATTGCGCTCGGCTGCGATCCGACGTATTCGATGTATCCGGAATACGCCCGCGACACGTTCACCACATGGAAGCTTGCGCACCGCAACGAGGATTTCTCGCTGAACGTAGACGCCACCATCAAGGCCATCGAAGACGTCAAGCCGGCCATGATCGTGCTCACCAGCCCGAACAATCCGACCGGCACGCCTCTGAAGATGGACGATCTCAAGCGCGTGCTCGAAGCCGCCAAAACCGCTGAAGTCGAAGGTGCCGCCGAAGGCGTGCATCCGGTGGTCGTGGTGGACGAAGCCTACATCGAATTCCGTGATCCGGGCACGCCCACCGCGCTCGAACTCATCGGCGAGTATGAGAATCTCGCCGTGAGCCGAACCATGAGCAAGGCGTTCGCCTTCGCAGGCGCGCGAGTCGGCTATCTGGCCGCCAACAAGGGCATTATCGACTGTGTGCGCATCGTGCGTATGCCGTACCACCTGTCGGCCGTCACCCAGGCAGCCGCGCTTGCCGCGTTCGAACATACCGACGAACAGCTCAGCCGTGTGGCGCACCTGCGTGACATCCGCAATCAGACCGCGGCATGGCTCAAGGAACAAACCTACAAAGGCCAGCCGCTCGAAGTGGCCGAGACGCAGTCCAACTTCATTCTGTTCGGCGGTCATTTCGACGATCGCGACCGCATCTTCGACGAACTGCTCAAGCGTGGTGTGCTCATCCGCACCGTCGGCCCTGACGGCTGGATGCGCGTATGCATGGGCACCGACGAGGAAATGGCGCGTTTCCGCGAAGCATTGGTCGAAGTGCTGCGTATTGTGGAACAGGACTGAGCACATACGGGACTGAACCAACACAACAGGACCGAACATTTTCCAAAAGGAGTCGCAACATGGCGCGTACCGCAACCATCGTTCGTGAAACCAGCGAATCCAAGGTCGAACTGAGCCTGAATCTCGACGGCACCGGCAAAACTGACATCGACACGTCGGTGCCGTTCTACAACCATATGATGACGGCGCTCGGCAAGCATTCGCTGATTGACCTGACCATCAAGGCCACAGGTGACACCGACATCGACGCGCACCATACCGTCGAAGACATCGCCATCGTGTTCGGTGAGGCGTTGAAGCAGGCGCTGGGGAACAAGCGCGGCATCCGTCGCTTCGCTGATGCGACCGTGCCGTTGGACGAGGCGCTTGCCAAGGCCGTGGTCGATATTTCCGGGCGTCCGTACTGCGTGTGCACCGGCGAGCCGGAAGGCTTCGAATACTGCATGATCGGCGGCCATTTCACCGGCTCCCTCGTGCGTCACGTTATGGAATCCATCGCCATGCATGCCGGAATCTGCCTGCATCTGCAGGTGATCTCCGGCCGTGATCCGCACCACATCGCCGAAGCCGAGTTCAAGGCCTTGGCACGTGCGCTTCGTTTCGCCATCGAGCCGGATCCGCGTGTCGACGGTATTCCGAGCACGAAGGGCGCTCTGTGATGAGCGACGATCGAAATAACGATTTCGACGATTTCCAAGGATTCGGTGGATCAAACGATTTCGGTGACCTCAACGCCGACGGCATGCATTTCAGCGAAGAGGAACTGGAAGCGGCCATGGCCGGCTTCGAGCAGGAATTCAAGGATGCCGAAGCGTCCAAGCATGAGCGGGCGGACAATCCGCCATCTGAAGCTTTCGATTCCTCCGAAGCTTCCGGTAACGCGGAATCCTCCGAATCCTCCGAAGTCGACGACATGCTCAACGCGGCTGAGGATTCGTTGAAATTCGAAGACGAGCTGCAGGGACTGCTTGGCAATCGTGCGAAAGTGGCTGTGATCATCACCAGACTGACCTCGCCACGATTGCTGGCGGCATTCTGCGAATTGTCCGATATTTCCGCACAGTGCATCGGATCGGCGCAAGGTGCTGTCGCGGTGCTGCGCAATCTCGACGGAGACGGTCCGGAAGCGGCGGTCAAAGACATGACGATCGTCGTTGCCGGCATGCCCGCGATTCTTGCCGTCAACCGTGCGGACAAGCTCGAAGCGACGATGTACGTGGAAGGCAAGGCGGGCAAAACCTTCGCTCCGCCGGTGCTATTCACCTCCACTGCGCCGTTCGTTGAGGATCTCATGCTTGGCATCACCGATATGAACGCGCTGGAACAGGCGGATATGACCATTTTCGATTCCGCCGACCTCGATCGGGATGCGGCGATGAGCATTATCGCCGAGCATACGCGGTTCGGACGCGGTGCATCAAGCATCAGTTAGCGACGGCAAACGTGAGTCATCCTGCCGAACATGCGTTACGCGACACAAGACGACTCGCGCCATAGAACAACGAATGACACAAGAAGGAGAACGCCCATGACTTCCGTGGTGGTTTTCGATTATGGTTTCGGCAACGTGCGTTCCATGGTTCGTGCACTGGCTGATCTCGACCTTGACGTGACCCTCACTTCCGACCATCGGCAGGCCTTGGAAGCCAACGGTCTGGTAGTGCCCGGCGTGGGCGCTTTCGGCGCATGCATGGAAGGACTCAAGTCGGTGGGCGGAGACACCGTGATCAAGGATCGTCTGCGTGCCGGGCGACCCGTGCTCGGCGTGTGCGTGGGCGAGCAGATCATGTTCGAACGCGGTATGGAACACGGCACCGGCACTCCGGGCCTTGGCCTGATCAGGGGCGACGTGGAACTGCTTGACGCCGATGTGGTGCCTCACATGGGATGGGACACCGTCGAGGCGCCGGAAGGTTCCGTGCTCATGAAGGGTGTGGAAGGCGAACGTTTCTATTTCGTGCATTCCTTCGCCGCGATGAGCGCCGCTCCCGCCGACACGTCCGGCGACCAGCTTGATTTCGGTGACGCCGAGGAGCGCGTGACCTGGTGCACGTACGGACGTAGCCGTTTCGTGGCGGCCTACGAGCGTGGTCCGCTGTTCGCCACGCAGTTCCACCCTGAAAAATCCGCCGAAGCGGGCTCGCAGCTGCTGCGCAATTGGATTGCGACGTTCTGATGATATGAGATCGTCATCGCCTGTTTCGACGTTGACTTCATATATACGATTGATGCACGCTTATTTGATGCACATACTTGCGATTGTCATGTAATGGCGATCGGTTGATCACAGAGAGGTACAGACATGTCTTTGACATTGCTTCCCGCCGTCGATGTTCGTGATGGCAAGGCCGTTCGCCTGCGTCAGGGTGAATCCGGTTCGGAAACCGACTACGGTTCGCCGTTGGAGGCCGCTCGCACGTGGGCTGAGTCCGGTGCGGAATGGATTCACCTGGTCGATCTTGACGCCGCGTTCGGCACGGGCAACAACCGTGACCAGCTGCGTGCCATCGTCAAGGAGCTTGGCGACAAGGTCAATATCGAAATGTCCGGTGGCGTGCGCGACGACGCATCCCTCGACGCAGCTTTGGAAGCAGGAGCCGCCCGTGTGAACATTGGCACGGCAGCGCTTGAGAATCCGGATTGGACCGCTTCCGTCATCAAGAAGTACGGCGATCGCGTGGCCGTTGGCCTTGACGTGCGCGGCCACACCCTCGCAGCCCGCGGATGGGTGAAGGAAGGCGGCGATCTGTTCGAAACCATGGCGTTCCTGGATTCCGTTGGCTGCTCTCGTTACGTGGTCACCGACGTGGCTCGCGACGGCATGATGAGCGGTCCGAACATCGATCTGCTGCGTGAGGTTGCGGAACGCACTGATGCGAAGGTTACCGCGTCCGGTGGCATTTCCAAGCTCGATGACCTGCGCGCCATCAAGGAACTTGCCGATCTGGGCGTGGATTCCGCGATTCTCGGCAAATCGCTGTATGCGCGCGCCTTCACTTTGGAAGAGGCGCTTGAAGTCGCACGTTGAGCATTGTTCGCAAACCCATGACGATACGGCCGTCCACAACGTGGACGGTCTCGTCATATTCGGCGCGTGTTAACGACTTTCGTAACATGCGCATGGAACGATGGGGCACTATGGATAAACAGCAAGAGTTTGCTTTGCGCACAGTCGAAGAACGCGACGTGCGCTTCATTCGTTTGTGGTTCACGGATGTGTTGGGAACGCTGAAGTCCGTGGCTATCGCACCGGCTGAATTGGAAGCTGCGTTCGAGGAAGGGCTCGGATTCGACGGTTCCGCGGTGGAAGGCCTCACCCGTGTGTCCGAAGACGATATGATCGTCAAGCCCGACCCGTCGACATTCCAGATTCTGCCGTGGCGTGGAGGCCCGCAAGGCACCGCGCGCATGTTCTGCGACGTGCTTACCCCTGATGGCGAGCCGTCGTTGGGTGATCCGCGTCATGTGCTGAAGCAGGCTCTGTCGAAAGCCAAGGAAAAAGGCTTCACCTTCTACGTGCATCCGGAAATCGAATTCTATCTGTTCGAAAGACAGGATGATTGGTCCCAGACGCCAACCCCAATCGATGAGGGCGGCTATTTCGACCATGTGCCGCGCAGCCCAGGCATGGACTTCCGCCGCGCCACCGTCAACATGCTCGAACAGATGGGCATTTCGGTGGAATACTCGCATCATGAGGCGGGTCCAGGCCAGAACGAGATCGATCTGCGTTATGCGGACGCGCTCACCACGGCCGACAACATCATGACCTTCCGTACCGTCGTCAAAGAGATTTCGCTGGAGCGCGGCATTCACGCCAGCTTCATGCCGAAGCCGCTTTCCGACGCTCCAGGTTCCGGCATGCATACCCACTTGAGCCTGTTCGAAGGCGACGCCAACGCGTTCTACGAGGCGGGCCAGGAATTCAACATGTCCGTCACCGCACGCCAGTTCGCGGCCGGCATTCTGTACCACGCGGCTGAAATTTGCGCGGTCACTGACCAGTACGTCAACTCCTACAAGCGCCTGTGGGGCGGCAACGAGGCTCCGAGCTATATCTGCTGGGGCCACAACAACCGTTCCGCGCTGCTGCGCATTCCGCAGTACAAGCCAGGCAAGGGCAATTCCGCCCGCATGGAATTCCGTGCGCTCGACCCGGTCGCCAACCCATACCTCGCATATTCGGTGCTCTTGGCAGCAGGCCTTGACGGCATCGACAAGCAGATGCAGTTGGGCGAGCCGACCAGCGACGACGTGTGGGAGCTTACCGATGCGGAACGTCAGGCCATGGGCATCCAGCCATTGCCGGAGTCTCTTGACGAGGCGTTGAAGGTTATGGAGAAGTCCGACTTCGTGGCCGGAGTGCTCGGCGAGCATGCCTTCGAATACTTCCTGCGCAACAAGCGTCAGGAATGGGAGGAATACCGCAAGCAGGTCACTCCTTTCGAACTGAAGAAGTACCTGCCGAAGCTGTAAGCGAACCGCAATCGTTTTCATCAAAGACCGTTGTTGCAATCATGAGAAAACTGATTGCAACAACGGTCTTTTGCTTTCCGAATGATTATTTGAATCTTCTTTTGATGTTTCTGCAAGTATCGGATTAAAGTTCCAATGACTCAATTGACCGTAAATTAACGGTTTTGCGAAGAATCTCATCACCATAGTCAGAAAATATGAATGTCACAGGCGAGTTGCTTTGTGTTTCAAAAGCGACTGTCGTCGTCATTTTCACGCCGGGAGTGACCTTGCGTGTTGTGGAATAGCTATCATCGTCAAGATACGTGCTATGCAACTCAGTGCCGTCTTGGGTCGCGGAAACATCCATATAGTTCAGGAAAGCCCGGTATTTGCTTCCATTTTCGACATACCAGGATATGCGTGCGAACGCTATGTCATGATCGGCATATGAGGGGCTTGTCTTCTCAATGGAGTCTACGCGGAAATGCAGGGTGCTTTCGTCATAATCGGTTACGGATCCGTCTTCGTCGAAATTCGAAGCGTCCACTTGTTCGGGCTGAGGGACGGCCGCATAATCAATATGTTTCAAGGATCCTTCTATGTCGACTTCGTCAAAGGAAAACGCGGCGCGAACAACATTATGCTGCGAATAATTCATCAGCTGAACCACAACTGGTGAATTGGTGTCCGTAAGAACGAAACTGCTGGTGGTCTGCGAGCTTTTCTCCGGTTTCATTTCGGCGCTGGAGAACTCCGTGCGGTCGGAATCCTCGTTGGAAGTGAATGCAGGGGCAAGCTCGATGCCGTTTTGCATGACCATCAGATCTGCGACGGCATGAGGATACATCGTTTTCTTGCCGATGTTCGTGCAGGTGAGCAAAACCGTGAGCGTGGCGTCGCCGTTCAAATCCTCCGGACCTGTCTGCACGCCTTCGATGTTCACTTCCAATGCTTTTCCTCCGGTGGAGTAGAGCTTTCCAACGTCTTCGCTGACGGTTTCCTGTGTGGACAGCTCCTCGAACTGGCTTGTGGATCCATCGAAATCGGAGATGATGTTTGACATGCTGTCAGAAAGTATTCCGCCAATCGACGCTATTACAGCGATGATGATAACGATCTCCAAAACGGTGACGAAGCCGTTTTTATGGCGGCGTTGCTTCTTGTCGGAAGTGGATTGGAACTCGCGTATGGCTCGTTCCGTTTGTATGCGCGGCAGATTATAGGGCTGCGATGGGCGTCCTTGCGGGTTCTGCGGGTTTTGCTGATTTTGCCGCAACGCCTGTTGCAAGCTTTGCTGCATGGACTGGGCATACCGCATGGTTTGCGTGGACCAGTCGTTCAACATGGTTTGGAGCGTGTCTCCTCGTGTGGACTGATCGCCTTGCGCCTGTTGAGATCTACCGTCTTGCTTGGATCGGGTGTTTTGTGGGGCCTGCCTGTCGCGCGATGCCTGATCGCTCTGCGCGGGTTTCACATATCGCCGCTGGACATAGGATTCACGCCGCGCATGGTCACGGTTCACCTGATTAGACAGGCGTTCGGCGTTGCTGCTGGGATCGATGTAATCGGAACCCTTGAATGGGTCGATATAGTCGTTGTTGTTGAGTAGGCCCATGAAAGGCTCCTTCTGGTCAGTCCCTTCCATGAGCAATTGTATCGAAAAATCAGCCTCGAGGAGAGCCGAACATCGAATTGTAGATGATTGCGAAATTACGATTGCCGTAAGTCGAACAGGCGTCGCCTTCGCCGACTCCCGCATCCAATGCGGCTGCATTCGGCTGATAAGGCGTGTAAATGTACAGCAGTGCGGTCGCCTTGTTTTCGATGTACACGTTGCTGCCACCGCAGCTGGCGTCCGGATTGTATTGAATATAGTTGAGCGTGCCCGCATGGTATCCATAGCGATCCTCATGTTGCACGTAATACTGGTAGCGTTTCGCCGCGCCATACACCTGTTTGAAAAAACCTGCATATTCCGGGTCACAGTTCGCGTCATCCGGGCAGCTCAATCCCATGGCTGACTTGAATTGGAAGTCGCTTGGATCGGTGGCGGTAAGCAGATGCTGCTCCTTTTGCAGCACGGTGAGCAACACTTTTTGACTGATGCCGCATGCCTTTCCCGACTTGTAGATGATCGCCGCGGCGCTTTCGTTCGGCTTCCCCTCATATGCTTCGCAGTATTCGTTGGCAGGTTGCGATTCGGTGCTAAACGTCATGGATTTCAAGCATTTCTCGCCGCTGCATGTGGCACCCTGTTTTTCGATGATGGCGTTCACCTGCTGCTCGCTCAACGCGTTCCCGTTGAAGAACAGACCATCTGAAATGATGTTGCCCGGATTGAAATCGTATTGCGTCTGCAATTGTTCCTGCGATGCGACCGCTTCATCCACTTGCACACGCCAACCGACGAATCGCACCAATCCAACGATCAACGCTAGCGCGACGATACTGGCTATCAGTGTTTTGCCGACTATGAGGATGCGTTTTGGGGTGTTTGCTTTTTTCCAGGCGTTACGGAGTTTGGTGAGACTTGGCTGGTTGTTTTTCTTGGGTTTGCGGTTGTTTTTTGCTGTGGTGGTTGTTTTGCGTGTCATCGCGCGTCATTGTATCGCGTTTGTCTTATCGTTTGTTTGACGATTGATTCGTTAATCGATTGACGTGAGAAGCTTCAAGGGAAGCGTGAGTCTGGCAAGGCGTGGGGAGCGCGGGGGTTATGGAGGAGAAGAGTATGGCGAAGAGTGATGTGGCGAAGGAACGGTTTTTCAATCTGCCTGTGATTGTGCTGATCTCGCTGAGTTTCATGCTGGGCATGAGCGAGTTCATTGTCGTTGGCATTCTGCCGGATATCGCGGCCGGTTTGAAGGTGTCGGAGGTGACGGTCGGCAATCTTGTGTCGCTGTTCGCGTTCGTGTATGCGCCGGTCACGCCGCTCGGCTCGGCATTGTCGGCTCGTTTTCCGCGTTTTGCCACGCATCTGACGCTGGTTGGGGTGTTTCTTGTCGGCAACGTGTTGTGCGCGTTCGCGCCGAATTATGGCGTGCTCGTAGTGGCGCGAATCCTCATCGCGCTGGTGTCCGGCACGCTGGTGGCCATTGCCATGACGTACGCGCCCGATGTAACAACGGAACAGTACCGCACGAAGTTCATCGCATGGGTGTTTTCCGGATTCTCCATCGCATCCGTGGTGGGCGTGCCGGTTGGCACGTGGGTTGCGAACACATTCGGCTGGCGTTGGGCGTTCCATTTGGTGAACGTGCTCACAGTGGTGCTTATTGTGCTCATGGTGATGGTGCTGCCGCGCAACAGCCGTATTGTGAAGATTGGTTTTCTGCCGCAATTCCGCCTGTTTTTCGACCGTCGTATTCAGTTGGGCGTGCTTGCCGTGGTGTTTGGCGCGGCGGCAACTTACGTGTTCTATACGTATCTGACGCCGATCATGCGAGACGAAGTGCATGTTCCCGAACAGTATTTAAGCGTTGGCCTGGTGATTTTCGGCGCGGCCTGCCTGTGGAGCAACCTGTATGGCGGCAAGCTTGCCGACCGTGGCAGGGGAGTGGAACCGCTGACGCATATTCGTCCGATCTACTGCGCGCACGCCGTGCTTATGGCATCGCTGATCGTAACGCATTGGGTGCCGGTGTATGGTGCGTTGCTGCTGGTGGTGCTTGGCATGTTCATGTATTTGCAGAATTCCGCCTCGCAGGTGCTATATATGGATGTTGCCTCTCAGTCGCATCCGGGATCGTTGAATCTGGCTGCGTCGCTCAATTCCATGTCGTTCAACATCGGCATTGCGCTCGGCTCCGCGGTCGGCGGACTGGTCAACACCCATTTGGGATTGATGTGGCTTGGCCCTGCGGGCGCGATCTTCCTGCTGTGTGCGGTTGGCACCACAACACTGCTGCGCCCGTTCGTAGCTCGAGAATGCGATTTCTACGCCAAACAGCATGCCTGATGGCATTTGGTTGGGGTTTGAACGATCGGTTTTTTGAGAGCGGCGGAGTTATAGAAGTTTTATCTGTAATTCGTTGAGATTGCGGAAAACGATTAGTGGACTGCGATGTTGGCGGGCTGGGCAGTAGACCCGCCGACTTGCGGAGCGTAGTCGGCTAGATCGATTACGCGATCGCAGGCGTCCCGCGTGTCCGGATCATGGGTTGCCACTAGCACGATCATGCCTTGACCGGCCAGATTGCCGAGCACATGGCTTACGGAATGCGATGTGCGCGTATCCAACTGGGCGGTCGGCTCGTCGACCAGCAACATGCTTGGTCTGGAACATACCGCGCGCGAGCAACGGATGGCAACACTTCGTTTGACATGCAGAACCTGCAAGTGCGCAGTTGCCTTGTGTCGAACGGCTACAACGTGGGATACGCGACCGACGATACGGAACAGTTGCGGTGAGAAGATAAAAGATTTCAGGGTCTCGTTGTTTTTCTCAATCGCAGGTTCATCGGCAACCGCTGTCAATGAACATGCGAAGCGATGTTGCGGGAATGCTGTTTTATTGGGGCGTTATTGGGAAATATGAGATCGAGAATGAGAACGATTTCATGGCGAAGAGCTGATGTTCAAAGCAAGGGTCTATATGAAAGATCGGCTACTCGTAGGGATTCGCGGGAGAATCGCGGTAATGTGTTCGCCGATGGTGCTTGTTGGTTGTGAGTAAAGGGGTATATGTGAGTATGGCGCGGCGATTCGGAATGAGACAAGGGATGGGCAGGAAACGCTCGAAATGCCCTGCTGTGACTTGGACTCTGCTGGCGGCTGTCACGGCATCCTGTATTGCGGTCGGATCCTGCGCATTGTGGCTGCCTGATCGCACTCCGACATTGCTCAGTTCGGCGGGGGAGAGGACTGCGGCTCCTGCCAGCGTACGGGAATACGCGGGCACGCAGCAGGTTACTGTGGTGCCCACCATCTCCAGTGACCGTGACCTTTCCGGCAATGCGAGTGGCATGGTCACCGCGGACTGGTCCGGCAACGGCCTGACCTCGGGCAAAGGTGCCTACCAGGTGAACGATCGCACGGTAGTGGCGTTGAACACCGCAACCCCCTTGTATCGCGATTTGAAGACCGGAGACACCGGCGGCGATTCGCCTACGCGTTCCTTGTGCCCGTATCCGCGTCGAATGGCACGTTCGACGAATGTTGGGTCAGACAGTGGCCGCAAAGCGGGCAGACGGGGGATTTGTTGTATTCCACGCTGGTTGCGTCGGGTTCGTCATCCAATGCCGGCGTGACGCAGGTGAATAAGAGTTTCGATTCGCATTACGATGCGCAGGTTTCGTACGGGCAGCGTATGACCCGTTGGATGCCGTGGCTGGGATTGGCTGTGGGGCTGATGTTCGGCGCGTTCAGCGTACGTCGTCGTAGATTGGAATATGCTGGTGCGTTGCATTCAGGGCAGTCCAAAGGTGCGCAATTGCTGGAAATCACTATGGAAACGTTGATTTGGAGCGGTTTGGAGTGTGTCTCTTCGGCCGCGCTGCTGGGCGCGTATTGCGTTCGCATGAGCATCGCCGATGCGATGACCGTATGGTTGGGGGCGATGTGCATGCCATGTGCGATATTCGCTGGAGTGATGGTATCAAGCGTGCTCGTCGGTATGACGATACGTGAAACGCAGTTGTTCCGTTTCTTCAAGCAACGCTAGACAGCGCTAACCATGGTTCGGTTGAGGATGATTTCGTTAGGTCCCATCACCGTCGATATTGGAAAACTGTAAGTATCGACGGTGATGGAATGCGAAAGATGATAATGCGTTAGCTCAACGCTTTCTTGATGCGCTGCAGACTGATCGGTTTCGGCGTGCCCAGTTCCTGCGCCCACAGTGATACGTAGAATTCCTCAAGCATCCAACGTGCGGTGACCGCCTGCTTCATCAACGCCTCATGACGCGGACCTGCAGGCTCACGTTCGGCCTTCGCCATGGCCTTGTCAGCCAACTGCTTGGCCTCATCAGCCTCCCAAGCCCAACGCACATCACGATTCTTGTCGTTCTTCGCCTTACCCAAACGAAGCACGTCAGCATGCAGATACCGTTCAATCGACGCCAACGAATCCGGGGGAGTCTTGCCAATGAATCCCGGATACACCAGCGTGGCGATATGCTCACGAATCGACTGCAAAACGCTCAACATCGGCAGATCAGCTTTGCCTGACGCGGCCTTATCAACCTCCGCATACCGCTTCAAAATAGCGATCACATCATGCGCAACCGCATACACGGTATCTTCGAACACTTCACGCACATCAAGCACCGCATTCGCCAACGCCTCGTCATCCGGCAATTCGTCAACATTCGGCAGCAAACGCTTCACCGCAGCCAACTGCAGATCCTCAGTAAGATCCTTCGTGGACTGATATGGTGCGGACGCCAACATCAACGCCTCCGCACCCAACCAACGCGACGAAATACGTTCGCTCGGCATACGCAAAACATCAAGCGCACCGCGCCACAGCATGGTGGAACGAGCCTCGGTAGTGGCACCAGCCTTATGCAGCAGATTGGCCTGCTCCACAAGCTTGCCTTGGTTTCCGGCATTCTCCGCCTGCTTCTTCACCATCTGGCGTGCGGAAGCCTCGGCCTGCTCCGCAAACTTGCGCTGCAACTCCACCAACGATTTGCCCGTGCCAAGCACTTTGACGGGGCCCCGCGCATGACGCCTGCCATGCTGACTCTTACGACTCGGAGGCAACTGTTGCTCCACCGAGAACGTCACGCGCAAATACGGCGTGAGCTTGCTCCACAATTCACCCGTCAACACTTCAGGGTGAATCTGCGCGCCAACAATGCTGATGGCCGCCTGCGTGAACACATGCGGCAAATCCGGCCACGTGCTCACACCCTCCGCATTGGCAGGAGCAAGATTCGGCTTCTGCTGGCTACCGGAACCAGGCAGATCCGGATACCTCTCATCAATCCACGTACGAATCTTACGAGCCGTATCAGGAGCGGGAACAAACTGCACACGCAGCGTCTTCGGCAACGACTTGATCATGCCGACAATCAACTCATCCAACAATCCGGGAACATTCCACGTGAACTGCTCCGGTGTCAAACGAGACAACACCTTCAACGGCACATGTACGGTCACGCCATCATGCGGATCATGCGGATCATACACATAGCTCAACCTCAAATCGATGGGGGAGCCGTCCGTGCCCAACGTATGCCAATGATCCGGATAATCAGCCAACGACACCGACTCGGCATCAGCAAGACGCTCCACCTTCTCCGGATCAAAATCCAACGAATCCGGCTGCTCGTCATGCTTCGACTTCCACCATTTCGCAAGATCCGCAACCGATGTGACAGTATTGGGAATCACCGAATTATAGAAATCGAACAGGTCCTCGTCGCTGACCGTCTGCGCCATTTGACGTGTACGACTCGCATCGTCGGCGGCATCCTCCAGCACGTCACGATTCTTCGCAATGAAATCGTCATACGAGAACCGCTGCTGAATATCTCCTTCGACCAAACCCTGACGAATCAGAAAATCACGAGCCTCCAGCGGGTTGATACGACCCCACTGCACCGTACGATTCTGCACGATCGGCAGACCATACAACAGCATTTTCGCGCTCGCCACCGCGGAGCCACGCGAACCAGACCAATGCGGATCCGCATACGTGGTTCGCGTCAACGAACCCGCCAACGGCTCAGCCCAAGCAGGATCGATCTCGGCGGAATATCGCGCCCACAAGCGGCTCGTTTCCACCAACTCCGTGCTCATCACCCATTGCGGCGTCGACTTGGCAACCGCGGAAGCCGGGAACAATGCGAAATGCGTGCCACGCGCACCCTGATAATCATTCTTCGCCATCTTCTGCGCACGCTTCATGGCACGTGCACGGGCAGCGCCCTTCAAACCAGCGAAATCAGATGCCTTCGGCTCACGTACGATCTGCATGCCCATCATCGACAGCAAGCCCGAAAGCATCGACGTATGAATACCCTGCGCATCCCAAGAACAACACAGCGAATGCGCAGCCTGCTGATTCAACGGAAGCCGACGAATCTCAAGCGGCGGACGCGAAGCCGGAATCGGATCGCCAACCTTGAACTTGAATTCCTTGCACATCTCACGCAACTGCGTGACCAGATCCTTCCACTGACGAATGCGCAGCCAACTCAAATACTCAGTCTTGCAAATCCTACGAAGCGCGGAATTACTCGGCTCGCCATCAGCCTGAAACACACGATCCCACAAGTTCAACGCGGTCAGAAAATCACTGGACGGATCGGCATACCGGTTATGAATACGGTCGGCCTCCTCACGATTCTCATCCGGGCGTTCGCGGGGATCCTGCAAACTCAGGAACGCGACCACCACCAGCACTGCGGCCAACGTGTTCGGCGTAGTCGACTTCGCGGCCTCGATGATCATACGGCCCAAACGCACGTCGATCGGAATGCGTGCAAGCATGCGACCCGTATGTGTCAGCACAACCTCGCCATGCTTACGCGCCACAGCCTTCAATTCGGTCAATTCGTTGAAACCGTCAGACACCGCCTTCATGTCAGGCGGATCGATAAAGCCGAAATCCGTAACATCCTGCGCGGTACGAGCCACACCCACCGACAGCATATGCAATACGACCGCACCCAACGACGTGCGCAGAATCTCAGGCTCCGTGAATTCCGGGCGCGTCTCGAAATCCTCACGAGAATACAAGCGAATCGCAATACCATCGGCAATACGACCGCAACGACCCGAACGTTGGTTCGCGCTCGCCTGACTGATCGGTTCAATCGGAAGCCGTTGCACCTTCGCACTCTTCGAATAACGCGAAATACGGGCGGTACCAGGATCAACCACATAACGAATGCCCGGTACCGTCAACGACGTTTCGGCCACATTCGTAGCGATCACAATACGCTGATGATCATGCGGCTCAAACACACGATGCTGTTCCTTGGCAGACAACCGTGCGAACAAGGGCACAATCTCAATCGCATCAGGACGACGCATATCAACAGCACGCGGGCCATAATGATGACGCAACGCATTCTCAAAATCATGAATATCGCGCTCTCCGGAAGCGAACACGAGAATATCGCGCGGGCCACGGTCATGACTCGAATGAATCACCAATTCGGCACAGGCACGTGCCACCGCCGTCGGCATGTCAACGTTCGGCTCGCGGGAATCCTTCGCATCGGGGGCGGCCGACAACGTTTCATAGTCGGCATCGCCCGGCATCGCGCCCGTTTCAAAACCGGGTACGGAACGCATCAATGCCGGAGCAGTGCCCAGCGGCTCATACATGACCTGCACGGGGTAGGTTCGCCCCGAAACCTCGATAACCGGCACTTTCGTATGCAAAGCATGTTCGAAGTGCTCCTGGAACTTTACCGAATCAATCGTCGCCGACGTGATCACCAATTTCAGGTCACGGCGTTTCGGCAATAGCGCAGTCAAATAACCGAGCAGAAAGTCAATATTGAGACTACGTTCGTGCGCCTCGTCGATAACGATCGTATCGTATTGCATCAGTTTCGGATCTCGTTGAATCTGCGCCAACAGAATACCGTCGGTCACCACGCGAAGACGAGTCTTCGGTGAGCTCTCATCGGTGAAACGCACTTGATAGCCGACCTCGTCGCCCAAACGCACGCCCATCTCCGCGGCGATACGTTCGGCCACGGTACGCGCGGCCAGCCTACGCGGCTGCGTGTGCACAATCTGCCTGCCATGCGATCCACGGCCCAATTCCAACAGAATCTTCGGCAGCTGCGTGGTCTTACCGGAACCCGTCTGACCAGACACAATCACCACTTGGCTCGACTTCACCGCCTCGGCAATATCGCTACGTGCAGCGGAAACCGGCAGTTGGGAAGGATATTCGAATTTCATGCCTTCATAACCTCGATAACGCGGAAGCCCTTCGAACTCGCGTATTTACTTACCTCATAGCCATCGCCAAGCTGCGTGGCAAGCCACGGAATCAACGAATCCGACCCCAGATTCTTCTGCACCACCAAATAGGCGGCACCACCCGCATTCAGACGCGGCAGCCATGTCATCAACAGCTCATGCAGCACATCCTTGCCGACGCGAATCGGCGGATTCGACCAAATCAAGTCAAACGTCACATCCGAAGGAATCTCATCGGCGGTGACCGCACGAATGTTCCCCACACCATTGAGCTCGGCATTGCGACGCGTCAGATCCAACGCGCGTTCATTCACGTCCAACGCCCAAATATCAGCCTTCGGCGAAGCAAAACCAAGTGTCAACGCAATCGGACCCCAACCGCAACCCAAATCAAGGAACGTACCCTCCTCAGGAGGCTCCGGAGTCTGACGAAGCAGCACGGACGTTCCCAAATCCACTCGATTGCCGGAAAACACGCCATTGGAAACCTCAACATCGGCCTCGTTGCCTCGCAACACAACATGCAGCCTCTTACGTACATCCTTCGACTGCGGATCAGCCGCGAAATACTGTTCGGCCTGTGCCATACCCACTCCTTGCAAACGCTCGCCTCCGGTATCACGCAAGCCACGCTCATCCACGTGGCGAATGCCCGATACCCATGTCTCTAGAGAATGATGATAATAAAGACACCATAGTTTAACCGTGAGAGGTGCCATTGAGCCAAGAAAACGACATCGAGCATAGCATGAGCGCCAACGACGTGTCAGGCGTGCTCGCAGACCAGTCCGAAGTGCTGCTTGATACCAACGGCGAAAACCATTTCAACGAATCCCATGATGAACAATGGCAGGAACGAGAATCCCGCAATGCGTTGAAGCATGTGTCCGGACTCGGCGAAATGCAAGACGTCACCGAAGTCGAATACCGAAAAGTCCGCCTCGAACGCGTTGTGCTCGTCGGCGTGTGGTCCAGCCGCGAAACCACACAGGCACAGGCCGAAGAATCATTGAGAGAACTTGCCGCGCTTGCCGAAACCGCCGGCGCCGTGGTATGCGACGGCCTGCTGCAGCATCGTATCAAGCCGGACGCAGCTACATACGTTGGCTCCGGCAAAGCCCGCGAACTCGCCGGAATCGTGGCGCAAGAGGAAGCCGACACCATCGTTGTGGACGACGACCTGCCGCCAAGCCAACGCCGCGCCTTGGAAGACGCCACCAAAGTGAAGGTCGTGGATCGCACTGCCGTGATCCTCGACATTTTCGCCCAACATGCGACCTCACGCGAAGGCAAAGCCCAAGTGGAACTGGCACAACTCCAGTACATGCTGCCACGACTGCGAGGCTGGGGCGGATCACTGTCACGACAGGCAGGCGGCCGCGCCGCAGGAGACGCGGGCATCGGCTCGCGAGGACCTGGCGAAACGAAAATCGAAATGGACCGCCGTGTGATCCGAAGCCGCATCGCCAAACTCCGCAAACAGATCGAACAGATGGCTCCCGCGCGTGACGTCAAACGTGGCGCTCGCCGTCGTTTCGGATTGCCGACCGTTGCCGTGGTTGGATATACGAACGCGGGCAAATCGTCGTTGACGAATCGGTTGACCGGATCAGCGGAATTGGTGGAGAACGCGCTGTTCGCCACATTGGACACCGCAGTGCGCAGGGCGCGTGCCAAAGATGGACGTCAATATGCGTACGTCGATACCGTCGGGTTCGTGCGTCGACTGCCTACGCAGCTGATTGAAGCGTTCAAATCCACGCTGGAGGAGGTTTCCGAAGCCGATCTGATCGTGCATGTGGTGGACGGCTCGCATCCGGACCCGTTCTCGCAAATCGACGCGGTCGACGATGTGCTTTCCGACATCGACGGCGTCGAAACCATTCCCACGATTATCGTGTTCAACAAGGCTGACCGTATGGATGAGGCCACACGCGAGCGTATCGAGGCGTTGATGCCGGAAGCGTACATCGTATCGGCGTTTTCCGGCGAAGGCGTCGACGAGCTGCGTATGCAGGTGGAATCCATGCTGCCGACGCCGAACGTGCATGTCGAGGCGTTGCTGCCATACACTGCCGGTTCGCTGGTGTCGCGCGTACGTGAATACGGCAAAGTGATCAACGTCGAATACCGTGACGACGGTATGATGCTCGAAGCGGAAGTGGACGATCATTTGGCTGCGCAAATCGTGGAACAGTCAATCGGCTGAAAACCTTGCAAAACAGTGCAACGCAACGGACACAGCGTTTGTGAGCGCTCACATCTTTTGTGATGCATATCACTTTTCATTATTTGCAAGTCGTGTTATAACGCCTTGAAACGTCATGCTGTGTGGATAAAGTAAAGATGAAATTCTAAGAGAAAACCTGCTACCAGCGGGATATTCTTTCTTATAAGAGAGGTAAGCACATGGTGGATTCACCAATCAAGCCCACAAAGCTCGCTATCATCGGTGCCGGTGCAGTCGGCTCCACTCTCGCTTTCGCTGCCGCTCAGCGTGGCGTCGCACGTGAGATCGTGCTCGAAGACATTGCCAAGGAACGCGTCGAAGCCGAAGTACTCGACATGCAGCACGGCTCCAGCTTCTTCCCGACCGTGTCCATCGCAGGCTCCGACGATCCGGAAATCTGCCGCGACGCCGACATGATCGTCATCACCGCAGGTCCGCGTCAGAAGCCGGGTCAGTCCCGTCTCGAACTGGTCGGTGCCACCATCAACATTCTCAAGGCCATCATTCCTGGCCTCGTGAAGGTCGCTCCGAACGCCATCTACATGCTCATCACCAACCCGGTTGATATCGCAACCCATGTTGCCCAGAAGATCTCCGGCCTGCCGGCAAACCAGGTCTTCGGCTCCGGTACCAACCTTGACTCCGCACGTCTGCGCTTCCTGATCGCCCAGCAGACCGGCGTCAACGTCAAGAACGTGCACGCCTACATTGCTGGCGAACACGGCGACTCCGAAGTGCCGCTGTGGGCCTCCGCCACCATCGGTGGCGTCCCGATGTGCGACTGGACCCCGCTGCCGGGTCACGCTCCGCTCGACGCCGAAGTTCGTGAGCAGATTCACCAGGACGTCAAGAACGCCGCCTACAAGATCATCAACGGCAAGGGCGCAACCAACTACGCCATCGGCATGTCCGGCGTTGACATCATCGAAGCCGTCATGCGCGACTCCAACCGCATCCTGCCGGTGAGCTCCATGCTCCACGACTTCCACGGCATCTCCGACGTCTGCATGTCCGTGCCGACCCTCCTCAACCGTTCCGGCGTCAACACCGCCATCAACACCCCGGTGTCCGACCGCGAGCTTGCAGCCCTTACGCGTTCCGCAGAGACGCTGAAGGAAACCGCTGCCCAGTTCGGCTTCTGATAAAAAACGCGGTAACGGAGTGCCAGCTGCGTTACACGGAATTCGACGTACCTCTGTACGCCTTCATTCCGTGCGCCTTGCTGTCACACGCGTTACTGCGTTTTTTATTGTTTTCTGGCGGTAACGGAGTGCCAGCTGCGTTACCGCTTTTTGGTTGCTTGGGTATTGACAGGCGATTGATCAGTCGTTAGACTGCAAAAAGAAATAAAGGAAACCCCGGCCTATGGCTGGGGTTTCTTGCGTTTTGAGAGCAATGAAAATGGTATTGAGAAACAATTTCAATAAGTTTCTTAATCGGGCTGAAGGATTAAGCATATGGCACATGACCACGCGCACGGATCGATAGCGAACACAGGAGCGGAACATCAAAAACGGCTCATGATGTCGCTCGGTCTCACCTCGACGGTATTCATAGCGGAAGTCATCAGCGCGGTCATCACAGAATCGTTGGCGCTGCTCGTTGATGCCGGACACATGCTCACCGACATGTCCGTACTCATCGCATCAACCGTCACCGCAATACTGATGCAACGCAAGCCCAGCAACAAACGCACCTGGGGCTGGGCAAGGCTCGAAGTGCTAACAGCGGCAGTCGGAGCCCTCATCCTCCTCATCGTAGGTATCTATGCGCTTGTGGAAGCCGGCATGAGACTTTTCGGCGGATCTGCCGACGAAGTAAACGACGTGCGATTGCTGCTCTTCATGGGCATACTCGGCCTCGCGGCCAATATCGGATCAATCTTTATCCTCGCATCGCAAAGCGAGGACAACATGAACATGAAAGCGGCATTCCTTGAAGTCATGAATGACGCTTTAGGGTCCGTTGCCGTAATCGTATCGGCAAGCGTGCTCATCTGCACCGGCTGGGCCGGATTCGACGCTGTGGCAGGTGGCATCATCGCACTCATGATGATCCCGAGAGCCATCAAACTGTTGCACAACGCGGTTCGCGTGCTTCTCGAAGAAACCCCCAACGGTCTTGATCTCGATGAAGTGCGTTACCACTTGGAACAAGTGCCGCATGTTGTGGCGGTACACGACATCCACGCGAGCACCGTATCCACAGGCATGCCGATCTTCATGGCGCATGTTGTGGTCGAACAAGGACTCACCATGAAAGAAGCGGCGGAAATACTCGCACAACTACAAGATTGCCTACGCGAACATTTCCCCGTATCCGTACCTCATACCACCTTCCAACTCGAACCGGAAGGATACAGTTCGACAAGCAAATCCGAAATGCATTCCTAAACATTCTTAAATGACCGGTGCGTTTACCGGAAAAGAATCGCGCCCACAAAGATGGAGTCTTTGTTTATGGCTTCATCTTTGTGGGCGTGATTTCAATGGCGTTGAATAGTCTAACGTCAGATTTTGCGGAGCACGGTGACCACCTTGCCCATGATCTCAGCATGCGTGCCATCGATAGGGGAGTAGGCGGGATTGTGCGGAATGAGCCAGACATGGCCATGATCCTTGCGGAACGTTTTCACCGTGGCCTCATCGTCGAGCAGCGCCGCCACAATATCTCCATTTTCCGCGGTGTTCTGCTCGCGTACCACCACAAAATCACCATCGCAGATAGCCGCGTCAATCATGGAGTCGCCATGTACTTCAAGCATAAACAGATTGCCGGTGCCAGTGAGACGTTCCGGCAGACGCATCACATCGTCCACATGCTGCTCGGCGGTGATGGGCACGCCTGCCGCGATGCGTCCCACCAAGGGGACATCGCGGGAAGCCATGATGGATCCGCTGGAATCAGATTGGCTCGGGAATGGGATGACCTGCGCTACTTTGCCGGGCGAAACCTCGTCATCGTCGAAACTCACGACTTCGATGGCTCTGCCCTTGTTCGCGTTCATGCGAATGAAGCCCTTGTCGTCAAGCACTTGCAACTGGTGTTTGACGGATGACGGACTTTTAAGCCCTGCGGCTTCGCCGATTTCGCGGAATGAGGGAGCGAACCCCTGCTCGACGAGATGTTTTTTGATGGCGCCAAGCACCTTGCGCTGACGGTCGGTCAGCGTGCTTTCATCCGGACGCTCGGCATCCTTTTTGGGCGTGAATGGGACGGTGCTCACGGTGGGCTCCTTTCAGGTCTTAGGCAAGCATAACGCGAAACGCCGAGAAAATCAAACATCTGTTCGAGGTGTGTCTGCAATTATCGAACATTTGTGCCATACTCAGAACATGCGTTCGATAGAACAGCTGTTCGAGAAGGAGTGGCGTGATGGATCGTGTGCCGAAGGCTCATGGCGTTGATTTCAAAGTCTGGGCGGATCGACTGGCCGTAATCATGATGCTGATGATGCTCGCATGGTGTTTGGCTGGATTGATGATGCCTGCACGCGCGCAGTCAGATCCCGGAGCGACGCCGGTGGTGGTATATACCGTCCAGCCGGGCGATACGTTGTGGGGGTACGCTGCGCGTATTACGCCTGATGGTGGCAATGTTGCGGATACTGTGGACGAGCTGGTACGCCTGAATAATCTGAATTCAGTATCGCTTCGGGCCGGTCAAAGACTTATCGTTCCCGACGAGGTATGAACCCGCGCAAGATTGGCCTAGTTCAATGGTTCAGGCTATTCTTGACACCATGCATTGCCCTTTTTGTCAGAATCCAGATACCAAGGTGGTCGATACCCGCATCAGCGATGACGGCCATTCCATCCGCCGTAGGCGTGAATGCCCGAAATGCTCCAAGCGTTTCACCACGCTAGAGACCACTATGTTGTTGGTGGTGAAACGTTCCGGCAACGTTGAGCAGTTCGATAGGAACAAGGTGATTTCTGGTGTTCGCAAGGCATGCCAGGGCCGTCCGATCAAGGAAGACGATTTGAAGGCTCTTGGACAGCAGGTCGAAGAGGATCTTCGTGCCCGAGGACTGGCTCAAGTCAAATCCGACGAGGTCGGCAGGGCTATTTTGAAACCGTTGCGTGATCTTGATGAGGTCGCGTATATGCGATTCGCCAGTGTATACCAGAATTTTGAGAATCTTGAGGATTTCCAGAACGCGATCGACGAGCTGAAGGCCGATACGCTGAAGTAGGTTCGGACAGTTGCGAACGCATATGATAATGCGTTTGTTTTGGCTGAAAATGGACTTGGTAGCGCAAAACTGGGCGATTACGGCAAACGGCATTAGGGTTCATGCATTGTGGGGGTTCCAACCAATAAGTGATTGGAACCCCCACAATGCATTCGTATCGTAGTGGCGTTTGCCGGATTGGGATCGTCAGCTGATCACACGCATACGGATCGTGCCTTCGATGGCTGCGAGTTCGTCCAAAGCCTTCTGGCTGGGGCGCTGGGCCACATCGGTGACCACATAGCCGATTTCGCCTTCGGTGCCCAGTGCCTGTGCCGCGATGTTGATATTCTCTTCTCCGAGCACACGGTTCACCTTGGCAAGCACGCCAGGCAAATTCGCGTGAAGATGCGCGATGCGGAAGTTCGAACGAATATCAGACAGTGTGATCTGCGGAAGATTCACGGACAACATGGTGGATCCCCTGAACCAATAATCCTCAAGACGCTGTGAGACGAACTGTCCGATGGACTTCTGGGCTTCAAGCGTAGACCCGCCAATATGCGGGGTCAGAATCATATTGTCTTCATTCGCAAGGCTCGTCAAAAACTCGTCGCCGCTCTTCTTCGGCTCGACAGGGAACACATCCACTGCGGCGCCCGAAATGTGGCCGGAGTCCAAATGCTTCTTCAGAGCGTCCAAATCAGCCACAAAACCGCGGGAAAGATTGATGAAGATCGAATCCTGCTTCATATGCGCGAACTGGTCCTCACCGAAGAAACCGGTATTGGACTTGCGGCCATCGACATGCAGTGTGACCACATCGGACTGTTCGAGCAGTTCGTTCAGCGTGGAGCAACGATGGGCATTGCCCATGGCAAGCTTCTCTTCAATGTCGTAGAACACCACGCGCATGCCAAGTGCCTCGGCGATGACGGAAAGCTGAGATCCGATATTGCCGTAGCCGATGATGCCGAGCGTCTTGCCTCGCACTTCATGAGAGCCGGAAGCAGACTTGTCCCACATACCGTGCTTCATATGATGGGTGTGCGCAGGAATGCGGCGCATCAGGCAAATGATGTCGCCGATAACCAGTTCCACCACGGAGCGAGTGTTGGAATATGGGGCATTGAACACGGCGATGCCGTGCTTGCCCGCATAGTCGAGATCGACCTGATTGGTGCCGATGCAGAAGCAACCGACAGCCGTGAGCGTCGGACGTGCGTCGATGACTTTGCTGGTCACGCTGGTTTTGGAGCGAATGCCCAGCAGATCAACGTCTTCCAAGGCGTCGATGAGTTCATCTTCGTTGAGGGCGCCCCTGAGGCACTCGACTTCGAAGCCGTGGTCACGCAGTGACTGTGCCGCGTCAGGATGAATATTTTCAAGTAACAATGCTTTAGGCATGGTTCCTACCTTATAGCTTGAGCAGTTTTTCGTCTGCATTTGTCCGGACTATAAGCAGACGTTGTGTCGGTCTGGTCATGGCGACGTATAAATCGGCTGCGGCCACAATGCGTGAGGGGGCATTCTCCTCGATGCTTCCCGGCTGCACCACCATCACTGCGTCGTATTCCAAGCCTTTCACCATTTGCGTGGAACAAACGGTGACCTGTTCATCCCAAGAGCTCTGCGCATCGAGACGGTCGAACTCCTTCGCCGTCAATGTTTCGCGAAGCTGTTCGTACACCCGCCTGCGCAACGGCTTGACCATATCGTCAGGTGCGATGATGGCCACGCGCCCGGTGCCATCGGAGGAGACGAATGCGCGGACCAGATCGACGGTCTGCTGTGCCACGGCATCGGCAATCAGACTGTCGTCGGCCAGAGTGAGGCGCTTGACCGAATCCGGCACGCCACGCACCGCATTGACGGTGGAGATGTACAATCCCTCCGTTGCCGCGAAATCACAGGCGAGCTGCGACACTTCCTTCGGATTGCGGTAATTAATCGTCAATTCGTTGAGTTGCCAATTGTGGGGTCCGAACAACGGATCCATCATACGTCGCCACGAACGGGTGCCGCCCAATGCGGAGGTTTGCGCAACATCGCCCACAATGGTGAACGAACGCGACGGGCAACGGCGGATGAGCATGCGCCAATCCATGGCGGTGAGTTCCTGAGCTTCATCGACAACGATATGCCCATATGTCCATTCACGGTCTGCGGCGGCGCGCTGCGCGGTGAGTTCCGCGTCCATCCCGTTGATATTGTCGACCAACATCTGCGAAGTGACGATGCCGGAGCCGATGCCAGCTTGAGCCAGCGTATCTTGCGCGAACTGCTCCTCCTCGGCGCGCTTGGCGTCCAACGCCTTTTGGCGTGCGACCGCTTTGGGGTCGGGGCCAAGCAGTTCCATGGCTTCATCCAGCAGCGGAATATCGCTGACGGTAAACGGCGACCCCTTGGGGCGAACCAATGCTTCGATATCGCGTTCCTCAAGCCATGGTGCAAAGCGACGAAGCTGCTGCGGCTTGCAGAACAGTTGGTCGATAAGCCATTCGCCGGTCATCGGCAACCATGCGAGATTCAACGCCTTGCGCAAGGTGTCATTCATGCGCAACTGCTGCATCACATCCGTCAACTCCGCCTGCTCCGGCTCGTAATCAAGCTTGTCCACATAACGGTTGCGCATGGCGATCAACATGCTATGCACGAAAGTTTCGCGTGCTTTGTTATGCTGCTGTCGCGTGCGCTTGGCATCGGTGATGGCCTGTTCGATATCCGCGCGCACGATGGGCACTGCGAATCCGTTGATGCGGATCGACGGCAATGATGCGGGGACGCGTTCTCGTGCGGCAACGGCATTGGCGATGGCTTTGGACATACGACGTTCGCCCTTCAATTTCGCGGCGAACGGGTTGTCATGCGCCGTCGCGATCACGCCGGGGATCAGATCGGCGATGGTTCGGCTGACCACTCCGGTCTCGCCGAGGGAGGGGAGCACCTGATCGATGTAATGCAGGAAGGTTGAGCTCGGTCCGACCACGAGCACACCGGAGCGTTCGAGCATTCGCCGATGCGTGTAGAGCAGATATGCCGCACGGTGCAGCGCCACGGCGGTTTTGCCGGTACCCGGTCCACCCTGCACCACCACGGCCTGGTTGAGGTCGGCGCGAATGATGCGATCCTGCTCGGCTTGGATGGTTGCCACGATATCGGTCATCTTGCCGGTGCGCTTGGCGTTCAACGATGCGAGCAGCGCGCCTTCGCCGGTCAGAGTGCCGTCCGAAGACGCCTGCCCGACCTGGTCGGAGTGCACATCGAGCACCTCGTCTTCAACGCCGACCACTTCACGGAAGCTGAGTGTGATATGGCGGCGCATTACGATATCGCCATGATTGGAAGGAGTCGCTTCGTAGAACGGACGTGCCGCGTCGGCTCGCCAATCGGTGAGGATCGGCTCGTGGTTTTCGTTGGACAGTCCGATACGCCCGATGTATCTGTGCGCACCGTGGACATCGTCGAGTCTGCCGAACACCAGACGATCTTCGACGGCACGCAGCTGGGTGAGGCGATCCTCGTACATGGTGGCGAAGGAATCGCGTTCGGTGCGTTGCGTGGGCGATCCGTGCGAGCCGGCAGCACGCACGGTGTCGAGACGGGCACGAGCTTGGGCCCGTAGATCATCCAAGCGGCCGTACGCGCGGCTGACGGCCTGTTGTTCTTCACGCAACTGGGCGGAATAACTCGACATCTGCAATCCCTTCCTCACAAAACTTAGGCACTCCAATGTACCCCGAGGCTTCTACGAAAACCGACGAGGGCGAGTGCGACATAGCGAAGCAAGGATGAATTTACGGTAGTTGATTTGATGCCATTCGTTCAATGTGGGGAAAATCAACCTCAGCATTTGCTGATTTTTTCCATTTATGTGGGGATTTATGGTGATGCGTGGGGTAAAGTGGGGAAAGAGTTTTGGGTCTAGGTGTTCCCGCGCATCATGTAAGGAGGTGTGGCGATGGTTCAAAGCGTTGAAACCGAGCCCTTCTCCGACGATGGTTCGACGCAAGCGAGCGGTGTGATGGCTGGACTGCCTCCGCTGCTGTTGGGAACATACACTCCAAAAATCGACGCCAAAGGACGTATGGCATTGCCTGCAAAATTTCGCAGCCAGCTGGGACCGGGCATGGTGATGGCCCGTGGTCAGGAGCGATGTGTCTATCTGTTGCCCCAATCGGAATTTCGCCGGATCGCATTGCAGATCCAGCGCACATCCATGGGAAACAAGGCTGCACGTGATTATTTGCGTGTGTTCCTTTCCGGCGCGGTTGATCAGGAGCCAGATAAGCAAGGACGTGTGCTCGTGCCGCAGATGTTGCGCGATTACGCGAATTTGGGAAGCGACATCGTGGTGATTGGCGTGGGGACCCGAGCGGAGATTTGGAACAAGCAGGCATGGGAGGAATATCTCGCCGAACAGGAGCAGGGATATTCCGATATTGCCGATGACGTATTACCGGCGGTGGAATTCTGATGACAGATGTAACGACCATACATCAGCCAGTGTTGCTGCGCGACTGCGTGGATCTGGTGGCCCCGGCGTTGGCGAGGCCAGGGTCGATTGCAGTGGATTGCACGCTTGGTTTGGCGGGGCATTCCACGGCTTTTCTCAAAGCGAGTCCGCAAGCGCGTCTGATCGGCATCGATCGAGACACGGAGGCGCTTTCGCTCGCCACGCAGCGAATGCGGATGGAAGGTCTTGCCGACCGCTTCATACCCGTGCACGCCGCATTCGACGATTTCGCGCAAGTGCTTGATGATCAGGGGATCGACCAGGTAAACGCCGTGTTCATGGATTTGGGATTGTCGAGTTTGCAGATTGATGAGACGGAGCGGGGATTCTCCTATTCTCACGATGCGCCTTTGGACATGCGTATGGACGTGACCCAGCCATTGACCGCCGAACAGATACTTGCTGAATATTCGTTCGCTGATCTGGTACGCATTTTCCGTACATATGGTGAGGAACGCTTCTCCAAGCAGATAGCCCGCGAAATCGTGCGTAGGCGTGAGATCGAACCATTGACCACATCGGGGCAGCTCAACCGATTGGTGGATGAGGTTGTGCCGCAAGCGCACCGTCCTGCGGGAAATCCCGCGAAACGTGTGTTCCAGGCATTACGTATTGAAGTCAACGGCGAGCTCGACAAATTGGCGGGGACGCTACCGCAGATCGCCAACCATCTTGCGGTGGGAGGACGTTTGGTGGTGGAGTCGTACCATTCGCTGGAAGACAAGACCGTCAAAACATTTATGAATCAAGGTCTGAAAGCTGACGTGCCCGCAGATATGCCGGTAATACCCCCGGATATGATGCCGTTCTTCAAAGAACTGACGCGAGGCGCCATCAAAGCGGCCGAGGAAGAAATCGCCATGAATCCAAGGTCGGCCTCTGTGCGACTGCGCGCAGTGGAACTGACCAGACCAATTCCTGAACGCTGGCGAAAACGATTCGACCAAGGCAATGATTACGCAAGCATGAAACGACAAGGAAGGAGGGGCTGAACGTGGCCGCACCAAGAACGATCGCATCAAACGCGGCTCCCGCAGGACGCCGGGACCAAACCGAAACCGCTGGCACCACTCGCCCTGAATTGCACGTCGTCAAAGGAACGCGCGCCGAAGGCAACAGCGTCAAGCGAGGATTCGAACAGCTCATCACATGGACGCGCACCAGAAGCACTCCATTGTTGCATCTGGTTATCGCCGTGGTGTTCCTCGGCGGATGTCTTCTGGGATCCTTAACGCTGCGTACCCAAATGGTGCAGCATTCCTTCGAGGCGAACCAGATTGAGTCGAACATTACCCGCCTGACCCAAGACGTGGAAGATGACCAGGCCAAGCTTGACGAACTTGAAGCCTCGCTGCCGAGCAAGGCCGAGGAAATGGGCATGGTGCCCCAAAAAGGCGCTCTAACGATTGATCTGAACGGCTACCAGCCAAGCGGAGACGACGCTCAGTGAATCCTTTTCACCGCACTTACGCACGTTTCCATAAGAAACTGCTTACGAAAACCATGGCCATCGGCGTCATTCTGGCGTTGATGGGCACGGCTTGCCTTATTCAATTGGCCAACATCCAGTTGATCAATGGCAAAACCATGGCGCAGGCCGCGGCGCAAAGCCGCACGATTACCGTGACTTTGAAGGCACGGCGCGGCAAAATCATGGACACGAACGGCTCGATTCTCGCGCAAAGCGTGGAGCGCTACACCATCATCGGCAACCCCGAGGAAGCACAGGCCTTCACTCCCACAACCTGCACCAAACAGACCGGAGACAACTGCCATCAGATCGATGGCAAGCCGGTAGGTGCTACCGGAGCTGCGGCGGTAGCTAGACTCCTCGCTCCAGTACTGGACATGGACGCCACCGAATTGGGTGCCATGCTTTCGGGAACAGGCCAATATGCGGTACTCAAAAAAGATGTGACGCCGGCCGTTAAGCGCAAGATCTCCAAACTCAATCTGGGCGGTATCGTCTACGCGGAACTCAGCAACGAACGCATCTATTCCAACGGAACCCTGATGGGTGCACTGCTGGGAGGTGTCGACGGTGAAGGCAAAGGCGTAGCGGGCCTCGAACAGATGGAAAACAAGACGTTGACAGGCGAAGACGGGTACCAAGTCTACCAACAAGGCAACAACGGCGTCGAAATCCCCGGAACCATGACCGAATCAAAAGACGCGGTCAACGGATCCGATGTCACACTGACCATCGACCACGACGTGCAGTGGTACGTCGAAAAAGTGCTGAAGGAAAGCTGCACGAAATATAGTGCACCGTGGGGAATCGCCGTGGTGCAGGACACACAAACAGGGGACATTCTCGCGCTCGCCGATAGCGACGAAATCGAAGCCGGCAGCGACCAGGCGAAAATGACGGTTTCCAGGGCCGTCAGCGAAACGTTTGAACCCGGTTCCATCGGCAAGGTTTTCGCCATGTCAGGCATGATTCAGCTTGGATTGCATCAGGCATCGGATAAATTCACGGTGCCGGACCACATTACGACGAACGGGCAGACTTACAGCGATGCGACGACCCACGGCGATGAGCATTGGACGCTGGCAGGCATTCTCGAGCAATCGTCGAATGTCGGCATGATCATCGCCGCGGAGAAGATGTCTAACGAGCAGCGATATGAGTTCATCAGCAAATTCGGTATCGGACAAGACAATGGGCTTGGTCTTCCCGGCGAAGCGGATGGTCTGCTGTATTCGGCCGATCAATGGGATCTGCGAACCCAGAACACCGTGCTGTTCGGCCAGGCGTATACGACCAATGCGCTCCAATTGACGAACGCGGTTGCCGTGATCGCCAACAAGGGCGTCAAAAAGCCGCAGCGCATCATCAAGGCGATCAGCGATGCCGAAGGGCATTCCGAAGAGCAGAAGCCTGAAGGCGAAGCGACGCGCGTGATTGACGAGCAGGTGGCCTCGCAGGTGATGAATGCCATGGAATCCGTGTCCGACCACTATTCCCAGTTCGTCAAAGTGGATGGTTACCGTGTCGCGGCAAAGTCCGGTACCGCGGAAGTTGCCGGTGCGGACGGACGTCTGTCATCGATTATCAGCGATTATTCTGCGATTATTCCTGCGGATAATCCTCGTTTCGTCGTTACGGTGGTGTTGAAAGATCCGCAAGGCGGTTATGGTGGTCTGACGGCAGGCCCGGTCACTGCGGAGATTGGTGAATTCCTTATGCAGAAGTACGAAGTGCCGGCGTCAAGTCCGCGAACTGATGCTATTCCAGTGACTTGGTGAGTGTGTGAGCATGAAGAACGGAGGGGCGGAAAGATGAGCGCGGTCAGCGAATCCATGAATAGGCGAATGACGTTGGGTCTGCTTGCCTGCAGATATGGCTTTGACCTTGATCCCGCGTTCGCTACCGAAGTGACGGTCACGTCCATTGCCGACGACATCGATTCGGTGCGGCCGGGAGCGTTGTTCATGCCGTCCATGCAGGTGGATGAGCAACAGTTACGGCAGGTGCAAGCGCTTGGTGCGTATGGTGCGGTGGTGCCGCATGCGTTGCGAGGAAAAACGGATGGCGTTCAGATTCCTTTGATTTATGCCGAACCGACTGCGCAACAGTTGGGCAAGCTTGCCAGCGAGATGGCGGGCAGCCCATCCGATTCGCTGGCGGTGTTCGCCGTGGCTGGCAGCAATACGCAAACGGTGGAACAGGGTGTGAGGGATCTCGCGGATTTCCTGCACATGCTCGGCAATCCGGTCGGCGTGATTAGTGCCGGCAATTCGCAATCGTTGGAACGATTCCTTGATCTGAACTATCCATTGTCGATTCTTGACGTGCAGCGTACGATGGCTGTGTGCGCCGAAGACGGCGCCGCCGCTGTGATCCTTGCGCTCAGCGAGGAAACGTTGAATGACGATGCGTTGCAGTCGGTGAATGTTGATGTGCTTGGCTGCGACGACAAGGGTCTCAGCGAGGCTGAGATCGTCAAGTCGGTCGCACGGTTTGGATGCACTGTCGGCAAGCAGACCCACATCGCAGGTCGTACGCAGGAATCCGATGCGCTCGCAGCGCAAGCAGCGGAGGCATACGGGCAGGCGGACAGCAGCGCGTTGTCATTGTCCATCGCCATGGTGCTTGCGGCCGGCGTACGTAAGGCCAATATTAAAAGCGCATTGCGTGTATCTCGAGATCTGAACTAGTCTCGATCGGAACGGATGCGGACGTCGAATAGTGATAATCGTAAACAACGTGAACAATATGCAGTACATCAACACGGAGGAGAAATCAGAGTGAGCAGCCCGACCATGATGCCAATGAGCTTGGAGGAAATCGCCCAGGCGGTTCAGGGACGGCTGATTGCCGGCACCGCGGCGATTGATACGCCTGTGGCCACCAGCACATTCACTGATTCACGACAGATTGTTGAAGGGTCGGTATTCGTGGCGATTGCCGGAGAACGCGTGGATGGCCACGATTATGTGTCGAAGGTAGGCGCTCAGGGCGCTGTTGCCGCAATAGTCGATCATGAGATCGACGGTGCCGGAGTGCCTCAGATCGTGGTGGAAGATACGGTGCTTGCCTTGGGTGCGTTGGCCAAGCACAATATCGAACGCCGGCGTGCGTTGGAAACGCCGTTTACGGTGATTGGCATCACCGGTTCCGTCGGAAAAACCACTACCAAGGATCTCATGAAGGCGTTGCTGGCGCGCATAGGACCGACGATTGCGCCGGTCGGATCGTTCAACAATGAAATCGGACTGCCGTTGACTTCGCTCAAAGTACATGCGGAAACTCGCTTTCTGGTTGCGGAAATGGGTGCCAATCATGTTGGGGAAATCGCGAATTTGACGTCGCTGGTGCCGCCGGATATTGCGGTCGTGTTGAAAGTCGGCGTCGCGCATCTAGGGGAATTCGGCTCGCCGGAACGCATCGCACAAGCCAAATCGGAAATCATCCGTGGCCTTGTTCCAGGTGGTCTTTCCGTACTGAACGCGAATGACGAGCATGTGGCTGCGATGAGCGCCATCGCTCCGGGCGACGTGATGTGGTTCGGACTTCCGCAGAACAATGACGGCAAGCCGGCAATCAGCGCGCAACATGTGCATTGCGACGAATTGGACCATCCGAGCTTCATTTTGGACAATGGTGATGGCGAGCATGCCGAGGTCACTCTGGGCATTTGCGGTCAGCATAACGTTATGAATGCGTTGGCGGCTGCTTCGGTAGCGATGCATTTGGGTATGTCGATGGATGAGGTCGCGTCCGCGCTGTCTGACGTCACGGCCATCAGTCCTCATCGTATGGCTGTTTCCACGGTGCACAAGCCTGAAACATCGTTCACCTTGATCGACGATTCGTTTAATGCCAATCCCGATTCCATGAAGGCGGGGCTTGACGGATTGTTGCGTTGGAAGGCGGGCGCTGAGACCCAACCATTCCGTATTGCGGTGTTGGGTGCCATGCTTGAGCTTGGTCCGGATGAAAAGGATTTGCATGCTGGCATCGGCCGGTATGCGGTGGAAGGCGACGTTGACGCGTTGCTGACGGTCGGCAGCGCATCCGATGCCTCTTTGGACGCTCTGGCCGGTGCCATGGCTGAAGGTGCATCCGCTGCGGGATGTGCTTCCCATATTGATTGGGTGCACGACATTGACGAGGCCGATCGTCTGGTGACGCAACTCGCCGTGGAACATCCGGGCGCTGTGGTGCTGCTTAAGGGCTCCCACGCTTCCGGCTTGAGTGCTTTGGCCGAACGTTGGCAGGCCCTGGCTGCACAATAGAACAAGAATATTTGGCAAGATTCGAATAATCGAATAAACGACGTTATCTGAAGAATGTCTGACTGAAACGGAGAACATCAGGTGATTTCGCTCATCATCGGAATTGTGGTGTCGCTGGTTGTGACGATCGTGGGCACCCCGCTGCTGATTCGTTTGGTGCACAAGCTGAATTATGGGCAATACATACGTCAGGATGGTCCGAAATCCCATCTAGTCAAGCGTGGCACGCCTACGTTGGGTGGCGTGGTCATCAATTTGGCGGTTGTGTTGGGCTGGGGCTCGTCGGCGCTGTACCGCTTCGTCACGCGGGGTGAGACTCCGTCGTGGTCTGCGGTGCTGGTGCTGTTTGCCATGTTGTCGATGGGATTGCTTGGTTTTATTGATGATTTCGCGAAGGTTCGTAAGAAGCAGAGCGAGGGATTGACGGTTAAGGGCAAGTTCATCGGTCAGTTCATTCTGGCTACCATATATGCGGTGCTGGCGTTGATTCTGCCTACGAATTCCGGTTTCCCCAGTGCCCAGGCCGGCATGAGCTTCATTGAGGAGCCGTTCTTCAGTTTCGAATTCGCGGGTAAGGCCGTGGCTATCGTGCTGTTCGTGATTTGGGTGAACTTCCTGATGACCGCGTGGACCAATGCCCTCAATCTGACTGATGGTCTTGACGGTTTGGCAGCTGGCTCTTCGATGATTGCGTTCATGGGATATGCGGTGATCGCTTTTTGGGAGTTCTACCACCTTAAGGGGTCGGGGCATGAGGGCTTTACCTACGCGGTATCTGATCCACTTGATTTGACCATTATCGCGGCTTGCGCGGCGGTAGCATGCTTCGGGTTCCTGTGGTACAACTCCAATCCGGCTTCAATTTTCATGGGAGATACCGGTTCGTTGGCGCTTGGCGGCCTGTTCGCGGCCATGTCCATCGCCACGCATACGGAATTCCTCGCGATTATTCTCGGCGGCCTGTTCGTCATGGAAACGTTGAGCGATGTCATTCAGGTCGGCTATTTCAAGATGACGCATAAGCGTGTGTTCAAGATGGCTCCGATCCACCATCATTTCGAATTGAAGGGATGGCCCGAAGTCAAGGTTGTGATTCGCTTCTGGATGATTGAACTGCTGTTCGTGCTGGTCGCCTTGGTGCTTTTCTATGGCGATTGGGTTGCCCGTTCCGGCTTGTGACAGTCGATGCTCGGTCTGTTGCCGTTGCGAATGAACGCAATATGACTGTGATATTAAGGCGTATGAGGTTCTGACGATCGAAGGATGATGGATATGGATATGAGCGGTAAGACCGCGATTGTGGCGGGTCTTGGAGTTTCTGGCCAGAGCATGATGGAGGTGTTGGGTTCCCGCGCCGAAAAGGTGTTGGGCGTGGATGAGAAGAAGCCCGATGCCGATTTGCACTCTTTCGACCACATTGATTGGGATCATGTCGACTTGGTGATGACTTCTCCGGTATTCAATCCGAGGACCCCGTTCATTCTCGAAGCGCAACGTCGTGGCATTCCGGTGATGAGCGAGGTCGAGCTTGCCTGGCAGCTGCGGGTGGATTGCGATGCCACTGGGCATCCTGCGCAATGGATTGGCATCACCGGTACCAATGGCAAGACCTCCACTACGGAAATGACTTCGGAGATGTTGACGGCTTGCGGTTTGACCGCACCTGCTGTCGGCAATATCGGCAAAGCGGTGTCCCATGCCGCAGTCGATCCGGCAAATGATGTGCTGTGTGTTGAGCTCAGTTCTTTCCAATTGCATTTCACCGATTCTCTTGAGTTGGATTGCGCGGCGATCACCAATATCGCTGACGACCATCTTGATTGGCATGGTGGTATCGACAATTACGCGTCCGACAAAGCGAAGGTCTTCCACCATGCCAAGAAGGCGTTGGTGTACAACGCGGATGATGAGCGCGTGACCAAGCTGGCATTCGCCGCCGAAACCGCGGAAGGCTGCCGTAGGGTTGGATTCACATTGTCGGAACCGCAAGATGGCCAGATTGGCGTGAAGGACGGCTGGATCGTCGACATGTCCGGCATCGCGGGCGGTGAAGCGGGCAAGCCTGAACAGGTTGCCAGAGTTGCCGAGTTCACACATCTGACCGAGCCGGATGGCACTGTATATCCGCATTTGCTCGCCGACGCGTTGACCGCGTTGGCGTTGGTGTTGGGACTTGGCACGGATAAGGAGAAGGCGATCGCATCCCTGAAGCAGTTCACTCCAGGTGGCCACCGTATCCAGACCGTCGCCACCGCCACTACGGCGGATGGGGGAGCCATTCGTTTCGTTGACGACTCCAAGGCGACCAATGCGCATGCGGCCAAGGCCTCGCTCAATAGTTTTGCCGATAAATCCGTGGTGTGGATTGCCGGAGGACTGGCCAAAGGCAGCCGTTTCGAGCAATTGGTGGCTGATCAGGCGCATACCATCAAAGCCGCGGTCATCATCGGCAGGGATCAGCAACCGATGCTGGATGCGTTCAAGACGAGCGCTCCCAACGTTCCTCTGACCATCATCGATCCGGCGGATAATGGGGTCATTATGGAACGGGCGGTCGATGCCGCGGGCGAGTACGTCCAATCCGGTGATGTGGTGCTGATGGCACCTGCATGTGCGTCGATGGATCAGTTCAAGTCGTATGCCGATCGTGGAAACCAGTTCGCACAGCAGGCTCAGCGTTGGGTGAACGAGCATGGAAAAGCCTAAAACCAGGCAGGTTGATAGTAGTCGTCAGAAAAAGAAGGCCGCCGTCGGAGAACAGGTCGACGATTTTCATGGTTATGTCGGTCTGCGAAGTCTGCTTAATCCGATTTGGTGTTTTCATGGGTTCAGAACCGCGGTGATCATTCTCACCATTTTCGGTGTGATCATGGTGTTTTCCAGCTCTTCGGTAAACATGATTGCCAACGGACAGTCTCCGTGGTTCCAAGCACTGAAACAGGGGGGATTCTGCGTTCTTGGACTTATCGTGGGTGTTGCCTGCATGATGATTCCGGCGGAGCTCATCAGGAAATTCAGTTTCGTTTTCCTGATTATCGCTTTGCTTTTGCAGTCGCTGACGTTTACCCCCTTGGGCATCGATGTCCAAGGCAACAAAGGTTGGATCGGCCTTTTTGGATTTACCTTCCAGCCCGCCGAAGTCGTTAAGCTTGCGTTGTGCATATGGCTGCCGCGGGAACTGATCTACGCGCAGAAGCAGATAAACAAAGTCGGACCATATAAGGCATATCTCAAGTTGATTGCGTGGCTTGGTCTTGCATTGCTGTTGGTTGTGAGTGGCAAGGATCTTGGAACGGCCATGATTCTGTTCGCGATCGCAGGTGCCGCGTTGCTGTTGGGAGATTTTCCTGGCAAATGGTTGGCTATCGTGGCATGCGGCGGTGCGGTTTTAGTTGGCGGACTCGTTATCACCAGTCCGAACCGACTCAGCCGTATCATGGCCACATACCAAACTTGCTCCGCATCCGACATGCAGGGGGTCTGCTATCAGGCGGTGCATGGCAAATACGCCATGGCCTCCGGAGGTTTGCTTGGAGTGGGCATCGGCAATTCCGGAGAAAAATGGGGATATCTGCCGGAAGCGCACAACGATTTCATTTTCGCCATCATCGGTGAGGAAACGGGCTTTGTAGGAGCCTCTCTCGTCATTCTGCTGTTCTTGGTGCTTGGATGGTGCATGCTCGTGGTGGCTTCGCAATCGCAGGACAGGTACATCACTTTGGTATTGGCCAGCATTACCGTGTGGATCGTCGGCCAGGCGTTCGTGAACATCGGCGTTGTGGTGGGATTGTTCCCGGTGATGGGTGTGCCATTGCCGTTTGTGTCCGCGGGCGGTTCGTCGTTGATTCTGTGTTTGGGCGCTGCAGGAGTGACCATCAGCATGATGAAGCAGCAGCCGCAGATCCAAGCGGAGATGCAGCGGGTCTGAGCGTCGGCTGCGACCGCAGCGTACGCTACTGCGTATCGCGGTGTGCAAACGTAGATGAAATGTGAGCATCCGCGTGTGCGACGGTATGGCGCGCGGCGTACTGGGGTGCCGTGGGCTAAGCTCGTACACTATGAGCAATCAGAAGCATATCGTTCTTGCCGGCGGTGGTACTGCAGGCCATGTCAATCCTCTGCTCGCCGTGGCGCATGTGATTCGCGAGCTTGAACCGGACGCCGATATCGCAGTGGTGGGCACTGCCGTCGGCTTGGAACACGATTTGGTTCCCCAGGCCGGTTTCGAACTGGAAACCATTGAGAAGGTTCCTTTTCCACGCAGGCCCAATATGGCGGCGCTGAAGTTTCCCGCGCAGTGGAAGGCCGAAACGGCCAAAGTCCGTGACATTCTCATCCGTCATGAGGCGCAGGTGGTTGTCGGCTTCGGCGGATACACGTCCGCTCCCGTATATGCGGCAGCGCACAAGATGGGCATTCCGATCGCGATGCATGAGCAGAATGCCCGTGCTGGAATGGCCAACAAATTGGGAGCTCGCTGGGCGTCCATGATTGGCACCGCCTATGCGCAAACCGGCTTGAAGCCACGCAAGGGTGTTGAAGCCGAGCGTGTGGGATTGCCATTGCGTGCCGAAATCGCAGCGATAGCCCATGGCATGGAACATGACCGTATTGCCACAAGACAATCGGCCGCAGCGCAACTCGGTGTTGATCCGAACCGTCCACTGGTGGTGGTGACTGGAGGGTCGCTGGGCGCGGTGAACGTGAACCGTGCGGTGGCGGCTTCCGCTAGGGAGCTGCTGGAACACGCCCAGGTGATTCATCTGACTGGGAAAGGCAAAGATGATGAAGTGCGTTCATTGGTGTCGGTGAGCGCCGGCGAACAGGTGCTTGGCGAGCTTGGCCCGGACCATGGCAATGATGGCGATTATCGTGTTGCGCCGTATTTGGAACGTATTGATCTCGCATTCGCTTGCGCCGACCTGATCATCTGTCGCTCTGGAGCCGGCACCGTATCGGAATTGACGGCTTTGGGACTCCCCGCGATTTATGTTCCGCTGCCAATCGGCAACGGCGAGCAGCGATTCAACGCCCAGCCTGTCGTCGATGCGGAAGGCGGTCTGATGGTGGCCGATCGCGAATTCACCGCCGAATGGGTCAAACAGCATGTGCCGAAGCTGCTTGCCGATTCGGATCTGCTTGCCAAGTATGGCGACAACGCCTGGCAATACGGTATTCGAGATGCCGCCGAAGTCATGGCCAAGCGCGTGCTTTCCATGATTGACGAAAAGTAGGCTGCGGCGACGGCAGGTGCGTTCGCCGCGTTCCAAAATCCCACCCATGATCGGCCATATGCGAGACCATGGGTGAGACCATAATGGAACAAGCTAGAAAAAACATGCAAGAGGAGCAGTCGTGTCTGACAACCAGCGTGAAGCCGGTACCATCGTTCTTGATCCAACCCATGCGTCGTTCAGTCCGCAGGAAGGCGTGAATGATTTGGGGGCCACCCATTTCATCGGCATTGGAGGCGCGGGCATGAGCGTGCTCGCTGAAATGCTGCACGAACAGGGCGTTGAAGTGGACGGTTCAGATCGTGAACCCAGCGCCAAAACCGATCGTCTGCAGGGAATCGGCATTACCGTCGAATTTGGGCAGCGCGCAGAAAACGTCGAAGGCAAACATACCGTCGTATTCTCCAGCGCCATCAAATCCGACAATCCGGAAATCGTCGCAGCATACGAAGCAGGCGAACGCATCGTGCACCGCAGCGACATTCTCGCATTGCTGATGAACGCAAAACGTGCGGTGACGGTCGCAGGAGCTCATGGCAAAACCACGACCAGTTCCATGCTTGCCCATATCCTCACCCATGCCGGTGAGGGAAATCTGGCCGATCCAAGCTATGCCATCGGCGGATCCATCCAAGGCAAGGATGGTGTGACGCTTGACGGAGGCCATGCTGGTAAGGGCGACGTTCTTGTGGCGGAAGCGGACGAATCCGATGGCAGCTTTGCCAAGTATCATCCGGAAATCGCCATTGTCACCAACTCCGAAGCCGATCATCTCGACCATTACGGCACGCAGGAAAACTATCGTGCGGCTTTTGTCAATCATGTTCAGCATGCCGAAAAATCGGTGGTGATGTGCGGCGATGATGAAGGCAATCTTGCGGTATTGCGTGCTCTCGACCCGCAGACGGCCAAGCGTACGGTCGTGTATGCGACGCAGAATGCGGTTTCGTTGGGTGATTTGAACGGTGCCGCGTTCGTGCATATCGAATCGGAAAGCGAAAGCGCGCAAAGCGGTGCCGAACATTTCACCTTACACATGCCCGCGGGATTGTTGGGCGAACATGAGCGTATGGTTCCGGTGACGCTTACCGTTCCAGGCATTCACAACGCGCGCAATGCCTCCGCTGCGATTATTGCGGCCGCGTTGTTGGGCGTCGATGTCGAGAACGCTGCCCAAGCCGCCACGTCGTTCCTTGGAGCCGCCCGTCGTTTCCAAGTGCGTGGTACGGTCAGCCAAGTGACTGTCGTTGATGATTACGCGCATCATCCTACGGAGATTTCGGCATTGCTGGATGCGGCGCGCCGTAGGTACCCGCAGTCGGTGATTCGCGTGATCTTCCAGCCGCACCTGTTCTCCCGAACCATGTTCTTTGCGAGTGAATTCGCTGAAGCATTGGCCAAGGCGGATGATGTGATCGTCACCGGCATTTTCCCCGCACGTGAAAAGCAGGAGGACTATCCGACGATTAGCTCCGCCACCATTGTGGACGAGGCGCTTAAGCTTGACCACACGCCTGCCGAGGATTGGATTCGCGGAGTGGAGGATATGCATACCGCGGCACAGATGATGACGATGCGTGCTCATCATGGCGATGTCATCTTCACTGTTGGCGCAGGCGACATCACACAGATGGACGAGGTGATGCTGCACTCCCTTCAGGCTCATCGTTGGGATTGTGAGGGCTGATGACGCGAAGGGTCATCAGTTCAGGTACGGGTTCGGATGGTTCCGCAACGACGCCTGAAAATCAGACGTCGCATGGTAGAACCATCCAAAGCCGGAAGCACAGCGATGCCGGAAAGCAGGTTCAGCCGAAAGGCCGTTCCGTCGCTGGTGGAGCGGGACGCGCGTCTTCTTCCGGGAAGAAGACGCAGGAAAATACGGTTGAGAGTGGCAACAAAGGCAGTGTGAGCCGTTCGAGATCAGGCGATTTCGTAGACGCGCGCAATCTTGCCGGCGAGGATTTCGTTTCGAAGACACTGGAGGAAACCACAGGCACGTTGGGCGTGGTAACGCGCCCGAAGGTGGTTGATTTCAGTGCGCGTCTGAAAGAACGACGCAAGGCGAACGCGCGTGTCGTCGCCATGCGCGCGTGCGTTTCCGCTGCTGTCATTGTTGTTGCGGGCGCGTTGGTATGGCTGTTTTTCTTCTCATCGGTGTTCCGTCTCGAGTCCGGCAATATTAGCGTTGTCGGCGCCAACGAATGGGTGAGTGAGTCTCAGGTGTTGGATATTGCGGGCCAGCAAGCAGGAAAATCGATTCTTCTCGTGTCGGACAATGACGTGGAAAAGAAAATCAAGGAGATTCCGGGAGTCACTTCCGCGCAATCCAAGAAAAAACTGCCCGACTCCCTTGAAGTGACCATCAAGGCGCAAAAGCCTGCTGCGATGCTCAAGACAGGCGAGGACAGCATGACCGCGGTCGACAGCAAGGGGCGTATATTGAATTCCGTCAGCGGAGCTTCCGTGGACGGAATTCCCGTCATTGAAGTGAAGGATGTCGAAACAAGTTTGAGCAATCGTTCCATCAAGGAGGCGTTGAAGATCCTCAGCTCATTGCCGGAATCGATGCGCAACTCCATCACCAAGGTGACTGCCGAAACCCAGGATTCCATCACCACGGAAATCAATGGGGGAGACCGCGTGATCGTATGGGGCGATTCATCCGGCCTCAAGTTGAAGAAAGCTGTCGTCGATAAAATCATCAATGATCCGAATGTGATCGGAGACAAGCATAACGTCGACGTGTCTGCGCCGTTGCGTCCAATTATCAAATAGTTGATATACGAAGAACCCCGGTTGTCCTGCGTTACCGGGGTTCTTCGCGAATAGGAGGAGAGAAGGAGAAGTTCGATTATTGGAGGCCGTCAGGCGTTCGGATTGGCCTTCAACGCAGGAGCGACGGAGACCGCGGGATCGAGACGCGGAATCAGCGTGCACTGCGTGGCATGGTACAGGTCGGACTTGCCCGGCCAGACGGTACCGATGACCTCGTTGTCTTTGTTCAGCTGATGGAACCAGGAACCGTTCTCATGGTCGATCAGGTATTCGTCAATGTACTTCCAGAAGGTCGCATACCAATCCTTGTACACCTGCTTGCCGGTGACGGTGGCCAGTGTGGCCGAGGTGTTCACGGATTCGGCAAGCGTCCAGTGCATGCGGTCGGTGACAACGGGCTTGCCGTTCCAATCGGTGGTGTAAGCCAAACCGATGGTGCCTTCGGCGTTCCAGGCGTCGGCAAGTGCCTGAGCGAACAGGTTCTCGGCGGCTTCGATAAGCTGCTGCTTGCCTTCTTCGGAACGCTGCTTGGAGCTCAACGCATACTGGGTGATGAGACGTGCCCACTCGATGCCATGGCCCGGAGTGGCGCCGTACGGCTTGAACTGGTCATCCGGCTTGTCATGGTTGCATTCGAGATCCGGCTGCCAATCGGCGGTGAAATGCTCAGGAATACGCCAGTTGTTGTTGGCTGCCCATCCGACCACATGATCGATGATACGACCAGCGCGCTCGCGGTATTCCTCGTTTCCGGTCACATCGGCGACGGCGAGGAACGCTTCGGTGGTGTGCATATTGGCATTGATGCCGCGATAGGAGTCAAGCTCGGTGAATTCCGTGTTCCAAGTATCGACGGCCAGACCGATCTCGTCATCCCAGAAATGCTTGTCGTAGGTTGCCAGAGCCTCTTCGAGCAGCTCGTCCGCGTCCGGGCGGCCGATAAGCTTGGCGGAAGTGGCGGCAAGAATCACGAAAGCGTGGGCGTAGCAGACCTTGCCTGCTTCATGGGTGGAGCCGTCTGCGGAAATGGATGGATACCATCCGCCGTTTTCATCGTCATGCAGCGGACCGCGCAGGCCGGCGATGGCCTTGTCAACCAGTTCTGCGGCACCCGGCTCACCGTGCAGGAATCCCAAGGAATACACGTGCGCCATGCGGCAGGTGATCCACGTGTGGATGTTTTGGGTCAGATCCGGATTGCCGGTATCGTCCAGCCAGTAGGAGCCACCCTGCGGGGCGGGGAAATTGTGTCCGAAATGCAGGAGCTCGTTGGTTTCCGCCTCGAGCAGGGCATGGTTTTCTTCGGAGCCGAACACGTAGGCTTCGGGAGAGTAAGTGCAGGTCATCGATCAAGTCCTTCCTTGACGTCGTCTGCTGTGACATGATAACTAGGTTGATGTATTAACTATGTTAACCACTTAAGCGGTTAATGCAAGTCGACACGCGGAATTTGATGGTGGGATTCTGATGATTTGTGGTGGGGGAGAGCTGGATTCTTCGTATGTTGATTTGACGAGGTTGTCTTGTGAAGAGGAGTACCTAAAAATGTACCTTGCATGCTGTTTAGGGTGGTAGACAGATGGAATTTGGAAGAGATTAAGCAAGCCGGAGGAGGGATTTTTGCCCACATTTTTTAGAATATCCGGCACATCGGGGGTAATTTGGAGTAAACCCAGGAATCTTCGAAAACCGTTGGAAATAAAAGAAAAGCCGCCATTTCTGGCGGCTTTCAACTTGTGGAGATGCGGGGAATTGAACCCCGGTCCGATAACCGAACCCTCAGTCTTCTACGTGCGTAGTCTGCTGGCCGTGCGGCGGTTTTTCTGCTCCCATCGATATCGCAGACAACTGATGGCGGGCATATCTACAGTAAAAGTCCCTTGCCGGCCCTGTGGCTCAGTCGACAAAGCAAGTCTTCTAAACGACGCTCAGCATCCTCCCAAAGACGAGAAGGAGTGAACGGAGCGGCTGCTCACTGGTTAATCCTGGCGCGAAGCTCAGGCAGCGAGAGCGAACTCAGTGCGGTTAGATTTAGCACTTATTCTTTTGTAGGGGGCATCCACGAGCGGACCCTACGTTCTCGGCACGCTTCCCTGCGACGAACAGGTCACCGTCGAAACCGATCATCCCCAATCTTGAATTATCAAGCACCCGGTGCAAGACCGGACTTTTCAAGATATCATGGAATGTCAATAAGTGCAAATCATCTACCGCAATTCTTGCGCTGTGAGCGAAGCCAAAGCTTAAACTGATAGCCACTCACAGCTTGACGTGAATACCGAAATAATCCATGACCAATTCACAGAACATCATATTGGCCCAGCTGAACCACGGACGGGTATAGGAGTTCGGGTCGTTCGCGTCAAAGCTTTCGTGCATGAGATGCGTGCCGGCGTCGGCGGCGACAAGTTGATCAAGAATACGTTCTTTTTCGGCTTTGTCGTGGCTTGTCAATCCTTGCATGGCCATGGCGATCGGCCAAACATAACCTTCTGGCGTATGCGGAGAACCGATGGCATGTGCATAGTCACCCTCGAAATAGTAAGGATTCTCCTGACTCAGCAAAGTATTGCGCGTTTCGAGATACAGCGGATCGTCCGCTTCGCAGAATCCGAGATAAGGTGCCGACATAAGATTCGGCACATTGCTGTCATCCATAAGCAACGCGTTGCCGAGACCGTCCACTTCGTATGCGTAGATAGCGTTTCCGGCCGCATTGCGGATGGTTGCGTGATGGGCAAGACCTTCATCGATGGAATGCTGCAGCGCCGCGGCACGACCGGCGATTTCCCGATCGTCAAGCACGTCGGTGAAAATCCTTTGCACATATCCCATGACCACACTGGCGAACATGTTGGACGGCACCAGATATGGGTAGACGCAGGCGTCGTCGCTGGGGCGGAATCCGGACCATGTCATGCCGGTGACGGCAAAAGGTCCTCCGGCACCATGGTTGGGCACGCTGTCGCGCGGATCGTCGTTCGGGCGGAAGAAGCGGTAACGCGAATTCGAATGGTCAAGCTCGGTTTCGAACACGTCAAGGATTCGACGGATGCCGCTTACAAACGCATCATCGAAATGGCTGGTGGTTCCTGTATTGCGATACAACAGCCACGCCAGCTGAATGGGGTAGCACAGGGAGTCCACCTCGTATTTGCGTTCCCACAACCATGGTCCGAACGAATCGGTCTGATCGTTCGGATCCCAGGTAGCGCCGCTGGGTGTTTCGTTGAACGCGTTTGCGTATGGGTCGATATTGATGAACCTGAATTGCTGCCGAACAAGCCCGGCAATAAGCTCGGTGAGCTCGGGGTCATCTACGGCTACGGCGAGATATGGTCGGAATTGCGCTGAGGAGTCGCGCAGCCACATGGCAGGTATGTCTCCCGTCAGCAGAAACGTCGTGCCGTCATCATGCCGTCTCACGGTGGTGGTGAGTGTATTGGCGAATCCTGCGTTGAAGTTTTCGGCCCATCTTGCGTGTTCGCCGCCACATAAGTCGGTGATATGCCGCATGAAATCGGAAACTGACTGCGGAATATCGGATTGTGAAGCGGCGTTTGTGGTGTTGCTGGTGTCGTTCATGGCATCATTCTTCGTTGAGGTGCGTATATCGTGACAATCGTGATTGCACCAATTGCGGATTGAATATGGGTATGAAAAACGAGGCCATGATGGCAGACATGGCCTCGTTGGTGATGATGAAAGAAAAACTGGGCTTACTTGCCGGCTTCGGTGAGATAATCCGGAACGCCTTCCACAGGGTAGGTCGGCCAGCCGCCTTCCTTGGTGCACACGTAGGCGGCGGTGTTCACGGCCGCACGATGCGCTTCCTTGAGCGGCGTGCCGGTCAGCAGCTTGCCGGTGAAGGAACCGGAGAAGGAGTCGCCTGCACCAACGGTATCGGCAACCTCGACGTGCGGGGTCAGCAGTGTGGAAACCTCGCCATTCTTGGCGGTGATGGTGCTGAACGTGGCGCCGCCGGTCAGAATGATGTACTCAAGGTCGAAGCGGTCGATGAACCACTTGCATGCCTCTTCGTCGTTGCACTCAGGAATGGAGAACATGTCGCGCATTATGATCAGCTCTTCGTCGTTGATCTTGAAGATGTTCGCATAGCCGAGCAGTTCTTCGATGAGTTCGTTGGAATAGAAGTTCGCACGCAGGTTGATGTCGAAGAACTTCAGAGCGCCTTCCTTGGTGTGCTTGAGCAGTTCGACGATGGTGTCGTGGGATTCGGGGGAACGCAGACCCAAGGTGCCGAAGCAGACGGCGTCGGCCTTGGACACGGCTTCGACGAGCTCGTCGGTGAGCTTGATGTGGTCCCAAGCCACGTTTTCGACGATGGTGTATTCCGGAATGCCGTTGGTCAGGGCCACGTCAACCGTGCCGGTCGGGTATTCGTTGGTCTGCACCAGCGTGTTGATGCCGGCCTTGTGAGCGTCGGAGAGCAGTTCGGTGCCCAGCTCGTCGTTGCCGACGGCGCTGATGGCGAAGCTTTCCGCGCCGTTCTGGGACGCATGATATGCGAAATTGACGGGTGCGCCGCCGGCACGCTTGCCGGTGGGGAGCATATCCCACAGGATTTCGCCGAGAGAAATGACGATTGGCTTGGACATGGTGTTCCTTTCTTTGGTTATGGCGTGCTACGCGACGTCAAAGAACATCGAAGGATGTTCCAGAAAATTGGTGATGGCCACGGCCGCGGCACCGCTGACGGTGGCGTCCGTTGGGAGGTTGGACAAGGTGATTTCGGTATCGTGCCCAACCTCGGGGATGGTACGTTCCCGAACGACTTTTTTGACCTCGTCAAGCAAGGGCTGTCCGGCTTGGGAGATGATGTCGCCGAGTACGATATGCGTCGGATTGAAGGCATTGATGATATTGACCGCGCCGTATCCGATATATCGAGCGACCTCGGAAGTCAGCTCCATGGCCGCTTTGTCTCCTGCTGCAGCTTTGGCGAACAGCGCGGTGCATGCCTGCGCATGCGTCATGTTTTCGCATCCTGGCACGATGCTCGGCTGTTCGTTGAGCCGTTCGTGAATCGCGTTGGCTGAGCAGTAACGTTCCAGGCACCCGATATTGCCGCAGTCGCAAGGCTTGCCGTTGACGTCAACGGAGACGTGTCCGATTTCGGTGGCCGTGCCGTGCGCGCCGTAATAGATCGAACCATTGTCGATGATGCCGAGTCCGATGCCCTCGCCAAGCAGATAGTAGGCGAGCGATCCCTCGGACAGTTCCGGGTTGAACAGGAACTGCGCCAAGGCGCCTGCGCGTGCGTCCTGTTCAACGAATACGGGTACGTTGAACGCTTCGCTGAACTCCTTGATGAAGTTGACCTGCCGCCAACCCTGCATGGATGAGACGAGCGCGGTGCGACCTTCCTCCACCAGATATGGACCGGGAACGGCCATGCCGACGGCTACGATGCTTGGATCGTCCGCAATGAGCTGTCGCACGGTGGCCCGGATCTGTTCTACCGTTTCGGGAATGTGCTCCTCGTCAACGGTGGGCAGGTCGGTGAGGGAAATACAATTGCATTTCAAGTCGAACACTGCGATCTGCACCAGGCTTCGTGCGAATTTCACGCCGACGACATGGTATTTCGCGCAATTGAGATTCAGACCGATGGAACGACGATTCTTATCGCCTTCCATGTCTCCGGTTTCTTCGATAACGTCTCGGAACAGCAGTTTTGCGGTAATTTTCGTAATGGCCGCGGGTGTGAGTTCGATGGCTTTGGCGATTTGCGCACGTGAGCTGATGCCGTTGTGATAGAGGTATTGCAGAATCCTGGAACGATTGTTTTCTGAAATCGATGATTGCTGAGCGCTGTAACTACTCATGACACCTCCTTGCAACAGTGCATGGATCTCTCGTTGAACTAGTTGATATATTAACGCCGTTAATTAGTTGATGCAAGTTCCGTCTCTCGGCGTGTCACAAGGAACGTCGATTCTCAATATGGGATTAGCTGTCTCATTATTTGACACACTCTTTTCGGAAAAATATTAACTGCAAAACCGTTGTGATTGCTGGGTTTTCGTTGGATCGAGAAAGGGTGACGTCGCAAAATGAGCTTCCGTGAAATGTTCCGCTAACAAAGTGTGCCCTACCCTTGTGGCACGTCGTTTTGGAGTACCAATTACGACAGCAGGAAGAGAAAGGATTCCATAGTGAATCACAAGAAGATTATCGCTGCGGCTGTTTCGGTTGCCGCGCTGGCCTCGCTCGCGGCATGCGGCGGCGTAAAGGATAGCGGTTCCGCATCGGGGGATGCGGATGTCATTACCGTCGGCACCACAGACAAGGTTACTAGCATTGACCCTGCCGGCTCCTATGACAACGGTTCCTATGCCGTTCAAATCAACGTGTTTCCGTTCCTGTATGCGCAGGACTACAACACCTCTGAACTGTCTCCGGACATTGCTGCGGATGACGGTACTTGGAGTGACGACGGCACTGAGTTCACCGTTAAGATCAAGTCTGGCCTGAAGTTCGCCAATGGTCACGATCTGACTTCGTCCGATGTCAAGTTCTCCTTCGACCGTGTCAACACGATCAACGATGAGAATGGTCCGAGTTCGTTGCTGGCCAACATCGAATCCATCGATACGCCGGATGACACCACTGTGGTGTTCCATTCCAAAGTCAAGAACGATGTGACCCTCAAGCAGGTGCTTTCCAGCCCGGCCGGTCCGATTGTCGATGAAGAGGTCTTCTCCGCCGACAAGCTCACTGATGCTGACACCATCATCAGGGAGAAGGCTTTCGCCGGTCCGTACATTCTGACTTCCTACAAGGCCAATGAGGTTGCGGGCTACTCCAAGAACGACTCTTATCAGGGTCTGACCCCGGCCAAGAACAGCACTGTTCAGGTCAAGTACTTTGCCGATTCTTCCAACCTGAAGATGGCCGTGCAGCAGGGACAGGTCGACGTGGCCTACCGTTCTCTGACTCCGACCGACATCGATGATCTGTCTAAGGACTCCAAGGTCAAGGTCGTCAAGGGTCCGGGCGGTGAGGAACGCTTCCTGGTCTTCAACTTCAACATCCAGCCGTACGGCACCAAGTCCGACGAGCCGAATGCCGACAAGGCCAAGGCTGTGCGTCAGGCCGTCGCTAACCTCATCGACCGCGAGGAGTTGGCGACCAAGGTCTATAAGGACACGTATACTCCGATGTACTCCTACATTCCGGACGGTTTGGCTGGTCACGAAGACACCTTCAAGACCGCGTATGGTGACGGCAACGGCAAGCCGAGCGCCGACAAGGCCAAGAAGGTTCTTGAGGATGCAGGCGTTTCCACTCCGGTTGAGCTCAAGCTGCAGTACAATCCGGACCACTATGGATCCTCTTCCGCCGACGAGTATGCGGCTCTTAAGGCCCAGCTCGAGGAGGGTGGCCTGTTCAAGGTCGACCTGCAGTCCACCGAATGGACTCAGTACAACAAAGACCGTGTTGTTACCGAGGATTCCGATGGATCCTACCCGGTCTACCAGCTCGGCTGGTTCCCGGATTACTCCGACCCGGATAACTATCTGTCTCCGTTCTTCCGTGACGGCAACTTCGTGAACAACGCTTACTCCAACTCCGAAATCAACAATTTGATTATGGAGCAGGCTGGTGAAACCGACGAAAGCGCCCGTGAGGATCTGCTCAAGAAGATTCAGACCCTTGAAACCGAAGACCTGTCCACCATCCCGCTGCTGCAGGGTGCGCAGGTTGCAGTTACCGGCACCAACGTGAAGGGTGTTGTGCTCGACGCTTCCTTCCGTTTCCGTTTCGCATCTGTCACCAAGGCGTGATGTGTGCGGACATGCGGCATGACCTGCCGCAGTCTGCATAGAAAACCACTGGGGATCCCCGGTCTATGGCCGGGGGTCCCCATTTCCCGAATTATCTGCCTGAAACGGCGCAGTGATTCGATATTGTTGTAATCAAAGCCGTACAGGCTTCTTATCAAGGAGCATCGCGTGTCAGACACAGCAGCTCCGGCCGTCTCTCAAGAGGCGAAGCCGAAACAAGCCAAAAAGAATCATTTGTCAGGCGGTTTTTTCCGTTTTGTCCTGACTCGATTCCTACTTATTATTCCAACCGTTTTCATTCTCGTCACCGTCGTGTTTTTTGTGATGCGAGCTACAGGCGATCCCATTTCTGCGGCATTGGGTGGTCGTCTTACCCCTGACGAGTTGCAAAAGCGTGTTCATGCGGCCGGCTACGACCGTCCTCTTATTGTGCAATATATCGATTACCTTGGGGGTTTGCTCCATGGGAATCTCGGCACTACATTGACTGATAATCAGCCGGTTATCAGCATTCTTGTTCATTACGGATCAGCGACTTTCGAGTTGGCGCTCCTATCGCTCATTGTTGCTTTGATCGTAGGTATCGGCTTAGGTCGTGTAGCTGCGTGCAGACGCGATCACGCTGCCGATGCGGGCATTCGAACCTTTGCCATTCTGTGCTACGCCACCCCCGTGTTCTTCTTGGGATTGGTCCTCAAACTCATTTTCGCCATTTGGCTGAACGTGTTGCCGGCATCCGGTCGATGCTCGTTGTCTTCGGAAATGCAGTTCACCCGACTCGTCTCTCCGACCGGCTTCTACATTATCGATGCACTGCAGCTGGGTGATATGAGCGTGCTTGCCGACGTGTTGAGTCACGCCGTACTTCCTGCGCTGGCGTTGGGATTGCTCACCGCAGGCGTGTTTATTCGTTTGGTGCGTACCAATGTGATTTCCACCTACAATTCCGGCTACGTCGAGGCTGCGCGTTCGCGTGGCGTCTCCGAAAAGCGTCTGATCAGCAAGCACGCATGGAGGCCGGCTCTTATTCCAATCATCACCGTTATGGGCATGCAGATCGCATTGATGCTCGCCGGCGCGGTGCTTACCGAAACCACCTTCGAATGGAAGGGACTCGGATTCATGTTGTCCCAATATCTGAAGGCGCGTGACTTCGTAGCTGTGCAGGGCATTGTGATTCTGATCGCCATCATCGTGGCCGTCGTCAACTTCATCGTTGACGTTATCGCCGCGTTGGTGGATCCGAGAGTGAGGTACTGATATGACTGCATCAGCAAATAACGTCACCGTCCCGGGTGACACTCGTCTGAACGATCTCAAAGTCAGCAGGAAAGCTCCGTTCTGGACCAAGATTCCGATCATCAAGGAGCTTCGCGTAGCGGTCGGCTGGCAGAAAGGCATGCTGATTACCGGCCTGTCGCTTACTGCGTTCTTCCTGCTCGTGGCCTTGTTTGCGCCCGTGATTGCGCCGTACGGCTATGCGCAGCTCAAAGATGCCAATGGAGTTTCATTCCCAGCTCAGTCAGCACCCTCATCCGAACATATTTGGGGTACCACCGCAGGTGGTTATGACGTGTTCAGCCGTGTGATTTGGGGCTCTCGTACTGCGGTCATTGCGATTGTGATCGCTGTGCTGCTTTCTATTTTCGCGGGTGTATTGCTCGGTTTGGTTTCCGGATATTTCGGTGGTTGGGTGGATCGTGTGCTTGTCATGATCGCCGACGCCATCTATTCTTTCCCCTCGCTGCTGCTTGCGATTCTGATGGCCATTATGATTTCCGGCGGTCAGTCTGGTCTGTGGAGTGGCATTCTCGCTTCGGGTATCTCCATCACCGTGGTCTATATTCCGCAGTATTTCCGTACCATTCGATCCGAGGTCATTCGAATCAAGGAATCCGCTTACGTTGATTCCGCTCGCGTGGTGGGCGCGTCGACATGGCGCATCATGACCAAGCACCTTCTTAAGAACTCCACCAGAACGTTACCGGTTATTCTGACGTTGAACTCGTCCGAAGCGATTCTGACCCTTGCGGGATTGGGCTTCCTCGGATTCGGCATCGAACCTACCGCAGCCGCTGAATGGGGTTACGATCTGAATCGTTCCGTGTCGGATGTAACCGCGGGCATTTGGTGGACCGCAGTGTTCCCAGGTATCGCCATCGTATTGATTGTTCTGGGCATCACCTTGGTGGGCGAATCCCTCAATGACCTTGCCGACCCGCGTCTGCGTGCGCGCAAATCCGCTGGTGAGGTGGTTGGATCCATCGAAGATACTTCGGTTGATCCCACCCAGAAGCCGGGCGTTCGCAACGAGGTCGTAGCCGAGCTCGAGGCCGCCAAGAATCCAATGGGAGCCAGCGATCAGCCAGTGACCGTTACGGATCGCGACCCGTCATTTACCGCCTCCGAATGGGGCTCCAAGGAAGAAGAGTGACGCAATGAGTGACGAACAAACCAATCTTGCGCAAATCAAGGATCTGAGCGTCTCCTTCATGACCGACGCAGGATCCATCAAAGCCATCGACAAAATCAACTTCACCATCCCACGCAAAACCGTGGTAGGTGTGGTTGGCGAATCAGGTTCCGGAAAATCCGTGACCGCGCGTTCGATTATCAAGCTGTTGCCGGAGACGGCAACCACTTCCGGCGTGATTTATCTGTCGAACCGTAAAGGCAATGAGCAGCTTGACGTGCTGTCCCTTTCCGGAGAAGATCTGCGTCGTATGCGCGGATCGGAAGCGGCCATGGTGTTCCAGGAACCTAATTCGGTACTTAATCCGGTGTATACCATCGGATGGCAAATCGAAGAGGGACTTCGCGCTCACGGCATGAAAGACAAGAAGGAGCTTCGTGCCAAGTCCGTGGATATCCTCAAAAAAGTAGGTATTCCTGATGCCGAAACTCGAATTGACTACTATCCGCATCAGTTCTCAGGCGGCCAAAAACAGCGTATCGTCATCGCCATGGCGTTGGTGCTCAATCCAGGTCTGATTCTGGCTGATGAACCGACTACTGCACTCGACGTGACTGTGCAGGCCGAAATCCTTGACTTGTTGCGTCTTGCCCGAGACGAATTCGGCGCTTCCGTGCTGATTATCACTCATAATATGGGTGTGATCGCCGATATCGCCGATGAAGTGGTGGTCATGTATCGAGGTCATGTGGTCGAGCAGGGCAGCGTCGAGCAGATCTTCTACTCGCCAAAAGACGATTACACCAAGCGGTTGCTCGCAGCCGTGCCGCGTATCGGGCAGAAACTGGTCGTTCGTGATGAGCAGGGCAAGGTGATTGAACGCAGCAAGGATTGGCATGACCAACCCATTGCCGTCGAGGCCAAGGGACTGACTATCACCTATCCGGGGCATTTGACGCAGCCTGATTTCAGGGCGGTCAATGGCATTGATTTCACTATTCACCGTTCCGAAGTGCTGGGATTGGTCGGCGAATCCGGTTCAGGCAAATCCACTACCGGTCGTGCCATCGCGGGCTTGCAGAAGGTGTCCGGTGGCTCCCTGAACGTGTTGGGTGTAGAAATGAACGGTGTCAAGGAACGTCAGTTCAAACCCAAGCGTGCTGATATTGGCTTTGTGTTCCAAGACCCGGGTAGCTCATTCAACCCGCTGATGACAATCGCGGAGAATGTGGCAGAACCGCTGATCGTGCATAAAAAGTACTCGTCTGTGTCGGATGCGAGCGACTATGTGGGAGATCTGCTCGAAATGGTGCAGTTGCCGCGTGCGTATATGAACCGATTCCCGCACGAGCTTTCCGGCGGTCAGCGTCAGCGTGCCTCCTTGGCGCGAGCACTGGCGCTTAAGCCAAGCCTGCTGATCGCCGACGAGCCGACTTCTGCATTGGATGTGTCGGTACAGGCGAAGGTGTTGGAGCTGTTTAAGAAACTGCAGGCGGAAATAGGTTTCGCATGCCTGTTCATCACCCATGATCTTGCCGTGGTCGATATGCTGGCCGATCGCATTATGGTGATGCATAAGGGTGAGATTGTGGAACATGGTGATGCCGATCAGGTTATGAATAACCCGCAGAATCCCTACACGCAGAAGTTGTTGGCATCGCTGCCGGTGCCTGATCCGCGTGAACAGCGAGAACATCGCGCCCAGCTGCACGAATTGCTCGCCAAAGGAATTTGATTCCGGAGTGAGTTTCGCGGCTTCCTAGCATACACAAGAGCTGGTGTGACGGTTCATGATCGTCACACCAGCTCTTAGTTTATATATTCAATTGTGACTGTGTTCAGCGAATCGTGCCGTTGAAGGAGAACTGTGCGTGTGCGTCTCCGGTTGCCCTGTTCTTGAGGTACTCACGCACGTAGCCCATGCGTTCCACTGTGGTGTCGGCCAGGGGCTGAGGCAGGTCGTCGGGGGAGAACCAGCCCACGTTGAGGCTTTCCTCGTCACCTACGAACGGTTCGGCATTGCCATTCGGATCTGGCTTGCACACGAACAGGTGATCCATGTACATGGTGTTGTCGCCATTCGCGTAGGTAAGCACCCTGCGTGAGGACTTCACCGACACCAAGTCGGTGACGATAACATCCACGCCCGTTTCTTCCTTGACCTCACGCGCCACCGTGTCGGCAGGTTCCTCGCCAGGTTCATTGATGCCATATACCATGGCCCATTCACCGGTATCGGAACGTCTGCCGAGCAGCACGCGACCCTGCTCGTCTTCGACATAGCCGGAGACGCCCATCAGCCACAGGAGATCATGACCGACTTTCTTGCGTAACTCGAGAATGAATTCAGGCGTTGGCATATCAGGCCTTTGCGCCTTCGGCAGCCATGTTGGCCATCCACTCTTCGACCTCATCGATCTGCTTCGGAATGCCGGCGGAAATCCATTCCGGACCATCCTCAGTCATCAGCACATCATCTTCAATGCGAATGCCGATGCCGCGATACTCCGGTGGAATCAACAGATCATCCTCACGGAAATACAGGCCCGGCTCAATCGTGAAAATCATGCCAGGACGAATCGCAGCACCCTGATACGACTCATAACGTGCCTGAGCGCAATCATGCACATCCAAACCAAGATGATGGGCCACACCACAGGCGAGCCAACGGCGATGCTGCTGTCCTTCCGGAGAAAGCGACTCCTCGACATCGACCGGAAGAATACCCCAATCATGCAGACGCTCGGCGATCACACGCATGCACGCATGATGAATGTCGGAATACGTGGCACCCGGCTTGGCAGCCTCGAAGCCTGCCTGCTGAGAATCCAAAACCGCCTGATACAGCTTCTTCTGGAAATCAGTGAACTTGCCGTTGGTCGGGAACGTGCGCGTGATATCGGCCGTATACAAGCTATTGACTTCCACGCCGGCATCAATCAGCAGCAGATCGCCGGACTCCACGGTACCGGTGTTACGCATCCAATGCAGAATCGGCGCATGAGCGCCGGAAGCGATAATCGTATCGTAGCCGACCTCATTGCCTTCCTCGCGGGAAATGGCATTGAACGCGCCTTCCAGCATACGTTCCGAACGAGGCTTGTCGAGCGACGACGGCAGCTTGCGCAGAATATTGTCGAAACCATGCTTGGTTGCGGCAACGGCCTTGTGCATCTCACGAATTTCATATTCGTCCTTGCACATGCGAGCCTCGGCGGCAAATTCATGAAGCTTGTCATCGGCGCCGGTGTTGCCATCCGGATCGGCGAAGCCATTCGCCTCGCGAATATTCTCCACCATTTCGGTGATCTGCGGATCGGCCTCGCGAATCACTCGCACACGCACGGCACCAGCTTCCGCGCCGACATCCTTGCTCAACGCGTCAGCCAACTGCGCGATGTCATTGGTCTCAATACCGGTCATTGCAGTCATCTCCTGCAATCCGGCACGAGGTCCAACCCAATATTCTCCATAATGGGCATCCATGAAAAAGTCCTGCGTGTAATGGTTCGCACGCGGAGCCACAAACAATTCCGGCACATGCGTCTTGCCGGCCGCAGCCTCCGGAGAATCAGGATCAACCGGATTCAACACCAGCACGGCACCGGCCTCATAATCCTCACCCAAACCGGTGTAATACGAAAACGTCGTATCCGGACGGAACGCATAATCGCAGTCGTTGTTGCGCACCTTCGGCTGACCGGCCGGAATCACAATGCGCTCTCCGGGAAAAGCCTTACCCAGCGTGTCAAGACGAGCCTGAATGTAATGGGAAGACTCCAACGGTTCAATAGCCGGCTCATTATCATCCCAACCGGTGGTCATGAACTCCTTGAACGCCTCGGAACGCGGGCGCAGCGAACGATTGTTCACACGGTCGCTCATCGCCTGATCAGGGCCGGGAGCGCTGGACTGCTCCATGGCTTCATACTCCTTGTCTTTATCGGTAATGACTTCGTTCATCACATCTCCTGAATATTGTTATCCATGCTTACGCAATTACCGCAAACCATCCTATAACCTTTTGCGCCGCGCAACGTTCATGCAAGCACATAGAATAAGGGAGATTGAGTGAGCAATCCCAAGGTAGGGGAGGAATCCGAAAGAATATGTCATTCGAACATCCGAATCGCAACAATGAAAGCATGATCGACGTCGAACGCGACATCATGAGCCGCCCATCAGAGCGCAATACCACCAATCTTGACCTGCAACGCATGAAGATGATCCTCGACATCATGGGACATCCCGAGCAGTCGTTCCGTGTGATTCACATCACCGGAACCAACGGCAAAGGATCTACCGCGCGCATGGCCGAGGCGATCTGCCGTGCCTACGGCATGCGAACCGGTTTGTACACGTCACCGCATCTTGAACATGTCAACGAGCGCATCGCCATCGACGGGCAGCAGCTTTCCGACGACGATTTCGTTGATACCTGGGATCAAATCAAATACCTTGTAGCCATGGTCGACATGAAGATGGAAGAACTCGACAAGCCAAAAATGAGCTTCTTCGAAGTGCTCACCGCCATGGCCATCTGGAAGTTCGCCGACGCTCCGGTCGATGTGGCCATCGTTGAAGTCGGTATGGGCGGCCGCTGGGACGCCACCAACGTGCTCGATGCCGATGCGGCCATTATCGGACCGATCGACATGGATCATATGGCATGGCTTGGCAATACCGTGGAACAGATCGCATCCGAAAAAGTCGGCATTATCAAGCCGAGCTGCACCGCGGTCATCGGGCGTCAACCGCATGAAGAGGCTGTCATGCCGATTATCGAGGAAGCGGCGAGGCAGAACCATGCCAATCTGGTGAGGGATGGCATCGAAGCGGAAGTTGTGACCCGCATTCCGGCAGTCGGCGGTCAGGTTGCGACCCTGCGTACGCCGAATGGCACGTACGCGGAAGTGCCGATCGCCAAATTCGGCGAACATCAGGCCCATAATGCGCTCGCGGCCCTGTGTGCGGCGGAAGTGGTGATTCCCGTCAACGGTGCGCTTGACGGTGATCTTGTGGCTGAGGCGTTGAGCACGGTGAGGATTCCAGGCCGCATCGAGCAGATTCGTACATCGCCAACGATCATTCTGGATGGCGGGCATAATGTGAATGCGGCAGAATCGTTGCGTGCCGCGATTGAGGAGAATTACGATTTCCAGCAGCTCGTCGGCGTGATCGCCATGATGGGAGACAAGCAGGTCGAAGAGTATTTGGGCGTGCTTGAACCGCTGTTGAGCCATGTGATCGTTACGGAGAATTCGTGGCGTGATCGTGTGATGCCTGCGGAAGATCTGAAAAAGATTGCCGAGCGCGTGTTTGGGGCGGAAAGGGTTACATGTGTTCCTGAACTGCCGGACGCCATTCAGGAGGCTGTCAATATGGTTGACGCCGATGATGAGCTTGGCGTTGGCTATGGTCACGGTGTGCTGATTTGCGGTAGCTTCACTACGGCTGGCGATGCGCGTCTCATGCTGGAAGAGAAAGTCAATCCCGATTTGAAGAAGCCGAAGTCGGAACGTGTCTTCCAGGAGGCTGTTGAGCCGGAGCCGCGTAAGGATCAGGACGAGGCGGATCTCGATTTCGAATCCGACGCCAATCCTGATTTCGATATCAACGATTTCGGCAGTGTCGGTCCTGATCTTGCTGAAAATGAAGATACTGATGTTTCCGAAGATGCTGCCGATACTGAACGTGCGGATGATGCATCTTCCGATGGCGTGCGGTAATCGCATATACGCATGTGAATGGTGCATCGTCGCTTGAGATCCTTGCAATCGGCGATGCATTCGTAAACAGTCCATAAGCAATACAAAAAGGATGCAGCGAACTGGTTTCGCGGCATCCTTCTTGTTATGATATTTGCACTATCTATTGTGCAGTGCGATCACTACTTGCGCAGTTTGCGACGCAGCGACTGCAGCAGCGTGAGCGAACGATAGAATGCCTTCTTGACCGGAATGTCACGACCTGCCGAAACCTGTACGATATTCTCGGAGAATTTCGTCTTGAATCCGTTCAGACTCTTCAATGAAGGCGCGAAATCGTTGCCGATACCCATCAAATCGAGAACTGTGCAGCCCTGCTCTCCAAGTGCGCAACATACAACGTAAATCAGTTTGTCGGGAACATGCTGGCGCATGATTTCCGTACGCATGCAAGCATAGTAATAGACCGCGTGATCGCCATTGATGGTAACGATGGACCATGCCACGACCTTGCCGTCGATACGTGCCGCGAACACGCGCGCATGATCAGAGCCAAGATTGCTGATCATATCGACATAGTCGCTCATCGGAGCGGGGGAGAAGCCATCACGGTGGGCGGTATCAACCATGACCTCGTAGTATTCGGAAAAATCAGCCATCGCCTGCGCGGTCTCATCGGCGCAAGCGGCAGGGCTCTCCCTCAACGCCTTACGCACGTCGCGGCGGCCACGCTTCTTCATGCGTGTAAGAACCGCCTCATCGCCACCGGTGATGTCCACATACACGGTCTCATTGTAAGGAACGGTGGAAAGCACCGGGAACGAGCCCTCGAAATTCCACAAGTCGATACGCAGGAACACAACGTTTTTATCGCGTTTGCGTACATCCTCAACAAGCAGGTCACGAACCTGTGCTTCCAGCTGCGCGGAAGGCTTGTCAAGCCAAGCCGGACCATGAACGGACCTCAAATAGTGGTAGCCATGGGTTTCGTAATCGATGAGTGCGATGAATGCGATTGGAGCGCCGTCCTGCTTCACCACATACGCACCCCACGGCGTACGTCCGTCAATGGTGTTCTGGTATTTGGCCCATACCGCGGTCTGTTCGATGGGCAGGGTAAGACCCGCCTGCACAGCCTGCTGTTCCATGGTGGCTGCGTCGGTGAATTCAAGAGTGATCATGATTGTTGGATTGTTCCTTATGGTTGGTGATTACTCGATGATGGTTGGCTGTTGCTGCAGGTCAGGCAAGTCCAAAAACACGTTTCACAATATGGTCGTCGCCTTCGAAGGGAATATGCTTGCCGTGGTCTTTGAACCAGCGCTCGTTGCCTTTGCCGATGATAAGGATGATATGGAGGCGGTCAGGATCCTTGCGATCGATTACTACGGTCGATTCCACTGCTTCCGTACGGTCGAGAATGATCCTCGCATCCAGATCGGGATTGGTGACACTGTCGAGCATGTCTTGGCAGATGTGTTCCACAGGCTCGTCATCCGTGTCTTCGAAGGTGAGAATCAGATGGTTGATGCGATTCTGCGCGGCCCTGACGATTTCCGATCTGCGATCGTACGCTTTATTGCCTGCGGATCCAGTGACCAGCGTGACTTCAGGATCGTCCTTGCCGTAGCGTTGGTCGACATAGTCGAGCAACGCCGTTACGGAAGCATAATTGTGCGCATAATCGACGATGGCGATGGTATTCGACTTCGTATCGTGGAAATGCTCCATACGACCGGCGATACGTACCGGTTCCATATTGTGCAGCGTTTCCTTCGCGGTGGTTTCATGGAAATCGAATCCAACGGCATGCGCAATGGCAATGGCTGCGGCGGCATTCGCATAATTGAAATCGCCATCCAATTGCAAGCTGAGCGATCCAATCTGTTCGCCTTCCACCGCAATGGCGAATCGGCTATGGTCGGCGGATTCCGGCCATGCGGTCACATCCGCGGCCGATGCTTCGCCAAGAGCGAACGCGGTGACGGGAATATCGGCGATTGCAGCATCCTGACGAATAAGATCGGCGTGTGCGCATGCCGTGCCGAGAACCAAGGAACGACAATTCTTTACGATCTGACGTTTGCAGTGGAAGTAATCCTCGAATGTCGGATGCTCGATGGGGCTGATATGGTCCGGGCTGATATTGAGGAATGCGGCGACGTCGAAGGTAAGTCCGAAAACACGATCGACTTTGTACGCCTGCGACGAAACCTCCATAACTAGGTATTCCATGCCGTTATCAGCGGCTTCGCGCATCATACGGAACGCATCCATGGACTCCGGGGTGGTCAAATCGGACTCGACATAGGTATGTCCGTCAAGGCAATTGTCGACGGAGGAGAACAATGCGCATTTGCCGCCGGAGCAGCCGTTGAGCATGGCTTGAGTGAGGTAGGCGGTAGTGGTTTTTCCCTTGGTTCCGGTAATGCCGACGACTTTCAGTTGGTCCTGCGGGTACCCATAGAATGCCGCGGACAGCAGACTCATAGCTTTGCGCGCGTCATTCACGATGAGTCCCGGAGCTTTCGTCGCCGCGGAGAAATCGTTTTCCGCAACGTATGCGGCAAGACCACGATCATCGATGCCATCGAGATATTCCGCTTTGAAACGGCCTTTGCAGCATAGGAGCGTGTTAGATACGACCTGCCTGGTGTCGTAGGTGATTGAACCGAATGGCTTGTCGAATCCGTTGACGGCCTGCGCGTCAAGCGTCCAGTCGTCTCCTTGGATGATTTCGCGCAGCAATCCATGCTCACTGAGCAGACGTGCTGCTGATGCCAGAGTCAAAGCCATATTTCGTGTTCTCCCTGTTCTTCGGATACCGAACAGCCATTCTACCTTCAGCTATGTGCATGGCATGTGGAAGTCGATGTGATTACAATGAAGCTGTGACTGAAGTACGAACGGAAACCATGGCAAGCAAAAGGGCGCGTTTTGAAAAACTTGCCATGCCTGTGGTTGATGCGCTGTACCGGCAGGCGATGAAGCTGACCAACGATCCCGACGACGCCCAAGATTTGGTGCAGGATACTTTCGAACGGGGGTTCAAGGCGTTCGACTCCTTTCAGGAGGGAACGAATTTCGCCGCATGGATGACGACCATCGAGCGCAACGCCTACTTCAACCAATACGCCAAAGCCAAGCGCAGACCGCAGCGAGCCAACGATTCCACCGGCGAATACGACGATTGGGACATCTATTCGGCTTCTGGGCATTCACCGGAAGAGCTTAAATCGGCGGAACAGGAATATTTGGACGCTTACGCGCCTGAAGAAATCATGGCGGCGCTCGCCAAGCTTTCGCCGGAACGCCGTCAGGTGTTCATCGATGCTGCTATCGACGGCAAATCATACCAGCAGGTAGCTGACGAACAGGGTGTGAAAATCGGTACGGTGATGAGCCGTCTCAATCGCGCGCGTACGCAGTTGAAACGAGAACTTGCCAACTATGCGAAGGAACGTGGCTATGCCACGGCAGGGAAGGGCAGAGCATGAGTGAATCGATCGAACGGCATATCACCACTGTCGCCACCAGCGAGGACGGCACTGTGACACAGGTGACGCATACCAGCGTGCGCGTTAGCACCTCCGGTGATTGTTTCGACCCCGAACGTTGCTGCGACGAGCGTGAACGGGCATTGATCGCGGCCATGCGTGCGTATTTGCGTCCGCAGCATGCCCCGCAGAGTCTTATCGACCGCCTTGAGGCAACGCTCGACCATTGTTGTGGAGAGCGGTGAGCAAGCCGATGAGAGTATGAGAAAACCCCGCCGATCATAACGATTCAGCGGGGTTTTCGATGCTCTGTAGCGTTATTCACGCTGGCAGGGATCAGGCGTTTGGACGCTTGCCGTGATTGGCGGCCTTCTTACGACGATCCTTGCGCTTACGTCCGCGCATGCCCATGATTGGACTCCTTTACTTACGATTAATAAGCCTTCGGGATTATCGCACACGAGCGAGACGTTTGCCAAATCCGGTGTTCGATAGGTGGCCACTTAGACTTATCCGTCGGGTTTTTATATGACCGGAATCAGCCGGTTTAACCGACTGGATCACTCGATCACGCTCACTCGCATGTTTACTCGGCCATACCGAGGAACAGCGAGGTGCTGGTGGCTTCGCCCGGCTTGATCACGATCAGCTCGTTGCCTGTGTTGAACGCGTTGGCGTAGGCGGTCTGTGGCTCCACGGCAACGCCGGCAGGATGCTGGAATGCGGGGAACTTGGTACCGGTGCACACTTGGAACGAAGTGATGGTTTCATCGCCGCCAACACGGACCTTCTTGCCATCGGCGCGGGTGAACACTGCCGTGACGGAACCGTCTTCGGCATGCTCCAGATCGGTCCATGCATCGTCGAACGGCTGCTCGGTAAGTAAGGTGTCTTCGCGCAGGTCGTATTTGGTGCCGTCAACCGGCTCGGTGCCGGTCGGAATGAGGTTTTCATCTACGGTGACATGCGTGCGAGCCGGTAGCGTAAGGCTGCACTTGGCGTTGTGCTCGTCGATTTCGTCGCCATAGCCGTTGAGGCTGTTGGCAAGCCACGGGTGAATGGCCAAAGCCCACGGCGCATTCGTGTCGCCGTTATTGTAGGCGCTGACGGTCAGATGCATGCCGTCGTCGGCGAGGCTGTACGTGGCGGTGACATATAGATCAAACGGGTAGCCGACCATGTTGGGGGAACGCCAGGCGAGGGTCACTGCGTCTTCGGCAAGCGAAATCAGCTTCCAGAACGAGCGGTAGCCGTAGCCATGGATGGCGGTGTTGCGGTCATGCTCATCGATCGGCAGCGAATAGGTCTTGCCTTCGAACGTGTACTCGCCACCCTCGATGCGGTTCGGGAACGGAATGAGGATCTGGCCGTGGCAGCAGGTCACCAGATCGTCCGGGCCAAGGGCGACCGTCAGATCTTCGCCCTTATAGGTCAGCTTGCGTATCGTTGCGCCGAGTTCGGTGATGACGGCTTCATAGTCGCCATGGGAGATGGAGAATTGCTGTCCGGTGCGGGCAGGCAGATTGATGCAGGTCATAGTCACTCCATAGTGCCGTTGGATATGTTCCGGTAACGGTAGCGTTACCGCTAACACCACAGTCTACCTGTTTTATGCCGTATGGCGATGTCGTTTCTCCGGCGTGCCGCCCATGCTTTAGTATTGATGAGGTTTTCACGAAGTGACGAAAGGCGGCCATCATGACCAAGCGTATCGTACTGGCGGATCCACGTGGCTTTTGCGCGGGCGTTGACAGGGCGATTCTGACTGTGCAGACGATTCTCAAAGCTGCCAATACGTCTCGCAATGATGGTCTGCCGCCGGTGTATGTACGCCGTCAGATTGTGCACAACAAGCATGTCGTTGAGGAATTGTCGGCTCAGGGTGCGGTGTTCGTACAGGAATTGGATGAGATTCCCGATGCCGCGGCTTCCGCGGGAATTCCGATTGTCTTTTCTGCACACGGCGTGTCTCCTGAGGTGAAGGCTGAAGCTTCAGCTCGGGGCATGCATGTCGTTGATGCTACATGCCCTTTGGTGAGCAAAGTGCACCGTGAAGTGTTGCGTTTCGTCAAAGAAGGGTACGAGATCATCTACATCGGACACAACGGCCATGATGAAGCCGTTGGCGTGGTCGGTGAATCCCCGGAACATGTGCACCTCATCGAACATGAATCGGATGTCGATTCGCTCGAGTTTTCTTCGGATGCGAAATTGGTGCTGCTTTCGCAGACCACATTGAGCGTGGATGAGACGGCGGGCACGATCGCTGCGTTGAAAGAGCGTTTCCCCTGGCTTGAGATGCCTCCGAATTCCGATATCTGCTATGCCACATCGAACCGGCAGGCCGCGGTCAAGTTGGTTGCCGAGCAGTCTGATTGCGTGGTAATCGTTGGTTCGGCGAATTCGTCGAATTCCGTTCGTCTGATGGAGGTTGCGCAGGAGGGGCTGAACACGCGTTTCGATGGCGTGCCGAATGGTCCTCACGGAAAGGCCTACCGCGTGGATGATGCGTCCGAGCTTGATCCTGCGTGGTTTGAAGGCGTTGAATCCGTGGGGATTTCGTCGGGAGCATCCGTGCCTGACGAACTGGTGTCAGGCGTTATCGAAGCGCTGGAACAGCGTGGTTTCGATGATGTGACCACCATCGAAACCATTAAGGAGAACATGCATTTCGTGCTCCCCAGTGAGCTTCGTAAGAAACCAGCCTGCTGACCGGCTTCTATTACCGGTGATTACCAGGTGCCGATAGGTGCGGCTATGCCGTCAAGCACCTTGAGCAGATCATTGGGATTGATGCCGATCGAAAAGCCGCGTTTGCCTCCCGACAGTAGTATTTCGCCATATTGCAGTGCGCTTTCGTCGAGCACGGTTTTGTGATGCGTGCGTTGACCGAGTGGTGAGATGCCTCCCACCACATACCCGGATTCGCGCATGGCGACTTTTGGATCGGCCATAGCGGCTTTCTTGGCTCCGACTGCTGCGGCCAGCGCCTTCAGATCCATGTGCCCGCTTACTGGAACCACGCCCACCACACGTTCGGAGCCGGTGTCGGCCATAAGCGTTTTGAATACCTGATGTTCATCGAAGCCCAGTTTGGTGGCGGCCTCAACCCCATAACCGTCATCCATATGGTCGTTCGAATGTGCGTATTCGTATGTTTTGAATGGGATTCCCGCTTGTTCGAGTTGCACTGTTGCCGGCGTGGAGCCGGCGCCCTTCTCATGCTTTTTCTTGCCCATATCGATTCACTCTAAAACGTATTTGTGTCGGTTAGCAAAAGGGCTTTCGCCGTGAGACGAAAGCCCTTGTACCAAGTTCTACTTAGCGAACTGTGCGGATTGCTCCGCCATGGTTCACTCGGAGATCTCAGCGAAGTACAGCAGGGTGCGCACCATGTTGCAGGTGAAGCCGTACTCGTTGTCGTACCAAGAAACGGTACGAGCCATGGTCACGCCGTCAACGGTGTTGACGTCGGTCTGGGTCGGATCGAACACGCCACCGTGGGTGTCTCCGATGATGTCGGAAGACACGATGCCATCCTCGTTGTAGCCGTAGAAGTCGGTGGAGGAGAAGGCAGCCTTGAATGCGGCGTTGATCTCGTCAGCGGTGACTTCCTTGTTCAGGACGGTGGTCAGCTCGGTGACGGAGCCATCCGGAACCTGGATACGCTGGGCGTGGCCCTGCAGCTTGCCGTTCACGGACGGAACGACCTTGCCGATAGCCTTGGCAGCACCGGTGGAGTGAGGAATGGTGTTGATTGCGGCGGCACGGTTGTTGCGAGCCTTCGGGAAGCGCGGGCCGTCGAGGATCATCTGGGTGCCGGTGTAGGCGTGGATGGTGGTCATGAAGCCAGCCTTGATGCCCCAGTTCTCGTCCAGCAGCTTAACCATGGCGGCCATGGAGTTGGTGGTGCAGGAGCCGGCGGACACGATCACGTCGGAAGCCTTCAGGATCTCGTGGTTCACGCCGAAGACGACGGTCGGGGTGGTCTCGTCCTTGGCCGGAGCGGAGATCAGGACCTTCTTGGCACCAGCGTTGATGTGAGCCTGGGACTTCTCAGCGGAGGTGTAGAAGCCGGTGCACTCGAGCACGAACTCAACGCCATCGTTCTTGACCCACGGGATGTTGTTGGCATCCTTCTCGGCGTAAACCTTGTATTCCTTGCCATCAACCACGATGGAGTCTTCGGTGGAGGTGACCTCAACCGGGGTGCCATCGTCATGACGGAAGGTGCCGTGGGTGCTGTCGTACTTCAGCAGGTAGGCCAGCATGGACGGGGTGGTCAGATCGTTGATTGCAGCGACCTCAATGTCACCGGCCTGGCCGCCACGAGCCTGCAGCTCGAAGATGCGGCGGAAAGCCAGACGACCGATACGACCAAAGCCGTTAATACCAATCTTAACTGTCATGTAATTCTCCCTTTAGGGTAGGCCACGCGTGTGCTGGGCACACAGAAGCCATTGTTTACCAACGTCACCCACTTTAGTGCGTCACCTGTACTTAAGGCAACGCACTCGCGCGTGTGTTTCAGAAAACGTCGTATTTTTCCGTGAACGCTCACATCATCTTTTCGAGATAAACGTGATAGACGAAAGGTGATTTTCTTCGCTTTGCGATTAGCGGGATTGGCGTTCGTGCTTGGCAAGCGCTGAAGATACTTTGGTGTCCAACGATCCGAGGTCACCCTCAAATGTGTGGTGCCAAGAGACTGCTGGTAGTGGGGCTTCCGAAGGGAAAGTCACCACCAAGGTGCCATGTTCGACGCCGATATGGGCGGCGGCTCCGTTGAGGAATTCGTTACTGACGCCGTTGACACGTGTGCTGGTCATCGTCATGTCATCTATCTCGTATTTCAGTCCACGTTCGCTCACGCCAAGAGAGGTGTCGGAATGAGAGAATACGGAAACCATACGTCCTGGTTCGACGTTGTTCTCGCCGAAATCGAGTGCTCCATCGCAAATCGCGGTCACAATGGAGCCGTTCCCGTGCAGAAAACCTACTGCACCATGCTGAGCCAACAATGCCATCAGTTGGATATTGGATATGGTGTGATCGATTCGTCCGCCGAGCGCGCCATATATATGGAAAAGCCGCGCATGGTGTGACCAGCCGATTTTTAGTGCCGACAGAAGGTCTGGATCGTCTTTTTCTGGAGGTAGGGCAATGGTGTGTTCACCCTGTGTCGGACGTTCTCCAGTAAGCGAATCGAAATCGCCCACCACCACGTCAGGCGACATATCAAGTGCGCGTGCATGGTCAAGCCCTCCGTCCGCCGCGATAATGAATGCTCCAGACGGAACGATGGGGGTATCGTTGTAGTATTCGCCAGCCGCGAAAATCACGCATGTGTTGGAATTATCTGTCATATGGGGTCAGTGTAATATGGCGTTGGAATGATTAAAGAAGATGTTTCAGAAGGTTTCATTATGCGACACGCTGTGGTCGCGGTGTGTGGTATTATCTACAAGGCTTGAGAAATCAAGAAAGCGGGATATCCCCCACCTGGAAGCCTTTCAGGGCCTCGGGTTCAGGCATAAGCCTCATGGTGCCGTATGAAACGGCAGTGGAAGAGCTGTGGTATGGTTCTTTATTGCGCCCTCGAATTGGGCGTTTTGGCTTGCCGTGAACATGCGAGACTTTGAAAAACTGCCAATCCGGGAGCATTCCGTCGAATGGAACATGAGGATTGGAGTCATCATCAGCGACGAACCACGCATTAACGACGAGATTCGCGTCTCCCAGGTGCGTCTGATCGGCCCGAACGGCGAACAGGTGGGAGTCATCGCGACTTCCGTCGCACTGAACCTGGCAAAGGAAGCGAACCTCGATCTCGTCGAGGTGGCGCCCAACGCGAAGCCTCCGGTTGCCAAGCTCATCGATTACGGCAAGTACAAGTACAACGAGAAGATCAAGGCTCGTGAGGCTCGTCGTAACCAGAGCACTGCGGAAATCAAGGAAATTCGCTTCCGTCTAAAGATCGACGACCATGACTTCGAAGTCAAGAAGGGCCATGTTGTGCGCTTCCTGAACGGTGGAGACAAGGTCAAGGTCACCATCATGCTGCGCGGTCGCGAGCAGTCCCGTCCGATCGGTGGCGTCGAGCTCTTGCAGCGTCTCGCCAGCGAAGTGGAGGAATACGGCACCGTCGAATTCGCTCCGAAGCAGGAAGGCCGCAATATCATCATGACGCTCGCACCGAAGGGCAAGAAGGTTCACACCCAGTCCGAGCAGCGTCGTCGTGGTGATCAGTCCCGTGCCGAGCGTCAGGCCCGTCAGGCTGCACGTCTGGCGGCCAAGCAGGAAGCCCAAGCTCAGGCGGCGGCCGAAGCCAAGGCTGCAGTGGCATCCGACAAACCGAAGACTTCCGAAACGAAGTAACAAACAAGGAGGGCAGCAATGCCGAAGATGAAAACTAATTCCGCCGCTTCCAAGCGCGTCCGCGTGACCGGTTCCGGCAAGCTGATGCACGCTGGCTCCGCAATGCGCCACAACCTCGAGCACAAGTCCGCTCGTAAGCGTCGCGCACTGAAGGCCGACGGCGTTCTGGCTACTTCCCAGAGCAAGAACATGAAGAAGCTGCTCGGTCGCTGAGTATAGCGAGAGCGAATAAGAAGACTTAATAGAAAGCTGAGGAATCAAATATGGCACGTGTCAAGCGCGCAGTAAACGCCCACAAGAAGCGTCGCGTCGTTCTCGAGAGGGCTTCCGGCTACCGCGGCCAGCGCTCCCGTCTGTACCGTAAGGCCAAGGAGCAGCTGCTTCACTCCTTTACTTACAACTTCCGCGATCGTAAGGCTCGCAAGGGCGACTTCCGCAAGCTGTGGATCCAGCGCATCAATGCTGCTGTCCGCGCTGAGGGCATCACCTACAACCGCTTCATCCAGGGCCTGCACCTCGCTGGCATCGAACTGGATCGTCGCGCTCTCGCCGAGCTGGCCATCTCTGATCCGGAGACCTTCAAGGCCATCGTCGAGCAGGCCAAGGCCGCTCTTCCGGCTGATGTGAATGCTCCGAAGGAAGCCTGAGCTTCTTCGCTGATTCAGCGTGATTGACAGGAACCCTCGCTCCAGCAATGGGCGGGGGTTCCTGCGTTGCATGGCAGGGCTCGTTTGACCTATGGTAAGGGACCGCTCAGTGGTATACGATGAGCCGGATGGGATCTGCTGGAAGGAGGGTGATGGACGATTTCGAACGGACAATTCGGCAATTCCTCGCTCATATCGACGTTGAACGAGGACTGTCGAAGGCGACGGTGTCGGCGTATGGCGCCGATTTGAAGAAGTATCGTCAGTGGCTTGCCGACCAAGGCGTTGGCGGTATCGCGGCCGTGACGACACAGGATGTGGAACGTTATATCGTCTTCCTTGACGAGTCGGGAGAGTCATCTCGAAGCAAGGCACGCCGGTTGGCCAGCATTCATGCGCTTCATCGTTTCGCAGTGAACGAACATATTGTTGTCGATGATGTGTCCGCGCAGGTAAAGGCCCCTAAGGGCGTGAGCACGCTTCCCGATGTGCTGACCGTTGATGAGGTGGCTAGACTGCTGGACTCTATCCCCGTTTCTCAAAACAGAGAGCATGATGGTGCCGTGTCGGAGTTTCCCGATGATCCGGTGATGTTGCGTGACAAGGCATTGCTTGAATTCATGTATGCGACCGGTGCCCGCGTGTCGGAGGCATGCGGTGCGAATCTCGATGATGTCGATGTGGACGGCAGAATCGCAAGGCTTATGGGCAAAGGCTCTAAGCAGCGGCTGGTTCCCGTCGGCAGCTATGCGTGCGAAGCGATCATCCGGTATTTGCATGCGGGGCGTCCTAAGCTGGAATCCAAATCGAAAGGTCCCGTGGAACGGCGTGCCCTATTTCTGAATAAACGAGGAAAAAGATTGTCGCGACAGTCGGTTTGGGAAATCATCAGGGGAGCGGGGGAGCGTGCGCACATCGATAAGCCGCTGCATCCTCACACCTTGCGGCACTCTTTCGCCACGCACCTTATTCAGGGCGGTGCCGATGTGCGTACCGTGCAGGAGCTGCTTGGTCATGCAAGCGTTACCACCACACAGATTTACACGCATATCAGTCCTGAAAACCTGATTGAGACATATCTGATGTCTCATCCGCGCGCCAGATGATGGTGTTGCTGCCGTTTTGAACGGTGACAATGGACTAGCATGGATTACAGTGAAAATTGACACAAGGATGTTGGTAAGGTAAACGGTATGCCTACGGATTTGCTTGGACGTGATTATGAGACGTTTCCCGCTCCGGAGCCGCTGCAGACGCACGGTCCGGCAAGGATCATCGCCATGTGCAACCAGAAAGGTGGCGTCGGCAAGACCACCAGTTCCATCAATATCGCTGGTGCATTGAGCCAGTATGGGCGTCGCGTGCTTATCGTTGATTTCGACCCGCAGGGTGCGGCCACGGTGGGGTTGGGCATCAACGCCAATACCGTGGAAGATACGGTGTACACCGCACTGTTCAATCCTCGCATGGATGTGCATGATGTGATTCGACATACCGATTTCGAGAATCTTGATATCATGCCGGCCAACATTGATCTGTCCGCAGCTGAAGTGCAGTTGGTCACCGAAGTTGGGCGCGAGCAGGTGCTGGCTGGCGTGTTGCGTCAGGTCAAGGATGAATACGATGTGATCATCGTCGATTGCCAGCCTTCTCTGGGTTTGCTTACGGTGAATGCGCTGACCGCGGCCGATGGCGTGATCATTCCCGTGGCTGCTGAGTTCTTCGCACTGCGAGGCGTGGCCTTGTTGATGCAGTCCATCGAAAAAGTACAATCCCGCATCAATCCGAGTCTGGAAGTGTACGGAGTGCTCGTCACCATGTTCACGCATACCTTGCATTGTGATGAAGTGTTGCAGCGTATTTATGAGGCATTCCAAGGCAAGGTCTTCCATTCAGTCATCTCACGTTCCATCAAACTTCCGGATTCCACGGTTGCGGCCGCGCCTATCACCATTTATGCGCCGAACCATAAGACCGCGAAGGAATATCGTGAGGTTGCCCGAGAGCTGATTGATCAGGGCATCGTCGCATAAGACGCATAGGGCTCCTTCGTGGGGCCTTTTTCGTTGAAGGGCATACGTGGGTTGAAATTCAAGCGGTGTGGTGAAACACTGCACTTATAGTCATGTTGACTATAAGTGCTACACTGTGATTCCGGAACAATTCAAATCGACAAAAGATCGGAGAGGTGAGGTCGCGATGATCATGGGCAATGTCTCAGAACGGCGCAAACAGCCGCCGCAGGTGGGCGTTTCCGTGGTCATTCTCGCTTTGGGGCCAGCTTCCCACGGAACGCAGGAACATGCTCGAACCAGTGCGGGATCCACCTTGTGGATACCGCTGGTCCGGCGCGTGCGCCAGCCTTTTCTTGGCCAGTGGGCGTTGCCCGGTGGTGGTTTGAGGGCTGACCACTCGCTGGAGCAATCGGCCTACGCTGCGCTGGAATCCACGACATCGTTGCATCCACGGTATCTTGAACAGCTGTATACATTCGGCGATCCGGCGCGCTCACACGGCGGGCTGCCGATGGTATCCATCGTCTATTGGGCGTTGGTCGACGATCTTAACGGGCAACTCGGGCAGAGTATCGACGACAATGTCAAATGGTTTCCTGTGGATGATCTGCCTGAGTTGGCATTTGACCATGGCGACATCGTGGACTACGCCCTTAGCAGACTTCGTGGCAAAATCGAATATCCGCAGATCGTCACCAGATTGGTAGGCGAGAGATTTACGCTGAGCCAGCTGCATGACGTGTACGAGGCGGTTGCCGGTCAGAGCATCGATCTGGCGAATTTCCGCCGTAAGATGCTCGCATCCGGGCAGCTGGAGGACACCGGTGACAAATTGCGTGTCGGACGCAATCGTCCGGCAACGGTGTATCGCTACACCATGGATGTGCTCCGACAGTCGACATGGAGCGATGCTCGGGATCTCCATGATTTCGATGTGCGGGAAACGCAGGATGATGTGCTTTCCGCGTTGACGACGATCTGACGTCTTTTCGAATTGTTTCCTTTTCAGACGATTCTGTCTGGTTTTCGGCATGCCTTGTAGGCATGGTCGTTTCGTATGAGAGGAAGAAGTATGACATCCGTGCAATCCGCATCGGTTGCTTCGTCGGGTTCGTTGACACGCAATGAGCGTCTTGATCGCCTGCCGTTTAACAAAGCGCATAGGAAACTTCTGGTGGCGTCCGGTATCGGCTGGGCTTTCGACGCCATGGACGTCGGCTTGGTGTCATTCGTTGTGGCGGCCATCGCGGCTGACCCGCATTTCAATCTGACACCAACCGAGAAAAGCTGGGTGCTGTCCATCGGCTTCGTCGGCATGGCGATCGGTGCTGCGCTGGGTGGTTTTGTAGCCGATCGTGTTGGCCGCAAAACGGTCTTTTCCGCGACGCTGGTGATTTTCGGTTTGGCGAATGGCGGCATGGCACTGTCATGGTCGTTGGCCGCGCTTTTGATCGCTCGTCTGATCATCGGTCTTGGTTTGGGCGCCGAACTGCCAGTGGCTTCCACTCTGGTTTCTGAATTCTCTCCGACCAAACAACGCGGTCGTATGACGGTGCTGTTGGAATCCTTCTGGGCTGTCGGCTGGATTGTCGCCGCCTGCATTGGCTACTTTGTGATTCCGAATACCGGCGATTGGGGTTGGCGCTGGGCTTTGCTCATTGGCGCGTTGCCGCTGCTGTATGCCATTGTGACGCGTGTTCATATTCCGGAATCCGTGCGATTCCTGGAATCCAAGGGGCGTGAGGACGAAGCCGAACAGGCCGTACGCTATTTCGAACAGGCAGGTGGCATCGAGCCAGTGGCTTCCCCGAAGGGCAAACCACTGCCGAAGATCAACACCCGCGAACTGTTCGGCAAAAAGTGCATCGCGCGCACCGCAGCCATTTGGGCCACGTGGTTCTTCGTGAACTTCTCCTACTATGGAGCGTTCACATGGATGCCGTCGCTGCTGGCCGACCAGTTTGGCTCGCTGACCAAGTCGTTCGGCTATACGCTGGCCATCGCCGTCGCGCAGTTGCCGGGATACTTCCTGGCCGCATGGCTGGTGGAGATCTGGGGCCGCAGGAAGACGCTGAGCGTGTTCCTTGCCGTGTCGGCCGTGGCAGCGTTTGCTTTCTCGCAAGCGGGTTCCGTAGCTGCGGTGTTGGGCTTTGGCATGTTGTTGTCCGCATCCAATCTTGGCGCGTGGGGCGTACTGTATGCGGTGACTCCGGAAATCTATCCGACCCGCCTGCGCGCTGCTGCGTCCGGTGCCGCTGCGGCATGTGGCCGAGTGGCTGCCATCATAGCTCCGCTGCTCATGCCGTGGTTCCTGACGCTGTCCGGTGGCAACAAGGCGGTGGCATTCATCGTTTTCGCGGTCGCCTTCATTCTGGCCTGCGTTGCGGCGTTGTGCTTGCCGGAACGCACTGGTAAGGAACTTGAGGATTAACGAATTATTTTGAGTGGTCCCAAGAGATCATACGTTTGCGGTTGTTGAGATTCGACAACCGCAAACTTTGTATGTGGGCGAAAGCGCTGGGACCGGAACTGTCGTAATGGTTCGCTAGGATTGGTTCGGTTTGTGTGGAGTACGGATTTGTAAGTACCGATAACCAGTATGTACCGAACGGTAACGCAAGAGAACAGCAATACTAAGAGAGGTTTCGATGGCGGTTCGCGGCGATATTCGAAATGTAGCGATTGTGGCACACGTCGATCACGGCAAGACCACGTTGGTCAATGCCATGCTGGCACAGTCCCACGTGTTCAACGAGCGTGAGGAAGTTCCGGATCGTGTGATGGATTCCAATGATCTGGAACGTGAGAAGGGCATCACCATCCTCGCCAAGAACACCGCTGTGCAGTACACCGGTCCGCTGGCCGCCAAGTACGGCCATCCGGAAGGCATCACCCTCAACATCATCGATACTCCTGGTCACGCCGATTTCGGCGGCGAGGTCGAGCGTGGCATCTCCATGGTTGATGGCGTCGTGCTGCTCGTCGATGCGTCCGAAGGCCCGCTGCCGCAGACCCGCTTCGTGCTGCGCAAGGCTTTGGAAGCCAAGCTGCCGGTTATCCTGTGCGTGAACAAGACCGATCGTCCGGACGCGCGTATCGAAGAGGTCGTTGGAGAATCCTCCGATTTGCTGCTCGGCCTGGCTCAGGACGTTATCGAAGAGGGTATCGATCTCGATGAGGATGCGCTGTTCGACCTGCCGGTCATCTACTGCGCGGCCAAGGCCGGCTACGCTTCCGAAAACCAGCCGGAGAATGGCGGTCTGCCGGATAACGAAGATCTCGAACCGCTGTTCGAAGCCATCATCAAGAACATTCCGGCTCCGGAATACGAGGAAGGCGCGCCTTTGCAGGCACACGTCGCCAACATCGATTCCTCCGATTTCCTGGGTCGACTCGGCTTGGTGCGTATCTACAACGGCACTCTCGAAAAGGGCAAGACCTACGGTCTGTCCCGTGTGGACGGCTCCGTCGAAAACTTCCGCGTCTCCGAACTGCTGCGTACGCAGGGTCTTGAGCGCACCCCGGTCGATTCCGCGGGCCCTGGCGATATCGTCGCAGTCGCCGGCGTGAATGACATTATGATCGGCGAAACCATCGTTGATCCGTCCGATCCGCGTCCGCTGCCGCTGATCCACGTTGATGATCCGGCCATCTCCATGACTTTCGGCATCAACGATTCCCCGCTTGCCGGAACCGAAGGCAAGGACCACAAGCTTACCGCCCGCATGATCAAGGATCGCCTTGACCGCGAGCTCATCGGCAACGTGTCCATCAAGGTGCTGCCGACCGAACGCCCGGATGCATGGGAAGTCCAGGGTCGTGGCGAGCTCGCCTTGGCCGTGCTTGCCGAACAGATGCGTCGTGAAGGCTATGAGCTGACCGTCGGCCGCCCGCAGGTGGTCACCAAGACCATCGACGGCGTGATCAACGAACCGATGGAAAACACCACCATCGACGTTCCGGAAGAGTACATGGGCACTGTCACCCAGCTGCTCGCCGACCGTAAGGGCCGTATGGAGAACATGACCAACCATGGCACCGGCTGGGTTCGTCTGCAGTTCACCGTGCCGTCCCGTGGTCTGATCGGCTTCCGCACCGCACTGCTTTCCGCCACCCGTGGCACCGGTATCGCATCCTCCATCTCCGCCGGCTACGCTCCGTGGGCTGGCCAGATCGTGACCCGCCAGAACGGTTCCATGGTCTGCGATCGCAAGGGTATCGCCACTCCGTACGCCATGCAGCGTCTGCAGGCACGTGGCAACTTCTTCGTCGAACCGCAGTCTCCGGTGTACGAAGGCCAGGTCGTCGGCGTGAACAACAAGCCTGACGAGCTGGATGTGAACATCACGCTGGCCAAGCATATGACCAACATGCGTTCCTCCACCGCAGATGTGCTCGAAACCCTGACTCCGCCGATCAAGATGAGCCTCGAAGAGTCCTTGGACTTCGCCAACGAGGACGAGTGCGTGGAAGTCACTCCGGAATCCATCCGTGTGCGCAAGATCATTCTCAGCCGTGAGGATTGGTACAAGTGGCGCGCCAAGCAGCGTCGACAGAACAACGCTCAGAATAACAAGTGATTCTTCACGTTGTTCTGTCGGCTTCGCAGGCACGGTAGTGTGCTTGCTCACTTCGCCTACGGTGAGCCCGCTGGGCTCTCCGTTTGACGGCTCAGCAGAATAACGCGCAGAAGAACAAGTGATTCTGTTATTGCTTCCATGAAAAAGAGATACGTGTCCTCGCGTATCTCTTTTTCTTTTCAGGTTGGTGAGCGATAGTAGGGGATATGATGCAACAGATGAAGCAATCGCATGATACGTATGGGTCGAATCAAGACGTGGCGCCCGATGCGCAACTGATGCCATGGTCATACCGTCTGCCGATTTGGGGACGGTTCCTCGTCGATCTGGTTTCCGGAATCATAGTCGGAGTAGTGGGAACCATGGCCCATCGCATGGGCGCATCCATGAATATTCCCTACGGATTGGCGATCGCCTATCTCATGGTGATCATTTCGACATGGTCAGCTCGATCACGCGACGGTGTCTCAGGCCTCGCATTGCACCTGATCGGCTCCTCTCTGGTGGTCTGGACGGTGATGTCGGGGTATGGTCCGGGAGGAGACGCCATGATTCCTGTGGGATTCGGTGGAGATGATCCCATGCCGTTCTTCAGTGAACAGGCAGGATACATGTGGCTGTACGGTGTCGTGCTTATTCCGGTTGTGATGCTGGTGCTGCCGAAACGTTGGTTCGTCACACCTCCGCGTAAGGAGACGCGTGATGGTGCGTTTGCTGCTGATACGCAGACGAACGAGGGTAAAACATCTGATAACGCCCAACCGGTGGAATAATCGGCAGTCGATTCCACGGCAATGAGGTAAGGTTCAGGGGAACACCAAGAATAAGGAATGGGGTTGAATGAGCGCACGAAAGCTGTTCTATCTAGGTCCGCAAGGCACCTTCACCCATCAGGCCGCAGTCAATGCATCGCAGGCACTGGCCCATCTTGAGCCGGAAGGATTCGAATTGGTGGCTGCGGATGACGTACCGCAAATCCTTGATGCCGCGCAGCGGGGCGAAGGATGGGGCGTCGTGGCATGGGAAAACAACGTCGAAGGTTACGTGGTGCCGAATCTGGACGCGCTCATCGACGCCAAAGATCTAGTCGGATTTGCGCGAGTGGGCGTCGACGTAACTTTCGACGCATATGTGCGTGCGGGATCCAATCCGGAAGACGCCACCGTGGCTACCGCACACGCGCATGGTCTCGCGCAATGCAAACGTTTCATCGCGGAACACCATTTGGAACCGACTCCAGCGCCATCCAATGCTGCCGCATGTCGCGATATCAAAGCAAACGAAATAGCTTTCGGGCCAAGTATTTGCGGTGAACTCTACAATGTGACGCGCATCGGTACCGCCGTGCAGGATTATCAAGGCGCACAGACTGATTTTCTTGTGCTCGCACCACGCAAGGAAGCCGAAAAACTGTTGGAACAGCCTCGTTCGCAAACTGATACGGAATACGAATCCGTGCTGACGCTTATTCCGCTTGTCACAGGTCCTGGCGTACTCGCGAACCTGCTGGACGTATTCCGCGATGCAGGCCTCAATATGACAAGTTTCATCTCGCGGCCAATCAAAGGACGCACAGGCACATACAGTTTTATCGCGACGCTCGATGCGGCGCCATGGGAGCAACGCTTCCATGGCGCGCTGGTCGAAATCGCCGAACACGGTGACTGGGCCAAAACTCTGGCCGTATACCCACGAAGAGAACGCCCCAATCCTCCAGTCACCTCATGGATGCTGCCGCAGGGAGGCGTACGGCTTGACGAACAGCATCTGCCAGATGATTGGCAGAACAGCGAAACGGTCGGAAAGGAGCTGATGTGGTGAAGCAGCGTATCGCAATCGTAGGCCTTGGTCTTATCGGAGGGTCACTGGCTCGCAGACTCGCTAATGCTGGCTGTGAAGTCATCGCATGGAACCATAACGATCGTCCATATGAAACTGCGAAAGCGGATGGCATACGATGTGTGTCCACACTGGCCGCGCTCGCCGACACAAAACCTGACGTGCTTGTGTTATGCAATCCGCTCAAGGCCATGCCGCAAATCCTGGGTGCGTTGAAGCCACTGATCGATACGGACATCACCACGCTCACCGATGTCGGCAGTGTCAAAGCAATGGTTCGGGAACAGGTTAAAGCCGTTGGATTGGAACATTGCTATGTGGGCGCGCATCCCATGGCAGGCAATGAGCTGTCCGGATGGGAATCGTCGGATCCGACGCTTTACGATGGCGCGCTCTGGGCCATCACCGTAGATGAAAACACCGAGTATCAGCGGTTCCGCGCCGTTGCGACAATGATTGTGGATCATTGCTCCAACCGACTCATCGTTCTTGACGATGCGACCCACGATCGTTGCGCGGCACTGATTTCCCACATGCCACACGTCATTTCCACAGCTATGATCAACGAGCTGGTGGCCAATCCCAACCGGAACATCGCAGCCGCGCTCGCCGCTGGTTCATGGCGGGACATGACTCGTGTTGCGCTAACCGATCCAAACCGTACCCGTGCAATGGTGGAAGAGGACGCCGCCAATGTCGAAGCGTTGCTGCGTAATATGGCCAATCGATTGACGCTTATGGCCAACGTGCTGCACGGCATGACCACGCAACAGGGCTCGCCCACTGCCGGTGACGACAAGGAGATGGCGCGTTTCTTCATACAAGGGCAGCCATTCCGTGAATACAAGGCTCTCGCCAAAGAATCTGACTTCGAAGAACGTTGCGAAACAGTCGAACTGGCAATTCCCGAAACCGGATGGCAGCAGATGCTTCTGGAGTCGGCGCGTAGGGGAGAGCATATCGTGCGATTCGACGGTTACCGTCAAGCTATGGCACAGGTGCGTTCCGCAGTGTGACGCGCTATGGGCGCGGCCGTGTCATGGAACGTTCCGGAACCGGTTTGACAGTGACGATGGTGTCGGCGGGAATGCTGACACGTTGCTCTGGGCGTGAACCGTTGGCTGCCGCATCGCGCGTCATTTCCAATGTCTGCCCGTCCCAAGAACGTACGTGACCGACATAATCGCGGAATTTCATGCGCTGGTCCTTTGGATCGACACCTTCGCAGGTGCGCACCACAATGCGTGCACCTGCTGGAATTTCGTTTGGAATCGGCATAATCTCCCCTTCGAATAAACGATCATCGACGGATTCGCTGAGCGAACGCTACTGGACAGCATAGTTGGTCTCCTTTCAGTTGTGCCGGTATTTCGGTTTCTATCGGAGAATGGACACATAATGGAAAGAAATTCATGGATTCGGGCTTGCTGGTGAGCTCGGGAAAGGCTGATCGGCATGCTGTTCGATAAGAGCGTAGAGGCATTCGATACATATCTGAAAGCCAACCGTGGATTGAGTGAAAACACACGGAAGGCATACCGAGGCGATGTCGAAGAATGTTTGCTTGCCTTGGAGCGGCTTAGATGCAGGGATCTTAACGAGGTGACCATCGAAGATCTTCGCATGTGGATGGCGGAATCATCGAAAAACCATGCGAAAAGCAGCATGGCCCGAAAAACTGTGGCGGTACGTGGTTTTTTCGCGTGGACGCATGAGCATGGCGTGACGGCGACAGATCCGGCTTGTGCGCTCATGACCCCGAAAATACCTGATACGTTGCCGGATGTGCTCAGCGAATCACAGGCTGAACAGCTGATGGAACGCGTGGATGAGGACGGTGAAACGTCTCAGCCGAAGGAACGGACCATGAAGCAGCAGGCCATTGAGCTGCGTGACGCCGCAATGCTGGAACTGTTGTATGCAACGGGCATGCGTGTGGCTGAACTGGTGGGACTTGATGTGCCGGATGTGGTCTTTTCCAATCGAACGGTCAAAGTGACCGGCAAAGGCAACAAACAACGAGTCATGCCATTTGGCGCTCCGGCGCAAAAAGCGATACGTCGGTGGCTGGATGATGGGCGTCCCCTGTTGGTGGGGGAGCAGTCCGCGGCTGCGCTGTTTCTTGGGAGACAAGGCAAACGCATTGATCAGCGGATGGTACGTCGTGTGGTGCACGAATGCGCGCGTGATGCCGGCGTTCCCGACATTAGCCCTCATGCTCTGCGACACAGTGCCGCCACTCATATGCTTGACGGGGGAGCGGATTTGCGTGAGGTGCAGGAGCTCTTGGGGCATTCCTCGCTGAAGACCACGCAACGGTACACGCATGTCTCCATCGAACAGTTGAAAGCCCGATACGGTCAGGCATTTCCCCGTGCGTAGTCGCGGTCCATGGATATTTCGTTACATTCCTGTAACAGGAATTGGTGTTTCTTCTTGATTTAGGGTGTATTACCTAGGCAAGGCTGGTACGGGGAAACAATACCGACCGGTAATCCGAATAATGAGGAAAAACATAATAAATATAAGGAAAAGCAAGGTGTTTGCCGTTGCGGCGGCCTGTGTGCTTGGCATGATGCTGGGCGGCTATGGGTCTTCCACGTCTGGGAACGCGACGAAGGATCGAATGTCATTACGGCATTTGACTCCGAACCGCAGAATGGCTTGATCCCGGGCAACACCAATGAAACCGGCGGTGGCCGTCCTATCGATCTGCTGTTCGCTGGGTTGGTGTCTTTCGATAAGGATGGCAAGGCCCAGAATGAAGTGGCTGAGTCCATTACCGCCAATGATGACGCCACCCAGTACGACATCAAGCTCAAGGATGGCTGGAAGTTCACCGACGGCACCGATGTGACCGCCGAGTCCTTCACCAAGGCTTGGAGCTACGTGGCCAACGCCAAGAACGGTATGGTCGGCTCCTCCTTCTTCTCCACCATCAAGGGCTATGACGCGCTGCAGGACACCGACAACCTCAAGGGTGACGAGCAGCTTGAAGGTCTGAAGATCGTCAACGATCACGAGTTCACCGCCGACCTGAGCCAGCCGGATTCCGCGTTCGCCACCAAGCTGGGTTACTCGGGATTCTATCCGATGCCGGAATCCTTCTACAAGGATCCGAAGGCCTTTGGAGAGTCGCCGGTTTCCGATGGCCCGTACAAGTTCGGTTCCTGGGACCATGACAAGGAAATCAAGCTGGTCAAGAATCCCGATTACAAAGGCAATCGTAAGGTGAATAACGACGGTGTGACGTTCAAGATCTACACGGACGCCGACGCGGCCTATGCCGATGTTCAGGCCGGCAGCCTTGATGTGATGGATACGGTGCCGTCCGCCGACAGCAAGACCTTCGAATCCGATTCCTCCGTGGTGCCATACAACAAGGCCGGTTCCGTGATTCAGACGTTCACCATTCCGTGTTACCGGCCGTAAGATGACCGGCGCGTTCCGTACCGGTTGGCAACCGGATTATCCGTCTCCTGAAAACTACCTGTACCAGCTGTATTCCTCTGACGCTGCTGATGGCAATGGTTCCAACGACGGCGATTACAAGAATTCGGAATTCGATGACCTGTGCTCCAAGGCTGCTGCCGCGCAGACCACCGACGAGGCCAATAAGCTGTACCAGCAGGCTCAGGAGATTCTGTTGAACGATCTGCCTGCCATCCCGCTGTATTACTCCAATGCCAATGGCGTTGCCGCATCCGGAGTGAAGAACTTCGTCATGAACTGGCAGAACGTTCCGGTGTATAACGAGATTTCGAAGAGCTGACTTATTCTTCGGATACATTGTTCGACATGACGGCGGAAAACGTACGTTTTCCGCCGTCATGTCGTTAAGGAACGCCGTGCGTTTTTTGGGTTGCGTGGAAAGGTTGTCCGTCAATTGAGCAAGAATAGTGCACTATCGCCAAGTAGAGATGCGTCGATGAGTAGGTCGGCTCGTTTCCGTTTGTGGGATGATAATCCCGATGTGATATCGAATAGGAGAATGATTATATGAAGAAGAAAGCACTGGCTTTCGCTGCCGCCGCATGCGCCTTCGGCATGCTGCTGAGCGGCTGTGGGTCCTCCAACAGCGGCGACACCGCCGCTGAAGGTGCCAACATCATCACCGCATACAATTCCGAACCGCAGCACCCGCTCATCCCGGGCAACACCAACGAGACCGGTGGTGGCAAGCCGGTTGATCTGCTGTTCTCCCGCCTGATTTCCTTTGACGCCAAGGGCAATGCCTCCAACGAAGTGGCTGAGTCCATTACCGCCAACGATGACGCCACACAGTACGACATCAAGCTCAAGGATGGCTGGAAGTTCACCGACGGCACCGATGTGACCGCCGAGTCCTTCACCAAGGCTTGGAGCTACGTGGCCAACGCCAAGAACGGTATGGTCGGCTCCTCCTTCTTCTCCACCATCAAGGGCTATGACGCGCTGCAGGACACCGACAACCTCAAGGGTGACGAGCAGCTCGAAGGTCTGAAGATCGTCAACGATCACGAGTTCACCGTCGACCTGAACCAGTCCGATTCCGTGTTCGCCATCAAGGTGGGCTATTCCGCATTCGCTCCGCTGCCGGAATCCTTCTACAAGGACACGGATGCCTTCGGTGAGGCTCCGGTCGGCAATGGTCCGTACAAGTTCCAGTCCTGGGATCACGACAACGAGATCGTGCTCGTGAAGAACCCTGACTACAAGGGCAACCGCACCCCGAAGAACGACGGCGTGACCTTCAAGGTCTACACCAAGGATGACGCCGCCTACGCCGACATCCAGTCCGGTGCCCTCGACGTGATGGAGTCCGTGCCGGCCTCCGCCACCAAGACCTTCGAAACCGATGAGACCGTACAGGCCTACAACAAGGCCGGTTCCGTCATCCAGCAGTTCACCATTCCGTCCAGCCTGAAGCACTTCGAGGCTGGTACCGAGGAAGGCACCCTGCGTCGTCAGGCCATCTCCATGGCCATCAACCGTGAGAACATCTGCGACAAGGTGCTCAACGGTACCGGTACTCCGGCCGTCGACTTCACCTCTCCTCTGACCCCGGGCTATTCCGACTCCCTCAAGGGCAGCGAGAATCTGAAGTACAACGAGAAGAAGGCCAAGGAACTCTGGGAGAAGGCCAACGCCATCAGCCCGTGGACTTCCGACGACAAGCTTACCTTCGCCTACAACGCTGACGGCGGCCACGAGACCATCTACACCGCTGTGGTGAACTCCATCAACAACACGCTTGGTTCCGAAGTGGCTGCCACCAACCCGTACCCGACCTTCAACGATTACCGTACCGCCGTGTCCGATCGCAAGGTGCAGGGCGCATTCCGTAGCGGCTGGCAGCCGGATTATCCGTCCGCCGAAAACTATCTGGTGGCCAACTTCGCTTCCTCCGCTGCTGATGGCAATGGTTCCAACGATGGCGATTACAAGAGCTCGGCGTTCGACGATCTGTGTGCCAAGGCCGCTGCCGCTCAGACCACTGACGCGGCCAACAAGCTGTACCAGCAGGCTCAGGAGATTCTGTTGAACGACCTTCCGGCCGTTCCGCTGTACTACGCCAACGCCTACGGTGTGGCTGCTACCGGCGTTTCCGGTTTCGAAATGAACTGGCAGAACCTGCCGGTCTACGAGAACATGACCAAGTCCGGCAAGTGAGCCGATCTTCGTGAGTGAATCTCGCCGAACCAATTGAAGGAAGGGACGGATCATATCCGTTCCTTCCTTTCCATGTAATACGCACCGTTTTTTAGGGTGAGATCAGTGTGGCCAGGAGGCGTCAGGGGTAGATGCCGGTAACCAATGCATTTTTCCCAGCTGATTCCCATGAAACTGCAATATAAAACAGTTTGTTGTGTGTTGCCACAAAACTTGCGGGGTAAATCGTTAACCTTCCCCGATGATTATGAGTAATAATCTGAAAAGGTTGACAATGAATAAGCAATAAAAGGAGAAACCAATGGGCAGATATCTTCTGCGACGCATTCTGCAGATGATCCCTGTGGTTCTCGGCACGACGCTTTTGGTGTACGCCCTGGTGTTCGCATTGCCGGGCGACCCGGTTAAGGCGATGTTTGGCGATAAGCCGGTCAATGAGGCCGTCGCTGCGCAGATTCGTGCCGAATACAATCTGGATAAACCGTTCATCGTACAGTATTTGCTGTTCCTGAAAAATGCGCTGACTCTTGATTTTGGCAAGACCTTCTCCGGTCAGCTGGTCATCGACCAGATCGGACGTGCATTCCCGGTCACCATCAAGCTTGCGCTGATGGCTTTCGTGTTCGAAGCCGTGTTCGGCGTGATCTTCGGCGCGATTTCCGGTCTGAACAAGGGCAAGTGGTGCGATACCGTGATTCTGATTATCTCTCTGTTGCTCATCTCCGTACCGACCTTCGTCACGGGCTTCCTTGCCCAGTATTTCTTAGGCGTGAAGTTGCGTCTGCTTCCAGTTACGGCCGGTGCCAATCCAGGATTCATCGACCTGCTGATGCCGGCAATAGTGCTTGGATCTGTGTCTATGGCATATATCATCAGATTGAGTCGTTCGGAGATTTCCTCCAATATCGCGCTTGACTATGTGCGCACCGCACGCGCCAAAGGCATGAGCAATGGGTCGGTCATGAATCGTCACGTTTTGCGTAACTCCATGATTCCTGTCGTCACTTACCTTGGTCAGGATCTTGGCGCACTGATGGGCGGTGCCATGATTTCCGAAACCATCTTCAATGTGCACGGCATTGGTTACCTGACTTATCAAAGCATTCTCAAGGGCGAAGGCAACCTGGTGGTGTCCATTGTGACTCTGCTTATGTTGATTTTCGCAGTGTGCAACCTGCTGGTCGATATGCTCTATGCGGCGCTTGATCCGCGAATCCGCTACGCGTGAGTTGGGAGGATTGAACAATGACTGATATGAACGAAACGAATCTTTCCCACGCGCTTCCGGGACAGGAACGATATGTTGCTCCTCTTGAGGAGACGCCGCTTAAGGACGTTGACTCGGTCGACGAGTCCGTACCGGCTTCAAGCCTTTGGGCTGACGCATGGCGTACCCTGCGCAAGAACCCGATGTTCATCATCTCCGCTGTGCTTATTGTGTTCATTATCTTCGTGGCGCTGTTCCCAGGAGTGATGACCAAGCAGAATCCGAATTACTGCACGCTTGAGAACTCCTTGGAATCGGCTTCGAAGGGACATCCTTTCGGATTCGATCTGCAAGGATGCGACGTGTACTCCCGCGTGGTGTATGGTACTCGTACCTCGCTGAGCGTCGGCGTGTTCGCTACGGTACTGGTGGTGCTGTTGGGCACGCTGATCGGTGCATTGAGCGGCTTCTTCGGAGGCTGGGTTGACGGCATTCTCAGCCGTTTGACCGATATTTTCCTGGCTTTGCCGATTTTGCTTGGTGCCATCGTGGTGCTGCAGATGTTCAAGACCAACGGTTCCATTTGGAAGATTATTCTGGTCATGACGTTGTTCGGCTGGACATCCGTTGCGCGAATTGCGCGAGGCGCTGTTATGGAAGCCAAGAATCTGGAGTTCAATACGGCTTCCACCGCACTTGGCTCCACGCCGTGGCGTAACCTGTTCCGCCACATTCTGCCGAATTCCTTGGCACCGATCATTGTGGTGGGCACAACGTCTCTGGCTACCTACATCGTGTTGGAAGCAACGTTGAGCTTCCTTGGTCTGGGTCTGCCGACCACTACCGTCAGCTGGGGTGGCGACATCTCCAATGCGCAGTCCATTCTGCGTACCGATCCGATGGTGCTGTTCTACCCGTCCGCGGCGCTTGCCATCACTGTGCTTGCCTTCATCATGATGGGCGACGCTGTGAAGGATGCGCTTGATCCGAAGAGCCGTGCGTGAGTGTAAGTGAGGGATATTCGATGACTGAAATGAATACCGAAAACAAGCTCGAGGCCATGCAACGCGCCAACGGTCCGCTGCTGGAAGTCAAGAACCTCCAGGTCGACTTCACCACTGATGATGGCCGGCCGATACATGCGGTGCGCAACTCCTCTTTCAGCGTATACCCGGGTCAGTGGGTGGCTATCGTTGGTGAGTCCGGCTCTGGCAAGTCCACGTCCGCTATGGCGGTGCTTGGTCTGCTTCCAGGCACAGGCCATGTGGTCGGAGGATCCATCAAGCTTGACGGCGAGGAAATCTCCGGTTACAAGCAGAGGGATTTCGACAAGTTGCGCGGCAACAAGATGGGTCTTGTCCCGCAGGATCCGATGAGCAACCTGAACCCGGTGTGGCGTATCGGCACCCAGGTGAAGGAGGCGCTGGTCGCCAACAATATGGATATCGCCCATGAGAAGCGTTCCTCGCTGTCGAAGGCTCTCGCCGATGCTGATGTCGAGCTTAAAAACAACGACGATGAAACTTTCCTTGGCTCCAAGGATCTTCCGGAGCTGTTGTCCGCGGCGAAGGAAGCGCTGTCCAAGATCGGCAAGACCGGCGACGACTTCGACAAGACCGTGGCATACTTCGAGTCGGAGTGGATTCCGGGATCTGAAACGCGTTGGCGCGTGGCTGACGACCTGATCAAGGCCGGCGTGGCCGAGGATGACGCTTGGTACATCGCCAAGAAGTATGTAATCGGCTCTACCATGGACGACCGCATCGCAGGTCTTCTTTCTGAGGCAGGTCTGCCGGATGCCGCCACTCGTGCACGCCAGTATCCGCACGAGTTTTCCGGTGGTATGCGCCAGCGTGCGCTCATCGCCATCGGCTTGGCATGCCGTCCGGAACTGCTGATTGCCGACGAGCCAACCTCCGCGCTTGATGTGACCGTGCAGAAGAAGATCCTTGATCACCTGCAGATGCTCACCGATTCGTTGGGAACCGCAGTGCTGTTCATCACCCATGACTTGGGCTTGGCGGCTGAGCGTGCGCAGCACATCGTGGTCATGTACAAGGGACAGGTCGTTGAGTCCGGCCCATCTCTGGAAGTACTGCAGCATCCGCAGCATCCGTACACCAAGCGACTGGTGTCGGCAGCGCCGTCGTTGGCCTCGCAGCGCATCATCTCCGTCAAGGAGCATGGTGGCGATGCCAGCCGCGTGATGGAACACAAGGTGAATGAGGATTCCCTGAAGTCCGGCGAATCCATCATCACGGTGGATCATCTGACGCGCGAGTTCAAGCTGCCGCGCAAGAAGGAGATGTTCAAGGCCGTTGACGATGTGAGCTTCTCCGTCAAAAAGGGTACCACGCTGGCGATTGTGGGCGAATCCGGTTCCGGCAAGTCCACGGTGGCCAACATGGTGCTGAAGCTGCTTGAACCGACCTCAGGCACCGTCACCTATGAAGGTAAGGACATTTCCGGCTTCCAAGGCAAGGAATTGCTTGACTTCCGCCGTCACGTGCAGCCGGTGTTCCAGAATCCGTATGGTTCGCTTGACCCGATGTACTCCATTTACCGTTCCATCGAAGAACCACTGCGCATCCACGGCATTGGAGACAAGAAAAGTCGTGCTGCCCGTGTGCGTGAGTTGCTCGATATGGTGGAACTGCCGGGGTCTGTGCGTTTCCGCTACCCGAACGAGCTTTCCGGTGGTCAGCGCCAGCGCATCGCCATCGCACGAGCCATGGCTCTCGATCCGGACGTGATCGTCTGCGACGAGGCCGTATCCGCTTTGGACGTGCTGGTACAGGACCAGGTGTTGCGATTGCTCAATGACCTGCAGGCGGAAAAGGGACTGAGCTACCTGTTCATCACCCACGATTTGGCGGTTGTGCGCCAGATTGCCGATGAGGTCGTGGTGATGCAGCACGGCAAGCTTGTGGAGCACGCCACCACTGACGAGGTCTTCGAGCATCCGCAGAAGCAGTACACTCGTGATCTGCTTGACGCCATCCCCGGCGGCAAGCTGCAGCTCGGTCTTGACTGATCCGACCGATATGTCTCAAAATAAAGCCTTCGGCATTGCCGGAGGCTTTTCTTGTATTCCGGCTACTCTAGGACGCTATGACGATCACTATCACAACCTCTAATGTGAATGGAATTCGCGCGGCGAAACGCAAAGGCATCGAGGAATGGGCGGGTCGCAACACTCCCGACGTATGGTGCATGCAGGAAGTACGTGCCCCGCAAAACGAAATCGATCCCATCTTTGACGAATTCGGTTTTGAATATTCGACTGCAGGCCGTATCGCTGATCAAAGTGAATTGCATCGCATGAACGAGATCTGCCGCATCAAAGGGCGTGCCGGTGTCGGTCTACTGTCGGCATTGCCTGTTGCCGAACGGCGGTATGGCTTGCCGGGACTTGATGAGGATGTTGATTCTGGACGCTGGATCGAAGCGGACATGCAAACTCCACAAGGCTATGTCATTACCGTGGTTTGCGTGTATGTGCATGCGGGAAATACCGATGATCCGGAAAAAATGAAGCAGAAATACCGTTTCCTCGACACCATGCTGATACGCATGGAACAGTTGCGTGACGAGGCAGCACACGGCGGAAAACAAGCGGTGCTCTGCGGTGATTTCAACATCGCACACACGCCGCTCGACATCAAAAACGCCAAAGCCAACGAAACGCATGCCGGATTCCTCCCCGAGGAGCGCGCATATGTCGACAAATGGTTGGGAGAACTGGAGTTTGTGGATGTGATGCGTGATCTCGCCGGAGACATCCAAGGACCGTACACATGGTGGAGCCAGCGCGGTCGTGCATTCGACAACAATGTCGGCTGGAGGATCGACTATCAGTTCGCAACACCGGAACTGGCGGAAACGGCCTGCGGATTCGTGATCGATAAGGCTCCGACCTACGACCTGCGCTGGTCCGATCATGCGCCGCTCAGCATTATGTATGACATTTAAGCCACTTTTTATCGTGAACAGACTGGGAATTGGAATATCACACCCCGATTCCCAGCCCATATTAAGCATAGGTGCTAGTCTAGTCACGGTTGCAACTGTTATGAAATGAGGAACATCATGGGATTGTTTGGATTCGGTAAGAAGAAGCATCAGAGCAAGGAAGCTCTTGAAGCGGCCGCCGGAGAAAACGAAGAGGCTGCCGACGCAGCTGAAAATGTTGACGAAGCTCAGGAAGTCGTGGCGCTTCCGGAGCCTTCCGCTGAATACGAGGGCCGCGGTGACGAGCATGGTCCGTGGGATGTGGAAGATGAGAACGTTCCCGACTACGACGAGTACCTCGATATGGGATCATATTATCTGCCGTTCCTGAAGGGCATTGAATTGCGAGTGAAGGCCAACCGTGCCACCCAGCAGGTTCTTGGCACCACCATCACCTACGGTTCCTCCAGTGTGGAGATTGAGGCATTCGCGGCACCGAAGACGCTCGGATTGTGGGATGACGTTCGTGCCGACCTGATTGAAGCCAACAAGGACGCGAAGGAAGTCGAAGGCGTATTCGGCACTGAACTGGCATTGCCGGTTACCGTCAAGGGTGGACGCAAGGTGCTTACTCGCATCGTAGGCGTCGACGGTCCGCGTTGGATGTTGCGCGGCATCTTCTCAGGCAAGGCTGCCACCGATCCTGAGGGTGAGGAAGCAAAGGCATTGAACCAGTTCTTCGCTGATATTGTGGTGGAACGAGGCGATGATCCGTTGGCGCCACGCGACCTTATTCCCATGCATCCGCCGGTCGCTCCGGCCGAACGCAAGGCTGCGAAGGCAGCTGCGGAAGAGGCTGAGCAGAAGACTGAGATTCCCGGCAAACCGAAGGGTCCATTCGACTCCGACCAGCAGGTTGAGGTCAAGACCACGCTGTCTCGTGGACCGATGTTCTCCGAAGTGCGTTGAGCCGCTTGAACCGATAGCTAATACGTATGGCTGAAACCGAAGCGAAAAAACGAACTGGTCTTGGTGCACTTGCCGACGCCGGTAATACTGGCGATTTTTCCGTGATCGACGCCATCGGCGGTCCGAGAGGCGTTATCGAATCGATGCTGCCGGGCGTCGTGTTCGTGGCACTGTTCGTCATCACGTCCAATTTGCAACTGACCATCGGCGTGTCCGCTGCGTTGGCCGTGCTGCAGGTGATCGTGCGCCTGTGCCAACGACAGTCCGTCATGGGAGCGGTATCAGGCTTGCTGGCAGTAGGTATCTGCCTGATCTGGGCATGGAACAGTCACGAGGCACGTAACTATTACATGTTCGGATTCCTCACCAACGCCTTTTACGTTGTTTTGCTGACGATTTCACTGCTGGTCCGGGTGCCTGGCTTAGGATTGGTCATCGAGTTCATCCGAACGTTACCGACTGAACATTTTCGTGCCTGGCTTGCCGATTGGCGAGGTGACAAGGCGCTCAATCGCGCCTATACCATCATCACCGCAATGTGGGTTGGAGTGTTCGCGCTGCGTCTGATCGTGCAGGTGCCGCTCTATCTCGGCAATCACGTCGGCTGGCTGGGAACGGCGCGTCTGCTGATGGGCATTCCGTTCTGGGCGCTCGCGATTTGGGTCTCGTATCTGATCGTGGCGACGCCAATGCACCGACATAAGATGATGCAGGAAGTTTCTGAAGACGATGCCGAGGCAGCACAAACTACCGAAATGAGGGAAGAGCACTGATGGAATCGACCATCCGCGTTGAACGGTACGCCGACCAGGGTCGTTGCGTCGGTCATATTGACGGACGTGTTGTGTTCGTGCGTTTCGCATTGCCGGGCGAACTGGTCCGTGTCGCATTGGACGAGCCGCATGATCGTGAGGATCGCTTCTGGACAGGCGAAGTGGTGGAAGTACTCGAAGCGAGCGAAGACCGTACTGATCCAATATGGTCGTTAGCTGGACCCCTTGCCATGGGCGGTGGTGTCGGCGGCGCTGACTTGGTGCATGTGTCGCTTGCCGGGCAACTGAAATGGAAAGTCACGTCGGTGGCCGAACAGATGGCAAGACTCGGCCACGTCGACGTGGAAGTACCCATTGAGCGTATGTCGGAAGACGATGCGGAGCGAGGTTTGCATTGGCGTACTCGCATCGAGATGATTGCTGATGCTGATGGGCGTCCGTCGATGCACCGTCGAGGCACGCATGTGCGCGTTCCGATTGATACCATGCCGTTGGCCAGCCGTACGTTGCTGGAAGTGGCCGAACGTGAGCATGTGTGGGAAAGGAGCTTCGAACCGGGTTCCCAGATTCGTCTATCCGTTCCGGAACCTCGCGATAATGCGCCGATTTCAGACAATTACGCCGTGCTTGTGAACGGCGAGGTGGTTGCTGGAAGCCGTGAGCTTACGGAAAAGGTGATTGTTGCCGGCCGTGAATTCGAATACAATGTGGATGCAGGCGGTTTCTGGCAGGTGCATAGGCATGCGCCGATCGCTTTGACCAACCATGTGATTGATTTGGTACGCGGCGAGCTTGACGGTGCCAAATCCGCATGCCTGTGGGATTTGTATTCCGGTTCGGGTCTGTTCACGCTGCCGTTGGCCACGCTGACGGCGGAGCGCACTCGCATGTTGAGCGTCGAAGGCGGCAAAACCGCGGTAAGGAACGCGCAACGTAATTTGAGGCACATTCATCTGGGTAATGTCGATGCGCGTGTGGGCGATGTGGCGAAAACACTTGCCAACGTGCGCAATGATCTCGCCAAGCCAGATGTGGTGGTGCTTGATCCGCCCCGTGCCGGCGCTCGCGCGAAGGTGTGCAGGCAGATTGCCGAAGCCGAAGCGAAAAGTGTGGTCTATATCGCATGCGATCCGGCAAGCCTTGCCAGAGATACCGCCACGCTCGTGTTACTTGGCTACGAATTGGCGGATATCCGCGCGTTCGACATTTATCCCATGACCCATCATGTGGAGACTGTGGCGCTGTTCAGAAAGCACGAACAGTGAGCATGCCGTTATTCGCAAGTCGTGCGTTTTTTGGAATGACTGCGATTGCGTTGTCTTGCGCGGCGCTATCTGGTTGCGTGCCGTCGAATGCCGCGGTGGGGGATACGCAATCTCCCAATACTGCGGTGGCGCACTCCATGGAGGATCGTGACAGCCTGTCCATCGCCATGATTGGATCGGATGATGTCACCGCCGATTCCATGGCAATGGATGCCATGGAAGCCGGCAAACTCAAGCCGGTGTACATTACCGTCTCGGGCACTGTGGACGCGCAATCCACCGCGCAGCAAGGCGTGCGTGACATGGCGCAACGCAAGGCCGACCTCATTATCATCGCAGGAATCGACGCGAACGAAGCCAATGCCGAAAACTGGAATGATGCTTTGGAAACCGCAAGAAAAGCGGGCGTTCCAGTGGTGCTTCTCAATCCTATCGCCGTGCCGAAAGACAACAAACTGTATGCGGCTACCATGACGGTCAACGATCGTATGACTGACGCGATACCGCTCGACGATGCTGCTGTGGCCGTGGCCAATAATGATCCTCACGACCGGGAAATGCTGGTAACCACGATTACCCACTGATATGGTTTTGCACCATGTCGGTATGAATGACCAGCAGTTCGTCTTTTGATGAAATACCCTGAAAATTCCCTGATTTTTACCTGTGTTTCACAAGAAGTTGACCGGGAAACGGGAGTGTGACGGTAGGCTGGCAATCATGAGCGAAAGTCGAACAATGCCCCTCATCGAAGAGACGGGGCTGACACAAGGCGAAGTGATCGCCCTCAGGGAAAGCGGATTGGACAATGTGGTCAAGGCATCGACCTCACGTTCGCTTATCGATATCGTGCGAGCCAACGTGTTCACCTTGTTCAACGGCATCATCTTTGCGGCCATGGTTATGGTATTGATCACTGGATCGTGGAGAGACGCGGTGTTCGGCATGATCATCATCATCAATACCGGCATAGGCATCTGCACCGAATTGAAAGCCAAGCGTACTCTTGACAAACTGTCGATTCTGGTGGCTTCCGACTATCTTGTGCACCGCGACGGCAAAGATATTGAAGTGCCGCACAACGATATTGTGCTCGGCGATCTTATGTGGATCCGTTCCGGCGAACAGGTGCCCGCGGACGCCCAAATCGTACACACTTGGGGACTGGAACTAGACGAATCCATGCTTACCGGCGAATCTCGCACCGTACGCAAGGGCGAAGGCTGCGATATTTTCTCCGGATCCACCGCCATCTCCGGCATGGCGTTGGTGAAAGTCACCGCCATAGGAGAGCACAGTTACGCGGCCAAACTTACCGCACAGGCGAAGGTCTACAAGAAAACCGTATCCGACCTAAACAAGGGCATCAACACGATTCTGAAATTCATGACCTTCTTGGTGGTGCCGCTCTGCGTACTGCTCATCTGGTCGCAGGCACGCACCGTTGGCGGCTGGAATGTGGCCATTTCGACCGGCGAATGGCGTTCCGCGGTCATTTCCGCAGTGGCCGGTGTGGTCGGTATGATCCCTGAAGGCCTGGTGCTGCTCACCTCGCTGAATTTCGCGCTCGCAGCCATTCGTTTGGCACGCAAGAACACGCTGGTGCAGGAGCTGGAATCCGTGGAGACTCTCGCTCGTGTGGATTGCCTGAACCTTGACAAAACCGGTACTGTCACCGACGGCACCATCCGACTCGATTCGTTGGAATTGCTGGGTGTTCGTGGCCCCGACGACATGCGAGGCACCGTGAACGAGCATGACGTCAGACAGGCTCTATTCGACCTATCGAACGAAGGACAGCCCAACGGTACAGGGCAAGCGATTCTGTCTGGACTACGGGAACAGGGATTTGCGGACGGCACTGTCGAGGCACGAGTACCGTTCTCGTCGGCGCGCAAGTGGAGTTCGATCTATGACGGCAACGCAGTATGGACGATGGGTGCGCCGGAAGTCATTCTTTCCCAAATCGATGGCGACCATGCCGACATACTCAAGCAAGTCAATGATTTCGCCAACGACGGCAACCGTGTGCTGCTGGTCGCGCGAATCGACGGTGCAGCGCCCGATGATTATGAAACCAATCCAAAACTCAATCCGGCGTCGTGCCCTATCGCATTGGTGTGCTGTTCCGAACATATTCGCGCCGACGCCGAAGAAACGCTTGCATGGTTCCGTGAACAAGGCGTGCGTTGCCGCATCATCTCTGGCGACAATCCCGTAACCGTCGGCGCGATCGCAAGAAAAGTGCATCTGACCGGCGAACATGAACCACGATTCATGGACGCGCGTGAGCTGCCCGCTGACATTACGGAGCTGGCGCAAGTACTGGAAAACGTGGATGTGCTTGGGCGTGTGCTGCCCGATCAGAAAAAGGCGATCGTGGAGGCATTGCATGCAGGTGAGCATGTGGTGGCGATGACCGGCGACGGCGTGAACGACGCGCTCGCCATCAAAGAGGCCGATCTGGGTATTGCGATGGGCAATGCTGCGCCCGCCACCAAGGCCGTGGCACAGGTGGTGCTTGTCGATTCGAAGTTCTCACATCTGCCCGATGTGGTGGCGCGAGGGCGTCAGGTTATGGCCAATATGGAACGTGTGGCAAGCCTATTCCTCGTGAAAACCGTGTATTCCGCATTGATTTCGTTGGGTGTGGTGTTGACGCAGATGCCATTCCCGTATCTGCCTCGCCACATCACATATGTGGGTGGATTGACGATTGGCATGCCGGCATTCATTCTTGCGTTGGCTCCGAACACGCGTCGTTATATTCCAGGATTCTTGAAACGCGTGCTGCATTTTGCCGTGCCCTGCGGTGTGGCGGTCGGATTGTCGATTTTGTCCACGTCGTGGCTGCTGCCGATATTCATGAAGTGGAATGTGCAGGATTCGGGTGCGCAGTTGGCGATGTTGCGTGGCGTCAACGCGATTATTCTGCTCATGATGGGAGTGTTCGTGCTTGCGCGGGTGGCAAAGCCGTTGCATTCGTGGCGTGGCATATTGGTATTGGCCTTTGCCGCAATTGGATTCGGGGGCGTGCTCGTAAAACCGGTGGCGAATTTCTTCGCGCTGGTGGTGCCGACCGGGCAGATGCTGGCTGCGACGACGGTGGCAATGGTGCTTTCGGCGCTTGTGTTCTTGGTGTGTTTGCGTTTGGTGCCGAAAATTCTGAGTATTGTCCCATACTTTAAGAAGACACGCCAGAGCTGAATTAACTTGGCTGTATCGTAGGCAACGAATAATCAGCTGTGTTATACAGCCAAGAAGCTCGGAGGTAGCATGTCTGTGCGCGACGACCAGCTCGACACCTTGAAGGTGGACGGCAAGGATTATGAATATTACCGCATCGCAGATCTGCCGGGCATCGATCATCTGCCGTATTCGTTGAAGGTTCTCGCCGAGAACCTGGTACGTAACATCGATGGCGCCAACATCACGGATGATCATGTCAAGGCACTGTTGGATTGGAATCCGGCTGCACAGCCGAGCCATGAGATCCAGTTCACCCCGTCCCGTGTGGTCATGCAGGATTTCACCGGCGTGCCCTGCATTGTGGATCTTGCCACCATGCGTGATGCGGTCAAGGATCTTGGGGGAGACCCGGAGGTCATCAACCCGCAGGTGCAGTCCGACATGGTCATCGACCATTCTGTGCAGATCGACAAGTATGGCATCGCCGACGCGGTCGAACAAAACATGGACATCGAATACCAGCGCAACGGCGAACGTTACCAGTTCCTGCGTTGGGGTCAGCAGGCATTCAAGAACTTCCGCGTGGTACCGCCGGGAACGGGCATCATCCACCAGGTCAATATCGAATATCTCGCCAAGGTCATCATGACCAAGGTCGAAGAAAACGGTGGTAAGACTCTTGCCTATCTTGATTCCTGCGTGGGCACTGACTCGCACACCACCACCGTCAATGGCTTGGGCGTGCTCGGCTGGGGCGTTGGCGGCATTGAAGCCGAAGCGGCCATGCTTGGACAGCCGATCTCCATGCTGGTGCCGCGTGTTGTCGGTTTCAAGCTTACCGGTTCCATTCCTGAAGGCGTCACCGCCACCGACGTGGTGCTGACCATCACTGACATGCTTCGTCAGCATGGTGTGGTCGGCAAATTCGTGGAATTCTACGGTGATGGCATCGCCTCGGTGCCGTTGGCCAACCGTGCCACCATCGGCAACATGGGTCCGGAATTCGGCTCCACCTGTGGCATTTTCCCGATCGACGGCGTCACTCTCGACTATCTGCGCTTGACCGGCCGTTCCGAAGAACAGATCGCATTGGTCGAAGCGTATGCCAAGGCGAACAAGCTGTGGGGCGACACCACCGATCCAAACTACGTCGAACCGCAGTATTCCGAATACTTGGAACTCGACCTCGGTACTGTCGTGCCGTCGATCGCGGGCCCGAAGCGTCCGCAGGATCGCATCAAACTGTCTGAATCCAAAGCGAAATTCGCCGAAACATTGCCCGCGTACGAAACGGACAAGACCGTGCAGGAACCGGTTGCCGTTTCCACCGACTTCCGTGGTGAATTCGACATCACCAACGGTGATGTGGCGATTGCATCCATCACCTCGTGCACGAATACGTCCAATCCGTCCGTGATGATCGCAGCCGGTCTGATTGCGCGCAACGCGCATGCCAAGGGTTTGAAGCCCAAGCCGTGGGTCAAGACCTCTCTCGCACCGGGTTCCCAGGTTGTGGCCGACTATCTTAAGGCGGCTGGCTTGCAAGACGATCTCGACGCGCTCGGTTACCAGCTGGTCGGTTTCGGCTGCGCCACCTGCATCGGCAACTCCGGCCCGTTGCTGCCGGAAATCTCCGAAGCCATCAACGCCAACGATCTGACCGTCACCTCAGTGCTGTCGGGCAACCGCAACTTCGAAGGCCGCATCAGCCCGGACGTCAAGATGAACTACCTGGCATCTCCGCCGCTCGTCATCGCCTATGCGCTCGCTGGCACCATGGATTTCGATTTTGAAACTCAGCCGCTTGGCGAGGATCCGGACGGCAATGATGTGTATCTGAAGGATATCTGGCCCACCAATAGCGAGGTTGCTGCCGTGGTGGACGGTACCGTCAGCCGTGAGATGTTCCTGAAGGATTACGCTTCCGTATTCGAAGGCGACCGTCGTTGGAAAGGACTTGACGTTCCAGAAGGCGAACTGTTCGCATGGAATGAGGATTCCACCTACGTGCGTAAGCAGACGTTCTTCGATGGCATGAAGGCCACACCGGATCCCGTCGAAGACATTCATGGCGCCCGCGTGCTCGCGCTGCTCGGTGATTCCGTGACCACCGACCATATTTCTCCGGCCGGCGCGTTCAAGGCTTCCAGTCCTGCTGGCAAGTACCTGACCGACCGTGGCGTCGAACCGAAGAACTTCAACTCCTATGGTTCCCGTCGAGGCAATCATGAGGTCATGGTACGTGGCACGTTCGGCAATATCCGACTGCGCAACCAGTTGCTCGCGTCCGTGGGGGAAGAGGTCACTCCGGGCGGTTTCACCTACGATTTCCTTGACCAGAAGCCGACTACGATCTTCGAAGCATCCCGCGACTACATCGAACATGATGTTCCGCTGGTGGTGCTCGCAGGCAAAGAATACGGCACCGGTTCCTCCCGCGACTGGGCTGCCAAGGGAACCGTCATGCTCGGCGTCAAAGCCGTCATCACCGAAAGCTTCGAACGTATCCATCGTTCGAACCTGATCGGCATGGGTGTGCTGCCGCTGCAGTTCCCCGCAGGCGAGTCCTATGAGAGCCTCGGCCTTGATGGCACCGAAACGTACGATATCGCCGGTGTTGAAGAGCTCAACAATGGCATCACCCCGAAGACTGTGCGTGTCACCGCCACCCATAGCGACGGCTCCACAACCGAATTTGACGCGGTCGTGCGCATCGACACCCCAGGTGAGGCCGACTACTACCGCAACGGAGGCATCCTTCAGTATGTGCTGCGCAATCTCATGAAATAAATATCAAATGATTGAGATCGGCAAGTGACAAAGCCCGTGTCGCACTGCGCAATGCAGTATGACACGGGCTTTGTTGATGTCGGATTGTTCATGCGTTTGATACTGCGGCGGAATCGGTTTGTCGCGTCACATTGTTGACCCAACGGTACTTCCGATAATGCAGCAAAGCGGGAATCATCTTGAGGCATTCATCGGTATTCAGCAAAGCATAGACCGCCAATACCGGCAGTTTCCATACGAAAGCCGCCAACAGGCCAATCGGCACGACGACAAGCCACATAACAATCGCATCGCAGACAAGCCCAAACCGGGAATCGCCACCGGCAGGGAAAATACCGGCGATGGTCAGATTCGTCATACATCCGCATGCAGCATAATAGGCGCAGATGAACAGCATAACCGACAGATAACGCGTGGCCTGCGGCGTCAATCCTGCCCACTGTAACGCCAAAGGACGCACTGCGATAATCAACAGGCCGGTTCCGATGCCGATTATCGCCACCAACACGCAAAGCCTGTTACCCATAATCTTCGCCTGCTCGAAGGCATTGCGGCCAAGCAGATTACCGACAAGAATGCCACCGGCGTTGCCAAGGCCAAGACTTAAACAGACCAGCAGATCCTTGACGATATTCGCAATGGAATTGGCCGCCACCGCATCCGTACCAAGATGACCCATAATCACGGTGTACATGGTGAAACCGCAACCCCAAACCAGCTCATTGCCCAGCACGGGCAGACTATACTTCCAAAAATCCTTCTGCAACGCCACATCCGGATGCAGCATCATCGACAATCGCAGGCGTGGACGACCATTGCGGCTGGCCGCAATCACGGACCATGCCAGTTCAATGGCACGGGAAATCACCGTGGAAATCGCAGCGCCGAAAATACCCAATGTAGGCAAACCGAACCAGCCGTAAATCAGCGCCGCATTCAATGCGACATGCACGGCCACGCCAACCGTGCTTATCGTCATTCCGGTAACCGCGGCGCCCATATTCTTCATCAGACACAAATACATCTGCGACAAACCGATGAACAGGTACGAAACCGACGAAACCCGCAAATACTGTGAGCCGATGGCAATCAGCGTTATGTCGTTCGTCATAATCGACATCAACGTTTCCGGAATGAGTAGCGTCAATGCGAAAAACACCAGCGACAATCCGCCGGCATACAGCATGATGAACGCCAGAACACGTTCGACCGCGTTCGTGTTGTCCGCACCCCAATACTGGGCCACCAGAATGCTCATGCCAAGCGTGAGCGCGGCAAGGCACAAGCTGAACACGAACTGGAATTGTGCGGCAAGCGACACTGCCGACAGTTCATACTGACCGACATTCGTCAGCATAAGAGTATCGGCGCATGATGAAAGCGCCAGCATAAGTTGCTGAAACGCGATGGGTAGGGCGAGGGCCAACGTCTGTCGAAGAAATTCTCGCCAAGTAATGGAAGGTTGCATGATGATGTGATGATGGTGCGGTGCGTTTTACTGAATCGCATCCTTCCACGCGCGGTATTCCGCGGCCTTGCCTTCCCAATATTCACGGTCGGCGTCGGTGATCTCACGGATCACATGGCATGGATTGCCGACTGCCACCGAATGCGAAGGAATGTCCTTGACCACCACTGATCCGGCACCGATCACCACATCATCGCCGATGGTGACGCCAGGGCCGACCACCACATTGCCGCCGAACCAGACATCGTTGCCAATGGTGATCGGACGAGCGCCTTCAGGGCCGGAGGAACGCACCGCCGCATCGATCGGATGATACGGTGTGTACAAGCCCACTCGGGGGCCGAAGAACACGCGGTCGCCGATGGTGATGCGTGCCACGTCAAGGAAAATGCAATCCATGTTGGCATAGAAATTCTTGCCGATGAACGTGTTGCATCCATAATCGCAGTTGAATGGGGGTTCCACGAATCCACCCTCTCCAAATGCGCCGAACAGTTCGTGAAACAGTTCGTCACGTTCTTTGAACGCGTCATATTCGGACGTGTTGATGGCCTGCACCAGGCGACGCTTGCGCATATTCGCTTCCTGCTGTTGCGGACTATCGGCCACATACAGTTCGCCGGAGAGCATACGCTCCCATTCGTCGCGTGCCGGATGATTGGTGGGTTCCACCATGCTGCCTCCTCTGCTGTATTACGTCAATCGATTGACGTGACATATCATGTTCCATTCAACGGCATCATTATTCGTTGACACTGTATTTCGTTGTATTATCGTTCTTGATTTCCGTATTATTTACCGTATCCACTGATGGGGTATTGCATGGGACAGATGGGATTAGACGTTCGTGACAGGCAGATCGGACAAAACGAACACGCGGAACAGTCTGAACTTGCGCAAGACGGTCGTCTTCCATATGAGTTCATGCCGGTCACCAACTGGGGACGCAAGCCTAACGGCGCGGAAATGGTGCAATATGATGCGCCGATGTTCTTCTCATTCACCGAACATTCGCTGCTGCATCAGTATCCGAACATGCGAGCGGAATGCCATTGGCATATCGATTTCGAATTCACCCACATCATCCGTGGACACATGTGGTATTTCGTGAACGGCGAAAGCATTCGTCTCGAAGAAGGCCAAGGCATTTTCGTGAATTCGCGCCAATTGCATTACGGTTTCACCGAGGACGGCACCGATTGCGAATTTTCCTGCACTCTGCTGAACCCTTCATGTATGTGCACGCCGAACACGGTGTATGAACGCTTTGTGGCTCCGTTGATGGCGGACGAACGGCTCCCGTACATGGTGTGTGATCCTGAAGATGAGCATGGATCCGCGTTGCTGGAATGCATGATGCGGCTGCATGATGCGAAATTCGGTCAGATGCCGGCTGCCCAGACCATGCATCCCGCCACCGTTGACAATATGAAATTGAAGGATGATACGGCATCGTTGACCGTGCTCAGCTGTTTTTATACGATGGTGCGTGAACTGACGGCCATAGCGAACGAACATGGCAAGAATGGTTCTTCCAAATACGACAGGAAGAATCCGAAGATCGCTATTTTGAGCAAGATGATTGATTACGTGCAGCACAATTACGTTCGACAGATCACCCTGGAGGAGATTGCTTCAGCAGGGTCTGTCGGCCGTACGAAATGCGCGCAGATCTTCCATGAGATGGTCGATCAGACGCCGATTGAATTCGTCAATGACGTGCGTATGAGAGCTGGAGCGGAAATGCTGGACACCACATCGATGCCAGTTTCCGACATCGCCAAAAAACTTGGTTTCTCATCATCGACATTCTTCACGCGCACGTTCAAGCAGTACATGCATACGACGCCCACAGCCTACCGGAGGAATATGCTCAAGTAGGCCGTGGACGTCGTATGCGATCGCCATGCGGCTGCCACAGTGTTGGCGTCGACTACTTGGCCAACTGCGTTGTGGCGGGGGAGGCCAACGTCGGGCGGGCTCGCCGAATGCGTCCCAAGGCCAAGCCCAGACAGATGAACGCTACCGCGAACATTGCCACCAATCCGGTTGATGACGCCCACGCGCCGTAGTCCACGCCGCTCGAGGAGGCCGTACCCAGTCCGAATACGTGGTCTATCGATGAGCAGAGCCACCATCCAGGCAGCAGTTTTCCGATGATGATCATGGGATCTGGCATCATATCCACGGGGAACGCCATACCGGAAGTGAACATGACCAGCAGAGCGAACACATTGACGAAACCGTTCGTTGCCATTTCATTGAAACCGGATGACCCCAACAGGAATCCGCAAGCGATTGCCATAAGCGTGTAGACCATCAGCGACACGAACGACAAGCCTACGTTCATGGCATTCAGGCCGGTAAAGGACACTCCGGCCAGCGCCATCAACAGGAATGTCACCGTGGTATACGCAGCACATACCAGCAGACCGAACGTCCCGCATGTCAGCATTTGCTGCACTTCCAACGACACCAGACGCGCGGGGGACGAGTAGAGCCTGCGGCGGATTTCGTTGTCGTTGAATGTGCTGACCACGAGGAACGTGCATACCGGCATGACCAGCAACAGTGGATACAAGCCGGTTTTGAGCGTGCCCGCGAATGCCGATGAGCCCGGTGTGGTGCCGTCGTCTTCAGAGGCCGAGGACACCACGGCGATATGCGACTGTTTCATATCGGCGGTGGCAGCATCCAACGTCGTTGCCATGGCGGCGTCGAGCGTGCGCTGTGCCTGCGGCATGCCGAGATAGGCGGTACGAGTCAGCGAAAGAAACTCGTTGACTTTCAGCTGTGCGAGCGATCCGGCTCCGGAAGCATAACTGACGACGGTATCTATGGTCGGTTGCGTAGCCGTGGCGTTATCCGCATACTGCAGATAACGCTCGGCGAAACCTTGTGGCACAATCGCAATCAAATCAACATAATTCGATGCGACAGCCTGCTGCAACGATATGGAATCGTCAGCAATGGTGACCATCTCACCGTCCAAAGCGAGGTAGGAACGCAACGATTGAGCCACATGCTCGGCGTCGTCATCACGGTCGATTACCGCAATACGGGCGGATTCCGGCTCATACGTCGTCGCTCCGGCAGCTGTGGAGCCACGCATGATCTGCCAGCTGATGGAAAACATCATCGTGCCGATCAGCACCAAGTAGATAATCACATACAATTTGCGCGCTTTGAGAATACGCAGTGCTGCTTTACAAGTGTTCATAGCGTTGCCTCCTCAACAGAACGGTCGCCATACCAAGACAGACCAAGCTCATCGCAGCCAATACGCCCACCGTGGCAAAGAGCGGGCGGAAACTGTCGTAATACAGAATGTCGTAGAACAGATTCGTAATCTGTTGCGCCGGATTCAACATGCTCAACAGGGACGCATGCTGCGCTATCTGATCGCTTAAATCCATGGCGAACGAGCCATACAAACCGGAAAACAGCGACAGCGTGCATGCCAAGGCCGTGCATAATCCCTGCTTGGCACTCGTGGAAACACCCTGTATTGCGCCGATCAACGTGCCGAACGCGCTTGTGGCGAATGACGCCATCAAGCACGCGCCCAAGCCGGCCCATTCACGACCGCCGAGAGAAATCTGGCAGCCGAAACGAATGTACAGCATGGCCACGGTCAGACTTAGGAACGAGCAGATCCAACTGGAAAGAAAACCTGCCAGCAGCTGTTGCAGTTTCGGCAGGGGAGCGACGGAACGGCGAATGCCAAGTGCCGACAGGTTTGCCTGGGCCAACGATACCGCGTTCACCGCGAAACTCATGGCCATCATCGCGGCCATGCCGAGCAACGCGTAATAGTAGCGTGCGGTGCCGCTTGGCTTGAAATTCGTCAGCTGCACTTCCTTCGTGAACCCACTCGACGAGCCGATGCTGCCGGTGAACGCGTCATCCAACAACGCGGACGGATTGTGCTGCGCGGCATTGACCACCACGGCGGTGTTGCGATTGTACAGGTCCACGATATTGCCCAACACCGTCAGGGAAATATCCAGACCACTGCTCGACGCCATCACATCCGTGGCGGATGTTTGCGTGGCTTGGGAAATGGCCAGCTGCAGTTTCCCACTACCGTCGACGGACAGTCTGCCTTGCGCCTTGGCGTCAAGCAGCGCTCGATCCGCGGCTTCCATAGATGCGGCTTCCGTGACGGTGATGAGTTTCGGCATGGTGTCACCGTCATCATCGACCTTCGCATGATCGCCATCGGCACCGGTCGCGCCAGTATCGGACGAAATGCCGTCGACCAGCATCTGCGCGCCCGGAGAGGCGCGCCAATCGTCGTTATTGACTACGACGACGTCAACCGTGTGCAATGCGTAACTTTCCGCGATATTGCCGAACATGCCATTGAACATGGTCGCCAGAATGATGGGAAAGGCAAACAGCCAGAACAGCTGCGCTTTCTCCCTGAAATGCAATTTCAGATTGACCAGCAATGTCTGCAACATAATGTCAAACCTTTCGAACCATGATTCCGTCAGTCACGCAACGCCGTGCCGGTCAGTTCAAGGAACACATCGTTCAGCGTCGGCTGCCGGGAGGAAAGATGCCCGATATTCGTGCCATTGGATTTCAGCAACGTCAACACGTCAAGAAGATTGTGATCGCCCCTACGGCAACGCACCGTCAACTCATGACCGTCATAATCGGCGCTCATCACACATGGCAGCGCACGTAACTGTTCCAATGCCTGCTGCGTTCCCGCCTCATGATGCAAGCCACCCAGATCGTCGGTTTCCACACTGATGCGTTCGCCGGTGTCGATCATCGCCTTCAACTCGTCGGCGGTGCCCAAGGCCAAATGCCTGCCATGATCCATGATGAGAATGCGGTTGCAGATTTGCTCGACCTCCTCCATGTAATGGCTCGTGTAAATCACCGTCGCGCCTTCGTGGTTAAGACGCTGAATGCCCTCCAGAATCGCATTGCGGCTTTGCGGATCGACGGCGACGGTCGGCTCATCGAAGAAAATCAGATCCGGCTTATGCGCCACACCGCATGCGATGTTCAATCGACGAAGCAAACCTCCCGACAATTTCGACGGACGGAACCTGCGGTAATCGCGCAAGCCCACAAAATCCAGCGCATCCTCAACCAGCGCATGACGGCGTGCCCTGTCAGGCACATACAGCGAGCAGAAATAATCGATATTCTCCTCAACCGTCAATTCATTGAACACAGCCACATTCTGCGGTACAATGCCGATGCGGCGTTTCAGCGCATAACTGGTCGGGCCAATCGGTTCGTCAAACACACGTACCGTGCCTTCATCGAACGTCAACAATGCGAGAATGCAGTTAATCGCCGTGGTCTTGCCGGAACCGTTCGGTCCAAGCAAACCGAAAATCTCACCTTGATGCACGTCAAGATCGAAATAGTCAAGCGCCAGCATATCCCCATACCGTTTGACCAGCTTCGACACCTTGACCGCGCTGCTGGAGCTCTCACCTGTTTGCCTTTCCATACGCTCGCTCATCGGCTCTCCTTACCTCACATGTTCCAACAGCGATAACCGCCGTTTACGATAGTGATTCCATTGTCTCCGACCAAACGGCGACGACATGGTGTCTGAGGTCATAAACCTGGCGCAATACAGCCATATGGAAGATGACAAATGTCACCTTCGTGGCAAAGATGGCCCGCAACGGCGGTAACGTACACTACGCTGGTAAGACATGACCACAAGAAGCGGCGACGATGGAGGAAGGCATGCGGCGATTATTGCTTCAAGCCATATTCCTCACGTTCGGGCTGATCGCAAACCTGTATATCGTCGGAGACGTATCGGCTGAACTGGTATGCGGCGCGTTGCTGGCCATATGCTGTGCCGCGGTAGGGGAATACGCTCGCTCGTCGGCATGGACCATCGCCATACTGTTGATGTTGGATTGCGGCGCATGCTTCACGCCATCATGGTGCGCGATGATGCCGGTCGCCGCATACAACGCGGCCATGCTGCCCGCCATATCACAGAACGTCGAACAACCCCGTGCGGGACGGAACCATGCCGGCTTGCGTTCGCAATTGCCGAACATGCCGCAATACGATGCGATGCAAATCATGACGGTCATCGCACGATGGGCGTGGATCATTCCCGTAGTGGAGACCTTGGTCCGTTGCCGTAATGCAGACGCGCATGCGGATGATATGGGAGCTGCACTCATCGCCGTACTGCTGGCATTGCATATAGTGTTGGGATTCATGGTTGGCCTGTTGTGCGCGCGCAATGTCACGCTCACCCGGCAGAACAAGCGGCTTCAGGATTCCAAACGTGACCAGATCCGCCGGCTGCGCTCGCAATTGGCGGAAAGCGAGGAAGACCGCGCCGCATCGGTTCGTGTGGCCACGCTCGCGGAGCGTACACGCATAGCGCGCGAGATTCATGACAATGTCGGCCATATGCTTACCCGGGCCATCATGCAGTCCGAAGCGGCCCAAGTGGTGGCTCAGGTTTCTGGCCAGGAGCAGGCGGCTCAAGGGTTCGCGCAGATTCACGACACGGTGGGCGAGGCGATGACGTTGGTGCGGGGCGCGGTGCATGATCTGAAAGACGAAGGCACGGATTTCGTGGCGCAGATTGAGGCATCCGCGCATGGTTTGGACGATTCCAGTACAGTGAACGTCACCTTGAGCAACGGCATCGATGCGGCTCCGGCCGCGGTGTCACGCTGTTTCGCCACGACGATTCGCGAGGCGCTGAACAATACGATTCGCCATAGCATGGCGCGCAATGTCGATATCACCTTGCGTGATTTTCCTGCGTTATGGCAGCTGCGCATACAGGATGATGGCGCCCTGTGGAGCGATGGCTCCCAAGGAAACATCAACGGTATGATGGGGGAATCTTCCGTTTGTTTTCGCCAGTTCCATGATGCCGCGCGTACGGCGACGATGCGTGATGCTTCAGGCATTGGATTGGCGGATATCGAGGAGCGTGCGCGGGCGCTCGGCGGTACCGCGGTGTGCGGCCCGTATCATGAGGGGTGGCGGGTGTTCGTGTCCATTCCCAAAACGGACGATGATGCGGCAGCGTCCGCAACAACGAAGGAGAACGTATGATGCGAGTCGCAATCGTCGATGATGATCCAATCGTATGCTCGTCGCTGTCCACGATTCTCAAGGCGACAGGCACGGCCGATATTGCATGGACGGCCTATGATGGCGAAACCGCAGTAGGCCAGTATGAAGAAGATAATCCGGACGTGCTGCTGATTGACGTGCAAATGCCGGTTATGGACGGTCTTGCCGCGTCGCGAAAGATCATCGACGCCCATCCAAATGCGAAAATCCTGATACTTACCACATTCGCGGACGAATCGTACATCGCCGAGGCGTTGGAAATCGGCACCAAAGGCTACCTGATCAAACAGGATGTCTCATCGGTGATTCCCGCAGTGCAGTCGGTGATGGCCGGACAGGTGGTTATGGGAGCGCAGGTGTTGCGGAAACTGCATGTCAATAAAACGAGTCAGACGCAGCGTCACGTTTCGCAAGCTGGCGATAACGGGGAAAATCGTTTTTCCGGTCGTTTCGCGAATCTCACTGAGCGCGAGCGGGACGTGATGCAACTGGTCGCCGAGGGGTACGACAATCGTGAGATCGCTGCGAAACTGTTTTTAAGCGAAGGCACGGTTCGCAATCGTATCAGCGATATTCTCGCGAAAACGAACATTACGAATCGTACGAAACTCGCGGTCGAATGGCTCGCATGCCAATAGGAAACCGTCGATAAACGGCAAACTCATCAAAACGAACAGCGGTTTCAGCGTTTGCGTAGGCGATAGGCCTTCCACACGTCGCTAAGCTTCTGACCGTTCGACGTGCGCTTCCACACGGTCAATCCCGCCGAACCGCCACCGACGGCACGGGCCGCTGCGGTTGGTGTGGAGTACTCGCTGCCGTCATCCAGTCGAAGCTTGCCTTCGGCGGTGACGGTAGCCACCCAACGTTCGCCCTTGCGCGGTCGGTCCCATACCAGCGTCTCACCGGGAATGAGCAGACCAGCGGCGAGCACCTGCGCGATGGACACGCGTTTGGATGTTGGGGAGGTGGACGTGTCCGTGACTTGCAACGACTCCTCACTGAGCGTGGATAGGTCATTGCGCTCGGCATCGTAACGGATATTCCAATAATCGGCGATCAGACGAATGGTTTCATCCTGGCGGTATTGCAAGGTTTGTGGCGTGCAGTCCGCAATGTCGGCAAGCTCGGCGGTGAGCGGGAAGCGTTTGGAACTCGCCGACAGCAGCATACGGTCACGACGGTCCGTATAGGATGCCAATCCCGCGATCTGCTTGTCATTGGCCTGACTGAGCGCAAGATTGCCGATGCGATTGACCCAATGGTCGCGCCTCGCCTCAGACCATGATGCAAACGATGAGTCGGAGGCGACCTGTTCCGGCATGATCGGCAGCGCGTTGAGGCTGCGTGGTCGGGTGATACGATGCCCGGCCCGCTGCTCGTTGGCCCGAACCAGAAGCAGTTTCTTCATGGCGGGACTGGTCTGCAGGTCGCCACGCAGATGCGCGAGCGCATTGCGGCGATCTTCGTCGGTGATGAGCAGTCCTCGGATTTGTTGGATGGTGTGGTTTTTATCGAGGTCGCGAATGGTGCTGGCTGCGCGTGTGCGTCGGTTGAGCGGGGTTTGCCTGTTGAGACTGTCCACGCCGGTTACGCGTTCTAGGGCCGCGAGTACGTCGTGAAGTCGTGCAAGGTCGTGGAGTTGAGGTTCCTCGAGGTTTTTGTTCGACGTGCGCGAGGCTGCGGCAGTGTGTGTGCCCGGCGTGGAGAATATGCGTGTGTCGGGATTGCCGAGGTTGCGTATGGAGTTGACGAGCGCCCACATGGCTACTGGTTTCCAGTCGGTGGTTTGGTAGTCGTTGAGGGCTACGAGTTGGCCGATGATATCGTCTGGCAGGTTGGCGTCGGTCGGGTGTTCGATGATGCGCCATGCGTTGGCGTAGGGTGCGAGCAGGTCGTCGATGAAGGAGATGACGTTCTGCTTTTTGACGAATGGTTTGAGCACGTCCTTGCGGAATTCCTCAAGTAGTTGTGTGCAGACGGCTTTGTGCGAGATGATGAGATGGATGTCGCTGAAGAATTCTTCGAGCGTCTGTGCGTCGTCGCCGAGTGGATCCATGATGTCGTCCCAGCGTGAAGCGTAGGCGTTGCGTGCGGCGGGGGAGATTTCGGCGATGGTTCTTGCTTTGAACACGTCGGATGCGGTGAGGGGAACTCCGCGCATGTTCATGACGTCGAAAATACGGTGTGCGCCGGCGAGATCGTCGGTGGTTACGATGACGAGGGTGACTTCGTTGACGAGGTATGATGCGAATGCGCGGCGGTCTTGTGTGGGCATTTTCGCGAGTTCGTCGAACACTTGTCTGGTGTTGATGGCGATGTTGCGTTGCGCGTGCGATTCGATATCGTTGTCGCGCAGATCGAACAGTCCCTCCAGATCGCCTTCCTGCACGTACATGCGGAAGAAGTTGGTGTCGCGTTCGCGGAGTTTGAGACGTGGTTCGGCTTTGATGCCGCGTAGTTTGTCTCCTGGCTCGACGATGAGGTCATTGAGGCTTTCCACGAGTTCGGGGTCATCTTCCAGATCGCGGAGCACGGAAATGATGATGGAAAGTGAGATGAGGCGTTGCTGTCCATCGATGACTTGGTATTTGGTTTGTCCATCATGGACGAGGATCAGCGATCCGAGGAAATACGGCGTGTCCGGGTCGTGGCATGCGTCCTGCAGATCGGTGACCAGTTGCGCAATGTTTTCCGTCTGCCAAGTATATGCGCGTTGGAATGATGGGATTACGAACCGGTAATCCGAAGTGAAGATTTTGCCTAAAGGCTTTTCCGTTGCACTGATTGACATGGCGTTCCCCCTCATTGCGTTGCTCTGTGTTCAAGTGTACGAGTGCATGATGTCATAGTCGTGGCGGCAGGTCGGCGCGTTCTACCAAACGGGCCATCTGCACGCGGCCCATGCAGAGTTTATCTGCGGCGGATGAAATATGCGCTTTGACCGTGCGTTCTGAAATGAACATTTTCTCGCTGATTTCCGCATTGGTGAAGCCCTCGGCCGCGAGAATCACCGCTTCGCGTTCGCGTTCCGGCAAGGCGTCGAGCATGGCACGGGCCTCATCGCGCCGCGACTGAGGCTGGTGCTGATGCAAATCACCGATGAGCTGCCGTTGACTTGCCGGATTGAACTGTGGCTCTCCTTCGCACACGTCGGCCACACGGCGGATGATATCTTCCGGAGCGTCCGTTTTCGATACGAATCCTTCCGCGCCCGCTTCGATGGCGCGTTCCACCGTGTTGTTTGGACTCAGCGACGTCAGAATAAGCACATGCGGAGGATCGGGAAGCATGCGGAGCTGACGAGTGGCTTCAATGCCATCCATGCCGGGCATGGCGATATCAGCCAGCACGACATCAGGAGGATTGTGCGACGCATGTTCGATGGCGTCTGCTGCGTTGGTGCAGGCGAAGGCAACGCTGATGCGTCCGGAGGAATAATCCTCCAAAATCAGACGCATCATCTGGCAGATCATCGGATCATCATCAATCACGCCGACGGTGATCGGCTGCTCGTCATGGTTGCGTTCGGTGCTCACCCAACCCATGGTAGTCGTACATCAAGGTGGAAGACGTTATGTTGGTCAAAACCGTATTGGCATGTTCCGCCAGCCTGCTGTATGCGTTTGGCCAAACCAGGAAGACCGGCCCCCTTCCTGGTGTCTGCCATATGCGAGGGGGATTGCGGCATCGTCGGATTACTGACGTGCACATGCACCCCTTGCGGGGGGTTCGCATCGACCTGCAACGACACCGGAGCGCCAGGCGCATGCCTGCGCACATTGGTCAATCCCTCCTGTACCACGTGATACGCAATCACGCCGATGGACTCATCTAACTGCCCCAGCTGTTGAATGTCGATCCACGTATCAATCCGCATATTCGCGGCACGGGCGTCGCCAATCAACTGCAGCAATGAGTCACGGGTCAACGACGCTTCGGCATCATTCGCAGCCAACTGCAGGCGAGCATCCTCCGGATGACGAAGCATGTCAATCACACTATGCGCCTCATCCAACGCGCCGGAGGCCTGCCTGCGAATATCCTCGGTAGTGCCGGCGATCTTTCCAGCCATACCAGCCACATTGGCATTGCCCGACTGCTCGGCCTCAGCCTTCAATTTCCTAGACTCGGCCTGCAAAGCGCTCGCATTCAATGCAAGCAACGACAGCGAATGAGCCAACGTATCATGCGCTTCCGCGGCTATCGCATCGGCAAGCTGCTGATTGTCAAGCGTGGTCCGCAACCTGCTCACCTGCTCGTTGGCCGACTGAGCCTTCGCTTCGGCCACGCGCGCAAGGGCGCGCGAGCGAATATGCAATCCGGCCAATGTGGCGATCGCCACCGCAATCAGGGCAACCACAACGGCGCTCGCGATGATCGTTCTTTCGTCGACAAGCATCACCATGGTATTGCCATACCGAACTCCGGTATATGGTTTGGAGAAGATCGCATGCCAGATCGAAGCCTCGGCAGGATGCAAAGCGTCTCGCACCTGGGACCAGATCGTCGTTGCCGCCGCGGCAAGCACTGACCGAAGCGTCACTTTGGTTCCCTGTCTCCGCGCAAGCAGAGAAGTCAACGCCATAAGCGCGATCAGCGAATCGTAGGGGAGTGCCACCACCAGTAGGCATGCGGTCCAGAACACGGCTTGCGGGTAACTGTTGCGAGCCAGAAGAATCAAACCCGAAGGGATCGCAACGAGCACGCACGCGATCATCCACAAGTAGGGGGCACTATCCTGCGCATACTGTTGGGATGCGAAAGACACCTGCGCCAGACAGGCGAAACTCGCGCACACCACCATCGGCACCGTGCACCAGATTCTGGTGCGCACTGGCACTTCGGCGGTGGAAGGGTTTGTGATCACGCTCATGACTCCCATTATCGGCATACTCATGGAAACATGCCATTGAACTATCGGGCATGATGGCGCAAGCCGCGCGCCCCAAAGTGCAGGCAGGAATGGACTTTCGTCCAATACCGGGAACGAAGCCGATCCCGTAGGCTCGAAAGTGTTCCGACCACTTCGAGAAGAAAGAAAAAGATCATGAGTGAGTTCAACGATGCTCCGATTCCCAACGGCGGCCCGACAGCGACGAACGGTATGAGACCCGCGCCGATCATGCCGTCCCCGGCTCCGCAAGGCACGACGGTATGTGGCATCGTGGGCGTGGTGTTCGGCGCGCTCGGCTTGGTGCTGAGCTTCATTCCAATCATCAACAATATCGCGGCGATCTTCGGACTCGTCGGCGCGGTATTGGCGATCGTGGCCATCGTGGGCACGTTCCGAGGAAAAAAGCGTGGCAAAGCCCTGTCCATAGTCGCGGCGGTGCTGTCGGTGTTGGCCATCGTCATCACCTTGGCCATGCAATCGGCCGCCAGCAAGGCGCTTGACGACATCACGGGCACAAGCACGTCGCAATCCTCGTCGGCGGACGCCGATAAGGACGCCAGAACCGATGATTCCACCAAAACCGACACCAAGGCGAAAGGCGAGCAAGACATGGAAGGCGACCTCACTGACATGCATGTCAAAATCGTGTCCGCGACGCGCGCCAACAATGATTACAACAATCAGCCGACCGTGCTCGTCACCTACGAATGGACCAACAACACCGACAAAAACAATTCCTTCGCGGTGCTGGCCAGTCCGAAAGTGTTCCAAAACGGTCAGGAACTCGAAACTGCCATCTACATGGACAGTCCGGAAGGCTACGATTCCGGCTCCGACCTGTTCGAACTGCAGCCAGGGGCGACCGGTACCGTGACGCTCGGATACGTGCTCAAAGACGATTCCGAAATCACCGTCGACGTGACGAACCTCTTCGACTTCAGCGACACCGCCAAAGTGACGCACAAGTTCACTCTCTAAGACGGCATCATCCAAATCTTCGCGCTCGCCACACTCCCCGTGGCGGGCGAAATCCATGCCGCTTTGAAGAAATCATGAGATTAAGCCAATATTCATGAAATCGTCAGGAAAATACCGTACCGTGATGCGTAATCGAGCAAAAAAAGGAGCGATTATGACATTCGGTCAGCAGCCCCAGGGCAACAATGCCCGGAACAACGGCTTCAACAATCAATACCAATACAACCAGCAGTACAACCAGTACGGTGCGCAGCCGCAGTACGCCTATGCGCCCAACGGCGCCGCCGCGGTCAACACGCAAGCCACCTATTCGTACGAGCAGGCCGAGCGCAGCTCCGTCAACAGCGCATACACGCACATGACCCTCGGTTTGATCGTCACCGCGGTGGTCGCCATCATCACCCAAATGAGCGGCGCATACTTGGCGCTCATCCAAACCACAGGTCTCATCGGCGTCTTCGCCCCGGCCATCATCGAAATCGCGCTTGCCATCTATCTCGGCGCGCGTATTCACAAGATGAAGGTCTCCACCGCATATGTGATGTTCTACGTGTACGCGGCGCTTATGGGCTTCACCCTCAGCACCATTTTCATGGCCTACGATCTCGGCACCATCGGCATCTCCCTCGCCCTGTGCGCCGGTTTCTTCTTCGCGCTCACCATGTTCGGACGCACCACCAAGATCAACATGCTCAAGGCAGGCCCCATCCTCTTCGTCGGACTCATCGTGCTCATCATCGCCGAAGTGATTCTCATGATTTTCGCCCCCGGCAACACCACCCTCATGATCGTCTCCGCCATCGGACTTCTGCTCTTCGCCGGCATGACCGTCTACGACGCCCAAGCCACCCGCGCCATGCTCGAACAGTATTCCGCCCAAGGCCCCGAAATGGTCAAGAAGGTTTCCATCCTTTGCGCACTGAATCTGTATTTGGATTTCGTGAACATGTTCATGTATATTCTCCAACTCCTCGGCAATCGCGACTGAAATCCAAATGACGGAGCGTTCCCGGCATTGCTCCTCGGTCAACGTAACGGATAAAGCCTGACCAGAATGTGGTCAGGCTTTATCCGTTGGTAAAAGACATGCTTTACGGTGGGTGCTCATGCAGAGAAAAGAGATTGGCGGCATGACATGCCTCGTACTGGCGGCCCTCATTTGGGGATTCGCATTCGTGTCGCAAGTGCAAGGCATGGACTCCACAACACCATTGTTCTTCGGAGCCACCAGATTCACCCTCGGAGCCATCTCACTGATACCGTTGCTCTGGTTCCGACGCAACACCATAGCCGAACAAGAGCGCAAACGGCGTGAAACACAGGAAAAACCGACCATCACCCTCGGCAACGGCGCAATCGTCGCCATGCCGGAATGGGCCGGCAATCCCATCGTGGTCAGCATCATCTGCGGAATCGTGCTTTTCACGGCAAGCACCGTCCAACAATATGGCATCCTTTACTCCGGATCGGCGGGACGATCTGGTTTCATCACCGCGCTATACATTGTCATGACGCCACTGCTGGCCTTCATCATTCTGCGCAGGCGAGTGCATCTCAGCGTCATCGTCAGCGTCGCCATCTCCGTCGTCGGCTTCTATCTGCTGTGCGTCACCGACGGATTCGGTTCCATCACCCTGGCGGATCTGGTGCTGCTGTTCACCGCAGTCCTCTTCGCGGGGCACATCCTCGTCATAGACACCTTTGGGCGAGACATGGACCCCATCCTGCTTTCATTCGGACAGATCACCACCACCGCGATCCTCAGCTGGATCGGCTCTATCATCGAAGGATCCATCGACTGGGCCGGCGCAGCGCAAAGCTGGATCGCCATCGTTTACGCGGGCGTCTGCTCCGCTGGCGTAGCCTATACGCTTCAGATCATAGGCCAACAACTTGTGCCCCCGACCAGAGCGTCCGTGATCATGTCGCTCGAATCGTTCTTCTCCGCAGTCGGAGGGGCACTCCTGCTTGGCGAAATCATGACCACCCGAGCCTACCTCGGCTGCGCGCTCATCTTCGCCGGCACCATACTCGCCCAGCTGCCCATCGACCAGCTTCTGCACGCGGTCAAATGCAGGCAGGCGGACATCAATCGGCCTTAGGAGCCTCGCCAACCTGCGGCGCGCCATTGATATCGCGATGAATGTTCTGCATCTGCGCTTCGACATTCTGCAGACTTCTCGCGCAATCAAGCAACGTCTGCGAATGCTCCGACAGCTTCGCGTCAGGCAAATCCGTCTTATAACGTAGCGCATGCTCCAAACTCGCCCAATAATCCATGGCGATGGTGCGGAACTGCACCTCCACAGGCGTGTAATGCGGTCCGGAAGACAGAAAAACGGGAACCGCATAAATCACATGCAGCGAACGATATCCATTCTGCTTCGGATTCTTAATATAATCCTTCACGCGCAACACCTGAATATCGTTCTGCGCGGACAGATAATTCGATACTGAATATACGTCATCGCGATAATTGCAGATCACACGAATGCCTGCCACGTCAAACAGATTGTTCTTGACCGACTCCACCGTCAACGGCAGATCCTTGCGCCTCAACTTGCCGAGAATGGAATTGATGGACTTCAACCTGCGTTCCATGTGATGGATGGGATTATGGGAGAAACGCACCTGGAACTCGGAATCGAGAATCTCCAGTTTGGTGCTGATCTCATACATCGCGCCCTCATACACCTGCATTTGATCAATGAACTCGGTGATCTGATCGGAAGGCAGCGGACCATCGTCGAAAGTTACCGACTTCAGCCGCGCTTGCAGTTCACTGGTATTGATGCGGCTCTGTCTATCAAGTATCACGGTTACATAGTGTACCCAAAAGGAGCGCGGAAAAACTGAAAAAGCGCTGAAAGCGCCGTCATCCCTCCAATTCCACAGTAGGCCACGCTGCATTAAGGTGCATACGGCGCGTGATGGGAATCCCTGCCGATAGCATGGAATGCTATGAACGAAGACATGATGACCGAGGCGGAGCGCGCCTCGAAACTTGCGGAACCTGCTACAGAAGACACCGCCATGCGAGGCAAGGGCGTGTTCTACGTACACACCCTCGGATGCCAGATGAACGTGCACGATTCCGAACGCATCGCGGGTGTGCTCGAAGCGGATGGCTATGTGCCTGCCACCGAAGAACAATACCTCGATCATGACGTGGACCTCATCGTCATGAACACATGCGCGGTGCGAGAAAACGCGGCGGAACGCATGTATGGCACCATCGGCCTGTGGGCCGAACTGAAGCGCCAGCGTCCGAACCTGCAGATCGCAGTCGGCGGATGCATGGCACAGCTCGACCGTGAGAAGATCGCAAAAAAGGCCCCTTGGGTCGATGCCGTGTTCGGTACCAAGAACATTGGCTCCCTGCCGCAGCTGCTTGACCAAGCGCGCATCGAAGGCCATGCGCAGGTCAAGGTCAAGGAGGAACTCAACTACTTCCCAAGCCAGCTGCCCACCGACCGCGCGTCGAAGGTGTCAAGCTGGGTGGCCATCTCCGTGGGATGCAACAACACCTGCACGTTCTGCATCGTGCCTACCACCCGGGGCAAGGAACATGATCGTCGCCCGGGAGACATTCTTGCCGAAATCCGCCAGTGCGTGGACGAAGGAGCCAAGGAAGTCACGCTACTCGGCCAGAACGTGAACTCGTTCGGTTACGGCATCGGCGACCGTTTCGCCTTCTCCAAGCTACTGCGCGCATGCGGTGAGATCGAAGGATTGAAGCGCGTGCGGTTCACTTCGCCGCATCCCGCCGCCTTCACCGACGACGTGATCGCAGCCATGGCCGAAACGCCCAATGTCATGCACCAGCTGCATTTCCCGCTGCAGTCCGGATCCGACCGAATCCTGCGCGCCATGCGCCGTTCGTATCGTTCCGCGAAGTTCCTTGCCATTCTGCGTAAAATCCGTGAGGCCATGCCGGATGCGCAGATCTCCACCGACATCATCGTCGGTTTCCCGGGTGAAACCGAAGAGGACTTCCAGGAAACCTTGCGCGTGGTGGAAGAGGCGAGATTCGCGTCCGCATTCACCTTCATCTATTCGCCGCGCCCAGGCACTCCGGCAGCCGAAATGGAGCAGGTGCCGCACGACGTGGTCCAAGACCGGTTCGAACGACTCGTGGCATTGCAGGAACGCATCACCGAAGAAAATCTCAAAACCTTCGAAGGCCGTGACGTCGAAGTGATGGTCACCGGCGCATCCGGCAAGAAGGACGCCGCGACCCATCGTGTCACCGGGCGCGAGAAAACCGGCGTGCTCGTGCATGTCGGTGTGCCCGAAGGCGAGCCGATGCCGCAGGTAGGCGATTTCGTGACCGCCACCATCACCCATGCGGGGCGTCACAACCTCATCGCCGATCCCGATCTGAAGGCGGGGCAGACCTATGCCGTTCGACACTGAGCAGACCTCTGAGAAAACAGACAAAACAGGAGACGCCGATCCTGCCATGCAGCGTAAGGTCGTGTCCATTGTCGGACCAACCGCATCCGGCAAAACCGGGTTGGGCATTGCCGTCGCCAAAGCGTTGGCGTGCAAAGGCGAACAGGCGGAAATCATCAACGCCGACGCGTACCAGATGTATCGGGGCATGGATATCGGTACGGCCAAAGCGAGCCCGGAGGAGCAGGCGCAGGTCAGGCATCATCTCATCGATATCATCGAACCGGACGATGCCATGTCCGTGGCGCGGTTCCAAAAGCTCGCCCGCGAGAAAATAGCCGAACTACAGGCCAGGGGAGTGCGTCCGATCCTCGTCGGAGGTTCCGGCCTGTACGCACGGGCGGCCATCGACGACATTTCCTTCCCCGGCACCGACCCGCGAGTACGCAAGGCGCTTGAGGAACGGGAGAAAGCCGAAGGTGCGGGCGCGCTGTTCGACGAGCTGAAGGCCAAGGATCCCGAAGCGGCGGCGCGCATGGATCCGCATAATCCAAGGCGTACCATCCGTGCGCTGGAAGTTATCGAAGTGACGGGACGTCCCTATTCGGCAAGCCTTCCGCACTACCGGTACGTCATCCCCACCGTGCAAATCGGTCTCGATCTGCCGCGTGAGGAACTGGACCGTCGTATCGATATTCGCACCAAGCAGATGCTCGAAGGCGGATTCATCGAAGAAGTGGAGCGCATCCGTCCCAAGCTGGGCATCACCGCGGCCAAAGCGCTCGGTTACCAGCAGGTCGTCGACTACTTGGACGGACTCCGCGACTTGAACGACACGTTCATGGACATTGCGCAGAAAACGAAGCGTCTGGCGCGCAAACAGATGGGATGGTTCGGTCGTGACCCGCGCATCCATTGGCTTCAGGCGCTCAATCCGGCGCTGCTAGACAATGCGATGGCCATCATCGAACATGCCGACGCCGGCGCCTATGACGCCATAGACGCGCAGGCGGACGCCTACACCCAGCATCATCTCGGAGACCTCGCCTGAAATGAAAACCCCGCTGTCATATTCGTCGAAGCTTTCCACCTTATCCACGGTCTTCTCCGGCTTGGTCTCCAGATTGACGGTGACGATCTTGACGGAATCCAATCAGTGAAATTGCGTGTTCACTTAAGTTAGAAAATGTGTGCGATTCGAGGAAGTGCCATGTCATGGCGCCTCCAATGGGTAAAATCATGACCGTTATGGCACGAACAGCATCTTCCAATACGAAATCCGGCGGCAAAGGGTCCACGGGCAAGGCGCGTTCCGGCGAGACCAAGGTCATGGACGCGGTCGAGCCGTCGCCTGTGATGGGCGTCTTGACCAAGTACGGACGTGATATCGCATGTTTTATTCTGGTGATTCTCGCGGTAATGTTCTGCGCTTCGGAATGGTTCCGGGTGCAGGGCGTGTTCGGCCGGATGCTCCACGCCTTGGCTTCCGGCCTGTTTGGTCTGATGAGCGTCATCCTGCCGGTCTTTTTGGCGCTGGTGGCATTCAGCCTCATATATGAGACCAAGCGCAAAAGCGGCAATGTGCGTATGGTGGCGGGGTGGTCCATGATTCTGTGGTCCGTCTGCTCCATACTCGATGCGGCGCTCGCGTCCGACGCCCAAGGTTTCGACATGGCGTTGCTGCAGAATGCGGGAGGTCTGCTCGGCTATGTGCTTGGCTGCCCGCTGGCATGGGGGCTTTCCAAGGCGTTCGCCATCGTTATTTTCGTGGTCGTCATTTTGTTCTCGTTGTTGCTGATTACCAATACGGGGGTTCAAGAGATTCCCGACAAAGTACGTGCATTGAAGGTCCGTTTTGGATTCGGTGCAAATAAAAAGGTTGATGACGAGACCGAGCAATTCCCGAACGAAGTGCGTATAGGAGATACCACGCTGTCGTTCGCAGAAGGCGTGCCGGCGCATAATGGAGCCGACGATGTGGCGGCTGAAAAGAAGAAGCCGATGCCGTTCTCCCTCATAAAGCAATGGATATCATCGAAATCCAAGAAGCAGGGCGCTCAGGACGGACTCGATCATTACGACGGTGATGAGGCGTTTCGTAACGCTGCCGAACGGCATGGCGAAACGGCGGAAACCATGCTTGACGAACCATATCAGAGCGTCTCGCGGCCGCGCAGCATTTCATCCGGCGAACATTCCGCTCAGGATTTCGGTGGAACCGTCGCCATGCCGCAGACGCCTGTGGTGCGTTCCCTTTCCTCTGACCCAATCGGTTTGGCGAGCGGCACCATGCCGCAGATCCCGGAAACCATTCCGACGGTTGCCGGCCAGGCGGCGTCCAACGAGATCAAATCCGTTGGCGTGGCTGTAGGGGACCCGTGGGCCGTCATCGACGAGGACGGCACGTCCAACGGGTCGCAGGTCATGGTCGATGCGGCGACCAATGAGGTCGTGAACGATCTGGATGCCGGATCGAACGGAGAGGGCGTTTCCGACGAGTCCGGTGAGATTCCGGAGGGCCCCTACCATCTGCCTGATCTCGGCATGCTGAAGCAAGGCGCGCCGCATGCCGTGCACACTCCGGAGAACGATCGTGTGATCCGCGCTCTTACGGTCACATTCCAGCAGTTCAATGTCGACGCTAAAGTCATCGGCTTTCTGCGAGGCCCATCCGTGACCATGTATGAGGTGGAGCTTGGTCCGGGTGTGAAAGTGGAGAAGGTCACCAATCTGCAGAAGAACATTGCCTACGCGGTGGCCAGTTCCGACGTGCGCATCCTGTCGGTGATCGAAGGCAAGTCCGCCATCGGCATCGAAATACCAAACACCGACCGTGAAACCGTGGTGCTCGGCGATGTGCTTCGTTCGGACAAGGCAAGAAACGATCCGAATCCGATGCTCACAGGCGTGGGCAAGGATGTGGAAGGCCATTTTGTAACGGCGGACCTCACCAAGATGCCGCATCTTCTGGTGGCAGGCGCCACCGGTTCCGGTAAGTCCAGCTTCATCAACTCCATGCTGACATCCGTGATCATGAGGGCAACGCCGGATCAGGTGCGCATGATCATGGTCGATCCGAAGCGAGTGGAACTATCGGCATACGCGGGTATTCCACATCTGCTCACGCCGATCATCACCGATCCGAAGAAGGCTGCGCAGGCGCTCGAATGGGTGGTCAAGGAGATGGATGCTCGTTACAGCGATCTTGAATTCTTCGGATTCCGCCATATCAAGGACTTCAATGCTGCCGTGCGCGCCGGCAAGGTGCATGCCCCGGCCGGATCGAAGCGCAAGGTCGCTCCGTATCCGTACATTCTGGTGGTCGTCGACGAGATGGCCGATCTGATGATGGTGGCCAAGAATGATGTGGAAAGCTCCATCCAACGCATCACGCAGCTGGCACGAGCTGCAGGCGTGCATCTGGTGCTCGCCACCCAGCGTCCATCGGTCGATGTGGTCACCGGCCTGATCAAGGCGAACATTCCTTCGCGTTTGGCGTTCGCGACCTCGTCGGCCACTGATTCTCGAGTCATTCTCGACTCCACTGGCGCGGAAACTCTGATTGGACAGGGCGATGCGCTGTTCCTGCCGATGGGACAAGCCAAACCGTTGCGTGTGCAGGGCGCATGGGTCGACGAGTCGGAGATCCGACGTGCCGTGGAATTCGTACGCACCCAGCGCAAGCCACATTACCGTGAGGATATCGAAGAAATGGCCAAGGAAGCCGACAAGAAGGCCATTGAGCCGGACGAAGACATCGGCGGCGATATGGATGTGCTTCTGCAGGCGGCGGAACTGGTCGTCACCTCGCAGTTCGGTTCCACGTCCATGTTGCAGCGCAAACTGCGTGTCGGATTCGCCAAGGCTGGCCGCCTTATGGATCTGCTGGAGTCACGTGGCGTCGTGGGGCCTTCCGAAGGGTCCAAGGCCCGTGAGGTGCTGGTACAACCCCAAGACCTGCCGCAGGTGCTTGCCTTCATCAAGGGCGAGGCGTCGTCGCTGAGTTCGGGAGTCTCTTCGGCAGCGGACTCCGGAGCGGCGATGTGACTCGGGAACGCTCCGTGTGAAACGCAAATAGATAAGCAAGTAGAAGTGTCGGGGTAACGTGAACGATATGGAAAAGCAAGAAGAACGCAAATCATCGTTGCTTGACGGCTGGAACGCGCCGCCGAACCTTGTCACCTTCTCTCGTATCATCCTGGTGATCGTGTTTCTGGTGCTGTACGCCAAAGCCGGTGCGTGGGGCTTGGACAACGTCACCATGCGCTGGGTCGCAGCAATCATCTTCATCGTCGCGGCATGCACCGATAAACTCGACGGTTGGATGGCCCGCAAATACAACCAGGTCACCGAATTGGGCAAGCTGATGGATCCGATCGCCGACAAGCTGCTCACCTGTGGCACGCTGATTGTCGCCGCCATCTTCAACGAATTCGGCAATCCGGTGCTGGGCTGGGTCGTGACCGCCCTGTTCCTGATCCGTGAGATCGGCATCACCGTCATGCGTTTCTTTGTGATCGATACGGGCGGCAAAGTCATCGCCGCATCCCAGGCGGGCAAATACAAGACGCTCTGCCAGTGCATCGGCTTGGCCATGCTCATGCTGCCCATGTGGAGTCTGGCTCCGGAAGGACTCAACGACACCCCGATGTGGATGACCGTCTACTACACCATTACTTACGCGCTGATCTATCTTGCGTTGATCCTGTGCCTGTATTCCGGTGGCGAGTATCTGGTCAATACGTTCGGCGGCCGTAAGAAGTCCGCGGGCAAGTCCGGAAAAGAAACCAAGTAAGGCATTCATGACTGAATCTATGGACCAGACGGCTGCCGCCAACCAATCGCAATGCGATGAATTGGCTGCGGCCGTTCTTGCATATTGCGAGACCAACCATTTCAAGATCGCAGCCGCCGAATCGTTGACGGGAGGCCTGTTGGCCGACGCTTTCGTGCGCGTGCCGGGAGCGTCGAAGGTTTTTCTCGGTTCCGCGGTGACGTATGACATTCGTGCCAAGGCCTCGATTCTTGGCGTAGATGCGGAACTGCTGCGCAGCGAGGGGGCTGTCCATCCTGAAGTGGCCCGCCAGATGGCTGCCGGAACGGCGAGGCTGTATCGGCAGCAGGGGGATGGCGACTGCGTTATTGGATTGTCGACCACGGGAGTGGCGGGGCCTGGACCTGATGGAAATAAACCGGCAGGTCTTGCATATGTCGGTTGTTCCCTGCCGGAGGGGTTCGGAGGTGTTCGCTCTCGGCGAACGGAGGCTTTTGAGCTTCGCCTGCAGGGAGATAGGGAGAGCGTGCGACGCGGTGTCGTGCATTGTATTCTGCAAAAACTGAGGGAGCTTTCAGTGGATTCACAGGAATAATCCACAAAGATGAGTGTTGACCATAGTGGACAGACGTACGCACGAAAAAGGGGCTGATGAATGGAAATGATGACACTCACCAAAGAACAGAGGGAACTCAAGGCTATGGCCCCTGCGACTGCGCAGGCTGCCGGAGCTCGTGTCAGGGAGCTTACGCCGGCTCAGCGGCGCGCTGTGATGTTCGCGCAGCAGCAGGTGCTTCGTGCGCGCGCTGCGAAAAAGGCCAAGGATGAGCGTCAGGCCGCATTGACACGAATGTGGCAGGAAGAGGACTCCGATCGGGTACGCACGCATGCTGTGCCGCACGCTCAGGAACAGCCCGATGAGGCTAAGGAGGTTTCGCTGCGTGAAGCCATAGGCCATGTGCTACGCGACCTGCGCACGCGAGATCATAAGACGCTTCGCGAGGTCAGCGAAAAGGCCGGGGTGTCTTTGGGGTACCTTTCCGAAGTGGAGCGCGGCCAGAAGGAGGCCAGTTCCGAACTGCTGTCGTCCATCGCGCAGTCCTTGGGGCTGTCCACAGCCCAGATGCTTCGCATGGTGGCTGACTATCTCGATTCTGTGGCTGCCTGATTCGAATGTAAGGTTGACGCCCGGCGATTGTTCGCCGGGCGTTTTTCGTGCCTGTACATGGATTCAAGTCTGTGTACACTGGGGCACGTGCAGGAACGTGAATTTTGGCAGTTACTTGAAGAGGTGCTTGGTCGTAGCTATGGTCGAGCGCTGGCGCATGACCAGGTGCTTGATCGTCTTGGCGGCATGACGGCGGTGGACGCGCTTGGCGCTGGTGAGGAGCCGCGAGTGGTCTGGAATGTGTTATGCGACCAGATGGGCATTCCCGATTCCCAGCGTTGGGGCAAGGACCATAACGCGCCTCCTATGCCGGTGCGCTGAGACGTTTTCCGGACACAACACGCCTCTTCGAACAGATGTTCGCATGTTGGGATATAGTTATCCACAGACAACAACCTAGACGGGCTGTTTCCAAATTCTTCAGATCGCGTGAAAACGTTGATTTTCCAAGAAATGTTGGTTATGACTCGTTAAATCGCATATCCTCCGACCACAACGGCCGTTAGATTTGCGGGAACGAATGCCGTGGTCTTACGGTGAAGCCACCATTCGTCATAGTCAGCAAAAGGAGTAGTCATGGCACAGACGAGCGCGGCAAAGGGAGCCGCACAGAACAAGTCCGCGAACGGCATCGACCCGCGTCGTCAGGCTGCGCTTGATACGGCGCTCGCACAGGTCGAGAAGAGTTTCGGCAAGGGATCGGCCATGCGATTGGGCGATCGTCCCGAGCAGGATGTCGAGGTGATTCCTACTGGATCGCTGGCATTGGATATGGCATTGGGTATCGGCGGCCTGCCGAAGGGCCGTATCGTGGAGATTTATGGTCCGGAATCCTCCGGCAAGACCACACTGGCGTTGCATGTGGTGGCCAATGCCCAGAAAAACGGTGGCGTCGCCGCGTTCATCGATGCGGAACATGCGCTTGACCCGGTCTATGCGCGCAAGCTCGGCGTCGATACTGATTCGTTGATTGTTTCCCAACCTGATAACGGCGAGCAGGCGCTGGAAATCGCGGATATGCTGATTCGTTCTGGTGCGCTTGACGTGATCGTCATCGATTCCGTGGCTGCACTGGTGCCGAAGGCCGAAATCGAAGGTGAAATGGGCGACAGTCATGTCGGTTTGCAGGCAAGACTGATGAGCCAGGCATTGCGTAAGATGACTGGCGCTTTGGCTCAGGCGGGCACCACCGCCATTTTCATCAACCAGCTTCGAGAGAAGATCGGTGTGTTCTTCGGCAATCCGGAAACGACCACCGGCGGCAAGGCGTTGAAGTTCTACTCGTCCGTCCGCATGGATATTCGACGTATCCAGACCATCAAGAATGGTGATGAGGCTGTAGGCAATCGCACCAAGGTCAAGGTCGTCAAGAACAAGATGGCTCCGCCGTTCAAGACCGCTGAATTCGACGTGTTGTACGGCGAGGGCATTTCCAAGGAAGGTTCCGTACTTGACATGGCGTTGCAGGTCAATGTCGTGAAGAAGTCCGGATCATGGTTCACCTATGGTGGCGATCAACTGGGTCAAGGCCGTGAGAACGTGCGCCAATTCTTGAAAGACAATCCGGAGCTTACCGAAGAGATCGAGAATAAGGTGAAGGCCGAGTTTGGTCTCATTGAGCCCACCGACCAATTTGCCGAAGATGGTAATGAGGCTTTTGCGTCTAATGCCACAAGCGAGGAGAAGGCGAAAGCGGATGCTGGCAAGCCGGAAGCAGCCAAAGGCGCGGCAAAGGCTTCCAAGTCAGCCGGCAAGGCGTGACGTATGATCAGTGCTGAGCGATTTCTTGAACAGCAGGGCCTCCAGCCGGTATCATCCGAGGCTGGGGGCCTTGCCCTTTCCTGCGGTGGTCGGCCGCAGGCCGGTCGAACCGAATTCGATTACGACCGAACTCCGTCCATTGGCGGCAATGACACGCCGAGGCGTGCGCGACACGCACGACACGCAGGGCGTGTCGCAGTCGGCGTGTCGCGAATTCCTGACGATCCGAATGATTTGGATGCATGCAGGGAGGCGGCCCTTCGGCTGCTTGATGCGGCGCCGCGTCCGTCAGGCGCGATGCGGGAGCGACTCATCGGCAAGGGGTATGCCTCCGAGGTGGTGGACGATGTGATCGTCAGACTGATTCGGGTCCGTCTCATCGACGACGAGGCGTACGCCCAGTCCGCGGTGCGGTACTGCACATCACGACTGATGGGGTATAGGGGAGCGGTCATGGAGCTCAAACGCAAAGGTGTGGACCGCCAGCTCGCGCAACGTGTGTGCGATGAGGCCGAATCCCAGGGCGTGTTCGCCGAGGCTGCATGGGAGCTGGGACGTCGGACAGCAAGAAAAACTGCTGGATTGGATGTCGAGGTGCGTAAAAGACGGTTCTGGAGTGCTGGTGGACGGAAAGGCCATAATCCTGAAGTTCTGCGGAAAATCGCACAGGAATTGTTCGTCTGAAACGACTGATTCGCATAGTGGTTATGCGGTTTTCAAACACTGTTTCGCCACGGGAATCGGTCGGTGTGATAAGGGAGTGAGACCTCTTATACCCCGGGTTCTGTCGTGCCTCAGGCACGGATGGCCATCCATCTCGACCTGACGTTGCCGCCAGGCTCTAGCAGCCTACCCGAAGGCTTCGGGCGAGCAGCCCTCAAACGCCTTCTGCTTGGCCTTGCTCCCGATGAGGCTTGCCATGCGGCCGACTGTTACCAGTGGCCCGGTGGTCTCTTACACCGCCGTTTCACCCTTACCTACCGGTCGAAACCGATAAGCGGTCTGTTCTCTGCTGCGCTATCTCTCAGGTCGCCCTGGGCGGACGTTATCCGCCATCGTGCTCTATGGAGCCCGGAAGTTCCTCAACCGACGGATCGGTCGCGGCCATCAAGAGGTCTCAAATGCACTATGATAGCAGGAAAACGGACGAAAGGAAAATCAAAAAAACTTTATTTTTCTTGCGTCAACTTTTCAGTGAAATCACAATGTTGCGGCTACAATGTTGACTACCGAACAGCGAAGCAGCTGTTTGGTCCGTATATAGCGGGTAACACCGCTTGAGTCTAGGGAGGTCCACATGGAAATCGTCGTTACCGGACGTCATACGCAGATTAAGCAAAGGTTCCGTGACGTTGTCGAAAGCAAGATGAATCGTGTGACCGCTATCGCCCCGGATGCGCAGCGTGTTCAGATTGTGTTGTCGCACGAGGGCAATCCGCGTCAGGCCGACACCGCCAAGCGCGTTGAAATCACCGTCATCGCAGGTCGTACCGTGGTGCGCGCCGAGGCTTCCAGCGCCGACGAGTTCAGCGCTCTGGACATGGCGCTCGACAAGCTGACCCTCCGTCTGCGTCGCACCCGTGATCGTCGCAAGGATCATCGTCGTGGCTACAGCGATCCGGTTCCGGTCGATCTTGGTGTCGTCGAGCCGACTCCAGAAGTTGAGGAGCCGGTCGAAGTGCCGAATAACAGCCCGGCCGAAGCCGTCGCCGCTGAGCTGGGTCCGGGAGAGTCCGTCGAAGTCCAAGTAGGCGACACTCCGATTGTCATCCGTCGCAAGCTGCATATCGCGGAGCCGATGACCATCGATGAGGCGCTGTATGAGATGGAGCTGATTGGACATGACTTCTTCCTGTTCGTGAACAAGGAGACCGGTCGTCCGTCCGTCGTCTACCATCGTCACGGCTGGAGCTATGGCGTCTTCGAGATCGACACCCCGGAGAATGTGGCGAAGTAAGACATGCAACAGGTTGGATAGGGAGATAATCTGACCGAACGGGGCTCGCGCAGTGTATGTGCGGGCCTCTTTTTCATGTCTGAAGGCGGTGTGTTGAATGGAAGAAGGCCGCAACAAGCTGAAAGTTACGTAAAATGGACGGTGTTTTTCGGAAATCGTTAAACAGCGACTAATCTCAGATGGGATAACTCGCATACACAAAGGGAGTGATTGTGGTAGATATCGTTGACAAAGCCCTGCGAATGGGCGAAGGCCGACAGATCAAGAAGCTTGAGCACGTAGCTCAGGCGACCGACGCGCTGGAAGATGAGATTGCAGCGCTCAACGACGAAGAGCTCAAGGGCCAGACCGCCAAGTTCAAGCAGCGTCTCGACAATGGCGAATCCCTCGACAAGCTCATGCCGGAAGCCTTCGCCACCGTGCGCGAGGCATCCAAGCGCACCTTGGGCCTGCGCCACTTCGACGTGCAGCTCATGGGTGGCGCGGCGCTGCACTGGGGCAACATCGCCGAAATGAAGACCGGTGAAGGCAAGACCCTTGTGGCGACCCTGCCTGCATACTTGAACGCACTCGACGGCCAGGGCGTGCACGTCGTCACCGTCAACGACTACTTGGCAAGCTACCAGGCCGAGCTGATGGGCCGTGTCTACCGCTTCCTCGGCATGAGCACCGGCTGCATCATCACCAACCAGAAACCGCCGGAGCGCCGCAAGCAGTACAACGCCGACATCACCTACGGCACCAACAACGAGTTCGGCTTCGACTACCTGCGTGATAACATGGCGTGGGAAAAGTCCGATCTGGTGCAGCGCGGCCACCACTTCGCCATCGTCGATGAGGTCGACTCCATCCTCATCGACGAGGCCCGTACCCCGTTGATCATCTCCGGTCCGGCCGAAGGCGACGTGACCCGTTGGTACCGTCAGTTCGCACGTCTGGTGCTCAAGCTCACCCGTGACGAGGACTATGAGGTCGACGAGAAAAAGAAGGTCGTCGGCATTCTCGATCCAGGCATCAACAAGATAGAGGATTATCTCGGCATCGACAACCTGTACGAGCCGAACAACACCGCACTGATCGGCTACCTGAACAACGCCATCAAGGCCAAGGAACTGTTCCTGCGCGACCGCGACTACGTGGTGACTGGCGGTGAAGTGCTCATCGTCGACGAACACACCGGCCGTATCCTGCCGGGACGCCGTTACAACGAAGGTCTGCACCAGGCAATCGAAGCCAAGGAAAACGTGGAAGTCAAGGCTGAGAACCAGACCTTCGCCACCATCACCCTGCAGAACTACTTCCGCATGTACGACAAGCTGTCGGGCATGACCGGTACCGCAGAAACCGAGGCCGCGGAGTTCATGGGCACCTATAAGCTGGGCGTGCTCCCGATTCCGACCAACAAGCCGATGATTCGCGAAGACAAGGACGATTTGATCTTCCGTACCAAGAAGGAGAAGCTTGCCGCCATCGTGCGCGATGTTGCCAAGCGCCACAAGAAGGGCCAGCCGGTGCTGCTGGGTACCGCTTCCGTGGAATCCTCCGAAATCGTGTCGTCCCTGCTTGACGTTGCCGACATTCCCCACCAGGTGCTGAACGCGAAGCAGCATGACAAGGAAGCCGCCGTCGTGGCCGTCGCGGGCCGTAAGGGCGCCGTCACCGTGGCTACCAACATGGCAGGCCGTGGTACCGATATCATGCTCGGCGGCAACGTCGAGTTCCTTGCCGATGCGAAGCTCAAGTCCGAAGGCTATTCTCCGGATGACACTCCGGACGAGTACGAGAAGCGTTGGCCGGGCACCTTGGCCGAAATCAAGGAACAGGTCAAGGACGAGCATGAAGAGGTCGTTGAACTCGGCGGCCTGTACGTGCTTGGTACCGAGCGTCACGAATCCCGTCGTATCGACAACCAGCTGCGCGGCCGTTCCGGACGTCAGGGCGATCCGGGTGAGTCCCGTTTCTACCTGTCGCTCGAAGACGATCTGATGCGTCTGTTCAACACCCAGCTCGTGGCCCGCGTTATGGCCAAGGGCATGCCGGAAGGCGAGCCGATCGAAGCGAAGAGCGTTTCCAAGGGCGTGCGCACCGCACAGAAGGCCGTGGAATCCCGCAACTTCGAAATCCGTAAGAACGTGCTCAAGTACGATGACGTGATGAACAAGCAGCGTACCGTCATCTACGCCGAGCGTCAGGCTGTGCTCAAGGGCGAAGACATCCATGAGGATATCCTCAAGTTCATCGATGAAACGGTATTGAGCTACATCAAGGGCGCCAACAAGGGTTCTGACAAGCCGAAGGATTGGGATTGGGAAGGCCTGTTCAAGGCTCTGAACGCCGTGTATCCGATTGCCGTCGATCCGGAAGCCGCCAAGGACGCTGTCTCCAAGCTTAAGGGAGACAAGGCTGTTGTCGCGTTGCAGGAGCTTATCGTTTCCGACGCAAAGGACCAGTATGCCGACTTCGAAGCCAAGCTTGGTGAAGAGGGTCTGCGTCAGCTGGAACGTCGTGTCGTGCTCGCGGTTCTTGACCGCAAGTGGCGCGAACACCTGTATGAGATGGATTATCTCAAGGACGGCATCGGTCTGCGTGGTATGGGTCAGCGCGATCCGCTGGTCGAATACCAGCGCGAAGGCTATCAGATGTACAACTCCATGATTGAAGCAATCAAGGAGGAGACCATCCAGCTGCTGTTCCACGTTGACATCGATCGTGTCGCCACCACCGAAGACGCCGAAACCGAATCCGATGAGGAAGAGGCCGTGAACGCAGCCGAAGCGGTGATGGGCCTGGATAGCGAAGCGCAGCCGACCGGTGAAACCGCTCCTGCCGAGCCGGAAACCGACGATGAGGCCGAGAAGACCGTCATCGACGAACTGGCCGAAGAACAGAAGAATGAGCCTGGCATCGTAGGCATGCAGCCGATCAGCCATGCTGAGGGCAAGGTTCCTGCCAATAAGCGCCCGAAGAGCGAGGAATTGCGCTCTCCGTGGGCGGATGGCCGTACCTTCCCGGGAACTGGCAAGAACGCCCAGTGCCCGTGCGGTTCCGGTCGTAAGTACAAGATGTGCCACGGACAGAACGAACAGTGAAATATCGTGTGATGCTCTGATGATTCGCGCATAATGAAGGCGGTTTGCGGATTTTTCGCAGACCGCCTTTTTATTTCATGCTCGTTGCCCGATATGCGGAAGATAGATATTGAAAATGTCTGTGTTGTTTATGATGAGCGCTTTTCTGCAATTACCTGTTCGTGATATGGACGTTGAAAAACCATGAAATGTAGAACGGTTACAATGGCGACGATATCGTGTCAACAACGTGACATGCTGAAGCGTCAAGGAGGGCATCATGGCCGAAATCACATGGAAGTCGATCCTCACCAAGCTGGTCGGAGGGGACCATCTGAGTGCCGAGGAATCCGAGTGGTTCGCCGATGACCTCATGAACGGCAACGCTAATCCGGCGGCCGTCGGTGCGGTTCTGGCAACCCAGCAGCAGCTTGGCTTGACTCCGGATGAGGTGCGTGGAGCGGCCAAGGCCATGGTCTCCCATGCCATCAAACTTGATATCGACGGTGAGACCACCGATATCGTCGGTACCGGTGGAGACGGCGCCGCGACGGTGAATCTGTCTTCCATGGGCGCGGTGGTGGCTGCCGCATCCGGAGTGAAAGTCGTGAAGCACGGCAATCGTGCAGCCTCTTCCAAGTGCGGCACTGCCGATTGCTTCGAGGCGCTGGGACTGCCGCTCGATCTGGAACCGGAACAGGTTGCTGAGGTCGGCAACGAGTGCGGCATCGCATTCGCTTTCGCACGTACATTCCATCCGGCAATGCGCTTCGTGGGACCTGTACGTGCGGCGCTCGGCGTGCCATGCGTATTCAACGTTCTTGGACCTCTGACCAATCCGGCCTCGCCGAAGCACATGGCGGTGGGCTGCGCCAATCGCGCAATGAGCCCGATCATGGCTGCGGTATATGCGGCTAATGGCCGGACCGGCATGGTGTACACGTCAAGCGAGGGGCTTGACGAAATGGCTCCGACTGGTCCGGTGTCCATCTGGGAGTTCAGCAACGGCGAAGTCACTGAGAGTGAATTCGACCCGACTGTGGAGCTTGGTCTCGACAAGGTGACGGTGGCTGACTTGAAAGGTGGAGAGCCGGAGCTCAACGCTCAGCTGTTCCGTGACTTCCTTGCAGGCAAGGACGTTCCTTTCCGCACTACCGCCCTGCTCAACGCGGCATCCGCGATTGTTGTGGACGGCCATCAGGTGCCAGCTGATGCCAGCCTGACTGAACGATTCAAAGCGGCTTATGCCATTGCCGAAGAAACCGTTGATTCAGGCAAGGCCTCGGCACTGCTTGACCAGTGGATCACCGCCGCCCAGTCCAAGAAAGCTTGATATTCGGCGAAATAGCAGATCATAAGAACGTATAAGGCGTGTCTCGTCACAACACTCAACGACGAGACACGCCTTATACGTATCGCAGCGACAAATATCACAGAGAAAAGCACAAAAGACGCAGCTGATGCAGTCTTCTCCATATGTTGCTATACGCGAGCTCCATCATCGAAAACATCGCGGCGGGTTTGTGTATGTCCCTTGTGCTGTACGATCAATCCAGCAGCGCCAATCAACGCGCACACGCCGAAAATCGATCCCAGAATCGCAGCCAACGTGGGCATGAACACGGAAGCGATGATACCAGCGACACCAGCGATCAAAAGCACCCAGAACACCAGTTTCGATATCTTGACATGACCGATGGAGGGATTCGGAGGAGTGAAATCATCACCGTAACGATCCATTACACTATCGGTGTCCAACCAGCTGGAACCAGTGAAATCGCGCGGTCCACGACCTTGCGGAGTGTCATCAGTGAACGTGCCCTGATCCAAATCCTGAATCGAAAGCAACGCCTCCTTCTCACGGCGCTGCGCATGCTTTTCAAAACGTTTCGCGCTACGAGAATGCTCCACGGCCTGCAAATCGTCGGCATGCGAACTTGCGAATTCAGCCCATGCGGCATCCAAATCGTCCGCATTTGAAGAAGCCCCTTCGCCACCATTCGGCGCGGCATTTGGGCGTTCTTCATCGGCATTGCTATTGTTGAGGTCAGTCATACTGATAACTGTAATCAAGCGGATGGCCATCCGCTAGGAGGATCGTGAAAAATGCTCTACTGGTTTTTCGTCAAAGGCCTGGGACCGATCGCCATCCACCGCATGGGACCGACTGCCAAGGGACTTGAAAACATTCCGCGCGAAGGCGGTGCCATTATCGCAGCCAATCATCTTGCCGTCATCGATGACGCGCTGTTGCCGCTGACTTGTCCGCGCATGATTCATTTCATGGGCAAAGCCGAGTATTTCGAAGGCAAGGGCATCAAAGGCAAGTTCAAGAAGTGGTGGTTCACTTCGGTTGGCGTGTTCCCCGTGGATCGTTCCGGTGGGTCGAAATCGCTTGGCGCATTGAACCACGCGCGTGAAATCCTCGAAGACGGCCACCTGTTCGGCATTCATATTGAGGGCACGCGTAGCCCTGACGGTCGCCTCTATAAAGGTCATACCGGAGCTGCGCGACTTGCTTTTGAAACCGGATGCCCAATCGTTCCGTCCGCCATTATCGGATCTCGCGAGTTGCAGAAGCCCGGTCAGATTATTCCTGGTAAGGGCAAGACCACAGTGATCTACGGCGAACCGATTGCCGTGGAGAAGAAGCCCGCCGACCAGATCACGCACGACGATTTGCGCACGCTGACTGATCGCGTGACCATGGAAATTCAGAAGATGAGCGGTCAGGAATACGTGAACGAATACGCTCAGAAAGTCAAGGAACAGCTTAAGGCTCAGAAAGCCGCCGAACAGGCGAACAGCTGAGAAACCAAAGAGGAAAGCCCCGGCACGACACTACGCGAGCCGGGGCTTTCCTTATGCCTATACCATGATGTTTGGCAAAGCAGGTAATGCGCTTTTAGAACAGTGAGGAATACATCTTCAATGTGATGGTGGTTGGTATGCCGTTCTCGTCGCGAAGACGCACTTCGGTGCCACCTACCGGATCCTGCGAAGCGACCTTCTTGTCTTGGTTGGAATCCAACGTGAGCTGCGAACTTACCTTGACCGTGAATCCGAGTTTTTCCAATGCGGCTTTGGCGTCAGAGGCTTTCTGCCCCACATAATTCGGCAGGGTTATGGTTTCCGGTCCTTTGGAAACCACCACGTCGACGCTGTCTCCCCAATGCAACGTATCACCGTTGTTGACGGAAGCGGAAATCACCTGCCCTTGTGGAATCTTGTCGTCGAAGGATTCCGTCCAATTGGTGGTGAGTCTAAGATCATCCAGCGCCTGCTGTGCCTCGTCCTTCGTCTTGCCGACGATATCGGGCATAGTGACTGGCTTTGGTCCCTGCGACACCGTGACGGTGATCGTCGTATTATGCGGCAATGTGGCGCCGGGATCCACACTTAACGACAGCAACGCCCCTTGAGGCACGTCAATGGAATACGTGTCATCAGAAGCCGCAGTCTGTTCGACATTATCGAATCCAGCCTTCTTCAGTGCGTTGATTGGATCCTTGCCGGATGCGCTGGTCGCGTCGAGAATATCGGAGGGAACCGTCGCCTGCCGGACTCCCTTGGAGACCACGACCTTGACTTTCTGGCTACGACGCTTGCTGCCGCGATCGCCGACATTCGCCGGGTCGGTGGAGATGATATTGCCTTCCTCCACGGAATCGCTATACTCTTCCGACACCTCATATTCGATATCGGAAATCTTGAGCAGACTCTCGTAGTCGCTCCACTTCACATTGGTGATGGGGCATGCTGCGGACGCGTCGCATGTCATACCATCCGGCTGGGGCATGGTCCAATAGCTGCCGGGGCCCTGATAGTACCACCATGCCCAACAGCCGGCGCCACATGCAAGCAGCAGCGCCACCACGCCTGCGACGATGAGCGGTATGCGACGCTTTTTCGCGGATTTGCTGTTTGGAGTATTGTCGGATTCGTCGCTTTGCGCGATGGGGGATTGCGATGCAGCGCTGTCGACGGCATTGTCAAGGCTATTGACGATGCCGTCTGCCGGTAGGGAGAAACGTGTCGTCGCTTCTGGATCGATGTTCTGTTGCTGCACCGGCATGACGGTTGTTGCGTTCGTCTTGACCCTGTCCAGCTTGCGTGTGCGATCATCGAATTGCTGCGTCGGCGGTGCCGGGGGAGCGGGAGGAACAGGATTGCCGACATTGGTTGGCGCACCGTTATTTGCGAGTGCGGCACTGTCGGAAGCGCTGACGTCTACCGGGGGAAGACGATACTGCCAATCGCTGACCGCAAGCGTCGATTGCAGACGCTGCAGCTCGGTTAACGCAACGGATGCGTCTGCTGGACGAGCTTCGACCGCGCGAGCCGTGAGGTGGGCAAGGAATGCGGCCACGCCTTCATTGATGCCTTTGCAAGCGGTGGCAATGCTTGGCACATCCTCGTGAACATGCTTGAATACCAGTGTTACTGGATTATCTGAAGTGAATGGCACGTTGCCGGCGAGCATCTCCCAAGCCATGATGCCCACGGAATACAAATCCCCCTGAGGTGTGGCTTGATTCTTCTCAATCATTTCCGGTGCTAGATATGCTGCTGTTCCCAGCAGTATGCCGGTGGAGGAGAGCGTGGCCTGCGATACCGTTTTAGCCAAGCCGAAATCGGTGATCTGCACATGGCCACGGTCGTTAAGCAAGATGTTTTCCGGCTTGATGTCGCGATGCACCACGCCCGCACGATGTGCGGAAGCGAGGCCATCCAATGTCTCGCCAATAATGCGTAACGTCTCTCGAACGCTGAACGTACCCTGCTGGTTCATTTCGTAACGCAGGTTCACGCCGTGAACATACTCCATGACGAGATAATCGAGACCGTCGAATTCGCCGGTGTCATACACCTGCACGATATGCGGATTGGCAATGGCTGCGGCCGAACGGGCTTCACGATGGAATCGTTCCACGAACTGGTCCCGGTGCGGTCCCTGCGCCAGCTGGGTATGCATGATTTTGATGGCGACCGTGCGCTCCAGACGTTCGTCTACCGCCTGGTACACCGTGGCCATGCCGCCATCGGCGATTCTGCTGACGACCCGATACCGGCCCTCGATGACCTGACCTTCAGGGGCGTGTGGAGCTTCACTCATGGTTGATCGCTACGGTTCCTTCTTCAAAACAACTCACGTTCGAACGTGTTCCCACTTGTAGTCTACAAGCAGAGGTTTGCGGATTGTGCAACGGACGCGCGTCCTGTCCGGATGTTGGTTGGAAAACACGCAGGTCGCGTGTCACGCGCGTGTTTGGACGTGAATACTTGGCACGAAACGTGAGCAGGCCTCGATGAGCAGTGACTCGTGGTATTCGGAAAGGCTCAATGTTTCGATAGCTGTTTTCGATTCATTCCACAAATCCGCGATTCTACCGCGGGAACGTTCGATGGCTCCTGTTTGCTCAAATAGTTCAATGGCGCGTTTTACTTGAGTTTCGGAACGCGAATCGGCCTCCCACATGTCGATGAGCTCTCGCCGCTGCGTGTCGTTCGCCGCGTTGATGGCGTCGGCTAGAAGCACCGTGCGCTTGCCTTCGCGGATATCTCCTCCAACGGGCTTGCCCGTATTGCTGCTCGAACCGACAACATCCAGAAGATCGTCTGCAAGCTGGAAGGCCAATCCAAGAGGCAAGCCGACTGCCAATGCCTGCTTCCTCGCATCGTCTTTGCCTATACCTGCGGCAAGCATGCCGAATTCCAGTGGGGCAATGGTGGTGTAGCTGGCGGTTTTCCAGCGGAATACGTTCAATGAAGCTTCCACCAGTTCGTCTGGATCGTCCAACGGATTGAGCTCTACGGCCAAATCAAGTACTTGACCGACTTCGACCTCGCGGTGCATGTTGAGCAATGCCGCGACCACATCGGAACCATGAGTGAGCTTGGAAGCTACCTTGTCCGCAATGTCCACGCTTGCCGTGGCCAACATGTCGCCGAGCATGATGCCCAAGCCATGGCCGATGGCCTCGCTATGCGTACCAGTGGAGAATGCGCGATGCGCAGACGGCTTGCCACGGCGCAGATCGGAATCATCGATGATGTCATCATGCACCAGCGCACCGGTCTGGAACACTTCCACCGCGCACGCTAAATCGAGAAGCGCGTCAAAATCACGTTCTCGCACATCCTCCGAAGCGAATGCGCGGAACGAATCCAACGTCAGCAAGGCGCGAAGCCGCTTGCCACCCTCACTTGACGTGACCGCCTGCTTGGCGACCATGTCGGCAATAGGCTTGCAAGAGGAGGCAACCGAATCGTCCGCATGAAGGAATGCGAAATCCTTCACCAACGAAACAATGCGTGATTCAATCTGTTCCAAATCGGAGGAGCTAGTCATACCAACAGTTATCCACAGGCATTCGACAAGACCAAATCTCAATGATTGCAATAGTTGCGGTACCGAAATCATTTTGCGAAACGCCGAAGAAGCCATCCTCCGACCACAGGCCTCGAAAAAAGCGGCATCGCATCGGCTCATCGGGCATAGTGCCATACAAGCGGCGAGCAAGGAAGCCGATAGACCATGCCAAGGAGGGCAGAATAATGACAACCAACAAAACCGGACGCATCACCGGGACTGAAATGGAAGAAGCCATCAGCCGATTCGAAAGGGATTGCAGATCCGACGGCGTGGGCGAAACAGTGCGTTCGTTCATTCGTGAACCGCTTTTCATATGGATGGACGCGCTTGCGCAGGCGTCGGACGAGAGCGTTTCCCATTCGGAAGGCAAATTCCATGCCGAATGCGGTCTTGACCGGAATATGATCATGCGAACTACGGTGGGCATCAATCGGATGCTGTCCATTCGTGACGTATTTCTCATTTCCGCCATCGTTGACGAACGATATGCCGACCGAGACTTTCTCATGAGTTTCGCCGAAAGACCCAAGCTGTCTCGTAATGCGCAGCGTCTGGAACAGCTGCTCAGCGATTCATTCCGTGATCCCCTAGCCAGACCCGATATGAAACGTTGCGATCAGGCGATCAACATGCTGTTCGACATTATCGATATGATTCCGAAGACATATCGGGCGCAGCCGTTCGCCGTGATCAGCTACATCATGTGGTGGATGGGCCAGGAAGGAGCCATGGCATCAGCCATCAGCGCGCTCGCGATAGATGATCAATGTTCGCTGGCGGCGATTGTATGCTCGGCGGTTGAACGACGTATTGGTCCTGCCTGGACTTCGGAAACATAAGGCAACACGCCGTAAAGTGGCGTGACTTGCGCGTGAAGGCCTCATTATGCGGGAATAATCGTCCTTGCAAGATGGTTTACTCACATAGTTGACGATTTGCCCTTGCCAGAAGTGGGTCCATATGGTATACGCTTCGAGGCAGGATCAATAGGAGGATAAGTTTGGCCACCAAGGAAACGACGGCAAGCATGGAACAGGCTGATCTGACCGAAAAGACCACCTCCACGAAGAAAGCCGCCACGCGCAAGGCCTCCACGAAGAAGAGTGCGGCGAAGAAAACCACCGCAACGAAGACCCCTCGCAAGACTACCGCGAAGAAGAGCGCCCCTGCCAAGAAGGAGGAGGAGCCGCTCGAGGATGATGCACTTGACGATGAGGACGCTCAGGTAGACGACGCCGATCTTGACGATTTCGACGCCGATCTCGATGACGTCGATTCGGATGACGAGGATGACCTCGACGACGACGAGGAATCCGAACCTGAAGATGATGACGACGAGGATGAGGAAGAACGCAAAAAGCCGGAAGAGCCTAAGGAAAAGGGCGCTTTCGTGGTGCGTGATGACGATGATGATGAGAATCTGACCCCATCCGGCAATCCGAAGCGTCGTGTGATTGCGGCGGGTGCGACTGCTGATCCGGTCAAGGATTACCTGAAGCAGATCGGTCGTGTGAGCCTGCTGAATGCGGAACAGGAAGTCGATCTGTCCGAGCGTATCGAAGCCGGCCTGTATGCCCAGCACCTGCTGGACACCGAATCCGACCAGATGGACTTCAAGCGCAAGCGTGAGCTCAAGTGGGCTGCGAACGATGGCAGGCGTGCCAAGGACCACCTGCTGGAAGCCAATCTGCGACTTGTGGTTTCGTTGGCTAAGCGTTACACCGGCCGTGGCATGCTGTTCTTGGATTTGATTCAGGAAGGCAACCTCGGTTTGATTCGCGCCGTCGAGAAGTTCGACTGGAAGAAGGGCTTTAAGTTCTCCACCTATGCCACGTGGTGGATTCGTCAGGCCATCACCCGAGCCATGGCTGACCAGGCGCGTACCATTCGCGTGCCGGTGCACATGGTCGAAGTGATCAACAAGCTGTCTCGTGTGCAGCGTCAGATGCTGCAGGATCTTGGCCGCGAACCCACGCCGGATGAGCTTGCACGCGAGCTCGACATGCCTGTCGAGAAGGTGCAGGAAGTTCAGAAGTACGGCCGTGAGCCGATTTCCTTGCATACGCCGTTGGGTGAGGATGGCGATTCCGAGTTCGGCGATCTGATCGAAGACACCGACGCCATCGCGCCGTCCGACGCGGTTGCCTTCTCGCTGTTGCAGGAGCAGTTCAGGCAGGTGCTTGAAACGTTGTCTCCGCGTGAGGCTGGCGTGATCAAGATGCGTTATGGCCTGGAAGATGGCCAGCCCAAGACGCTCGACGACATTGGCCGCGTGTATGGCGTTACCCGTGAGCGTATTCGCCAGATCGAGTCGAAGACCATGTCGAAGTTGCGTCACCCGTCTCGCTCGCAGACGCTGCGTGACTTCCTTGATCAGTGATTGAAACAAGAGGTGAATGAAGTCGAGAAATTCGGTAAGAATATCGAATTTCTCGGCTTCTTACGTCTACAAGACGTTCTTATGGATGAAAACCGAAGCAAAACTGCAAGTCAGAATGAGGAAAATGGCGAAAGACAAGGACAATTACGGCGCAGGTAGTCTTACCGTGCTTGAAGGTCTTGACGCGGTGCGTAAGCGCCCGGGCATGTATATCGGCACCACCGATAGCCAAGGTCTGATGCACTGCCTGTGGGAGATCATCGATAATTCCGTCGATGAGGCTCTTGCGGGAGTCTGCAACCATATCGTTGTGACGTTGCACAGCGACGGTTCCGTGGAAGTGGCCGATAACGGCCGCGGTATCCCTGTTGACATCGAGCCGAAAACCAAACTTACCGGTGTGGAAGTGGTGTTGACCAAATTGCATGCCGGTGCGAAATTCGGTAACTCTTCGTACGGAGCCTCGGGCGGTTTGCATGGCGTGGGCTCGTCAGTGGTGAACGCGTTGAGCTCCCGTCTTGACGTGGAAGTGGATCGAGACGGCAAGACGCATCATATGTCATTCCATCAGGGTCATCCTGGTGTGTATACCGATGCTGATCCGGAGCACCCATCTCCGGATGCGCCATTCAAACGCACGCGTAAAAACCGTCCGACTGAGCTTGAAATCATTGGCAAGGTCAGTCCGAAGACCACGGGAACTCGCATTCGTTATTGGGCTGATCCGGAGATTTTCAACGACACCGCGGAATTCAGCTACGAGCAGCTGATTGATCGCGTCAGGCAGACCAGCTTCTTGGTGCCGGGTTTGAAAATCACTGTTATCGATGAGAATATTCCGGAAACCGGCGATGAATCAGTCGACGAAATGCTGGAAGTCGACGATATTGCAAATGCTGCAGGTGATGAACCGCAGGAAATTGCCGAAAGCGATGAATCTGAACATGATGCTGCCGAGCACGAGGAAGCTGCGGAGCAGATCGAGGAAACCGATGTTGCGGCACAACCTCAGGGATCGAAGTATACTCACGCCCGTATCGAGGAATTCTGCCATACCGGCGGTGTGAAGGATTTCGTGGATTACCTGTCCAAAGGCGAAGCGGTTTCCGCTATTTGGCGTATCACTGGCGAAGACACCTATGTTGAGGAAACCCAAGCCGTTGGCGATGGCGGTGAACTGCACGCGCAGAAGGTTACGAGAAATTGTGCCGTCGATATCGCCATGCGGTGGACCAACGGATACGACACCACCATGCGCAGCTTCGTCAATGTGGTGGAAACCCCGGGCGGTGGAACCCATGTGGATGGCTATCTGTTGGGCCTGACCAAGCAGATTCGCAAAGCCATCGAAGACAATGCACGTAAGCTCAAAGTGAATCTTAAAGATTCCAACATGAAGGTCGAACGTGACGATATTCTGGCAGGTCTGGTTGCCGTCGTCACTGTGCGTATCGCCGAACCACAGTTCCAAGGTCAGACCAAGGATGTGCTCGGCACCGCGCAGGTCAAGCCGATCGTCAGCAAAATGACCGACAAGCAGTTCGGCGAGATGATCACCGGCTCCAAACGTGGCTATAAGGAACAGTCTGGCCGCGTGCTTGAAAAGATCGTCGGCGAAATGCACGCCCGCATCCAAGCACGTAAAACCAAAGAGGTGACGCGACGCAAGAACGCGCTCGAATCGGCATCCATGCCACCGAAACTGTCTGATTGCCAGCCAGGCAATGACGATGTGGCCGAACTGTTCATCGTGGAGGGTGATTCCGCACTTGGCACCGCCAAAGCCGCGCGTAATTCCGGTTTCCAGGCGTTGCTGCCGATTCGAGGCAAAATTCTCAACGTGCAGAAGGCGTCGTTGTCGCAGATGCTGTCGAACAAGGAATGCGCGGCGATCATTCAGGTGGTCGGCGCTGGCTCCGGAGCGAGCTTCGACATCGAGCAAGCACGTTACAACAAGGTCATTATGATGACCGATGCAGATGTCGATGGCGCGCACATCCGCATTCTGCTGCTCACCTTGTTCTACCGTTACATGAGGCCGCTCATCGAGTACGGTCACGTGTATGCGGCCGTGCCTCCGCTGCACCGCATCGCCTTGACCGGAGCTCACAAGGGGGAGTATATCTACACGTATTCCGATGATGAGCTGGCCGGCAAATTGGCTGATCTTGATAAGAAGCACATCAGCTATAACGAGGACATTCAGCGCTATAAGGGTCTGGGTGAAATGGACGCCGACCAGCTGGCCGACACCACTATGGATCCACGCACACGTATGCTGCGTCGTATCCGTATGGAAGACGCCGAACAGGCCAGTCAGATTTTCAGTCTGCTGATGGGCGATGACGTGCCGCCGCGTAAAGCGTTCATCGTTGAGAATGCCGACGATTTCGACCGTTCGAAGATCGATACCTGATCGAGGTTGTCGTCAGCTCGCCCTCCGCTACGTCAAGACGTTTCGGAGGGTATTTTTTAGTGAAGATGGTATGCGATTCCGTGTGGTAAAGATTGAAGATTCTACGGTAGATAGTGCAATCAAGTAGTTACCGATTGGTAGATATATGTGCTTACAATAATGGCGGATATTGTTTTCTGCGGCTACCGATCAAGAGGGAGTAGGGTGTGGTCAATCTTTTGCTTGCGGTGATTTATGTGGCATTCATCAGCCTTGGCCTGCCGGATGCGGTACTGGGTGCCGCATGGCCGACGATGAGTGTCGATTTGGGTGCTCCCATTTCGTGGGCTGGCGGCATTTCCATGACGATTTCCGCTGGCACCATTGTTTCCGCGTTGCTTTCCGATCGTATGACCTTGCGTTTTGGTGCGGGCAAGGTCACTGCGGTTTCCGTGGCGTTGACGGCGTTGGCATTGTTCGGCTTTTCCGTTGCTCCTAACTATTGGGTGCTGATTCTGCTTGCCATTCCGTACGGCTTGGGTGCGGGCGGCGTTGACGCGGCCCTCAACAACTATGTGGCGATCCACTACGAGAGCCGTCACATGAGCTGGCTTCACGCCATGTGGGGCATTGGCGCGTTGACTGGCCCATACATCATGGGATTCGCCTTGGGCGCCGGCCAAGGATGGTCGTGGGGCTACCGTTACATCTCCATACTGCAGGTTGTGCTCACCGCCAGTCTTATTTTCAGTCTGCCACTGTGGAAGAAGCGCCCTGGCGCAAACGCGGGCGAAGCTTCCAGCGAATCCGGTGAAACGGCCAATAATGAAACTCGTAAACCGCTTGGTGTACGAGGCGTGCTTGCCATTCGCGGTGCCAAAGAAATCCTGGTGATGTTCTTCTGTTACTGTGCACTGGAATCCACGGCCATGCTGTGGGGTAGTAGCTATATGGCGCTCGGCAAAGGCGTCGACAAGACCACAGCCGCCATGTGGGCCAGCCTGTTCTGCATCGGCATCACCATAGGCCGCCTGGCGAGTGGCTTTCTGACCATGAAGTTCAACGATCCGACTATGATTCGCCTGGGCCAGGCGCTCGTGCTAATCGGTATCGTTAGCATGTTGTTGCCGTTGCCGCACAATACCGGCACTATTGTGGGGCTGATGATCATCGGTCTCGGCTGCGCTCCGATTTACCCGTGCGTCATTCATTCCACGCCGGCATATTTCGGCGAAGACAAATCGCAGGCGATCGTCGGCATGCAGATGGCATGCGCATACGTCGGTTCGATGTGCATGCCGCCGGTATTCGGCTTGATCGCACAGCATGTCAGCGTGCTGTGGTTCCCTCTGTACATGTTGGTTTTCCTGGTGCTGATGGTGATCATGCACGAGAGCCTGCGTAAAAAGTGCGGTGGTCAGACCATCGGCTGATAGGGCGTTGCCGTCACTGCGTCTGCGATGCCATGAGCAGCATTGTAGATTTCGCATATACGGTTAGGGCTACTGAAACCGAGCGCTACATACCATACGATAAACAGTATGGCCACGGTCGCGGTCAATGGCAGTCGTTGTGTTTTCAAACGAATAAGACATAACAGGATCACAGTGGCAAGCAAGGCGATGAATGATGCCGAAAGGTAGCGTAGCCAAGTCAAACCGTATGTGTTGATGTACAGCCCTAGTCGAAGTGCCGCTGAAGTCAGAATAATGGTTGTTAACGCCAGCAATGCGACCAATGTGATGTTGAGCGTGCGTGTGCGTGGTGCGAGAGTGATCGCCAAGCCGAACAAGGTCACATTAATGGCCGTGACTGCCAACAGTTGAAAGAATCCGCTGCGTGCGTATTCGCTATAGGTCAATCCATCTGGCAGTGCGATTGAACCGTCAGTGAGCAATCCTGCGAACAGGAACCGGACTTGTACGGCACAAAACAGCGCGTACACCATCAGGGTCACGGCCAGTACCACGAACGCTGTTACTGAACTGAGAGAGAAGCGTTGCTCCGGCGGTGTGGAAGTGGGTTCGGCGTTGAGACCGATAAGCAGAGAGAACAGCAATGGCCACGGTAATACGATGAACATGATGTGAAGAGTGAGCGCCATCGGATTGAAATCACGGAAAACGTTCCACACCTCATATTGAACTATCTGATCGGCGCCGACAAGCAACGGTATGATCGTCAAAAGCAATGGAATGGAAATCAGCAGCGCGATACCGATTTCGCGCACTTTCGAACGTTGTTTCGATGCGACTGCAAATCTTGCGAATATGACGGAAAACGGTTCCGCAAAATCGCGAATGTGAATAAACGGCTGCTGCAACCAGCCGGTAAACCAATTCCAGACAACTTGAAGTGGACGGCGAACATCGTAACGCCCGTTGATCAGCTGGCAGTGCAGCATGAGCAACGCCGGTTGAACGAATTGCGTGGTGAGCGCGTACTCGTCGTTTCTCGAATAGCACCAGGTCGCTTGGGCGAGTATATTCCACACGCCAATGGCGACGATGCTTCCCAAAACAAGCCAAACAAGAACTTGTTTTCGTGCGGTTTTCCAGTGCAGCGCGGTTACGGTAAGCGCACAGATGATCCAGAAAACCGGCAGTTCATATCCGATAAGCCATGTCGGAGGTATGCTGCAGATCAGACGGTCGAATGCGAAAGTGATGAGAAATGCAGCGCCAATGGTGATGACCGCGCGTTTGTCGAGGGGGCGTTGCGCTATTTCTTCCTGCGTGATTTTGGGTTTCGCCGAAGGCTGTTCCTCCTGATGTGCGGATGGTTCTTGTGTTGGTTGGTTTTCTTGTGCTCCTGGTGTTTCTTGAGCCTCTCGCATTTCTCGTAATGACGATGATTGTTGAGATTGTGATGGGGAAGTGCTGGCTGGTTCCGTCATGACAAATTCCTTCCTTGAGTGTGTTGGATGCCATCGTACATATCGAAAAACGATAGAAAAATATCGACTAACATACTTTCACAAGATTTGCATATCGAATATCGATAGATTATTATCGATATTCAGGTTTATTGGATTGAAGGAGACGGATGTCATGTCGAATTCCGCGGCGAAACGTTCCATGGTGATTGGCGTATTGCGTGTGCTGATTGTGATAATTGCAATATGCTGCCTCGGACTGCAGGTCAGTGCGATTGCGGCATCCGCTGGCGTTGCTTCCAAGTATGCCGACGCTGACTCGATGCATTGGCTGTATGCGGCTGCCGCAGTGCTGATTGTCGCTTGCTTCGAGTCCGCGTTGGTACCGCTGTGGAGATTGCTGACCTTGGTTGAAAAACGCGATGTCTTTTCCGGCAAGGCCATGCGTTGGGTGAATCACATTCTCATATATGCGGGGATTGAAGGCGTACTGGTGCTCGCCGTGATGGTCGGTCAAATCTGGTTATCGCCTTCACGCTTTCTGATGGCTGCGATGGGAGTCGACGAGCAAATGTTTCCATACGTCGTGCTGGCGGTCGGAGTGGCGGCGCTTCTACTGATAGCGGCGTTCGAACTCTTGATGGTGGTGATGCGCTCGCTGTTGATGCAGGCCATCGAACAGCGTGATGAACTGGCGGCGGTGATCTGATATGGCCATTCGTGTGAACCTTGATGTGGTGCTCGCCAAAAGGAAGATGAGTGTCAATGAGCTGGCGGAGGCTATAGGCATAACGCCGGTCAATGTTTCGGTGTTGAAGAACGGGCGGGCCAAGGCGATACGGTTTTCCACGCTTGATGCCATATGTGAAACATTGCATTGCCAACCGGGGGATGTGCTCGAATGGGTTGATGGCGAAGGTGAGTGACGTCTCACGGTGATGCAATAATCGAACGTATGTACGAATGTTTGAACTTGTTCTCGGAGCCGACCAAAGCATGGTTCAAACATGTGTTCAATCGGCCCACCGAAGCCCAGCAGCAGGCGTGGCCGGCCATCCATTCCGGCGAGAACGTGCTCGTTGTGGCGCCCACTGGGTCGGGTAAAACCCTTTGTGCGTTCCTTTCGGCGCTTGACCGGCTTATGGCGGGCGGAGCACGTTCCGCAGGAGTGGACGTTCATGGCGAAACCGCAGCAGACAAGAGCCATGCGGAACGAAGAACTGTGAAGAAGGGTCCCCGCAAGAAAACGAAGCGTGGCGTCAAAGTGCTATACATTTCGCCTCTGAAGGCGCTTGGCGCTGATGTGGCGAATAACCTTGAACTGCCATTGCAGGGAATTTCCCAGCAGTATGAGGCGATGGAGCTGCCCATCCCCGATGTCGAAGTGGCCATGCGCAGCGGCGACTCCACACCTGAACAACGTCGAAGAATCGTCAGCCATCCGCCGGATATTCTCGTCACCACGCCGGAATCACTATTCCTGCTGCTCACCTCCAAGGCGAACAGCATATTGACGAGCGTGGAGACGGTGATCGTCGACGAGATTCATGCGGTCGCAGGTACAAAACGCGGCGCGCACCTCGCTGTCAGCCTCGAACGCCTTGATAAGTTGATTGGGCATCCAGTGCAACGCATAGGGCTTTCGGCAACCGTTAATCCCGTTGAGGAAGTAGCACGGTTTCTCGGTGGTTCGCAACCGGTAACGGTGGTGAACCCCGGCGCTGTTCCGGCCATGGATTTAAAAGCCGTGGAACCATTGCGCAATATGCTCGACACCAGCGCTACAGGCGGTTCGGTATGGCCGGTCATTGAACGGTCCATTCTCGACGAGGTGTTGCGGCACCGAACCACATTGATATTTGTCAACTCGCGTGGACTGGCGGAGAAGCTTACCGCACGGCTCAACGACATGTATGCGGAGTCGAAACAGGGCATGGTGGCAACTGATCTGAGTGAGCACCGTGACTTGGGCTCACCGGAGGGCCGCGAGCAATTTGCCGGGCACTATGACTCGGTGGTGGGATCCACCACCATGCTGGTTGAATCGCATGAAGACATTGATGCGATTGCCATGGCTCATCACGGGTCCGTGTCAAAAGATAGACGTAAACAGATCGAAGAACAGTTAAAACGCGGCGAATTACGTTGCGTGGTGGCCACTTCCAGCCTGGAACTCGGCATCGATATGGGTTCGGTGGATCTCGTGATTCAGGTGGCCGCCCCATTGTCGATCGCATCGGGATTGCAGCGAGTGGGCCGTGCCGACCACAATGTCGGCGGAGTCTCGCACGCGTTGTTCTTCCCCATAACCCGCCAACAAATTATTGGCGTAACAACCAGCATGGAATGCATGAGGGAAGGGGCTATAGAACCATTGCATATGCCCCGCAACCCTCTGGACGTGCTCGCACAGCAGACCGTCGCAGCCGCGGCCATGGAAGATCTTTCCACGAACGATTGGTACGAGCTTGTGCGTCGTTCCGCACCTTTCCAAAATCTCGACCGGTCTATGTTCGACGCTGTCATCGGCATGATGACGGGCGCCTACAATAGTGAGAGCTTTTCCGCATTCCGTCCACCGCTGCAATACAACGAAGAGGCAAAGCTGATTTCCGCACGTCCAGGAGCGCAACGCTTGGCGGTGACCAGTGGCGGCACCATACCCGACCGTGGCATGTACGCGGTGGTGCTTCCAGAAGAGGGCTCTGGTCCAGGTCCTCGGCGAGTGGGCGAGCTTGATGAGGAAATGGTATACGAATCCCGCGTGGGAGATGTCATCACTTTGGGGACTTCCACCTGGCAGATTCAGGAGATCACACGAGATAGGGTAGTGGTGGTTCCTGCTCCCGGGCGCACCGCGCGCTTGCCATTTTGGCATGGGGATCAGGATGGGCGTGATTATGGTTTCGGATTGGCGCAAGGACGTTTGACGCGTGAGCTCAGCCAAGGATTGCATAGGCGTGAACCAGCAAAGAATGGTGCTCAGAATACGGCTCAGACTGTATTGGAAGCACAGTTCAACCGTGAGACCGCGCAACGTTTGGAGCGAGATGGTCTTGACCATAATGCCATAAGCAATCTTGCCAAACTGCTTGACGAGCAATGTGAAGCGACCGGTGCGATTCCTTCGGATCGTGATCTCGTGGTGGAGCGTTGCCGGGATGAAGGCGGAGATTGGCGCATCATCATCCATTCACCATATGGTAGGCGCGTGCATGAGCCTTGGGCGTTAGCCATCACCACTCGAATCAAACAGCGGTTTGGTTTCGACGGTCAAGTGTACGCGGTCGACGATGGCATTGTTTTACGATTGCCGGACGGTTATGGCGATTTGCCTACACGTGAGCTGTTGCTATTCGACGTGGACGAATTGCAACGCACTGTTGAGACGCAGGTTGGCGAAAGCGTGCTTTACATGGCTCGATTCCGCGAATGTGCGGCCAGATCACTGTTTCTGCCGCGCACACGTCCCGGTAAGCGTGTGCCTCTCTGGCAGCAGCGGTTGAAGGCCGCGCAACTGTTGAATGCGGCTCGTACTTGCAAGAACTTCCCCCTCTTGTTGGAAACTGCGCGCGAATGCCTGCAAGACGTATATGATTTGCCGGCATTACGCACGATTATGACAGGCCTGCATGCGGGAACAATACTTTTATCGGAGGCAACTACTGAAACACCTTCTCCGTTTGCGCAGAACATGCTGTTCGACTTCGTTGGATCGGTGATGTACCAGTATGATGTGCCCCAAGCCGAACGAAGCACGCAGTTGCTGTCCATGGATCTGGAAGTGCTCGAACGGCTTCTAGGAAGCACGGATATGGCATCGTTGTTGGACGCCGAAGCTATTACACAAGTGGAGGGCGAGCTTGCTGGGCGAACATTCTGGAATGATCTCGCCGAAGAAGATATCAGAGGGCGCGTAACAAGATACGCCAAAACGCATGGACCATTCACCGCTGACAAGATGATTGCCGAACTGGGCATTGACGCGGCTCAGGCGGTGCATGCGCTTGATGAACTGGATGCCCGAGGAGAACTCATCAAGGGAAGATTCACTGATTCAGGTGAGACTTCCGAAAAGAACGATATTCAGCAATGGCTCCACAAGGATGTTTTCCGGCGTATTCGAGCATTGTCTCTTGCCAAGGCCAGAAAGGCCGTCAAACCGGTCGATTCGAGCGTCTATCAGGCGTTTCTGCTTAATCGTCAGGGCGTTGGCCCTGTTGGAGGTGAACGCTACGAAGGCGTTGATGGTCTGATGCGTGTCATCGAGCAGTTGGAAGGCGTGTTCCTGAACGCTTCGGTATGGGAGTCCATGGTATTCCCGGCACGTGTGCGTGACTATCAGCCTAGTATGCTCGACGAACTCATCTCATCGTCGGATGTGGTGTGGGTCGGTTCGAAAGCAAGTGGATCCAACGCCAAAGAAGCTGGTGAGATCGCCTTCTATCCAGCAGGTTCCTTGCTGCTCAACCAGCCTGAATCGGCGGTGGATAAGCTGAACGATAATGAAACGTTGACCATGCCGGATGCCGTGTTAACGGCGTTAAGCGGTGGCGGAGCATTTCCTATTCAACTGCTTTCAGCCGTGACAAAAACCATCTGGCTTGAGCATGCCGAAGCGCAGGTGAACCCCGAAACGGGCGAAATCATCTTTCCGGCATGGGGCGAGCGGCAGTTCGAAGAAGCCTTATGGTCACTGGTATGGCAGGGGAAAATGACGAACAGTTCGTTCGCACCAGTACGAGCGCTTCTGCACGGAGGCAAAACCGTTCACGCACCCCGTCGTGCCGCGCGTAGACGCGTCACCATGCGTCCTCCAACACCATTGGCGCTGAGTGGATTATGGTCCGCAGTATCTTGTGGCGACGGGCGAACCGTTATGCCAAACAAATCACTAGACGGTGTTATCGAGCCGGGCATGCTCGAAAACAGCGATACCGGCATTGACATGGCGCATACGGCAAGTGTAGAGGAGCGTGAGCTGGCGCTCATCGACTCATTACTGGACCGATACGGCGTGATTGCCGCTCCTTTGGTTGACAAGGAACGGATTGCCGGAGGATTTTCAGCGCTCTATCCGGTACTCAAACGAATGGAAGAACATGGCACACTGGTCCGAGGCATGTTCGTGAAAGGTTTTGGTGCTGCACAATTCGCGGAACGAGACACCGTCGACGCGCTGCGCAGCGACACGCAATGGCACAGTCAATCCTGCGTTGCGCTCGACGTGACCGATCCCGCCAATCTCACTGGTTCCGCAATCGCCTGGCCGGAACAGGATTACCTCAAACCAGCACGCAGATCCGGTTCCATCATTGTGCTCAAACAAGGCGAACCGGTACTGTTCTCCGTGCCAAAAAGCCATAAAATTGTCAGCTTCACCGCAGACGAAACAATATTAAGACCGTCATGCGCCGAACTTGTCTACGTATTGCAGCGCCAACCCAGCGGCAGCATCAGCTTCAGCGAAATGAACGGAACATCATTGAAAGCACGCAATGAATACCGGCAAATCCTTTACGCTGCAGGTTTCGTCGATAGTCCGCAAGGCATGAAACTTTACTGTTGAAAAAGATCATCATCGCTAATGCATAGTGACAGCGCGGACGAAAACGCAGGAACAACAATGCCCGCGTCCCACGAACGGAACCCTAAACGATTCCAAACTTCGCAAAACGCGGGCACGTCACATTGCAATGGGTCAGCCGACGATGGCGATTGGCGCGGAAAGTTCCGTACCAGAACCGTCACGACGCATATCCGGCTTCGGCAGTTCCACGCCGGCACCGCCCTCTGTGGAAGCATGTACCGGATATGTGCCCACGAAGGCGAGGATCAACGTATCCTGCCCCTTAAGGAAACGCTGCGAACGCACGCCACCGGTACCGCGACCCTTTGTCGGGTACATCTCCAACGGGGTTACCTTCGCTGAACCATTCTCCGTGCCCGGCAGTGCTTCGGAATCGCCGGCAACCGTCAACACCACGGCTCCAGACGCGGAGAACAGGCCATTGTCTCCCTCCTCGTAATTCCAAGCCACCTTGTTGGCGGGAATCACCGCAAACGCGGCAGCCGAGCAGCCTTCAGCCAAGCGGATACCTGCCATGCCGCCCGCGGTACGGCCCTGAGGGCGTACGTTCTTCGCATCAAACGTCAGCAAAGACGAGTCGGTAGAAACAAACACCAGTCGATCCTCATCGCGCGCTTCAGCGGCAGCCAGCACTTCATCGTCATCCTTCAAATCGATGATGCTCCATGAATCCATCGTGGTGGGCGACTCACGATTCCAACGCTTGATCACGCCATTACGCGTGCCCAATGCAAGAGGAGCAGGTTCTGCGGCATGATCACCGGAATCATCGGCAGTTGGCATGGCAATCGCGGCAATCACGCGTTCGCCGCGAATCGGATCGGTATTTTCCGTCATACCGATCAACTCTTCGGCATGGACGCCGCCAGTCACATGGAGCGGACCATCCGCAGACACAACCGGCAACTCCACGACATGCGCCAAAATCAAACGACCTGCGGACGTGATCAAACCATATGAGGAACGTGTGGTGGTAGGGAAAATCGAAATAATCTGATCGTCCTTCACACGTTTGTCGGCAGAAGAACGATTCTCCCAACGTTCCAACGCATCTTCGGAGGTTCGCGCGATCAAACCCGTGGCCGACAGCATCACCGCACATGGTTCGTCGTCAATCTGCAATGCCACAGCGGCCGCATTGTCTTCACCGGCCTTCGTCGCTGCCTTAGCGGCTGCGGCAACATCAGCTGCTGCGGAAGAGACCGTTGCGGCGGCACGGGCTGCGGCCATAGCCGAAGCGGACACGCCATCATCACCATGCGCCACAACGGGCACAAGCTTACCATCGGCATCCTCATCCAGCAATACGGTTCGACGAGGCGTGCCATACGTGGCGACGGCCTCATCCATTTCGGAGATCACCACATTGTCGAGCGCTTCGGCGGAAGCGAGAATACGATCCAACTCTTCGATACGTTGCTTCAAATCGTCACGTTCCGACTCAAGCTCGATGCGGCTCATTTTCGTCAGACGACGCAGACGCAAGTCAAGAATGTACTGTGCCTGAATCTCATCCAAATCGAATACGGCAATCAGCTTCGTCTTCGCGGCATCAGCATCGTCAGACGAACGAATCACCTGAATCACTTCGTCAATGTCGACCATCGCAAGCAGAAGGCCTTCGACCAAATGCAGACGCTCCAACGCCTTCTTCTTACGGAATTCGCTACGACGGCGAATCACCACACGACGATGGTCTACCCACACCTGAAGCATTTCCTTCAAACCCATGGTATGCGGGCGGCCGTTGACCAACGCCACATTGTTGATAGTGAAATTGTCTTGCAACGGCGTGTGCTTGAGCAGTTGCGCAAGCACGGCGTTCGGATCGAAACCGGTTTTGATTTCAATGACAAGACGAGTGCCGTTATGACGATCCGTCAAGTCGATCGCCCCGGAAATACCTTCCAGCTTGTGATTCTTCACACCCTCGGAAATACGTTCCAGCACTCGTTCGGGCCCCACCATGAACGGCAGTTCCGTCACGACGATGGCTTTCTTACGGGCCGTCACATTTTCGATATGCGTCACTGAACGCGTGGTCAACGCGCCACGTCCGGTCTCATACGCCTCACGAATGCCGTTACGCCCAACGATCACGCCGCCACTTGGCCAGTCCGGACCTGGAACATAGCGCATAAGCTCTTCCAACGTGGCATCAGGATGATGCATCAGATGCTTGGCCGCGGCAACCACCTCGCCCAGATTATGCGTCGCCATATTCGTGGCCATGCCGACGGCGATACCGGAACCGCCATTGACCAGCAGATTCGGAATCGCAGCGGGCAAAACAGTCGGCTCCTGCAGCTTGTTATCGTAATTCGGCGTGAAATCAACGGTATTCTCACCGATATTGGCATTCATGCCAAGCGCTGCCTGGGCCATACGCGCCTCAGTGTAACGGGAGGCCGCAGGACCGTCGTCAAGGGAACCGAAGTTACCATGGCCATCCACCAACGGCAATCGCATCGCAAACGGCTGCGCAAGACGAACCATCGCCTCATAGATGGCGGAATCGCCATGCGGGTGAAGCTTACCCATCACCTCGCCGACCACACGAGCCGACTTCATGTACGGACGATCCGGATTGAGATTCATCTGGCCCATCTGATAGATGATGCGGCGTTGCACCGGCTTCAGACCATCTCTGGCATCGGGCAACGCGCGGGCATAGATCACCGAATACGCGTATTCGAGGAACGACTTGCTCATCTCCTCATTCAACGGTGTTTCGACGATGTTCTCTTTGACCGTACGCGGGTCAAAGGCTGGTTTTGCCGGTTTGCGGTGCGACACCATGCGGTGAATCTCCTCACGGAAAAGTAATGGTAATCAACCTAGCAATGCTACCAGCCGGTACCGCCGCGGTGCTTGAATGGGAATTATGAGTGTTGAAGTGCCAAGCGTCGAAGAGCTGCTCACCATGACCGAACCGGCATGCTACGGCGATGACGTGTCATCTGAAGGAACCCGTGGGGGAGCGTTGCACCTGTCATCGGTACTTCCTGCTGTTTCCAACGCCATCGGACACCCCATGCCAACGGCAGTCCATCCTGATCCGAAGCGTTTGCAGGGAGCGCTCGGCATTCCCGATGCGACTTCCGTGGTTGTGGTGCTCGTGGATGGTCTCGGCTACTGGAACCTCAACATGAGACTGGGGCATGCGCCCTACTTGCGTGCGCTGATGAACGAGTCCGCCAATCAACGTCCCATCGCCACATGCATGCCGAGCACCACCGTCGCGGCCATGTCTACCTTCGGTACGGGAACATGCCCCGGTATGACCGGTATGACCGGCTACACGCAGCTCAATCCGAAAACCGATGAAATATGCCAGCTGATTTCCTTCAAAAACGCAATTTCTCCGCTTGAATTGCAGCAACAACCGACCATTTTCGAACGGCTGAGCGCGCAGGATGTTCGAGTGACCAGTTCTGGACTGCCGAAATTCGCCTTTTCCGCGTTGACGCAGGCGGCGCTACGGGGCAGCGACTACATTTCCAACGATGATCCGCGAAAACGGATCGCAGCCGCGGCGCAAGCGGCAAAAACGCCCGGTCTGACATATTTGTATCTGAGGGACACCGATAAGATCGGGCACAATTACGGTTGGGATTCCGACAAATGGATCGGCACGTACGAGCGCGTCGACGGGCAACTCGGCCTTCTTCGCCGTAGCGTGCCCAAAGGCACGGTCATCGTGATCGTGGCGGACCACGGCATGATCACGACCGATCCCGAAGCGGTGGTCGACATCGCAAAGGACCAGCGACTCATGCAAGGCGTCGCCCATGTCGGCGGAGAACCACGTTGCGTCATGCTCTACGCGGAACAAGGCGAGAATCCAGAAGACATCGCCACCCGATGGCGCAGCGTGCTGGAGGATCGTGCGCAGGTGCGCACGCGCTCGCAGGCAATGGATGAAGGCGTGTATGGGCCGGTGGAAGCACGCGTCGAACCGATGATCGGCGATGTGATCGTATCGGCCGCCAAAGCCGTCACTATTGTGGACTCACGTACGCAAGCAGAAAAGGCGATGCACCTGCCAAGCGTGCATGGGTCGCTCACCATGCTCGAATCCGACATTCCCTGCTTGATCGACGTGGCCTAACTTCAGTCACCAAACAGGATTTCGTCCCAGCTTGGCACGGCGGAACGTCCGGCACGCCGCTTCGATTTGGTGGTGTTCTGGCTGTGCGGGTCAAGTGTCTGGTTCTCGTTCGCCATGTTCGAAGCGGACTCCGGCGTGGATGGAACGGTATTGCGGGTGTCGGTGTTTGTTGCGCTGGCTGTATTGGCTCCTGCAGCAGGGTTCTCCGGTCGGCTCGGCAGAGGCAAGTCGGATGCGATGGCTGGCGCGTTCGGCGTGTCAGGCGTGTCAGATTCATTAGACACGCCGCCGATTGGTGCGATCGGAACGGAAGGCGCTGCCGCGGGACGGGCCGCAGGCATGGACGGCTCGGGCGTGTTCCATGCGGACACCGTTTGCTCGATACGCGCCGACCGTGCGGAATTTCCGGGAAGATTCAGTGACACGAGAAAATTTTCATCGGCGTGTTTCTCGGCGTGTCCTTCTTTCGACGTGTCCTGTTCTCCAATGAGTTTTCGTGCTGCGGAATTCAGGCAGCTTACGGCATTGTCGTGCATGTTCCACGACCATTCCGCGCAGACATTGTGACCGGAGGAGACGAACTGAGCGCTGATTTTCCAAGGCTCCAAGCCAAGTCTGGTGGCCTTCCAAGTCACATCTTCCAAGCGCACCCGCGCTGCCGCAAAAGTGCGTTCGATCAGTTCGGAAAGCGTGCGTACGCGGCTTTCCTTCGGCGCTGGAACGGCGAGAAACTGCTCGATCGCATATTGCTTTTCCGTTTCGACCGAAGCCGAGAAACGCCGAACAAGCGCTTCGCTTAACGAATATCTTTCCGCGACACGCGCGGGATCGGCGCCAGCGCGAATCAACGATTGAATTTGCGAAATCGGCAGGGTGGGTGGGATGCGTGTCTTCTGTTCCTCCTGAACTTCGGAACGAATCTGCTTGGCCTCCAAAATGGCTCTTTCAAGCGCTTCGTCGACCTTTACAGCGAACTTTCCGGCACCTGAAACAAAGACGAGTTCACCGGTGTCGCTGACATGATCGAACCGCGCCTCCTCGAGTGAATTCCCAGGCACAACACACCACTTTCCTTCAAGAATTTCTGTTTATTCCATTGTGCCCCACGTGTCGGATTTTACGAGTATTTCGATTCGTGTATCCTATGCGGGGTAAAAGTCATGTATCCTATGGCGCATAAGCACCATAGATGACGAAAGGAATCTCGATGGCACAGGATTATGATTCCCCGCGCAACAAAGACGAGGACGAGGAGTCGCTCCAGGCTTTGGGCAAGAGCTCCCAGAACACTTCCAACGATATGGACGATGACGAGAACGCCATCGCCGAAGACTACGAGCTGCCCGGTGCGGACCTCAGCAATGAGGACGCCTCGGTGACCGTCATTCCTATGCAGGGTGACGAGTTCATCTGCTCCGAATGCTTCTTGGTGAAGCACCGTAGCCAGCTCGCATACACCACTGACGACGGTCAGCCGGTGTGTCAGGAGTGCGCTGCCTGATGGCGTTCGACGAAGCATATAACGAACCGGAAAACGTCGAGGTTCTGGTAAAGTCGCTGGATCCTGACCTTCCGGCGGAATTGTATTATGCCCATGCCGGTGACGCTGGCGCTGATCTGCGCACTACGGAGGAAGTCACGCTGAAGCCGTTCCAGCGGGCATTGGTGCCTACAGGAGTGGCGATCGCCCTTCCAGCGGGTTACGTGGCTCTGGTGCATCCACGGTCCGGTCTTGCCGTCAAGCAGGGTGTGACTGTGCTCAATGCGCCGGGAACCATCGACGCGGGGTACCGTGGTGAGATCAAGGTGCCGCTGATCAATCTTGATCCGGAACACACCGTGACGTTCCATCCGGGAGACCGTATCGCGCAGCTGGTCATTCAGCGTTACGTCGAAGCGAAGTTCATCGAGGCGGAAACGCTGCCTGGGTCGGATCGCGCTGAGCGTGGGTTTGGTTCCACAGGCGTGGCTTCCTGAGCTGAACGCACTGGCTTAGTCGCAGAGGAATCGGCAAACGCTGACATCTCAATGGTTTCGGGGGTATTTGGCCGTGCAACACGCGGTCGGATGCCTCGGATGCACGGTGAGGCGCGGGTAGTATAGGGAGCATTGCGAGCGAGGAGGTGGACGATGGGTGACGTTGAGCGTGAGGTTCATTCTGCCCGAATGTTAGGCTGCGAGATCAGCACGAATCCGCTTGATCCGCTTGAGCCGATCCTGAAGATGTGCGAATACCATCATCCCGATGAGGACATGAGCATTCTTGAGCGCGCTTATGAGCGTGCGGTCAAGCAGCATTCTTCGCAACGGCGCAAATCGGGCGAGCCGTACATCATCCACCCGTTGGCTGTGGCGCAGATTCTTGCCGATCTCGGCATGGGGCCGTTGGTTGTGGCCGCCGGCCTGTTGCACGACACGGTTGAGGACACCGACTATACGCTCGATGAGTGCCGCGCCGAGTTCGGCGATACCGTGACCGGTTTGGTCGATGGCGTCACCAAGCTTTCCAAGATGGAATACGGCGATTCCGCGCAAGCCGAAACCATTCGCAAGATGGTGGTCGCGATGAGCCGCGACGTGCGTGTGCTGGTCGTCAAACTCGCCGACCGTGTGCATAACGCGCGTACTTGGCGTTACGTCAAAACTCCGAGCGCGCAGAAAAAAGCGCATGAAACGCTTGACGTGTACGCGCCACTTGCCAATCGTCTCGGAATGAACGCGATCAAAACCGAATTGGAAGAGCTTAGCTTCAAAGTGCTCTATCCGAAGATCTACAACGAGATCGTGGTGCTGGTGGCCCGTCGCGCAGGCCAGCGCGACGTGTATTTGAAGCAGATTCTCGCGGAGATCAACGAAGATCTTGACGAACAGAACATTACGGCGTACGTAACGGGACGTCCGAAGGACTATTTCTCGATTTATCAGAAGATGATCGTACGTGGGCATGACTTTGCGAATATCTACGATTTGGTGGGTGTGCGCATTATCGTCGACACGATTCAGGATTGCTATGCCGCGTTGGGTGCGGTGCATGCGCGTTGGAACCCCGTTCCGGGCCGTTTCAAGGATTACATCGCCATGCCGAAGCTCAACATGTACCAGAGTTTGCATACCACGGTGGTGGGTCCTGGCGGCAAGCCTGTCGAGATTCAGATTCGCACGTGGGATATGCACCGTCGTGCCGAGTTCGGTATCGCCGCGCATTGGAAGTACAAGGAGAACGGTCAGGCTGGCCGTGCGCTGAGCTCGCCCGATAAGTCCGATCGTAAACGTGGCGAGAACCAGGAGCTGAGCGAGGCTGACAATCTCAAGTGGATTCAGCAGCTCGCCGACTGGACGAGTGAGACCCCGGATTCCAATGAATTCCTTGGCTCCCTGAAGGAAGATCTGGGCGCTGCCGAAGTCTACGTGTTCACTCCAAAAGGCAAGATCGTATCGTTGCCTGCCGAGGCGACACCGATCGATTTCGCTTACGCGGTGCATACCGAAGTCGGCCACCGTACCATGGGTGCCCGCGTGAACGGACGTCTGGTACCGCTCGACACCAAGCTTGAAAATGGCGACACCGTCGAGGTGCTTACGTCGAAGTCCGAATCGGCTGGTCCGTCTCGTGACTGGTTGAGCTTTACCAAGAGCCCGAAGGCACGCAACAAAATTCGCCAATGGTTCAGCAAGGAACGTCGTACCGAAGCGATCGAGGAAGGCCGTGACGAGCTGACACGAGCCATGCGCAAGCGTAACCTTCCGATCGCAACATTGTTGACTCCCGAAGCGTTGGTCGGTATTGCTGACGAGTTGAATCTCGCCAATGCCGAAGCCGTGTTCGTGGCGATTGGCGAAGGGCAGATTTCCACGCAGAACGTCATCTCGCATCTGGTCCGTGATGCGGGCAGCGACGAGGTGAATGAGGAGGTGGAGCAGGAGGCGTTGCCGCTCAAGCAGGTGGAACGCACCAAGAAGACCACTAGTTCGCTGGGTATTTCCGTCAAGGGCGTGGGAGACATTTGGGTCAAGCTTGCCCGATGCTGCATGCCGGTGCCTGGAGACCAGATTATTGGCTTCATCACCCGCAATCAAGGCGTATCCGTGCATCGTGTGGACTGCCAGAACATGTTGGACTTGCAGAAGCGTCAGCCAGAACGTGTGGTCGACGTGCAGTGGACCAGCACCAAGGGCGTGTTCATGGTCAAGATTCAAGTGGAGGCGCTTGATCGCCCACATCTGCTGAGTGATGTGACGCGTGTGCTTTCCGATCATGGTGTGAACATTATTTCCGGATCCATTTCCACGGGTACCGATCGTGTGGCCACCAGCCAGTTCAGCTTCGAAATGGCTGATCCGCAGCATTTGAACACTTTGCTTGCCGCAGTGCGCAAGATCGAAGGCGTGTTCGATGTATATCGAATCACCGGTGCCAAGGACTCCGCCGAACCTCGCTTACGCAAAATCTGACACGATCAGTGCGGTCGTGAGACTCATCTGAACTGCTGTAGATTCTCTCGGAGATAATGAAAAGCCCCTCACGTGAGGGGCTTTTCATTGTTTTGCCGTGAAGCTTGTTGATGCGAAACTTACTTCAGCACTTCGATGGAAGTGATGCCGACCGGCTCGAGCGGAGCATCGGAACGATCAGTTGCCACGGAGTCGAGCTTGTCGACGACGGCCTTGGACTCGTCATCCTCGACTTCACCGAAGATGGTGTGATGGCCGTTGAGCCATTCGGTTGGCACGGTGGTGATGAAGAACTGGGAGCCGTTGGTGCCGTGGATCTTGCCGTCCATGCCGCGGCGCAGGCCGGCATTCGCCATGGCCAGCAGGTACGGACGATCGAAGGTCAAGCCTGGAACGATTTCATCGTCGAAGTTGTAACCCGGACCGCCGGTGCCGGTGCCTAGCGGGCAGCCGCCCTGGATCATGAAGTCCTTGATGATGCGGTGGAAGGTCAGACCATCGTAGAACGGCTTGTGGCTCGGCTGGCCGGTGAACGGGTCGGCCCATTCCTTCTCGCCAGTGGCGAGGCCCAGAAAGTTAGCCACGGTTTCTGGGGTCTTGTCGTCGAACAGGTTGATCTTGATGTCGCCTTCAGTGGTGTGCATGATAACTGTAGTCATGGCTCCAAGTGTCTCATGGGCTTGAGACCAGGCGGTAGCCCATTGACGCGTTCGGGGCTAAGTTCGACGGTCACATGAAGTATTACTGCGAAGGCGGATTCGGGAATCCACTAGGGTTTGGATGGGGTCAAATGGGTCTCGCAGGAGCTTGGACTATGCGTCACGAGCGGTTCGGGAATTATATGCCCCTCTACCTTTATGCAGATAATCAGCGAAAACCTTCAACGACATTCTCAACAGCGCAAAACAGACATAGTCATAATCTGAGCAATCAACGGCGATGGTGAAACACGTGACCTTACACTGCATATGCAGTTCCCAATACGCCAGACGCTTACGATTATGATCACATCAACTTCGCAGAATACTCACGAAACAGATACCGCAAACAACGCATCATGCACCACCATCGGCACCATTCTCACACTAGCCATACCAACATTCGGGCAACTTATCGCCGAACCAGCATTCGTGCTCATCGACACCGCCATCGTCGGACATATGGGCGGGCGCTCGCCGGTCTGTCGGTCGGGTCAACCATTGTGCTCACTGTTGTGGGGCTATGCGTGTTCCTTGCATATAGCACCACATCGCAGGTGGGGCGTCTTTTGGGCGCTGGCAAACGAAGAGAAGGCTTGGAAGCAGGCGTTGATGGCCTGTGGTTGGCTGGAATCATTGGCGTGGTGGTGTCTGTGATGCTGTTCGTTATTGCACGCCCGTTGTGCATGGCCATGGGAGCGCAGGGGAGCGTCTTGCACAATGCGGTTGACTACGTGCGTGCCGTGGTGTTCGGTATTCCCGGCATGCTGCTGGTATATGCGGCCAATGGCATTTTTCGTGGATTGCAGAAGGTGCGCATCACGTTGGTGGCGGCTGTGGCCGGTGCCGTGTTGAATACGATTTTGGATCTGCTGTTCATTATCGGATTCGGTTGGGGAGTGTTTGGTTCCGGAGTGGCCACCCTGATTTCGCAATGGTTTATGGCGGTAGTGCTGATTGTTCCTGCTGTGTTGTGGACGCGTGCGGAAGATGCCCGTTTGAAGCCGCGTCTGTCGGGAGTGTTGAGCAGTGCTGGAGATGGCGCAGTGCTATTTGTTCGTACGCTTGCGCTGCGTGCATGCTTGGTGGCGAATGTGGTGCTGGCCACGCATATGGGTGTGCAGGTGTTGGCCGCATATCAGGTGGTGAATTCCAGTTGGAATTTCGTGCTGAACATGCTTGATGCCATTGGTATTGCCGGTCAGACGTTGGTTGCCGCGCAGATTGGCGCCCGTCATGAGCGTGAGGCAATGCGTTTGACAAGAATTGCTGGTAGATCCGGATTGTGCGGCGGAGTGGCGATCGGTATTGGTTTGATGATTGCTGGATGGTGCTCGTCTCCGCTGTTTTCTCAGTCGATTGAGATCCAGCATTTGATTACCGTCGGCATGATGGTTGTTGGCGTGACATTGCCGTTGGCTGGTTGGATGTGGGCTGTCGATGGCATTCTGATTGGTGCAGGGGATTACAGGTACCTTGCATTGACTTGCATGGCAACGGCTGCGATATATGTGCCTTGCCTTGCTGCGATTGGATGGATATGCGATGCGATGCAGGCTTCTTCTGCGCTTCGTATGGCGTTGCTGTGGCTTGCCGTGAATCTGCTATTTGTAGGATTGCGCGCAGTGTTCAATGGTTTCCGTATCAGAACTTCCACATGGTTGCATATCGAACGCTGACAGTAGTGACAGCAGTAACGGCAGCTTGAATGATGCAAGATATGCGATTCTTACGAAATAAAAATCCCACATGATTCCGGCGAACCGGATCATGCGGGATTGTTATATGCGAACGAACTTAGGAATGAATCCTAAGAACAGGCTCTGGCAATTCAGGAACGCTTGCGCTTGAACACGAACAATGCCCCTGCTGCAACAACCAGAACAGCGACCACCGCAACAACGCCGATTACGTTGGAACCGGTGTTGGCAGTGTTTGCCTTCTTGTGTGCGGCAGGCTTCGTATTCTGCTTGTCATCATCCTTCTTCGGTGCGTTCGGCGTGCTGTCCTTGATAGCCACAGTGAAACGCACGCGTGCACCCTGGTTGTAGAACACCACCACAGAACCGGTGCTGCCGGTTTCGCGACCATTGAGGAATGCGCTGCTCAACACGATGGAACCGTCATCGGTCACGGTGTAATCCGTGCCGGCGGTCAGTGACTGGTAGTCGTACTGCACGTCTTCCACGGTATTGCCATTGGGGTTGATGCCAACGGTCAGACCGTTGGCGTTGGCGCTCTTCTTATCGCTATCATACTTGTCGTAGTCGAATGCATCGCCATTCGTCAGCTCAGCATTCTTGATTTCACCATCGTTCAGCAGCCACACCTGAGTGCCATGGTACGGGTTTGCGGTGCCAATTGCCAGACCGGAATCGGTGACGGCGAACACGCGTAGACCGTGGTTGTTGTTATCTCCGAAACCGTTACGGCTGATGGTCTGGAAGTTCGTGCCATCGGAGGAGACGATCAGGTCAAAGCCACGAGTCTCATCGTTGGAGTAATGCAGGTAGCTGAGCACGCCCACGAAGTCGGTGAAGTTCTCCAGATTCTCTTCGGTAAGCCACTTGTCGAGCTCGTTGGTGATGGATTCCGGCAGATACTGCTTGTTCTTGTTATACAGGTCGAGCAGGCGCTGCAGGGATGCGAGGAACTGGTAACGATCGTCGAGCGTGTAGGTTTCGGCAGACTGTGGAGCGACGCCGTCAGGGGAGACCACGTCGGTCTGCTTGGAGTTGAGATCAGCGCCCATGTCCTCCAGCAGCTGCTGCATGGTAGCCACGTCAGCGGCCACTTCGTCGGTCTTACCGGCTTCTTCAACTGCCTGTGCAGCTTGATCGCTTTCGGACGTTTCGTCACCCTCGCTCAGCGGCATGATGTCGTCATCGTCGCCCGGCTTGGAGGCTTCCTGAGAGTCAGACTCGGAAGGCTTGGTGGCTTCCTGAGAGTCCGTGTCTGTAGTGCCGGAAGTGCCGTTCTGGTCATTCTTCTTCAGAGAGTCGAAGAAGATCTTGATATATTCGATCTGCTTCTTCCACTCTTCCGGAGTTCGCTTCAGAATGTCGCCGTTAGCGAACTGGGTTGCCGGGTATGCAAGATCACTGATGTCGAAGGTGCCGACGTACAGCTTGCCGTTGTAGGACTGCATACGCCACACATACTGGTTCAGGTGACGGCTCTGCTCGTCGCTGTCGCCCAAGCCGGACAGCATGGTATTGCCATCGATGGTGCCTTTGGAATCGCCGAAGTACTTGTTGTTGGCTTCGCCGGCGAGCATTTCGAAGTTTTCGTTGCCGTCTTCGTCAACGTCCATACGCCACAGGTTGACCGGGCTCTCCAGATCCTTGTACAGGTCGGAGAAATCCATTTGCATGGCCTTCTCCAAAGCGTTCATCGGATCGTTGTAGCCGCCGATGTACAGGTGGCCCTTGTATACCACCATGTTGGCTGCGCCGGAACGACTCGCTCCGAAGCCCCACTCGTACTTGGCGCCGTCTGCCGGATCGCCGACCAGCGGCTTGAAGGTCCACTTGCCGGTTTCCTTATCTTGCGTGCCGCGCACGAGTGCGAAGGATTGCTTGTTGTTCTTCGCGGTTCCAGTCACCATAGTGACATAGAGATTGCCCTTGAAGCCGACCATATCCCACACGCAGCCACCGAACACTCCATCAGTTACAGCGCATGCCGGATAGTTGTACAGGCCCTCGGTCTGGGTAGCGATAGTGGCGAAAGAATCCTGGCCTGCTGACGGGTTGGAGGAAGCCACGATAGTGGCACCGTTATCGGTGATCATGCTGGCGATAAGCTGATTGTTGACCACGGTCAAACCACGGATACCAGCAGTGTAGCCCTTCTTCAGACCAGTGGTCATGGCAGCGGAACGATACACGATTTCAGTGGCATCACCACTGTTCGGATCAACTTCCAGCAGGTACGGCTGACCCTTTGCGGCGGCAGCAAAGTACAGCTTGTCATGGAATTCAACGGCTGCACGATAGCCGTTGACCGCATGCTCTCCGCCAATCGCATTGACGATGATCTTCACTTCACCGGTCTTGACGTTGATCTTGAGCAGCAAGCTGTGGTTCTCGCCATTGTCGAGGAACAGCTCGCCGTTGAACGCAACATCCAAAGCGGCCTTGATGCTGGCATACTTGGTGCCCATGGTGTTAGCCATGTATTTCAGCGTGGAACCCATTGCGGAATAGCAGGTGCCCACGTACATCCAATCGCCATAACCGACCGAAGACCACGAATAGTTCTGACCACGCTCAGCCTCACCCTGCGTGAGGTCATCAGTGGATTCGCCGTTCAAGACGTTCACGATGCCGTCGTTTTCACCCAAACCTGCATTGGGGTGCGAAATCTTGGTAGCGGTATAGCCGGCACCAAGTGCGGCGGTATTCGAGGGCTCATCAGCATTGGCGCTGCCCGCTACCGGCAGCAACATGGCGCAAGTCGCAAGCGTTGCGATTGCAGCATTAATTACTTTATGGTGGTTGACCATACTTCTCCTAACCTCATATGCCCCTATACTTCGAAAGATATTCCTCCATGTGGCATACCCATCATAAAAATACCAAGAAGAAACGACTGAGGATACCACTGCGGAAATTGTCTGAAGCAAGTTAGATCACGTAACGTAGCGTTGTTACCGCAAAGAAAGTCGTACATGTTGACTCAGGATTTGGAAACACGTGAAGCGAATTGCTTCTGCGCAAACAAGCCGATTGGCAAAGCGGCGGCAGTTACCACAACGATTAGTGTAATGAAAGTGCCCGTGGTAAGCACATTCGTCCCTTCCAAATCCAGCATGACAAGAGCGCTGCGGATCCAACCGACCAATATCCATTGAGCCATATAAAACAGCATGATTGCTTGAGAACCACACAAAATGATGTGTTTAATTCTTGCGGAACGGATGCGTTTATATACGAAATGGAAGATGCCATACCAAATCCAGGCAATAGCTGCGTCAAGTACCACATTGGCGAAATCAGTGATGTAATCATTCACTGGCGAAGCAGCAATCAGCAACGGGTTCAAGCCGTACTTACGCATATTTACGGATATCGCAACCAAAACGATCGCGCATACCGCAATGACATGTTTCCAAAACAAATCCTTATCAGGAATATCCCGAAGAGCTGACGCCAACGCGTAGCCGATAGCAGGGAAAATCATCCAACTTAGCAGCGGGAAACAGCTGTAATCGTCAGCGTAGAAGAAATTTCCCAATGTGGCCGAAACGAACTGTGAAGATAAATGCAACTGAGGAATCAAATCATTGACGGTCAGCATGCACAACGAAATCAGCAGAGTCGCCAACGGAGAAATCTGAAAGTACTTGATAATTGCGAAAAACAGGAACGTGAAACCGGCAAATCCCAGAATATCTGACGCCAGCATGTCATATCCAAGCACATCGAACGCATCAGCGTGACCAGCCAACGCAATGGCTATATCGGGGAGCACGTCACGTGTGATATTCAGCAGAAGAAAAGCAACCAACGTGGTACAACCGCGTTTGGCAAGCTTGCGTGGACCGGCGTCAGAGAATACGAGATTCGAGCCCAAGCTGATCATGAACACGGAAGGACCGAGAATGCACAGATATAGAAACACCTGACCCCACTGGCTGATTTCATTCTGGGAAAATCACCTTTAAACTCTTCGTAAAGATGTACCGCAGGAAGTCCTAAAAGGGGATGGAACGTGCAAGGTCGAAGCTGCCAGAGCGTTGTCATGTCTGCTCTCTCATGATTACGTTATACTCCCTCCAATGCCCGAAAAGCTCCCCCTAGTACCCGTCAATGCCCGAAAAGAGGGAAACGTGCAATTAGTGAAGCGGGCTTCCGCCGGCGACGATGCCGGAGAAAAAAGTGAACCGCACCCCGATTGTTGGACTGAAGAAATTCAGATTCGATGATCGGAGGTGCGGTTCTTTCGTATGCGTGAGAATCGAAGGAGACGCTACGACGACGGGTTCCGGCGCGAGGCGCTGGAACTCATCAAGGCCGGAGCCGGCAAGGACACACTCGCCAGACGGCTTGCCATGCCCCGGCAGACCGCGGAAAAATGGATCATACTATACAAATCCGGCGGTGAGGAGGCGGTCATGGGGGAAACGGCGGCAGACGCTACGACTGGGAGACGAAGGTCGCCGCGGCACGCGACCACGTCGAGAACGGCATGACCAAGACGGAGGTCATGGCCAGGCACGGGATCGCGAGCGTCGCGCCCCTGGAACGCTGGTGCCGCGAATACCGGGCCGGAGGACCGGAGGCGCTCAGGCCGAGGCCCAAGGGCAGGCCGAAGGGCGCGAAATCCAAGCCGAGACCCAAACCGACGCGCGAGCAGGAGCTCGCCGAACAGGTCGCCTACCTGAAGGCGAAGGTCGCGTACCTGGAAAAACTCCGGGCCCTGCGGGCGCAGAAGTCACGAGACGCGAGAGAAGCGCCGTCGTCCGACTGCTCGCGGGGCGGACACAGCGGTGGCATGCGGCTTGCAGATTTGGTTGTGGCCTGTGCTGTTTATTGATGTGTTTTCGTGGAGGTTTTACGATGATTGCTTACAAGGGTGATATTCTCTACACTCCCACGCCAGACTGTTTTGAGGTTTTCGAAGATGGCTATGTGTTGGTCGAAAACGGCAAGGTGGTGCAGGTTTCCGGCTCGTTGCCGAGTGAATATGCGGATGTTGAAGTGATTGATCGTTCGGGGCGTCTGATTATTCCTGGTTTCAATGATCTGCATATTCATGCACCGCAGTATCCGCTTGCTGGTTTGGGATTCGATTACGAGTTGCTTCCTTGGCTTGAAAATTACACGTTCAAAACCGAAGCTAAGTATGCGGATTTGGATGTGGCTGATCATTGGTATCGTCTGTTCGTCACCAAGCTGTGGCAGGTTGGTACGTTGCGTTTCAGCGCGTTTGCCACGTTGCATAATGAGTCGACGTTGCGATTGATGCAGCTGTGTCAGGAGTCAGGATTGCGTCCGGTGGTTGGCAAGGTGAATATGGATAGGAATTCGCCTGCTGATTTGGTGGAAAGCACGGAAGAAAGTCTTCGTGGCACGCAGGATCTTATTGAACGGTCGAAGACGCTTACGCCAGATATCGGATTCATTGTCACACCTCGTTTTGTGCCCTCGACCACGCCTGAGCTTATGACGGGACTGGGTGAATTGGTGGAGCGGTACCAGTTGCCGGTGCAGTCGCATTTGGATGAAAACCGCAGCGAGGTTGAGTGGGTTCGCCAGCTGCACCCTGATATTCCTTCGTATGCGGAAGTGTATGAGCATTATGGTCTTATGCCTGAGAATCGCACTATTATGGCGCATTGCATTTGGCTTTCCGAGCGTGAGAAAGCGCTTTTGAAGGATCGTGGAGTTTGGTTGGCTCACTGCGCGCAATCCAATCTTGATCTGACCAGCGGCATTATGCCGGCGCGAAGGAACCTTGAGTATGGGTTGAAGCTTTCCATTGCAAGCGATGTTGCAGGCGGTCATGAACCGAGTATGAACCGCAATATCGTGATGGCTATCGAAGCGTCCAAAGCGAAAACGTTCGAAGCGGGTTATGAAGGTGACAGGCCGTTGACGTTGCCGGAGGCTTTCCATATGGCAACGAAGGCGGGCGGATCGTTCTTTGGCAAAGTGGGTTCGTTCGAACCGGGCTATGAGTTCGACGCGCTTGTAGTGCGTGAGGGCGAAAGCCTGCTTGACCTATCGGTGGAGGAACGTTTGGAGCGATTCATCTATATGGGTGACGATCGTGACATCGAAGAGCGCTACGTCGCCGGCCGCCTCATCAATTGTCCGTTTCAGCACTGATATTGAGGGTGTGTAGGCATTCCGCCACGAGTTCCTCGCGTGGGGTTTCCCAGTTGTTGAGTGCCCACCATTTTGCGAGTTGAACGAGTGCGCCGGTGAACAGCTGTGCCATGACTTCGGGTTTTCCGGGCAAGCTAACGCCGCGTTTTTCGTCTTCTTGGAATTCTTGGCAGACTTGCGTTGCGATTTGTTCGGAAAGCGGTTCCAAGAGTAGGGATGCGGCACTGCTGCGAATCACGCTGTCGACCATGGTTTTGTTCTGTTCGAGGAAATGCAGTGTCTGATCGACGAGGCTCACATAGTAGTTGCGTGAACTTCCGGGAACGTCGCGATATGGGTTTCCCGTGCGGAACTGTTGCTGTTTGTGCTGCACAATGGAGAGGAAAAGCTCTTCTTTGTTGGCGAAATGCTTGTAGAACGTGGCCGGTCGAACCATGGCCCGTTCGCAAAGCGTCCGCACGGTGATGGTGTCGAACGATTGCTCGCATAGCATGTTCATAAGTGCATCGGTGAGCAATTTGTAGGTGCGTTGCACGCGCAGATCGTTTGCATGTTCCATATTCCTCTCCTTTTTTGGAGATAGTCGGCGGCGTGGCGTCAATTATCGTATCGGACGCAGCGAAGTATGCCATTACGTCCGGTGCTTTAAATGACATGGATCTTTACGTTGGAGGCAAATTCCAGACGGTCACTGCATTGCGTATCGTCAAAGACGGTGAGGAAACCGTTCAGCCAGTCGGACAGCAAGATATGGTCTACTTCACCAACGGATCCATGACCTAGAACTCCATTCGCGGCAGTATGACCGAAGCACCCGTCATGAACTGCAGCACTACCGAATGCGCCAGCTTCACGCTATGGGAGAAGCTGGCGGCAAAGAGCGAGGATTTCGGGCATCCGGAGAAATTCGTGTGCGACCCGGTGAAAACCAATTGGGTGAGCGCCACCATCACTATTCGCGACTATCCGGAGCTTTTCCGTTATATCGAAGAGAAAACCGGTAATCCGACTGGCAAAGCAGGCGTGACCACATTCGTCAAATCATCATGGTTCATGAGATTCAACGCGGCGCTGCAGCCGGTCGATCCGGATCAGTTGGACGACGGCAGGTGCTGTGGGTGTACGGTCTGCACTCCAATGATCCGGGCGAATATGTGAAGAAGCCGATGAACCAATGCTCGGGTGAGGAGATTCTCAAGGAGATGCTCTATTGGTTCGGTGCCGGGCAAAGATTGGATCGAACGTTCCGACCTGCCTCAGATCAAGCCGTTCGAACTGCCTAAGATGATGGACCGCATGCTGAATGCCATCAACTGTTATCCGTGAATTTCTTTTTATGATTGACGATAATGCGGATTCGTCGTATTTGAGACGCATACTTTGATACGCTTTTGATACGTTTGCCGTTCTATAGATGAATCTGGATACTGCAAAACTGATATATGGAAGGCATGATGCGTGGGCGTTCTTTGGCTTTCGCGTTGACGGGCGCCGTGTTATTGCCACTTGCTGGGTGCGGCATTCCGCAACGGGAAGTGGATAGCAACATTACCACCACTGTGCCATCGGCGGTTCGGAACGAGTCTGGCGAAGAAACGCAAGATGATTCCGCACTGCTAGCTGGAGCTGTTTCTCCGGAATCTGTGCAATCTGACGTTGAAGTCAAAGGATTCGTGAAGCGTTCAAAAACTTTTGGCACGATCGAATATGGATTCGATTGTGCCTTTTCGTGGTCTGTGCACATTCTCAAAGCCGTTTATTTTGATTGATGTGAGTGTTCGCAAGACGTAGCTCTTACTTAAGGGGGTTAATGGGCATCTTTTGTTAATGTGTAGGAATAGTTAAAGTTTTCTCATGCTTATGTAATAATTTTCTGTGGGAACACTATATGAAAGAGGAATTTATCATGAAACCATCAAGTCGTTTCCCCGGCGCAATAGGAGGTAAAACTCCAGCTAAAAACACGCATAGCTTTGGCAAGAAGATCACGGCGGTAATCGCCGCTTCTGCAATCGCGCTGTGCGGCACGGCCACGACGGCGTTCGCAGACGATACTGCGAACGATCTCAGCAAGAAGATCGTCAATACGTACACTTCTCAGAACGGCAACGGCATGACGTTCGAGAAGGTCAGCCATCCGTCCAATGGACTGCAGACGGCTGACGGCGTGGTCGACTACATCGGCAATGGCGCCATCACCGAAGAAGACCAGGGCCAGGGCGACCGCGGCCAGTCCTACAGCTACGCTGCCGCCTCGTACGGCGATTGGGTGTATGTGGGCACCATGTACGGCGGTCTTGGCGTGCAGAACATCCTTTCGCGTGGTTTCGCATCCAACATGGGCATGACCACCGATGAGGCCACCGCTCTGATTCAGACCATGTACTCCGGCCACATGTACTTGGGCGAGCCGGACGGCAAGAGCGCCGGCGGCATGCTGTTCAAGTTCAACGTGAAGACCGGCGAAAGCAAGATCCTCATGTCTCAAAGCGCAGGCATTGAGGGTGGCACTGGCATTATCCCGACCTTCCGCAGCGCGTTCCGCATGGGCGACAAGCTGTATTTCGAAGGCATGGTCATGGATACCAACAACAAGGATCTCACCCAGACTGAAATCCAGACCGCCATCGCCTACCAGAACGGCTTCCCGTGCATTTATGAGATCGATCCGACCAACGGCGACAAGCTCACCCCTGTGTACGAAAGCATGGAGAATGCGGATCAGTGGCGTGAACTGGTCAAGCAGAACGTCTTCACCTCCACCCGTGCCATCGGCTCGTTCGGTGACGACACGCTGATCGCCGGCGACCTTAAGCCGACTTCCGATGGCAAGGGAGCCGCCTACTTGGTGGCTTCCAAGACCCCGTCCATCAAGGGCTCCTACAAGGTCATCGCAGACATGGCGGACTTCGATAACCTGCCTGCCATTCACCGTTCCGACGTCAACGGCGGTGGCGGTATCTACCAGGTGCAGGAGTTCAACGGCAAGCTGTACGTGGTGATCTGCACCGGCAGCACGGATACGAGGAGCGACGAAACCGGCACCATGCGTTCCTACGCCATCTACGTGGGCGAGAACAATGGTGATCCGACCAACAAGGCCGACTGGACGTGGCGTCCGCTGGCTGGCGACAAGTCCAATGGCGCCAAGTACACCTACGGTCTTGACGCAAGCCGCGTGAGCGCCGGCGCCTGCACGCTGCAGGTTTACGGCGACTACCTGTACATTGGCGACTACAATGACGTCTCCAGCGCACTGCAGGGCTTCGTGACCAACTCCGAATTCGTGACCCAGGCCACCAACCTCGAACAGTCCATCAACCTGTACCGCATGGACAAGAACGAGAACATCACGATGGTCGTTGGCGACGAAAACGAGACCTTCGGCAAGAGCCTGACCGGGCTGGGCAGTGGTTACGGCAACCACATGAACCAGTACACCTGGCAGACCATCACCCACGAAGGCAAGATGTATCTGTCTACCATGAACACCACCACGCTGCTCGAGCCGGTGGCCCAGTTCACCAACGGCGACATTCTGCACATGAGCGATAAGGAATGGAACGACACCATCCACTATCTGCGTACGTTCCTCGAACTGGTGATGAACCGCAACAACTCCAGTGACGCCAACGCCGTCGCATTGAACGATGACGAAGCTGATGCAGAAGCACAGTCCGAAGCACCGTCTTCCGACGATCCTGAAGCACTGGTCGACTGGGCAGTGAAGCAGGCCAATCAGCGCGCCGCAGCCTCCCATCCGTCCCTGACCGACGTTGAAGGTTCCACCGCTGATTCGTTCACCCTGACCAAGGATCAGAAGAACGATCTGGTTGCTGGCATCAAGGATGGCAGCATCGTGCCGGGAAGCCTGACCGACGTCAACACCGCAGCCACCCTGCTGGACGTCAACAACGGACTCGACATGCTTGGCGACGAGCTGGGCAGCAAGGCATCCGAAGACTTCTCCGACACCTATGGCGAGATCGTGGACGAGTTCATGGCCGTCGTGCCGAACGCACCGCAGATTCCGGACAGCATGAAGAAGCTGTACGACACCCTTGTGAAGCTGACCTCCAAGGAAAACATGAAGGCATACTTCAAGGCGCTGCCGTACCTGTCCCAGTCCAAGCGTGGTTTCAACCTGTTCGAAATCGTCGACAACGGTGAAAACGGTGTTTCCGTGAGCACCGTGACCGATGAAGGCTTCGGCGACCCGTTCAACCATGGTCTGCGCATCTTCTGCAACACCGACAATTACATGATGATCGGTACCGCCAACCCGTTCTACGGCACCCAGCTGTGGCGTGTGGCCAACACGGTGTATTCCGTGAATGTCAAGGCCGGCAAGGGTGGCAAGGCTTCTGCGGATTACACGGAGAACGTTGCTCCGGGCACGAAAGTCACCCTGACCGCCACCGCCGATAAGGGCTATGCCTTCGACGGTTGGACCGTGACCAGCGGCAATGTGGAAATCGCTGAAGACGGCACCTTTACCATGCCAAGTAGCGCAGTGTACGTGAAGGCCAACTTCAAGACCGTGCCGTCCGATCCGAAGAAGGAAGATTCGAAGAAGACGGAAACTGTCGCTAAGAAGAAGAACGGCAAGATCGCTTCCACCGGTTCTTCGGTCATGGGCTTCGTAGTCGCAGGCGTTGCAGCACTCATTGTGGGCGCTGGTGCGCTGATGCTGAAGAAGAAGCGCGCCTGACACTAGAAGCGCGCCTCAGGCGTAATGGCTAGAGCCAACAAGTAAGGGCTTCGGTTAGTTCAAAAGATATTTCTGAACTAACCGAAGCCCTTACCGTATATCAGTGAGTATTACATTGTGGTGTTGAATGGAACCCTGAACTTGTCGAACTAACGATCGAACGTATCTGTCACAAATCCCTTAACGGTATTCCAATACGTTTCCGGATCAACAGCGGAACTCGCCAAATGATCGGCACCGGGAACCAGCAGCTTACGCTTATCCGCACTGGCACAAGCATCATAATTTATGTCCAAATACTTGGCATTGACCATATTGTCGTCGCCACCGTGAATGAACAGCATGGGAATCGTTGTGTGGGAAAGCGACTCCACACACGAAGCATCCGAGAAACTGTATCCGGCGTGCGCCTTGCATACCAAGCTTGCCGCATCCACACATGCTGCGGCAAAGAACTTAGGCATGTGGAACATACTCCGAGCAGTGTCCATGAACTCGTAACGTGCCGAAGTGAAACCGCTTTCCGCAATGGCCGACACAACATTGCCAGGCAGTTCAGCATCGCCCGTGGCCATCATCACAGCGGACGCTCCCATGGAACCGCCGTACAGCAGAATACGCGCCTGATCGTCGATACTGTTGATATAGCTAATCCAGTCCAACAGATCATAGTGTTCGAGCCAACCCATACCAACATAACGACCTTCACTCAGCTCATGCCCGCGTTGCGCGGGAATGAACACGGTGAATCCCATCTGCGCGAAACGACGACCCCATTTCGCCGACTCCAACGGCTTGCTGGTATAGCCGTGCACGCAGATCGCATAACAATGCTCACGCGGTGCGGAAGAATCCGGGTCAAACCACCATCCATGAAGATTCAAACCATCCCTACTGGTGATTTCCACCGGTTGCTTGGCCTCGTCGAACCATGCGCATGCTTCTCCGGCCTCTCCAATGGCCATTTGCTCGTCACGATCCGGAGCAATGATCGCCTGATGAAACATGGAATGCTTCCACTGCGTATCAATGGCAAAACGGAATAAAACATTTGCGGCGATGGCGGTCACTCCGGCAGCAGCCGCTACCATTGTTCCTACGGTTATGGCTGCGGTGGCGGCGTGCGGACGCGATATACCAATCATATCTTCCTCGATCCCCGATATTGTCGATTTCTCTATTTTAAAAACAATGCTGTGGGAAACCCGTAACGTTACACGCATCCAGTATTTGCGGCGAAAAGAAATACGGTCAACAGTACATCGTCAGATGATGTCGAAATGCTTAAGAGCATTCCAAATGCCATTATGATCGACATCATCGGTAATGTAATCGGCCACCGCCTTCGGCTCTTCGGTTGCGTTGCCCATTGCCACACCGATACCGGTGAAACGCAGCATATCCACATCATTGCCTCCATCGCCGAATGAAATCGTCTGCTCCTTCGACCAGCCATAATGGTCGAGAAAACGTTGGATGCCACGATCCTTGCCGCCGTCAGCGGGAATCAGATCAACGAAATCCGGATGCCAGCGCACACCGCGCGTATTTGGCAGCAGCGACAGCAATTCAGCTTCCTGATCACGACTGATATATGGGCTCATCTGGAACGTCTCATGTTTCGCCGTGCGCACTCGTGGATCGTCAAAGAATACGTCCGGCGCGGTCTTACCCAGGCTTGCCCACGTGCGGCGCATCTGATCGTTGCTGTGGTTGAAATACACGTAATCCTCTTCGCCGATGCAGGCGACGATATCCTCATGCTCATCCAGCCAACGCACGATCGTGGCCACATCGGTTGCGTCAAGCGTCTGCTTTTCCAAAAATCCGCTGCCGTCAACGCAGTATTGTCCGTTGAACCCGACAATGCCATCGAAATCGACGGGAATAGTATCCAACACGACATTCATTTGAGCGGGAGGGCGACCGGTGCATATGAAAATCTTGACGCCATTGGATTGCAGCGCGTGCAGCGCGTCAATGGTGGATTGTGGCACGACGTGCGTGGTGAAGCTCGTCAACGTTCCGTCAATGTCGAAAAACGCCGCTTTGATGTCGATTGCGGTCATGGAAAACACCTTCCAAATATGTGATTTCGTAATTGCTCGCTTGTTTCAGTGTAGGGAGCGGACATGATCGCCGACACACCCGTTCATGTCACCATCGTGCATGATTCCGTGCATTTCGGAGGATTGATGAAAATGCTGGAATCATTGCGATTGAACACCCGCTATAACGAATTCCGATAAGGCAGTTCTTAGGTTTCGGCGTATTGCAACGGAAGCATCGCGTATGGTTGGACACGACACGATGGCATGCAGCTCATCGAAGACACGTTGGAAACCATGCAAAGCAATGAGGAAGAAGAGAGGATTCATCATGGCAGAAGCAAATCAGCAGCCGGCAGGATTGCCGGAAGAACCGGTCCGAGTCAATCACACGGTACGTAACATCATCATCGCCGTCGTGGTGGTCGCATTGGTCGCGGTCGGAGCGTTCTTTGGAGTTCGTGCGTTCAACGGATCCGACAAGACTGCGGAGAAGGGAACCGAGGCCAACCCGGTGAAGATCGGCGTGGTGGGCGCCACCGATCCGCAGTGGGTGGAATTCAAGAAGCAGGCCGAAAAGCAGAACCTGTACGTCGATATCGTTGATTTCCAGGATTACACTTCCGAGAATCCGGCCGTCGACTCCGGTGAGCTTGACCTCAACGAGTTCCAGCACCTGCTGTACCTGGCCAACTACAATGTGCAGAACAACAAGGAGCTGCAGCCGATCGGCGGTGTGGCAATCTACCCGCTCGGTGTGTATTCCACCAAGTACAAGAGCATCGACGAGATTCCTGAGGGCAGCACCATTCCGATTCCGAACGACGAGACCAATCAGGCCCGTGCCATCGGCGTGCTCAAGGCTGCAGGTCTGGTGACGATGAAGGGCGATTGGACGCCGTTCTCTACTCCGCAGGACATCGACGAATCCAAATCCAAGGTCAAGGTCACCCCGCTGAAGGCGGAGCAGGTCGCCAACTCCCTGAAGGACCCGCAGGTCGCGGCAGGCGTCATCAACAACGATTATGTCGCCGACGCTGGTTTGAAGGCCACCGACGCCATCTATCAGGATGACGCTGAATCCGAAGAAGCCCGTCCGTACATCAACATCTTTGCCACTCGCAAGGCTGACGTGAACAACGAGATCTACAAGAAGGTCGTTGAGATCTTCCAGACCTCGAGCGTGCTTGACAAGCTGCAGGAGAATTCCGGCGGCACTGCGGTTCTGGCTGACAAGTTCAGCGCATCCGAACTTCAGGATTACCTGAAGACGATCGAACAGGAAGCCAAGGACGCCGAGTAAGTCCTTTTCGGAAAGCTCCCTCCAAGGAGGGGGCTTTCCTGTATGTGCGACCAACGTCAGGCGTGGTTGTATGGTCAAGGGTTGAAAAACCATTAATGAAAGCGGCAGTATGACAGAACACACACCGATCATCACATTCGACCATGTGGTCAAGGAGTTCCGGCAGCGTGGCAGCGGCACTGACGGCGGCAAACGCGGCACGACCGTTGCTCGCGCCGTCGACGATGTGAGCCTCACCATCAATGAAGGTGACATTTTCGGCATCATCGGTTATTCCGGAGCGGGCAAATCCACACTGGTACGTCTGATTAATGCGTTGGAGAAGCCGACATCGGGTACGGTCACGGTACTTGGTACTGAAGTGTCGTCATTGAGTGAATCCAAGCTTCGTCCGATCCGTCAGAAAATCGGTATGATCTTCCAGCAGTTCAACCTGTTCTCCACCAAAACAGTGGCGCAGAACATCGCCTATCCGTTGCAGCTCGACCATTGGCGCAAGGATTACCAAGACAAGCGCGTGGCACAGCTGCTCGACTTCGTGGGATTGCGCGACCATGCGAACAAATATCCGTCGCAGCTTTCCGGCGGACAGAAGCAGCGCGTCGGCATCGCGAGGGCGTTGGCCACAAATCCTAAGATCCTGCTCGCCGACGAAGCGACCAGTGCGTTGGATCCGGAAACCACTACGGAAGTATTGTCGCTGCTCAAGCGAGTCAATGAGGAAATGGGCATCACCATCGTGCTCATCACCCACCAGATGAACGTCGTGCAGCAGATCGCTAATCGCGTGGCGGTGATGAGCGCCGGCAAAGTCGTGGAATCCGGTAGCGTCTACGACGTATTCGCGGCCCCGCAACAGCCGGTGACCAAACGATTCATCTCCACCGCCATCAGTGGTATTCCTGAAGAGTCGCGCATCAACACCATGCATGAGGAAAATCTCGGCCACATCGTCACAGTGCTTATTCGACAGCATGACGTCGAAGAGCGCGAAGACGGTACCGTCATCGCGGCATCCGGGCAGAACATCTCACAACTTATCGCCAAACACGGCGTACGAAGCAGCCTCCTGTACGGCGGTATCGACACTGTCAACGGCGTGGCCATCGGAGCGATCACCTACGAATTCGGCGGAGACAATGTCGAATCGTTCCTGAACGAACTGGCGCAAAACAGCGATATCGTCGATTTCGGTACCGCGGCACAGCCGACACCATATGAACAGGCCCTTATCAAGGCCGGACAGGAGCAGGCATGACACAGATTGAAGGCGTAACGCTTGCAAGCCGTAGCGACTGGACGGTACTACGACCGTTCCTGTTTGAATCCATCGGGCAAACCTTGGAAATGGTGCTCGTCACCATGATCGTGGGCGGTATTCTCGGACTGGTCCTCGGCGTGGTACTCTACGGAACGCGTCCTGGCAACCTATTCGAAAACGCGGTCGTTTACCGCATCCTCGACGTGATCGTGAACATCATCCGACCAATACCGTTCATCATCTTCCTCGCAGCCATGCAGCCGCTGACCATCAAAGTCATCGGCACCTCCATCGGTACGGCCGCCGCGATCTTTCCAATGATCATCATGTGCACCATGGCCACATCCAGGCTTGTCGAACAGAATCTGGTTCCCGTCGACTCCGGTGTGATCGAAGCGGCACGAGCCATGGGAGCCTCGAAACTCACCATCGTGCGAACCGTGCTTATTCCGGAGGCGCTCGCGCCGCTGATTCTCGCCTACGCGTTCCTGTTCATCGGCGTGCTCGACATGTCGGCCATGGCCGGATACATCGGCGGCGGCGGTCTTGGTAATTTCGCCATCGCCTACGGATACCAGAAATTCGACCAGACTGTGACTTGGACGGCGGTAATCATTATGATTGTACTTGTTCAGGTGGTGCAGGGCGTCGCCAATGCCATCGCGAAGCACCTGCTGAAACGCTGACAGCAACGGTGAAAGCCGCTTAATCTTAATGGAGAGAAGCAACCAAGGGGGATTCACGCAAGATGACTGAACATGTCGAAATCACGCCGGAACTCATCGAAATCCGCCATTACCTGCACGCCCATCCGGAGCGCAGCTTCAAGGAATTCAAAACAAGCGCCTACATTGAGCAACTGCTCAGAGCGCACGACATCGAAATCCTGAACAATCCGCTCGAATCGGGTGTGGTCGGGCTGATTCGCGGAGAACAACCCGGACCGCGCATCGCATTGCGCGCCGACATCGACGGTCTTCCCATTCAGGAAGACACGGGATTGCCATTCTCCTCGGTCAACGATGGAGTCATGCACGGCTGCGGCCATGACCTGCACATGTCATATCTGCTGGGAGCGGCATTCTGGCTTGCCAAACACCGCAAACAAATCAAGGGATCCATCAAACTGCTGTTCCAGCCGTCCGAAGAAACAGGCACCGGCGCACGCGCCATGATCGACGCGGGACTGCTGGCCGACGTCTCCGCCATCATCGGCGCGCACAACAACCCCAACTATGCGCCCGGGCAGATTGCCATCGGCCCTGACCCCATGATGGCCGGATGCGTGAAATTCCATGTCACGCTCCACGCTACGGGCACGCATGCCGGCTACCCGCACAAGGGCACCGGTCCTATCGAAGCGCTCGCCACGATGATTCTCGCGTTGCAGACCATCGTGAGCCGTAATGTGTCGCCATTCCATCCATTGGTGCTTTCCATCACCGAACTGCATGGCGGTCATGTATGGAATGTGGTGCCGGCCAAGGCAAGTTTCCAAGGTACCGTGCGTTACTTCCACAAGTCAGACGGCATCATGGTCGGTGAACGCTTCAAGGAACAGGTCAACGCCATCGCAGCTGGCTACGGGATCACCGCCGACATCGACTGGGACGATTTCCAGGATCCGCTGGTCTCCGACGAGGGACTGTCGAAGATCGTGGCCGATGATGTGCGGGAATATGCGCAACTTGAGCCGATCCACCCGTCGATGGCGGGGGAGGACTTCTGCGAATACACCAAAGTCACATTGCCCGTGTTCGCCTTTATCGGATCCAATGGTGAGGAAGGATGTCCTGATTGGCATAGCCCGAATTTTGTGGGATTGGACGAATCATTGCAGGCAGGCGTGGAATTCTATGCCAACGCAGCGTTTACCGTGTTGAACGAACTTGCGTAGGCTGGTCGATCTTCGGCCCAATTCTCCTGTGATCGAAGATAGCTGAAGATATATGCGATATGCACGATGATCATTCGGCACGCATGTGGTTTTTCTCGCCATATGCGTGCCGTTTGCATATCTGATACGCAAATCGCAATACACTAGTCAACTATGACAGACATTCGTTTCGCCCTCGCCCAAATCGACACTTGCGTGGGAGATCTCGACTCCAACGCAGACAAAGTCATGCGCTATGCGCATCTCGCTTCCAGCAACAGCGCACAAGTCGTGGTCTTTCCTGAAATGACGCTTACCGGATATCCGATTGAAGACCTCGCATTGCGGGCCACTTTCCGTAAATCCGCGTGGAACAAAGCCAACTGGCTTGCCGCCGAACTGGCTGCCGATGGGCTTGGCGACCTGTTTGTGGTGGTCGGCACGGTCGGCACTGATCGCGAGACATCCAAGCCGCGCAACCGACTCGTCGTATTGCATGACGGCGTGGTTTGGGCCGGCTACGACAAGCACTTTCTGCCCAACTACGGTGTGTTCGACGAATTCCGCATTTTCAGCCCCGGCAACAAATCCATGGTGCTCGACGTGAACGGTGCACGCATCGGCGTGGCCATTTGCGAAGACATCTGGCAGGATGGCGGTCCAGTGGAGGAACTCGCCAAGCAGAACATCGATCTGCTGCTCACCATGAACGGTTCGCCATATGAGGAAGGCAAAACCGACACCCGCATCGACCTTGCGGTACGCCGTGCGGCCGAAGTGAACGCGCCGATGATCTATCTCAACCAGGTGGGAGGCCAAGACGATCTGGTGTTTGACGGTGGCAGCTTCGTGGTCGATGCCGATGGCACGCTGCTGGAACGTTCGCCGATGTTCATGGAGGATCTGAGCTTCTTCGACCTCGACACCACTGCCGAACGCCAGAAAGCTGGATCTATCGCAGCCAAGCCCGATCCGGACGAAGAGGTGTACACCGCCTGCGTGCTTGGCTTGAAGGATTATATGGCCAAGAACCATTTCAAGGGCGTGTGCCTTGGCCTTTCCGGCGGCATCGACTCCGCATTGGTGGCGGCCATGGCCGCGGACGCCGTGGGAGGAGCTAACGTGTATGGCATTTCCATGCCGAGCATGTACTCGTCTGACGGTTCGAAGGATGATGCCGCCGATCTGGCGAAGAATATTGGAGCGCACTACGACATTCAGCCCATCGAACCGCTGTTCGTCTCCTTCCAGAAGCAGCTCGATCTTGAAGGTGTGGCCGCTGAGAACCTGCAGGCGCGTATTCGCGGCGTGATTGTCATGGCATATTCGAATTCCAAGGGGCTTCTGGCTGTCGCCACGGGCAACAAGTCGGAGCTCGCCTGCGGTTATTCCACGATTTACGGCGATGCGGTCGGCGGATACGCTCCGATCAAGGATCTGCTCAAGACCCGTGTGTGGGAGATCTCCCGCTGGCGCAACAAGGCTGCCGCCGAAGGCATGGGCATTGGCGGATTGCATATCGTGGGCAACGAGCAGGGGTCTGCGGGAACGCCGTTGCCGGACGGCGTGATGATTCCCGTCAATTCGATTGAAAAGGCTCCATCCGCCGAACTTCGCCCGGGGCAGAAAGACTCCGATTCGCTGCCGGAATATGAGCTGCTCGATCAGGTGTTGGCAATGTACATTGAACATGCGCATGGTCGCGAGGAACTTCTGGCCGACGGCTTCGATGAGAACACCGTCGACACGGTTATGCGATTGGTGGATCGCGCCGAGTGGAAGCGACGTCAGTACCCGCTTGGTCCGAAAGTGACGGCATTGGCGTTCGGTCGTGATCGCCGCTTGCCGATCACCAACGCGTTCCGCGAATAAAACAGCGACGAACTATTGTTTCGTTACACGCTTCGTAAGGAGTGATATGGAAAAGCAATGGTATTTCAATACGGTCACCGAACAGCCTGAACTGGGTATGATCTCACCGGCGAGCCATCGTATGGGACCATACAAAACCAGGGAAGACGCGCTCGATGCATGGAAGATCGTACAGGAACGCAACATCAAATGGGAAGAACAGGATCGCGAATGGAAACGCTGGTCTTCCGATGAAAAGTAGTTGATTCGATATATGAAATCGCGGTGTCCGGATTACGGCACCGCGATTTTTTATACTTCGCAAGTGTGACATATGTCACTTTTATTTCCTCGTAAACTCAGGTTCTATACAGGTTTATGCAGCTAGAATCGATAACTAGCGACGACGTAACGATGCGTCGCCAAACCAACACCCAGAAGGAGTGGAAATGGCAGCAGTTGATGCGACGGCAGTCTCCCCGGAAGAGCTTCAGGCTAAGGCTTGGGAAGGCTTCGCTGAGGGCAACTGGCAGAAGGACATTGATGTCCGTGACTTTATTCAGAAGAACTATACGCCTTATGAGGGCGATGAGTCTTTCCTGGCTGACGCCACCGAGAAGACCAAGCACCTGTGGCAGTACCTCGATGACAACTATCTGGCAGTAGAGCGCAAGCAGCGCGTCTACGACGTCGACACCCACACCCCTGCTGGCATCGACGCATTCGGCGCCGGCTACATCGACTCTCCGGAAGTCGACAATGTGGTTGTCGGTCTGCAGACCGACGTTCCTTGCAAGCGCGCCATGATGCCGAACGGCGGTTGGCGTATGGTCGAGCAGGCCATCAAGGAAGCCGGCAAGGAGCCGGATCCGGAAATCAAGAAGATCTTCACCAAGTACCGCAAGACCCATAATGACGGTGTTTTCGGCGTGTACACCAAGCAGATTAAGGTCGCCCGCCACAACAAGATTCTCACCGGCCTGCCGGATGCCTACGGCCGCGGCCGCATCATCGGCGATTACCGTCGTGTGGCACTGTACGGTGTGAACGCCCTGATCAAGTTCAAGCAGCGCGACAAGGATTCCGTGCCGTACCGCAACGACTTCACCGAGCCGGAGATCGAGCACTGGATCCGCTTCCGCGAAGAGCATGACGAACAGATCAAGGCCCTGAAGCAGCTGATCAACCTCGGTAACGAGTATGGTCTTGACCTGTCCCGCCCAGCGCAGACCGCTCAGGAAGCAGTGCAGTGGACCTACATGGGCTACCTCGCTTCCGTCAAGAGCCAGGACGGCGCTGCAATGTCGTTCGGCCGCGTCTCCACCTTCTTCGACGTGTACTTCGAGCGCGACCTGAAGTCCGGCAAGATCACCGAGACCGACGCTCAGGAAATCATCGACAACCTGGTCATGAAGCTGCGCATCGTGCGCTTCCTGCGTACCCAGGATTACGACGCGATCTTCTCCGGCGATCCGTACTGGGCGACTTGGTCCGACGCAGGCTTCGGCGACGACGGCCGCACCATGGTCACCAAGACTTCGTTCCGTCTGCTCAACACCCTGACTCTCGAGCACCTTGGACCTGGTCCGGAGCCGAACATCACCATCTTCTGGGATCCGAAGCTGCCGGAAGCCTACAAGCGCTTCTGCGCCAAGATCTCCATCGACACCTCGGCAATCCAGTACGAGTCCGACAAGGAAATCCGCTCCCACTGGGGCGATGACGCTGCAATCGCATGCTGCGTTTCCCCGATGCGCGTGGGCAAGCAGATGCAGTTCTTCGCAGCTCGTGTGAACTCCGCCAAGGCTCTGCTGTACGCCATCAACGGCGGCCGCGACGAAATGACCGGCATGCAGGTCATCGACAAGGGCGTTATCGAGCCGATTCAGCCGGAAGCCGACGGCTCCTTGGATTACGAGAAGGTCAAGGCCAACTACGAGAAGGCTCTCGAATGGCTGTCCGAGACCTACGTGATGGCTCTGAACATCATCCATTACATGCACGATAAGTATGCATACGAGTCCATCGAGATGGCTCTGCACGACAAGGAAGTGTACCGTACCCTCGGTTGCGGTATGTCCGGCCTGTCCATCGCAGCCGACTCCCTGTCCGCATGCAAGTACGCCAAGGTCTACCCGATTTACAACAAGGACGCCAAGACCACTCCGGGCCATGAGGACGAGTACGTCGAAGGCGCTGATGACGATCTGATCGTCGGCTACCGTACCGAGGGTGAGTTCCCGCTGTACGGCAACGATGATGATCGCGCCGACGAGATCGCCAAGTGGGTTGTCTCTACCGTCATGGGCCAGGTCAAGCGCCTGCCGGTGTACCGCGGAGCGGTCCCGACCCAGTCCATCCTGACCATCACCTCCAACGTGGAATACGGCAAGGCCACCGGCGCCTTCCCGTCCGGCCACAAGAAGGGCACCCCGTACGCTCCGGGCGCAAATCCGGAGAACGGCATGGACTCCCATGGCATGCTGCCTTCCATGTTCTCCGTCGGCAAGATCGACTACAACGACGCTCTTGACGGCATCTCGCTGACCAACACCATCACCCCTGATGGCTTGGGCCGCGACGAGGATGAGCGCATCGGCAACCTCGTGGGCATTCTGGACGCCGGCAACGGCCACGGTCTGTACCACGCCAACATCAACGTGCTGCGCAAGGAACAGCTCGAGGATGCCGTCGAGCATCCGGAAAAGTACCCGCACCTGACCGTGCGCGTCTCCGGCTACGCGGTGAACTTCGTCAAGCTCACCAAGGAGCAGCAGCTCGACGTGATCTCCCGTACGTTCCACCAGGGCGCCGTCGTCGACTGAGACTGAACGGCACCGTGTGAAGCGGTAGAGTGCAAGGGGCGGAGCGTGAAGGCTTCGCCCCTTGTTTTTCCCTGTACAATGTGGGGAAACCATTGGAGAGATACAACGAAAGGACACCGATGTCTGAGAACGTACATTTTCGCTCCACAACCAGGCATATGCTCAGAGAATCGCAAAACTACGTCAACCAAACGCTTATGGGAGGGTTGTCAGGCTTCGAATCGCCGATCGGACTGGACCGGCGTGACCGCATCAACGCGCTGAAAAGCGGTGATATCGGCTTCGTGCATTCCTGGGACATCAACACGTCCGTCGACGGTCCGGGAACACGCATGACCGTCTTCATGAGTGGCTGCCCATTGCGTTGCCAGTATTGCCAGAATCCGGATACGTGGAAAATGCGTGACGGCAAGCCCGTCTATTACGAGGCCATGGTCAAAAAGATCGAACGCTATGTGGATCTTTTCAAGGCGACGCATGGCGGTATCACCTTCTCGGGCGGCGAATCCATGATGCAACCGGCGTTTGTTTCCCGCGTGTTCCGTGCGGCCAAGGAGATGGGCGTGCACACCTGCCTCGATACTTCCGGATTCCTTGGCGCAAGTTACACCGACGACATGCTGGACGACATCGACTTGTGCCTGCTCGACGTTAAATCCGGCGATGAGGAAACCTACAAGAAGGTGACTGGCGGCATTCTGCAACCGACCATCGATTTCGGACAGCGTCTGGCCAAGGCCGGCAAGAAGATCTGGGTGCGTTTCGTGCTTGTGCCCGGACTCACCTCATCCGAGGAAAACGTTGAGAATGTGGCGAAGATCTGCGAGTCGTTCGGCGACGCAGTGGAACATATCGATGTGCTTGGATTCCACCAGCTTGGCCGTCCAAAATGGCACATGCTCAACATTCCCTACCCGTTGGAAGACCAGAAAGGGCCGTCCGAGGCAATGAAACAGCGTGTGGTGGAACAATTCCAATCGCACGGCTTTACCGTCTACTAAACAGGAGACCACGCACATCCCGTGACGGCGATGCTTAGGCAAATCAACCATATGAAAGCACCTCAGCGATCGAAGAACAGGGGATTCTTGCGCAGTTTATGAAACCAGCATTCGCCACGCGGAAAAATCTTCACATTCGACGCGTGGCGAAATGCTGTGAAATACCACAAAACCGGCGACTCTGCCGTAGCCTTGAATCATGGCGGACATCTATGCTTTTCCTCAAGGCACGCCCAACGAAGCGCGTGCCACAGGTAGGGGATCGTGCGCCTACGCCGACCCTCCTGAACAAATGTTGACCCGACCCTCCGGCGTGCCAGACAAGGTATGGGACGCCGTGCTTTCCGTAGAACGCATGCCTCGATTACCAAGCGTGTCGTATCGTGAGATTCCAGTGCCGTGCGCCATGGCGAGTTTCGGCATTGGAGTTGAGATGCAATGCGACGAGGCGCGTTCCACAGGCTGGATCATGGTGTTGTATTCGCACAAATACCGAAATGACTGGCATTCTCATTGGCGTTGCGTCGCTTTCGCCGCGTTGCCGTTGTCTGGAGGCGAAGGCGATTGCCTGACACCGTCCATGTATTGGGATGCGATGATGGACCGTGTCGGCTCGTACGATGTCGAACATGTTTCGGGAACCGTCACAGTCACGAAAAGCACGACGTTTGGCACTCAGTCCGACGCTCCCGAAACCGGGTGTGAGATTCGTGTGTCTTGGACGCCACTAGACTATGCCGGTGGAGGACTTGACGCGGGCGCCCAAGTGGGCGCGTGGGCTAGGTTCCTCCGGTCCATGACGCAATCCGAGGAGGATTATCCCGTTGACTGACGAGCCAAGGTTGCAGGCCGAGCCGCGTGAGGGCGTGCCCGATGTGATCGACACCCTACCGGCATTCCGCGAGTACTGCAGCGCATTGGCGTCTTCGCATGGCTCTTTGGCCGCCGACGCGGAACGTGCGTCCGGCTTCCGATACGGTCATGACGATTGGCTGGTGCAGTTCAAAAGAGACGGCGCCGGCATAGGATTGCTTGATCCGCAGGCTTTGACTGCCGAAGGTGCCGATTGGAACGATTTCAATCGTGCGGTGGGCGACGCTGTATGGATTCTGCATGATTCGTTGCAGGATTTGCCGGGATTCGCTGATTTGGGATTGCAGCCGAAACGTTTGTTTGATACGGAAATCGCCGCGCGGCTGCTGGGTCTCAAACGTTTCGGATTGGCCGCCGTCACCGAGCATTATCTGGGATTGACGCTTGCGAAAGAGCATTCCGCAGCTGATTGGTCATATCGTCCATTGCCGCGTGACTGGCGTAATTATGCGGCGCTGGACGTTGAATTGCTGATCGAGCTTGAAACGACCATGCGCGCCGAACTGCAAAAGCAAGGTAAGATCGAATGGGCCGAGGAGGAATTCGATTACGCGCTGCGCGAAGGAACTGCGCCACGCAAAGAGCATCCCATCCCATGGTTGCGCATTTCACATATCACCGAAATCATGAAGGACCGCCAGGCCTTGGCCGTGGCGAAAGCACTATGGACCAAACGAGACGAACTGGCACGCGAATACGATATTTCGCCGACACTGCTGCTCGCCGACAGCACCATCATCGAAGTGGCGGAACGCAAGCCGCATAACGCCGCGCAATTCAGAGCGGTTCGTTCCATCAACGAGCGTGTACGCATCCAGGCCGGTGCCGAACAGGAGAAAATGTTCGAACGTTACGCGCCGATCCAACGTAAAATCAAGCCAAGCATGTGGAAGAGAATAATCCAACAGGCGCTTGATCTGCCGGAAAGCGAATGGCCGGTCATAGACAACAATCCTCAAAATCAGGAAGCACAGACCACGTCCGCTCCACGGGCGACGCGAGTCTGGAGGGAACGTTATCCGGAACGTCTCGCAACGCTTGACAAGGCACGCAAGATGGTGGCGCAGATAGCGGAAGACACGCGCACCCCTGCGGACGTCATCATCAAACCGCAGTATCTGCGCAACCTGTGTTGGACCGACGAACCACAAAAACGTGACGTTGCGCAATTCCTCACCGAGCAGGGCGCGAGGGCGTGGCAGGTCGCGCTTGTTGCAGAGTCCGTGAGTCGCGCTATCATGTAGAGGTTGCCTAACGGCAGAAATGTGAAGAACCGTATTTTTCAGGAGCGCAAGCGTGAAAATCAGCGTCAGGAATCTTGAGCCGACCAAGGTGAAGCTCACCGTCACCGTTGATCCGGAAGAGTTCAACCCGTATCTCGACAATGCTCGCAAGGAAATCGCCAAGCAGGTCAACGTGCCTGGCTTCCGCAAGGGCCACGTGCCCGGCAAGATCATCGACCAGCGCATCGGCTTCGGTGCCGTTGCTGGCGAAGCCGTGAACAACGGTGTGCCGGAGCTGTACTCCAAGGCTCTCGAAGAAAAGGGCATCCGTCCGATGGCCCAGCCGGAAATCGACGTTCAGGAAGTTCCGGAATCCGCCAAGGACGAGACCAAGCTGAAGTTCGTGGCCACCGTTGAGCGTCGCCCGGACATCGAACTGCCGGAAATCGACGGCATGGAGATCGAGGTCGCCAAGGCCGAAATCACCGACGAAGACATCAATAACCGTCTGGAAGCCCTGCGCCAGCGTTTCGGCACCCTCGTGGGCGTGGACCGTCCGGCCGCCAAGGGCGACTACGCCAACATCGACCTGACCGCCGAAATCGACGGTGAAGTGGTCGACTCCCAGGAAGGCGTGAGCTACGAGCTCGGCTCCGAAACCATGCTCGACGGTCTGGATGAGGCCCTCGAAGGCCTGTCTGCCGGCGAAGAGACCACCTTCGAAGGCACGCTGGAAGCTGGCGAGCACGAAGGTGAGAAGGCCCAGGTCAAGGTCAAGGTCAACTCCGTCAAGGCTGAAGAGCTGCCGGAACTCGACGATGACTTCGCTTCCGAAGCCTCCGAGTTCGATACCCTCGACGAGCTGAAGGAAGACCTCAAGAAGGCCGCTTCCAAGGATGCCGAAGGCCGTCAGGCCACCGCAGCCCGCGACGCTTTCATCGCCAAGCTCGAAGAAGGCCTGGAGATTCCGGTGCCGAAGGGCGTCAAGGCTGAAATGGTTGAGCAGCAGCTCAAGGGTGTGACCGCTGATCCGGCCAACGCCACCAAGGAGCAGAAGGCAGAAGCCGAAGAAACCGTCGAAAAGGAACTGCGCGACCAGATGGTGCTCGACGTGCTCTCCGAGAAGCTGGATGTCAAGGTCTCCCAGGCCGACGTGTTCAACTTCCTCGCTTCCATCGCCCAGCAGTACGGCATGGATCCGAACGCCTTCATCCAGGCCATCATGCGCAACGGCCAGCTCGGCTCCGCAGTGCAGGAAGTCGGCCGTTCCAAGGGCCTGCTCGCCGGCATGCGTGCCGTGACCTTCAAGTCCGAGGGTGAAACCCTGGACCTGAGCGCCTTCCTTGGCGAAGCCGCTGAAGATGAAGAAGCCGAGAGCGTTGAAGCTGCTTCCGCAGCCGCCGCTGTGGCTGACGAACTTGCTTCCGAAGAGTGAGCTTCGCTTAATGCCTGACTCGCGAGAGTCATCTTTCTAAAGCGTTGAGGGGTGAAATCCATATGGGATTCCACCCCTCAATTTATTTCGTATTCGGTTTCGGCATCCTTAAACAGGGCAAGACAGAGATTGCCGAAACATGAGTTACAGCAGGAATTTGATTTCGGCGAAAAACTCGCGAACCATATTGTTGACGAGCATGTTCGGGGGAGAGCCAGCCGCAATGCCTTGGGCGTTGTCCAAACCATATTTGTCGGCAATCTGCAACGCGCGGAACATGTGGAAATTGTTGGTGATCACCCCTACGGAAGCATTATCGTCACTGATCAGCTTCTTGCTGTTGACAATGTTTTCCTCAGTGGTTTTTGACTCCGGCTCCTCAAGAATGCGCTGTTCGGCAATGCCATATTCCTTAAGATAGTCAGCCATGCCTTGGGCTTCGGGGAACGGTTCATTCGGTCCCTTTCCGCCGGAAACGATGCAGATGGTATTTGGATTCTCATCCAAATATTCGATGGCCTTGTCGAGACGGTAGCGAAGTACAAGGCTCGGGCCGGACTTACGCACTTGGGCGCCGAGCACCACCACATAATCAAGATCCGGTTTGCCTTGCACATGCATTTTACTGACGATGCAACCTTCCACCGTGCCGAACACGACCAGACCAATACACACGACCGCAATCAAGATGCCTCTGACCAGTCTTGGCAATATCGTCCACCACCGGAAGAGCAGACCGAATCCGAATATTGCGAACAAAACTGCGAACGCTAACCAAACAATCCAGAAACTCGTGCCGGAATGCGTATTGCGCACGGCGAAAGCGTAACATGCGCATGCCACGGCAAGTACTAAGCATAGAGTACCTGTAATTCGTCTAATCAACATTGCCATGATGAACCTCTCATTCATTGCGCGTCACACGCAATCCTGTCTCATCCTAAGCGCGTGGCCCCAGACCCCCAAGCGTCACACGCCAATGCCAACAAATCCTGCGCATTCCTGCTATCGCACATACTATGTGCATTATGCCATCCATGAACGGAGCTTTGGCATGGCTGCGGCTAGGATGGGGGAGCATGACTTCAGAAACAATTATGCTTCGGACGATGCGTCGCACGGATTTTCCTGCGCTTGAAGAGCTTGTCCGACAAGCTTGGTATGCGGATGATGAGTCGGATGATAACGGGAATGTTCCGAACGATGAGCGCGGGTTGCGTGAGTACAAGTTGCGCAAGGCGATTCGTCTGCGCAATATGCACCGACTTGCGGCAATCGACATGCATGATTTTCTTTCCCGCACCACCGAGGCTACGGTCGCTGAACGTGATGGCCGGGTGCTTGGCGTGGTATTGGGCTCGTTGAGATCCCGTGTTACCACAGCGCAGAGGATACGTCATGCTATTACGCGAAATTGCTTGGCGTTGCCCTTGTTGGCAAGTAAGGATGGCCGTCGAGGACTTGCCGATCAGATTGCGATTTTGCAGGTCGATGAAGTGTTGAAACGAGATGCCGGCAAAAGCTATCAGGCTGAGATAACGCTGTTCGTGGTTTCCCCGGAAGCGCGGGGCATGGGCGTCGGACGTAAGCTGTTCAATCACATGCTTGGCGTGTTTCGTAATGCCGGAATGAACGAGTATTTCCTCTTCACTGACACTACCTGCGATTACGGTTTTTATGATTACCGTGGTTTGACGCGCAAAGCGGAGCATACTGTACGCAGGGACTCCTTCACGCAGGGTGGCTTGGAAGATGGTGCACTTTCCTTCTTCCTATATGAGGGGCGCTGCTGAACGTTTCTGCCTTGTATGGAAAGTGACATTTTCGGAAAAGCTTCAGTATATGGACAGCTTTCACTTATTTGGGTTGTCGATCTATCGGCAATTTTGGACGGCAACAAGTGAAGAGAGTATACCCAGTCCTTTCTAGGGCTGATTTCTAGGTTCTGATGGCCGTTTCGCAATGTGATGGGTTACAGACAATGATGTCTGTAACCCATCATGAAAAACGAGCCGTTACATGTCAAAAATGGTAGATCCATATATGGCTTGAAATGTCATCTAAGGGATGACATAAGAGAGTGAATAAGACACGAAATTGAGAAAAATGTCAAACTGGGTTTCGTCAGTGGAAGAAATGTTTCTGGACTTCTATCTGTTTCGCTGTGATGAGAGTCTGGAAGTTCAAAGGAGTGGAAATGAAGGATTTGCTCAGTTTACAGGCTTTGATTGCGCAACCTGCAAGTATGACCTCTAAAAGGCCACCATGTGTTGACACGCATGGAAATTGTTCGACGGATCCTAATTGTGATCCGAATACGCATCATTGGCATAGTTCGTGGAGTTGGTTCTGCTGAAGTAGAAGAGCAACAGTTTTAAACTGCAGTGGCTATCTGTTTTGAAGTTAACAGATAGCCATTTTGATAGATGGATGCTGTAATGAAAAGATTGAATGAAAGAGAAAAGCAAACAATTCTCGGATTGTTTACTGTATTTATAATTATTATACTTCTCGCCAGTGCATTTATTGGGCTTTTCATGTCTAGAAACAGTGCAAGTGACGCTAAAGATATAAAAAAAGCGTATGAGTCATTATCAGAAGTGAAAAGAAAACCTACAAACGCAACAAATGATGGCGGGCTACTGGTGCAAGTTGGGTCAAAAAAAGATATTCCGACTGTAGAATTTTATTTAGATCCCCTATGTCCGGCTTGTGCACAAATTGATAGAACATTAAATGATGATATAGGAAAAATGTATACGAGTGGTCAGATTAAGCTTGAAATTCATCCTGTGATTTTTTTAGACAAGTGTTCATCTGACCATTATTCGGCCAGAGTATCGGGATCCATAGCCTACATTTCAGAAAAAGATCCAAAGCATGTCGTTGCATTCATTTCAGAAATATTTGATGAAAAGTTCCAGCCTTCAGAAGTAGATTATGTAGAAATGTCTGATGAAAAGATAATCGAACAAGCGATTAAAGCGGGAATATCTAGAGAAATTGCAAAGGAAAGTTTAAATGGACAGTACGATGAATGGATTGAAAAAAGTAATGATTACACAATACTACGAAGCGACCTAATAGCTCCAGGGAGGGAGGGGTTTGCGACGCCATTGATTAGGGTAAATAAGAGAATTTGGTCAATGAAGGATATGGCGCTTGATGACTTATCAGATGCTTTTGTTGAAAGCTTAGGATTAAAACCTGAAGAAGTTGGTGATGAGGATGTTAAACCTAGAATAGGCAGTAAAGGAAAGTTGCTTAAAACTAATACAAAATATTTGGCGGAAAAATCTGATGCTTAAATTTATGCGAATTAGCAAGAGAATGATTCTTGGCGTGGTTTGCAGTATCGCTGGATCGACGTTATCATTCTTTGTTCCTCTTTTGATAAAAGATTTTATAGATAATAAAAAATTTGATCTTAGTTTACTGTATGTATTCCCTTTTCTTTTTGCGGCGCAATTCATATTGTGTGCAATTGGTGGATTGCTAATTTCAACTGAGGCCGATCTTCATGTGGCGGAATTGCGTATTCAGGCTATGGATATAATTTTTGAGAAAGATATGCTCTTTTTTGACAATGAAAATAGCGGTGAAATCGCCAGTGGAATAGATATATGATATCTCTCTGGTCAGGAATTTTGTGGCGGCTAGTATTCCTCAGTTTGTTTCGAGTGTTATCAATATACTATTTTCCGTCGTTGCTCTTACTGTAATTAACTACAGACTATCTATTTTGGTTCTAATTATCTTTCCTGCAGTGATGATACTGGCTGTTCCCTTAGGTATATTTAATAACAGAAATGCGATGATGCTGCAAGAGAGAATTGGTAAATTAAATACGTTTACTTCAGAAATAGTGCGAAGTATGCGCACTGTTAAGTTATGTAATGCAGAGAGCTGTATGCTTCTAAAATTCAAGAAACGAGTAAATGAAATAAAAGAAGTTAATCTCTTGAATGACAAAGTATATTCTTTTGTTACGCCCGTTCAAAATCTGATTTCGATTTTTTGTACTGGGGTCATTGTTTGCTATGGTGTTCATCTGATGGACGTACATCTCTTGACATACGGTTCGTTTGTTGCATATGTAATGTTATTCTTTCAGCTGGTTACTCCAGTAGGTGGTTTATTTACCTTTTATTTGAGTTGTCAAACAATCAAAGGTTCCTTAAAAAGAATCAACCGTGTCATCGGATCTCAAGAGAAGTAGATATGGAAACTTTTGCGTATAATAATGTTGATTATTTGGAACTGAAAAGCGTTTCATTTGGTTACAATGATAATGAAGTTCTTCATGATGTTAGTATGAGGTTGGAAAAGGGTGGTCGATATGCAATTATTGGACCATCTGGATCCGGGAAAACGACTATTATTAATACAATAACAGGTCTATATAGTGCAAATTCTGGAGCCATTGCTATCAATGAGAGCTTGCTTGATGGGCAGCATCTAGAAGAGTGGAGAAGGTGGTTTACTGTCGTCTCTCAAGATAATCTCCTTTTCTCTACAACAATTAAAGAAAATTTATTTTTTGGTCTTGATTTTGTGCCATCAGAAAAAGACATTAATAAATGTTTGAAAAATGCTTGCTTAGATGAAATTATTTCCGTTGGTGATTTGGAAAAGAGTGTTGGTGAGCAGGGGATGTCTTTGTCTGGTGGACAGCGACAGAGATTGCAGATTGCGAGAGCTTGTTTAAGGAAAGCTCCGATACTTATTTTGGATGAGGCAACGTCGAATCTTGATGTGAAGACAGAAAGACGTGTGCTTGATAACCTATTAAGATCGCATGAGTATGATATTTCAATTGTCATTTCACATCGCTTGTCTACGATAATAGACTCAGACGTTATTTTCTTTATTGAAGATGGTTATCTTTTGGATCAGGGGGATCATCGAGAGCTCATTGAAAGATGTCCAGCGTATAGATTTTTTGTTCAAAATCAACTCTTGAAGGATTGATATAGGGGAAGAGGGAATTGTGATGGTTGGTTACTCGGCGGATGATTACCTCCGTTTCTCGGCAGATAAGGAGACCATATACTATAGCGAACCTGTTTATGCTTGTGAAGATGCTTATGTTTTGCCGACGAATGACAACTCAGAGCAATGGGGCGTTAGGTCTGATGGGCATTGGACTTATGTCAATTGTCTGATGTACTCTTTTCCTCCTCAAGGTTGGAAAATTCATATCACTTCTACAATTTATGATGCTCAGAATGTTCTCTATGATGTTGCTGAATATCTTTTCGTTAAATCTATTTCTTTTAAATATCTTTCAAGTAGAACTTGTTTCATTCAGGCGAATGGAAAATATGCGGATAGACTTGAGTCAGGTAAATTCATAACTATTTACCCCAGTTCTGAACATATTTTTATTCAGCTACTAAAAGATTTAAAAACCATTGTTTGTAAATATGATGATGGTCCTTATATCTTAATTGATAAACAATGGCAAAATAGTAATGTATTTTTCAGATATGGTGCTCTGAAGCCGCGCTTTTCAAACGAAAAGAATGTGCCTGTGATAGTGACTCCTCAGGGTGATTTAATACCGGATAAAGAATTACCGCTGTATTCCTTGCCTTCTTTCGTTGATGAACCTATATATGTTAAAGAGAATAATTATTTTATTGAATACTCAAATGGAAAATTAACGGATTATCAAATAGACTCCGCTGTCCATTTTAGTAATAACGGTGGGGTGTATCTCGCTTCGCGAAACGGCAAAAAATATATCCTTAAAGAAGGGCGAAAAAATGTTGGGGTCAGTGATAGGTCATGTTTGGATGCTTTTCATCGAATCAAGCATGAATATCAAATCCTTCGTTCCTTGAGTCCGCTCTCTGATGTTGTGAATGCTGTCGATTGTTTTGATGTCTGGAATCATGCATTTTTAGTTGAGGATTTTTTTGAAGGTCGAGATTTGCAGCAGTACATAGCAATGGAATTCCCTTTCGATGGATGCTCTGCTCGGACGGATTGCTCTGATTCTTATTGGCGAGGGTGTAAAGAGATCGCAACCAAATTGGAAAGTGCAATTGCGAAAATGCATGGAATTGGATTTGCGGTTGGAGATTTGAGCTTATCAAATGTGCTGATTAATGATTCTTTAGAAATTAAACTGATTGATTTTGAGGCGGCGAAAAAACTTTCCCAAGATTTTCAAGTAGATATCGCTACTCCAGGATTTACCAACGATGCTGTATGCAACTATGAACAACAAGATTGGTATGCCTTCGCGGTTATAGTGCACCGCCTTTTTGTTCCCATATGTCCCCTTTATTATCTGGCTCCTTCGTTGTTGTTCTGTCAGGATTATATGGTGCAAAAGCACTTTGGGAATGAGGCAGTTTCTTTTCTTCGGTCTGTCAGATCGCGAATGCTTGGCTTGACTCCGTTATTGTCTCATGGACCATTTATCGACAAAGCGTTACAGGCTTGTGACAAGCTTTTAGATCCTGAGAATATTGAAACCTTTATGAGACTTCTTTATAAAGGGATTGTCTCTGGTCTTGACTTGCGAGGTGAATATCCTGTCAAAGGTGATATTTCAATGTATGGCGATGAGATGTCTAAATATAGCATTGGGTCTGGTTTTGCCGGTGTGAGCTTGGCTTTGCTGAAATCTTCATGTTTGGAAAACTCGGAATGGTTTTATGCTATTGCGCGGGAGAAATATATATCGGTATTACGTAAATTGAAAGACGGTATGTCGTTCCGCGCGGGATTGTTTAACGGTACGGTAGGTGTGGCCATGGCTGCATATGAGGTGTTTTCTCGCGAGGAATGTCATGAAATGCTTTCTTATATCGGAATCTCTCACATTGATTATTTGGCAGGCATTGACGACTATTCCTTGTACTCTGGTTTGTCTGGCATTGGCATGGCTCTTCTGTCATTGGGAGCATCTAGGAACTCGCATGAAGAAAAAATGTTGTCGTATATTCTTTCCAAGGTGTATGAGAGATGCGATTGTGGTTTAACTTCGCAAGACATGCTGAGTTCGAAAGCGGACTTTACCTTAATGAAGGGCTGGTTGGGTGCAGGTCTGTTCCTGTGGAAGGCTTCTCTTTGCAGGAAAGACGATGCTTTGCGCTCCCGTGCGGAAAGCATTTTTCGTCTTACGCTAACGCATCTTGCCAATGCGGATAACAAGGAGCGTCCGATGTATTACGTGGATCATTTGAAGAATAAACCCAGAACAATGCCTTATCTGGATTGTGGAACTTCTGGTGTGGCCCTAGCTTTTATTGAAGTCTATAAAGATGGTAATGAGTCAATGGAATTCCTTAATGAGGAGTTTCTTAGAAGGCTTTCCCAAGGTTCAGATATGGTTTGCACGTTTAATGGTGGCTTATTCGGGGGTTATGTGGGACTGTTGCCTGCTGCAATAGCGTTGCGCGACTTAGGTATTGATGATGAGCTGTGGGAGCGGATTATTGATGGATTGAATCTTTACCTGATGAAGAACAATGGAAACATTGTTTTCCCGGGACTTTATGGATACAAGTGTTCCATGGATTTGGGGACGGGATCGGCCGGTGTGCTTTTAGCGTTAAGTGATTCTGGGCGATCAGGGGAATGGGGATCTTGGATGCCGGTTCTGGAAAATGAGGATTTTTCGCTTTTCCGTGTTTGAAAATAGCTATTGCTGCTGGCTGGGTGATGGCCTGTACGTGATGCAATGCGTGGCTATATTTGTATGCTTAGGGGTGAAGGTGAGTGACGATGTATTTGGGAAAACGAATAAGAATCGCTATCGTGGACAATGACAGATTGACGCTTGGTGTTATGAAGATGATGATTGAGCGTATTCTTCCGCAGGCTAACGTGTGTTGGGCTGTATCGGATGGTCTGACCGCGGTGAGTAAAAGTCTTGACTCGCGAACGCGTCCTGACGTATTGCTTGTGGACATGTCCCTGGAAGGGATGAGTGGTTGTGATGTTTGCAAGACCATTCGTGAAGAGACGGCTCAGGTTGCTTTAGTAGGTATGACTGCTTTCTCTCTGGACCGTTATTGTGCACCTGCTCTGGAAAATGGAGCGAGCTGTCTTGTGGATAAAGCAAATGTGAAAGCTCTTTGTAGGGCCTTGTGCGCAATAGTGAATGGACGGCGAGCAGACGTCAGATATGTATCCTCTGAAAGTGCGCAGGAGTCGCATGAAAGGTTAATGGCTGCTAAAGGTGGAAACATTAGCTATGAAACGTTTGCGAAGCGAGAACGAGAGGTTATGGGATTGTGCTCCCTAGGCTTTACCTCAAAAGAGATCGGCGTCAAGCTTGGCATAGGGGAGCCTACGGTGAAAACATATATTCGAAGGGTCATGAAGAAATTAGGGGCTAAAAATAGGACTCAAGCGGTAATTCAATGGATGGAAGTAAATAGCCGTGAGTATTAAAGGGATAAAGCCGTTTACCTCATGGTGCGTCGAACATGCCCAGTATCTGCTTATAGCGGTTTGTGTCGCCATGACTATTACGGAGACGCTGTTTTTCCCTCCTGCAGGTGTGGTGACATTTTTCCTTGTTGCTGCGCATGTGCTAGCTATTATTCTGATTTCACGACAGCCAATCGTATGCTGTAACATCATTTTTTTGACTTTTGCAATATGCTGTCTCATTCCGGATGATGGCGGCCCCAGCTTTTTATGGGGAACTTGGCTGGCTTTAGGGTATGTAGGACTGCGAATTGAGTCATTATGGGGAATGTTCTACCCTTCTGCTGTAGCATTGGTTCGAATATGGCGCTTTGATGCTGACGGTGTGGCTGTCAATGAATATTTCATGTTGATTCTTGTCATGTTCTTCGCATACTTCATCGGAAAAATGCTTGCGTGGAAAGAACTTGCCGCACAGTTCAAACAAAACAAACTAAGGTATGAAGAATTAAGTCAGCATGTCGAGTACCTGCGAAAAGAGAATGCGGTCGCCAGTAGAATACACGATTCTGTGGCCGGTAACCTGGCATACATGGCAATTTTGCTGGATAGTGTGATTTTGGATGCTGAGAAAACCAAGACCTTTGATGAGAAAGAGATAAGGGGAGTTAGGGCTCTTGTTGTAGAAACTCTGGATGCGGTACGAGATGTTGTCGATTTGATGAATGATGGAAAAACAAAATCAGCGCAAACGGATAACATGAGCCTCTCTGGACTGTGGGTCGTCGGCGAGCAAGGCGACTCTTTCCTAAGGGAGCTTGGGTTTCATGGAAAGACAAGAATAATGATCAAAGATTCAACGGATCTTGATGATGCTTTTTCTCGTGAGGTTCTTTCTTTGATTCATGAGTTATATACAAACATTGCTGTACATGGAAGTCCAGGAGGCGAATACCGTCTTATTGTTTTTTGGGATGACGATAATTTAATTCATGTGGATCAAGTGAATGATGTTTCTTCAAAAAACCTATTCCTTGACAAGCCGAGGTCTGGAAACGGTTTGTTGCTGCACATAAAATGGATCGAATCCATAGGGGGATTCGTTAAATCATCTTCTGAAAAAGGGGCATGGCAGTTTCATGCGCGTTTTCCTGTCGTCATGTCAGAAGACTCGACAGAGCCAGTGTAGACTTGGAGGGCACTTGGGATATATCTTGGCGGAATACGTATTGAGAGCGTTTGCTGATGTAAAAGGACCAAGGCTGGTCATGGAGCTAGGTGCTTCCATTATGATGATGGACAACAGTATAGCGATTAGTTTCATTTTTCCTCCTCTTCGCAGCGCCAGTTTGTCATAGGTGGAATATCCTTGTAATTATTTGTCGTAGGGAGTCATCTTTAGATGACTTTGGCGACTCTTCCGTTTTTTGATGAGTGGTGCTGTATGTATACCGCGATGTAGCAGTGGCTGAGTACACCTTGCGGTTGTGAGGCGTTCTTATCCAATAGGGAATCAAACCGGTTGCATGGTTTAGTTTGTGCGCAAGAGACCTGCAATGTTGGCATATGTTTTACTACGTGTCGACGAGAGCTCATGGTGCTGCACGCCTAGCGCGGCGATAGCATCATCCACGCGTTCTGGCTGCAAACAGCCCACGAGATAGGTACGGTCACGCCCTTGGCCCAGTGCCATGCAAGCGCAACCTGAGTCATGGGCACTCCGTGGTGTTCGGCTACTTCAAGCACACGTTCGACGATGGGCATGCCTTGGTCTTGCGCCTGATCATACTTGTTGCGCATGATGCCGTCAGTGGTGCTGCGGGTGGAATTCGAATCTCATGCCGTGCGTTCATGGTTCCGGCAGGAGACCCTGGCGCGATGAGCAACGAATGGTTTGAACCGGTCGATGCGCAAGCGTACGAGTCCCTTGCCTGAACAGACGGGCGCATGCATGTGATTCAGCCGGGGTCAAGTCAGACTCGGCTGAATCTATTCGCCACTCACATGCGAAAGGCTTATCTCATGTCTGTCCTAAGGCGGGACGGGTGGGAATCGAGAATAACCGCAAACTTATCGTCAATTGCCTGCCGTTGACGCCATCCGAGCAAGCGCAGTTTATGCGTGCAGCCAAAGGCGTGCCGCAAGAATTCGTAGGCGATCCGGCACAGCGTGGCAACATGGCATGGACGGCCATCATCCCCGAAGAGCTCAAAGCTCAAGTCACCGCCATCATCGGCAATGTTGATCCGGGAACATGCCGACAGTGTCCCAAACTCGAATGGTTGCAAACCTGGAGCGCCGGCGTCGACAAATACCAGCGACCCGGCATTCTACAGTCCGGATCCATGCTCAGGGTGGAATTCACTTTGATTGGTCGGCGCACCGGGATGCAAGCCAGGCGAGGATCTGCTGTTCGCTGACGGGCTTGAAATCCCATGCGTCGAGTCCCACGTTCACACTTCGCGGATCGGTGCCGTCGGGAACGTCCTGATGTGTATGGCCGTAGAGCAGCCAGCCTTCGGTGGTAGGCGCCATATCGGCGAACTCGTTCCAGTTGCTCGGCCAATCGCCGTGTTCTTCGGCCAATGCCGAGAGTCTGGGGAAGTGGCTCATGGCGATGCTTTGCTGCGTGGTCGCCACCGTTATTTTGCCGGATTCATCGAGAACGGGAAGTTCCATGTCGATTTCGCAGTAGTCGTCGATGGTCTCGAACACGTCTTCGTATAACATGTCATTGAATCGGAGACGGAAGTTGCGGTCGTGGTTGCCGATGATCAGATGCAAATGCCGGCAGTTGATGCGGCGCAGGCATTCGAGTGTGTGCTCGACGGTGCAACGGTAGGAGAGGTCGCCGAGAATCCACAGTTCGTCGTCGTGCCCGACGATCTCGTTGATATTGTCGATGATGGTGTTCTCGTGGCGTGCGATGTCGCAGATCGCTTTGAACGATGTCTGATTGTCGTGCACATATTGTTTGATCCACGCGTGTGCGGCGGCGCGGGTCTGCGTCTGCCAGATGTCGAGGTACTCAGCACGTAGTCTGCCATTGTTCAGGAACCCGCGCAGCGCGGTGACCAGTGGATGGCCGAAATGCGTGTCCGAAGTGAAATAACGCATGCGATTCCTTACTATATGCGGTTGCTGGATGCTTTTATCAATGATAGAGCGCAACATCGTACGAATGGTCCTCCCCAAAATGCTTGTTAGCTTGTTTGTGGTACGTGTTGATGATGATCAGACGGAAGAGTCCCGCGAAACAACGAAAGAAGCTCGGTGCTCACGGCGTGACTCTCCGTCTTATTTCTTGCCCCATCCGAACTTGGGCAGTTTGATCTCCGGGAGCTGTTTCAATCCGTCTGCTATTCCTTTGCCAAACTGCTGCACTCCGTCGGCGATTCCGGCACCTGCGTCCTGAGCGCATTTCGTGATGGAGTCGCCCGCATTCTGCGCGATGTGCGCGGCCTGGTTTCCGGCGTCCTGCATTCCCCTGGCAACGGCGGCACCGGTGCCTTGAGCGCCCTTCGCTATCGCATTGCCGGCATCTTGGACGGCGTGTGCGGTCTGCTGTCTGGCGTTCTGCAAGGCCTTGCCGGTGTCGTCTACGGCCTTGCCCGCGGCTTCGATCCAGGTGGGACCGTCTTCGACATGCAGATGAATGTGCTCAAGTTGCAATGTGCTGGCGAATGCATTGAGATCGCTGGTGATGCTTTCGATGTTGGCAATGGTATGAGGTGAACTGTAAGGGTTCAGTAGCACTTGTCCGCCCACGGTTTTCGCTTTCTCCTCCAGCTGCTTGCCCAATGCGTTGAGCGATTGCTCGATTTCTTCGAGGCGCTTGTTCCTGGCAAGCACGATGCCCTTCTTGTATGCTTCGAGCTGTTCAGGCTCCTCTTGGCATACGCGCGCGAGCTCGATGCAGGAGACCTGATCCTGCATCCTGACTGCGGATGCGAGCATGCCCAACCACTGGTGGATCTCCTGACGAATCTGCTGGGTCAGCGGGCGAACCTGCTTGGGATCCTGCTCGCGTTCAGCCTTCTCGGTGAGGCTCTTGATTTTGGCGATTGCATACGCTTGGATGGTGGCGATGTCTTGCGGGCAGCCTGACATCTTGGACCATGTGGTTGCGCTGATCGAACCGACCTGTTGGTAGATGAACATGGTCTCGTCGATCATGTGGGATATCCCGGCGAGCTTGCTGACGGTCTGATCCTTCTGATCGCGTAGCAGATCATCGAGCTTCGCACCGATCTCCTTCAGATAATCGGTGATCTCGGAGACGGCCTGTTCCAGTGCCATCTGTGCCATGACGCCGCTGATGCCGGTGAGTAAAGCGGGGTTGAGCTGCCCAGGCTGGGTGAATTGCAGATGTTTGATGATGCGCCCGTTCGGTTGCCGTACAACACCGGCTTGGAACGGTCCCTTCTTACAGTTCTTGCCGTATTTGGCAACCAGTTCGGCCGATTCCTTGGTGAGTTTTACCCATCGCCCGCTTTCGGCCATGGCATTGCCGGCTGCCTGTGCGCCTTTGCTGGCCGATGAGATGGTCTGCACGGCTTTGGCTGTGAATGCTTTGGAATCGAAGCCCTCATCCTTGAGCCAGAGATCTATGGTACCGGCGTCGCCGAGGAAGACGATGCCTTGTTCGTCTTGGATGATGGTGACGCTTTGCGTGTCGTCTGGATTGTTGTTCCCGGTATTGGCATCGGCATCACTGTTTCCGCCTTCGAATGGGATGAGTTCGTTGGAATCGTCGTCGATCATGGTTATTCCCTTCAAATCCACCTGGTAGCAGTATACGACCGGTAAGTGCGTTGATGCGCTTGGGAGTGGCGGGGAACAGGTATGCAAGCGGTGGGGAAGTGGTCAGTCTTCGATCTGGGCATCGCCCGAGTCAAGGGACTGGAAGATCTCATTGAACAGGGCCTCGGTCTGCGTCTGGAGCTTTTCCAGGCGGTTCTTATGCTCGCTGCCGGTTGTGGATCTGTTCATGGTGTCCATAAGACGAAGGCTTTGCAGGGTACTTTTCCATCGTTCGACTGGTGCGTTTACGGGAAATTGGTCGGCGTATTGCTCCAGTGTCTCCTCAATGGCGTCAAGCTGCTTGGCGACTCTTGCGGATGGGCTAAGCGCGGCCGGCAGATGCATGTTCGCAGCGGCCTGCTTAAGCTTGCTGCCTACCTGTTGTTCGCTGACAAGCTGCGCCACCTTCTGCATGTTCTCCGGGTTGACCGCGATATCGACCGCCGTTTTGACAGCATAGGTCGCCGCCGATGTGACGATCCCCTTCAGAAACCCACCTTTGCGCGTCATCGGTTACCTCTTTCAACGCCGACTTCCTACTAGCAGTGTATCGCTCTTCATAGGAGAGCGGTGTGTATTGAAGTGTTGTACCGAAACAAGGCGTAGCTAGTCATTTCATTTGTGGAGTTCGTATTCCATTTCCAAATTCAGGATTGTCATTAAGCATCTTTTCAATAGTGTCTCCGATATCGTTATTTCCATCGATTTTCAAGCGATAATGATTCAGCATGATGATTGCTGCATACATGCTATTGGGAGTAAATTTGATATTTCTTGGTCGATATTTTTTCGGTACGTGGCATTGTATATCCAGAGTTCTATTCCAAAGTTGCATCCAGTGCGCACATATATTGCGTAATACCGAGAAGGAGTGAATGGTTTCGGAGAATGGTCCCCATTGAACACCTATATTTTCAGCGACTTTTTTAGCTGGGGTAATCTCTTTCATATAAACCAGCATGTTGGATATGCGTCCAAAAGACATCACTTCAACTGCAACCCATATAGGGACCTCTCGATAGCGACTCATCGGATCTTTGATGTTTGTATCCGTATAGTGTCCGATCATTCGGCTATTTGATCTTTCGAGATCTCGTATAATTCCATCTACGATTTGTGGAGGTTTCCCCTTTACGTCCACATATGTATCTTCATCGAGATAGAAAGCGGTGTTCCCGAAGCGCCTCCCTAATTCGTGAGCATATTCCGCACGAATGGTTGTCTCTATGACTTCCAATTGTTGTAACAACAAATGTCTGAGCTGTGAGTCGAGCGTTATTAGCTGCCGAATATGTTCGAATGAGACCCCTTTAGCGAATTGATCATCACCATGCGCAGGATCGATTTGGAATTCTCTTGCATATCCTGAGAAACGGTAATAATTGATTTGATGAAGAAATCGCCGTGCTAAATTTTCGTCCTCTATATGTAGTTCGCGTGACTTGAGAAGCGCGATTAGTTCGCTGATGGTCCGGAATGGTTTGTCTCTTTTCATATCTCTTCCTTGGGATAAAAAGAGGCCCACCGCATTTCAGGACGTAAACGTAGCCTTGGGTGGGCGCTGATACATACAAATATATCAGGTTCTGGCATTTTGAACACGCCGTATATGTAGTGTCTCATTAGGGGAGAAGACACTAGCGGCGCTCTATGCGGTTGGTAAATAATCTGTATGCAACTTGCACGTTTGCAGGTAGAGCTGGAGTGCGGAATGTGCTGTAATGAGCCGTGGTTTTGGCTTTGCTCGTGTGTATTCGCTCTGTTTTGATAGTTGCCAGTTTTCCACGGTTTGTCCGGTTGCAAAGATTATGGAGGCGGAACTAAGTAGTCGGTTTGCATAAATAAGAGAATCTCGCTTTAAAAATGGGATTTCCCATCGCGAAAGGAAAACCAACAGGAATCGGTAACATGTCTCATTGGCAGACAAGAACGGACAAAACATATACCAATAGCGGTCCGTGTGTTAGATCGTCTTTTGAAAGTTGGACGTAATACAATTAAACACTAGTGCAAGGGTGGCGACACTGAGAAGAAGGGTTGCATATGGCGATGGAGCATGAAGCGCGTAGCGAACGAGAGACACTTTCTCCAGGCATGAGGGTCTTAGTTCGCGGCCAGGAGTGGCTTGTCGATAAAGTCGAGCCGAACAGTCTTGGCAACCATGCCGTTTCATGCACCGGTATCTCCGCTCTGGTGCGGGACATGACGGCCACGTTCCTTGATGATTTGGACACAATTACACCTGTCGATCCGGTGAAGACGCGTTTCATTCCCGACACCTCGGCAAGGGCCGCGAAATCGCATCTGTTCATCGAGAGTCTGTTACGTGCCACTGCGCCGACCGATGCGAGGATTCATGTCGGCAACAAGGCTGCCATGGACTCCCTGCCATACCAGCTCGTTCCGGCGAAGAAGGCGCTCGCCCAACCTCGTCAGCGAATTCTCATCGCTGACGCCGTCGGCCTTGGCAAGACCTTGGAGGCCGGCATCTTGATGTCGGAACTCATCAAACGCCGCAAAGGACGTCGTATTCTCGTGGTGACGGCGAAAAGCATGATGGTCCAGTTCCAGAAGGAGATGTGGGAACGGTTCACCATCCCGCTGATTAGTCTGGATTCCTCGCGTATCCAGCAGATTCGTTCCGAGATTCCTGCGAACGCCAACCCGTTCTCCTACTACGACAAGGTGATCATCTCCATTGATACGTTGAAACGGGACATCCAATATGGCGCGGCACTCGATGCCTCGTATTGGGACATCATCGTGATCGACGAGGCTCAGAATGTCGCCGACCGTGCCGTCAACGGCCGTAGTGCACAGCGCGCCAAGCTCGCCAAACGCCTTGCTTCCCGTTCCGATACGTTGATTATGCTGTCCGCCACGCCTCATGACGGCCGCGCTCGTAGTTTCGCTTCGTTGATGAACATGCTCGACCCAACCACTCTGCCCGATCCGGAGCGGTACGGCAAGAAGGATGTCGAACACCTGTACGTCCGCCGTTTCAAGAAGGACGTGATGGCCGAGGTGTCAGGCAGCTTCCCGGAGCGCAAGGTGACGCAGGAGAAATGCATGGCCACCGCAGCCGAGGAAGAGGCGTTCGATTACTTGACCGATATGAAACTCGTCATGGATATGCATCAGAAAAGAAGCAATTCCTTCCTGTTCAAGACGATGCTTGAGAAGAGTCTGTTTTCATCGCCGGCAGCGTGCATCAAGACCATCGACGAGCGAGTGAAGCGGCTTGCCAAAAAAGATGCGTCCGACCAGACCGGAGACATCGACAGGCTTGAAGGGCTCAGGGCTGCCTTGGAGAAGATCGGTCCGATGCAGTTTTCCCGATACCAGAGACTGCTACAGCTTCTGCGCAGCACCGATTACGGTTGGCATAACGGTGAAGACGCCGACGACCGTATCGTGATCTTCACGGAACGCATCGAGACGAAGAACTATCTCGAGGAGCACTTGCGGCAGGATCTCAAACTACCGAAGAAGGCTATCGTCTCCATGGATGGAGGCATGAGCGATGTGGAACAGCAGAAAATCGTCGAGGATTTCGGTACGAAGTCCTCGTCTGTACGCATTCTCGTGGCCTCCGACGTGGCCTCTGAAGGTCTGAACCTGCACTATCTGAGCCACAGACTCATCCATTTCGACACTCCATGGTCGTTGATGGTGTTCCAGCAGCGTAACGGACGCATCGACCGTTATGGGCAGCGTAAACAGCCTGATATTCGTTTCATGATGATTAACTCGCGTAATGCAAAGATTCAAGGTGACGCGCATATTCTCGAGATCCTGCAGCAGAAGGAAGATCAGGCACGTAAGGATATTGGCGATCCGTCCTTGCTCATGGGTAAATTCGACGTCGATCAGGAGGAAGATTTTACCCGCGAAGCGATTGAATCCGGCGAATCAGCGGAGAATTTCGCAGCCAGACTTTGTATTCCTGATGAGGACATCGATCATTCGGACAAACGTTCCGGAGACGTTGAGACTGTGGCGGATGACGATGTTTTCGATCCATTGAGTTTCTTCAACCTCACTACGCCGGATGGTTCCGATACTACGAGCACTGAGGAAAACGAGTCCGCAGGGGAGAGCGTGACTGGGAGCGCCGACGATGGCGGCATAGTCGATTCCTCTACGCTGATGTCGGATTACGAGTATGTGGATGAGGGGCTCTCCTGTGAGGAGTTCCGGCAGTCGGCTGGTCTTAAATCGAAACGTCAGTTGCGTGATGCTCATGGATTCGCGGTGGAGTTCCAAGGGGATAGCCCGTTGTGCGCGTGGCTGCGCAGACGTGTGCCGAACACCCAGGTGTTGCGAGACAACATCGCCGAATGGAGTGATGACGCGAAATACTGCGAAGGCCAAGCCAACGGTCTGCTGGCCCGTATCAACGACGAGTCATGGAGCCGGGTCCAATACCTGTGGGAATTGAATCCAATCACGGAATGGGTCGGGTTGAAGGCTTCCTCACTGCTGTACCAACGTGACGAGGCCCCGATTATTGGCGTGACCAACGGAAACCTGCATGCGGATGAGACGATTATGCTGATGAACGGCATGGTCGCCAACAAGCACGCATCCCCGGTGATCGATGAATGGTTCGGTGTACGGTATCTCGATGGCGAATGCATGGGCATACTGCCACTTGAGGAAGTGTGGCGTATCACCGGATATCGTGGGAACTTGATTCCGGGAACCACTGAACGTCGTTATGTGAATCGAGAGGATTCCGCGGCCAGCTCCGAACAGATAGATGCGGCACAACTGCTGTTGGAGGATGCGGTATCGCGCGGCAAGAGCATGTTCAGCGATTGCGGTGAACAATATCGTGCGCAGGCAGATGAAGAAGTGACTCGGCAAATGGACCGCATCGAGCATTGGTCCCATGCACGCAAGGCACTGTTGCAATCCCAAGGCAAAAACACCAAGGAAAACACAAAACAGGTTGATCGGATGCTCGAACAATATGCCGACTGGGTTCAGGACACATTGGACGCCTCCGGCGAACCAGTGATCCGCATTGCGGCCGCATTCGTAGGTAAGGAATAGAGGGGGAGACCATGGCGAAGGAACTGAACGAGACATTCCCAGGCATCGAGGCGGTCAACGACTTCTACACGCCGTACTACATGAAGGAATATTTTCCGGATGAAGTGAAGAATGCCTCCGCACCTTGGAAACAGCTTCCTCCTGAGAAACGCCCAGCGCGACTGCTGAAGGACATGCGCCAGTCGTTCACCGAAGTCATCAACAACAACGAGAACGATCTGTTTCCAGCTGAACGGGTACGGAATTTCATCGACGGCATGCTCGCCGCACTCGGCTATACGCAGGAGGGGAATCAAGCCAAAGACGAGGGATTGCTTGACAGGATTTCAGGGAAGTCTGTTCCTGTCTACTATCAGGTCAATGATTCCGATGGGGCTCCGCGCTTGCAAGTTCTGGTGAGTCTGTCCGATAGTGCGGAGGCAGGCGTTCTGGAAAACCCCATCGAAGACGGTTCTGGCAAGGACGGCACCTCCTGTGAGGAATATGCACGCATGCTGCTCGCCGATTTCGACGAGCCGGCACGGTGGATTCTTCTCATGGGGTTGCATCAGATAGCGTTGATCGACCGCCGTAAATGGAATGACAAGAAATGCATGCTGTTCGACCTGGACGAGATCTTCAGCCGCCATCAGGATCATGTGTATACGGCGATGGCTGTGCTGTTGCGTCGCGATAGTCTCTGCCCGAACAAAGGTGACAGTCTGCTTGACACGTTTGATGACACGTCTGCGAAGAACGCGGTTGAGGTGTCTGACAATCTGCGTTCCGCGTTACGTGAATGTGTGGAGATTCTTGGTAATGAGGTCATCCACGACTGGACTTGTAATAAGGGGCGGAGCATCGATGAAATCGACGCGGGCGACCTGACAGTGCAGGCGTTGCGATACATGTACCGTCTACTGTTCCTCCTGTTCATCGAGGCGAAGCCGTCGCTCGGCTATGCGCCGATGAAATCCGACATCTACCGTACCGGCTATTCACTGGACAGCTTGCGAGATATTGCGGAACAGATGCGTGGCCGCATGGATGAGGCTGGCGATTCCACCTATCTAGCGGACACATTGCGCCGACTCGACGATCTGGTGTTCAACGGTTACCCGAAGGCGGATGAGGATTTCAAGGGGCTGGCTGGCGAGGAAGCCATCAACGCGGTGTTCATGGTGCCACCGCTCAAGGCGCACATCTTCGACCCGGAACGGACCGCGCTGATCGAACATGCCGCACTCCGCGACAGCGTAATGTTGCGCATCGTCGATTTGATGAGCGTCACCAAGACGGGTAAGGGAGTCAAACGCAGGCAGCGCATCTCCTATGCGGCCCTGGGCATCAGCCAGATGGGTGCCGTGTATGAGGCATTGCTGTCTTACCGTGGTTTCATCGCCAAGGAGAAACTCTACGAGGTCAAACGAGCCAAGGATTCCTACGACCCTTTGAAAGTCGGCTATTTTGTGCCGGAACGAGAACTCGACAATTATTCGGAGGCCGAGCGCGTACGCTACCCGGACAAGAGCCTGCATGCCGGCGAGCTACGCACCTACGAGCCGGGCACATTCATCTACCGACTTGCAGGCCGGGAACGTGAAACGTCGGCCTCCTTCTATACGCCGGACAGTCTTGCGCAATGCCTGGTGAAGTACGCGCTCAAGGAGATTGAGCCACGTATCCATCAAGCCACCGATATTCTGAGCCTGAAGATCTGCGAGCCGGCTATGGGCTCTGCGACCTTCCTGAACGAGACCATCAACCAGTTGGCCACTATGTATCTGAACCGCAGGGAGAAGGAGCGGGTTGCTGAGGAAGGCCAGAAGGCGGCGATTCCCGCGGAACGCAGGCAGGCGGAACTGCAGAAGGTTAAGATGTACATCGCCGACCACAACATCTACGGCATCGACCTGAACCCCGTGGCAGTGGAATTGGGGGAAGTGTCACTATGGCTTAACACCATCTGTGAAGGGTCCTTCGTGCCATGGTTCGGAACCCAGCTGCAATGCGGCAATTCACTGATCGGCGGCCGCCGCGTCGGATACCTTGAGTCGGACCTGTCCAGCAAAACCAAAAACCGCCACTGGTATGAGGTCGAGCCCAAGCATATCGGGTTCAATCAGAGCTCGTCGTCCGTCAAGCGCGTCTACCAGTTCCTGACTGGAGATCCGGACATGTGCAAGTATGACGACAGGACTGTCAAAAGCATTGAATCCGAGAATCTGGAAACCATCAAGGCGTGGAAGAAGGCTTTCGCCAAGAAGCCATATTCCACAACGGAGATCGGCCTGATGAGGGCGTTGTCGAAGACCGTCGACGAACTGTGGCGCGGCCAGATCAAGGCACGTCGGCAATTGGAGAAGGCGACCCAGGACGATCTGATCATCTACGGTTTCGATGCGAATGCCTCCAAGAAAACTGCGAAAGCTTTGGAAAACCAGCAGAAGCATGGGCAGGGGTCGCTCGGCATCGAAAGCGAATACTTCCGCGGCAACAACCTCACCATTCGCGAGAAAGATGAGATGCTTCGCATTGCCTACCATTCGGAAAAGGCCGAGAACGCCAGCGAATACGCTCGTCTGAAACTCGCCATGGACTACTGGTGCTCGCTGTGGTTCTGGCCCATCGACCAAGCGAACCTGCTTCCCACAAGATCGCAGTACCTCACGGAAATGTCGCTGATCCTCACCGGCGAGATCCCACAGGAAGAGGGATTCACGCTGATGCCGATGGATAACGATCAGCCCACGCTTATGGACACCATGGACGATAGTCATGAACGCGACTACATGTATGACCATGCTGTGGACCTTGACGAGCTTTGCAGAGGTGACGGGGAGCCTGCGCAAAGGCTTCGCTTGGTGAAGGAAGTCGCCAAGAAGCAGCGCTTCTTCCACTGGGAGCTCGAATTCGCCGACGTGTTCAAGGACGGCGGCTTCGACTTTATGGTGGGTAACCCGCCGTGGGTGAAGCTTCAGTGGGAAGCGGCCAATGCCATTTCCGAGGTGAATCCGGAGTATGCGGTCCAATCCATCAGCGCAGCCGAGTTTAACAAGAAACTGCCCGAATTGCTGAAGAATCAACGCACGCATGACGCTTTCATCAGCGAGTATGCGGCAACGGCCGGTCAGATGGCGTTCTACAATACTGTCGGCAACTATCCGCTGCTGCAAGGCCAGCAGACGAATCTGTTCCGCTGCTTCCTGCCGAATGCTTGGGATTACACGCGTAAGCATGACGGTGTAAGTGCATTTGTACATCCCGATGAACTGTATGGTGATACGCGAGCGGGCGTACTGCGTGAGCAGATGTACCGCAGACTTCGGTACCATTTCCAGTTCATCAATGAGCGGAAACTGTTCGCCGGAGTTGATCATCATACAGCATTTAGCCTGAACGTGTACCAGAATCCAACCACCGAGTATGCGCTTCCCCGTTTCGATTCCATCTGGAATCTTTACGATCCCAAAACCATCGACGAATGTTATGTGTCCGATGGCGAAGGAAATATTCCTGGAATTAAGAACAAGCAGGGTGAATGGGATACGCGAGGACATAAGAGCCGTGTTATTTCCCTTTCCAAGGGTGAACTTTCTATGCTTTCTCGATTGGTCGGTAGTGGGCATGTAGATGATTGGGCACAGACTCCGCTAGTAGGTGTTTATGCTGTCGAGCTGCTTTCTGCATTGGAAAAAATCGCCTTGTCTCCCATAAGATTGCGGAATTATTCTAACGGAATTACATATTCGCCAATGTGGGATGAAACCAATTCCCGTAAGGATGGCACCATCAAGGATGACATTCATTTCCCGACTTCAACGAAAGCGTTGATCTACTCCAGCCCATTCATTGGCGTCGCCAATCCATTGCTACAATCCACCCGCAGAAACTACAGGGTCAACAGCGACTATGACCCAATCGACCTGACCGACATTCCCGAGGATTATATGCCTCGCGTGAAGTACTCGCAGGCATGCACGGATGCGGAATATAAGTCGCGTGTGCAAAAAATGGCTGATCCGAATCAAGAGGACGGTGTCATCAGCCGATTCGATGCTGTTTATAGATTATGCTGTCGCAGAATGGTACCTGTAACCGGAGAAAGGACGCTGCAAGCGTCCTGTGTTCACCCAGGCGCAGCCTGGGTGCACACCATAACAGGTTATGGTGTGCACCCAGAGCGCTACGCGTTGCTTGCGCTCATGAGCGGCCTTGAAGCCTCTCTGCCGTACGATTTTCTCGTACGTTCCATCGGCAAAATGGATATCCATAGCTCCACGCTGCAGCTTTTCCCTGTTCCGGAAAGTGTCTTTGCCCCCGAAATTCGTCTCCGCGGTCTGCTGCTCAACTGTCTGACCAAGTCGTATGCAGACCTGTGGCAATCCTGCTGGGAGGAGTCGTACACGTCCATGAGCTGGGCGAAGGATGATCTTCGACTTACCGCCGATGCATTCACCTCATTGACGGATGAATGGAACTGGCATACTCCATTGCGCACGGACTATGAACGCCGGCAGGCGTTGGTGGAGCTGGATGTGCTGGCATCCATGGCGCTCGGCATCACCTTGGACGAGCTCATCGACATCTACCGCCTGACCTTCACCGTGCTGAACGGTTACGAGGATGACACTTGGTACGACGCGAATGGTCGTATCGTGTTCTCCAAGAAGAATTACGGTGATCTGACTTTCAAACGTCCTGATTTCGAGAAGATCAAGAACGCGCCTGCGGGCAAGGTGTTCACCTGCACCATCATGGACGACACCCAGCCGGGTGGGGCACATGAGCGAACCATCGAATATGTGGCGCCGTTCGACAAATGCGATCGCGTAGAGGATTACAAGACCGTATGGAAGTTCTTCACACAGAAGTATGGAGATAACAAATGATTCCCATGGTGCTTGCACGGCACATCCAGTCCGGACTCGCCGATTACGTGGAGACCACGTTCCCTATGACTAACAAGCCGTTCCGCGGCTCCATCCGCAAACTCGCCCACCAAGAGGGCATGCTTTCCCAGGAGCCGTTCGTATCGGTCAAACTGCCGTTCCGTGTGGTCGGCAAACATGCGGAATTCCCATTCCCGTGCCTGCACCCCACGTACCGGCCATATGCGCACCAGATGCGCGCATTCGAACGCATCTCCGCCGGTGAATCCACACTGGTGGCCACCGGCACCGGATCAGGCAAGACTGAATGCTTCCTGTACCCAATCCTCGACTACTGCTACCGGCAGCGCAGGCTCGGACGCAAGGGCATCAAAGCCATCCTCGTCTACCCGATGAACGCTCTCGCCACCGACCAGGCGAAGCGACTGGCAGAACTCATCCACGACAGTCCGGAACTGCGCAACAACGTGACCGCGGGCATGTATGTGGGCCAGATGAGCCAAGGCGGCAGCGACAAGGACAACCACGCCATGACCGCCACCAACATCGTGACCAGTCATGATGAGCTGCTTAAGAACCCGCCGGACATCCTGCTCACCAACTACAAGATGCTCGACTACCTGCTGGTACGCCCCAAAGACTCCCGAATCTGGGACAGCAACGATTCGAACACGCTCAAATATTTCGTCGTGGACGAATTGCACACCTTCGATGGCGCGCAGGGCACCGACCTAGCCTGCCTGCTGCGCAGGCTCACCGATAGGCTGAATACCACCAGCGATGACATGTGCTTCGTCGGCACGTCGGCCACCATGGGCACCGAAGAGACAGTACGCGAGGTCTGCGCGTATGCCAACCAGATCTTCAACACCACGTTCACGCCGGAATCCGTGGTGACTGAGGATCGTCTTCGCGTCGACGAATTCTTCGCCACCAGCGACTATGACGACACCATGCCTACTGCCGCGCAGGCCGATCAGCTCATCGAACTCGAAGAGGACGTCGATCCCGACGAATACCTTGCCTATGCGGCTCAAGCGTGGCTTGACAAAGCCCCCACAGAGACGGTCTACGCAGACAAGGCACGCATCCGGCTCGCCGAATCCCTGCGCCATTCAAGGTTCCTGGCCAGCCTGTCCGCGCTTATCTGTGACGAACCCCAGCAAATCGATCGCAAACTGTTGGATAGGCTTGCCATTATGGACGCGAGGTTCAACACCTTGCATCCGCGTCAGCAGAAGGCCTGTGTGGACGCGCTGATAGCGCTTGTCTCCCACGCGCGCACCGGTTCGGAAGGCCACACACGTCCGTTCCTGAACGTGCAGGTGCAGCTATGGGTCAAGGAACTCGGCCGCGTGGTCGCCAACATCACCTCGCAGGAGGGGAGCATCGACTACCGTCCGGTCGTCGAACTGTCCAAAGACGACCTCAAGACCCGCATGCCGGTGATTAACTGCCGTGATTGCGGAGGAACCGCATGGATTGGACTTGCCGGCAAAGACGGCGGCATCAGCATGGGTGACCCACGAACGTTCTACAACGAGTATTTCGCCTACCATGCCGACAATGCGTTGGTGACCTTGCAACCCTGCACCATGGATTATGTTCTTGACCCGCATGCCGACAACGGAGCCATGGTCTGGTTCTGCAACGCATGCATGAAGGAACAGGCCGTAGAACGTTTCGAATCCACGGAACATGAATGCCCGGCCTGTGGAGAGCAGCGCATACCCATGGTCGCTAGGGGTATGGAGCTTGTATCCGGCAACCGCAAGCACTATCGGTGTCCGTTCTGCGGCAGTGAACAGGACATTGCCATGGTCGGTGTGAGAACCACCACGCAGGTCAGTGTGATGCTCACCCAACTTTCCGGAGACTCCTTCAACGACGACAGCAAGGCCATCGTGTTCTCCGACAGTGTGCAGGACGCCTCCTACCGAGCCAGCGTGTTCAACTCCCGCACCTGGCGATTCGCCCTGCGCAACTCCGCCATGGACTACATGCGCGAGGAACATAAGGACGGCGTTTCCCTCGCCGAATATCTCAACAGCCAGAACGACTACTACCATCGCCGCTATCCGGACGACAACGAATATATCGTGCGATTCATCGCGCCGAACATGACATGGATGCGCGAATACGAAGCCGTATTGCAAGGCAATCCCGCAGGACCTGGTCGCCGTCAGCTGCTCGATTGGATCGAGCGCAGACTCCGACTGGAATCGCTGCTGGAATTCGGCATGCGCTCCCGTACCGGACGTACGTTGGAGAAATCCGGCTGCGCCGCAATAGCATTCGACCAGATTCTCCTGAAACGTGTGGCACAGACCGTTGCCGAACGTTGCCATAACGAGATCGGATTGCACGAGAATTCCATCATGGAGACTGACTGGCTCCGACTGATTATGGCGTTCCTCGACCAACTGCGCACGAAAGGCGCGTTCTTCGACGTGACCTATGACCAGTTCCTGCAAAACGACGGCAACAAGTTCCTGCTTTCCAACACGAACATCAAATGGATGCCCGGCATGTACGCGGATGGTATGCCCTATTTCCTGTCGGACAAGGAGCCAGTGCGCAAAGGCGTTTTCAATACCCTGAATTCGCCGGCATACCGTCAGATCGTCGACCGATACCTCACCGACGGTGCCCTTGAAGGCGACATTCACCATGAACTGTTGGGAATCGTGCTCGAAGAGTGCATAGCAGCAGAATTCATCACGCAGCAACGTTATCCAAGCATGAAAATGGAACGCACCGTGTACGGGCTCAACGAGTCCGGCTGCACGGTCAGTGGCAAGGTAACGCAACTGATCTGCGACACGTGTGGACGGAGTTATTCGTGCGCCACGCAGAACCTTGACGCGTGGAACGGAGCACGTTGCCGTATCCGCAAATGCCCGGGCAGACTGGTCTCCGGCACTCCCGAAGCCGAAGCTCTGGAATTGCGCTACTACGGCAAGCTGTACCGCGGGGAGCCAGCCGATCGCATCCACGCCGCCGAACACACAGGACTGCTCAACGGCGACGACCGCGCCAAGGTCGAAGAGGAATTCAAACGCAAGAACCGCAAGCCCGGTGACGTGAACGTGCTCGCCTGTACGCCGACTTTGGAGATGGGCATCGATATCGGAGACCTCTCCACAGTGATTCTCTCGTCAATTCCGCCTACCCAAGCCCAGTACATCCAGCGTGCCGGTCGTGCAGGGCGACGTGACGGCAACTCCTTGGTGCTGGCGGTGGCCAATACCAAGGAACACGACACGTACTTCTACCAGCGGCCGAAAGATATGCTTGGAGGCGCGGTGAACCCGCCGCACATCTTCCTCGACGCGACCGCAGTGTTGGAGCGTCAGCTCACCGCCTACGCATTGGATCGTTGGGTGCATGCCATGCTGGATGCTGGCAGCGAACCGGCCGATGTGGTACCCGACAAATTGAAAAACTGTTTGGATAATGTCAACGGCAGCGGCTCCATCGGGTTCCCGGTGAATTTCCTGAACTGGACAGGCCAACATTCCGGCGAACTGCTCGACGGATTCGGAAGAATGTTCTCATTCTCCGAGGAACTCCGAACGCAGCTCGACGGATTCGTACGCGGTACGGAAGATGGCAGCACCATGGCCAGACGCGTCTACGATGTGTTCCAAAAAACCAACGATACCGTCAGAACGCTGGAATCACAGAAGAGCGCTGCGAGGCAGCTGCTCGACGAGCTCAAGAAGAAGCCCTCCGACTCATCGTTCGAAGAGCAGCAGCGCGAATGCGAAGATGAGATTCACAATCTTGGCCGCATCGTCACAAGCATTCTCAACACCAACACGTTCAACTACCTTTCCGACGAAGGCATCCTGCCCAATTATGCGTTCCCGGAAACCGGTGTGACCCTCCACACCATCCTCAAAGAGGACAAGGAACCGTCCGATGCGGCACACGGAATCGAGCCTGCCGCGCAGGACAAGACGAAACGCAGGGGGAAGGCCACGCGTGATTTCGTGCGCCCGGCGGCCACGGCCATCACGGAACTGGCGCCGGGAAACACGTTCTTCGCGGGCGGACGCAAATACAAAATCAGCCGCGTGCTATGTTCGAAAGGCGGTGCCGACGACGAACTGGCAATGTGGCGCCTATGCCCGAACTGTTCGCACGCGGAACCCGCCTCCAGCACCGAGAACCTCGCCAGCTGTCCCTCCTGTGGGTCAATGCAGTGGGCCGATAACGGCCAGAAAAGGCCGATGCTGCGCATCGACACCGTCATATCCGATGAGACCTACAGCGAAAGCCTGATTGAGGACACCTCCGACAGCAGACCCAAGACCCAGTTCCTGAAGAATACGATGGTGGACATTGATCCGGCAGACATCCAATCGGGATGGCAGTTCAAGGGAATCACGAACTTCGGATTCGACTACACGTCGCAGGGCACAGTCCGTGAAATCAACTTCGGACAGGTTTCTGATAGGGGAGCCTCGGTGGAAATCGCTGGTAGCAAGGAGATACGTAACGGTTTCAACGTGTGCCTGAAATGCGGCGCGTTGCTCGGCGAGCGCGAATCACGGCACGCCTACTTCTGTCCGGAACGCAAGAAGGCACAGGAACAGCAGTTGGAGCAAACGGAGCAGAACAGCACGTGCCTGTTCCTATACCGTGAGGTCAAATCGGAAGTGCTGCGTATGCTCGTGCCAGGGCTTGCCGATGCCCAAGGTGCGGACGGTGCTGCGGAGTCGTTGACCGCCGCAGTGATGCTTGGGCTGCGTGAACGCTTCGGCAATGTGGAACATCTACAGGCGACACTCATGAACGAGCCGTTGCCGGATAACTCCGGACTGCGCAAAACCTATCTTGCGCTATACGACACGGTACCCGGAGGAACCGGCTATCTTAAGCAACTGTCCGATCCGGATACGATGTTCGAGGTGCTTGCCAAGGCTAAAGAAGTCATGGAGCATTGCGAATGCGCAAAGAATGGTGGCGATGGATGCTACAGATGCCTGTATGCATACAGACAAAGCCAGGACCTGAAACTTATTTCCCGTAAGACCGCGCTGGCGATGCTCACGGGCATCCTCGACCTGGCCAACAAACGCAGTCGTGTGACAACCGTTTCGAAGATCAACACGAACAAACTGTTCGACAGTGGACTCGAACAGCAGTTCATCGAAGCTCTCCGGTGCATGCATGCCCATCCCTTCGCGGAATCCGACGATGCCAAGGGACGTCGTGCCATCGTCAAGGACGAATTCATCAATAGCAAACCTGGATATTCCATCACCGTGAACGGAAGCGTGTGGAGCGTCGAGCCACAAGTCGCGTTGGGGCCGGCCGATGGGGTCGCGATTCCCTGCAAGCCTGATTTCGTGCTGACGGTCAGCAATATCGATGAATCTGGTGACGTGGTTGAGCATGACGGAAGGAAGCCGGTTGCCATCTTCACCGATGGCCTGCAATACCATGCAGGCATCGTCGCCCAGGATTCCCTGAAGAGGGAAGCGCTTCGTCAGGCAGGCTATCGCATATGGTCCTTGGATTATGACGATGTGATCGGATATGTGCAGGGCAAGGATGTGGCGCAGCTCGCCGATCCGATGCTGGCACCCAAGTCCATGCCGTCTCCGGTGGCTTACAAGAGCACGATTGGCAAGAGGACTGACGAATTCAACCCCAGCGAAGTTTCGGCAATGGCCATGCTGGAATATTATCTCGCGGAACCGGATGCCGAACGGATATTCGCCATCCAAGCGCTGGCAATGAGCTATGCTCTGAATCCGCGAAACAAGAACGTTGAACCTCAGGCCGTGGATATGCTGCATCGGAATGAAGCGTTGCACGGCGAGAACGAATCGACATTCATGATTTGCTCGTCCTGGAATCCTTCGAACTGCACGAGACTGAAATTCCAATCCGGTTTGTGCATTGGAGAGGATATGCGGACCACCGAACCCCACGTCGGCATGGTGTTCTCGGACATTCAACGTGATGCCGCGAAAGCAAAGAACGATGATTATAATCCGTTGGACGCTTTGGACGAGAACGAGGCAGAGGCGTTCAAAACGCAGTGGGCAGCCTTCTGGCATTTTGCGAACGTGATGCAATTCTCGGAATACTTCCATGCTATCGGTGATGCTGCGCTACGTGACGAATCCATGTACGAGCCGCTTCGCAACGGCCTGCGGAACGCTCCTGATCTGCAGAAAGACAATGATTCCGAATGGAACGATATTCTGGCGGATCCGACCTACGTGTATTGCGCGGATGAAACCAAGGAGGCCGTCAAACGGTTTATTGAGTCTGACATACCGGCACCGGATGCACTCGGATATGAGCTGCTGGACGAGAACGAGGAAATCATTGCGCAGGCAGAGCTCGCATGGGAGGATGGGAAGATCGTGTTTTTCCCGTCCTACGACTTGCAATCCGACCGAGAGAACGCCGACGAATTCGTCAAGCGCGGCTGGACTATCATTACGGAAAACAACGATGACCTTGACAAGGTGTTCGCTTCACTGACGGAAGGCATGGAACGCTGATGGCAGATATACGTACGATGAACAAACCCGTGGTCGCGCTCGGCAGCGATCTCATGTGCAGCCTGCTCGAGCTGCCTAAGAAAGCGCAGAAACATGCCACGACGTTTCTGACAAAATTCCAGGCGAATCCTCGATCATCCGGAATCAATCTGGAACGAATCGCCAATGCGGCGGACGAAAAACTGTATTCCGCGCGCATCGACCAGCGATATCGTGCCATCATCGCTTTCCAGAAAAGCAGCAACGTGTACGTTTTGCTGTACGTTGGAGACCACGATGACGCTTACAAATGGGCGGAAACAAAGCGAATCAGCGTCAACCCGAATACGAGGGCCATCCAGCTGTACGATATGGCTCCTCAAGAGGAAATCGACGCAGCGATGCATGAGGATTCCCAAAACAAAGTTGGATGGGGGAGCGTTGCCGCAAACGCGCCCCAATCAGATTCCGCTGCGTCGGAATCTGTTCCTCAGCCCACGGAAGACCATGCCGGCACGAATCACGGAATAGCTTCAGCTATTGCAACTTCAGCTGTGACGGACAAGATGCCGCAGATGCCACAGCAAGCTCCCGAACCTCATACCGGTCCGCTTCCAGACACTTATCGGGCATTGACAGATAATGACATGCGCCGGTTCGGCGTACCTGACATGTATGTGCCAGTCATGTGCACGAGAAAGACGTGGGAAGCGTTTGAACGGTGGGGGGCCAGGCTCCCAAAGGATGCTTTCACGTACCTTACCTTCGTTGCTGAAGGACTTCCCAAGTCCGAGGTCTTCGGACTGCTCGATGAAACCGAAGGCAAGACCAGCGACAGGCTGGGGCTGGAGCAGCAGATGTCTGCCTCGTCCATCGAATCTGGTGAAGAGGCCGATCCGGAAGACTTCCGTGCCGCCCTGTCAAGCTATGCGTCGCAGCAGTCTTTCGTGGTCGTGCAGGGAGAAGCGGATCTCAAACGTATTCTGGATGCGCCGCTGGAACAGTGGCGTGTGTTCCTGCATCCATCGCAGCGTCTTTATGTGGAACATGATTACCATGGTCCGTTCCGCCTGCTCGGCGGTGCCGGTACGGGAAAGACCGTGGTGGCCATGCATCGCGCGAAACGTCTCGCTGCAAGACTGCTGAGAAGCGGTAGCCGTCAGAAAGTGCTGTTCACCACATACTCGCGTAATCTTGCCACCGATATTGCATCGAACCTGAAACTCATCTGCACGCCAGACGAATTCAATACCATCGACGTGGTCAATCTCGACAAGCTCGTAAAAGATCTGCTGACGGGGCATGGCTATTCCGGTGAGATTTGGTATGACGGCAGCCCCGACCATGGCAATGATCTTGACGCTGCGTGGCGTAAAGCCATCACGTCCATCGGCGTGAACGATTCGAAACTCACGGTCTCCTTCTTCAAAAGCGAGCTCAGCCAGGTGATTGTGCCGCAGCAGGTGCGGAATGCAGCCGATTACATGCGCGTACTACGCAAGGGGCGCGGCACGAAACTAAACCGAGCGCAGAAGCTCGCCGTCTGGAAGGTCGTGGAAACGTATCGGCGCATCATGCAGGCGAACGACGCGTACGATGTGGACACGGCCATGCAGAACGTCGTGTCGTTGCTCACGCAGGGTGATATGCCAAGGAAATATGCGCATGTGGTGGTCGATGAAGGGCAGGACTTCTCCACGCCGGCATACCGTGTGATTCGTGCTCTGGTGGATGAGGGAGACAATGATATCTTCATCGTCGGCGATGCACAGCAGCGCATCTACGGGCATATCGCGGTGCTATCGAAATGCGGCATCCGAATCCAGGGGCGTGCCCGCAAATTGCGGATCAACTATCGCACCACCGAACAGATTCGTAGCGCAGCCGACTCCATTTTCCGTAGTTCCGGCGCCGATGTCGCGGATTCAGTGTTCGCGGCTGTTCATGGTATCGAAGATGCTTCGCCGGCCACAACGTTCGATGACCTGGACGGAGGGGAGAGTCCGACCGGCGATAGCAGATCGTTGATGAGCGGTCCCGTTCCCGAAGCGCGGCGGTTTGCATCCCAGTCAGATGAGATGGATGCCGTTAGGGAATGGATTTATGGATTGTGCGGCACGGCGGAAGACGCGGCCAGCGATGAGTCCGACGGTGGGCGTGTGGATCCGCGTAATGTGTGTGTGGTGGCAAGAAGTCGCTACTGCATCGACCAGTGGTATAAGACGCTTGATGACGGCTTGCCGTATGGCGTGTACCGGCTTGGTAGGGATGCAGAAAACAGGCAAAGGCAAGGAATTCGCATCGCCACCATGCATCGAGTCAAAGGTCTGGAATTCGACTATGTGGTGGTAGTCGACGTGAACGATGGTGTATGCCCGCCGAAACCCGCATTGCAGGCCGCTGGCTCCGATTCAGTCGCATTGAATGAGATTTACAAGGAAGAACGAAGCCTCATCTATGTGGCTATGACGCGTGCCAAGAAAAGTGTGCTGCTGACTGGTGTCTCGGCACATGTTGGATGAAAAGCAAATAAGAGAGAATGATCATGGGTAAAAAAATTAGGTTCTATACATCTGAAAAAGAAGCGAAGAAAGCAGCAAAAGACTTGAAATATAAGGTTTTTTACCTGCAGGCAGATAATTGGAATGATTATGGATATAGAACTCTATTTGTTCTCAAAAAAGTAAACAGCGACGGAACGCTAAACCAGATTGGTGCAGTGAAAATTGCTGAAATGAATCAGGAAAGCTTTGGGACAGAACTACCGGCAGAACCTTTTTCTGAACTTGCTGATAAATACTTTTCGCTGGGATTAGATGGGGCATATTATAAAAAGCTAAAAAAGTTCGGGCTCTTATCTGTGTTAACGGCATTGAACGATGTTGCATATATTGACGAGATTGAGGATTGTAAGAAAAAGTGTAAACAATTAGGAGGAGAAGAAGTCTTTAATGTTTCTCTATTGCGATATAAAGATTTAGCGACTGTTGAACGTGATTTTCGTGGAATCGTTAAAGATGATGTTGAACCTTATGAGATGATTAGCTTTTCCTATCTTTTTAATTCTGAGGGGAAAAGCATAGATAATGGATATTCGTCGAAAGAATTGAAATATGCTGTAAAATATAATGATTTTCCATCATCAAACATTCATGTTTTAATTGGGGCAAATGGTGTGGGTAAAACATGTCTTTTAAATAACTTTATCAAAAGTTATATTTTTGATATGGATAATACAAGTGGTACTAGCTATGATTTTTCTAGGAAAAATGATAGTCGAGTTATGTCCATAGGTGCAGATCGAAAAAGCGATGTTGGTGAATTAAGATTTAATAAAGATAATTTGTCGCCTGAAGAAGAGTTATCGTTTACCCATATTACTTATGTTCCAGTGGATCTCACTGTAGGTAACAATTTTTTTTTGCTGTGTCCCGAAAGAAAGCGAAGAAAACATAGTTAATTGTGTTGATATTTTTAATCCAACCGGATCTTCTTTGCGAGAAAAGGAGGATGATGATAGTGATTTAAAGCATAATTATTATATTAAGACCTATTCTGATTTATTAATTTTAAAAAAAGAGGAGGGAGAGCGCGCAGAGAAGCTTATGATTTATTATAAGCATCTATTAGATGTTCTTGATTTAGCAGGAGAATCTTTTATTCCTTGTTTAGATGATTATGTTCGTCATAATGATGGAAAAGGTTTTATTGAATGGATTAGCAGAGAAAACCTAAGAAGGTTAAGTTCTGGACAATTGAAAGTTTTATATCTTTTCTACAGTATGACTAACATTGGAGAACGTGGTTTATATGTTATTGATGAGCCGGAGAATAGTTTGCATGCCCCTCTGCTAAGTGCGTTTATGTATGTGCTACGAGATGTGCTTGTTGAGAAGAATGCGTTAGCTATTATCGCAACCCATTCTCCTGTTGTTTTGCGTGAAGTTCCACAAAAATGTGTACATGTGCTTCGATCCAGAGAAGGGCTTCGCTATGTGACGCATCCCAGTATCGAAACATTTGGAGAAAATCTTGGTGTATTGCTCAATGAAGTATTTGGTTTGAATGCAGATAAAAGCGGTTACTTTAGTTTTTTGAGAGATAAAGTTAAGGAAACTCCAAAAGAAAAGGTTGAAAAAAAAATATAATGAACCTTTTTCGGAGAAGAATCTTTTAAGATATTGTATAGACGAATATGGAGGAAGGCTCGGCATGGAAGCGAGAGCATTATTTCCGTATATCGTAAATGAAGCATGGTTGGAAATTGGAAGTGAAAAAAATGAAGAACATTAGAGAAAACGTAGATGAAAAAGTCTTTCCGTATATTTCGACAAATCGACGCAATAATAGGGATTATCTGAAGAGTGCTTATCCCGCTTTTGCTGAACTTTTAGACACTTTTCAAAAAAACATTCCAAAAGAAATATTTGATGGTAACGCCCGACTTCTGAAGAAAAACTGGGGGAATTATATAGTTAATATTGTGGGTGTTGAGAATAAGATTAAAACAATCACTGATTTATATGATCAGACAAGGCGAAAGTATCTTGCTAAGTACTACCAAAATATTGCAATATGTCCGTATTGTGGTTTAAATGAGCCAGATACATTGGACCATTTCTTACCTAAGAAAAAACATCCATTATTGAGCATCACATTATATAATTTAATTCCGTGCTGCAACAATTGCAATCATAAAAAGAAGGAGTATGATTCATCAGTTGAATCTATTTCTTTTTTTTAATCCTTATTTAGATGAAGGAAATTCGAATTGGCTTAAAATTGAAGCAATAAGTATAACTAATCAGAGTTTAGATATAAGCTATGCTTTCAATGAGGCTGCATTTGATAGCGAGAATCAAAAGGATGTGTTCAAAGTTACATGCAAAGAACTTGACCTTTTGCCTCGATATGCTTGCCGTTCAATTGAATTTATTCTAAATCAAAAAAAGAATATACAAAAATTTTGTACGAAACAAACAGAGGTTAGAAATTATTTTGAAATAATGTTGAAGCAATTGCCTCAAGACGATTTTTGGAAAACGCAACTATGCAGATATATTGCTGAAAATGAAACAGCTCAGGAGATAATATTTAAGTATTGCAATATTGCTAATAGGTGGTTCTTTTGTAAGAATAGTATGCGTGGTCCAGGGTATAAAGAATCTTTGGATAATTATTTAAATTTTGTTGGCAATAATGAGAAAAGATATATATATTTTCTTTCAGACGTAGAATTTAAACAAAAAATTGTATGTATTAGCAATGATGTTGAAGGTGTGTCACTAAAAGATGAAACAAATTTCAGTGTTTTTGTACTGGGCTTAATCGATTTTTCAGATTGCGAAGATGCGGATTTTTATATTTTTAATTCGCAGGGTTGCACCAGGAATTCATATAAGTACGAAGGTTGTAAACATGGTGTGCTTGTTCTGAAAAAAATTTTATAACAAATTCCGGCGAAGGCGATGCTATAACAGTTTGCTGTGCATGAGTTCGAATTCGTGGTGTTCGTTTTGGAGCTTTGCGCTACAGTAATCAAGTAATCAAAGAAGATGGAGATCGTGAGAGGGGAGATATGGTATCTGCTTCAGCGCAGGGGAGTGGACTGAATGAGCGCGAAATTGCCATGATGGAGCGTATCTTTCGCGAGGAACTGCAGAAGAGAACGTTGCTGAGGGAATACTACCCGAACATGGATCCTATAGACTGGGTCATCGAATATCTACAGCCGGGCGACGAGGCCGTTGTGGATTATTCTGATCGATATTCGTCGTTGTCCAATGGCTGCAGGGGAGGTCTTCAGGAACGCTATGTTGCCAGAGCGATTGCGAATTGGCTGAACGACAAGTTCGCTCAGACGGATTTCGGCCAATTGCGCAGCAATCTGGTTCACAGAATGAAGAACGATAAGCCTAAGCACCATTTCCGCAGCACGAAGGAATCGACAAAGTGGAAAGGCAAGGTGACGCGAAGCATTCATGAGGAATGGGGTTTGCGTGTCGAAGCCTTTGCGGATGAACAGCCACTGGAATGTGAAGATCCGATGCTGCCCTCACGGGTCGGCAATCTTGATTTTCTGGCACGACATGCCGCTACGGTTCATGTTGATTGGCCCAGCGAAGAAGAGATTCGCGATTACCAGGAAAAGAAAAGAACGTACGACGAAAAACGCGTGGAACGAATACAGCAATGGCGAGTAGTCAGTCTTCAAGCTAGGCGGGAAGGCAAAGAAGTCAAGCCATTCCCTTCCAGCAAATCACCGCGTTTCCCCAGCTATGACCGTAACGGTTCCGGCCAGTTGATTAGGCTTCTGATTGAGATTCTTCGCGCGGCGAGGGGAACCCTTTCCCCGAACGCCATCACAAAAGTCGTCATTCGTATTTGCCCGCGCCTGGTTGATCAGTATTACTACATCATCGCTCGTGTTGAGGAAGGCACGGAGCATTTCGACCGCGAAAGAGTGCCGGAATCCCAGTCCGTCGATGTGCTCGACATCGTAGTCGATAGTGAGTTGATGTATTAGCCTGAACGATTCCGAATCCGTACGAGAAAGTGGTTTGATATGAGCATTGATGCTGATAAGCAGGAGAAGTATCGGCAGATCATGGAACGGGTCGTCATTCCGGAAAGCGTGAGACGAGCCAATTCGCCGGAAGAGATAGAGAGAAGACTCAGGAAGCCACTTGCCCCAGGCCAGGTGTGGACTGTGGCCGATGATGATGAATTCTGCCATGTGGTTATCCAGTCCGTACATGAAGACCCGCGCATCGTAACCGTTGTTCCGATGAGTTTGGATCTTGAATCGGAGACGCCGGACTCCTTGGTGCTCATGACAGGCGGAATAGAAGGACTTCCTTCGATTGCATGGCCTGACTTGGCTAAAGATATTCCGACTCGTGTTCTTTGTAAGCCGTTGGGAATGATCGATAAGCAGCGATTTGCTCTAATCGCGAACAACATGCCTGGCGAAAACTTTAGCGTTTACCGTGGGCGGGAACTGGATGAGTTTGGCTTCCTTCCTGAAATGAAGAGGGAACGAATCGACGATTTTCTGTATGACTGCAGTATGCAATGTAATCTTCTTACGACTCTTCCCTCGATCAGCGATAGGCGTGATGGCCAGAAAATCCAGTTAAAGATATGCCGATTCCTTATGGAGCAATGTGGGATGAGTCGTTCGGATGCGGAAGCGGCGTCGGAACGTCCGACACAATTGAATAAGGAAACCTTAGAGAAGCTGCTGACTAGTGGATTCGAAGTGGACGATCTGAAGAAAGCGGAACTGCTGCCGGAATCATTGCTATGTGAAATCGAACTTCCTATAGTCAGGGAAACGGTGGAAGCATACGCACAGGAGAATCCGCAGAATGCTGACCCGTACGTATCCTTGGCGCAAGAGGCATACGGTCTTGCCGCCAGGCATGCAAAGAGCCATTTTGGTGATTGGGCCGCAGAAATCAGAAAAGTGAGGATTCGACACCATGCCTAACGGAAGAGCGGTTTGGTCAGGGGAGATCACCAGCGGCGTACGGCGGTATGTGCAATTGCTGCAACACGAGGCTTGCCGGCGACATCCCCAGTTCCCCGATTGTTGCAATCCTCGAATAGAGGATTGGCAGCATGGCCCATTGGGCATGCTGCGTTACATTTGGGAAGATGACGTGGACATCATTTGGAAGGACCGATCGAGAATCGTCACGTTGCCAGATTCGGGAGTGCGGATTGGCGTTGGTGGAAAAACTTCGGAAGTCCCCGGATTCTACAAAAAAGATCGCGTTAGCAAACCTGTCATTTACGTATATCAGCGCTATGAATCTAACGATCCAAGAAGCCGGCGGGCTCAGTTCACCGTGTTCCATGAATTGGCGCACTATCTTCTGGACACATTGCCAGCTGATGCTCCACTGCTATCAGCCGAACTGGAAGCCTGCGAGGATCGGAGCGCCTTTGAAGAACGCATATGCGACGCTTTCGCCGCGAATTGTCTTATTCCCGATGAACTGTTGAAAGACTGTCTGAAGGAGTATGGACTGAACTCGGAAGGGGCTGCCGAGCTATACAAAAGATCCTATGCGTCGGCTCAGTGCGTTGCGCATAGGTTGCGGGATTGTTTTAGGACAAGTGGCTTTATATGGGTTGTCTATGCGGACGGAAGAATGCGTTCGATATCTCGAGGATTGGTGACTTCGGAATATCGTGTTGTGGCCACGAGCACGAAAATGAGTATTCATGACACGTGTCTTCCGGATACGGAGTTGCTGCTTCGTTCCCCGGAAGAATGGTCCGAACAATACGAACTAGCATTGGACGGCGCCTATAACGTTTCCGCAACCGGCTGTGGTTCCAATGGTGGAGTATTCGTGGTGGGGAACACTAAGAAGAACAAGGGCAAACCATTTTGCCGAGAATGCATGAGGCAGATCGATTTGACGGAGGAGGCACGTGAAATCTGCCGCATCATCAGCAAGATTCATTCAAAGTGGAAGCTTGGGTGCGGAAAGGAGAAACTAATCTGCTATCTTCTGGGAAAAGATAACAAGAAGACGAAGATTATGCGTGCATGCTTCGGCGAATATAAGGGTTTCTCCAGTGGTCGGCGGTTAACACGAAGGATATTGGAAACCGTATTTGAAGAGCTGATTGTAAGAGGGATTGTGACTTATGCAGGTATAGGAGAGTACCCCGGACTTGTAGAGGGAAAGCGTTTTGACGATATCAATGATGATGGGTTCTATCTGATTCTGGGGAATCCGGAATACAATCGCGTCTGAATCGATTCTGAGGTGTTTAGCGCTAATGGTCATCAGCATGAGCCATACAAAAAGGTGCCTCCACCTAAAACCAAGGGCGGAGACACCGTTGCTCTAAGGAAGTATGGTCAGAATCCGTAATGCCAGTGTTCGTCAGAAATGCGTTGCGCGTTGACCTGCCCCTGAACGCTGTCGATTGCTTGGAGCAGGGCTTGTGCATCACCTTGGATGGTCTGGTTGTCTAGGTTTGCGTCGTCCAAATCGCTGCGAGTGCTGACGATAACGCGTTCAAGCACGGTCAGTGGATATTCATGGGCCATATGCCCCTTGAAGGATTTGCTCATTTCCTTGGCCCATGCGATACGGTATTCCAAGGTTTCGCGTGATGCCGAGTCCGAAGAGGGATTATCCGCAACATAGTTGCGTACCTTTTCCATCGATTGTTCAAATGTCTTTTGGTGGCTCTTTACCTTTGTGATTACTTTGCGCACAGTTTGCTCGGTTTTATGAAGCGTAGTAGCGGAATCGGAGGCGACGCAATTATAGTCGGTTGAGATCAGGTACGGTGCCGATGCGTCCACGAACTCATGCCATACATCTTTGGAAAGATCGACAACATGAATCGTATTGCCCACGAGTGCGCGATTTTCTAAGCTCTTGTTCATATCCTTTACTGCCACTTGTAGGTCTTCCGTGGCTTGAGTGCATGCATTGTAGGCGTCGGACGAAGTTGTTGTATCGTCTTCTGCCGTGGCGCTGGATCGTCTGGCCGAATCTGCGCTTTTCCTCGAAGTGTCGGCTTCGTTGTATTGATCGCTGCTCGGGGAATTCGACGTTGCGGATGTCTGATCATCCTGTGGAAGCTCGCCTTGCCGGTTTGTCGATTGTTGCGGAACGGCAAATGTGAAGGCAAGTACGAGCGCAACGGCTATTCCGACGAGCATGGGCCAGTAGTTGGCAAGGAAATCATTCTTGGGCTTCTTCATCTTTTTGTTCTCCTTACGCAGAAATGGGATCCTGCTGTTTATATAAACCGGATAAAACTCATGGAGAGGATTGGAACGGTGTGCTTTCTTATGACATGCCGAAGTGAGATTTGTCCGGTTAAAGAAAGTGACGGCAAAAAATCTAGTGAAAGAAGAAGGAAATGATGGGATGGCCTGGTTGTGGGCAACTGCCCGTAGAGAAGTGGAACGGACCGTGGGGTGTGGCCAGCTTTACGTTGGAGCCGCATAAGCCGTTGACTGACGAGGATCGCAAAAATGCGGACATATACAATTCATATCCGTCTTGGGGCGATGGATGGTTCACTTTTGATTCGATGTATGTCACAGGCACAACAGATGAGTATTACGCTGATTTCACTCATGCGAAAGAAGCTTGTGCCGATGGAAGGTACTACGAGACCTGTATTTATTGGATGGAACCCATGACGGTTGTTGAGGCATTGAAGGTATATCATCCGAGTCCGGAGCTAGCAGATTTGGCAGATGACGTCAGAGAAGCGGTTTATAACTTCGATATTGTGCAGTGCGATCGACTTGAACAGATTCAGGGCAATCTGGACTTGATTACTGACAGCTTGTGGAGTGCATTGATGCAACTGAGACGCTGTCGAGGTTTCTTTGATGGTTGGAACGAAGAGAAAGGAGAATGCGCTTTCGATGTATTCGATGATCGTTACATGGAACTTATTAATGATATGAAAGAAGCTATAAACAAATTATCTCCACGGAAGTGATGTCTTAGATTCGGCTTTATCGAGGAAATAAGTATAAGAAGGTTTTAAAGGTTTGAGTAATAATCGTCAGGAATTTCAGAATTCCAATACAAGCAAAACGCCATGTTCTGTGAATATTGGTTTGGGATTTGGTATTTTTGGCTGTTGCCTGTATTCAAAGGCTTCGATAAGTCATATTGCATTGGTCCTTGGTTTTATTTGCAGTATCGCAGGCTTGGTTTGCGTTGTTTTTTCATGGAATGAACATAGGAAAAAGATTTGGATGGTAAGTTTTTGGCTTACTATCATTGTGATTATCCTGTACGTGATATGCATGTTTGGATTTTCTGATATCGCCGCTCGCGTTCTAGCAGACATATTGATGTCAGTCATTTGGATCCTATTGTTGTGGTGTACATCTATTTCGCTCTTCTTTCTTATATTTTCTCCACAAAGAAAGTCACTTAGCGAGAAGTATCTTTTCATAGGAAGGATTAAAGATCTTATGAAATATATTTCATCTTTGGTGGCTCTTTTTGCTGGTGGATACTTCGGGTGGCTGATTGGTTCAGAACTCGATAGGCTTGAGAAGAAAATCTCAGATATCAACGAAGTGCTTGCTAAAGGAAATGGATCTCATATGGAGAAAGAACAGGCTTGGCGTTCAGCTGTTTCTAACGTGCAAGATTTTGTTATTGATCAGGTGAATGTCCTTCTCTCTTTTCTGTTTATTATATTTGCTGTTTGGATTTTTGTCCTTGTAGTTGATCTTGTGAGAGCACGAATGTGCCATAGTTTAATGGACGCGTTTGAAATTTTTGAATCTGTTGAACGGCATATGCTTGCTGACAGGTTCAAATCCTCTAACCTCAGAGTGTTTTCTTGTATCAAACGTCCGTTACTCCGTTTCTATAAATGGTACAAGAGAAAAGCGCAAAGTATAGCCGAAAATGATCTTTCTTGGTTTTCTTTTTGTCTGATTGCATTTTGGTGTGTCTCAATATTCGCTCTAAATTTGTTGGAGTTGAATCTTCAAGTTGGATTCAAGAATTGGTTTATATCACAAACGAATCAGATGCAGCCGAGTTATTAAAATCGCCGTGCTGAATCTCGTCCTCTATATGTAATTCGCGCGACTTGAGAAGCGCGATTAGCTCGCTGATAGTCTGGAATGGTTTATCTCTTTCCATGTCTCTTCCTTGAAATAAAGAGAGACCCACCGCATTTCAGGACGTAAACGTAGCCTTGGATGGGCGCTGATATATGCAAATGTATCAGATTCTAGTGTTTTGAACACGCCATGCATATGGCGTTTCATTAGTGGGGGACACTAGGCTACCTTTTCGGCGAGTAAATAATCTATGTGTAACTTGCGCGTTTGCTGTACTGCGCCATGAAGAGGTTCTCATCCCGGTCAGGGAGTCCAAAAACGTCACCACTTCGGTGCAGTCGCTCTTGCCTTACGAACTTTGCTGAAACTTGATATGTCTCCTTTGGCTTCAATTCATTCCGTTATTCTGATTATTGAGTTTGCGCATCATCTATATTGCCTGTTATCCGAGCAGCGGAGATTGCATATCATAAGAGGTTCCGCGAGATGTACCGAAACGGTTCCGCACTAGGGTTGATACGCCGATACTTCCACGCCTAGGAATATTCTGAAATATTCTTGTGTCTTAACGTTGATGTCTTAGCAGAGGGAGAATCGCATGGCGGGCTCATACGGTGCAGAGACGATGCAAGGGGAGCGGTATAGGCTTTCCTTCACTGTCGGTGGACTTCTTGCCTCGCAGGGCCGGACGCTTGCGGAAATGTATCTGAATCATCTGAATCATGCAGGCGGCGGCGACGCTGAGTGTTCTTCCCAAACCGAGGTGGGCAAGTCCATTGCCGTGATTCGCCAACAGGCCATCGAGGAAAACGTTCTTGCGATTCGCACGGATTCCGCAAACAGGCGCGTTGTGGCGGAAACTACTAGGCGGCTCAGTGCGCTCACGGTTGGGGAGCTTGCATATTTGGCAGGCCCGGATTCCTCCACATCCGACCGCGAGGCACTTATGTGGATCGCGATGTGCCGTTATTACGCAATCATCGGGGAATTCGCCGGCGAAGTGCTCAAAAAGCATTTCCCGATGTGTGAATCATCCTTGTGAGTACGAATGGGGGATAGCATGACCGATTTCATCGCAGGTGTTGAAGCTGCCGATGAGCGCCGTGACATTGATGATGATTTCGCTTATTTGCACGAGATTATGGAGCCCCTATTACATTTGTGATTACCCGCCTAGGCAGGAGCTTATCGAAGAGTCCTACCAGTATGTGCTGTGCGACATTCATATGGGTGTCTGGTTCAAGGGTGTGCACTGGCAGGACGTATATGAGATTCCGTCGGATGCCATTTGCGAGCTGATTGTCAACGCAAGTGTATCGTGTATCGCAGCTACAACTATTCGAGCATTCAGATTGAGATTTATGACAATCGGCTTGAAATCACCTCGCCAGAGCGCTTGCCGATGGGTAGACCATTGAACGCATGAAGCGGGGCTATTTGAAATATACGTAACGATGCCTTGGCCTCTGCTTTTGATACATGGGTATATCGAGCATGGGGGGCGGTATCCTGCGTGTGATGCAGAAGGTATGTGATGCCGGATTGCCGGAATCAAAATTCCTTGGCGGCGATACGGATTTGTGTATCAATATCTATCGTAATGGATCAGAGACAGCTTTCGACGACGGGATTGTGACGGGATTACGACGCGATTCGGGTCTTGGTGACGCGATTATGACGCGATTCGAATTCTGATGACGCTATTGCAGAGGAAAACCCAGCATCTGAAAGATTTTAGGAACTGATTTTCGATGAGCTCTGAAAGAGGGAATGGGTGAACCTGCGTATGCCGTGGCTCTTAAGGAAACGCTGCCGGAAACCTCTGTCGCCCCCGGAACGAGCGGTTGGAAGTGGTGAAGCGTGTGCCGAAGTTCTTCGACAGCGAAGAACGCTCCAAGCGCCTCGCGAGACGTCTCAATGCGCTACTGATTTTCAGGCGAAGATGGTTGCCGGGTTGCTGCAGCTGCTCACGTAATCTTCGCAGGGTGGCGAATCCGGCATCGAAGAACAGGACTGTACATCCTTGGGTAAGTGAACATGCCGTACATGAACAGAATATGTAATCAAGATGTTGGTACGCGAGAATGCGTGAAAGTGCGTGAGAGTGCGCGAACGCATTCTGACGGATTACTAACCTGGATGCAGGTTCTATCTGTTGGAACCCCCGTCGCGCTCGCGAAGAAAACGTGGCTCATAGTGAATGCAGATTGGGCAGCGTGCAATTATTCAGGTGTTACCTACGAACGTATATACAGCGTCAATTGGCTTTATTACTATTGCCGTAGGCAAATTCAGCCGGATATCTCTGAGCATTCTTCGCAAGCTTATCGAGGATTATCTCGTCAAGGTCAAATCCAAATTTGTCAGATAGCATGATGCAATATATGAGTACATCTGCTATTTCCTCATGAATATGTTCGATATTGCTGTCTTGTGGCTCGTCGTTCCATTGAAAACATTCCAGAAGTTCTGCGGCCTCAATGCTGATAGATTTGGCAAGATTGCCGGGAGTGTGGAATTGAGATCAGTCCCGCTCTGCTGCGAATTTACGGATCGCGTTGATGCTTGAATCGGAAATCATAATACGTAAGTGTATGTCGAATCTTTTCTGAAGGCCTCTCTCGGGTGCATAATGAGCATATGACGAAGAGCGCGCTTCCAAAGCCAATCATTATAGATTTGCCGTATCAGAGCATTGATGACAAAGCAGAAATAGAGAAAGCCTTTGTCGATCAATTAGGATACGAGACATTATCTGCTGTTGAGCGTGAGACTTTGCACTATATTTTCGATTATCCAACGGTGTATGTGGTTCATTCAAAGAAGAGGAATCAGCATACTTTACGTCCCGAATATACGGTGTATGTGGGAGAGACGAATAATATTCGTAGTCGAACAATGCAGCATCTGAGGGAAGATCCCAAAACGAGAGTTGATTGGAAGGAGTTTCAAGAAAATTTGCAGAGCGACGCTCGTTCTGTGTGGCAGTATGTCATTGGCAATCCGCATTTCAACAAATCTCTGACTTTGGACGTGGAAAACCGGCTGATGCATTATCTTCTTGGCTCTGATGCAGTCAAGAATTTGAACAATCGTCGCACCAACGCGCAAGGCGACTACTATACGCAGGATGAATTCAGCCAGATTTTCTCGGACATCTGGCTGGAACTGAACCGACAGGATCCGGAACTATTCCCGGCTGAGGAGATTATTCGCGATTCTGCACTTTTTAAAGCATCGCCTTTTCACCAATTGAGTGATGATCAGATAGCTGCGGAGGAATCGATTATGGACGCGCTTTCTGAAGCTCTTGCCGGCTCTGGTAATTCAGCCGATTCCGGTTTATCGAGACTGATTTTCGTGCAAGGCGTTGCGGGTACTGGAAAGACGGTTTTGCTAAGTCACCTATTTTATCGCATAGCAACAGAAATGGACATCAATGGGCGCATCAATGACGAAGATGATGAAGATATTCTGGAAACCGATTCATCGCCAAAAATCAGTAAGGAAGATCGCAGAAAAGCATATATTCTTGTCAACCATAACCAGCAAATGCACGTCTATAACCAAATTGCAAGCAAATTAGGTTTGCAGAAACATTTTGGCGAGGTGGCTCTTAAACCGAGTCGATTCATCAATCTATTTAGTGAGAAAACAGCAAGTAATCGAGCTATTGCGGACAAGCCCCGAGGCAAAGCCGATGTAGTGCTTGTTGATGAAGCGCATCTGCTGTTGACGCAGGGTGACCAAGGATACTCGGGCAAGAACATGCTGCACGATTTATTGCGTCGTGCGAAAGTGGTTATTGCGGTATTTGACCCGAATCAGATTTTGCAAACTTCACAGCGTTGGAGCGAAGAGGATCAGAGCATGCTCTTTCCGCAGCAAGCAGAAAGCGACGTGCAAAAAGCTGCTGCTGGCTATAGCGGGCAGTTGGAGCGATTTGTGCCATTGAATATGTGGGGTGATCACTATTTGCTAAGCCGCATATGCTTGCATAGGCAATTTCGCATTGCTGCGGATGATGCGACGATTCGATGGATTGATGATTTCGCTGATGGTAAGAGAATAGGTCGTATTCCTCAAGATATTGGGGAGGAGGATAGAGAAACAGGCGAATATGTCCGTGAGCCATTTGAAATCAGAGTATTCGATTCGCCGGTTGAACTGTTTAAAGCCATAAAGGAGAAGGCATATCTAAAGGCTTCAGGCGTTGACGGATGCGGGCTTTCTCGTGTGGTTGCTACGTATGATTGGGAGTATAAGGGCGGCAAAATTAACGATTCCAGTCCCGATGGTCTCTGGAATGTTGAGATGCATTGCGATGCACAGGGAGTATGGCGCATGGGAGCGGCTCCGGGAATGCAGAGAGGATACGATGCGTTTAATCCTGATGGAAGAGCTGATTATTTCTGTCATCCATGGAATTACGAAATCAAGGTAGGGGATAAGGGTCTTTCCCTAGATGCTGTCTGGGCGGAAAGTCCGCATACGCTTAATGAAGTGGGATCAACGTTCTCTATTCAGGGGTTTGATCTTAATTATGTAGGTGTCATCATTGGACCGTCGGTTACCTATCGCGAAGGGAAAATCGTTTTTAACGAAAAGGCAAGTTGTAATAAACGTGCAGTGAGTAAGAGGAACGGTTCAATCAGCTACGCGCAATCCAATCTGCGTAATGAACTGAATGTTCTACTCAAACGCGGTGTGCATGGATTGTATTTATTCGCCGTTGATCCTGAACTGCAGGCCGCTCTCAAAGAAGCTGCCAGTAAGTAATTGCTTGACTGTACTTGATGTTCATCTATGTTCATCTTTGAGTTTATCCAGCCGATGCGTATGCAATGTTGAGCGATACATAACCGTCCGAAAAGAGGCCGCCATGAAATATGGGATGAGGAAACCAAGTTGGAAGAAAAGCCTGTCCGCGCGCACGAGGGGCCGCGCCACCCGCGCGGTCAAGAAAGCGTTGATCCCCGGCTACGGCAAGAAGGGTATGGGATGGCTGCATCCCAAGCGCAAGCTGTACAACACCGTCTACAAGAAAACCACGTTCAGCCTGTTCGACCTGTTCAAGCAACCAGGACTAAAGGGGAAAATCACATGTGTTCCAATCCAGATACGTACGAGTTCCGACTTTCATTAGACCTTCCTCAACAGAGCGCCGTTCCTACTGATACGTTTTCTGCCTTGTGGGAAGTCCATGAATATTCAGCGGAGAACGGCCCGCGTTTCCACACGGCTGCGGAGATGTTTGATTCTTTGGGAATATGACAGGTCCCGCCATGAGAACATTACGTATGGCGGGATCTGGTTTTGTTGCTGTTGAGCTGTCGGACACTCAGGCGAGCATGGCCTCGATGTTGTTGCCTTCCGGATCGTGCACGAAAGCGGCGTAATAGGTCGGTCCGTAGTTCGGCAACCAATGCATGGTGAACTGACGGAAACGATTGTAGCCGGCGCCGCCTAGCATGCAATACGGGAAACGACGCCGGCCACAACGACCGGCCAAGACGGACGGAACACACGAAAAGGCGAATCCGACACAGCATGGGCAAGAACGGCACGCAACCAACAACGAAAAACGTCACACCAGCGGTCACCCCATGGGGTAAGAACCGTGTGAAGAACACCGAAACCGGCAAGCACGTGCTCATCATGCCGGGTATTGGATACACCGTAGACCGACCGCTGCTATACTGGGCAGCGCAGGCGCTTGCGGCCAACGGATGGTTCGTGGACCGGCTCGACCTGAAACTGACGGAAAGCGTCGAGTTTCCGGAAATGATCGCCTGCATGGAACGCGTGGTCGACGAATGGCGCAAGGCGGCGCTCGAACATGCTGCCGAATCGGGTGAGGAGCCGCAGTTGCTGGTCGTCACCAAATCGCTCTCCACACTCTCATATCCGCATTCCGCAAAGCTAGGATTGCGCGTGGTGCTGCTCACCCCGGTACTCAATCCGCCGCCATTCGACAAGCACAAGTCGGTCATTCCCGCGCCGCTGCCGGGAACTGCCGGCAGCCCGATGCCGCTAATCTGCGCAGGTGACGCCGACCCATACTACGATGACGCCAAAGCGCATCTGCTCACCGACCATGTGCGCACGTACGCTGGTGCCAATCATTCCATCGAAGTGCCGGACGATTGGCAGACGTCGCTCGACTATCTGAAACAGGTCACGCAGGCCATCGTCGACTACGCCGGCTGAAAAGAACGTGACGGAATATGCGCATCGTATTGCAGAAGGTTAGTGAAGGATCCGTCGACGTGATCGACGAGACAAGCGGAGAAGTCGACATCACATTCGAACCACAGCATATAGGCATCGGCTATGTGCTGCTTGTCGGAGTGGAAGACACGGACGGAGCGAAACAAATCGACTGGCTCGCCCGCAAAATCGCCAACCTACGCGTCTTCGAAGACGAGAACGGCAAAATGAACCGTTCCATCCACGACGTGAACGGCAGTGTGCTGTCCATCTCCCAATTCACGCTATACGCGGACGTGCGCAAAGGCAACCGCCCAAGCTTCGTAAAAGCCGGAGCGCCCGCGCACGCCGAACAGACATGGCACGGATTCAACGACGCCCTGCGCGCACAAGGACTCGAAGTAAAAGAAGGACGATTCGGCTCCCACATGCGCGTGCGGCTCGCCAACGACGGTCCGGTCACCATCATCCTTGACACCGACGAACTCGGCGTCTGACCCAGAACCCAACGTGAAACCCTATATCCGACGATTGCCATAGGGTAAAACGCATGGGAATATGGAACGACCGCAAACTGATTGTCAACTGCCTGCCGTTGACCGAATCCGAACGTGCGCAATTCATACGTGCCGCGAAAGACATACCACAGGAATTCGTCGGCGATTCGACCCAACGGGGAAGCATGAGCTGGACCGCCGCAGTGCCGGAGGAACTCAAAGCCAAAGCCACCGCGGTCATCGGCAACATCGCGCCCGAGGAATGCGCGCAATGCCTCAAACTCGAATGGTTGCAAACCTGGAGTGCCGGAGTCGACAAATACCAGCAGCAGGGAGTGCTCCAACCGGGATCTATGCTCACCAACGCCACCGGAGCCTACGGACAAAGCGTCTCCGAACACATGTTCGCCATGATGTGGGCCATCATGAAGAACCTGCACATCTACGCGGCAGGAAACCCGAACGCCATGTGGCAGGACGCAGGCCGCGCCATCAGCCCCAACGGAAAAACGGCGCTCGTCATCGGAACCGGCGACATCGGATCACACTTCGCACGACTCTGCAAAAACGTCGGAATGACAACCATCGGCATTCGCCGTAATCCCGCCGTCGAAGCGCCGGGCGTCGATCATATGGTCGGTTTCGATTCCCTCGACGACGTGCTGCAATATGCCGACGTGATCGCCATGTGCGTACCATCCACTCCGGCAACGCGCCATCTGCTCAATGCGGAACGCATCGCATCTCTCAAACCTGACTCCATCATCATCAACGCGGGCCGCGGCAACGCCATTGAAAGCCAAGCGCTTGCCGACGCGCTCGCGGAAGGACGAATCCGTGGCGCCGCGCTCGACGTGACCGAACCGGAGCCGCTGCCGGCCGACTCGCCGCTGTGGCGCGAGCCGAAATGCCTCATCACGCCACATGTGGCGGGAGGCAACCATCTTGAGATCACCGAGCGCCGCATCATCACCATCGCATTGGGCAATGTACGCTGCTACGCCAACGGTCAGTCGCTTGACAATCGCATGCCCCTTAAAGGCTGACGGCTACGCGTGCGGGGAGATCCGCATGATGGCAGTTGATGGCAGTCGGAAAGAAAGGAAAGGGTATGACATTGAACAAATGGCGTCGTGCGACGGAATGGTTCATGACGGCATTGGCATTGGTGTTCCTGTTCGCGTATTCGTGGGAAGTGCTGGCGAGGACGCATATCCTGTTGTGCGAAATGGTGATCAACATCATCTGGATGGCGTTCATCGTCGACTGCGTCGTTTCGATCCTGCTGGCGAAAGACAAGAAAACCTGGTTCAAAGACAATCTGCTGATGCTGGTGTCCATCGCATTGCCCGTTTTCAGGCCGTTGAGACTGCTGCGTCTGGTGGCAGTGCTCAACGTGCTCAATCGTACCGGTGGCATGGCGGTGCGTGGGCGCATCACACTGTACACATGCTGCAGCGTGACACTACTGATGTATATCGGCGCCCTTGCCGAATTGGATGTGGAACGTGGGGTTCCAGGTGCTTCCATCACCGATTTCGGTGAAGCGATATGGTGGTCGTTCGTGACCGTCACCACAGTCGGCTATGGCGATTTGTCTCCGGTGACATGGCAGGGAAGAAGCATCGCCATCGGGCTGATGATAACCGGCGTGGTCCTGATCGGCATCGTCACCGCGACACTGGCCTCATGGATAGTCGATCGTGTCCGTGACGAAACCGACAAGCGCGCGGACGAGGCGGAATCGGAAACGGAACAGTTGCGCCACAATGTGCGGGAACTGACGGACACCGTCAACCAGCTGCGTGACGACATCGCGCGGCTGCGCAGACCATAGCGGTTCTCATGACTGCACTGCGGAAAATGCGGAAAGAGGCTGAGGCATAGGAAAAGCGCCGGATGAATAACCCGGCGCTTTTCCTATGCCTCACCGTCATACGTCTTACAACCGGAAAGGCGGAGACGCTGCATTGGATTTATTCGCAGGCGACTCCGTCATGGTCGCGGTCCAGTTGTGAACGGTAGCCCGGCTGGCCCTGGTAGATAGGCGCGGCGCCAGCGGCTCGTGCCGCGGTGCAGTTCTGGTAGTAGACGTCCTGCTGTGGCGCTGGTTGGGGCGCGGGAGCCGGAGCCGGAGCGGGTTCGGGTGCAGGTGCCTGTGTCGTTTGCTGATTCTGCTGGGCCTGCTCAGCTGGCTGTTCGGTCTGCTGTTCGGTCTGCGTCTGTTCTGTCTGCTCGGATTCGGTGGTCTTCTCGACTGTAGAATCCTTGACTCCCGTGTAATCGGGCACGGTCTGCGTCGGGCAGGAGGACAATACCTTGGATATGGCCTCTTTCTCGGCCTGCGTGATCCACAGCGAATATTTGTGCTTCACACCAATCTGACGTGCCACATATTCGCAACGGAAACTTTTGTTGGACGGCAACCACGTGGCCGCATCGCCATCCGACTTCTTCTGGTTGGCCTTTCCCTGTACCGCCAGCAGATTATACGGATCATTCGCCAGTTCGGTACGCTTCGTCTGGCTGAGTTTCTGCGCGCCCTTCTGCCATGCGTCGCTCAACGCCACCACATGGTCGATCTGTACCGCTGTGGAGGTCTTCCATCCCTTCTTGAACGCGATGTCCTTGCCGGTATACGGATCATGCAGTTGGCCGGATTCCACCACGCAATCGTGCGTACGCACCTTATGCTTCACGTCAGTCAGATCACGGTTGAGGATGTCGTTGCGCGTATCACAACCGTTGTGATCCACATCGGCCCATGCTTTGCCGAATTGCGTGCGCTTATACCCCGTCTTCGGGGCGCGGCCTTTGACTTCCAACGAATCCAGCGCTTGAGTGGCACTCTGGCCGGCACCGGTATTATCGGTCGGTTCCACGGCCAACGCGGATCCAACCGATAAGCCGACAACCAACCCCACGGCCAGCAATCCGGACAATACGGACATCATCGAATTGTGACGACGCATGATATGCTCCTCATCTTCAAACTCTCACACGCTATCAGCGTACCCGCAAATCAAAGTCAAATCACTTATATGTGGCAGATTTCCCATTCCGCCTGATGTCATTTCGCTTATATGTGGCATATGCTTTTGGGGAAAACCGTACAAGGGGGTATTTTCCCGAGGTTATGGAGGCGCTGGCGTGAAAGAAAGTGCCACATATAAACGAAATGGTTTTCCGCAAGTGGCTGAATCTGCCACATATAAGCGAAATGGAATTGGAACAGGACGAAATGGGGGCTGAAACGTGCCTTTCTGTCAAGGCATACGGCGAATATCGGCCATATGACAAACAGTAACAAGGCAATCAAATCGGAACGTCTCATGCAATACGCCAAGGACTTCAACGCAGACCGCGCCAATCTCGTGGCGGCCAACGCGGCGGTATCTGCGGGCGTGCTCGAAGCCGCCACTGATTACAAGGGTCAGCGCTCGCTGCCGCGCGACTTCTCCATAGAACTGAAGCAGGGCTCCATCACCAACCAACGTAGATCGGGCCGCTGCTGGATGTTCGCGTCCCTCAACACCCTGCGTTATGAGCTCATGCACAAATGGGGACTTGACGATTTCGAATTCTCCGAAACCTACCTGTTTTTCTGGGATGCGATGGAGAAATCCAACGCATATCTTGAGAATGTGCTTTCCACGCTCGACGAGCCGACCGACAGCCGCCTGTTCCAGGAGGTCAACTATGGTCCGGCCGACGATGGCGGTTGGTGGCAGATGTTCGCCGCCCTTGTTGACAAGTACGGTCTTGTGCCGAAGAACGCATATCCGGAATCCGCCAATTCCAAGGATTCCGACGCATTCAAACAGTATCTCAACAGCAGGCTGCGTCAGTTCGCGGCGGATTTGCGCGAACGCCATGCCGCCGGAGCTTCGATTGAAGAGTTGCGGTCGGTCAAGGAAGACGACATGTCCACCGTGTACCGCATGTGCGCCATCTCGCTTGGTGAGCCGCCGGAGAGGTTCGACTTCCTGGCCCGCGTGAGCGACGATGACAAGAAAAACGACAAGAAAGCCGACGAAGGCAAGTCCGACAATCCAAAGACCGGCAAGGACGAGCGCAGACAGATCCGTGAGACCGGCATCACGCCGATGGAATTCTACAGGAAATACGTGCCGGTGGACGTCGATGATCTGGTGACGCTGTGCAACGTGCCGATGAAATCCCGTCCGTTCAACAAGCGCTACCGCATCCGCTACACCGCCAATGTCGCCGAAGCGGAGGATATGGAATTCATCAACGTGCCGCTCGACGTGTTCAAGAAGGCCGCCGTCGACCAGATCAGCGCCGGCCATCCGATCTGGTTCGCCTGCGACTGCACCCAATTCTCGCTACGCGCGGCCGGCTATTTCGACTGTGACAGCGTGCGCGTGGACCAGCTGTTCGGCACCGATTTCGATTTCGACAAGGCGCACGGCCTCGAATACGGTGACAGCCCGAGCAACCATGCCATGACCATTACCGGCGTAAACCTTGATGAACAAGGCAAGCCGAACCGCTGGAAGGTGGAGAACAGCTGGGGCAAGGACAACGGCGAGGACGGCTACTACGTGGCCTCCGACGCATGGTTCGACCGCTATGTGACCGAGATTATCATCCGCAGGGAATACCTCGACGACGCCACCCTCGCGCTGTTGGAATCCGAACCGGTGGAACTCGATCCATGGCAGCCGCTCACCAAGCGTTGCCGCTGATATAACCTGTATGGAGCGAAGCCGTGGCTGGGATTGCAGCCACGGCTTTCCTGTTCCGCTGTGCTGATACTCTTTCATAAGAACAAATGTGCGAACGATTGGGGTTCAGTTGGCGGATACTTTGTCATGGCTTTCTGACGAACTACGCAGCGAATGCAGTCAGCCTGTATTGCAGCGTGCCCGTGGAATCGCCAACCAGTGGCGTGCGAAAATGTCGGATCTGCATTGCCTGAACGACTCCGATTCCGATCGCATCACCCTGCATGCCAATGTGCGGGGCACCACCTCACCGTCCAGCCGATACGAAGTGCAGGCCACGCTTGATTTGCATGATGAGCTTTTCTTGGCCAGGTATTGCTCCTGCCCGGCGTTCAACGGTTCGCAGCACGGTTATGGCACGTATTCGTCGGCATATTCGCCCAGCTACCGCAACAATCCAAATTATCGCAGTTTCGACGATGATGACGATGAATACGATTATGTCGATGATTATGATGATTTCGGTTCAGGATCGACGTTCGGTCATGTGCAGGACGATGACGAGTTCGATTCGGAGCCGGCTGGGGGGCACCGCTATACGGGCATGTGCAAGCATGTCGCCGCAATGCTGCTGCTGTTTCTTGACCAGCCCGAACGGTTCCGCGGATTCAAGCGAAGTGGCGTGACCTCGCATATCCTATCCGACTACATGCGTGCGCTGGATGCGAAGAATGACAATACCGGTCAAAGCGCGCAGCTTGACGTGCTCAAGCGCATCGTCGACGCGAAAAGCCGTCTTGCCGACGAACAACGAGGCGCCATTACGCAAGGGGCCACGAAAACAAAACGCAAGAGTGGTTCCATCATGGTGAAACCGGGAAGCGTATGTCTGAAGCCCACGCTGATCATGAACCGTGAGCTGTGGGGCCTGACGTTGAAAATCGGCTGCGGCGACGCAAGTTATATCATCAAAAGCATTTCCAAATTCGTAGCCGACATGCACAATGGGGCATACGTGTCATACGGGCAGAAACTCTCGTTCACCCACACTCCGGACATGCTCGAACCGTTCTCGCTGCAGCTGTTCAGATTCCTGCAAGGTGTTGTTGGATCACGTGTCGCTGCACAGCTGCAGAACAACTACTATTACGCGCCAGACGTGCGTATCGAACGTGAAATCATGCTTACCGATGGGGAATTGTGCGATCTGCTGAACCTGTTCGAAGCGGAACCGCAACAGGACTACATCGAAGACGTGCTGATAGCACGTGGGCCGCTGGCAGCTCCCAAGCATGAGGGGCGTGAGAGGGCACAGCCGCTCACTCCGGATGATTTCGCCCATATGGATGACGCCGCTCCGGGCTATGTCGAAGTGGCCACGCCAGGGGAGTCCAGATCGCATACTATCGCCATATTCGATGGCAATCCGCAATTTCAGTTCATCGCCGAATATGTGAAGGAAGGCGCTTCGTCGGGCGTGCGTATCACGTCGAACCGTACCATCACGGATCGGATTGTTGGGCAGCGGGGCGTGTACCTCATGAGTGCCGAACATAACGGCACTCCGACGGATTCCCATATGATGCCAGTGAGCGGACTCTTCCGTTGCGCCGACAGCATCCTTCCCGCAGTGGACGCGTTGATGACATTGTGCGCGTCGAACGTTAGCGATGGTGTGTTCATCACGGAAAACGACTGGCCCATGTTCGCACGAACAATACTGCCAAAACTTACCGAAGCGGGCATTGGTTTCGATATTCCGCAGGAAGTCGCCGAACAGATGGGAGTCGACTGCCAGATCGAATTCTACTTGGACCGTGATCTGCAAGGCATCACCTGTGAGGCTGTGGCACGATACGGCGATTTCGTGTTCCAGTTGGTGCCGACCGCTAAAGCACTACGAGGCGTGATTAATCCGGATTCGCGGTCGAAAGCGGCGCTCATCAAACGAGATACGGCTCGCGAATCATTCGCGGTGCAGGTGGTTCGCCAGCTTTTCCCGACATGGAGTTCCATTGACGTGGCGCGGGTTCGTGAGGAAGACGAACAGACGATTTTGCTCTTGCTCACCGAAGGCGTGGATATCTTGCGCTCGGTCGGGCAGGTGTTCTCCACGGCCGCGTTCGACGGCATGATGATGCCAAGCAGTCCTACAGTGAAGGTCGGACTGTCCATCGACTCGAATCTGGTTGAGATTTCGCCGATAGCCAACGAAGTGCCGATGAACGAGGTCGGTGCGTTGCTGAATTCCTACCGCAGGAACCGCCGCTACCATCGCTTCAGGGACGGTACGTTCGTTGATCTGAAGAAAGCCGATCTGCATGAACTTGATCAGATTGCCACAGATCTTGACCTTGATGAGCAACAGCTTGATTCCGGAAGAATCACCATTCCCGGATATCAGGCGTTCCTCTTGGATGCTCAAGTTGATGACGATGGCAAAAGCGAATCGTTCGTCGACTATGTCAACGATGTGAAAATCATCGACCCGAAACGATACGAAGTGCCCAGCAAGCTCAAAAATGTACTGCGCCCATACCAAGTGGAAGGCTTCCAATGGCTTTCCACCTTGTGGGACAAAGGCTTCGGTGGCATTCTCGCCGACGAAATGGGTTTGGGCAAATCCGTGCAATTGCTGTCACTGGTGGAAGCTCGCAAGGGGAGCGGTCCAGCGTTGATTGTCTGCCCGGCATCCCTGGTATACAACTGGGCCGCCGAATGCGAGAAGTTCACGCAGGATCTCACCATCGAAGTCGTGGTAGGCACGAAGGCACAACGTCGCAAACTCATCGCAACCGTGGCGCAGCAATGGAACAATTCGCCTGAAACCAATGAAACGCAGCAAACCGATGTGGTGATCACCTCTTATGATTTGCTGCGTCGAGACGTGGATGATTATGCCGACTGCCGATTCACATTAATGGCACTTGACGAAGCTCAATATATCAAAAACCATGCCACCAAACTAGCCAAAGCCGTCAAGCAAATCATCGCCGAACACAGGTTCGCATTAACCGGCACGCCCATCGAAAACCGGTTGAGCGAACTGTGGAGCATATTCGACTTCCTCATGCCCGGATTTCTCGGAACCTACACGAAGTTCCGAGAAAAATACGAACAGCCAATCATGGCACCCGGTTCGGAACATTCCGTCATGGCCGACAAACTGCAGGCTTTGGTCGGACTGTTCATTAAACGACGTCTGAAAAAAGACGTGCTTACCGATTTGCCTGACAAGTTCGAAAACGTACTCACCGTCAAATTGGAAGGCGAACAGCGCAAACTCTATGCGGCACACGAACAACGGTTGCGCGCCACCCTTACCAAAACCAAGGATGCCGACTTCAATACCAAGAAAATCCGCATTCTTGCCGAATTCACGTTGCTACGCGAAATCTGCTGCGATCCGAGACTCGTCTATGCGGATGCGAAAAACGCTTCCGCCAAACTTGACGCTATTTGCGAACTTGTATCCACGTGCATGGACGAAGGCAAGAAAGTGCTCATATTCTCGCAGTTCACTTCATTCCTTGACCTGATTGGTACACGTTTGGCTGAACATGGCGTGGACTTCTACACCATCACCGGCGAGACACCGAAGAAACGCCGTGTGGAACTGGTGGACGAATTCAACGGCAACGATGTTCCCGTATTTCTCATCTCGCTCAAGGCGGGCAACACGGGACTGAACCTTGTGGGCGCATCCGTAGTGGTGCACGCCGACCCTTGGTGGAACGCCGCCGCACAGAACCAGGCCACCGACCGTGCGCATCGTATCGGCCAGACGCAGGATGTGAACGTGTACCAAATCGTAGCCAAAGACACCATCGAGGAACGCATCCTCAAACTTCAGGAAAAGAAAAGCGAACTCGCCCAGCAGTTCACAGACGGCACCGCATCCGGAGGCGTCGGCACACTCAGCAAGGACGACCTGCTTGGCCTGTTGTCGTGACGTGGGTCGGAGGAATCTTGCGTTCCAAAGCGCAAGATAAAAACGGAACACAGGTTGCGAATATCGCATGGTGGGCGTATATATTGTCGTGCAAGTTTCAGGGAAGGTGAAAATCCTTACTGGCGGTAACGGTACGACTGACGTTCATAACAGTCCCATGCCGAAGCCCGCGACCCGCGAAAGCGGCTGATCCGGTGAGAATCCGGAGCCAACGGTCAAAGTCCGGATGGAAGAAACGGGGCTCAACATGAGTGTATCCTCACCAAACAATACCCAAAACAACGACGCCGAAATCGCCAGCGAAAGCATGACGCGCCCTGACAACGCGCATTCCACAGGCGTGGCCGACTCTGGACGCTGGTCCACCAAACGCATCGCCATGTATGCGCTGTTTGTGGCGCTGTCGATGGCCGTCAGCTTTGTGGAATTTCCCATTGTGCCAGGCGTGGAATGGCTGAAATATGATCCATCCGGCATTGTCAGCTTGGTGGCAGGTTTCGCCTACGGGCCAGCGGCGGCGGTAATCGTCAGCGTGCTTGGTTTCCTGCCGCACCTGTTTACCAACCCATGGGGCACGCTTATGGCCGTGCTCGTGGCTTTGGCATTATCCGTGCCGGCAGCACTGATCTATCGCAGGAACAAGACCCGCAAAGGCGCGGTCATCGGCATCATCGTCGGTGCGATCGCAGCCTTGGCGATGGCGATTGTGGGCAATATAATCGTCACACCGTTCTACGCGCACATGACCACCGCACAGGTCGTGGCATTGATCGTGCCGGCGCTTCTGCCGTTCAACGCGTTGAAATTCACCATCCATGGCGTGGTCACCTTCCTGATCTACAAGCCGATCTCCAACCTGTTGAACCGCTGAGCCTCGTTCACCATATCGATTCCGCATATTGATGAATAGGAAGGAACCTTTCGACGTATGGAAGGTTCCTTCCGTTTATGAAAGACGATTCCATGAACCCTGACAGCGACACGAACACCATTGCGGTCGAATTACGTGATATTCGTTTCACATATGACTCCGGCGCGACCTGGGCGCTCGACGGCGTGAACCTGACCATCCGCCAAGGCGAACGTGTATGCTTGGCAGGACCAAACGGATCGGGCAAATCCACACTTTCACGCATCATCGCAGGACTTGCCGCACCCGATGCCGGACATGCCACGCTGTTGGGAAACAACGTATTCGATGAAAGCGGTGCGCACGCTGATGCTTACCGCAGCGCCCGGCATGGTATCGGGGCGGTTTTCCAACATCCGGAAGATCAGATCGTCACCACCATCACTGAGGATGATGTTGCCTTCGGTCCGGAAAACCTCGCCATTGCGCATGATGATATCGATATGCGCATCGCCATGTCACTTGACGCAGTCGACATGAGCGGACAACGAGAAGACGATCCCACGCGAATGAGCGGAGGCCAACAGCAGCGCGTCGCCATCGCCGGCATGCTTGCCATGAGTCCCGAAATCCTCGTGCTCGACGAGCCTACCGCCATGCTCGATCCGCAAGGCCGTGCCGACATCATGCATATTCTTGACGAATTGCAGCAGCACGGCACAACCATCATTCTCGTCACCCACCATCGTGACGAATTCGTCAATGCCGACCGCATCATTCGCCTGGATAATGGGCGTATCGTGCAAAGCGCTCGCGGTAATACTGCAAGTATTCCGGAAATGGACGAATCAGACACAGCGCAAGAAGACAACCCAATTGCCAAATCCAATATTGCAAATGGTGCATTGAAGCCAACATCAGCTGTACCAATCATTGAAATCCATAATCTGATATACCAATATCCAAACAGTAGCAAGCCTGTGCTCGATAAGCTTTCCATAACCATCAATGCGGGCGAAACCGTGGCCATCACAGGGCATAACGGTGCAGGCAAAACCACCCTCGCGCGTCTTCTCTGCTCGCTTGACCAGCCGCAATCCGGCAACATCACCATCAATACCATTCCCGTCGCACGTCAACGCACCAACGGCAATATGCAGTCGCTCAAACGTGCGGACCGTGAGAAACTGCACGCCACCATCGGCTACGTCATGCAACATCCTGAACGTCAGCTTTTCGCCGAAACCGTAGCCGAGGATATCGCCTACGGACCACGCAACCAACATCTTGACGAAACGCAGGTATCCGAACGCGTCAATCAAGCCATGACGCTGCTGCATATCGAACATCTTGCCGATCGTTCGCCATTCGACCTTTCCGGCGGACAACAACGACTTGCCGCCATAGCGGGCGTCATCGCATGCCAACCGCAGATCCTTATTATGGACGAGCCGACCGCAGGACTTGACGAGGCGGCTACAACCCGCGTGCACGATCTCATCCAAACCCTCCACGCACAAGGCGTCACCGTACTCATCATTTCCCATTCACAAACGGAAATCGACGTGCTCGCCGACCGGACGATCGCGCTTGACGCTGACCGGAACGTTGGCGGAAAAGTTCGTGATGCCAAGCCTGGTTCTGCTGTCGAATCGGCAGGTTCGAAGAATCCGCGCACGCATGAAGCCGACATGGCAGAGCGGTGCGCCCATGGAAACCGTAGCCTTATGGAACGGTTTGACCCACGCGTGAAGATGGTGAGTGCGTTGGCGATCATGTTCTCCGCGTTCGCCATCAGATCCTTCTGGCAGTTGCTTGTGGCCGCACTGCTGACCGGCATGATCGTTGCGATATCAGGCATCGGCGTGAAACAACTGTTCAAATCGGTTCACGTGTTCCTCGCATTGTTCGTGTTCTGCGGACTGCTCAATATATTCTTCGTCCGATCCGGCAACGTTCTTACGAACATCGGGCCGATTCCAATCACCGACGACGGTGTGCGTATCGCCATACTGTACGCCTGCAGATTCGTCGTGGTCATTATCGTCGGAGCGGTATTCCTTGCCACCACCACGCCCACGGCCATCACCGACGCATTCGAAGCGTTGCTCAAACCTTTCGCAAAATTAGGCATGCATGCGCAGGAGATCGCGTTGGTGATGAGCCTCGCATTGCGGTTCCTGCCCACGTTAGGAAGCGAAGCGAAAGCCATTGTGGATGCGCAATCAGTCCGAGGCGGCAGCATTGAAACGGGAACATTCGTGCAGCGGATCAAAGCGATGACCGCCATTATCATTCCGGTATTCGCAGGAGCGATACGCCATGCCGACAATCTCAGTCTTGCACTCGACGCGCGATGCTATGAAGAGGGTATCGCACGCACACATTGGCGCGTGATGAGCATCACCAAACGAGACATTGCCGCGGGCGGTGTGGTTGTGGCATATGTGGCTGCGTTGGTTCTGATCGCTGGACTAAACTGAAGGCAGTCGGCGGATTTTACCGTCCTCACGCTACTCTTGAGCAAGCATCACAGATAAGAATGGAATTAGTTATGGCATTAACCAAAAAGCAGGTCAAGCAGCTGCGAGGCCTGGCCACCAAGCTCAATCCGCTCATCCAGGTCGGCAAGAACGATCTGAGCGAAAACGCCATCAAGCAGGCGGACGAAACCATCGAAAAGCGTGAGCTCATCAAGTGCTCCGTGCTCGACGGATCCGGTTTGACCGCCAAGGAGGCAGGCGAGGGATTGGCTGAAGAACTGAACGCGGAACTCGTGCAGGTCATCGGCAACCGTTTTGTGCTCTACCGCCGCTCCCATCGCGACGACGTGAAACATATCCGCCTCGTGCGCGAGTAAAGCGGGAAACTGACGCGACCAAACATAACAGGGCGGGTGCTTTCTGAAAACCAATCAGAAGACACCCGCCTTGCTGCAATGAAAATAAACAATCGAAAGTCAGGAAACCCCATGAAGGAGTGCTATCAGCGCTCCTGATTCCATTCGGGCTTCCATGTGTACTGCATGTCGTACGCGCTGGCCCAGAACATGTATTCGTTCTCCACGCCGGTCACGAAAATGTCGATCAGCTCGCGCTTGCGCTCTTCACTCGCGTCGGTCACCAGTTTCTCGATATGATCGAGCAGCCACACGGAATCCTGCCAGAACTCGTCGGTCTTATACATGTCGATCCAGCTCTTGTACGGATTGTCGTCGAGCGTGTCCGCGAACTCGGCGGCAAGACGGTAGCCATAATCCGCATACACCCAGGCGCACGGCAGCACGGCCACGAGAATGTCGAGAATGTCCTTGCCATAGGCGATGGAAAGGATGTTCGACGTGTAGGCGCGCGCGAAGGCCGACTGGCGTACATTGTTCATCTGCTCTTCGGTGATGCCATAGCTGGCCAAGTAGGAGCGGTGCACTTCGGTCTCCACCTGCAGGGCGCCGTTTTGCACCTTGAGCATGAACGCCATGATTTCAGGGTCGGTGGTCTTAGCCAATCCCAAGGCGTGCACTCTGGCGTAATCGTTTACATAACGAAAATCCTGCAGCAGATAGAAGGCGAAACGCTCGCGTTGCAGTGTACCTTCGCCAAGCTCGCGGATGAACGGCTGCTGGTAGCCTTCCTCCCAAACCAGGTCAGCGGCCTTGCGCATGCGCTGCGCGAACGGCGGAAGATTGTTGCGTTGGATGCCTTTGGTGGCGTCGAACGCATAATCGAAATTGGTTGTTGATGTCACAGCAGTCACTAGACATGCCTCCCTACGCTGGTGTTAACCATCAGGTTCAAAGGGTTCGGGCCTCGCTTGGCCCATCTCAACCCGACAAACACGGGTTCCCCTGCATTACGCCGTACATTATGGCAAAGCCGCGCGAAATACGCAAGAGCCCGTCCGCCGAATGAAATCGCACCGCATGATGCGAACGCCAGTGATGTTCGGTTGAGGGCGAGTGCAAGAATGGAACGCATGACTGAAAAGCAAGTTGCGAAGAACACCATCGAAAAGCTGGCTATCGTCGTGGTGACGTACAGGCGTCAGCAGCTGCTCGCCACCCTGTTCGAATCCATCGAAAAACTCACTGTCGCACCATGGCGCATCATTGTCGTGGACAACGAGCACAGCGACGAAACCCAAGACATGGTCGGCGATTTCCGCGAAGCGGTCACCGCTCAGTGGGGCAGTACCGTCGCCGACCAGTCGGGCAACGAAAGTCGCGTGGTGTACGCGCCGCAATCAGACAATCTCGGCGGCGCAGGCGGCTTCTCCGCGGGTGTGAAGAAGGCATATGAGCTGGGAGCCGAATGGTTCTGGGTGATGGACGACGACGTGGCCGTGATGCCTGAAGCCATCGAACGACTCGCCAAGTGGACCGGTAGCCATGATGTGATCCAGGGCAGTCGATACGACTATGATGGCGGTCCGTTCTACTGGCAGTACGATTTCATCGTGCCTCTTGGCATTCCCAATCCGATCGCTCCGGCCGCATTCGGACGCCCCGGCTATCGTGTGATGGACACCCTGTGCTTTGAAGGCGGCCTGTTCCGCCGCAATATCGTGGAACAGATCGGTTTGCCGGATCCGCGTTTCTTCATCTACTGGGACGATACGATGTACGGCTATCGCGCCAGCAAAGTCACCAACCCGATCGTGGTACCCGACGTGATTCTGCGCCGCACTCGTGAAATCGGCAATTGGGATATCGCCGGCGTACGCCAGCTCAACTCCACCTCCGACATGAACCGTTACCACATCATGCGCAACCGTGGCTACATGGCACGCTATTTCATGGCGTTCGGCGATTACCGTCCGCTGATGTTCGGCTTTGGTACGTTGCTGACCGCTGCCAAGGAAGTCATTCGCTTGGTGATGGTGGACCGAGAGCATGCCAAGACCGGCTTGGTGCAGATCGCCAAGGGTTGGTGGGATTCTCGCAAGCTGCTGCATGATCCGGATTGGAAGCCGATGCCGCCGCTCAAGTGATGGGTCGCACCGTTTTCAGACGGTCATTTTCTTACTATTCGCCCCATGTCGATGCGTTGAATTGACATGGGGCGAATCGTTTGCAGAAAAAAAGTTGCAGAATAAATCATTTCATTGCGACAGATTATGCAATCGTATTCACCAATTGTGTATTTTCGGCGCGTTTTGGGGCATGGGGCGAGTTACTATGGCGTTTACCGGTTCGATATACCCACTATGTACCTTGATAGGAGAGGTCGAAGATGATTGAAACTGCACAGGCATTTGGCGTTGACATTGGCGGCTCCGGCATTAAGGCAGCCCCGGTTAACCTCGAGAAGGGCGAATTTGCTGAACCGCGTCTGAAGATCCTCACCCCGGAGGTTTCCACTCCGAAGGCCGTTGGCGAAATCGTTCGCCAGCAGCTCGAGCATTTTGAGGTTCCTGAGTCCGCTCCGGTCGGCATCGCATTCCCCGCTCCGATTCATGTTGGCGAGAAGCTCGGCTACATGGCCAATCTGGACCAGTCTTGGGTTGGCGTGGACGTCACCGAAGTGTTCTCCGAAGCTTGCGGCCGTCCGGTCACCGTGGTGAACGACGCTGATGCGGCCGGTCTTGCCGAACAGCAGTTCGGCGCAGCCAAGGGCCAGGACGGCCTGGTCGTCGCCACCACGCTGGGCACCGGCATCGGCACCGCGCTGATCTTCAACGGCGAGCTCATTCCGAACACTGAGCTCGGCCATTTGGAACTGCTCAAGGGCAAGGGTGACGCCGAAAAGTACGCGGCATCCTCCATTCGCGAAAAGCTCGACATGGGCTACAAGAAGTGGGCCAAGCGTCTGACCAAGTATTATTCCCTGATGGAGTTCTACTTGGATCCGCAGCTGTTCGTCGTCGGCGGTGGCGTGTCCCGCGTGTCCGAGAAGTTCCTGCCGTACATCGACATCAAGACCCCGATCGTCGCAGCCAAGCTGCACAATGAGGCTGGCATCATCGGCGCTGCGTACTACGCAAGCACCAAGCAGAAGTGATGTCGTGAACCATAAAGGTTCCTAACCTTCATATAAGCGAGAGACGTCCGATTTCATCGTCGGGCGGCTCTCGCCATTTCATTAATGATTGTGAGGCGAAGGCATACCATCTTGCTTGACGCAACGACTTGCGCAACCCAAGGAGTATGGTGGAGACCATGCGTTTTTCCTCCAGAGTCGATATCAGCGAGCCCAATTCCATCGCCAAAGCGGAAGCGGAAGCCAAAACAAACGGCATCACGCTCGGCAAACTCAATGACTCCAATCCAACCAAGCATGCGCTCGCGCCGGAATTTCTGCCAGACATATACGGCGCCGAGCCACGCGGCCAACGGTATGCGCGCGAAGCGCTGGCCGCATTCCTTCAAGGGCAAGGCAATGATGTTGCCGTCGAAGACCTGTACATACTGAGCTCAACGTCCGAAGCGTACTCGTGGCTGGTCAAACTCCTGTGTGACGCCGGCGATGCCGTGCTCGCGCCGAAACCCGGCTATCCGCTCATCGAATCGATCGCACGACTCGAATGCGTCGACATGATCGAATACCAGCAGCGATTCGACGGATCCTGGTACATCGACGTGGCCGAGCTTCGCGAAGCACTCGAAAGTGAAGAAGGCGAACGTATCCGAGCACTGGTGCTCATTAACCCCAATAATCCGACTGGCTCATATGTCAAACCATCGGAACGTGAAGCCATCGTGCGGCTTTGTCACGACCATGAGGTGGCCATCATTGCCGACGAAGTGTTCTACGATTACGATCTGGAACCGTTCGACGGCAACGCGCGTCTTGCGGGGGAGAAGGGTGCGTTGACTTTCGCATTGGACGGGTTTTCGAAAACTTTGGCTGCGCCGCATGCCAAAGTCGGTTGGATCCAAGTGTCCGGTCCGGCAGGAGAGGTGGAAGAAGCCAAGCGCCGGCTCGACGTGATCGCCGACGACTATCTGCCGATGAGCGAAATCATCGCCAAACAGATTCCCCTCATGCTGCAGGCGGCTCCAGCGCAGACTACGCGCATAAAAAACCGCGTGCAAGCCAATCTCACCGCATTGCATGCCATGCTGGACGCCGACGAAAACGGCATGGTCAGTGTGTTGCGTGCCGAGGGCGGATGGAACGTGCTGTTGCGCGTGCCGAGCGTACTTGACGAGAACGAGTTGGTATTGGACATGATCGAACGCCATGGAATTTCAGGCCAACCCGGTTACTTCTTTGATATGACGTCGAACGGCTATCTTGCTATTTCGCTACTGCCGGAATCCGACGAATTCCGGCATAATGTGCAAGTGGTGCTTGACACCGTCAACACAATGATCGCTTGAATCGTGCCGTTGTGCCGCAATTAACGCCAAAAGCGGCACAACGACGCCATTCGGGCAATACGATCGATTGGAATATGAATCAGGCTTTGGAAGCCTCGTATTTGGCTCGGATGAGATCTGTGTAAAAGGCGACGGCTTCATGTGGATCACCGTCGAACACAACCTGATGATCGTCGACCACCAGTGTGCGGTCGATCGCATACTCCGCGCGTGTGATCAGTTCCGTGTCATGCGTGGCGAACACCACTTGCTTGTCGTAACTGAACAGAGCTTTCGCCACATGCGCGGACGTCACCTCATCCAAACCCTTGGTCGGCTCGTCGGCAACAATCACCGCGGGAGAGAAGCTCAATGCGGAAGCGATCGCCAGCAGATGGCGCTTCTCGCTATTCAACGCGGAAGCAGGCTCGCGCGCGACCGCAGCCAAATCAAAATGCGCGAACAGATTGCCGATAATCGCCTGACGTTCGCTTTCCGGCACCTTATGCTTCTTCAACGGCTCATCAATCGCATCACGAATGGAATCCGCCTTGTAATAACTGTTCGGAATCTCCTCGCGACGAACACGACCGATCATCGACTCGATACGTTTCAGATCACGCTTCACCGACGGATCATACGCAGCACCATTCGCGTCGATACGCACCGAACCGGACGTCGCTGTCAACGCGCCATCCAACAACTGCAATAGCGTGGTCTTACCAGAACCATTCAACCCGATCACGGCCACACGCTTGCTTTCCGGAGTGATTGTCAACGACGTCGGCTCCAGACCGACATTGCCATCCTCATACGTGTGGCCAGCCTGATCGAGCGTGAACGTGACATCATGCGCCACTTCGGGACGTTTGGATGAAAACAGCGAATCGAAAAAACCCATGGCAACCATTGTACGGGCGTGCCGAACCCATTGCATACGAAACGGGGCCGGAAACCCAAACCCCTACAAGGAGTTCAGATTCCAGTCCCGTCAAGATTCGCGAATGCCTACGTGTCAGGCGAAATAGAATCCCGAGAAATCGTACTTGTACACGCGGTAGATGTATGCGCTGTTCAACGTCATATGGAACTGCGCCAACAGATCGCCATCCTCGTCGTACTGGCCGAACAGGCCCTTCATGCCCGAATCGATGAGAATCTGACCGTTGTCCAATTCCTGTGCGGAACTGACATACGGAGAATACGGCACGTCGAACGACGACACTTCCGTATACGTGCCTGCATTCTCGTCGACCAGATACTTGCGATACTGCGACTCCGCTGTGTCGGAAGACAGTTCGGCCGAGATGCCGTCAATCACCGTCCAGTCAAAATCAGGACGCGTCAGTGAAGTGCCGAAATGATTGTCGAACATGTACAGGTAATATTGGCCGTCAGGCAGCGAATCATCGGCGACGTATGTGATGGAATGCTGTCCGCCGGTATCGGAAAAATCACCGGACTTCGTCAGGAAACTGCTGGCCTCATCGGTGCCTGCCCACACGGATGGCTCGCCGATCATATAATCAAGCGTCGGATCCGATTCCAAATCATCCACCTTGATGATGGTGGACGTCTCACGGGCGGAGAACAATGCGGAACCGTCATCCAACAATTGAATGGTGTTGCAGTGCAGCCAATCCCAACGATTCTTGGCATTCGAATCCGACTCGTCGGTTCCCGCATGCGTGGTGGAGCCCTTATAGTCGGCGAACAGTTCACCGAAATCCACCAAGCTCGTCACACTGCCGGTGGAGGTGCTGAGCTTGATGACCTGATCCTGCACGGCATTGTCATCGCGGCCTATCTCGGTGGCCAACAGCACGATGTCTCCATTGGAATCCATCGCGTAATCGTGGTGCAGAATATAGTCGGATCCAAGATCGTAGATCTTCTCCAACTTGCCGAGACGGTTCATCGCCACCATATGATGCGTGGACGCGGAGAACCACATGAGACCGTCATCGTCGAACAGCAGACGATGTGAACGATAGTAGAGCACGGGGATCTCGCCGCGCAGCACGCCGTTCGTATCGTAATAGAACATGAAGTCCTGCTCGTCGGAATCGTTGCCGAGAATGGCATACAGGCCGTCGCCCAGATCTTCGCCGGAATCGGCTGCGACGGTCTGCTCCAGCTGCACTTCCTCATTGCCAAGAAGGTAAGCGCCCTTATGTTCGAAGACATGTGTACGGGATTTGCCATCGGCGTCGGTCAACGTGATGGTGATGGTGTTCTTCTCGCCGGGAATAAGGCCGAGTATCTGGAATTCATGGGTTTTGCTGTATTGCGATTGCTGGTAGGCGTCACGGGTGAAATCCGTGTAGCCGTCTGCATGCACGGTATAGGAGACGGCAACCGCGTCGTCGGTAGTGAAATACACATACAGCGACGTGGTGTTGGTGCCATACGGATTCTCGGTGACGAACATGTCGTCTTCCGTGGCGGCGAACTTGTTTTTTCCCTGCTCGAGCTTGTCGTCGGCCATATCCTGATAGTCGGCCGTGTACACATTCTCGATACGTGCGTTCAGCCGTTCGATCCTGTTTTGTCTGATGGCCGCATCGACGTTGTCGTAGCTGACGAGGCAGACGCCCAATGCGACGGCTGATGCGACGACAGCCGCGGTCCAGCGTCTGGCACGAGGATGGTTCGACAGAAGTGGAAGCGATTTCATAACTGATGTCTCCAACAAGGGTTCATCTCATAGCGAACAGTTACGACACCACTGTTATCCGCAAAACTCGGAACAAACCGGCGATTTTATTGGACGGATCGTAACAAAACCCTGAAATAACCCTGAAAACGCCGTGCCTCATATCAGGGTGAACCACGACTGCACGTCGTGGAACAAACCGGGATCATTGCGTATCATTTCGTCGTCGCGACCATATAGGAACAACGACAACACTGTCACCGCCAACATGAACAGCAGCAGCGCCAGCACCAGTACGCGCAACAGCCAGCGCAGCCGCGGACGATCGCAATCCAGCGCAATGAGCAGCAGAGGCAACGAAGCCAAGGCGAACAGCCAACCGAAATCGGCGATGTAACGCCATCCAAGACCACCCAGCCGCGCGTCAAGCGCCACAATCAGCAAACCCAACAGCAGGAATGTCGTCAGCGTGCGCCACATGCCGGCATGGTCACGAGCGTGCATATGCCGGCGCAGGAATGGGCATGCCAGCGAAGCCAATGCGAGAGGTGCCATGACGAACAAGCCTCCAGGCATCGCCTCCGTGAACCCCCAATCCTTCAAAGGCGCGGGATCGATGGCAAGGAACGGGAACGTATCCGTCCAACGCAACGGCAAAAACAGATAGTATGCGACCGTCCAAACAAAATTCGACCACGACTGATGGTAACTCGTCATATCCGTAACCGTCAGCTGATACGACGAACCGAAATCGAACGGCGAGGAGAAACGCACCATGTTATAGGCGAACAAGGGCACCACCACAACCAATGCGGGCACCAGCACGGCCAAAGGCGTGCGCAACGCATGCAACACGGTGCGTGCACGCCCACGCACGCCGGAACCAGACGCGATGGCACGCAACTGCCCCACAATCGCACGAATCTGCGGCCAGAACAACGGGAACGCGGCAAACGCCACCACCACAAACGACGGACGGCAACCCACATTCGCGGCAATACACACCGAACCGGCAGCCAAACGAGGCAGCGACAACGATTCGACCGTATTCGCACCACCATCGCCACCGGCATCGGCCGCGTTCGGGTGCGCCGCACCCATCCATAGCCATAAGCCCAACGTGCTTAACAACAAGGACGCCGCAATCGGCACCGAATAAAAATTCGTCCGATACCACAAGTACGGGGCGTTCGACGCCAAAACCACAAACACGCACAACATACTGACCGCAGCCAGCGAAACATGCGGACGCACACGCTCGATCACGCGAATCGTCAACAGGCACGCGAACACCAAAAAACCAAACATCAGCAACGGCACCGCAGCGCCCGACGGCATCATCAGACCACCATCAACCCACAACGACGTTATCGCACGATACGGCACGAACAACAGCAACGCCGGCACCACGCCAAAATACGAATACCAACGACCATCAAAAAACGCATAATCCCAATACACCGGACTCACACCATCGGCAAGCAATTGCTGACGAGTCGTCACATCATACGGATTATCCGCATCGCGCAACGCGTCGGGCACATCCAAATCAAGCCACGCATGACCATCAAGCAACGCCCGAGCCACATGATCATACTGATCGTAATCATACGTATACATGCCATCCGTATGAAAACTCAACGGCACCGCAGACACCAACTGCCACGCCACCACCGCAACAGTCACCAACCCAGGAACCGTCAACAACACGCCCAACGTCACACGCTGACACACACTCGACGTATTCAACGGCACCTTCCACAGGCGCGAGCCCGGACGCCACAACGCCACCAACACCAACACCAACACCAACAACGCCACACGCAACGGACTCACCGAAAACGGCACACGCACATTCGCACGAACCGCATCAAACGGAATCAACGACCCCTTCGGCTCCACCACCTGCACGCGCACCGTACGACCGGCCGCAGCCCTCACATACAACGAATGAGACGAATCCAACGACACCGAACACAACGAACCAGCCACACGATCCGCATCCGCACGAACGCGCACCGTACGCAACACGCGCGAACCGGCAGGCACACCACCCATAACCTCATCGGACACCGGCACGATCCGCACATACTCAGACGAACCATCCGCAGCCACCTGCAAATACGCCTGCGTCGGATCAGTAACCTCCAACAACCCGTCATCACGACGCTCAAGCCCCGGCCCCAACGTGTTATACGCAGCCGCCGAATCACCCGACGCCGCCAACGAGCGGAAAAACGGCACATTACACAACACGCACTCAACCAACACCACCACAACAAAAGCGGCTACAATAGCTGCGCACACACGATGACGCGCCTGAAAACGCTGTTTCGAAAAAGTCACGAACTTTATTCTAAAGGCTGCATGTCGCATTGAATTGAAAGAATGGCCCACATGTCACACCTCACACCAGCATCGCCATCAGCACACCATCCACACCAAGGACGGACCATGCTCAACCACGCCATGCAAGGGGTACGACAACTCATCAACCACAACAAACACCCCCAAAACACCGCCGACGCCAACCCCTTCGGCAAAGCCCTCGACACGCCAGACGACATCGTCGATGAACTCACCCGCAACGCCATCAAACTCAACCCACTCATCAAACGACACATCATCAAAGGCTTCGAAGGCATACCAAGCACACTCCAACTCGGCTGGGCGCAACTGCCACAAACCCAAGGCAAAGCCTTCTCCATCGGACTATTCACCGACAACAACCACTTCGCGCAAATCGCGCTCGCCGATAGCAAAGCACGCGTCTTCGCGGGCACCAATCCCGAAATGGACGTGCAGGATCTGGAACCGCGATTCATATTCGTCAAAGAAGAAACCCTCACCCTGCCAGACGGTCCACGATTCGGACACGTGACAAACGGCGCGCCGAAGATGGTGCGCGCGTCGCAAGGCGGTGTCGTGGGACGCATGCCCGGTGGCCGCATGATATGGCTCGCATCCTGGCTGAAAGTCGGCAACCGCTACACGCTCGAACAGATGCGTGCCAACCTGCCGGAAACCATGCGATTCGATCTGGAATACAGGGATGCCATCACCATCGCATTCTTCGCAGCCTACATGCTGCCGCAAATGAACGGGCTACTCGTGGGATTCGGCACGGGCAACATCTTCCGCAGGCTCAACCGAGAGGCGCCGATGGGCGCGATCCGCCGATCCATCAGAGACACGATGAGCGCACGCTCTCATGGCATGCGTGCATCCGGACTTGAGGATTATTTCGCCGACCTCATGCGCGAGGCAGGCGCCCTTGACAAAGACCAAGGGCTCGAAGCAGTACACGGCGCGGAACCATTGCACCTATACACGTCCAGCTACTCGGGCTGCTATTTCTTCGCTTGGGATTCCACACTGCCGTTCTCGGCATCGCTGCGCGCGCTGAACATCGAAGGCAACCTCAACCGTTTCGCCGCAGTCAGTTCATGGCTGGAACGCAACGCCCGTATCGGCAAGCTGCCCACAGAAGACACCGTAACCCGCGCGGAAGCCGCGCAAATCGACATGGCGCTACTGGAAAATCCGGCGCTGATCGCATTGAAACCGGACGACGAATTCGGCGCGATCCTCGACTCACAGCAGGATGACGGCGTCCAAGCCGTCATGCGCTTGGCGGACATCGCCGCGGAAACCAGACGTTCCATCGCCGAAAACACGAAGGACGGAGAGGATGGTACCGCCTTCGGAGCCGAAGGCGGTTCGGAATGGGTATACCGCCAGACAATGTCGAGACTATTGCGCAGCATGCGCCTGCCATACCGCTTCGACGTGGACTTCCGATGCAGCCTCCAAGACGGCAATATGGCCATCGGTTTCACCTCTGCCGGCGTTTCCATGATGCCATCCACCAAATATGACGTGTCCCGCCATGCATGGGTGGATATGACGGACGCCGAACGCGCCCGCATGAGCGCGGACTACAATCTGCGTGTTGGACTGATGATGGCCGCATTGAGTTTTGGCGCCGATCCGGGCATACAGCGTGTGTCGATGCATATCGATTCGATTGGTTTGGAAGAGGCCGTGGCCGAGCAGGATTCCGCCATCAGCGAGCTGATGAGCGAGGCTTTGGCGGCTTTCGAACGCATTCGTACTGGAGATATGGGTGTTTCTGGGTCCAAGGCCGATCCGAAGGACGGCGATTTCCACGGAGACCCGTCCCGTCCGGTGGCGCCGAGATCCGCCGACATGGGCGTTGATGGCGTCAACTCCGAGGATACGGATGATGCGTTGAACAGCCAATTCGAGGATCTGATGCGGGATATCGACTTCGACGAAGTGACGTTCGCGGTTCCCGACGAGACTGCGAACGATTCCTCTAGCGTGGACGACGGTTCCGCACAGGGCGTGCATGATGGCGCTCTTGACGCGGGACTGATCGGCTTCGGCGATTTCGATGGGAATGGTGATGATCCATTAAGCCAGCTTCGCAAGAATCCGACCGTACGCAATCTGGTGACGGTCACCTTCACCAGAAGCGAATTCATGGAGCGTCTGGGCGAGCGCGGATTGTCTGATCCAACAGGCACATACCGTATGTTCGATGCGGAAATGGATGTGGACGGCCTCGGCGCATTGAAGCCAGTGGACGCCACGTTCGATTTGCGCGATAGTCGTTTCTCCCCATCCGGAAGTCAGGAGGAGCCTGAGCTTTCCGACGCCATATTCGACCATGACACGGCACAGCTGTTCGGCTGCCGTGACATGTCGGGGTTGTCCATTCAGCGCGTCGACCTGCTGCAGCGCGCGGTTGGCGAATTCCACAGAATCGCGCAGGACTCCCATCTGGAATCGGTGGCCAAGGCAAAGCAGGCCATGGACGTCATCAACACCATTGCCGACCCGGAATTGACGTCGTTGGCTCCGCAGGTGACGAGTGCGCTCATCGATGGCAAAGACACTCCGGACTTCTCCTTCCGCTTGGCCGACGAGCTTGACGCGGAACGCATCAAGGCGAGAGACCTGCTGTTCTCAGGACAGGTCGACCAAAGCATGGAACTGGCCGAAGCGGCGTTGGAGCGAATGGACCGACTGTTCGCTTCGAATCCGGGCGTGCCGCGGTATTTCAACTCGTATGCGGAACGCGTCATCTACAATCGCATGTTCGCCACGGAAGGCGAACGGACCGTGCTGATTCCGGACAATCTGTTCTACGCGCATATGGAACTCGCCGACGTGCTTGCACAGGTCAAAGGCGTGAAGGCCGCGTTGCCGCATCTCAATGCGATGGTGCGATATGCGCCGGCCTACCCGCTTTCCCATCTCAAGCTGGCGGTTCAACTGGCGCGCGCCGAGGATTGGGATCCGGCCAGAGCGGCTTGCCTCAACGCGTTGCACGTCGCACTTGACCGTGAGGATGCGTCGTTCGCCTATTACAGACTCGCCTATGCGGAATGGATGTGCGACCACTTCGACATCGCGGCCGCCGCGTACATCATGAGCGAGGAGATTGCCCCCGGGCGAATCGCCATGCTGGAGAGCGAGCTGCAGGAATTGATCGGACGCGCTCAATCGCAATGCATTCCGGTGCCCACCGACGTTCCGGAAGCCATGCACGTGCTTACCCAAGCGGGACTGCCGGTATGGCCCAATACCCAGGTCGCGTCCTTGGTACGCAAGGCCGCGCGGGTCTGTGTGGATGAAGGCATGTTCGTGCCGGCACGTACGCTTTCGGTTGCCGCTTCAAGGATGGATGACGAGGAGCGCGACGGTGCCGACGTGGTGCAGATGCAGTTCCTGAGGTCGTTGAACAACTGAACGGCGTGCTTTCCGCAGTGCGCCAAACAGACGTTGGCGATACAGCAAATCGAACATTTGTGCGATAATGTGTGCATGGCGGCTCTGACCGGCAAAACATTGAAGACAGTGACAAGGCAATGACAATGACAAGGCATGACGATTCCGAACAACTCGCATGGGATTTTGACGCTTCTGAAATGGGCGGCGATAGGGGCTCCGCGTCAACCGCTGTGGTTCCCGACGGGGGAGTCAGCTCATATGCGCCGGGCAGTGAACGCTGGATCGCCGCATTGCAGCCAACCGATGCCGACGCCATGCGGTTGACCCGACTTGATGTCTCGTCCATCAGTGCTGAAGCCGCGGCTCGATTGTGGGCGCGTGTGGCGGCGTGGGTGGAATCCGACCAGATCGCATACTACATCGATGACGCGCCGGTCTCGTCCGACGCCGCCTATGATGCGAGAATACGTTGTCTGCAGGCGTTGGAAGCCCAGTTCCCATCCCTCGATTCCGCGCAATCGCCGACGCATCGTGTCGGAGGCACCTTCTCCAATGATTTCGCATCGGTACGCCACCCGTCTCGCATGATGAGTCTTGACGATGTCTTTTCGCTTGAGGAACTGCATGAATGGTACGACGGTGTTATTCGGGGACTTGATTGGCCTGAGACGAAGCCTTTGCCGATGACATGCGAAGTGAAAATCGACGGTCTTGCGCTTAACCTCATCTACCGTAACGGCGTGCTCGAGCAAGGTCTGACCAGAGGTGACGGCGTGATCGGCGAGGATATCACGCTCAATGTGCGCACCATCTCCACCATTCCGCAGAATCTTGCGGGACCGGAAGAAGACATTCCCGAATTCGTGGAGATCCGCGGTGAGGTCTTCATGCGATGGGACGATTTCAACACGCTCAACAAAGAAAACGAGGATGCTGGGCGCGCGCCTTTCGCCAATCCACGTAACGCGGCTGCCGGAAGCCTGCGGCAGAAGGATCCGCGCATCACCGCCACCAGAAGGCTGAGCTTCTACGCGCATGGCATTGGAACGCTCCAGTGGGGCGCCAAACGTGGTGCCGACCATGATGCGGTCAACAACCAATCCGAAGCGTATGGGTTGTATAAGAAGTGGGGCATACCCGTTTCGCCACATAACCGTGAGGTCACCACATTCAGCCAGATTCTCGACATGATCGATTACTACGGCGAGCATCGTGGAGACATCGAACACGCGCTCGACGGCATTGTCGTAAAAGTGGATGATTTGGGATTGCAACGATCGTTGGGCGCGACCTCGCGTGCTCCGCGTTGGTCCATCGCCTACAAGTACCCGCCGGAGGAAGTCAATACGGAACTGCTTGACATCACCGTGCAGGTGGGGCGCACCGGCCGTGTGACCCCAGTGGCCATATTGAAGCCCGTATATGTTGCGGGTTCGACGGTGTCGAGAACCACCTTGCACAATCCATTCGAAGTGGAACGCAAGGGTGTGCTCATCGGAGACACCGTTGTGGTGCGTAAGGCGGGCGATGTGATTCCCGAACTCGTAGGTCCTGTGCTGGAACGCAGGGAAGGACGCGAAGACCAGCTGCGCCGTTTCGTGATGCCTTCGCACTGCCCGAGCTGCGGGGCGGAACTCGCTCCGGCCAAAGAGGGGGACAAGGACATCCGCTGCCCGAACGTGGAATCCTGCCCGGCACAGTTGACCGAACGCATCATCAATCTGGCATCCAGGAAAGCGTTTGATATCGAGCATTTAGGCGACCAATCCGCCATCGCTTTGACGAATCCGGAAGAGGACCGTCCCGATTCGACGGCCACCTACGCGCCGAACATCACGGAAATCGTGGTGGAGCCGGGCGCGGAGCCCGAACCGTACGAGCCTGTGGAAGGTCTGGAGCTGCCGGCCCGCCAAACACCGGTGCTGTCCAGCGAAGCCGGTCTGTTTTCGTTGACGTCCGCCGATCTGCAGGATGTTCGCGTATGGCGTGAAGCGCCGATCATCGAAATCCACGAAACCATCGGCAAGAACGGCAAACCGAAAAAGATGCGCAAACGCATTGGCGGATCGGGCCTGTGGCATCAGGTTCCGGCGTTCTGGACAGCTCCTACAGTTGCGAGAAAACGTAAGGACTCCGTCGACGAATCCGCGGAATATCCCGAATATGACGTGCCCGAAGATGCCGTGGTCGTTCGCGAGGAAACCAAAGTGTCGCGTTCCGGAACATCCAGTGTGCAGCCGATATATATACGCCCCGCGGAAAACACGAGGAAAATGCTTGACGAAATGGACAAGGCGCGCCATGCCGACCTATGGCGTGTGCTTGTGGCCCTGTCCATTCGGCGGCTCGGTCCTCCCACGGCGCGTACCATCGCCAATACATTCGGTTCGCTCGACGCCATCGAACAAGCCAGCGTGGATGAACTGTCACAGATAGACGGCATCGGTCCGGAAATTGCCGAATCCGTGGTCACCTGGTTTGCTTCGGCCAAGAATCCAGGCGATTGGCGTGGCATGGTGCTGGAAGCATGGAAGGCAGCCGGAGTGGGAGTCGGACAGGCACAGACCAGTGCTCTGCCGCAGACACTGGAAGGCAAGACAGTGGTCGTCACTGGTTCGTTGGTTGATTTCTCGCGGGATTCCGCCAAAGAGGCGATTATCTCCCGCGGTGGAAAGGCCGCAGGATCGGTCAGCAAGAAAACCGATTGGGTGGTCGTCGGCGAAAACGCTGGTGCCAAAGCCGCCAAAGCCGAGGAATTGGGAATCGCCATGCTGGACGAGGACCAGTTCAAACTGCTGCTGGAAAACGGAACGGTGTGACGCGTGCCATATCAAGCCGGCAACGTAATCACAAGAAGGCTCTGGCATGCCGCGCTTCCAGACGCTAGTCTGGTACGCGGCTAAAGGAGGAACCATGACCGACGAGCGCACCATCGAAGCGCGCATCTATGAGCGACTCAGCAAAGTAATCGACCCGGAACTGGGCCGATCCGTGACCGATCTGGGCATGATCGCAGCCATAGACGCGATACCGGTGGAAGGTAAGGCGAACACCTACGAGGTTCGTGTGGAGGTCGAACTGACGGTGGAAGGCTGTCCACTGTCGCAGACTATCACCAACCAGATCAACGGAGCGGTGTCGTCATATCCGGAAGCGACATTGCTGCCGCGCATCGAAGTCGGATCCATGAGTCAAGACAAGCTCACCCAACTTGTGGCAGGCCTCAAGGCCGAACGTAAACAGAATCCGTTCAACAAGCCGGGCATCAAAACCCGTATTTTCGCCATAGCATCCGGCAAAGGAGGCGTCGGCAAGTCTTCCGTCACTGCGAACCTTGCTGCCACATTTGCCGCATTGGGGTACGACACGGCCGCCATCGACGCCGACATCTATGGTTTCTCACTGCCGCGACTGTTCGGCGTGCATGCGCAACCCACCAATCTGAACGGCATGCTCATGCCAGTCACCGCATGGGGTGTGAAATTGATTTCCATCGGCATGTTTGCCGGCGCCGATCGTGCGATCCTTTGGAGAGGCCCGCGATTGCAGCGTTCTCTTGAACAATTCCTTTCAGACGTATGGTGGGGCGAGCCTGACGTGCTGCTGCTCGACTTGGCACCAGGTACCGGCGACATGGCGATTTCCGTGGCGCAGGCTCTGCCGAACGCGGAACTGGTGGTGGTCACCACGCCGCAGCCATCCGCCTCGGACATTGCGGTCCGCTCCGGCCTGGTGGCATTGCAGGTGCCGATGAAGGTACGCGGCGTTGTGGAGAACATGAGCTATTACGAGCATCAGGGCGAACGCCTGCGGATTTTCGGCGAAGGTGGGGGTGCGCGTGTGTCGGAGCAGTTGACCGAAAGCCTTGGCTACGATGTTCCTTTGCTCGCACAGCTACCGTTGGAGCCGGAATTGCGTGAGACCGGTGAGGCCGGCCGCCCCGCCGTGTTGAACGAGGATGGCGCGTTGCGCGTCGATGGCATTGGCGAGACGTTCAGGAATCTGGCCGAATCGTTGATGCACAGACCTATGTGATGTGCGGGGCACGTATCCAGGCCGTCATGACCTGCGGTATGGACAGTGGCCTAATGCGGCTGCGGATTCACAGCTCATCCGGGGAACGTCTGGGTGGAAAACGAAGCGAAATGAAATGACCCTTGTGAAAATCTTGTGCCTTGTGTAGTATCAAGCGCAGACACGGGGGCCGTATGGCTGAGAGGAAGCAAGCGCTTCAACCGTATGAACGTATACCGGGTAATGCCGGCGCACGGACGTCTCTCTTTTCCCGTGCCTTGACATAGAGAAAGGCACATTCATGACCGTAAATGAATCTTCCGTGGTGAAGAAGCATAACAATAAATGGCGAGTTGTTGACATCGTCGTGGCCGCTATCATCGCGGTTGCGGCTGGCGTGATTTTCTGGGGCTGGGATGTCATCTGCGCCGCTCCGATTACGCTTTTCGAAGCGGTGACGCCGGGCTTCGAAGGCTTGTTGAACGGCATCTGGCTGTTTGCGGGTCCGCTGGCCGCCATCATCGTGCGAAAGCCTGGTGCTGCGTTGTTCGCTGAAACCCTTGCCGCCGCTCTGGAGCTTGCCATGGGCAATCCGTGGGGCATCGGCGGTTCTTTGATTATCGGTATCTGCCAAGGCCTCACTGCCGAAATCGGTTTTGCGATTTTTGCATACAAACGTTGGGATTTGCTGTCGACCACCATCGCTGGAACCCTCGCCGGCTTGGGATGCTTCCTGTATAACTGGACCGTGAATCCTGCTTGGGCAGGTTTGCGTATTGTCGTCAGCTGCGTCACTTCCGTTATTTCCGGCGCTCTGGTGGCTGGAGTCCTGATGTATCTGCTGCAGCAGGCCATCGCTAAAACAGGCGTGCTTGACCGTTTCGAATCCGGCCGTGCGAAGGCCTTGATATGACGATTCGTTAATGAAGTCCCGTATCGCATTCACAGTGGTGGATACGGGACTTCTTTGATGCGTGTTCGTTCTGCAAACGCGGAATGCAAGAGGGATGAAAGAACGATTCATGGGTACTGATGCAGAAAAATCGTTTTCCGCAGCCGGGGTGGTCGCACGCGATTGGGGATGGCGACACGCCTCACGTAAGGATTTCGCGTTAAGGCATGTGGATTTCACCATACAGCCAGGGGAGCGCGTGTTGTTGTTGGGCGCTTCCGGCGCTGGAAAATCGACGTTGATGTCCGGTCTTGCCGGCGTGCTCGGCGGCGATGACGAAGGCGAGCTTGAAGGAGAGCTGCTGATTGACGGAGTGGACGCCCGTCAGGCACGCGGACGTTCCGGATTGGTGTTGCAGGATCCTGACGCGCAGACGATTCTGGAACGTGTGGGCGATGACACCGCTTTCGGTTGTGAAAATCTGAATCTGCCGAAAGATGAGATTTGGAGCAGGGTCCGTTCCTCACTCGACATTGTTGGACTCGGCTACATGAAACTTGACCGCTCCACACGCAGACTGTCCGGCGGCCAGCGCCAGCGTCTGGCCTTGGCTGGCGTGCTCGCCATGCATCCCGGACTGCTGCTGCTCGACGAACCGACGGCCAACCTCGATCCGGAGGGCGTCAAGGAAGTGCATGATGCGGTACGCCATGTGCTGGAACAGACCCGTGAAACCTTGGTGGTGGTGGAACACCATATTGACGTATGGCTTGATCTGGTGGATCGGGTTATCGTACTCGGCAAGCCGGAGGCCGACTCGCATGTCAGCGGCGTCATCGCAGACGGCACTCCGGAAGAAGTGTTCGGCAGCATGGCATCGGTGCTCGCAAAGGGCGGCGCATGGGTTCCAGGACGAGCCATCGAAAGTCATACCCCTGAATCCAGCCAATCGTCGGGAGATGTTGTTCTGCGAACGGAGGATCTCAGCTTCGGGCGTGACTTCGCGCTTGGCGAGCATGTGAACCTCGTGTTCCATGCTGGCGAGATCACCGCACTGACCGGCAAAAACGGCGTGGGAAAATCCACGCTCGCGTTGACTTTGGCCGGCTTGCTCAAGCCGATTTCCGGCCGTGTGAGCATGGATGAGACCATGGTTCCCGCACGTAGGGAGAACGACGTCTTCACTTGGAAAAGTCGGGATCTGCTCGGACGGATCGGCATGGTGTTCCAGGAGCCGGAACACCAGTTCGTCGCATCCAGCGTGCGTGACGAAGCGGCGGTCGGCCCCAAATCCATGGGCAAGAGCGAAGAAGAGTCTTACGCTATAGCCGACAACATGCTTGAGCGTATGAATCTTGCTAGATTCGCTCAAGCTAATCCGTTCACATTATCGGGCGGCGAAAAAAGAAGGCTTTCCGTTGCCTCCATGCTGGCCGCCGCGCCGAAAGTCTTGGTGATGGACGAGCCGACGTTCGGCCAAGACTTCACCACATGGACGGAAATGGTGAAACTGATCGCCGGTGCGCGTGACGCCGGCTGTTCCGTCATCATGGTCACCCATGACGAACCATTGATCGAAACGTTGGGAGCGCGTCGCGTTCTCGTAAGCGAGGGGGAGTGAGATGGAACAGTTGGAAACCATCAGCGTGGTACCGCACAAGGAACGTCATGACGATGCCAAGCCGGCCTCGCCGTCATGGTTCGTGGCAAAAATCAATCCGGTCAGCCGTTTCATCGGCGCGCTGATACTATGTATTCCCATGTTCGTGACGCTGGACGTGGTCTCCGCGTCCGTGGCACTCGCATTGGAGGTGTTGTTGCTCTGGATTGGCGGCGTCGCTCCGCGGACGGTGCTTCGTAAAACCTGGCCGGTGTGGATTGCCGCTTCGGGAAGTTTCATTTCCGTGTCGTTGTATGGCAAGACCTCCGGGGCCGTGCTGGTCAATCTCGGTGATGTCGTTGTGATTTCGCAGGGATCGTTGTACTTGGCGTTGGCCACGTTCCTGCGTGTGGCGGCCATTGCCGTTCCCGGCGTGATTCTTGCGCTTGGTCTTGATCCGACTGATTTGGCCGATGGTCTGGTGCAGATTCTGCATTTGCCGTCGCGTTTCGTGTATGGCGGTTTGGCTGGCATGCGCATGTTTACTTTGCTGCAGGATGATTGGCGTGCGCTTGGGCAGTCCCGTCGTTCTCGTGGATTGGGCGACGGCAGCGCCGTCAAACGTGTGTTCTCGCAGGCGTTCAGTCTGCTGGTCGTGTCGATTCGACGCGGCACGAAACTCGCCACCGCCATGGAAGCTCGTGGTTTCGGCGCGGACGCTCCGCGAAGCCAGGCTAGGAAATCGAGCTTACATGCCGTCGATTGGCTGTTTTACGTGATTTGCGTGGCCGTGCCGGTGATTGCGTTGTCTTGCGCTTATTTCACCGGTTACTGGCATTGGGCTTTTACCGGCACTGGCAATTAATCGGAGCAGGGCTGCGCAGTACGAGGTTTGTTGAATGCGCGGCGGATTTGCGAAGGGCGTTTCATTCGTTGTATGGAATGGAACGCCCTTCGCATTTGCCCGTTGTTTTTCTCAAAAAGATATGTGATATCCGCTACTTGGCAAGCTTGTCAAGTAGCAGCGCTTCGGTGATCACATTGTTTTTCAGGCTGGGAAGACTGATGGATTCGTTCGGGCTGTGCGCGTTGGCCTTCGGATCCTCGGGACCGGTGACCAGCACCTGCGCGTCCGGGAAAATACGCTGCAATTCCGGAATGAACGGAATCGAGCCACCTTCGCCCTTATTGACCGGAGCCACGCCAAACGCCTCTTCCATGGCGTCCATGGCGTCTTTGGTAGCCTCGGCATTTGGATCCATGGCCCAACCCATGCCATTATCAAGCTTGTCGACCCACACTTCGGCGCCAAACGGAGCATGCTCGACCATGAACTTGGCAAGTGCTTCCTGAGCCTCTTCCGGACGCTGGTTTGGAGCGGTGCGCAGGCTGAGACGGAACGTCGTTTCAGGGGAGATCACGTTGAACGATCCCTCCACTGGATGAGCATCGAAGCCGATGACGGTCACGCTCGGCTTGGTCCACAGACGTGCGGCCAAGGAGCCGGTACCGGCCAGATGATAAGAGTCGACGATGCCGGCGTCCGCACGTACGGTTGCCTCATCCATATCTCGCTGCAGTCCGCCGATCGGTTCCTCCGATGCGATGCCCGGCACCACCAAATCGCCGTGCTCGTCATACATGGAAGCGATCAGCATGGAGGCAAGCGTGTTCGCATCGAGGATCGGTCCGCCGTACTGGCCGGAATGCACCGGATGATGCAGCGCCTTGACGTGCACGTCAATATCGGTATTGCCTCGCAGCGACGTGGTGAGCGAGGGGATTTCAGCGGACCAATTGCCCGAGTCGGCGACGATGATCACATCGGAATCGAATTCGTCCTTATGCTCCTCGATGAAGGGAATGAAGCTTGGCGATCCCATTTCCTCTTCGCCTTCGATGAAGACTTTGATATTGACCTTCAAATCGTCGCCGAGCGCCTGCAATGCGCCGGAATGAATGGCGATTCCGCCGCCATCATCGGCCGCGCCGCGTCCGTACAGGCGTGTGTCGATTACCGTGCCGATGAATGGGTCGGTGTTCCATACGCTGGCATCGGGCACCGGCTGCACGTCGTGATGCGCATACAACAGCACGGTTGGAGCGTCGATATCGACGATTTTCGAACCGATGACCTCCCAAGCGCCCGGCGTGCCATCGGGATTGTGCGACTGCACCACATGCGCATCGACACCTACCTTGTTCAGCTCTTCGGCCACGAATTGCGCGGACCGTTTCATATGATCCGCGGTAATGCCTTTTGCGGAAATGGACTGCAACGCGATTTTCTTGTTCAGCACGTCGACAATGCGGTCAAAATCCGCTTCGACGCGCGCGCGAATCTCATCGGCATGTAAAACTGCCATACTGCTCCTTCTTATATGTGCGGCATATACGCATCTTGGAAACGTGCCGCCGCATGCTATCGAATGACCATTGTATCCGTCGAACCAATCACGTCCAATCGTTGACATGAATGAGGCAAGGCGTCGATACGTCAATTTACGCTCTATAGGCATGAGTGTGTTTAATAAGAAGGAAGATGCGGACCAGGAGCCTGTCGAGAAGAAGGCTGCGGAGCCTACTGCCGGCAAGGGGCGTCCGACGCCGAAGCGCAAGGATGCCCAGGCGCAGAATCTCCGTCCGCTGGTTCCCAAGGATCGTGAAGCGAGCCGCAAGGCCGCCAAGGCGCGTATGCGCGAGCGTGAAAACGCCGAATACGATGCCATGCAGAAGGGCGACATCAACCATATGCCGAAGTCCGAGCGTCTGCCGTGGCGTATATACATCCGCGACTACGTCGATGCCCGCTTCAACTTGGGTGAGTTCTTCATTCCGATCGCCTTCGTCATTTTGATCGGTTCGATTTTCGTGACCTACAAGTGGCCGGCGTTGGCATTGCCGTTGATGCTGCTTATGTACATCTATCTGTTTGCGGTGATCATCGACATCGTGATCATGTGGCGCAAGCTCAAGAAGAAGCTCATTGAAAAGTTCGGCGAGCAGTCCGTGGCCAAGGGCATGCGTTCCGGTTCCTACGCGTGGAGCCGTGCCATCCAGATGCGTCGCTGGCGTCTGCCTAAGCCGCGCTATCAGAAGCGTGGACACTGGCCCGAGTGATCCATTCTGCGAGAATCGCAGTTGTTTTTCAAGCCGTCGGCGAAAACCGACGGCTTTTCCATTACCATGTAACCAGTTGTAACGCACGAATCAACGAGGGCAGGCATGACTGAACAGCATTTCGACATTGTCATCATCGGAGCGGGGCCAGGAGGATATTCCACGGCATTGCGTGCCGCGCAGCTCGGCAAAACGGTGGCGCTCATCGAACGCGACAAAACGTTGGGAGGCACCTGCCTCAATCGTGGTTGCATTCCGTCGAAGGCGTTGCTGACGGCCGCACACAGTGCGCAGAACATACGCCAGGCGGAACGTATGGGCATCAGTGCCACCTTACAGAGCATTGATTTCGGCAAATTACGTGACTTCCGTACGTCCACGGTGGAGACGATGACGAAGGGATTGGCGGGATTGCTGTCGCATCGTGGCGTCACGGTGTTCCGCGGCGAGGCTGAGTTGAGGGACGTTCATGATGTGCATGTCGCGCCGGCCGGGGGAGAAGCGCAGGTCATGCGTTCCTTCAAGGCGGGAGTGGAGGAACCCGTCGGGTCGGAGCTTACCATCAAAGGCGAAGATATTGTGCTGGCGACCGGATCGCGACCGTTACCATTGCCGGGCAACCCGTTTTCAGGTGCGTTGATCGATTCGACGCAGGCTTTGGAATTAGATACGTTCCCGTCCAGTGCGGTGATTGTCGGAGCGGGTGCGGTGGCGTTGGAATTCGCTTCGTTGTGGAATGCCGCGGGATGCGAAGTGACGTTGCTGATCCGCAAGGACCGCGTGCTGTCGTCTTGGGAGAAGCGGTCTTCGATGACGTTGACCCGCGAGCTCAAACGTCGCGGCATCAGCGTGGTGACGCGTACGTCGGTGGATTACGTGGATACCGGTGCGAATTTGGGCGCCACCGTGCATTACAGGCAAGGCGGCGGCGAGGAGGAGCGCACCGCATATGGTGAAGTGGTGCTTGCTGCTATCGGACGTATGCCGAACACCGATGCCGGCTGGTTCGCATCCAACGGCATCGAATTGGAGGAACGTGGTTATGTCTCGACCGACGCGTATGGGCGTACGAATGTGGAGGGCGTATGGGCCTTGGGCGACATCACTCCGGGGCATGCTTTGGCTCATCGCGCGTTTGAACAGGGCATCACCATCGCCGAAACCATCGCAGGACTTGACCCCAAGCCGGTATCCGACGAAACCGTGCCGCAAGTCGTGTTCTCTTTCCCTGAAGCGGCAAGCGTCGGTCTTGCACTCGACGATGCGAAATCATGTGAAACCATCATCAATCCGCAGGAAACCGCATATCCGATGCTGTCCAACTCGCGTATGCTCATGAGTGGGGAAGGCGGATCCATGACCATCGTCAGCGGTGCGATGGCAGGCGCTCCGGATGTTCCCCTCGTGCTTGGCGTACATATCGTCAGCCCGGTCGCCAGCGATCTGATCGCGGAAGCCGAACAATTGGTCGGCAACCGGGTGCCGCTCGCCGCCGCGGCGAGGCTCATTCACCCGCATCCCACCTTCAGTGAATCGTTCGGCGAGGCGCTGCTTAAGGCGGATGGCAGGCCTCTGCATACCCGATAATCCCCGTCAATCAAGGAAAAACGGCGGAAACCGTGCGATATGGCATGGTTCCTGATAAACTACCGTTCCAGTGTGAGTAACCGCATAACCAAGTGAGGAAGTCGATGGCAGACAAAGAAGAGCCAAAGAAGAAGCAAAGCACCATCAAGCAGATCATTCAGATCTTCAAGTACACCCACGCCGAAGATAAGGCTCTTCCGTGGTTGTGCGGCTGCGTGTTCGTGGCGCCAATCGTTGTGTTCGTGGTGCTTGGCATCGTGTTCAAGTGGTCGGTGATCGGATGGATCACGTCCATGATCCTCGCCATCATGCTTGGCCTGCTGTTCGCCACCATGATGCTCACCAACCGTGCCGACAAAGTCGGATACGCCAAGCTTGAAGGACGTCAGGGTGCTGCCATCAGCGTGCTCGGCAACATTAACAAGGCTGGCTTCAACTTTCCGCAGGAGCCGGTGTGGGTTGATCCGAAGACCAAAGACGCCATTTGGCGCGGCACCGGTTACAACGGCATCTATCTGCTCGGCGAGGGCGATTACAATCGCGTCAAGCGTGCCATGGACCGTCAGGAGCAGAATATCAAGGGTGTGACCGCCGGTTCCGATATTCCCGTCTACCGTATCTACGTCGGCCAGGGCAAGAATCAGACGAGCCTGAAGAATCTGCGCAAGACCGTGCTCAAGTGCAAGAGCTACCAGCCGACCAGCCACAAGAACAAGCTGATGGCAGCCATCCATTCGAAGAGCCGCTTCATGCTTACCAAGACCGAGCTGAACATCCTCAACGAGCGTCTGCGCACTCTGCAGATGAAGAACGGCATGGGCATTCCGAAGGGCGTCGACCCGATGCACCCGCAGCGCATCAGCCGTCGTGCCATGCGCGGCCGCTGATGCCCAGGATTGATAATCCGATATAACGTGCAGGAACCTCGATTGGCATGTCAATCGAGGTTCTTTTTTTATTTCATCGTTCCACGAGCCTACGCAAGGGTGTTGCCTGGAAAAGAACTGGCGTTACGGACGGTGTGACGACACGAATGTCCACAAATTGAACGGTTTTGCAGAGGCAAATACGAGCGTTCGTAACAATTGAATCCCAGTTTTCCGCGAAATCATCCTTCGAATATGTCATTACGAAACATTCTCGTAACCCAATTGGCGAGTGAGCGAAACGCGCGTTCTTAGACTAAGAGCCTGTAAGTTACTTATTCGAAAGGAGCGGTCCCGTGACTGCACTTGAAACCAAGGCTGATGCTGAGGCCCTTATCAACAAGGAAGGCATCGAGTATGTCTCCGTTCGCTTCACTGATCTGATCGGCGTTCAGCAGCACTTCACCGTGCCGGCAAGCGAATTCCTGAAGGATGCCTTCACCGACGGCATGCCGTTCGATGGCTCCTCCGTGGAAGGCTTCCAGGCCATCAACGAGTCCGATATGAAGTTGGTGCCGGACGTTTCCACCGCATTCGTCGATCCGTTCCGCAAGCACAAGACCCTCGACGTGGCCTTCTCCATCGTCGACCCGCTGACTGACGAGCCGTACTCTCGCGATCCGCGTCAGGTCGCAGGCAAGGCCGAGGCCTACCTGAAGTCCACCGGCATCGCCGACACCGCTTCCTTCGCTCCGGAAGCTGAGTTCTTCATCTTCGACAAGGTGCGCTTCGAGAACAGCATGCAGCGCTCCTTCTACGAGGTCGACTCCATTGAAGCTCCGTGGAACTCCGGCATCGACACCGAAGACGACGGCACCCCGAACATCGCATTCAAGAACCGCGTCAAGCGCGGCTACTTCCCGGTTCCGCCGATCGACCACACTCAGGATCTGCGCGACGACATGGTCGCCAACCTGCAGAAGGTCGGCCTGATCCTCGAGCGTTCCCACCACGAGGTCGCCGGCGCTGGCCAGCAGGAGATCAACTACCGCTTCAACTCCCTGCAGCACGCAGGCGATGACCTGATGAAGTACAAGTACGTCGTTCACGAGACCGCCGCTCTGGCAGGCAAGGCCGCAACCTTCATGCCGAAGCCGATCGCAGGCGACAACGGCACTGGCATGCACTGCCACCAGTCCCTGTGGAAGGATGGCAAGCCGCTGTTCTACGATGAGAAGAACTACGGTGGCCTGTCCGACCTCGCCCGCTGGTACATCGGCGGCTTGATCAAGCACTCCTCCTCTGTGCTTGCTTTCACTAACCCGTCTCTGAACTCCTACCACCGTCTGGTTCCGGGCTTCGAAGCGCCGGTCAACCTGGTGTACTCCGCACGTAACCGTTCCGCCGCCATCCGTATTCCGCTGGCCGGCACCTCCCCGGCTGCAAAGCGCATCGAGTTCCGCGCTCCGGATCCGTCCTGCAACCCGTTCCTCGCCTTCTCCGCACAGCTGATGGCAGGCCTGGACGGCATCCTGAACCACATCGAACCGCCGGAGCCGGTCGACAAGGATCTGTACGAGCTGCCGCCGGAAGAGCACGCAGGCATCAAGCAGGTTCCGAGCTCCCTGGCCGAGGCCATGGACGCCCTTGAGGAAGATCACGACTTCCTCACCGCAGGCGACGTCTTCACCGATGACCTGATCGAAACCTGGATCGGCATCAAGCGCGGCGAAATCGACCAGGCTCGTCTGGCTCCGACCCCGCTGGAGTACGAGCTGTACTTCCACATCTGAGGCCTATACCCAGTTTCCCTTGAAATCAAGCTGTTTTGGCTCCAAGGGTAGCCAAAAGGTAGCCGGATTGGTTATAAGGAGAGCCTCCCCAAATTGGGGAGGCTCTCCTTATTCCTACAGAATTTCTTCCATCCGGGACGGCAAAGACCTTACGGACCGGTCTTCTGACTCTTCGCCTCCACGAACACATCAGACGCATCCAATAAATAACCGTTGATATGAGCCGGACGCGCTTCCACAGGTTCACCGTTAATGTCGTCGTATTCATACAACGCAGGAGCGTTTGTGCCTCTGTCGAATCCGACAATGACGACATGCACGTTCGCATTGTCCGTAGTCTGAGCGTCCCAGCAGAACGTACGGTGAGCGAACCGGATACGCCACCCTCGTTCGATCACATGCTTGAATAGCGGGGCGACTTGCTGGCCTTGTGTGATGCTATTCGGGGATACGAACGCGAATTGCGCGGAGGGATTCCCGTCAAGGAAATCAATAGCTTTAAAATACCATCCAGCCACATAATCCAGCGAGCCTCCGGCCTTGCCGCACACCAGTTCCATATCATCCTTGATCTGCTGCGTGTGCTGCTGATGGCCGATGAACGGCGGGTTGCCCATCACATACGAGCATTCATCACCGGGCAGCAGAAGACTGACGAGGTCATAGCCATAGTCACTCGCGAACGCTCTCGCCACCTTGGCGTCGCGGCATCTTCGAGGATGCCTTCAAGCGCCTCACGAGTCCCCAACGTCCTTCTCTGCATGAAATGAACCTCCTTGTACGGCTGGAAGTTATCGTCACAGATGATTTCGTAACCACTTACCTCTGTTCAAGCGCCGCGTTGACCTGTGCCTTGAGAGCAGGCAAGGTCTCGGCCTCGAACCAAGGATTCCTGCTCATCCATAGCTGGTTGCGCGGCGACGGATGCACCAAAGGGAAGAATCCCCGGCCGATATAGGCATCATAATCGCGCACCACGGTTGTAAGGCTGTCCGAATTCTTGAGATGCAGGTACCTGCGGACGGCATATGCGCCCACAAGCACAGTGAGCCGAACATTGGGCATGAGCGCCAAGAGTGCAGGATGCCACTGCTCGGCGAATCCCTTGCGCGGCGGTAGATCGCCCGACCTTCCATGTCCCGGAAAATAAAAGTCCATGGGGAGAAGCGCCACCCGCTCAGGATCATAAAACGTCTCGCGAGAAACACCCAGCCAATCGCGCAGACGCTCTCCTGACTTGTCGTTCCAGGGGATGCGCGTCTCTTCCGCCACCGCGCCTGGTGCCTGCCCGATGATCACGATGCGAGCGCCAGCCCCGACGGAGTAGAGCGGATCGATGCCGCGCTTGGTATAGTCTGCATTCGCCCCATCAGCCTTTATGGCATTAAAAATCGCAAGGAAATCCTTGTCCATGTCGAAACCATCTCCTTGGCGACATGCGCCGTTCATGCATATTGATTGCTCGTTTCCCACAAATATACCTTGCCTTTGCGCTGCAGGGTATATCGTAGGAAATTATCCTCATGTAGTAATTCCCGCATAGCCGCTTAGCGTCTTTCAAGATTTTTATTGCCAATGTGCATCACAAAGCACTACGTCTAACTGGATTAAATAAATACTCAGGTTTCAACCGTCCTGCAAGCGTAGCGTTACCGCGAACCGCTCTCTATAAGCACCCATGGCGCCGACAAGCCGAAAGAAGGAGAACGCGGTCCGGACGGCCTGTTTCAAGCCTCTAAAGGAGCAATCCTTTCGGGGCTTTTCTATTGTCCGAAAGGAGGCGGCACGCATGCCGAGAAAACCAAGACATCCCTGCTGTTTCCCCGACTGCCCGAACCTTTGCGAGGACGGCGAGCAATACTGTGAGAAGCATCGCAAGGAAGCGGAGCGGCAGTACGAGCATTTCGCGCGCGGCCACTCCGCGGGCAAGCGCTATGGCAGGCAGTGGAAGAAGATCCGCGACCGATAGAAGAACATTGGCATAGTTCTCAAAGTGAAATCCCCTTATGAGGCCAGACACATCTGGCAGCGGGACACCATAGGACGCCGCCACATACGTTAGATATTCCCGGAATGTGAAATACCGAAATGACTGATCTTCCGCTGCCCCTAAATCCAGTGAAAAATCAGAAAGTACGGGGTGCTCTGCGGTGTACCAGACGCTTAAATGGTTCAGGGAAAGAAGTGCCTTGCTGTCCATTCTGCATTACCTCCGATTGTTTTTGTCTTTCTTCCAGAGCGAATGGGCGGAGAGCAGGAACACGCCGCCGAGGAAAATGTACAGCAGGACAAACGGGATGTTCATGGTAACGAAACTGTAAATCATGCAGACAATAAAAACGCAAATCCATTCTTTGCGTGGCTGACGAATATGGGTTCCATCTGATCGGCAGGTTCGGCAAACAAAGCATCCCGGAGTTGACCGGATGCGCTGCGGGGCATGTGGGTGCATGCTGGTTGTGATGGGCCGGTTGGAGGATATTCCGGCCGACTATGAGGGTCGTTTGGGCGTCCCCGTTTTCTTGAAAAAGACCTGTCGAATAAAAACGACCTGACTGAGCCGCCTATGCCTTGTGCATGGCGATAATATGCTCTATCTCGGCAAGATCCGAAGCGAAATAGATACCATGCTGGCGTTCCCCTGTGGAGAAGCCATCGTCGATCATGCGATGCAGCAGCGCCTTCATATCATCGTAGAAACCGTTGAGATTATAGAAAATACAAGGCTGTGCCAACTGGTCAAGACAGACTTTGGACACGACCTCGCTGATTTCCTCCAACGTTCCCGTGCCCCCGGGAAACGCGATGAACACGTCGCCAAGCTCGATCATGCGCGTGCGTCGTTCGGTGATGTTCGGCACGATGGTGAGCTGGGTCAGATTCTTATGCGCGACACCCTTGTCCACGAACATCTGCGCCTCGATGCCGGTCACCTCGCCGCCATGCTCAAGTACAGTGTCGGCGATGACTGCCATCAGTCCCTCGTCGGAACCGCCATACACCAAACGGTGCCCGTTCTCGGCAATCCATATGGCCAGTTCCGTCACGGCCTGCTTGTATACGGGGTTGTTGCCTTCGTGAGCTCCTAAATACACCGTGACGTTCATGCTTGTACCTCCAACATTCATGGGATGATGTCGCGCGCCCAACCGTAATCAGGCAATAAGTCAGATAATCAGTGTAACGAACCGATGTTCGCAAACCAATCGAAAGTGGTGAGAAACACTCGCAAGCTGTGCATATCTTTCATGGATGTGCAAAAGCCCCATATTCGGCCTGCCAAATTCATGACATGCCGAATACGGGGCGAAATAAGGGGAGCGAAGCGTCCATCGACACCCTGCGTATCGCGATCGAACTGCGCCGCAACCTTGACTTTGTTCGCACCGATCGCGGTAAGTACGCCGATCTCATACTTATGCTTGCGTACGTTCAGCAATGTGATGACAACCAGCATTACAATGAGCAGCGTCAACGCGAACTTCGACAGGTTGTTGAGCGGTACCAGGCTGGATTCGTGATTCTCCACTTTTCTGAGTCAAAAACACGACATGAACGGGGCATTCGTTGCGGCAATGGTGTTAGGCTAACGCGTATGCCTATAAAATCCGAAGTCATTGCGAACACCAAGTCGGAGCGCGTCCACCGCGTGTCCGAACTTGCCGATCGAAAAGGGCGGAAACGGTCCGGCCGTTTCATGGTGGAAGGCCCGCAGTCGGTGCGTGAGCTGCTGACATACCATCCTGGGATTGTCGAGGACCTTTACGTTGAGGTCGAGTCAGCACAGCCCGATGCCTCGTTTGCGACACCTGTCGTCGCGCAGATGGCGGGCAAGGCCATGCAATCCGGCGTGTATGTGCACAAGGTCACTCATGCGGTGATGCACCGTATGAGCGCCGACGCGCAAGGCGTGCTTGCCGTCGCGGACATGCAGGCTTTCCTTGATTCGTCCGCCGCTCCGGACGATTTTGACGAGCATGCGATGGTCGCCGCGTTTTGGCAGGTCCGCGATCCCGGTAACGCTGGAACCGTGATTCGTTCCGCCGATGCGGCCGGCTGCTCCGCCGTGGTATTGGTCGATGACTGCGTGGACGTGTTCAATCCGAAAGTGATCCGCTCCACTGCGGGATCACTGTTCCACCTTCCGATTCTGGCCATGGGAACGGACGACTTCTTTGCGTGGTGCGATACTCACGAGTTGGCAGTGTATGCGGCCGATGTATATGGCACGGATTCTCGACAGCCGGAATCCCTGACGGATGTAATCGCCGCGCCGGAAACGTTTGCCGGAGCCAAAGCGGTGTTGTTTGGCAATGAGGCGCGTGGATTGACCAAGGAAGTTTTGGAACGAACCGATAGGATCGTGTCCATACCGCTCTATGGCAAAGCGGAATCCTTGAACCTCGGCACCAGTTCGGCGGTAATGCTGCTGAGCTTGGCTATGTCGAGTCATGTTGAAAGAATGTAAAGTCGGAAAACGTTGAAATTGCGCGTTTTTCGCGTAAAACAAACGGGAAATGAGAAAGGTATCTCGTGGCAGAAGGTGCGGTATTCGACGCCCAAGCGGTAACCGATGCGGTTGCCGAGGGCATCGCGAAAATCGAAAACGCCTCCAGCATGGAGGAATTGAAAGCCATCAAGACGCAGTACGCCGGAGCGGAATCCGCGATGACGCAGGCCAGCAAGGCCATCGGCGCGTTGCCGAAGGACCAGAAGAAAGACGCCGGCAAGATTATGGGCAAGCTGCGCGCCGATTTCGGTCGTGCGTATGGCACCAAGGAACAGCAGGTCAAGGCCGAGGAAGAGGCCCGTGCGCTTGCCGCCGAAACCGTGGACATGACTCTTCCGGTCAATCGTAAGCCGCTTGGCGCGCGCCATCCGTTGCCGAAGCTGATGGAGGATGTCGAAGACTTCTTCATCTCCATGGGTTGGCAGATTTCCGACGGTCCTGAAGTGGAAACCGAATGGTACGACTTCGACGCGCTGAACTTCGGTCCCGATCATCCGGCACGTCAGATGCAGGATACCTTCTACGTCAAGGGCAATCAGGCCAAGGATGCCGCAGGCTTCGTCGGATCCAACATGGTGCTGCGCACCCAGACCTCCTCCGATCAGGTGCGTGGTCTGCTCACCCGTGGCGTGCCGCTGTACATCGCATGCCCAGGCCGTGTGTTCCGCACCGATGAGCTCGACGCCACCCATACGCCGGTGTTCCACCAGGTGGAGGCTCTTGCGGTCGACAAGCATCTGACCATGGCCGACCTGAAGGGCGTGCTCGATAAGCTTGCCGTGGCCATGTTCGGTCCGGAAGCCAAGACCCGTCTGCGCCCGAGCTATTTCCCGTTCACCGAGCCGAGCGCCGAACTCGACCTGTGGTTCCCCGATAAGAAGGGTGGCGCAGGCTGGCTTGAATGGGGTGGCTGCGGCATGGTCAACCCGAACGTGCTGAAGTCCGCAGGCCTCGATCCCGAGGTCTACACCGGCTTCGCCTTCGGCGTCGGCGTGGAGCGTACCCTGCTGCTGCGCCATGACATCAACGACATGCACGACCTGGTCGAAGGCGACGTGCGATTCAGCGAACAGTTTGTGATGGGGGAGTGATTGACCCATGCCAATGGTTGACATTGATTGGCTCAAGGACCATGTCGAGGTTCCGGAAGGCCTTACGTACGAACAGCTTGCCAAGGATCTGGTGAAGGTCGGTCTCGAAGAGGAAGAGATCCACACCTCCCAGCTGGTTGGTCCGATCGTCGTCGGCTACGTGGTCGACGCCACTCCGGAACCGCAGAAGAACGGCAAGATCATCAACTGGTGCCATGTCGACGTCGGCGACGAATACAACGAAACCGATGAGAACGGCAACAAGGTACCGCGCGGCATCATCTGCGGCGCTCCGAACATGGCCGCAGGCGAGAAGGTCGTCGTGACGCTTCCCGGCGCTGTGCTTCCGGGCGATTTTAAGATCGAGCCGCGCAAGACCTACGGTCATATCTCCAACGGAATGTGCGCTTCCGAGCGTGAGCTTGGTTTGGGCGATAACCATGATGGCATCATCCTGTTGCGCAAGTACGGCTTCACCCCGGAAGAGTATGAGAAGCTCCAGCCGGGCGACGACGCCATGCACCTGCTGCACTTGGATGAGCCGCTGCTGGAGATCAACATCACTCCGGATCGCGGCTACGCGTTCTCATACCGTGGCGTGTCTCGCGAATACCATCATTCCACCGGTGCCGCCTACACCGATCCTGCTGTCGCTCTGAATGAGAAGGCACCGATCACTAAGGGTCTGCCGGAAGGCACCAAGACCGATATCGAAGTGATCGTCGACGACAATAATCCGATTCACGGTGTGGTTGGATGCGATCGCTATTACGCTCGCGCGGTCAAGGGCTTCGATCCGGCCAGCCATACGCCGAACTGGATGCGTCGCCGTCTGGCCCGTGCAGGCATGCGTTCCATCTCCTTGGCTGTAGACATCACCAACTATGTGATGCTCGACTTGGGACAGCCGATGCACGCCTACGATCTGGATAAGATCGAAGGACCGATTGTGGTGCGCCGCGCCAATGAGGGTGAGAAACTCACCACGTTGGATGGCAAGGACCATGATCTGAGCGTCGAAGATCTGCTGATTACCGATTCTCCGAACGGTGAGCGCGGTTCCCGTGTGCTTGGCATCGCCGGCGTCATGGGTGGTCTGTACGGCGAGGTTACCGCTGAGACCAAGAACATCCTGCTGGAATCCGCGCACTTCGATCAGGTGTCGATCGCGCGTTCCGCACGCCGTCACAAGATTCCGTCCGAAGCCTCCCGTCGTTTCGAACGCGGTGTGGACGACCAGCTGCAGCCGGCAGCCGCCCAGATGGCGGCCGAACTGATGGTTAAGTACGGCAATGGCGAGCCGAGCGAGCACCCGACCGACTTCAATACCGTCTCCAACCGCCGTCCGATCCTGTTCAAAGCTTCGGAAGTGGCTCGTGTGGCCGGACTTGATACGGATGTGAACACCATCAGCGACATTCTTACCGATATCGGTTGCTCTGTCGCAGGAGGCGGCAACGGCGAGTTTTCCGTGGTGCCTCCGAGTTGGCGCCCCGACTTGAACGAGCCGTGCGATCTGGTTGAGGAAGTGGCACGTCTTGTCGGATATGACGAGATTCCCGTCACCGTGCCGCCGGCACCGGTCGAAGGCCAAGTCGGTCTGACTGCTGAGCAGCTGCGTAAGCGTCAGGTTGCCGATGAACTTGCCGAATACGGCATGGTGGAAACGTTGAGCTATCCATTCGTCGGCGATGAGGATTACAAGAACTTCGCGTTGGACGCCGCTGAGACGAAGAACGTCAGCGTGGAGATCGCCAACCCGCTCGCCGGTGATCGTCCGTTCCTGCGTCGTGACATTATTCCAACGCTGGCACAGACCGTTCAGCGCAATCTGCGTCGCGGCGTGGAGAATGTGTCGCTGTATGAGATCGGCCACGTGTATCTGTGGGATCCGAACGCTCCGGCGATTCCGGCGCTGCCGGGTGCCGTCAAGCCGACGGACGAGCAGCTTGCCGCGCTTGATGCCGGTCTTCCGGAACAGCCGATGCACGTTGCTGGCATTCTGACCGGCAACGCCGTTGACTCCGGTTGGCTGGGCGACCGCCGCGCAGTGGATTGGTCTGACGCCGTTGAGGCGGTGCAGCGCATCTCCGACCGTATTGGCGCAGCTCTCACACTGGATCAGCCGAAGGCTGAAGATGTGTCGGCACAATGGCATCCGGGCCGTGCAGCCCGCGTGATGGCCGGTGACGTATTCGTCGGCATGGTCGGCGAGCTTCACCCGCATGTCAACGAGGCGTTGGGCTTCCCTGCCCATTCCGCGGCCTTCGAATTGGATTTGACCGCGCTGTTCGCCACGTTGAGCGGCAAGCCGGTGCAGGCCAAGCCAATTTCTACCTTCCCGCCGGTCAAACAGGATCTGGCTTTCACGGTGTCCACCGACGTTACGGCCGCTGAACTCAAGCAGGTCATCGTCGAAGCCGCCGGAAACAGTCTTGAAAGCATTGAGCTGTTCGATGTGTACACCGGCGACCAGCTGGGCGAAGGAGAGAAGTCCTTGGCCTTCGCGGTCACATTCCGTGCTCCGGATAAGACTCTCGCCTCCGAAGACAGCGAAGCTATCCGCAAGCGTATTGTGGATGAAGCGTCCAAACTGGGTGCGCAGCTGCGCGCCTGATCTCGACCTTCCCAAGAACAGAGGATGATTATGAACGAACCGGAACAGTATCAGCCGAACAACACCGACGAACGTCAGGAGACGGCTGATGCTGCTCCGGTTTCGTCATCTTCTGATGCCGCTGCACCTTCACAGCCGGAGTATGGTCAAATCAACCAACCCGAATATGGTGCGATGAGTAGCCAGCTGCCAGCCGGCTACGATCCGTACGTGTATGGCGCGCCCGAACCTGAACCGCAACCTGTGGATGCCGTCCAGCAGCAGAATATGCGATACCAAACGGGGCAATACCCTCCAAATGGGCAGCAACCGATGCCTCCGTACAATGCGAACGGACAACGGAATCCATACGGTGCCAATCCATATGGGTCAAATCCGTATGATCCGAACCAATATCCGCAGCGGGGCAATATGCCCTATCTGCCGAATCTGGATCTCAACGATCCTCGGCAGAATCCCGCATACGGCCATTGGGATGCCTATGCGATCATGTCTCTCGTGCTTGCCGTGCTGATGCCGGTGCCGGTCCTTCCCGCGTTGGTCGGCGCGATTTCGATGTGGCGTACCAAGAAGCTCCATATGAAAGGGTATGGCTTGGCTCTCGCCGCGGTGATCATCAATGTGTTGTACACCTTGGCCGTGATTTGGTTGGCGATGCATGGTCTTTCCGTTGCCGACCTGTATAACGAGACGTTGCAGAATATGCTTGGCGGCGCGGGATCGGGGCAGGGAGACGAGTCGATCACTGCCTGATTCGGCGTGTTTTCTAGTCTTTTAATAATTGTCATAGTCGCGCAATGACCACTATGCGACACGAAATGAATGCATAATTATGCAATGTAGTGCATAAAGTGTATGCTGAATGTGTTTTCAGTGAGTCAATGGAAAGAGACGTGACATGGCCAAATACACAGTAGCCGTGGCCGGCGCGACAGGGTATGCGGGAGGCGAGGCCCTCCGTATCCTCGCGGCCCATCCATATTTCGAAGTGACGTGCGTGACCGGGCATTCGTCCGTTGGGGACAAGCTTGGCAAGCATATGCCGCATATTCCGCAGCTTGCCGACCTTGTGGTGGAAGACACCACTCCGGAAGTTCTTAATGGGCACGATGTCATCATTCTTGCTCTGCCTCATGGGGCATCCGGCGCATTGGCCTCGCAGCTTGATCCGAATGCCGTGGTGGTGGACTTGGGGGCCGACCATAGGCTTGAGGAAAAAACCGCGTGGGATGAGTTCTACGGCGGTGACTTCTATGAGCACTGGACTTACGGCATGCCTGAGCTTATTACCGGCATATCCGAAGATGGCTCATACCGGCGCCAACGTGGAGTGATTCCAGGAACCACGCGTATTGCCGGTCCGGGATGCAATGTGACCGCAACCACATTGGCGCTGCAGCCGGGCATTGCCCAAGGACTTGTTGAGCCGACGGATATTGTTGCCGATCTGGTGGTCGGTTACTCCGGCGCAGGGAAGAATCTGAAGCGCGTCAATTTGCTTGCAGCTGAGGCATTCGGTTCCGCATTACCGTATTCTGTCGGCGGCACTCATCGTCATATTCCTGAGATTTTGCAGAACTTCGCCCATGCTGCAGGAAAGAACGCAGCTGCGGCAAATGAGTTCACGCTGGGATTCACTCCTATTCTTGCGCCAATGGCCCGTGGCATTCTTGCCTCGGTTTCCGCTAAACTAACCGATAAAGCATTGAGCATGTCAGATGCTGAAATCAGGCAGGTTTGGGCTGACGCATATGCGGATCAGGATTTCATGATTGTTTTGCCTGAAGGCGTTATGCCGGCCACCGCCAACATCATCGGATCGAACGCGGCCCATATTCAGGTGGCCATCGACCGTAAGGCGGGGCGTTTGCTGGCCTTCGCGGCAATTGACAATCTCAACCGTGGCACGGCCGGACAGGCGGTGCAGTCGTTGAATGTAGCACTGGGACTTCCTGAAGATGCAGGACTGACAAAGATTGGAGTGGCGCCATGAGCGTAACGTTTGCGCAAGGTTTTTCCGCGGCTGGCGTGGAAGCCGGTATTTCCGCAGTCGAAGGTAAGAAGGATCTGGCTCTTGTGGTCAATAACGGTCCGCTGGATATGGCTGCCGGAGTGTTCACTTCGAACCGCTTCTGCGCAGCTCCCGTGCAGTGGACGCGCAAGATCGTGGCCGACGGTCATGTGAAAGCCGTCATCCTTAATTCCGGAGGCGCAAACGCATGCACCGGCCAGCCGGGATATGAGCAGTCCAAGGCCACGGCCCAAAAGGTCGCGGCGCTTGTAGGTGCCAAAGACAGCGATATCGCGGTCTGCTCCACGGGCCTGATCGGTGAGCTTCTGCCTCTTGACCATGTGCTTTCTGGCGCAGACAAAGCGTTCGCGGCCCTTGCCGATACCGCTCAGGCCGGTGCGGATGCGTCCCATGCCATCATGACCACCGACACCAAGCCGAAAACCGTTGAGTTGGAAGGCTCTAACGGCTTCCATGTCGGAGGTATGGTCAAGGGGTCGGGCATGATTGCCCCGCAGTTGGCCACCATGCTGTGCGTCATCACTACGGATGCCGTGGTGAGCGCCGGCCAGTTGCAGGCGGCATTGAATGCCGGAGTGGAGATGTCGTTCAACCGCATCGATGTGGATGGATGCATGTCTACCAACGATACGGTGCTCCTGCTCGCATCCGGCGCTTCGGGCATCGAACCCGATCCGGACGAATTCAACGATCTCGTTGCGCAGGCTACGGCGTCTCTGGCACGCCAGATCATCGGCGATGGCGAAGGCGCGAGCCACGACATCCGTGTCAAGGTGATCGGCGCCACCACGGAGGATGCGGCGCTTGCCTGCGGTCGTGCGGTGGCCGCGTCCAACCTGCTTAAATGCGCCATTTCCGGCAATGATCCGAATTGGGGACGTATCGTCAGCTCGTTGGGCACCGTGCCGCCGGAAGTCGCGCCATACGATTCCAATAAAGTCACGGTCGACGTCAATGGCGTGCGTATCTGTGAGAACGGCGGAGCCGGGCGCGACCGATCCGAAGTCGACATGACTCCGCGCGAGGTGCACATCGACATCGATCTGCATGCGGGAAAAGCGGAAGCAACCGTCTGGACCGACGATTTGACCCACGAATACGTACACATTAATGCAGATTACGAAAGCTGATTGAACGGTAATGACCAAGGAACTCAAAGGACCTGGATTCCATTTTGACGTGCATACCGATCTGCGCGCCGACCAAAAGGCGGAAGTGCTGATCGAGGCGCTGCCATGGCTTGAGGAATTCGCCGGACAGCGCATCGTCATCAAATATGGCGGCAATGCGATGATCGACGATCATCTCAAGGCCTGTTTCGCTGAAGATATGGTGTTCCTGCGACAGGTCGGCTTGCATCCGGTTGTGGTGCATGGAGGCGGACCGCAGATCTCTCACATGCTCAAAGCTTTGGGCATTAAGTCGGAATTCAAGGGAGGCCTGAGGGTCACCACGCCGGAGGCCATGGATGTGGTGCGTATGGTTTTGACGGGCAAGGTTTCCCGTGAACTTGTCGGGTTGATCAACGCCCATGGTCCGTTCGCGGTCGGTCTTTCCGGCGAGGATGGTGCGCTGTTTTCCGCCATGCAGCGCAAGCCGATCATCGATGGATCGCCAACCGATATTGGTTTGGTCGGCGACGTGGTGAGCGTCGACGCATCCGCGGTTGAGGACCTGATCAATGCCGGACGCATTCCTGTTGTTTCCTCGGTGGCTCCAAATGAGGATGATGCTACCGAAGTGTTGAATGTGAATGCCGATTCCGCGGCTGCGGCGCTTGCGGCCGCTCTTGGAGCCAGCAAGCTGGTCGTGCTGACCGACGTGGATGGCCTGTATGCCGATTGGCCGGACAGGGATTCTCTGATTGGTCGCATCGGCGTGGAGAACCTACGCGACATGTTGCCGGATCTGGAGAGCGGCATGCGCCCCAAGATGGAAGCCTGCGTCAGAGCCATCGATGGAGGCGTGCCACGCGCCCACATCATCGACGGACGCAAACCGCATTCCATCCTGAATGAGATTTTCACCACAGACGGCATTGGAACCATGGTCGTTCCCGAAGACGGTATTGAAATGAGGAGTTCGTATGGCAACTGAACAGTTGGAAAACCTCGGCAGCGAGGACGCCAAGTGGCTGGGGGAGTACTCCCGGGTGCACATGAACGTGTTCGGTACTCCGCTGCGTGTTATGGATCACGGCGAAGGCGCGCGCATCTGGGACATCGATGGCAATGAATACCTCGATTTCCTTGCGGGCATCGCGGTGAACGCGCTCGGATACGCTCACCCGAAATGGGTGAAGGCCGTCAGCGAGCAGGCAGCCAAAGCCGCTCATGTGAGCAACTACTTCGCCACGGAACCGCAGATTGAACTGGCGTCGAAGCTCATTGAGCTTGCCGGCGCCCCTGAGGGATCTCATGTGTATTTCGGCAACTCCGGAGCGGAAGGCAACGAGGCGGCATTGAAGCTCGCCAAACTGTATGGCCGCACCTTGCCGGGCGCATCGCCTGCCATTGGCGGGAAGCCGGCACGTATCATCGCCATGACCCACGGCTTCCATGGGCGTACCATGGGCGCGCTGTCCGCAACGTGGAAGCCCTCCATCCGAGAAGCGTTCGAGCCGCTGGTTCCCAATATCGAATTCGTCGAAGCTGGTGACGAGGCCGCATTGCATGACGCGTTTGCCGAAACCGGTCCCGGCAAATACGGCAAGGGACCTGTCGCCGCCGTCATCATGGAACTGATCCAAGGTGAGGCTGGCGTGCGTCCGCTTGGGGCCGGCTATGTGAAGAAGGCCCGTCAGATGTGCGACGACAACAACGCGCTGCTCATCATCGATGAGGTCCAGACGGGTATCGGGCGTACCGGATCCTGGTTCGCGTTCCAGCGTGAGGATCTCGCGGGCGGAGTGGTTCCGGATATCGTAACCTTCGCCAAGGGCGTTGCAGGCGGTTTCCCGATGGGTGGCATGATCTCCTTCGGCGCCAAGCTTTCCGCACTGTTCACCCCAGGCTCCCACGGCTCCACCTTTGCGGGCAATCCGCTCGGAGCGGCCGCCGCGATGGCCACGTTGGAAACCATTGAGGAAGACGGCCTTGTGTCCAACGCCGAGGCGCGTGGCCAGCAATTGCGTGACGGCATCATGGCTTGCGGCAATCCGCTTTTCGTCTCCGTGCGTGGACGTGGCTTGCTCGATGCGGTCGAACTTGCCCATCCATGCGCGCATGCGGCGATGAATTGGGCGTTGGAGCACGGTTTGATCGTCAACGCGGTGGCGCCGGATGCGCTTCGTCTTGCCCCTCCGCTGGTGGTGACCGAACAGGACATCGATCAGGCCATCTCCATCCTCGCGAAGATTCCAACGGATCTTCCCAACGACTGAACATAGCCGGCAATCAAAGCAGACTGGATATTTTTGAAAGGAGCCAACAATGGCAACTCCTGAACTGCGCCACATGTTGCGCGATGACGATCTCAACCATGAAGAGCAGAAGCAAGTGCTCGAACTCGCCATCAAATTCCACAACGACCGTTTCTACCATCAGCCGTTCGCCGGACCGCAAGGCATCGCGGTGATCTTTGACAAGCCGAGCACCCGAACCCGTTCCAGCTTCTCCATTGGCGTTGCCGAACTGGGCGGCTATCCGCTGGTCATCGACAAGTCCGGATCCCAGCTTGGCCGTGGCGAACCGGTGGCAGACACCGCACGCGTGCTTGACCGCATGGCCTATGGCGTGGTGTGGCGTACCTTCGGTCAGGATCGTGTGGAGGAAATGGCTAAGTATTCCACCCATCCGGTGGTGAACGCTCTGACGGATGAATTCCATCCCTGCCAGATTCTTGCCGACTTCCAGACTATCGCCGAACATCGTGGTGGCGTCGACAATCTGAAAAACCAGACCATCGCCTACCTCGGCGACGCGGCCAACAACATGTCGAACTCCTATCTGCTCGGTGGCGCCGTGGCCGGCATGAACGTGCGCGTTGCCGGACCGAACGGCTATCTGCCGGATCCGCAGATCGTTGCCGATGCCGAAGCCATCGCATCCGAAACCGGCGGTTCCGTGTTGGTGACCACCGATCCGAAGGAAGCGGTCGCCGGCGCCGACTGCGTGTTCACCGATACATGGGTTTCCATGGGCGAAGAATCGGAATACGCCATCCGTTCCAAGCCGTTCTGGGATTATCAGGTGAACGCCGAACTCATGTCTTATGCCAAGGAAGACGCTATCTTCCAGCATTGCCTGCCGGCATACCGCGGCAAGGAAGTCACCTCCGAAGTCATCGACGGACCACAGTCCGTGGTGTGGGACGAGGCCGGCAACCGTCTGCATGCGCAGAAGGCACTGCTGACTTGGCTTACCGGCAAGACCCGCGGCGATGAAAGCCTGCTGGCCTGATGACGGACCAAACACCTGCGCTGCAACGTCCTGCCACACGGGCCGCTCGATTGAGCGCCATCGAGCAGGCGTTGCTGACGCGCATCGTCACCTCGCAGTCGCAGCTGTCCCAGATTCTCGCGGATCAGGGCATCGAAGTGACCCAGGCCACCTTGAGCCGCGATCTTGACGAGATCCATGCCACCAAGACCCGTTTGGCTGACGGAACCGTGGCCTATGCGCTGGGCAGACAGCCGGAGGAAAGCGCGTCGGCCAATCCTGATGCAAAAACGGAACAGCAGATGAATCGTGTGCTTTCGGGACTGGTCACTTCGGTCGCGGCGGCCAGGAATCTGGTGGTGGTCCACACGCCGTCTGGCGCGGCCCAGTATGTGGCAAGTGTGATCGACAAGCAGCCCATCGACGGTGTGCTCGGCACCATTGCCGGAGACGATACCGTCATGGTGATCTGCGCCGATGACGATTATGCGAAACAGCGTGCGCAATGGCTGTTGGACGTCGTGTCCAAGGGCTGAATAGCCGTATAGTGGACACGACGCACCGTATATGCATAAATATACAGAGCATTGCATATACTGATGAATAACGTTTGATGTTAGAAAGGGAAACCATGAGCGATCAGAATCGTCTCGTTCTGGCGTACTCCGGTGGTCTGGATACCTCCGTCGCCATTTCATATCTGAAGGAACGCACCGGCAAGGATGTCGTGGCCGTGTCCCTCGACGTCGGCCAGGGTGGCGAAAGCCTCGAAACCATCAAGCAGCGCGCGCTTGCCTGCGGTGCCGTTGAAGCGTATGTGGTAGATGCCCGCGACGAATTCGCCAATGAATACTGCATGAAGGCGCTGAAGGCCAACGCCCTGTATGAGGGTGTGTATCCGCTGGTTTCCGCCATTTCCCGCCCGCTCATCTCCAAGCATCTCGTGCGCGCCGCCCACCAGTTCGGCGCCGACACCATCTCCCATGGCTGCACCGGCAAGGGCAACGACCAGGTCCGTTTCGAGGTGTCCATCTCCTCCATTGATCCGACACTGAAGGCCATCAGCCCGATCCGTGACCTGTCGCTGACCCGTGACGTCGAGATCGCATTCGCTAAGGAGCATAAGCTTCCGATCGTGCAGACCGAGAAGAGCCCGTTCTCCATCGACCAGAACGTGTGGGGCCGCGCCATTGAAACCGGCTTCCTTGAGGATCCGTGGAATGGCCCGACCAAGGACTGCTACTCCTATACCGACGATCCGGCATTCCCGCCGGTCGAAGATGAGGTCGTCATCGAATTCAAGCAGGGCATTCCTGTCAAGATTGACGGTCACGACGTCACCCCGCTGCAGGCCATCGAAGAGATGAACCGTCGCGCAGGCGCACAGGGCATCGGCCGTATCGATCTGATCGAGGACCGTCTGGTCGGCATCAAGTCCCGCGAGCTGTACGAGGCTCCGGGCGCTATCGCACTGATCACCGCCCACCAGGAACTCGAGAACTGCTGCCTCGAACGCGAACAGCACCGCATCAAGCGCGATATCGACAAGCGCTGGGCCGAGCTCGTCTACGATGCACAGTGGTTCTCCCCAGCAACGCAGTCCCTAAACGCCTTCATCGAAGACACCCAGAAGTACGTTTCCGGCGAAATCCGCATGATCCTGCACGGTGGTCGTGCCGTTGTGACCGGTCGTCGTTCCAACACCTCGCTGTATGACTACAATCTGGCCACCTACGATTCCGGCGACAGCTTCGATCAGAAGTCGTCCAACGGCTTCATCGACATCTACGGTCTGCCGAGCCGTGTGGCCGCAGCCCGCGACGTCAAGTTCGGCAATGGCATCGAGGTTCCGGAAAACAGCGTCGAGTAAGCGAGTTTTTTACGCCGAATCGTCTCGATAATGGGGGAGAGCGTACCGTTAGGACCATCCTGACTGGTATCCTCTCCCTCAGTCATATCTGCAAGGAGAACGAAGTAACAATGACCGAGAGCACAACCAATGGTGAACACCTCGCCCTGTGGGGCGGCCGTTTCAAGTCCGGCCCGTCTCCGGAACTCGCGCGACTGAGCAAGTCCACCCAATTCGATTGGCGTCTTGCCGACGACGACATCGCAGGCTCACGCGCCCACGCCCGTGCGCTCGGACGTGCGGGACTATTGACCGCCGACGAGCTGCAGCGAATGGAAGACGCTCTCGACGAGCTGCAGCGCCGTGTCGATTCCGGTGCGTTCGCTCCGATCGAAGACGATGAGGACGAAGCCACCGCATTGGAACGTGGACTGCTGCAGATCGCCGGAGACGAGCTTGGAGGCAAGCTCCGCGCCGGCCGCTCCCGCAACGACCAGATCGCCGCGCTGATCCGCATGTGGCTCCGTCGCCACAGCCGCGTCATCGCCAAAATGCTGCTCGGCTTTGCCGCAACACTGACCGAACAGGCCGAAAAGGCCGGACGCACCGTCATGCCGGGGCGTACCCACATGCAGCACGCCCAGCCGGTGCTGCTCGCACACCAGCTCATGGCCCACGTGTGGCCGCTGCTGCGCGATGTGGAACGTCTTGCCGATTGGGACAAGCGCATCGACGCAAGCCCGTATGGTTCCGGCGCCCTCGCCGGCAACACCCTCGGCTTGGAGCCGGTGGCCGTGGCCCGCGAACTCGGCTTCTCCAAGGTAACCGCGAACTCCATCGACGGCACCGCCAGCCGTGATCTGGTCGCCGAATTCGCTTTCATCGCAGCCATGGCAGGCGTCGACATCAGCCGACTGTCTGAAGAAATCATCATCTGGAACACCCAGGAGTTCGCGTTCGTGCGCCTTGACGACGCCTATTCCACCGGCTCGTCCATCATGCCGCAGAAGAAGAACCCGGATATTGCGGAACTTGCACGAGGCAAGTCCGGCCGTCTCATCGGCGATCTGGCTGGTCTTCTCACCACGCTGAAGGGCCTGCCCACCGCTTATGCGCGTGATCTTCAGGAAGACAAGGAAGCCGTGTTCGACCAGGTCGACACGCTGGAAGTGCTCCTTCCCGCGTTCACCGGCATGGTCGGCACCATGGTCTTCAACAAGGAACGCCTCGAAGCGGAAGCACCGACCGGTTTCGCCCTCGCCACCGACATCGCCGAATGGCTGGTGAAGAACGGTGTGCCGTTCCGCCACGCGCACGAGCTTTCCGGTGCATGCGTGAAGATCGCCGAAGACCGCGGCCAGGAACTGTGGGACCTGACCGACGATGACTTCATCGAGGTCTTCAAGGAATTCCTTCCGGCCGACAAGGCTCCCGAAGTGCGCGAAGTGCTATCCACCGAAGGTTCTGTTTCCGCCCGCAATGGCAAGGGAGGCACGTCTCCGCTGCGCGTGCGCGAGCAGATCGTTTCCGCGAAAACCGCCATCGAACAGCTGCGTGCCTTCGCCAACTCCGTCAGCGACGGCCCGGCATACAAGACGCCGGAATCATTGCTCAAATAATTACAGCAACAGTACATAGCAAAGGCAAAGCGGTGCCACTGACACGAACGCAGATACAGCAGCTTGTTCGACTTCACGGCCAGGAGATACTGTGCCATGAGCATATGCAGATCGAAAGAGTCTGTTACCAGCATGGCGTGGTCACCACGTTTGCTCATTCCATCCGTGTGGCCTGTCTGGCCGTATGGATCGCTGACAGGCTGCACTTATGGCATAGGGTGGATTTGCATTCGTTGATTCGCGCCGCTTTGCTGCACGATTATTTTCTTTACGACTGGCATGCTCATGATGGCGGCCGTCATCGTATGCATGGTTTCACCCATGGTGGCACCGCCATGCGCAATGCCGTGCGCGATTTCCATCTCAATAGAGTGGAACGTGACAGCATCGAGAATCATATGTTTCCTTTGACGCCGATACCGCCTCGGTATCTTGAAGGGTATTTGGTGACTGTCGCGGATAAGATCAGCGCCACACGGGAAACGGTCAGTCTTGAGCGCTTCTACAAGCCGAAAGTCAATATGCATACAAGTGGAAAGTGACGGCGCGAAAGCATGCTCATGCTGGAATACCTGTTCTTATGGTTCCTGTTCTATTCATTTGCCGGATGGGTATATGAATCGATTCTCGTGTCCGTTTCGGAACGTCGCTTGGTGAATCGTGGCTTCCTGAATGGTCCCATCTGCCCGATCTACGGTTGCGGAGCCGTTCTTGCGATTGTGCTGCTGCATGATCTGCATAATCCCTTCGCGGTTTTTCTCATTTCTTCAATCGGTGCATGCATGCTTGAATATGTCACATCATGGGGCATGGAAAAGCTATTCCACGCACGATGGTGGGATTACAGTCATCGCCGATTCAACATTCAAGGGCGCATTTGCTTGCTTGGAGCGATTGTGTTCGGTCTGCTGGGTGTGCTCATCACCGATGTGATACAGCCTGAAGTGAATCGCATTACACAGATGATTCCTTTGCCAGTAGTGCATTGGATGTGCGTGATTTTCATGGCGCTTATCGTCGCGGATACCATTATTACAGTGCTTGGCATCATCGATTTGGCCGACAATCTTGCGAAGTTCAGCGAAACCGTGCAGGCATATGCGGAGAAAGCCGGTGATTCCCTGCAATGGGGCAAAGACATTTTCCGAGACAAATTCCGCGACAAGGTGCAAGACAGGGTCCAGGATTGGTCGGACTCCTCGCAGGAGATTCTTGCCAATATGCAGGCCACTGCCGCATCTATCCTGAACAAGCAGCAGCGTCGTATGATTAACGCATTCCCGCGTCTGCGTTTCACGGATTCCATCAAATACAGCAAGATCATCGAAACTCTGCACGAAATGCTGCGTCGCAAATAATCGCGCAATAAGCAACAACATGAAATCGCCTGCCGCTCGAAAGAACGACAGGCGATTTCATTATTGTTTGCGATATGCGATTTGCATGACAATCACGCTATGGCAGTCCATCGGATCGTTTACGGATTTCGTATGGAGTGGGCGCTTCCAGCGACGTGTCCGATCCCTTGTAGTCGGTGATGCCCGCACCGACATTCGGATGTTGCGCGGAATACACTTGGTCGGCGCAATACAGCACGAGCAGCACGGCGGCCACGATGCCAAGCTTTCGCGCATCGATTCTGCTCAGCAGATTGTCGAGGGCCGGAGCCAGCAGATATACGATGGCCAATCCGCCAAGGCCGAACGTCAATAATCCTTCGGCGCAGATACGGCCGTTGATATTTAGAAAGTATCCGGTGTAATCCCACCAGCGTTGACCATCATGCGTCATCTCCAGATACCACGACGAGAAGTATTCCAAGCAGCCGCACAGCACCATAGCCGCGACGAATTCAAGCGCTGGCTTTTCGCGCAGCTTTTTGAGCAGAACCAGAATGATCACTCCGCCGGTGCCATAGATGGGCAGCCAAGGGCCATGAAGCGTGCCACGGTTCACGAACATGCCTTCGGAAATAAATGCGAGACTTACCTCCCACACCCAGCCGACGAAGCAAAAGATGAAGAACATCATGATCAGATTGACCAGTGAGTAGCTGCGGTCGGCGCTGATGGTACGTGATTCACGGAATTTGAACGGCATCGGAGCAGGCGCAAGACGCCCCGGATAAATGGAGCCATTCAGAATATCCTTGCCGATCTGCACTTGGTGAAGATCCTCGCGATATTCCTCATAACGGTTCACCGCATCGGCATGCAGAATACGGATGCCGAACCATTCGGACAGGATTCCGGTGAATCCACGCGGCTTGGGCGCGGGGGAGAGCCCCTGTTCGATCTGTGCCACGGACTGGGCGACATCGGCATACGCGGTATGAAGCGTTTGTGGATCGGCCTTGAAGTACAGGTATTCGTCGTTGAGCATCTCACTGCCTGCAATGCCGGTAGTCTTGGCCATCGAACGCACGTACACATAGTATTCCGCGAAGAACGCGGCATTGTAGCCATTGGAATAGAAGATGCCGCTCAAGCCGAAGGTGATCAGGTTGAGCAGGTACCAGCCGAGGAACGAGCAGTCCGCCACGAAGCATTCCCATTTATGCCCTTTCATCATGCGTCGGGACAAGCGAATGGCGTCCAAAGCCTCGATATTCGGATTCTCCGCAACGATGTACGGCACCATACGGTAGGAATATTGCTTGATGAAGAAGCCGACGATGGTGAGACTCCAAAGGAACAGGAACACGTTTCCCACAAACATGGTCCATGCCATGCGCGGCCATTTGCGCGTGTGAATGGGGTAGAAGAAGCGACTTGCCGGAAGCTTGTTATAGGAACGTCCTTCCAACAGCATACGTGCCATGACGATGCGGTATGTTTCTTGAATGAACAGCCAGACAAAAATGTAGACGGCCAGCGAGAGTATTACCGGTACGGCGATGGAGACGCCGCCGTTATGGGTGACGGAATTAATGGCGTCGGCCACGGCGATCACCATCGAGCCGGATGCAAACGAGTTGAGCAGGGACGCGATTACTCCGCGGCGACGGCCGAACGTGGCATCGGTATCGTTGTTGACGATCTGCTCTTGGTTTTGCTTGACCTTTTCACGGGCATCGTTTTCATTGCCTACGGCAAGATCCTGCAATACGTCATACATGTCGTTGGATTGCGTGGAATCCTCCGTTTGCGGGGTGCTGATCGAAATGTTGGTGCTGACCGAGAGCGTCGATGAAGTGTACGCAACACCGAACACCGAAGCGAATAGGCAAATGGCGACTATCATCCAATAATGTTTTCTCTGGGCTTTTTTAGCCGCAACCTTCATGCCTTTGCGGTCCATGCAGGTATCTCCCTTCTTGATATGGGGATGCTCCTTCTAACCTTACCTGTATGCACGATGGTTGGTGGATGATGGGGAAACACCGCGTGTGCCTGTCTTCATCTTCTGCGAAACTGTAGGATGCGTAAAACGCAGTATCATCCGCAATTCAATAGGGAGAAAACACAGCTATGGCTCACGTCATCGATTTCAAGGAGGCCGGTTTCGAGTCCGTCCTCGATGAACTGGAATGGCGCGGGTTGATTTCCCAGTCCACTGACAGGAATCGACTCGCCGAAGCGTTGAACGGAGATCCCATTTCCTATTATTGCGGTTTCGATCCGACTGCTGCCTCCCTGCATATCGGCAATCTGGTGCAGCTCATCAACATGCGTCACCTTCAGGCAGCAGGCCATCATCCGATTGCCCTGGTCGGCGGCGCCACCGGCTTGATCGGCGATCCTCGCCAATCGGGCGAACGTACGCTCAATCCGAAAGACGTCGTGGCTGGTTGGGCCGAGCGTCTGAAGGCGCAGATCGGCGGCATTCTCGAAGTGGAAGGCAGCAATCCGGTCCGTTTCGTGTCCAATTACGATTGGACCGCCTCCATGAACGTCATCGACTTCCTACGTGACGTCGGCAAGAACTTCCGTTTGGGCACCATGCTTGCCAAAGACACCGTCGCCCGTCGACTGAATTCCGAAGATGGCATTTCCTTCACCGAGTTCAGCTATCAGGTGCTGCAGGGCAACGACTTCCTGCACCTGTTCGACGAATACCATTGCGTGCTTGAGCTTGGCGGATCCGACCAGTGGGGCAACCTCACGTCCGGTCTTGACTTGATCCACAAGGTACGTGGCGTGGATGTGAACGTGTTCACCAGCCCTATCATCACCGACGCTCAGGGTAAGAAGTTCGGCAAGTCCGAAGGCAACGCCGTTTGGCTTGACGGCACTATGCTGAGCCCGTACAAGTTCTACCAGTTCTGGTTCAACCGCCCCGACAGCGAGATGGAGAACCTGCTGAAGGTGTTCACATTCCTGCCGAAGACGGAGATCGAACGTCTTGTGGAGGAAAGCAAGACCAATCCGGGCGCGCGTGAGGCGCAACGCACCTTGGCTTGGGAGGTCACCAGCCTGGTTCATGGTGAGGAAGCCACCCGACAGGCTATCGAGGCCGCCGGTGCGCTGTTCGGCCGTGGCGGCGATCTTGCGGACGTTGACGAGTCCACGCTTGAAGCCGCTCTTGACGGCGTGAAGATCGACGGCGAGTTCGCCAAGGCCGCGGTGGGCGACCGTGTGGCGGAAGCCGGCATGAAGGCCGGACTGTTCAAGTCGATTTCCGAAGCGCGCAAGACGATCAAGGCCGGCGGCGTGTATCTGAACAACGCCCGTGTTGAAGACGAAGAGCAGGTTTTGAACGAAAACAACTTCCTGCATGGACGTTTCGCATTGATTCGTCGCGGCAAGAAGGCCCTCGGCGTCGTAGAAAACGCGTGAGGCAATCGCGAGCGGCGCAAACAAACTTAAGCAAAGAACAAACGAAGACCATCCTCAAGGAATACAAGGAATATAAGGAACAGCATGGCAGAAGAACAGCGCGGATCGCGCGGCAAGTCCTACGGCAACCACAAGTCCTACGGCTCGGGCAAGCCGGGCAATCGCGGCGGCAAGGGATTCAAGCCGCGCGGCAATGGCGGCAAGTCCTACGGCCACAAGTCCGGCGGCTTCCACAACGACGACCATAAGGGCGGATACCGCAAGGGCAACGGTGGCAACTTCCACCGCGACCGCGATTTCCATCGTGACGGCGAAGGCGAAGGCCAGGAGCGTCGCTTCCACAACGGTCCGCGCAAGTTCCACCGTGACGGCGAGCGTCGTGACGACCACCGTGGCTACCGTGGCGGGCGCGGCGACAATCCGCGCTACCAGCGCGACGGCGAGCGTTCCAGCTTCCGTCGTGACGATCGTCGTGATGGCGATCGTAAGGATTTCCACCGCGACGGCGACCGTCGTAACTTCCGTCGTGAAGATGGCGACCGTCGTAACTTCCGTCGTGAAGATGGCGACCGTCGTAACTTCCACCGCGATAATGATCGCCGTGATTTCCATCGTGATGGTGGTCGCCGCAACTTCCGTCGTGACGACCACCGTGGCAATGATCGTCGTGATGGCGGCCGCCGTAATTTCCGTGATGGCGATCGTAAGGATTTCCATCGTGACGATCAGCGCCGTGACTTCCACAAGGATCGCGACCAGCAGCAGGGCGAGGAGCGTCGCGAGTTCACCCGCGAAGAGAAGATGGCCTACCGTGAGGAGAAGCGTGGCGAGTACATGGCCAAGCCGCGCCGCAATTCCGATGGCACGGTGAGCTTCCCCTCGCAGAACCCGTACACGCATCGTCGTCCTGATGAGCCGAAGATGCCGAAGGGCATCGAATGGCGTATGCTCACCACCGACGATCGCGAACGCCTGCGTGGCCTGTCGAAGGAACATGCGGAAAACATTGGTCTGCACATTCTTGCCGCGTATACGCTTGAGGAGAGCAACCCGGAGCTGGCCCTCGAACATGCCAAGTGGGTGGCCCGCCAGGCTTCCCGCATCGATTTCGCCCGCGAGACGCTCGCCTTCGTGGCATACCGTCAGGGTGATTACAAGCTTGCCTTGCGTGAGTTCCGCACCGCGTTCCGTATGAACGGTTTCCTGGATTATCTGCCGTTCATCGCTGACTGCGAGCGTGGCGTGGGCGAGCCGAAGAAGGCCATCGAAGTGGCTGTGAGCGACGACGCCAAATATCTGCGCGGTGAAGCCAAGGCTGAAATGTTCTTGGTGTACGCTGGCGCTCTGGGCGATCTGAAGATGTGGGACAAGGCCATCGAGATCGTGCATACGCTGGGTCGTTCCAAGGGATTGGCCGGCGAATACCGCATGCGTGCGGTGCAGGCCGAGCAGTATTTCCTTGAAGAGGCCGGCCGTACCGATGAGGCCATCGCGTTGGATCGTCTGCTCGACAAGCTTGAACTGCAGTACGCCGATGTCGAAGATGATGAGACTTCCGACGATCTGGTTGTCGAATACGACATGCAGGAGCTGAACGACGAACTCATGGACGTGCTTGGCATTTCCGAGGATGATGCGCAGTACGCTCCGGAAGACCCTGAGAATGAGGAAGACGAATCCGAAGCCATCGACGAAAACGGCGAAACCAACGACGAAACCCAGCTTGAGGCCGAAGAGACGGAAGCTGGCGCGGAATCCGATGATGAGCCGGCAGAAGCTGACGATGCTGCGGAAGATGACGCCGATGATGACGGTGAGGTTGAAGAGGCCGAAGAGTCTTCGGATGCTTCTTCCGAATCCTCCGAAGATAACGAGTGAGGTGACGTGGCCCGCATGCTGAAGTCCACGAATCAGCCGCTCAGCGAAGCATACTCGCTGGCATTGCTTGATCTTGACGGCGTGGTCTACCGTGGTAAGAACCCGGTGGAACATGCTGCCGAGAATATCCGCAAGGCCGAATCCTCGGGCATGACGGTGGAATACACCACCAACAATTCGTCCCGACTTCAGGCCGTGGTGGCAGACCAGCTGAAGGGGTTCGATTTGGATGTCGAACCCTGGCAGGTCATCACCTCGTCGGTTGTCGCCGCGCGCATGGTGGCACGTGCTGTGCCTGAAGGTTCGAAGGTTTTCGTGCTTGGCGCCCAGCATCTGCGTGAGGAAGCGGCCAAGCAAGGTCTTGAAGTCGTCGATTCCGCAGAAGCGCAGCCGGTCGCCGCCATCCAAGGATGGTATCCCGACATGTCTTGGAACGAAATGGCCCAAATCGCCTATGCCGTTGAGCATGGCGCGACCTATTTCGTGACCAATCGTGATCTGACCATTCCTCGTGAACTTGGCATCGCGCCGGGATGCGGTTCTATGATCATGGCTGTGATCAATGCCACCGGTGTGGAACCGGTTTCGTCCGCAGGCAAGCCGGAATCCGCCATGTATGACGAGGCACGCATTCTCGCAGCCCATGATGATGGCGAGCCGTTGGACAAGGAACAGTGCCTCGCCATCGGCGACCGTCTCGACACTGATATCGAGGCGGGCAATCGTGGCGGGTACGATTCCCTTGCGGTGTTGACCGGCGTCACCAATCCGCGCGAACTCATGTTCGCTCCGGCGTATCTTCGCCCGACCTACATCGCCAAAGATCTGCGGGGCTTGAACGAGCCCGCTCCTGAAGTGGTGCATGATGAGGGCGCATGGCTGTGCCGCGATGCGAAGGCCCGCGTTGACGGCGACCGCCTGTATGTCACCGACATCACCAGCGTTGACGGGTTGCGTGCCGCATGCTGCGCTATGTGGGCCGCGGCCGACAGCGGGCGAGATGTGAGTGGCGTGATCGTTCCGGAATTCCGTATTTCCTAACGAACAATTCGTACCGATTATTGGAAAACCATTGCGAAACAGTGATTCCACTCAGGTTGTTCGTCTTGACGTTGCGTTGTTGGAACGTGGTCTGACCGACAGTCGTTCCAAGGCGCAACGTCTGATCGCGGATGGCAAAGTCAGTGTGAACGGTGTCGCCGTCACTAAAGCATCGGCGAAAGTCGGTGGTGATGACGTCATCGCCGCCGATAGGGGAGACGGTTACGTTTCCCGTGGCGCATACAAGCTTGTCGGCGCGTTCGAACGGTTTGCCGACGTCGGATTGCGTTCCGTGCAAGGATTACGTTGCTTGGATATCGGCGCGTCCACCGGCGGTTTCTGCGACGTGCTATTGCGCAATGATGCCGCGCAGGTCATCGCTTTGGATGTCGGCCATGGGCAATTGGACCCGAAAATCGCGCATGACGACCGTATTATCGAAATGAGCGGCGTCAATATTCGCGACGTGTATGCGGAGGATTTGCCGTATCGTCCGGAAATGATTGTTTCCGACGTATCGTTTATTTCGCTGACATATGTGATTCCGGTGATCGCAAGAATCGCCGCACCGCAGGCGCAGATCGTGCTGCTGGTCAAACCGCAATTCGAAGTAGGCAAAGGCAATCTTGGAAAAAACGGGATTGTCGAAAGTCAGGAATTACGCGAACGGGCTTTGAAAGACATTGTGGCATGTGCGGAAAGCAACGGGCTTGACGTGCGTGCGACGACGGTATCTCCCATTGAAGGCACGCACGGCAATATCGAATATCTGCTGTATGCGGTCATGAAAATAAGCAACAGCTGATTGAAAAACCGTGCCTGTAGTGCAGGAAAAACAAATAAGAAAGGCAATAAGAAAATCCGGAAATCATGATGATGAATTCCGGATTTTCTTGTATGAAAAATTGTATGATCAGCCGCGCAGGAACCGGTCGATCTGATCCTGCTTGCCCATGATGATGAGCTCGTCGTTGCGGTGCATGATCAGCTCTTTCGAACCGTATTCGAATTCCTTGCCCGGCGATTTGATACCGACCACGGTGATGCCGAAACGTTCGTGCACGCGCGCATCCTCGATGGTGTACCCGACCACATGCGCGGGAGTATGGATCTTGACGACGTTATAGGCGCCTTCAAGTTCGATGTAGTCAAGATAGTTGCCGGACACAAGATGTCCGACACGCTTGCCGGCGTCGGTTTCCGCGTTGATGATGTGGCGTGCGCCGATGCGTTGCAGGATGCGGGCGTGTTCCTTCGACACGGACTTGGCCCAAATGTCGGAAATGCCGGCGTCGAGCAGGTTGCCGGCGGTGATGACGGAAGCTTCGACACTGTCGCCGATGGCCACGACGGCCGTGTCGAAATCGGATGCGTTGATCTGTTCCAACGCCATCACGTCTGTCATGTCGGCCTGTACGGTGGGAATCTGCGAAGACCAGCGGTTCACCAGTTCGCCGTCCTTGTCGACGGCAAGCACATCTTGGCCCATCATGTCGAGCGTGGTGGCCACAGAGCTGCCGAAACGCCCCAAACCAACTACGAGAACGCTTCTGGTGTTGTTAGCCATGATGTTATACACCTTTCGAAATTCCGTCTTCAAAAAACTATATTCATGTGTGATTGCAGGCAACTGCAAGTATATGAAGCCGTATCGTCAGCCGACCACGATCTGCTCGGTGGGGTAGCGGACGGCCTCGAGATTGTGTGGACGCGAAATCGCGTAGGCGATGGTGAGCGGTCCGAGACGCCCGATGAACATGGTGGCGGCGAGAATGTATAGCACCGTGGGACTGCTTTCACTGGCCACGCCCACCGAGTAGCCGCCTAGGCCGAACGCGGAGCAGGTATCGAACAGTGCGTCGCACAGCGAGCAGTCGGTGATGATCATCAGCGCCATCGACACCACGGTGACCAGCATGAGGCATGCCGTACTTACGGCCACGGCGGTCATAACCGCCTGCGTGTGGATGCGGCGGTGGAACGCGTTGATGTCGTGGCGTCCGGTGAATGCGGCACGACAGGTCAGCAGGATCACCGCGAACGTGGTGACGCGGATGCCTCCTGCGGTCGAGGTGCTGCCACCGCCGATGAACATGACGATGGACAGGAACACTTTGGTTGCGTCGCTGACGCCTGGCATCCACGACAGGTCAAATCCGGAGCTTCGTGGCATGACGGCCGCGACCATGGCGTGCCAGAGGCGCGGCTCGATGCCATCTCCGGCGAACAGCAGCTTGTTGTTCCATTCCATCAGCAGGAACCACGTGAACGAGGCGATCACAATGCAGAACGTGGTGGTCAGTGTGAGCTTGGTGTGCAGGCTCCAGCGCTTCGGAGGACGACGCATGCGCCAGGAACGCATCAGGTTCAGCAATACCGGGAAGCCAAGGGTTCCGCAAAAAGCACTGGCCAGGATCGGCAGGCCGACCGCCCAGTTGTTGACATGCAGCCCGGCGCCGTCGGGGGTGAAGCCGGCGTTGTTATACGCCATGACCGCGAAGAACAACGATTCCCACAATGTGTGGCGCACATTACCGTGGTTGACCTTGTAGAGGCCGGGGAACAATGCGACGAATGTGATGCCTTCGATGACGAACGCGGTGGTGATGACCACGGTGAGCACGCCTTTGATTTCACCGAGCTTCGTGGTGCCGAGTTCGTTGGCGGTCAGCATGCGCTGCGTGGCCTTGAGATGGTGGTTCACGGCCAATGCGATCAAGGAGGCGAACGTCATGACGCCAAGGCCGCCCATCTGCACGGCGAAGATGAGCACGCCTTGGCCGAAGGTGGTCCAATGCGTGGTGGAGTTGACGATGGAGATGCCGCATGTGGAAATGGCGGATACCGCGGTGAAGAACGCGGTGGTGAACGTGGTGATTTCGTCTTTCGGCGTGGCGATGGGTGTCATCAGCAACGTAGTGGACAACGTCGCGAGCGTCAGGAAGTAGAAGATGGTCAGGCAGCCCGGATGGTTGACGAGTCGGTGCACGAGGCCGCGTTTGCGCGGCTTGCGGTCTTCCGCCATGGCCTTCTCGAAAGTATCTCCCGAGAACCACCATGCGTAGCCATGCGAGGCCTCACGATTGGAGGAGGACTCGTCAAAGACGAGGTTTGACATGCCGTTCCTCTCTCCTTTTCTTATGATGTGTTGGTCTTCTTTCCTGTGAGCTATTGTAGGCATATGCGCGACTAACAGGCCATTTGAAGGCTGATATTCCTGATTCGTGGCTTGCATCGGAAACGGATTTGAGGTGTGTTCGCGGGTTTTGGCATGTTTTCGACGCGCATTGCCGGTTTTCGTTCATTTGTTCGATTACACTGGAGGTCGGTGACGTCTTCATGGGCGTTTTCCATAGGGCGTTTCCTTTGCTGGAAAGGGATTAACGATGTTCGGTACCCGTCATGCGGTGGTGGTGACACATAGTCGTCTGAGGGAGAGTGGCACAGTGGTTGAGGAGGCTGTCGAGCAGCTGACTCAGGCCGGTTTCGAAGTGTCGATCATTGACAATATCGAGGCGCCGGATTTCGGCAAGCAGCCGCCGGTGGTTTCCGAACGCACTGAGATCGTGGTGGTGCTCGGCGGGGATGGCACCATTCTTCGAGCGGCTGAACTGGTGCACTGCACCAGTGTGCCGATTCTTGGCGTTAACTTGGGGCATGTCGGCTTTTTGGCGGAGTTTGAAAGCTTCCAGATGAGTGAGGCGATCCGCAGGGTTGCCGAGCATGATTATTCCATTGACGAACGCATGATCGCGCATGTCGATGTGTGGCTGCCGGGGGCAAGCGAGCCGATTGAGGATTGGGCGTTGAATGACATCACGTTGGAGCGTGCCGACCGTGGCAAAATGGTCGAACTGTCGATTCGTGTGGATGATGTGGAAATGAGCTCTTTCGGCTGCGATGGCGTGATCGTGTCGACTCCGACCGGCTCCACCGCATACGCGTTCTCCGCCGGAGGGCCGATCATGTGGCCGAACGTGAAGGCGTTGCAGTTGGTGCCGTTGGCCGCCCATGCCCTGTTCGCGCGCCCGTTGATTATTGGTTCCGGTTCCACATTCGCCATTGATATTCTCGAGGATTCCACGTCGGACGGTTGGATCTGCTGCGATGGCCGTCGCCAATGCGCGTTGCCGCGGGGCACTAGGGTCGAGGTGCGCGAATCGAAGAGCACATTGCGTCTGGCCCGTCTTTCCGGCGTGCCGTTCACGAACCGTTTGGTCACGAAATTCGATCTTCCTGTTGTAGGTTGGCGCGAGCAGGCGCGTAAAACCGGGGAAGTGCATCATGGGCATGTGTTTCCGGAAGATAAAGAAGCGAACGAGTAAAAACACTGATGCTTGAAGAACTTGAGATTCATAATCTTGGGCCGATCCGTTCTGCGCTGATCGCGCCTGCCGGCGGTATGACGGCGATCACCGGTGAGACGGGTGCCGGCAAATCGATGCTGTTGAGTGCGATTCGGCTGATTTCCGGCGGTCCTTCTGACGGTGGCCGTGTATCGGTCGGAGCGAACGAAGCGTGGGCACAGGGCGTGTTCGAGGTCGCCTCATCGCCGGCGGCGGTTGCCGCGGCGCATGAGGCGGGTTTCGAACCTGAGGATGGGGAACTATTCCTGTCTCGCAAGGTGCCTGCTTCCGGGCGTTCCCGCAGCATGCTGTCTGGTCGCAGCGTGCCTCGTTCCGTGCTTGGCTCGATCGCGGCGGAATTGGTGACGATTCACGGTCAGGCCGACCAGTTGCGTATCGCATCTTCGGCGCGGCAACGTGAGTTTTTGGACCGCTATGCCGGCGATGATGTGGCGTTGGCCGCATACGGCAAGACTTGGAACGCGCTTCGTGCCATGGATGAGCGGTTGGAACGATTGTCGAGTCAGGAATCGTCCATGCGTCAGCAGGCGGACTACCTGCGCGAGTCCATCGAACGAATCAACCGCATCGATCCGCAGCCGGGGGAGATGGCCGAGTTGCGTGCTCGCCGTGATCGCATTGAGAACGCGGCTGAGATCGCCGAAGGCGTGAACCGCGCGTTGAGCGCGTTGGATGCTTCGCAGGTTGTTGACGATGTTGAATCATCCAGCGCCACCGATTTGATTGATCGCGCGTCGCAGGCGCTTCGTGCCATTCACGTGGACGGCGTGTTTTCGGAATTGGCCGATCGACTCGATTCCATCAGCACTGATTTGTCTGATGTGGTGTTCACCTTGTCGGGCGAAGTCGACAATGATCTCGGCATGGAAGACTTGGACGCCATCAACGGGCGGATTCATGAGCTTGACGAATTGGTTCGTCGTTGGGGCCCGGAATTGTCGGACGTGATTGCGTGGCGAGATCAAGCGGTGTTCGACTTGGAAGATCTGGACGCGTCTCCAGAAAAAGTTAGTCAATTGCAGGCGGAACGTGAAAAACTGTTCGGTGAAGCGTTGAAGGCGGCGCGTGCGGTAAGCAAAAGGCGTATCGCTGCCGCGAAGGAACTTGCCGCCAAAGTCACTGCGGAACTCGAATCTCTTGCCATGAGCGGATCGAAACTAGAGATCTGTGTATCGGAACGTGAACATTTGGACGCTTCCGGCGCTGACGGCATCGATTTTTTATTCACGCCGTTCCCGGGTTCGCCGCAAATGCCGATGGGCAAAAGCGCGTCCGGCGGCGAGCTGAGCCGGCTCATGCTCGCGCTTGAACTCGTTGCGGCGGAAAAACATGTGGTGGCGGGCGGTTCCGTACCTCCCATGACGTTCATTTTCGACGAGGTCGACGCGGGCGTCGGAGGCAAAACCGCGGTGGAGCTTGGTGCGCGATTGGCGAAACTCGCTCAATCCGCGCAGGTCATTGTCGTTACCCATTTGCCACAGGTTGCGTCTTGGGCGGACGAGCAGTACGTGGTCGCCAAAGGTGAAACGGATGACGGATCAATCGCCACCACCATCAATCAAGTGCGTGGAGAGGCGCGTGTGCACGAAATCGCCCGCATGCTCTCCGGCAGTGAAAGCGAAGCGTCGCTGGAACATGCCGAGGAACTGCTCAAATCGTCCGTGCTTGACTGACCCGTGGCCGGCAATCGCAGGCAAGTCGCAAAAATTAATCGCAAAACAGAAAATCGAAAAATACGACCATCAAAGGAGTTGACATGACGCAGGAAAACGTGAGCAACCAAGGTAAAGGTGCCATTTTCGATCTTGACGGCACGTTGCTCGACTCCATGGGCGTGTGGGACCAGGTGGATGTCGATTTTCTAGCCAAGCGTGGATTCGAAGTGCCGGACGACTACATGCAGAAGGTCGCCGCCATGCAGTTCCGGCAGATCGCCGAATACACGATCGCACGCTTCAACCTGTCGGACACTCCTGAGGAGCTGATGGAGGAGTGGGATCATATGGCGCGCGTCATGTACTCCACGGTGGTAGAAGCCAAGCCGCACGCGCGTGAATACCTGGCAACGTTGAAGGCGAGCGGGGCGAAACTGTCCGTGGCTACATCATTGCCACCGATGCTGCGAGAGCCGGCTATGAGGCATGTCGGCATTTTCGATTATTTCGACGAGGTGGTCAGCGTCGACGACGCGGGCGATATCGGCAAGGACAGGCCGGACGTGTACCTGCTGGCCGCGTCGAGGCTCGGCCTCGAGCCGACCGACTGCACCGTATTCGAGGATCTGCTCGTCGGCATGCGCTCGGCCAAGTCCGTCGGCATGCGAGTGTGGGCCATGCATGACGATTCGTCCGATGCCGATTGGCCGGCGATTTGCGCTCTGGCGGACGGTGTCATATTCGACTTCCACGACGCGCCTGCCGTATTGTAGGAACCGGTGTCGTACGGGGATACATGCATTTGGGGCTTTCCGTTGATTCGGAAGACCCCAAATCCGTTCTCCATAAGAGTCTGCCGGCTGGCTCGGTTCAGATGTCCTTGCTACCGTAAATATGCAGCGATATCTTGCTGGAGAACGCCAAGGCGAGTACGTCGATGATCAAGAATGCCGCTAATGCAATGGCTTGGTGCCGGCTGATCGCCTCGGCCAGCTGTTCGACGGTCTTTCCGAATTCCGGCAATGCCTTGCGCAGTCCGATGACCGTGCCCACGATCACGCCGATGCTCAGAATAATGGCGGCCATGGCACGATAAGGGGAGAATCGGTACAGGAACGGCTGCACGATGGCGTTGAGTAGCACGAGGGTCAGCACGGTCATCGCGGCGAGGCCGATCGCATCCGTTACTTTAACTGGCTCGTGCATGATGATGCCGGCGCAGGCGATACTGACGGCCACTTCCAATCCCGCCACCAGATCGCAGGCGATAAGGAATGCGAATCGTCCGAGGATCTGGTGGTTGCGGTTGATGGGCACGATGCCGTTCATCCAATGATGGTTGTTCATTTGTTCATAGGAGAACAGGGTGATATTAAGCATCAGGAAGCCGGAGGCCGCCCCGCCGATGGCGGCTCCCGCAACGCTGTCGAGAGTGGACCCTGTGGCCGCCATCAGGCATGTGAAACCTGGAACGTACGCGAAGAAGATGGCTATGTACGACCGCCCGTAGCTGATGGTGCGGTTCCGGTCCAAGGAAATCTGCCTAAGGATGGCGGTCATGGCGTCCGCGTTCGCTGTCGTATTCATCGTACGTCTCCTTCGTTGGTATTACTGATTGCCGTATGTTCCGTGGCATTGGTCAGTCTGATCACATCCTCAATCGAAGCGTGCTGTGTCAGGAGACCGTTGGTGCCGCCGATGTGTGGGATGTCCTGCGTGCGGACCAACGCGTCGAAGCCAGTTGCGTATGTGCGGATGCCGACCATTGCCCGCTGTAGACCATCAGTAAGCTCATCCGGCCCGCCCTTGACCAGACGGAACGCGTCTTCGAACTCGTCTTTCGGCCCGCTGTAATACAGCATGCCGTGCGTGATATACGTGAGGAAATCCGCGCAACGCTCCAAATCGGCGGTGATATGCGTGGAGAAGATTACGCTGTGTTCGCCATCCGCAACATAATCGGACAGGATGTCCATGAGCTCGTCGCGGGACAGTACGTCCAGACCGCTGGTCGGCTCGTCGAGAATCAGCAGTTTCGCGTCGTGGCTCAACGCCACGGCGAGCATGAGCTTCATCTGCATGCCGCGCGACAGGTCCTTGATCTTCTTGTTCCGTCCGAGTCCGAACTGTCTGAGGTATGTGTCGAACAGATTGTGGTCCCACAGCGGGTACATTGGTCTGCTTGTCCGTTCCACCGCGTCGACCGTCATGTATTCGATAAAATAGCTGCTGTCGAGCACTACGCCCAGCTGCTCTTTGACCCGCTCCTCATCGGCCATCGCGTCAAGGCCGAGCACTTCGATTCGTCCCGCGTCTCGCGTGGTCATATTGAGGATCAGTTTGATCAACGTGGATTTGCCGGCGCCGTTCGGACCGACCAGACCCATGATGTAGCCGGACGGCAGGTCGAAGGTCGCGTCATCTAATGTGAAGCCGGAATCATAATGCTTCGTCAATCCGGTTACGCTCAAGGCCAAGGTTGGTCGTGTCCCTTGGGGGAGTGAGGAATCGTTCATGATTGTTCCCTGTATGCTTTCTCGAACATGCCAAGCAGATCAAGCAGGCTGATGTCGGCGGCTTTGGCCTCGATGGAAACTTCACGGAGCTTGTCCATGATGCGTTCGCGCGCACGTTCCTTCATGAGTTCGTTGCCTCGTTCCATCACGAACGTGCCTTTGCCCTGCACGTTCTCCACGAGCCCCTCGTCAGCCAGTTCGTTATACGCTCTGGTCACGGTGAGCACGCTGACGCGCAGTTCCTTGGCGAGCTTGCGCAGTGAGGGAAGCGCCTCGCCTGCCATAAGCTCACCCGACATGATCGCGGACCTGATTTGGTTCTTGATCTGCTCGTAAATCGGTTCTCCGGACACGGATGAGATGATCAGCTTCAATCTGTGCCTCTTTTTCTGTATGTTTCGTAGGTGATATATCTCCCAGCTGAACAGTTAGATGCAAACTGTTTAGCTGTTATATATAACAGTAACACAGAAAACCCGTACTGTTATTGCATGTCGCATAACAGTACGGGTTCTGTTGGAATATAAGGAAATCCGCCGCTCCATGAACGCCTCTTGCGGTCGGCGATTGACGGAAGCGACATTTATTTGCGCTCGCGGATTCCGGTATGGAGGACGGTTATACGCGAGTCGGATGGATGATATGGCGGAAGCACAGGTAGATCAGCCATGCCAACGGCATGGTCATCAACATAGGCAATGTAGGGAACCGGCGATGAGTCCCACATCAGTCATGATTGCGATTAGCGTCGCGCCGAAGGAGAAAGAGCGCCCCTTTTGGCGTGATCCGTCGCTTGGGTGGTGTTGCTATCTTGCTGCATGATTGTTTATTAGGGAAACCATCTGTTATTCCATTCCCTTATAGAGTTCTTTGGCGAGATTAATTAGTGACTTGTCTGAGCCTGCTGGGCCAATAAGGCATGCGCCGCATGGCAGTCCATCTGTTGTTTCCAATGGGATGTTCACGGCGGGCGTGGGATGCGTCTGACTGGCATCGTCGGCGTATGTTCTGATGTCGCGTATCGTCCGTTCATAAGCGGGCAGTTGTTGAAACATCGACAGATCAATCAGACCGTGAACGCCTTTGGTGTGATGTCAACGACTTGCGTCACGTCGAAGTCGATGGCGGCCGACAGCAGCAGGTACACGTTGTTGACGTGGCATCTCGAACATGGCGGGGACGTCTCCACGTGCCAAGTCGACAATCGGCCAGCCATAATGATGTGCGTTGATTGGTGGGGTGTCCGCAGCGAAATCGGTGGAACTTGTCTAGCAGGTTCTGTGATACGTCGAGCATCGTGAATCCATGGGGTGGGGGAGTTGCGGCTGTGTAATTTACTTGAGTTCTAAGCGACGGTTCGCGGATTGTTTGTTGATCGTTCACGTTTAAGGCGTTGCGTGTTCGCCTTCCAAGCCTATTTTGTCGCCCGGGCTGGCTTGTCTGACAGCTTCCATGTGGCAAAGCAGAAGAGGTAGAAGAATGAGGATAATGGCGAAAAACCATACGGCAACAAAGGGACAGCGGCAGGCAGGAGCCTGGCGCAAACGCGGTACCAAATCGGTGGGCGGTGGCATGCTTGTGTTGACAAGCGCTGTAGTGGCAGCGGCGATGCTCGCAACGCCAGCGGCTTTGGCTGGGGAAGGAACCGCCCGGTATTACAGCAGCAAGCAGCCGTATGTTGCACCGGCGAGCACATCATATTCAGCAATTCCGAACAGATACCATCTTGCATACACCGAGTCTGTGGCAAGGCATGGCTCGCGTGGCCTGTCGAGCTACAAGTATGACGCTTTGCTGGCGCTGATGGCTCAGTCCGCTGCGGAAAACAATTATGCTGGATTCGTTAGCCCAGAGGTTGGCAAGGAATTCATCAACAATGTCAATGCCATTACCGCGGCCAACGTAGGCAACAGGTATGGCATGCTCTCTGGTCAGGGCGCCATACAGCATCAGGGCATTGGTGAGAGAATATACCAGCGTGATGCTGATCTGTTCGCCAATGCCGCAAAGCAGGGACTGCGCGTCTCATACCAGAGCTCGGGTGAGCCTCGTGCAACCGAATCCGGAGAGAATTTCAAACTAGGATTCGATCAGGCTTCCAACGGTTTGCTGGCGAATGCGGTTGTAGCACCGAATAATCCTGCGGATAACAATTCCGGCAAGGATTTCGACAAGAACACCACCACGTTGTATTTCCATAAGACCGATAATCCGGATGGTACGCAGAAAATGGGCGTGGCCAAGGAGCGCGCGGAACGTTACCAGCAGTTCGTCGCGAATGATGAGGGCATCGCCAAAGCTGAGGAAAACGTGACGAACGATCCATCCATGACCACCGCTTCGCATGATCTGCTCTCTCAAATCTTCACTGACGATTTCCTCGCGTCCATCGGCAAGGAGGAAGGCCAGCGCATCTGGTACAACACGGCTGACGGCACGAAGAAGGGCGCGGCCAATTGCGCTGCCGGCGCCGACCCTGCCAAGGATGCGAACGCGTGCGGTGACGCCAAGAAGAAGATCGCGTCGGAACAGGACGCGGCAATGGATTTGTACAATCTGTACATCATCGCGGCCGATATGGAACAGGAGAACACCGGATCCCACACGTTCAATTTCGACCAGTACTTCCAAGGTCAGCACGCTCAGGATGCGAAGACGTTTGCTTGGTCGCTTGATGCCGAGGACTTCTACGAGAAGGGACCGGGGCGCGCAGGTCAGGATGAGACCTACCGCATTGCCCAGCCGTTGCTCGACGATTTCTTCAATGCGATCGACACGAGGGAGCGGGCCGGCACCGCCGCGACGTTCCGATTCGCACATGCCGAAACCATTATTCCGTTTGCAGCATTGCTGAAGCTGCCTGGATCGCAGCAGCAGGCGAGTGAACTGTACACGTATGAGAACAATCCGTGGCGTGGCGAAAGTGTGACGCCGATGGCTGCGAATGTGCAGTGGGATGTGGTTGTGCGTGATGGTACGGACGCTTCGGGGCAGCCGTATCAGCCGTTGGTCAGAATGCTGTACAACGAGACGGAAATCGGATTCAACGATTCCTGCACGCCAATTGCGGATGGTTCGACCTGGTATAAGGAAAGCGAGCTGAAAAGCTGTCTGAATGGTAAGGGAACCACGGTTGATGCCCGACTGACGGATGAGGAAGGTCAGCCTGAAACGCCAGGCCATGAATCGACACCAGATGATTCGCAGAAGGCTCCGGGTGCGAATCATGCGAACGGCCAGCGGGAGCATCCGGTGAAATCGTCCGCGAACGGCGGCGATGCAGTCAAGCTCGCCAAAACCGGTTCGAACGTGACGCCCGCCATCGTGGCGACCGTCGTGATGGTGTCCTCCGTGATTCTTGGAGGAAGCTACGCGCGGCGTTCCCACCGGAAGGCTTGATTTAAAACCTTATCTCGACCGGGTTACGGCCTGACTTGCAACTTGGCCGCAGCCGGACTTCGGTCTAGCGTTTTACATCTGATGCGCTGTTCCCAATTCCCATCCTCGGGCTTGGAAGCAGCGCATCATTGCGTCAGGTGAGGTATGAGGTCAGTGCGTATGCAGCTGGGGCTTTTCGCGTACTTTGGCGGTGAGGTAGTCCGCTTCCACCTTCCATACGGTGACGGCGTGTACCTGCTGGTCGGTGAATTCCACATGATCCATGCCGGCCTGCTGCCTCATCAGCAATGCGAGCCCCTGACGTGCCTCGTCAAGATCGTCGATGATGGACGCGGTACCATTGCCGACGATCGACTTGAACGCCTCGCCCCAATTGCACAACGTACGTCCTTCGATCACCTCGCAGTCGGTCGCCATTTCGAATGCCACGGGAAGCGCGTTATTCGAGGCCTTGATCGCATCCATCTTGCGGCCGGTCGCAGAACCATGGAAATACAAGGTGAGATGATTGGATTCCGTGTCGAACGTATATCCGAAATTCAACGGCACGATGGTGATGCCCTCCGCATCGGTGTACGCAAGACTCACGATCTTGCACGTTGCGACAATCGCCTCGACCTGCTGCGGATCGGCCACCTCACGGTCGGCACGCCTCATCATGCGATGCCTTCCCTCAACCGTCCGCTCATCATTACGACGCGTCACCATGGCACGTTCCTCCCTGCTAGATCACAACCCAGCCCACCGGTTCTATTGGCCAATGCTGTATACGCCGGAACCATCATCCCACCAAGCATGATCCACCGGCTCCGGCTGCACAAGACGCTTCGGCCCCTTCAACATTTCAATCGCCTTCAACTCCAAACGTTCACGCTCATCAACCAACGCACCGCCAACACGATCAAGCAAACCGCACACGCGAACCATGGGCTGACATGTCGGAAGACGATGATTTATTGTCGAAAGTCTGAGTCTCATCGCGCTTTTTCTCTTCTCTTACGAGGCCATGCCCCGCGCCGTTACGAGACCTTCGAAAGGCTCGCCGAAGAGCCCATGTTCGAATATATCGGCACACTGCACGACCGCTACCAGGAATTCGACATCTACCCGCTATGACGCTGCTTGCGTCATTCGCATGAAAAAGCCGATCCATAAACAAAACGGCATCGCATTCCAAACTAGAAAACGGAACCATCAAGCTTATCAAGCGCACGCAGCAAAGAATCAACATGACCCTTCGCACGCACGTTGTATCGGGCAACACGAATCACTCCATCACCATCAATCACAAAAGTCGAACGAATCACACCCTCATAAACCTTGCCATACAACTTCTTCTCACCATACGCGCCATACAAACGATGCACAGTCAAATCAGCATCCGACAGCAGAGGAAACGTCAAATGATCGCGCTCGCGGAATCGGACGAGCCTGTCCATCGGATCCTTCGATATGCCGAGTACGGTGAATCCGCGGGAAGAGAGGCGTGCGAGGTTGTCCCGGAAGTCGCAGGCTTCGGTAGTGCAGCCGGGAGTCATCGCGGCAGGGTAGAAGTACAGGATGATATTCTGGCCGTGCAATGCGGAGAGCGTGATGCTGTCGCCTTCGTCGCTGGGAAGTGTGAAGTCCGGGGCCGTCTGCCCCGCTTCGAGTCGTGCGGATGCGGGGGAGTCCTGCGCTGCTGGGGTTGCTGGCGAATTGATGTCGGACATGATTGCTCCTTACCGTTCTTCGGACTTCGTGCCGATACAAAGCGCGAATAGGTGTCATCATACCCGCCTTACATGCGCGCGGCTTGCTTGAATCGTTGCGCGACGATCTATTTTTCTCGTTCCAAAGCGAGCGCAGTATCGAATATTTCGATGTGAGTGGAACAGTTTTGTTCGTGCATGGGCTATTATTGAGATGACAAGTTTTGTGCCATTCCCCAAACCGGCTCACCGTCGGTCGGGGCGGCGGAAGGCTTGCAAGAGGTCACTGCCGGATACCTCCACCACGTCGAAAACGTGGAAACCGTAAGAGAGGTGTAGCACACCATCCGTGCGAAACCGTTGGAAAACGGAAGGATGAGCGAAACGTCCCGCGAGAGCGTGGCGAACTGCCCAAGCAGTGGGCGTCAGACCCGTCAAGGGAACAGATCCGAAAAGATCTGTTCCCTTCTTTTTATTTGGAGGGCAATGATGGCTGACCGCAGCAAAGAGAAGGCGGAGTGGCTTCGGAAAGTAAGGGACGAAATCCGTCCCGCATATGCTCGGTTGCTTTCCTCGGGACGGTTGATTCTTCAATGTGATGACGGTAGCGAAGTTGCCATCAGATTCACTAAAAGCGCTTTTGCCCATCTATGTGGTTTTGAATACTATATGGATTCTCACAAGGAACGTCGAGCCCGGCAATCGGATTTCTATGACGACATCGTACGAAGGAATTTTACGGCGAAGCGTGCGGACTATACACATAGGCATAACGACAGGAACACGTCATACGAAAAGCGGCGGAATCATACAAAATCAAAACTGGATATAGCAGGTGAGGCCTTCAACCATGTGGCGGGCGCTGCCTATGTGATGGAATCTGCGAAAAGCGGCTTGATTTTATTTGCTGGTGATGAGCGGTGGGCGTTGGGCTTGTCGGAACAGGTGAACAAGAAAGATGAGCGGACGGGTGATTACATTCCTGCATCTCTTGTGAATGAGAGTGTTCTTTCCGAGAGTATCCACAGGCGGGGTACGCGTGTGAGAAGCGTCGTATCAGCAAGATGGGAGTGATTCCGGAAACCGTTTGCTTGGTCTGTAGTCGTAGGCTTCGGCAACATAGCAGTGATTGTTGTTGCAGGATAAGAACAGGATGATATTCCGGTTGCGGATGACAGCTCGTATCATTCTTCGGGTTTTCTCAATGTGTAGGTTTTGTGATTGCGGCCAAGTGGGCGTTCTCTTGGCCGCAATCATGGTTGGAAAGAGGTTGAGCGATGACTTGTGGCATAGCTGAGATGCCTCCGGACAAGTCCGTGGATCTGCCATGCATAAGCGAGATGAGGACAATGCGCATCGAGGTGATGATGTTTTGTCTTTGCCGACGTGCTGGGCATCCCTGTCGAAAACGTCGCAGTAAACGAGTTCGGCGGCCTTGGCGGCGCGATGTGCTCCGCCGTGGGAACCGGCTTGTATAAGGATTTCCAAGAAGCGTTCGTGATTGCTGTAGTGAGGATGGAGTTGGGCCACACGAATCACTCCATCACCATCGATCACGAAAGTCGAACGAATCACACCCTCATAGACCTTGCCGTATAATTTCTTCTCACCATACGCACCATACAAACGATGCGCAGTCAGATCGGCATCCGACAACAACGGAAACGTCAAATGCTGTCGGGCTACTGGCGAATTGATGCCGGCGTGATTGCTTCTTACGGTTTTTGGACTTCGTGCCGATATAAAGCGCGAATAGACGTCTGTTGAGGTCGGTCGGAGGGCTGTGAGCCACGGCCGACCTCAACGCGTTAGATGGTCGTTAGAGGTTAGAAGATGCTGTAGCCGCCGTCTACGCGAATATCAGTGCCAGTAACGTACGAGGACGCGTCGCTGGCGAGGAAGAGTACCGTGCTGGCAATCTCGTCATTCGTGCCGAAACGGTGCATTGGCACGACTTCGAGCATGGCGTCGTGGCCAGGCATGTCGATACGGCCATTGAAAATTCCAGACCACACGTATCCGGGGGAGATGGTGTTGGAACGGATGCCGTCCTTGGCGAGCGCGGCAGCAAGGTAACGTGAGTGTTCCATGATGGCCGCTTTGGTGGCGCCATACGCGTTCACCGGCGTCGGACTTCCCATCATATAGTTCGCGTTATGTCCGGACAGGGAGGCTGTGAAGATCAGTGAGCCGCCATGACCGTGTTCGCGCATGATTTCATGCGCGATGCGGCCGGTACGGTAGGTGCCGTTGAGGTTGATGTTGATGGTGCGTGTCCATACTTCTTCGGTGGCGTCTTGGTCATCTCCCGGTACGTTGACTCCGGCGTTGAGGAATGCGAAGTCGACGGTGCCCAGCTGTTCCACCAATTGCGTTTTGAGTTCGGCTACTTGTTCGACGTTGGTGACGTCGCAGGTGAGCGCGATGACGTTGGTACCGAAACGTTCGCTCATGTCTTTCGCCAGTTCGGTGAGTTTGTCTTCTTGGCTGGGCAGGTCGACTAGTGCGACGTCTGCTCCGGCTTGGGCGAGTGCGGCTGCGGCGTTGCGTCCTAGACCGCCTGCGGCTCCGGTGACGAAGCCTTTGCGGCCGCGCATTGAGAATTTATCGAGTATCGAGTAGTTTGAATCCTTCCATTTGTCGAGGGGATAACGTTCGTCGAAGATTTGTTCGACGGTTTTCTCTGGAATCTTTGATGATTCATCTGCCATGTTTCGCTCCTTTGCGTGATGGTGACCGCTTTTTTTGGATGCGTCCGCGCATCATGTTTGGCGCATCTATGGACCATGTTTGCGGTTGCCTATGCTCGTGTCTGCGGTTGCTCGACGTCTATGCCGAACCAATTCGAGTGTAGCAAATTAATGACGATGCTGTCATTACTTGTCAGGTAAACGTAGTGAGGAAGCCGTAGAGTCAAGACCAGAAGATGGTTGGCGATCCAAAGGGGAGTGATGATGGAGTTGAAAATGTTTTCCAAGCCTGTGGTGTTTACGGATTTCGATGGGGTGCTCAACGCATTTCCGGATGACAAGCTTCTGCGCAGGGGCGGCGTGAACAAGGTCATGACCTGGGCGAAGCCCGACAGTCCCTACGAGAAAATGTATAATCCGGAAAAGGCGTTCCACTTGGACGGCAACGAAAAAGTCCATACGCCTGTAGGATCATGGCGTATTCATTGGTCCAGTGAACTGTCCGACGCGATGTATGCGTTGGCGGTCGACGGTATCGTGGAATTGTGGTGGCTGTCCACTTGGCAGCCGTACTGCAATCAGATCCTCGACCCGATGCTCGGCTGGGATCCCATGCTGGTCGATGTCGTCACCTGGTATGATCCCGTCACCAAATGGGGACGTGAGACGGGCAAATGGCAGACCATCCAACGACGCGTACGCGTCGAATGCGAAGAGAATGAACCCGCGCCGATCGTATGGATCGACGATGATGAATGCTTCGAACAGCGCGCGCAGCTCTTGGAGGAACTCCAGCCGAAAGCGCCGGTGCTTATGGTCCGTCCGGACTATCGTATCGGCATCAGCCGTCGCCAGTGGAAGCTGATCGATACGTTCGTGCACCATCCCGAACAGTTCGACACGGTCACGTTCGACATGGAGCCAACCTGTAGGATATACGACATTCACCATGGCTTTTAGCCTAAATGAATTACCATGGGAGAATAGTCGAGCGGAATGAAGGAAGGATGGGGTTATGGCGGAACGTATCGTGGAACGTCTTATCCGAGAGCGTGATACTCGATATGGTGACGGCATTTACACGACTACGCAAATCCAGTTCGCATGGAATTCCAATCATATGGAAGGTTCCACCCTTACTGCCAAACAGACCGCGCAGCTATTTGCCACCGGTACCTATACCACGGATGGCAGCGAACAGGTCGATCCTGATGATGCGTTGGAAACCCGTAATCATTTCGCTGCGTTCCGTTGGATTCTCGACCATGCTGATGAGCCGGTGGACCGGGATATGGTCTGTCACCTGCATGCCATTCTCAAGCAGGGCACCAGACAGGTCTCCGACTCGCTTTTCAACGTGGGCGGCTACAAGACTCGGCCGAACTTTATTGGCAATCCTGTCACTCCGACAAGGACTGCGCTGCCGCAGGATGTTCCCGAATTTATGGACAGACTGTTTGATATGTGCACGAAACTTGAGGATAAACCGTATCAGATCGCCCGTGTCCATTGGACGTTTGAGAAGATTCACCCATTTTCGGACGGCAACGGTCGAATCGGACGGCTTATCATGTTCAAGGAGCTTTTGCGTATCGATGCGTTGCCGGTCCTTGTCCATGACGCGTATCGTGCGGAGTACGTCAATGGCATCAGCAAGTTTCCGGACGAGCCAGGATGGCTGGTTGATACGCTTCTATTCGAACGGGACCTTTACCGGTCGCATGTTCTGAAAACGGATGCCGAGGCATTGCGTTACACGTACCATGACCAATGGAATATGTCTGAGCATCAGGCGGAACGAGATGAGGATCTGGAATTCGCCAAGCTCATCGACACGAAGGCCCAGCCGTTGTTCGATGAGGAGTATCAGCAGCGCGAACGGCTCCTATGGGGTGAATAGCGGTCCGACTATATTGTTGTTGTGGTGGTTACTCCTTCCAAACGTGACATGAACCGAATGTGCATTGAGATGTGCAATTTGTGCACATTGCGGTCGCCGGCCGTTCACCTTGGTGTAAGAAGGAATCAGCCTTCGGACTTTAGCATGAGGTGCAATGGCGCGTATTGAATGCGCGCATACGAGGAAGTGAGAGCTGCTTACATGCGTGTATTCGACTTCGACGGAACCATCTATGACGGAGAAAGCCTGTTCGACCTGTACCTGTTTTCGGCCAAATACAATCCGAAGGTATTGCGGTACATCGCCCCGGTACTGCGCTATGCCATCAAATACAAGCTCGGACGAGCCACATTCGACCAAATGGAATACGGTGTGGGCAAACTATGCCACGGATATTTAAGCGAACTTGCCGAATCGTTGGAATTCGAAGAATTGGTCAACACCTTCTGGGATCAGAACATGAAGCGCATCAAACCCTGGTATGAGCCACGCGAAGACGATGTGATCCTCACCGCCTCGTTCGACATCACGGTAGGGGAGGCCTGCCGCAGGCTTGGCGTGCAACATTTGGTCTCGTCCACCATCGACGGCAACACGCTCAACGTAAACTACCTCAACTTCAACACCAACAAGCCCAAACGATTCCGCGAACTCTACGGAGACAACGCACGCGTGGACGAATTCTACACAGACAGCCGATTCGACCAACCCATGATCGACATGGCCCGCCGCGCCTACATGGTCAAAGGCAACAAAATCCACCAAGTCAAATAGCCGGAAAGACCGGAACAGAATACAGCGGCAAGGGCCGATCTTGACATCTCCCCTTCAGCATGGACGCCTTGCACGAGCCAGGATGGGCGTCGGTCGGTCATATTGCCGTATATGGAAAATACGACCGACCGCAAAAACAGTTAGAACGACACGCGCTTAGAATGGTTTACAGCAGAAACCTCGCACACGATGCCAACAACTACCACGAAACACGCTTCACACACAACAAATAAATCAACCAAGCAACAGGCATCGCCAACATAAACACCGGATAAAACCACACAACCGGCAAACGCCCATACACCAAACCACCCACAAACGGACCAACCGACATACCCAAATCAATACCCGCATAATACGTACCATTCGCAATACCACTGCGCTCGCGACCGGCGATCACCACAGCCTGCGCCTGCGTGACGGAACTCATCAGACCATAGCCGACGGCGGTGAAGATCGCGGCCAACAACAGCATCCAATCGTTGAACAGGAACGTCATACACGCGAGCATCGCCAGCATGCCCAACGAGCAGACCGTCAGCCAGAAACGGAAGCCCTTACTGTCAAACAGGTCGCGCAACCCCAGTCGCAACGCCAATAACGCGACCGCGTAAAACATGAAAAACAGGTCGGACGATACCGGCAGATGACGAGACTGAACATAACTCACGATGAAGGACTGATTCGCGAAATACGCTATCGCAAACATCATGAACGTCAGCGACAACGGCACTACACGAGGTTCCAGAATCGAACGAATCGAAAAACGATGCTTGTGGGCCGTGCCATTCTCATCGACCGAACCATTCATAGCGGGGGAGGAGACTGTCATGTTGTCGGTTTGTTTTTTGCGCACCGGCTGCCCGCCGTTTTTCACCATCAGCGTGGCGACCAGCATGATCACCGCCAACACCAGCGAACTCAAAAACGTCAGACGATAACCGATATATTTCTGCGCGCGAATGCCCAATGCCGGGCCGACCGCCATGGCCAGCGCGTTCATTGTACCGTATAATCCCATGCCGGCACCCATATGGCGAATCGGCAGCAGAAGCGACATCCACGTGGCCAAGCAAACCGAACAGCATGCGAAACCAACGCCGTTGATCACACGTGCCATGATGAGCATGATGGGGGAGTTCGCGAAATAGTACAGCAGGCCCGCGGCGAAATAGAGTACTGTACCAACCGCCACAAGCGTGCGTTTGCTGGTTCTGTCGGAAAGATTGCCTGCGATAGGGCGGCAGAACAGTGAGATGAAACTCATCGACCCGGCCACCGCACCCATCAGCATGCCGTCCGCGCCCAACGATTCCGCATATCCGGCAACGATCGGATTGGCAAGCATATTGCTCGACATGAAACAGAACGTCGCAAGCATGACCAACGCCATATCACGTGTGATGAGACGATCATGCTTACGTTGTGGCTGCTTTGGCTTGTTTGATTGTTGTGCCGATGGTTCCTGCTGCATTGATTCAGATGCGGATGTCGTTGGTGATGCCATGCTAGTTCGCCTCCGATCATGCAACTGTAGCAGCCTTGACGAAAAACGGCCACCCGCGTATTGCGGACGGCCGGCGGTAACGAACTAACGATTCGAAGACACGCTTCGTTTACAGGGTTTTGGCGGCCTGCTCGACAAAGCCTTCCATACCGTCGATATCAACGACATGGTCGAAACGTACGTTGGCGGTTTCCAATCCGCGCAATGCGGCCGGAGCGGTAGTGCCGGTCGCCTCGGCGAGCACGTCCATGCATTCGAAATCCGTGCCGGAAGCGTCCAATCCCAAGGATTCGTTGACCACACGCGGGAACTTGTATGGGCTGGCGGTGCTCAACAGCACGCGTGGCGTCAGCGGATCGCGAGGCATCTGCTGCATTACGTAATATCCGCACGCGGTGTGTGGATCGATCACGTAATGGTTCTTGTTCCAGCAATCCGCGATCATCTCACGCACCTGATTCTCATCGGCCCAGCCAGTGCCGAACAGGGAACGAATCTTGGCCAGCATCGGTTCGGGAACCTCATAGGCGCCCCACTGGTTCAGATCGTTCATCAGCATGGCAATCAGACGAGTGTCCTTGTCGGACATATAATACAGCATGCGCTCCAGATTCGAGGAAATGAGAATATCCATCGACGGGGAAATCGTCTGATAGAACGGACGCTGACGGTTATACGTGCCGGACGTCAGGAAATCGAACAACACATTGTTCTTATCGGACGCGACAACCAGATGCTTGACCGGCAGACCCAGCAGCTTCGCATAATATCCGGCGAGAATATCACCGAAATTACCGGTCGGCACCACGAACTCGACCTCATCGCCAACATTGATGACCTGCTGTTCAAGCAGCTGCGCGTAAGCAGAGAAATAGTAGACGACCTGCGGTACCAAACGCCCAACATTAATCGAATTTGCGGAAGACAGTACCACATGCGAGTCGGACGCCAAGCGGTTGGCAAGCTCGCGGTCGCCGAAAATGCGCTTGACCGCGGACTGCGCATCATCGAAATTGCCCTTCACCGCGCACACATTCACATTCGAACCAGCCTGCGTGCTCATCTGCAGTTCCTGTACCTGGCTGACCTTGCCTTCCGGATAGAACACAGTGATACCCGTACCCTCGGCATCCGCGAAACCAGCGAGCGCCGCTTTGCCGGTGTCTCCGGAGGTGGCGGTCACGATCATGATTTTTTCGTTGTCGTCGCCGCCGGCCGGGGTGGTGCGTGCCATGAAGCGTGGCAGGATCTGCAATGCGACATCTTTGAATGCGGAGGTCGGGCCGTTGAACAGTTCCATCACGTAGTCGTCGCCGAGCGGCTTGACCGGGGTGATCTTTTCGTCGGACCATTGCGCGCCGTACGCTTCATCGATGCATGCCTTGAGTTCGGTTTCGGAGAAGTCGGGCAGCAGCACGCTCAGCACGTCGAATGCGATCTGCTGGTAGGACTTGCCTGCGAGGGATGCGACGTCTACGTGGGTTTCGCCCAGTGAGTCGGTTACGAACAGGCCGCCGTCGTCGGCGATGCCTTTGCGTATGGCTTGCTTGGAGGTGAGCGAATCGGTGGTGCTGCGAGTGCTGTGGAACGTGGTCACTGGATTTCCTTAGCAATAGAACGGACAATAACGTCAAACAGTATTGAGTGTAGCGTTATGGGCGGGAAGAAGCGTGTTTGGCGTCCGTGGAATGGAATGATGCGTGTTTTAGGGGTGGCGATTGTTTCCTTCTTGTTTCGCGATTGCTTCCATGTTTCGAAACGCCCTATTCCCCCATACGATTTATGCACGTACACTTCATCGTTAAGTCCGCATGCTCGTACGGGCAACGTATTTATCTTCCAAGTCAAGGAGAGCTCAATGACCGCATCGCCTCTTGCGCAAACACCGAACGACATGTTCAATGCGCCCATTGCCGAAGCAGACCCCGAAATCGCCGAGGTACTCAACGCTGAGTTGTCTCGACAGCAGAACGGCTTGGAGATGATCGCCTCCGAAAACTTCGTGCCGCGTGCCGTGCTTCAGGCTCAGGGTTCCGTGCTGACCAATAAGTATGCCGAAGGCTATCCGGGACGCCGCTACTATGGTGGCTGCGAGCAGGTTGACAAGATCGAAACCATTGCCCGTGAGCGTGCCAAGAGCCTGTTTGGTGCCGAATACGTCAACGTGCAGCCTCACTCCGGCGCACAGGCCAATGCAGCCGTCTACCAGGCGCTCGTCAAGCCGGGCGACACTGTGCTCGGTCTTGCCCTCGACCATGGCGGACATCTCACCCACGGCATGAAAATCAACTTCTCCGGACGTTTCTACCATGCCGAAGCCTACGGAGTCAATCCTGAAACCTTCCGCATCGATCCTGAAATCATCCGCCAGCGCGCGCTTGAAACCCACCCGGCCATGATCATCGGCGGCTGGAGCGCCTACCCGCGTATCGAAGACTTCAAGGCCATGAAGGAAATCGCCGACGAAGTCGGAGCCAAGTTCTGGGTTGATATGGCACACTTCGCGGGCCTTGTCGCAGCCGGACTGCACCCGAGCCCGGTCCCGTATGCAGATGTCGTATCCTCCACGGCTCACAAGACCCTCGGCGGTCCGCGTTCCGGTTTCATTCTCGCCAAGCAGGACTATGCCAAGAAGCTCAACTCCGCGGTCTTCCCGGGTCAGCAGGGCGGTCCGCTCATGCACGTCATCGCAGGTAAGGCCGTCGCGTTCAAGGTCGCAGCCTCTCCGGAGTTCAAGGACCGCATGCAGCGCACCCTCGACGGTGCCAAGATCCTCGCCGACCGCCTCATGTCCGACGATGTCAAGAACAACGGAATCAGCGTCCTCACCGGCGGCACCGACGTCCACCTCGTCATGGTTGACCTGCGCAACAGCGAAATGGACGGCCAGCAGGGCGAAGACCTCCTCGCCCAGTGCGGCATCACCATCAACCGCAACACCGTTCCGTTCGATCCGCGTCCGGCAAGCGTGGCTTCCGGTCTGCGCATCGGCACCAGCGCCCTCGCCACCCGCGGCTTCGGCAACAAGGAATACGAAGAGGTCGCCGACATCATCGGAACCGCACTCGCAGCAGGCAAGGATGCCGACGTGGAAGTCCTCAGGGCTCGCGTCGACAAGCTCGCCGAAGACTTCCCGCTGTATCCGGGTCTCGATCAGATCCACTGATTCCATGTCGAATAACGGTTGATCGAGAACGGTTCCGGACATGAATCTCTGAGGACACGTGACGTGTGGAATCGCGCCCTGCTTCCGACGCTACGACGAAATAATGGTCGAAGCTACGGAACAAGGCGCGATTTCGCGCTAATCTAGGAAACTATGACGAACCCACAGACCCAATCCGACGACATGGAAACCGACGTGTTCAACGGAGTGTGCGCCAAAGCCGACGCCGCCCGAATCGCGCAAGCGCAACTCGCCCAAACCAACACGCAACGTAAAAATGAGCTTCTCAACGTCATCGCGAACGCACTCGACGCGCGTGCCGGGGAAATTGCCGCAGCCAACGCCGTCGATATGCGGGAATCTGCCGAACATGGCATGGACGCAGGCAAACTCGACCGACTCAAATTCGATGTTCCCCGCGTCAACGCGGCTGCGCAAGGCGTACGTCACGTAGCCACCCTGCCGGATCCGATCGGTGAGATCGTGCGCGGCTACCACCTTGACAATGGTCTACGACTCGAACAAACCCGCGTACCCATCGGCGTGCTCGGCATGATTTACGAGGCACGCCCCAACGTCACCGTCGACGTCGCATCATTGTGCATCAAATCCGGCAACGCGGCACTCCTCAGAGGTGGACATGCGGCCGAACGCACCAACGCCGCCACTCTCAGCGTCATCGCCGACGTGTTGCACGAAAGCGGATACGACCCCGCACTCATCGCTTCCGTCGACGAATACGGGCGCCAGGGCGCCACCGCCATGATGCAGGCCCAAGGTCACATTGACCTGCTCATTCCACGAGGGGGAGCGGGCCTCATCCAAACTGTCGTGCAAAACTCCAAAGTACCCGTCATCGAAACCGGAGCGGGCAACGTGCATATCTACGTCGATCAAACCGGCGACCAGAACAAAGCCATCCCCATCATTCTCAACGCCAAAACGCAACGTGTCGGCGTGTGCAACGCCACCGAAAAGCTTCTCGTGCATCAAAGCATCGCCGAAGCGTTCCTTCCGCAGGCCGCAGCAGCACTTGCCGCAGCCAATGTTGAAATGCATGCCGACGAGCGAGCTTACGAAATCATCGATAAAGCCGGTATCGACGGAGTGGAACTGGTACATGCCACCGATGAAGACTGGGACACCGAATACCTGGCATTGAAAATCGGCATCAAAGTGGTCGACTCGCTCGACGAAGCCATCAACCACATCAACCGCCATTCCACCGGACATACGGAATCCATTATCGCCGAAGACTATTCGGCCATTGAGGAATTCACCTCACGTATCGACTCGGCGGTGGTGATGGTTAACGCATCCACGCGTTTCACAGACGGGGGAGTGTTCGGTTTCGGGGCGGAACTTGGTATCTCCACACAGAAAATGCATGCGCGTGGCCCTATGGGACTACGCGAAATGACCACGACCAAGTGGATCGGCTACGGAACAGGGCAGGTTCGAGCGTGAGCGGACAAGACGAAAGCGACGATATCAACAAGAACGGTGAAAACGACAACCAGATGGAGGGAACAATGAGCGACATCAGGAATCCATGGAATGCGGATCTCAATGACCCTTATTTGGGATTGAAGCTCGCATCCGAACGATTAAGCATTGTACGATATGTTTTTCTTGTGCAGATCGAGGACGGCATTGCTTCGGCAGCACAGCGTGCGTCGCTTGAATATGCCGACGCGGTGCTGATTGGATGGCCGGAAACCGATGACGACGATGTGGTGGAACTCGATGAGGAAAAACTCAAAAGCGTCGACGAGCAGATGCGGCTCATGGAACAGTACATCGCCAAATTCAGCGCCATGGAACGCGAACAGGATATTGACGGCATGACCGACACGCTGATTCGAGTCACCGAACGCGTGGCCGAAGTGCGACGGGCCTACCAGCCGGATTTCCCACTGCCGACTTTCGCTGAAATCAGACGCGTCGTGCAGGACGAGTGGGATGAAGATATGGGCAAAATCGATCCGGACAACGCTTCGCCCACAGCCGATAGCATCGGACGTGAAACCGCGGACGCCGACCAGGAACAGAAAAACGAGGATGCTTCATGACCGGTCCAAAACGCATGCGACCGGAATCCGCCGAAGCCGATTCCGAACTTGCCGTCAGCTACGTAGTGGAGCCAGAACGACGCATGTCCGACCTTTCCGTGGAATCAGCGGGTTCCGCAGTAGCGGCCGGTCGACGTTCCGCACGCGGCAATTGGCATAGCAAGCCTCGTATCGGCATTATGGGTGGAACGTTCGACCCTATTCATAATGGTCACTTGGTGGCTGCATCTGAAGTGTCATGGGTATACGACCTTGACGAGGTGATCTTCGTTCCGACGGGGCGTCCCGTATTTAAACTCGACAAGAACGTCACCAATGCGGAAGACCGGTATCTTATGACGGTCATCGCCACCGCATCCAACCCGAAATTCACCGTGTCGCGAGTGGATATCGACCGTCCTGGCGTCACCTACACCATCGACACATTGCGTGATATCCGGGCTCAACATCCTGATGCCGAGCTTTTCTTCATTACCGGAGCCGACGCGGTCGCGGAGATCATGCAATGGAAAGACGCCGACAAAATGTGGGATCTGGCCCACTTCGTGGCCGTAACCCGACCCGGATACTCATCTCCGGAAGGTGTGAAACTGCCGGAAGGCAAAGTCGATACGTTGGAAATACCGGCACTGGCGATTTCCTCGACCGATGTGCGGCGACGTGCGGAGCATGGGGAGCCTGTTTGGTACCTCGTACCGGACGGCGTGGTGCAATATATCGGCAAGCACGGACTGTATCGGTAAATTTCAGGTGAACACGCGCGGGTGATGAGGTCTGCGCGGATGGTTAATATGGGTCACGTCCACTTGACGCGAAAATAGACGTTTGGAGACATGGTGAGCGCAATCCTTGAAGGAAAGCCGGATAAAAACCTTATCCTTGTCACAGGCAGAACACATCCGAAACTGGCGGCGGAAGTCGCCGAACAACTCGGCATTGATGTTCTGGAAACCACAGCATACGACTTCGCCAACGGCGAGATGTACGTGCGCTACACCGAATCCGTGCGTGGTGCGGACGTGTTCGTACTGCAAAGTCACGCAGCTCCGATCAACCAGTCGATCATGGAGCAGCTCATCATGATTGATGCGCTCAAGCGTGCCTCCGCACGTTCCATCACGGCGGTCTGCCCACTGTTGGGCTATTCTCGCCAAGACAAGAAACATCGCGGTCGCGAGCCCATTTCCTGCCGTCTGATGTTCGACCTGCTCAAAACCGCAGGTGCCGATCGCATCATGAGTGTCGATTTGCACGCGGCACAGTCCCAGGGCTTCTTCGATGGTCCGGTCGACCATCTCATTGCCATGCCGGTGTTGGTCGATTACATTCGCGATCGCTTCGCCAACCAGCTTGACAATGTCGCAGTCGTCTCCCCGGACGCAGGCCGTATCCGTGTTGCGGAGCAGTGGGCGCAGCGTCTTGGCGGTGGTCCGCTTGCATTCGTGCACAAGACCCGCGACATTACCCGTCCGAACCAAGCGGTCGCCAACCGAGTCGTAGGCGACGTCGAAGGCAAGGACTGCGTGCTCGTCGATGATTTGATCGATACCGCTGGAACCATCGCAGGTGCCTGTAGTGTGCTCAAGAACGCCGGTGCCAAGTCCGTGACCGTCGTCGCCACGCATGGTGTGCTGTCCGGTCCAGCCGTCGAACGTTTGAAGAACAGTGGTGCCCGAGAAATTGTGCTGACTGACACCGTGCCGATCCCCGAAGAGAAGCGTTGGGACGGTTTGACCGTACTGTCGATCGCGCCATTGCTGGCCAGTGCCATCCGCGCCGTGTTCGAAGACGGCTCCGTGGCTGAACTGTTCGACACCTATCCGGAACACCACGGCCAGGGCTTCCTGTTCGCCTGATGACGCGTTGCGCGGGCATGCTTAGCGTACCTTCCGCATGTTTGTGGGGTAACTCACTATATAAGTGAAGCGAGTACCGTTGTTTAAGGTGCGCATAACACTTTTTGTGCACCTTAAACAACGTTTTTTATTAGTGCGACACGTCGAGACACGCGGTGTTGGCGACATGTGGCATAATAGACACTTGGCGGTAACCGCAAGGTTTTCCGCCATTCCCCCATGGTGTAATGGCAGCACACGGGTCTTTGGAACCCTTTGTCTTGGTTCGAGTCCAGGTGGGGGAGCCCATTCCCAGACGGCTCTGCGGCGAACGCCGCAGAGCCGATTTTTTTATTTTTCTTGAGCGCACTTAGAGGAGTGTATGCCCGGTAACATAACTTTATGTGAGCATATACGAACAAACATGATCATTATCTTTCAGTTAAGGCTAATGCCGTTCATTTTTATGAAGCGTTTTTGAGACGCACTTAGGGTTTTTCGTCAAAGAAGGATTCTCTTTGTTTTTCAACGATATGTCACTTTTTTTGTAATGTTTTAGGGGTATAAAATTTATCTTTAGGGTGTTCTAAAGTGCTTGAAATATCTGAAGTTATCCACTTATCCACAAGAATCAAATGTCAACTTGACGGGGGATGGCTTTTGTGCCTTAATGGTTCCTACACCCCCTCTCAACGATGAGTCGGGCGAATAAGAAAGGGATTCATCATGGATGATTCATGTGAAAATGATGTTCCGCCGCCGGAGGCTAACGAGCCTTTCTCGGAGGTTCCACCTTCTGACCAGGGATCAGCGTCCAATGCGAAGCGCGCTGATAAAAGTGGGAAGAAACGCGAGGGAGAAAACCTGACAGAGTGGGAAAGGATATCTCTTGAGCTTGGCAGAAAGCCGGTTTTCGATTACGATAAAACGCTTCCCTCGTATGATGGGTTTCTTAATTCAGATCTTTTCGGCAGGAAAATACCATTCCACTACATCCAGATAATGCCTGGGCCGTGCGATGCTGAATTTGCCTACTCCATGAACATGTTCGCGGCGCAGTTGATCTGCAATGTTGTCGATATCTTCCGTGGCAGGCAGAAAGAAGCACGCGTGGAAAGGGTATTGAGCGAGGCCTGCATGAGAAAGCTGAGAAATGCCTCCGCTCAGATCGCGGCACAGATGAAGAAGGATGTGAGGATATACGCGCAGTTGGGTCTGCTTCCGATCACCGTATATTACGTTGACAGCTGGTTGGTCTCTCCGACATGCTTCGAAAGCACCGTGCTGATGGGCATTGGAGGACGAAGGCTGTGCAGCAATTTGAAGTGCGTCCTCAAGGGATCTGCTTGGAAGTGCGAAGTCGCTGATTTCGGCGTGTGACGTATAACAAGTAACCATTCAAAACCCTTGGAATTGGCTGAATTCAGCCGTTTTCAAGGGTTTTCAGCGTGCCTTGAGCATACTGCAACTACTATAGGGACTCATGTTGAGAGAATTTGTACCGGAACCTGCGTATAGCACTACGGATGAGGATACCGTTTTCGCACTGCTCTCCAGACGCGCTAAACGTGATCCTGATGATCTCATCGCCCAATGGCAGGACGACGGGACTCGTCGATGGCATGACGTTACGGCGGGGGAGATGCTTGAGCGTGTGCGTGCGGTTGCGAAAGGTCTTCTTGGCCTAGGGGTCAAGGCCGGAAGCATGGTGGTCATCTATTCGCCTACCTGCTACGAATGGGGAGTCATCGATTTTGCCTGCGCCGCAATCGGCGCGGTAAGCGTGCCCGTGTATGAAACCGATTCCGCCAGGCAGGCCGCGTCCATCATCGAAGAGGTGGATCCGATCATCGCCTTTGCCGGTGATTCCGCGCATACACAAACGCTTGAACAGATTCGCGATGAGCACAGCAGCCTGCGTTACGTCTTCAACTTCAAGGCGGATGGTCTTGATGCCGTTGCTGATTTTGGAGAAGGTGTCGGCGAGGACACGCTCGATCAGGTGATTTCCAGGGTCAAGGCCGATGACATGCTCACCATTGTGTACACGTCTGGTTCCACTGGCAAGCCCAAGGGAGCGATGCTGTCTCACCGGAATTTCACGCATATCGTGCTGAACGGCTACATCATTCTCGATGAAATGCTATATCAGCCGAATCGTCTGATGTTGTTCCTGCCGTTGGCGCACTGCTTCGCTCGCTATATTCAGTATGTTGCGATTGGCGGGCAGGGGGTGGTCGGCTATCTGCCCGGAGCCAAGCATCTGCTTGCCGATCTGCGTAGCTTCAAGCCGACCTATCTGCTGGGAGTTCCCCGTGTGTTCGAGAAAGTGTATAACGCGGCTTCGCAAAAGGCCGGAGCGGGTATTCGTGGAAGAGTGTTCGCCAAGGCTTTCGATCATTTTGTGCAATGGTCGAAGGACGAGCAGGAAACCGGACGCCATTCCATTGTGGCTCGTGCCGAACATTCGTTCTTTATGTCTGTCGTAGGCAAATCCATTCGTTCTGCTTTGGGTCCGAACATGAGATATCTGGCTTGTGGCGGCGCTCCTTTGAACGTCGATCTCGCTCATTTCTTCAACGGTATGGATGGCATCACCTTCATTCAGGGCTATGGCATGACGGAAACCGCCGCTCCCATGATTGTCAACTGGCAGGACGCCAACCGCGTCGGTTCCGTAGGCAAGCCCGGGCCGGGCATGGGCGTGCGTACCGATGACGACGGCGAACTGCAGGTGATGGGCCCCAACGTGTTCCTTGGCTACTACAAGAAGCCGGAGCTGACAGCCGATGTCAAGATGGCTGATGGCTGGCTGAAGACCGGCGATTTGGGAACCATCGACGACGACGGATTCGTGTACATTACGGGTCGCAAGAAGGATATCATCATTACGGCCGGCGGTAAGAACGTCAGTCCGGCACCTATGGAAGATGTCATCAACACTTGCCCGATCGTGTCGCATGGTGTGGTGGTCGGCGATGGCAAGCCGTTCATCGGAGCTTTGATTGAGCTTGATCAGGAGATGGTTCGTTCCTGGCTTGCGCAGCAGGGACTTGATAGCAACATGCCCATGGAGCAGATCGCGAAGAACGATGCCGTGCGCGCATTCATTCAGCAGTATGTCGAAAAGGCGAATGCGAATGTCTCTCGTGCTGAATCCGTTCGCAAGTTCGAAATCCTCGACGAGGAGTTCAGCCAGGAGAAGGGCACTCTGACGGCGAGCCTGAAAGTTGTCAGGCCGAAGGTGCTTAAGCGGTACGAAAATGTCATCGACAATGTGCTGTATGCGCCGAAGCCATCCAACAAACCGCTGCCAAAGACGGTGCAGATTCTTGACCGAACCACCGAAACGGTCAAGCAGGCTTCCGAATCCATGCGTCAGGCTTCCGAATCCGTAAGTCCGAAGGTTCGGCAGGCATTTGATACCATGCAGGAGAAAATTAAGAAGCAGACCGAAGACGCCGGCGAGTTCCAAACGCCGGAAGACTCATCGGAAACTGAGGAAACAACCATGAACGAGGAGCGATAATCTTGGCAATTCGTGAGATTCGAGTCGTACCTGATCCGGTGCTACGTACCCCCTGTGATCCTATCAAGGAAATTACGCCGGCCGTGCGTCATCTGGTACAGGATCTGCTTGATACCGTTGACGATCCAGGAAGGGCTGGCTTGTCAGCTAATCAGATTGGCGTGAATCTGAGGGCATTTTCCTATAACATCAACGGCAAGATCGGGTATGTGCTCAACCCTGTCCTCGAAGAGACCAGCGGTGAACAATACGGAGATGAGGGATGCCTGTCTGTGCCGGGATTGTGGTACAAGACCCGTCGCGCCGATTACGCTCGTGTGCGTGGCATCGATTTGGAAGGCAAGACGGTCGTGCTGGAAGGTCGTGGCATTATGGGCCGCATGTTGCAGCATGAAACCGATCACTTGAACGGTCATGTCTATCTTGATCGTTTGGAGAAAGAGGAACGCCGAGAGGCGATGCGCTACATGCGCAATCACCACAAGTGATTGTTCGCATCTCACCGATATGACGACTTGGGGGTCACGTCTTTGCGAAAAGACGTGACCCCATGGTACTTTATGCCTTGTGTGCCATCCGGCGAAGGGCTTTGTCGTGAAAGTCCTGAGCCACCCAATATTGTCAACCGGCATACAACTAATTCGCGTCATGTTCGCGACGACCTGTGTCGGTCGGCCGACGCCGCAAGGCTTTGGCTGCACGCAGGAACGCATGACCAGGCAAGAACCGACAGAAAGAGGTAGTGATACCATGGCTCAGATCAATATGAGCGACATGCTGAAGGCAGGCCTGCACTTCGGCCACCAGACCCGTCGTTGGAATCCGAAGATGAAGCAGTTCATCCTCACCCAGCGCAACGGCATCCACATCATCAACCTGTTCAAGTCGCTCGACATGATCGACAAGGCCTACGACTTCATCAAGGCTACCGTCGCTCACAACGGCACCGTGCTGTTCGTCGGCACCAAGAAGCAGGCTCAGGAAGCCGTTTCCAATCAGGCTGTCCGCGTGAACATGCCGTACGTTTCCGAGCGTTGGCTCGGCGGTATGCTGACCAACTTCCAGACCGTGTCCAAGCGCGTCTCCCGTCTCAAGGAACTCGAAGAGATGGACTTCACCGACGTGCGTGGTTCCGGTCTGACCAAGAAGGAACTGCTGCTTCTCGAGCGCGAGAAGGACAAGCTGGCTAAGCAGCTGGGCGGTATCCGCAACATGAACCGTACTCCGTCCGCCATGTTCGTGGTTGACGTTAACAAGGAAGCTTTGGCCGTTGAGGAAGCTCACAAGCTGGGCATTCCGGTCGTTGCCATCGTCGACACCAACGCTGATCCGGAGTCCGTCGAGTACCCGATCGCAGCCAACGATGACGCCATCCGCGGCATCGAACTGCTGACCAGCCTCATGGCTGACGCAGTGGCCGAAGGCCTGCTGGAGCGTTCCGGCAAGGCTGCTAAGGCTGAGGGCGAGACCGAGCAGCCGATGGCCGCTTGGGAGAAGGAGCTCCTCACTGAGGGCGCTCCGGCCGCCGACGCACCGGCTGAAGCCGAAGCTGAAGGCGAAGCCAAGGCTGAGTGAAAATATCCACTATGATGGGAGGTGTTGTGCCTCCCGTCATATGGGGCATCACTATTTTTCAGAGGAGACAAATCAATGGCAGCAATCACTGCAGCTCTGATCAAGCAGGTGCGCGAGGAAACTGGCGCCGGCATGATGGACGTTAAGAAGGCTCTGACCGAGGCTGAGGGTGACGTGGCTCGCGCCAAGGAAATCATCCGCGCCAAGGGCATCCAGGCCGCTGGCAAGCGCGAAGGTCGCAAGGCTCAGGAAGGCACCATCGCCTCCCAGGTCGTGGAATCCGCCAATGGCCAGACCGGTTACGCCGTCGAACTGAATTCCGAGACCGACTTCGTGGCCAAGACTCCGAAGTTCGTGGAGTTCGCTGACAGCGTGCTCGAAGACGCCGTCAAAGCCGAAGCCGCTTCTGTGGACGAAGTGCTGGCAGCCGCTTCCGGCGAAGCCACCGTGAAGGAAGCCGTCGAGGAGGCGGCCGCTCTGTTCGGTGAGCACGTCAAGGTCGGCCAGTTCGCCAAGGTCGAGGGTCCACACGTTGAGATCTACGCCCACAAGAAGTCCGCTGAGATGCCGCCGAGCATCGTGGCCATGATCGCCACCGATGAGGCCGGCGCTGCTGTGGCTCACGAAGCCGCTCTGCAGATTTCCGCAATGGGTGCCCAGTGGCTGACCCGCGAGGACGTTCCGGCCGATGTGGTCGAGTCCGAGCGCCGCGTGGCCACCGAGAAGTCCTTGGCCGAAGGCAAGCCGGAGAAGATCGTTCCGAAGATCGTGGAAGGCCGTCTCAACGCCTTCTATAAGGAGAACGTCCTGCTCGAGCAGTCCTATGTCAAGGATCCGTCCAAGACCGTTGGCGACCTGTTCAAGGAAGTCGGCGGCGCAGCCGTGGCTTTCGCTCGTGTCGAGGTCGGCAAGGGCGAGGCTGAGTGAATTCGGCTTCAATGGTGAATCCGTGCGTTAGACGCTAGAGATTCCATGAGGTTGGCCATCATCCACAGGGTGATGGCCAACTTTGTTTTCTTCTCGACGCTGTGTCGTTACGGTGTGGTGTCTGTGTTTGCCGATACTCTTGAGAGCGGTAAATTTCGTGAGTTCTCGGGCAAGAAAGGCTTTTCATGACTGGCGAAAACACTGGTGATAATCCACGCAGAGTGCTGCTCAAACTATCCGGAGAGGCGTTTGGCGGCGGCAAAGTCGGCATTGATACGTCTGTCATCCGCCGTATCGCTGAGGAAATCGTTCCCGCGGTGCAGCAGGGCGTTCAGGTCGCCATCGTCGTCGGAGGCGGCAACTTCTTCCGCGGCGCGGAACTTCAACAGGCTGGAATCGACCGCTCCCGCGGCGATTACATGGGCATGCTGGGCACGGTGATGAATTGCCTCGCTCTGCAGGACTTCTTGGAGCAGGAGGGACAGGCCACGCGCGTGCAGACCGCCATCACCATGGGTCAGGTCGCCGAGCCGTACATTCCGCTCAAGGCCATTCGTCATCTGGAGAAGGGCCGTGTCGTGATTTTCGGCGCTGGTGCCGGTATGCCGTATTTCTCCACTGACACTGTGTCCATTCAGCGTTCTTTGGAAATCCATTGCGATGAGGTGCTGATGGGCAAGAACGGCGTGGACGGCGTTTATACCGCCGATCCTCGTAAGGACGAGAACGCCAAGCGTTTCGCCACATTGAGCTATAATCGTGCCCTCGTCGACAATCTCGCCGTTATGGATGCATCCGCGCTTTCCATGGCCCGCGACAACAAGCAGCGCATCCGTGTTTTCGGGCTCGAAGGCAATGGCAATGTGACCCGCGCCCTTCTCGGTGAGGAAATCGGAACTATGGTTTCCACCGCGGAGTCCACACTCGCTGAATAACGACATTCAATGTCGAATATCGATCAAACAACCAACAACAAGGAGTACAAATGGCAACTATTGTCGAACAGGCCAAGGCACAGATGGCCAAGTCCGTGGAATCCACCAAGGAGAACTTCTCCGGCATTCGTACCGGCCGCGCGAATCCGGCGCTGCTCAACGGTATCACCGTTGATTATTATGGAGCTCCGACCCCGCTGAAGGCCATCGCCACCATCGGCGTGCCGGAACCGCGTACCCTGTCCGTCACTCCGTTTGACGCGTCCCAGGCCAATGCCGTCGAGAAGGCGTTGCGTGATTCCGATCTGGGCGCCAGCCCGCGTCGCGACGGCAACGTCATTCGCCTGACCATGCCGGAGCTGACCGAGGAACGTCGCAAGGAATATGTCAAACTCGCCAAGGGCAAGGCGGAAGATGGCAAGGTCGCAGTGCGCAACATCCGACGCAAGGCCAAGGAATCCCTTGACAAGGCCATCAAGGACGGCGAGATGGGTGAGGACGAGGGCGATCGTCTGCTCAAGGAGCTTGACAAGATCACCAAGCAGACCACTGATGAACTTGATACCCTGCTCGAAGCCAAGCAGAAGGAGATCATGGAGGTCTGAGACCTTCATCTCCTGAAAAGAATCGACGCACAGCCAGACAGGGAACATGATGGAACATCAGGAACAGCTCGAAAAAGAAACCGAAGAGGCCATCAACGCCATCAACAAGAAGACGGGGCGTAATATGCCGCAGGCCATCGCCACAGGGGCGGTGCTCGTCATCCTCATCTTGGCGTGTCTGCTGATCAGCATTGACTTGTTCGTCTATCTGGTTGTGCTGTTCATGGTGCTTGCCCTTTGGGAGCTGCGCGTCGATTTCGCCACTGCGGGACTTCATATTCCCGTGGCGGTGTTGTGGGTATGTTCGGCGGCGACGTTGCTGTCCACCTATTACAGCGAACGTCATATCGTCGCCATGACGGTATGCGTGCTGGTGTCTTTGGTGGTCGTAGCGATCGCCGCCAGCGCTAAAGTGACGTTCGGCAGCCGCATCTCTCTGGCCGTGGCGGATAAGCTTTCCCACACCGATGCAGGCGCAAGACTTGAATCCTCCTTCAACCATGAGCAGGGAGAGGTAAGCCATAGCAGGCTGAGCCATGTCGCGGTCTCCATGTTCACCGTGCTGTACATTCCGCTTCTGGCTTCCTGTCTCATCATGCCGTTGACATTCAATGATCATCCCGTCGCGCATGCCATTATGATGGTATTCATGCCCGCGTTGAGCGATACCGGTGGTTTGTTCGCCGGGGCATGGCTGGGCAAGCACAAGCTAAGTCCCCGCATTTCGCCGAAGAAATCGTGGGAGGGTCTTGCAGGTTCCATTCTGTTCTCCATGATCGGATCTTTTGCCGTGATGTTCTGCACGTACGGGTCGGATGTGTGGGTTTCCCGCTGGTGGGTCCCTGTCGTGGCCGGTTTCATGATCGGCATCGCCGGAACGTTTGGCGATTTGTGCGCATCCATGTTGAAGCGAGATATCGGCATCAAGGACATGGGACACCTGCTTAAGGGACACGGTGGCGTGATGGACCGTGTGGATTCCATTCTGCTGTGCGCGCCGTTCGTGTGCGTGCTGCTGTGGGCGACTGGAATGTAGGAAGGGTCAAAGAAAAGTAATGAGCGACTCTGCGAACTCCATGAAGGATCTGCCAGAGACCGGTATCACCCCAGGAGGCACCACTGGTGCTTTCCGAGACGTGTTATCCAAAGATCATGCGCGTCGAGGCAAGCCGCCGCTGCATTTTGCGGATATGACCGAGGAAGAGCGTATCGCTAAAGCCAAGGATCTTGGACTTCCGAAATTCAGGGTCAAGCAGCTTGCCAATCATTATTACGGGCATTTCGATGTCAACGCGGAGGAATTCTCCGACTTCCCAGCAACGAAACGAGTCGAGGCCGCGAAGGTGTTTTTCCCGACGCTCATTACCGAAGTGACTCGTCAAGTGGCTGATGAGGGCACCACTATCAAAACGTTGTGGCGCCTGTTCGACGGTTCGCTTATTGAGTCCGTGCTCATGCGCTATCCCACACGCACCACGTTGTGCATCTCCAGTCAGGTCGGTTGCGGCATGGGATGCCCCTTCTGCGCTACGGGCCAACTGGGTCTGACTCGAAACATGTCGGCAGGCGAGATTGTGGAACAGGTCCGTGTGGCCGCGAAAGCCATGCGTGACGGAGAAGTTGCGGGTGGGCCCGGACGCCTGAGCAACATTGTATTCATGGGCATGGGAGAGCCCATGGGCAACTATAAGTCGGTATTGAGCGCTGTTCGTCAGATCAGTTCCATGCCGCCCGAGGGTTTCGGTATTTCGGCACGTAACATCACCGTCTCCACGGTCGGCGTGGTACCTGGTATTAAAAAACTTACGGCTGAGGGTATTCCGGTGCGTCTGGCCGTGTCTTTGCACGCTCCGAGCGATGAACTGCGAGATGAGCTTGTTCCAATGAACAAACGTTTCAACACCACGCAGGTGCTTGACGCCGCACACGACTACTATCTGGCTTCGAAGCGCCGCGTGAGCATCGAATATGCTCTGATGCGTGGCATCAACGATCAGGCCGAACATGCCAAGTTGCTCGCTAAACGCCTGAACCATTACGGTGATAATTGGGTTCATGTCAATCCGATTCCGCTCAATCCCATCGAAGGGTCGAAATGGACCGCTTCGAAGCCTGAGGATGAACAACAGTTTCTTGACATTCTTCATAAGGCTGGCATCACCGCTACGTTGAGAGATACGCGCGGGCAGGACATCGATGGCGCATGCGGGCAGCTTGCGGCTAAAGAACGCGATTAGCTGTCAAGGAAAGAAGCTGGTTTTGTCCGCTACCCGGACTTCCGACAGGCATGCGTAACGTAAAACGGTTACTCTTACATTCGTTGCACGATACCATGCGCGAAGGAGTAAAACAGCATGTCACTGGCAGTCCGAGTCATTCCATGTCTTGATGTTGATGCGGGAAGAGTAGTCAAAGGCGTGCATTTCGAAAATCTTTGCGATGCCGGCGACCCGGTCGAGCTTGCCGCGGAATACTACCGCCAAGGAGCCGACGAGCTGACCTTCCTCGATGTGACCGCTTCGAGTTCGCATCGGCAGACCATGGTCGATGTGGTGAGTCGAACTGCCGAACAGATTTTCATCCCATTGACCGTGGGTGGAGGCGTACGTACCCCTGAAGATGTGGATTCTCTGCTGCGTTGCGGAGCTGACAAGGTAGGAGTCAACACTGCGGCCATCAATGATCCGACGCTGATTGGCCGTGTCGCAGAACGATTCGGCAACCAAGTGCTCGTATTATCCGTCGATGCACGCCGTGAGCAGGGCGAGCGACACACTCAGTCGGGCTTTGAAGTAACCACCATGGGAGGCCGCAAATCCACCGGCATTGACGCTATCTGGTGGGTCAAGCGTGCTCAGGAGTTGGGCGCGGGGGAGATCCTGCTGAATTCCATGGACGCGGATGGTACCCAACAGGGTTTTGACTTGGAAATGATTAAAGCCGTGCGTAAGGAGGTGAAGATTCCGATCATCGCTTCCGGAGGTGCGGGCAAGGCTGCCGATTTCCCCCCGGCGATCGAAGCCGGAGCGGATGCCGTGTTGGCCGCGTCGATCTTCCATTACGGCAAAGTCACCATCGGCGAAGTCAAGGATGCCATCAAGGCCGCCGGCTATACCGTGCGATGAAAGCCGAAAACCGCAAAACAGGCGAATAACGTAATCAATAATCGAAGAAACAAATCAATAACACCATCATGACCAACGAAGCATACGACAACAGCACTATTCTTGACTCACGAATCGCAGAACGTCTCAAGAGGGACGATAAAGGACTGGTGGCAGCCGTCATCCAGCAATTCGACACCAAAGAAGTGCTGATGGTCGGCTACATGAACGACGAAGCCATACGACGCACCCTGACGACCGGTCGCGTCACGTTCTGGTCGAGGTCCAGACAGGAGTACTGGCGCAAGGGAGACACTTCCGGACATGCCCAGTATGTGAAGTCCTTCGCACTGGATTGCGATGGAGATGCCATTCTGGTTGAAGTCGATCAAGTGGGAGCGGCCTGCCATACCGGCAAACGATCCTGCTTCGAAGAAGGCGGGCAACTGCCCGTGGTCGTAGGATACCGTACCAAGGAACAGGAGGGCCAGCGATGAGCGAATGCAGCGTACAAGCACTCAAGTGGGGCGCCACCTGGCCGAGTCGCGAACAATTCCACGAATTGGCTGATCAGGGATATCGTGTGATTCCGATTGTGCGCCGACTTCTGGCTGATTCGTTGACTCCTGTCGGATTCTATGAACGCCTTGCTGCAGGACGTTCCGGCACGTTCATTCTTGAATCCGCGGAATTTGGCGGCACGTGGAGCAGATACAGTTTCATTGGCGTGAATTCCATGGCTCAGTTGCGTTCCAACAACGGTAAGGCCGATTGGTTGGGGCGGGTTCCTGCTGGCGTGCCTGCTGAAGGCGATGCGATGGAAGTCGCGCATGCCGCGCTGAAAACCTTGAAGGCGCCGCATGTTGAAGGACTTCCGAATCTGACCAGCGGTCTGGTTGGTACCGTTGGCTGGGATGCGATTCGCCACTGGGAGCCGACCCTGCGTGCCGAGGCTCCGAACGAGACCGGGCAGCCTGAAATGGTGTTGGCTCTAGCCACAGATATTGCCGTGGTCGACCATGTGTCCGGATCGGTGTGGCTGATCGCCAACGCGGTGAATGTGGACGACCGCCCGACCCGTGCCGACGCCGCATATGATGAGGCTGTGGCGCGATTGGACGATATGCAGCGAAAGGCTGCCACGCCTGTCGAAGGTGAAGCTCGCGTCAACGTGCTGGATGAGACCGTTAGCCAGCCGGAACTTCGCTTCCGCACGGAGAAAAGCGATTACGAGCGCTCTATCGAAATCGCCAAGCAGCATATTATCGACGGTGACGTGTTCCAGGTGGTTATTTCCCAGCGTCTCGACATTGATTCGCCTGCCGATCCGTTCGACGTCTACCGTGTGTTGCGTACGTTGAACCCCAGTCCTTACATGTATTTCATGTCGCTGACTGACGCGCAGGGACGTGATTTCAATGTCATCGGTTCCAGCCCGGAAACGCTGATCAAAGTGGATAACGGTCATGCCATGACCTTCCCGATTGCGGGTTCCAGACCACGTGGCGCCACCGTTGAGGAAGACGAGCAGCTCGCCAAGGATCTGCTGTCTGATCCGAAGGAACGCAGCGAACACATCATGCTCGTCGATCTGTCGCGTAACGATCTGAGTCGTGTATGCCTTCCGGAAAGCGTGGAGGTTGTTTCCTTGATGGATATCAAGCGATTCAGCCACATCATGCATATCTGCTCGACCGTCACCGGCAGGGTCAATCCCGACATGACATCATTCGACGTGTTCACTTCTGCATTTCCTGCGGGAACGCTTTCTGGAGCGCCGAAACCGCGTGCCATCGAGATTATCGACGAGCTTGAGCCCGCAGATCGTGGCATTTACGGTGGTACTGTCGGCTATTTCGATTTTTCAGGCAACCTCGATATGGCAATTGCCATTCGAACGGCATTCATCCGCGACCATGAAGCGAGCGTGCAGGCCGGAGCTGGAATCGTACTTGATTCCGTGCCGGCCAGTGAGTGGCAGGAGACTCGCAATAAGGCCGAAGCCAGCGTTGAGGCTATTCAGATCGCTTCGCAGCTTCGCCAATTGTGAGTCAAACCAAGCAAGCTAACTAATCGAGTCAATTGCTGAAAGGAACACTATGTCTGTACTCGATGAGCTGGTTACAGGAGCAGTTGAAGATCAACAAGCACACGAACAGAAAATCCCTCTTGATGAAGTAAAGCGTCAGGCGTTTGCCGCGACAGCCCCTATTGATGCGCGGCAATGGTTGAAAAAGGTCGACGGCATTCCGGTCATCGCGGAAATCAAAAGAGCCTCGCCATCGAAAGGCCATCTGAGCGATATTCCCGATCCAGCCGCTTTGGCCAGAGAATACGAGAAGGGCGGAGCCAGCGCGATTTCCGTGCTGACCGAAGGTCGTCGATTCCTTGGATCGCTTGACGATTTCGATAAGGTCCGTGCAGCCGTGAAAATTCCAGTGTTGCGCAAGGATTTCATTGTCACGGAATACCAGATTTGGGAGGCACGGGCGCATGGCGCCGATTTGGTGCTGCTGATTGTTGCCGCGTTGGATGACGACAAGCTCAAGTCTTTGCTTGAACTGGCGCATAGCCTCAATATGACGGTGCTGGTCGAAACGCACACCCGCGAGGAGATTCAGCGCGCAATCAATGCCGGAGCGCGAGTCATCGGCATCAATGCACGGAATCTCAAGGATCTCAAGGTCGATGTGAACAAATACAACGAGCTTGCCGCCGATTTGCCGGACGATGTGATCCGCGTAGCGGAATCTGGAGTGTTCGGATCGGTGGAACTTGAGGATTATGCCCGCGCCGGAGCCGACGCGGTGCTGGTTGGCGAAGGTGTCGCAACCGCATCCAACCATGAACAGGCTGTGGAGCGACTGGTAAAGGCAGGAGCAAGAGTGAAAGCATCCGAACAAACCCCGTTGGCAAGCCATGAAGGACCGTATTTCGGTCAGTTCGGTGGACGCTATGTGCCGGAAGCGCTGATTACAGCGCTTGACGAGCTTGAACGTGTCTACGAGGAGGCCAAGGCTGATCCGGAATTTCATAAGGAACTGGCTCGATTGAACCAGCAGTATGTCGGTCGTCCGTCACCGTTGACCGATGCGCCGCGCTTTGCCGAGCGTCTGAAGGAAAAGACTGGTCTTGACGCCCGCGTGTTCCTCAAGCGTGAGGATTTGAACCACACTGGCGCGCACAAGATCAACAATGCACTCGGTCAGGCCCTGCTGGTCAAGCGCATGGGGAAGACTCGGGTCATTGCTGAAACCGGTGCAGGTCAGCACGGTGTCGCCACCGCTACGGTGTGCGCCATGCTTGGACTGAAGTGCCGTATCTACATGGGCCAAATCGATGCGCGTCGTCAGGCCCTGAACGTTGCACGTATGCGCATGCTTGGTGCGGAAGTCGTGGAAGTCACCTTGGGCGATCACATCCTTAAGGACGCCATCAACGAGGCTCTTCGTGACTGGGTCACCAATGTAAAAGACACTCACTACCTGCTGGGCACTGTTGCCGGTCCGCATCCATTCCCGGCTATGGTGCGCGATTTCCAGAAGATCATCGGCGAGGAAGCTAAGCAGCAGCTTCAGGATTGGTATGGTATCGATCACCCGGATGCGGTTTGTGCATGCGTCGGTGGCGGTTCCAATGCCATCGGCATCATGAATGCGTTCCTTGATGACGAACGCGTGAACCTGTACGGCTATGAGGCAGGCGGCAATGGTCCGGAATCCGGACGCCATGCCATTCGCTTCGCACCGGGAACCGGTGAACTGGGTATGTTCCAAGGTGCCAAGAGCTATCTTCTTGAGAATTCCGAAGGCCAGACCCTCGATACGTATTCCATCTCCGCTGGTCTGGACTACGCCTCTGTGGGCCCGGAGCACGCATGGCTCAAGGAAATCGGACGTGTCAATTATTCTTGGGCGACCGATGAGGAAGCCATGAGCGCTTTTAAGGATCTCTGCGAGACCGAAGGCATTATTCCGGCGATCGAAAGTTCCCATGCCGTTGCGGGCGCATACAAGGCGGCTGAGGATCTCAAGGCCAAGGGATATGAGCATCCGGTCATGATCATCAACATTTCCGGTCGTGGGGACAAGGATATGAACACTGCCGGCAAATGGTTCGGTTATCTGACCGACGAGCAGGCCAAAGCGCTCGAAGCCAATGGAGCCCAGGGCAATAACGCGGACGGCGAGTGAAAGAAGGAGCATCCATTATGACGAACGCAACAGCAACCACGCCGTCCGGGCAGCCTCTCGGCATCAGCCATAAGCCGAGTCCGACGGAAGCCATGTTCGATGAATTCAAAGCGGCGAACAAGCCTGCATTCATCGGTTATCTTCCATATGGATTCCCTGATCCCGACTATTCGTTGAAAGCATTCCGCACCATGGTTGAGCATGGCGTCGATGCCGTCGAGATTGGTCTGCCGTATTCCGATCCGGTTATGGATGGTCCCGTCATCCAAGCGGCTTCGCAGATCGCCATTGACAACGGCGAGAAAATCGCGAACGTGTTTAAAGCCGTCGAAACCGTGGCCAACGCCGGGGGAGTCCCTCTGGTGATGAGCTATTGGAACCTCATCTACCATTACGGCGTGGAACGTTTCGCACGCGATTTTGAAAATGCCGGTGGCGCCGGCCTGATTACTCCGGATCTCATTCCAGACGAGGCAGGTGAATGGATCGAAGCTTCGGACCGTCATGGACTTGACCGAATCTTCCTCGTGTCCCCGGACTCCACCGACAGCCGTTTGAAGGTCGTGGCAGGCAACGCTCGCGGCTTCGTCTATGCGGCAGCCCGTATGGGCGTCACTGGCGAACGTTCCACCATCGATGCTTCTCCGGAAGAGTTGGTGGCACGTACGCGCAATGCCGGTGCGAAGAACGTCTGCGTCGGCATTGGCGTCTCCACCGCCGAACAGGGTGCGCGAGTTGGCTCCTATGCCGACGGTGTCATCGTCGGATCCGCGTTGGTGCATACCATGCTCGACGAATCCGGAAAGAACGCCGTCGACGAGGCCACCGGGCTCAAGGCATTGGCGGCCAAGGCCGAAGAACTTGCGGACGGCATTCACAACGCACGCTCCGCGAAGTAAACCATTCCAACGATTTCGGTAGTCCACGCAACGCCATATCGGATGCGTGGACTACCATCAGGAAACCATGACACTTGCATACATTCCATCGCCAACGATTTCACAGTTTTCCATCGGCCCTGTAACGATTCACATCTATGCGTTATGCATTTTGATGGGAATTGTCCTTGCAGTATGGATAACCACCACACGTTGGAAAAAGTTGGGTGGCAATTTCGACCAAGTGCTTGATATCACTCTGGTCAGCGTGCCTGCGGGCATTATCGGCGCACGACTTTATCACATCATCACCACGCCTGAACGTTTCTTCGGACCGGATGGCGACTGGGCGGAAATGTTCCGCATTTGGAATGGCGGACTTGGCATCTGGGGCGGCGTGCTGTTCGGAGCGCTGGCCGCATGGGCATGGTGCCGTCATAAGCACTATCCAATGGCCTTGCTGGCTGACGCCATCGCTCCGGGCCTGTTGGTAGCGCAGGCTGTTGGGCGTTTGGGCAACTGGTTCAACCAGGAACTGTATGGCGCTCCGACAACGCTTCCATGGGGTCTGAAACTCAACATGGAAGGCACTGCCATCGGGCATAGCGAACAGTGCTATGACGGAGCCACATGCCCGAGTGGCACGCTGTTCCATCCGACGTTCTTGTACGAGATGATCTGGAACCTCATCGGCGCCGCGATTATCGTATACATCGGTTCCAAAGCCATGAAGAAACTCAAGGCAGGTTCCCTGTTTGCCGTGTACATCATGTGGTACACCCTGGGACGCACTTGGATTGAATCCCTACGTATCGATTATGCGCACGAATTCTTGGGCGTGCGCATCAATGTGTGGGTCTCCATGGCGGTGTTCGTGCTCGGCGCGGTGTCATTCATCGTCGTGCAGCAAATGGGCAAAGACACTGACCTGTTGGCGGAGAAGCTTCGTACCGTCACCGAAATCGAGCAGCGTCTTGAAAACGGTGAATCGGAGGATTCTTCGGATTCCGTGGTGTCTTTCCCCGAGCAAACGGTTGATGAAATCAAAACCAACGATGCCGAAACTGTCTCGAATACCGACAAGCAGCCCGACATCAAATAACAGCAAGTCGATTACCTTTCATAGAATAAGAGCCATGACTATTCAAATCGCACCAAGCATCCTGTCCGCTGATTTCTGCAACCTTGAGCGCGACCTCAAGGCCATCTCCAATGCAGATCTCGTTCACGTCGACGTGATGGATCATCATTTCGTTCCGAATCTGACTTTGGGTGAGCCGATTGTGGCTCGTATCTGCGAAGTCACCGATCTTCCGGTCGACGTGCATCTGATGATCGAGGACCCGGATCGTTGGGCACCCGAATATGCCAAGTTGGGCGCTGCATCCGTAAGCTTCCACATGGGGGCAACCCACGCTCCGGTGCGTCTGGCACGCCAGCTGCGCGAGATGGGTTGCAAGGCTTGCTTCGCGGTGCGTCCGGCCGAACCTGTCGAGCCGATTTTCGATATTCTCGACGAATTCGACATGATTCTTATCATGACCGTCGAGCCCGGCTTCGGTGGCCAGAAGTTCCTTGACAACCAGATGGCCAAGGTACGTCGTCTGCGTGACGAGATTACCCGTCGCGGCCTCGCCACCAAGATTCAGGTCGATGGCGGTGTCAGCCCGAAGACCGCGCACATTGTAGCCGAGGCCGGTGCCGACGTACTGGTCGCAGGTTCCGCCGTGTATGGTGCCGAGGATCCTGCGGAAGCCATTGATTCCATCCGTGAGAAGGCTGAAGCCGCATTCAAGGCCTGAACCTACCAATATTTCGAGGATAGATACGAATAATGAAGACTTTTGAATCCCTCTTTGCTGAATTGAGCGAGAAGGCCGCAGCCAAGCAGGCTGGCTCGCTGACTGTTGACGAACTGGGCAAGGGCACGCATTTCATCGGCAAGAAGATTGTCGAAGAGGCGGGCGAAACCTGGATCGCAGCTGAGTACGAAGGCGCCGATCGTACTGCGGAAGAGATGAGCCAGCTCATCTACCATCTGCAGGTCATGATGATCAACCGCGGCATCACACTCGAAGACATCTACAAGAATCTGTGAGTTTTTGGCCGTGCCATAGGAGGCGTGGCCTTTTTGGGAGGGAAAATGCTGAGAATCGCCGTGCCCAACAAGGGCATGCTGTCCGAACCTGCATGGAACATGCTGGCCGAGGCCGGCTATCGCCTGAGGAGCAATCCGCGTCAGCTGGTTGTGGAAGATCCCGACAATGACGTGGAGCTGTTCTACCTGCGTCCGCTCGATATCGCCGTCTACGTTGGTCGAGGCACCATCGACGTCGGCATTACCGGTCATGATCTGCTGCTCAACTCCGGTACGGATGCCAAGGAGCATATGGAGCTTGGCTTTGGCGCTTCAACGTTCCGTTTTGCAGCCCCCAATGATTCTCCGATTAGCAAGCTCGAAGATATCGAAGGCAAGCGCGTCGCCACCAGTTTCGACAAGCTTGTGCATGATTATCTGGCTGAGCATGGCATCAACGCTGAAACCGTACACCTTGATGGTGCCGTCGAATCGTCGGTGCAACTCGGTGTGGCTGATTTGATCGCCGACGTGGTGTCCACGGGCACCACGCTCCGTAACGCCGGCCTGCGTATTTTCGCGGAACCGCTGTTGCATTCTGAAGCTGTGCTCATTCGTTCCCCGCGTCTTGCTGAAGATGATGATCGTTTGACGATTCTTAGCCGTCGTCTGCAGGGCGTGCTCACTGCTCAGCGTTACGTGCTCATGGATTACGATATTCCAGTCGAGAAGGTTTCCGCGGCTGTGGACATCACGCCTGGATTCGAAAGCCCGACGGTTTCCCCGCTTCATGACAAGCAGTGGGCGGCCGTGCGTGTCGTTGTGCCGAAGGCCAAGGTCAACCAACTCATGGACCAGTTGTATGAAGTTGGTGCTCGTGGCATAATCGTCACCGCTTTGCAGGCCTCGAGAATGTAATGTTGCTCGAAGTATGAGCAAACTGATTATCAAAAAACAGTACAGTCCGGAACCGCGGGATATCTATTTCACTGTTCCGAACCTTATCAGCCTGTTGCGAATCATTTCGATTCCCTTCATCTCGGTATTGGTCTCTCGCCATGAGATGGTGCTTGCATTGATTGTGCTTGCGCTGTCGGCGGTGTCCGATGGCTTGGATGGTCTGATTGCACGCTCGTTCAATCAGGTGAGCAAAATCGGGCAGATCCTCGATCCTATTGCAGACAGATTATTGATTTTCTGCAGTATTCTCGCGCTTGGAGTCGCTGACATCATTCCATGGTGGATGCTGATCGTCGTCGGATTGCGAGATTTGATCATGGCGATTCTTGTACTGGTTTTGGCGCAGCGTGATTACGGTCCGCTGCCGGTGCATTTCGTTGGAAAAGCAGGCACCGCCATGCTGATGATTGCCATTGTCGCTTTGATTTTCGCAGATATCTGGTCTAATTCGGCTACGGATACTTTGCATTTGTGTGGTCTCGCCACCGGCATATGGGGTGTGGGATTGTACTGGCTTGCCGGCTATATTTACATACGTCAGGGAATCCAGCTTCTGAAGAACGATAAGGATTAACTCACATGATGCATGATGCTCCGGAACGTGCGTCGTTCCCGGTGTCTCCGGAGAATACGCCTACGAAGCGGCGCGCCGTTTTCTCGGCGTCCTTCGCCGGGCTGACTTCGCATCATGTGCAGCCTGATATCGTGACATCCACTTCGCGCAGAAGGCGGAATCTGGATGATGACTCATTGCGGCTTATTGACGATTTGACCAATCGTCCGATGGACGTGATGTACACGGACTCGAGGTTGGCCACCAAAACTCCGTCATTGTTTTCGGTCTGGTTCACCCGGGTTTTGGTATTCCTTATCTGCATTGCCGTAGGCACGGCGGGAAGCGTGTTCGTCCGACAGCTGAGTACCGATCCACGTAAGGAAGTACGCAAGCAACTGTCAAGTCAGTTATCTGATCAAACGAAAAACGTCGAAACCCTCACCAAAGACGTGAACGCGCTGCGAGCCCAGGTTGAGGAGGAATCGAAATCCGTGTCGAACTGGTCTCTGAACCAGACCATACAGGATGACGAAATGGTCAATGGCGTACTTCCTGTGCAAGGCGAAGGCATCACGCTCACCATCGCCAATCCAATATCGGTGAGCGGAGACAACGCGGATTCGTCACTGCCAAGGGAAAACGGCAGCCAAGTCCGTGTGGTCACGGATTCCGATCTGCAGGTGCTTGTCTCGCTGCTTTGGCAGTCCGGTGCGGAGGCGATCGCCATTAACGGGTATCGTCTCGGTGTGCAGACTTCCATACGAACGGCAGGGACGACGATCCTTATCGGCGTCAATTCCGTGCAAAGCCCCTATCGCATCGAGGCGATCGGCAATTCCAGTGCGCTTGCCAATGCGGTGAGCAAGAAAACGCAACAACGTTTGTACGATGATTTCAAAGAAGCCGGTATCTATCCGCAGGTGAGCAGAAGCAAATCGATTACGCTGGAAGCGGCGGTGACCGGCGAAGTGACATATGCAAGGAAGGTCAAGTAATGGCAGCGGTCTTGGGACTTATCATAGGCGTGGTCATTGGCGTGTTCGTCCGGCCGGACATTCCCATTGCGCTTCAGCCGTATCTGCCAATTATGGTGCTGGCGGCGCTCGATGCGCTGCTCGGTGCCGCCCGAGCCTATTTTCAGCGTAGCTTTTCCGATAAGGTCTTCGTGATTTCCTTCTTCTCGAATGTTATTACGGCAACATTGTTGGTTTTCCTAGGCAACCAGCTTGGCGTCGGTTCCCAGCTGCAGACTGCGGTCATCGTCGTGCTCGGCATTCGAATCTTCACCAATGTGTCATCCATCCGACGTTTCATCTTCAAGGGATGACGGCGTATGAGCAGACGCAACGATGCCAACAAGGATGTACTCTCCAAGATCCACGAGCAGATCGTCAAAGACCAAAACAACGACAGCACCCAAACCGGATCGTTTCCTGTGGTCAGGCGCAAACCGAAGAGGGTTTCGCTGAATGCGAAGGCCACTCGCGCGCGCCTGTATTCAAGCGTGCTCGTAACCGTGCTTTGCGCGTTACTGGGCTTCAGCTACGCTATCCAGCTGAACAACACGACCTCCACATATGAGACGATGAGCGAGGACGAGCTGACCAAGCTTATTAGCGAAACGAGTACGCAGGTGCAAAAGCTCGAACAGCGTAAAAGCGAACTATCCAATCAGCTTGACTCTCTGAAGGATACCGCTGACAAGAACGAGAAGGCAGCGGAAATCGCCAGGCAGAACGCTGAATCGAATGGCATTCTTTCCGGGCGTTTACCAGTATCCGGCGAAGGCGTGGTCATCCGTATTTCCAAAGGATCAAAGCGAGATATTGACGCGTCGATTTTATTCACCCTACTTGAGGAACTACGCAATAGCGGCGCGGAAGTCATTGAAATCAACGATATTCGCGTGATTACCAGTACATACATCAGCGATACGGCGGACGGTCTCGATTGCGACGGTACGAATATCAAGGCGCCGTTCATCATCAGGGCGATTGGAGACAGCGACAATCTGCAGAACGCGGTCAATCTCGCTGGAGGCGTCGGTTCACGTTTGAAAGTGAAATACGGAGCCACCGTGTCGATCGTGCCATCCGATAAGGTGGAAATCACGTCGACACGGAGCGCGCCACAATACACGTACGCGCATGTCGTCGAATAGCATCAAATACGATCCGTTAAAATATAATCGCGCTGTAGCATGCTGTTCACTCTTTCAGCGTGCCGATGTCTGCACTCAACCCTATCTTGTTCATCGTTGACATACAGTCCAGGCCTGCACATTAGTACCGCGGACCCCGATAGCAAAGGACAACTCATGGCTGAACAGACCATCTCCATTACACTCAACGGCGAAGCGAAGGAGGTGGCAGCAGATCAGACTGGCGTCCAGCTCTTCGCGGAAGACAAGAATATCATCGCAGTGCGTCTTAACGGCGAACCCCGTGACCTGTATACCGAACTGCACGACGGCGACGTCGTGGAACCGATTGCATTGGACAGCGAAGATGGCCTGGCCATCATGCGTCACTCCGCAACCCACGTTATGGCACAGGCCGTGCAGGAGATCCGTCCTGATGCCAAGCTCGGCGTCGGCCCGGTCATCAAAGACGGTTTCTATTACGATTTCGATGTCGAGACTCCGTTCACTCCTGACGATCTTAAAGAGATCGAAAAGCGCATGCAGCGCATTATCAAGTCCTCCCAGTCCTTCCGCCGCCGCGTGGTGACCGAAGAGGAGGCTCTGGCAGAAGAGTCCGATCAGCCGTACAAGATTGAACTCATCAAAGACAAGGAAGCCCACCTCGATCCAGAAGCCGCCACCGAAATCAGCGGCAAGGAACTGAGCTTCTACGACAACGTCGACCGTGACGGCAATGTGGTGTGGAAGGATCTGTGCCGCGGACCGCACCTGCCGAACACTCGCTATATCAAGGCGTTCAAGATCGAGCGTTCTGCAGCCGCATACTGGCGCGGAAGCGAAGCCAATCCGATGCTGCAGCGCATCTATGGCGCGGCTTTCGCCACTAAGGAGGACCTCAAGGCATATCAAACCCGCCTTGAGGAGGCCGCCAAGCGTGACCACCGCAAGCTCGGCGCGGAAATGGATCTGTTCTCCTTCCCGGACGAGATCGGTCCGGGCTTGGCTGTGTTCCATCCGAAGGGCGCCGCTGTGATCAACGCGATGGAGGATTACTCCCGCGAAATGCATCGCAAGCACCACTACAGCTTCGTGCAGACTCCGCACATCACCAAGGGCGGTCTGTATGAGACTTCCGGCCACCTGCATTGGTACAAGGATGGCATGTATCCGGCAATGCGTTTGGACGAGGAAAAGGATGAGAACGGCAACGTCGTCAAGCAGGGCTTCGACTACTACCTGAAGCCGATGAACTGCCCGATGCATAATCTGATCTTCAAATCCCGTCAACGTTCCTACCGTGAGCTGCCGTTGCGTCTGTTTGAATTCGGCACGGTGTACCGCTACGAAAAGTCCGGCGAAGTGCATGGTCTGACCCGTGTGCGCGGCTTGACTCAAGACGATTCCCACATCTACTGCACCCGCGAGCAGATGAAGGACGAGCTGAAAAACCTGCTGACCTTCGTGCTTGGTCTGTTGAAGGACTTTGGTTTGGACGACTTCTATCTGGAGCTGTCCACCAAGGATCCGCACAAGTACGTCGGCTCCGACGAAATCTGGGAAGAGGCCACCAATACGTTGGCTGAAGTCGCCAAGGAATCCGGACTTGAACTGGTTGACGATCCATGCGGCGCAGCCTTCTATGGTCCGAAGATCTCCGTGCAGGCTCGCGATGCCATCGGCCGTACGTGGCAGGTGTCCACCATCCAGCTTGACTTCAACCTTCCGGAACGTTTCGGCTTGGAGTACATCGCTGCCGATGGCACACACCAGCGTCCGGTGATGATTCACCGTGCACTGTTCGGCTCCATTGAGCGTTTCTTCGCCGTGTTGCTGGAGCATTATGCCGGTGCTTTCCCGGCGTGGCTCGCTCCTGTCCAGGTGCTTGGCGTGCCCGTTGCCGACGAATTCGCCCCACACCTGCAGCAGTTCATTGCCAGCTTGGAAGAGGAGACGGTTCGTTGCGAAATCGACATGTCCGATGATCGTTTCGGCAAGAAGATCCGCAACGCATCCAAGTCGAAGGTGCCGTTCATCCTCATCGTCGGCGAGGAAGACATGAACAACAACGCGGTGAGCTTCCGCTTCCGTGACGGCAGCCAGCTCAACGGTGTGCCGGTCGATGAGGCCAAGGCGCAGATCATGACCGTGCTGAAGAAGCGCGTTCAGGTCAACAACGTCGACGATTTCAAGGCCGCCATCGCAGACTGATCTGATTCGTTCACATTCGGTCGCGTACGGTTATGAATTATGGGGGCGTGCAAGCATCACATACTGACGCTTGCACGCCCTTTTGCTTTCCGAAGAACAGGAATTCGCATGTTAGAACATCTCCGTGCACCATTCAAAAGACTTATCGAGCCATTCGCCAAGGCACTGGTATCCCTTGGCCTGACAGCGAATGCGGTGACGGTTATTGGCGCTATTGGAACCATTGTGGTGGCTTTCGCCACTGGCATTACGGGATGGTTGTTCGCCGGAGCGGTGGTGCTGACGTTGCTGGTGCTCGCCGATTCCCTGGATGGCTCAGTTGCGGCACTGACCACGGGAGGCACCCAATTCGGTGCTTTTTTGGATTCCACATTGGATCGTATCGCTGATTGGGCATTGCTTGCCGGAGTGGTCATCTTCTTCATCCTGCATGCCGATTGGTGGTATGACATCAACCGGTCAAGCCCGGATTACATTAGTTGGATTGGTATTGCCGCAGCCATGGTGTCGATGATGACGTCGTTCGTGACGTCGTATGCGCGCGCCCGTGCCGAATCCGTCGGTTTCGAAGTGAAAAACGGCATTGCAACGCGTGCCGACAGATTGGTCATCATTCTGGTGGGCATGGCGATCACCGGGCTCACGCACCAAGGGTTATGGCTGGCCATCGCCATGGTATTGCTTGCGGTTTTGGGACTCATTACCGTATTCCAGCGTATTCTTGAGGCTCGTTGCCAGATGTCCGTCGGTCATAAGACGTATCAGTTGTGAACCGGCTGCATGAAACGGCCGTTGACGCGCCTGACATACGTATGTCGGGCGCTTTGTCTTAGAACCGCTTTAGAATCGTTTCGTTTGAAACATCCGCAACCTGCCTAGGAGCATTATGTCAGGTCATTCCAAGTGGGCGACCACCAAGCACAAGAAGGCCGCCATCGACGCAAAGCGTGGCAAGCTGTTCGCCAAGCTGATCAAGAACATCGAGATCGCAGCACGTATGGGTGGTGGCGATCCTGACGGCAATCCGTCCCTGTACGACGCCATCTACAAGGCCAAGAAGGCTTCCATGCCTGCCGATAACATCAAGCGCGCAGTTAAGCGTGGCTCTGGTGAAGAAGCCGGCGGTGCCAACTATGAAGATATCGTCTATGAGGGTTACGCTCCCGCAGGCGTCGGTCTGATCATTGAATGCCTTACCGATAACCGTAACCGTGCGGCCGCCGAAGTGCGTTCCACCCTGACCAAGGGCAATGGCTCTTTGGCTACCTCCGGTTCCGTGAGCTTCAACTTCGAGCGCAAGGGCCAGATCATCGTTCCGGCCGAGGGCGTCGATTTTGATGATCTGTTTGAGAAGGCCGCAGAAGCTGGCGCTGAAGATGTTACGGACGACGGCGACGTGTTCACTGTCGTCACCGGTCCGTCCGAGATGATCGACGTTCGTAAGGCCCTTCAGGACGCTGGATTCGATTATGATTCCGCTGATCTGGTCATGATGCCGAAGAACGAGGTCGAATTGACTCTCGAAGATGCCCAGAAGGTGTCCAAGCTGATCGACAACCTCGATGATCTGGACGACGTGCAGAACATCTACTCCAACTGGACCGCCTCTGACGAGGTCATGGCTCAGCTTGACGAGGAGTAATCAAGCGTGATTATTCTTGGCGTCGACCCCGGGCTGACTCGCTGCGGGGTCGGCGTGATCGAAGCCGGCGCATACCGCCGGCTTTCTTTTATTCATGTGGATGTGGTACGTTCCGATCCGAAAATGTCGCAGGATTTACGTCTGTTAGCCATCTATAACGGTTTGGTGGAAAAGATCGAACGGTTCGCACCGGATACGGTGTCCATCGAGCGTGTGTTTGCACAGGAGAATCGCAACACCGTACTGGGGACTGCACAGGCCGCCGGACTGGCCATGCTGGCTGCGGCCCAGAGGGGCATTCCCGTCGCCTTGCATACGCCCACTGAATCAAAAATGGCGATTACCGGCAACGGCAAGGCCGAAAAGATTCAGATGGAACGCATGGTCGCCCGTATTCTAGGGCTCAATACCTTGCCTAAGCCCGCCGATGCCGCCGATGCGTTGGCTATAGCGATTTGTCATGCGCTTCGCCCCGCAGGCGCGTTACAGGGGGGAGAGCGTGAACAACACTTGACCGATGCACAGCGTCAATGGGCTCTGGCCTCACAGAAGGCGGCGCGACAACGCGGCGTCCGTAGGGGAATGTAGACTATCGAACAGATGTTCTACAGTTGTATGCGGGAGGTGACGGCATGATAGGCATGTTGCATGGCCAGGTCGATTTCATTGACGCCGCTTCGGCGATTATTGAGGTCGGGGGAGTGGGATATGAGACCCGTATGCCTTCGGCGGATTTGGCGTCCATGCACGCTGGGCAGACGGTGAAGGTATACACGTCATTGAATGTTTCGCAGGATGCGATTACATTGTATGGGTTTTCCTCGCTTGCTTCGAAACGCATGTTTTTGCAATTACAGAAGGTCAGCGGAATTGGCCCGAAAGTCGCGCTTTCCTTGCTTTCGACGTTGCCTCCGGAACGTTTGGCGAAAGCTGTGGCGGACGGGGATGCCACCGCGCTGGCGAAGGCGCCTGGTCTAGGCAAGAAGGGTGCGCAGAAGATTATTCTCGAACTCAAGGGGTCCATCGATCTCAGTCAGATCGAGGAGTCTTCCAAAGAGGTTCGTTCTGCGGAAGATGCCGGTTCGGAACAGGTCGTGGAGGGTCTGATGTCACTAGGGTGGCGTCAGCAGGATGCTTTGCATGCCGTGCAGACAGTCTGCGAGAGCAATCATATCAATGTTCCATTGAGGGACGATGATGTGCCCCGCGTGCTCAAACTTGCATTGGCTTCTCTTGACCGAGGTAGGTGAAACGCATCATCATGACGAACGACGTCGCATTCGAACAGTCGAATACCGGTGCCAATGAGGAATCGCTTCGCATGGTTTCCGCGTCGCCTGTCGGCAACGAGCCGGTAAGCGATGAGGAACTGCGTCCTCACGTCCTCGATGGTTTTATTGGACAGCCAAGACTCAAGGCGCAATTGCAGCTGTTTTTGGATGCTGCCCGTAAACGTGACGTTCCCCCTGACCACATCCTGCTGGCGGGGCCTCCGGGCTTGGGAAAAACCACGTTGGCCATGATTGTAGCCAACGAGCTTGGAGTGCCGATTCGAGTCACTTCCGGACCTGCTATCCAGCACGCTGGTGATTTGGCCTCGATTCTAAGCTCCCTTGACGCAGGGGAGGTGCTGTTCATCGACGAGATCCACCGCCTTCCACGAGCGGCCGAGGAGCTGCTGTATATCGCCATGGAGGATTTCCGTGTTGATGTGATGGTGGGCAAAGGGCCGGGTGCTTCCTCCATTCCCCTTACTTTGCCGAGATTCACGGTGATTGGCGCCACCACTCGCGAAGGCATGCTGCCATCACCGTTGAGGGCTCGTTTTGGTTTTACCGCGCATCTTGACTTTTATCCGCATGAGGAGCTTGAAAAGCTCATCGAACGATCCTCTTCGGTGCTGGGCATCAGTCTCGAAGAGGGAGCGGCCCATCAGCTTGCCATGCGTTCAAGGGGCACGCCGCGTATCGCCAACCGATTGCTTCGCCGCGTAAGGGATTGGGCCATTGTGCACGATTTAGAAACTGTGCATCCGGACGATGTCAAGGAGGCGTTGGCACTGTACCAGATTGATACCGAGGGCTTGGATCGTTTGGATATTGCGGTATTGAATGCCATTGTTACCAATTTCAACGGCGGTCCGGTCGGTCTGAACAACCTGTCGGCCATGGTCGGTGAGGAATCGGAGACCGTGGAAACGGTGTGCGAGCCGTATCTGGTCCGAGAAGGATTCCTCGTGCGCACCCCGAAAGGGCGTGTGGCGACGCGCAAGGCATGGGATCATCTCGGCTTGACTTCTGACGAATCTCAGGTTGATGTCAGCAAGCTAGCTTAGACTCGGTGTTCTGGACATAGAGTCCTGTTCGAGCGTCCATCCCAAGGAGTTGTGCTTTGGATTACATTTTTCTTATCGTCATCATTGTCGTCATGTTTGGCATGATGTTCTGGCAGTCCAAGAAGGCTAAGCAGCAGCAGGCCGAGCGTCAGGATTTCCGTGCCAACCTGCAGCCGGGTACTGAGGTCATCACCATTGGTGGTGTGATCGGCAAGGTTGTTTCCGTCGATACCGAATACGAGGAGATCGTCATCGATTCCGAAGGCTCTCAGATTCGTTTCGGCTTCAACGCCATCAGCCGCGAATACGTGCGTCCTGCGTACGTACACGACGATGAGGTCGATGAAAACGGTAATCCTCTTCCCACCGATTCCACAGACGAAGATCAGGCTGCTCAGGAGCCGATTGAAGGCGAAATCGAAGCGGCGCAGACTGAGACCGAGCAGAAGAACAGCTGACAAGCTAATTAAGGCATCGGCGAAAATCTCATTTTTGAGGTTTTCGCCGATTTTATTCCTGACGGAAACCTATAATGCAAAGTGCCGTAGCACTACAAAAGAAGGACAATACAGTCATGGCATCGTCGGATATTACCGTTTCCGGTCTTAGCAAGATTGGAAACGAAAACGCCGAGTACCTTGTTTCAAAGATTCGCACCATTCCGGGATTCCCCAAGGAAGGTATTCTTTTTCGTGATTTCATGCCTGTTCTGGCAGATGCGCGTGCCTTCGGATTGCTACTTGACGCACTCGAAGCCGCGTTGCCGGTCGCTGCCGATGAATTCGATATCATCGCAGGTTTGGAAGCCCGCGGATTCCTTTTTGGTCCTGCGTTGGCAGCGCGCCTGGGCAAGGGCTTCGTCGCAGTGCGCAAGGCTGGCAAGCTTCCTCCGGAAACCGTTAGCGAAAGCTATGACCTTGAATATGGGCAGGCCACCGTCGAAATCGAGACGAATATCGTGCATGAGGGATCTCGTGTGCTTGTCGTTGATGATCTGATTGCCACTGGAGGAACAGCGCGTGCGGCTGCTTCGTTGATCGAAAAGTGTGGCGGCACGGTGTCAGGTTTCAGCTTCGTCATGGAGCTTGTCGGCATTGGTGGCATGGCATCGCTGGGAGACTGTCCGACAAGTTCACTGATCACCATGCCTGCGTGAGTTAAGTACATTCTTCGTAAATAACCAATAGCATCAAGGGAAAAGAATCCATGGATCTCTATGAGTACCAGGCTAGGGAACTGCTTGAAGAGCAGGGTATTCCAACGCCTAAGGCAGTGTTCGCGCAGAACTCCCACGAAGTGGCTGAGGCTGCCGAGCAGATTGGCTACCCCAACGTGATTAAGGCTCAGGTGAAGATTGGCCACCGCGGTCAGGCTGGTGGCGTCAAGCTGGCGAAGAATCGTGATGAGGCCATTCTTGCATCCGAAGACATCCTGCCGATGACCATTCACAAGCACAAGGTCAGCGGCGTGTTGGTGGCCGAGGCAAAGAACATTCTTCACGAGTATTATGTCTCCATTTCCGTGGATCGTTCGTCTCGCGATTTTGACGTGCTCGCTACTGCGAATGGTGGAACCGAGGTCGAGGAGATCGCCAAGGAACACCCGGAATCTGTGAAGCGTCTGCATATCGACGCTCTGGAGGATTTCGATATCGAGGCTGCGACCAAGATGGCGGAAAGCATTGGCTTCTATCATGCCGACGTCAACCAGGCAGCACAGATTCTGCTGAAGATGTGGCAGTGCTTCAAAGAGAACGACGCCACGCTTGTGGAAATCAATCCGCTTGCCAAGATCGGCGATCCGGATGACGAGTCTTCCAAGACATTGTGCGCTCTGGACGCCAAGATTTCTTTAGATGACAATGCTGCGTTCCGTCATGATGGCTGGAAGCGCTTCGCTGACCCAGTGCATGTGGATCCGTTTGAGCAGAAGGCGCGAGAGCATGGTCTGCACTATGTGCACCTTCAGGGTTCCGTCGGTGTCATTGGCAACGGTGCTGGTTTGGTGATGAGCTCACTTGACGCGGTTTCCGGAGCTGGAGAAGATCAGGGCACCAATGTCAAACCGGCAAACTTCCTTGATATCGGTGGTGGTGCGTCCGCCGAAGTGATGTGCGGCAGTTTGGAGATCGTGCTGTCCGACCCGCAAGTCGAATCGGTGTTGATCAACGTGTACGGTGGCATCACATCCTGCGAGCAAGTTGCCAAGGGCATTCTGGAAGCCCTTGACAAGCTTGGCAGTTCCAAGCCTCTGGTAGTCCGTTTCGACGGCAACGCGGCGGCAGAAGGTCTACATATTCTGGCTCAGGCCGATCGTGTCAATCTGCATGTTGCGCAGACCATGGAAGAAGCCGCACAGCAGGCCGCGCGTCTTGCGGCCAATGGCAAGGAGGTTCGCTGAAATGACGCTTTTCATTGAGGATGGCGCACCTGTCATCGTGCAGGGTATGACCGGACATCAGGGCATGACCCATACTGCCCGCATGCTGAAGGCCGGCACCAATATCGTCGGCGGTGTCAACGCCCGCAAGGCCGGTCAGGAAGTCAATTTCCCCGCGGCCAAGGACGGCGAGGATGTTACGTTGCGTGTGTTCGGCAATTGCGCCGAAGCCGTGGAAGTCACCGGCGCCCAAGCGAGCGTCGTGTTCGTGCCGCCGCGTTTCGCCAAGGATGCCGTGGTCGAAGCCATTGAAGCCGGCATCAAGCTGATTGTTGTCATCACCGAAGGCATTCCTGTTGCCGATAGCGCGTACTTTGTTGAACTCGCATTGCGCAAGGATGTGCGTATTGTCGGTCCGAACTGCCCTGGTCTGCTTACCCTGCCTTCTACGGAAGGTGTGAATGGTTGCAATCTTGGCATTATTCCGGACGGCATCGTCTCCCGTGGACCTTTGGGTTTGGTGTCTAAGTCCGGTACGCTCACCTATCAACTGATGGGAGAGTTGTCTGACATTGGTTTTACCGCATGTTTGGGTGCTGGCGGCGACCCTATCGTCGGCACTACGTTGCAGGAGGCGCTTGAGGCGTTCGAAAACGATGATGCCACCAAGGCTGTCGTGATGATCGGTGAAATCGGCGGTAGTGCCGAACAGGATGCGGCCAAGTGGGCATCCGAGCATATGACCAAGCCGGTTGTCGCCTATATTGCAGGCTTCACCGCGCCGGAAGGCAAGCAGATGGGCCACGCTGGTGCCATCGTTTCCGGAGGCAAGGGAACTGCGCAAGATAAGAAGGAAGCGCTCGAAGCCGTGGGTATTCGTGTCGGACGCACTCCGGGGCAGACCGCTGAAATCATGCGCGAGGTGCTCGCTTCCAAGTCGATATGATGGCGAACCTGAAGTATTGGTTGAAGGGGCTTGCCGTAGCGGCATTGTCCATGGTCGTCTATGCCGGTGCCCTTGGCTGCTACATTGCGCTGATGCTTCTGGTTATTTCCATGGAAGAAGGCGGCGACAATCTCTCCGCCTTCTCTGTTTCCTTGACCGAGGCGGTTGTGCTTCTCAGCCAAGGGAGCGGTTTCAAAACCGGATCCATCACTTTGACGATTATGCCGTTGCTGCTTACGGTTTTGCTGATCGCTCTTATCGCATCGCTCGCCAAACGCAGCGGAACGAGTCTGTCCGGATGCGTGGCAGGAACCATAGGCTGGGTGTTGATCAATGTGTTCTTCGCCAATAGCCTTGACATCAAACTCATTGATACGACGGGCGTGGTTGCTGTGAAAACAGCGATCGTCTTTGTACTTGGCTATGCCATTGCCGCGATTCCCGAATCACCACTGACCAAACGAGATTTGGATTGGATCAGCGAGCATGTTTCGTCTCCGGTCCGTAAAACCGTCACCATTGGTGTTGCCTTGGGTGTGCTGTTGATCACGGTCTATCTGGTCATTGGACTGATTGTGGTCTTGTACTGGGCATTCAGCAACCAGTCGGCCATGGTGAAGTTGTATGAGCTATCGGGAATGCAGAACGGTTCTCGCATCCTCACCACGATCGCCATGATCGCTTGGATTCCAAATATCGCGATTTGGGCTATTTCCTGGGTATTCGGGGCCGGTTTTTCGATTGGCGATCTAGCGGAATTCACCATGTGGAGCGGTCAGGGGTCGGCATTGCCGTCTCTGCCGATATTCGGTTTGCTTCCTCAAGCGATTGAAACGAATTGGATTCGGATCGCGTTGATGTGCGTTCCTTTGGCTTTAGCTTGTGCCGCGGGCATGGTGGTCATGCTGTTCAACAAGGGCTTTCATATCAGAGTAGGTAACTCCGATCAGCAGATTGATGTCAAGAGGGTAGTGCTTGGCTTTGCCTATCCAGCGGGAGCGTTCTGCATTTCCTGCACCGTTGTATCGGTATGTTCGAGTCTGCTTTTTGCCATCTCCAGTGGAGCGTTGGGCTCAAAACATCTTGCGCACATCGGCGTCGACGTGATCTCATCGACCCGTAAGATTGGACAGCCTACTGCCGTGGGACTGTTTTCGTCATGGTTGCTGACTTTGGTGGCCGTATCCATGTTTTTTGGAATACGCTGGATAGTAAAGCGTGTCCGCGAGAGCAGGAGTGGTGTGTCCACTGCGGCTCTTGAATCAGATAATCGTGAGGTCGCCAATGCGGCCCGCACAGTGACCTCAACCATCAATAACAAGGAGGATCAGGGTGACAACAACGAATCGACCGATACGGCGAGCTCTGGTATCGGTCTTCCATAAGGAAGGCATCGAGGTTCTTGCCGAAGCGTTCATCAAGGCCGGCACTGAAGTGGTTTCCACTGGTTCCACTGCGAAGCGTCTTGCGGAACTTGGCGTCAAGGTGACGGAAGTCTCGGAAGTAACCGGGTTTCCGGAGTGCCTTGACGGTCGCGTCAAAACCCTCGACCCGCATATCCACGCGGGCATTCTCGCTGACATGACCAATGAGGACCACGCGGCACAGCTGGAAAAGTTCGGCATCAAGCCGTTCGATCTGGTGGTCGTCAACCTGTATCCATTCGCCGATACGGTTCGTTCTGGCGCGGATGAGGCTGCCACCATCGAGAAGATCGACATCGGTGGTCCGTCCATGGTTCGCGGTGCGGCCAAGAACAGCGCCACTGTGGCCATCATCACCGATCCGAACGATTACGCACTGGTAGCTGCGCGCATCGAAAACGGAGAGGGCTTCTCTCTCGAAGAACGTCGTTGGCTGGCCGGCAAGGCGTTCGCCCATACTGCCGCCTACGATGCCACCATTAACGAGTGGACTGCAAAGCACTGGCCGAAGCCTTTGACTGTTGAGCAGCCAACCGCCGAAGACGAGCCGGAAGTGAATGAGACCAAGTTCCCGGCCGCATTCACTCGTACTTGGGACCGTGCCCACGTGCTGCGTTACGGTGAGAATCCCCACCAGCAGGCCGCGCTGTATCTGGATCCGCTGAACCAGGATGGTTTCGCGCATGCCGAACAGCTCGGTGGCAAGCCGATGAGCTACAACAACTATGTTGATGCTGATGCTGCTTGGCGTGCCGTATGGGATTTTGCTCCCCAGATTGCCGTCGCCGTGGTCAAGCACAATAATCCGTGCGGCCTCGCCGTTGGCGCCACTGTTGCGGAAGCGCACAAGAAGGCACATGCCTGTGACCCGATGAGCGCCTATGGCGGTGTGATCGCCGCGAACAGCAAGGTCACCATGGAAATGGCGGAAAGCGTCCGCCCGATTTTCACCGAGGTGATTGTTGCTCCCGACTATGATGCCGACGCTCTCGAACTGCTGCAGACCAAGAAAAAGAACCTGCGCATTCTGAAGGTTTCCGAGCCGCCGAAGTCCAAGACGCAGTTCCGTCAGATCGACGGCGGTCTGTTGGTGCAGTCCACGGATCTTATCGATGCTCCGGGCGACGATCCGAACGCTTGGAAACTGGTTTCCGGCGAGCCTGCTGATGAGCAGACCGTCAAGGATCTGGTTTTCGCTTGGCGGGCCATCCGCTGTGTCAAGTCGAACGCTATCCTGATCGCCCACGATCAGGCCACTGTTGGCATTGGCATGGGTCAGGTGAATCGTGTCGATTCCGCGAACCTGTCCGTCGAACGCGCCAACACGCTGGCTGATGGCGCAAACCGCACCAAGGGCGCTGTCGCTGCATCCGACGCGTTCTTCCCATTCGCGGATGGTGCGGAAATTCTCATCAATGCAGGCGTTAAGGCTATCGTTCAGCCGGGCGGTTCCATTCGCGACGAGGAAGTGTTCGAAGCGGCTCGTAAGGCCGGCGTCACCATGTATGTGACCGGCACCCGTCACTTCTTCCACTGATACGCCGCCTCTCATGTGAGGGTATTGGTCAACGTGGCGTCCGATTCCGTATTGGTTTCGGACGCCACGTTTTATTATGATTACGGTTGTTGTACAGCAAGCAAGATGAAAGGCCCCGGAATGAGCCATCCTTACGTTTCCGAAGATCATGAGGGCAAACCGTGGTTCGAATGGATCGTCGCCGCGGTAGTGATTGTTGCGACGGTGCTTGCGGTCGCAGGATATACAAAAGCCGCCACCGCTGCGATTGCGGTGACGGCCATAGCGACTGGACTGGTCAGACTGGCATTGCGTGAGCGCAGTCCATGGAAGGTTCGGTCAGTTGCTTTCGACGCTTTCATCGGCATTGGCTTGGGCGTAGGACTGTTCATCCTGCTCACCATCGTTCCCGTCGGCAACTGACGATTCGCCAAGAACGGTATTGCCTTCGACCTCATCGATTGTCTCGACAGTATCCGGCACGTTCTTCTTCGTACCAATCATGCCGGCGACGATGACGACGAGAGCAACAACTGCAGCGGCAAGAACAGGGCAAATCCAGAAGACCCACAGCTGTTGCAGCGGCTCTTCATTCAGTCCTTGATTCTGTGCGAAAATGGCAATGCCCGTGGCACGTGCCGGATTCAGTGCGGCTCCGGTCGCCGGATAGGTGATAGCGGTGCCGATGCCGTAGGCAAGGCCCATGGCAACGGCGTGGTTTGTTTTGGACTCGCCGTGTCCGTCCGTGGTGCGCAGTGCGGAGGCAACGATAATGATACCTGCGACGACTTCAACGGCGATGGCCAGAGTGATGCCGAGGGTCACTCCATAATTGCCGAGGGTGGAGTAGGAGACGGAATTCTTATCGAAACCGTTGACCGTTGGTGTCATCCAGATCTTGAATGTCACCTGCTCGGAAGTCGGCAGAAGGAACCGGATGGCGGCACCCGCGCCGATACCGCCGAGCACTTGGGCAATGATGTACAGAATGCCATCAAGCACGTGGGTTTTGCCAGTGAGCATGGCGGCGACGGATACGGCCGGATTGAACTGTGCTCCGGAAATGGAACCGAAGATTACGGTGACGGCGGCGTATACGATGCCCGTCAACAGGGCGATGAACGCCATGTTAATGCCATACACCGCGGAACCAAGCGAGCAGATCGCATAAATCGCGAAGCAAATGATGAAGCTTCCCACAAGTTCCGCTCCGACACGAAGTGCCAACGGCTTGCTTTGTTCTTCCTTGGTTATGGGCGTTGCTTCAACAGCAGTCATAGTCTTTCCTCTGTCATATAGTGGACAAGTTGCGATTTTGGGAAATCGCCAAACGACTGCCATAGTACCAGCAGTCCCTATAAGTATTATCCGGCCACGTTGGGAGAACGATGCCAAACGCATATTCCCGCGCCGCGAAGGCGCACACACACGATAATGAAGGTATCCGTCTGCAGAAGCTTCTTGCTCAGGCAGGATTCGGATCCCGTCGCAAATGTGAAGAGATCATTACTGAAGGACGTGTCGAAATCGACGGCGAGCTTGTTACCGAATTGGGCACTCGCGTCGATCCGAAACATCAGGAAGTCCGTGTGGACGGCTCCCGTGTTCGCGTGAATCCCAATCATGTCACGCTCGCTTTGAACAAGCCGAAGCGTGTGCTGAGCGCCATGGAGGATCCGAAGGGACGCTACACCCTGAGCGATATCGTCGGCGACAAGTATGACCGCATTTTCCACATGGGCCGTCTGGATTATGATTCCGAAGGCCTGATTCTCATGACGAACGATGGCGAGCTCAGCCAGCACGTCATGCACCCCAAGTACGAGGTTGAGAAGACCTACATCGCCACGTTGGAAGGTCGCATCAGCGGTCAGGTGTGCCGCCGACTGGTCACTACAGGCGTGCAGCTCGACGATGGTTGGATCAAGCTCGACCGTTGCGCGATTCTTGATGCCAGCCGCGACAGCACGCTGGTCAAGGTTGTGCTACATTCCGGCAAGAACCGTATCGTCCGTCGCATTTTCGGTTCGATCGGATTCCCGGTCAAGCGTCTGGTACGCACCCAGATCGGTCCGATTAAGCTTGGCGATCTGAAATCCGGATCGTACCGTGTGCTTTCGCAGACCGAGGTGCGTTCCCTGTCCAAGGCGGTGGGCCTGTGATTCGCGTAGCAATTGATGGACCTGCGGGTGTCGGCAAGTCTTCCACATCCAAGGCGTTGGCCAAATATTACGGTTTCGCTTACCTCGATACCGGTGCCATGTATCGTGCCTGCGCATGGTGGTGCATGAACAAGGGCATTGACCTTGACGCGGAGACGATCGATGAACAACTGGTCACCGAAACCGTGGGAGAGTTCTTTACCGAAGGTCATTTCGACATCAGCGTCGATCCAGACGATTCGAAGGTATATGCCGACGGCGAAGACATCAGCGACGTTATTCGTTCCTCCGAAGTGTCATCCCATGTGTCCAAGGTGTCGAACATCATTCCCGTCCGTCACGTGCTGATTGCCGCTCAACGCGCGTACATCGCACGCGAAGCTGCGTCTGACTCTTTTTCTGAGGGTGCCGGAGTGGTCGCCGAAGGCCGTGACATCACTACGGTTGTTGCGCCGGATGCTGAAGTGCGTGTGTTGCTCACCGCCCGTGAAGAGGTGCGACAGGCTCGTCGTTCCGGTCAGTCAACTGATGGTGTCGGATCAGAAAATGTTGCGGCGCGAGATGCAGCTGATTCCAAGGTCACGAATTTCACATCTGCTGCGGAAGGCGTGCTGACCGTTGATAATTCCGATTTGAATTTCGGCGAAACGCTTGATGTGCTTGTGCGCATTGTCGACGATGCCATCGAAGAGCAGCAGTATCGCCAGTACGCTTCCAATCTTGACGATTATGAGTTGGATGAGGGCGATGAAGGACTGATCGATGGATCGTCGTTCGTTGGCGGCGAACGCCAGTCCGGCCCGAAGCCGGTTGGCGTGCTTGCCGTCGTTGGGCGCCCTAATGTCGGTAAGTCCACGCTGGTGAACCGTATTCTCGGCCGTCGCGCTGCTGTGGTGGAAGACACTCCCGGCGTGACTCGAGACCGTGTGAGCTACGATGCTGAATGGGCCGGCACCGATTTCAAGCTGGTTGATACCGGTGGCTGGGAAGCCGATGTCGAAGGTATCGAGTCCGCCATCGCATCCCAAGCGCAGATCGCCGTTCAGCTTGCAGACGCTGTGGTGCTTGTGGTGGATGGCCAGGTTGGTCTTACCAACACCGACGAGCGCATTGTCAAGATGCTGCGCGCCTCCGGCAAGCCGGTCACGCTGGCGGTGAACAAGGTTGATGATCGTGAGAGCGAATATTTGACCGCTGAATTCTGGAAGATGGGCTTGGGGGAGCCGTATGGCATTTCCGCCATGCACGGTCGCGGTATTGGCGAACTGCTTGACGCTGCCTTGAATTCGTTGAAGAAGGCTGAGAAAACCTCCGGTTTCCTTACTCCGTCCCATTTGCGCCGTGTGGCGTTGGTCGGTCGACCGAACGTCGGCAAGTCGTCTTTGCTGAATCAGCTGGCTCACGAGGAACGTACCGTGGTCAATGATTTGGCAGGTACCACTCGCGATCCAGTCGATGAAGTGGTGACGGTTGATGGGGAGGATTGGCTGTTCATCGACACCGCAGGCATCAAGCGTCGCTTGCATAAGCTGTCTGGTGCCGAATATTTCTCATCCTTGCGTACTCAGGCCGCGATTGAGCGTTCGGAACTTGCGCTGGTGCTGTTTGATGCTTCCCAACCGATTTCCGATCAGGATTTGAAGGTGATGAGCCAAGCAGTGGACGCCGGTCGATGCATCGTTTTGGTGTTCAACAAGTGGGATTTGATGGATGATTTCGACCGTCAGCGAATGGAACGCTTGTGGAAGACAGAATTCGACCGTGTAACGTGGGCTCAGCGCGTGAATCTGTCGGCTAAAACCGGATGGCATACGAACCGTCTGGCCAGAGCCATGCGTGGAGCACTGGAATCATGGGACAAGCGTATTCCGACCGGTAAGCTCAATGCGTTCCTGGGTAAAATCCAAGCCGCCCATCCGCATCCACTGCGTGGAGGCAAGCAGCCGCGTATCTTGTTCGCGACGCAGGCTTCGACGCGTCCACCGCGTTTCGTGATTTTCGCTACCGGCTTCCTTGAGCATGGCTACCGCCGATACATCGAACGTTGCCTGCGCGAGGAATTCGGTTTTGAAGGTTCCCCGATTCAGATTTCGGTGAATATTCGAGAGAAGAAGAAGCGCAAGTAAGTTTCTATGGATTGTGGCCGCACACCATTCCTTGGGTGTGCGGCCACAATCCATATTTGCTAGATCAGTGCACGCCAATCATGCGTGACTCATTGTCACATGCTTAAAACAGCGGCTGTTCCTCAGTATCCCGTTGATGTAGATATCCGCTGATCGCACGCCGCGCGAGCGAACTCAAGGATATGCCTTCCTCGGACGCGCGCTCCCGTGCCATCTTGCCGATGGCATAGGGGAGTTTGATTTTCCATTCGTCTCCGAGCTGTTCTCGACCGTCGGTGTTCTTCGGCCTTCGTCCAGGGCGGACGGTGTCCGTGGTCTCATTCAGATCGTCGCGTTCAAGCGCCTTGCGCGTCAATTCGGTAAGGGTGATGCCATCATGCTTCGCCCGTTCCCTGGCCGCTACGCCAAGTTCCCGGGGCAGACGTATCTTCCACTCATCCTCAAGCTCGGATGAGTCAAACACGTGGGCAAAGCCGTCAACGTCGTCAAACTGTGGTTGGGCGTCCATCGACTTCAAGACAATCACCCCTTACCTGCATGCGTAAGACTGACATCCTAAAAAGAAAACCCGAAATCGCATGAATCCGGGTTTTTCTGGTCGGACCAGCGGGATTTGAACCCGCGACCCCTTGACCCCCAGTCAAGTGCGCTACCAAACTGCGCTATGGTCCGAACGATGCAAAAGCACCGAACATGAAACATAGCACAACCTGATCTATTTTTCAAATTCATCGTGTCGCACGATTCGCGGAACATGATAAAAGAGTTCTTGGGATGTCATTTATGTCAAGAATTTTTCCTTTTTGCCACCAAAAAGCCCCCGTCATGGGAATTTTGTCGTAGTATTGCCTAGGTACGATGAGAACAGGACGCCCGCACGAAAGGGAAAGACATTGACTGAGGACGTATTTGAACACTCCGCCGCAAAGATGCGGGACAACGGGATGACCGATATGGCCATTGCGCAATTCAAACGACTGTACGAGGTTTGGCGCAGTGAGGAAGCAAGCACATGGATCCGAGAGGATGATGTTGAGCCTCTGGTGGGAGTGCCTAGCTTCCATGATGTCTACGAGACCATCAACCATGACAAAGCCGTCGATGCTTTTGCCAAAACCGCGTTCCTCAAACTTAATGGTGGCCTCGGCACGTCCATGGGCTTGAATTGTGCCAAGTCCTTGCTGCCAGTGCGTCGTCATAAGGCACGTCAGATGCGCTTCATCGACATCATCATCGGTCAGGTGCTGACTGCACGCACTCGTCTGGGTGTGGAACTGCCATTGACGTTGATGAACTCCTTCCGCACGTCGAATGACACCATGAAGGTGCTGCGTGCCAACAAAAAGTTCCATCAAGAGGACATTCCTCTGGAAATCGTGCAGCATCAGGAACCGAAAATCGGTGCGGAAACCGGTCTTCCTGTCAGCTTCCCGGCAAATCCGGAACTTGAATGGTGCCCGCCAGGCCATGGCGACCTGTTCTCCACCATTTGGGAATCCGGCCTATTGGACATCCTCGAGGAGAAGGGCTTCAAATACCTGTTCATCTCGAATTCTGACAATCTCGGCGCACGTCCTTCGCGCACGCTGGCTCAGCACTTCGAAAATACCGGTGCGCCATTCATGATCGAGGTCGCAAAACGTACTCCAGCTGATCGCAAGGGCGGGCATATCGTGCGGGACAAGGCGACCGGCCGCTTGATGTTGCGTGAGATGAGCCAGGTGCATCCGGACGATAAGGATGATGCGCAGAACATCGAAAAGCATCCGTATTTCAACACGAACAGCATCTGGGTGCGTATCGACGCTCTGAAGGCCAAGCTGTCCGCATATGATGGCGTGCTTCCTCTTCCGGTGATTCGCAATAACAAGACCGTCGATCCGACCGATCCGACGAGCGAGCCGGTCATCCAGCTGGAAACAGCCATGGGAGCGGCGGTGACGTTGTTCGACGGGGCTACCTGCGTATGCGTTGACCGTATGCGTTTCCTGCCGGTGAAAACCACCGACGATTTGTTTATCATGCGATCCGATCGATTCCATCTGACGGACCAGTACGAGATGGAAGATGGCAATTACGTCTTCCCGGACGTTCACTTGGATGCGCGGTATTACAAGAACATCCATGATTTCGATACGAGATTCCCTTATGGCGTTCCGTCGCTTGCCGCGGCCAATTCCGTCGACATCGATGGTGACTGGACCTTCGGCAGGGACGTGATACTGTTCGGTGACGCGCGGTTGACCGACACAGGTGAGCCGAGTTATGTTCCGAATGGCGAATACGTTGGCCCGCAAGGTGTTGAGCCTGATGATTGGGTCTGATTCGAGGGGTGGCCTCAACACGAAAAACTGTATTTTTTCGTAAAATAGACACAATCTGAACGAAAACCCTCTATCATAGAGAGGTGTGTGCAGAGCCTGAACCGGCTAGGCGCTTAAGATGAAACGTTAACGAGACGTGAGGACTAATGGCAGAGGGCAGTAACGGAAGGCGTCGTTTCTCCGACAAATGGGGCAAGCACGAACTTGATGTATTGGCTGTGCTTTCCTCAGCTTTCCCGCAATGGCTTACTTCCCGTCAGATTGCCCAGCGTGTGAAGGCGTATGCCGATTCCTATGGGGAGCTGGCTGATCAGGCGGCGAAGGCGGCTTTTGCCAAGCAATTCCAGCGTGACCGTGCCAAGCTCGCGGCCATGGGTATCGCCATCGAATCGAGGCAGCCTGAGTATTCATCTAAGTCGGAAGGCCAGGATTTCGCATCCTATCGTCTGCAGCTTGGAGATGAGCCTCGCGTTCGTCTGCTGTTCGGCGACGAGGATTTGCCGATTCTTGCCGCGGCCAACTATCTGGCCCGTTCCATGTCGATTTCCTCAGCTCCCGCACATGAGACGCAGCATACGTCCCGTACCGCGCCTCGCGTCCCTCAGACTCCGACTCCAGGGCTTGGTCTTGATTCCATCGCTCCGGGTCTGGGAACGCAATCCATTCCTGACGAATTGGTCAAGGTCGTTGACCAGCGTCGTTTCGCGGCGACGGTAGATGTTGACGGCGAGCATTTGAACGTCGCCTACACCGATTCCGATGATCTGGCCATGTTCGTGCTTTCTCATCCGGGTGCTTCCATCGTCAGTCCTCAGGAGGCTGTCGACGCGTTCAACCGCCGTTTGAATGCCGCCACGCAGTTCGTGCCTGCCGACGAATCCACAGGAGGCGATAGCTCCACTGTCGCAGCCATGGAAATCAACCGCAACAGCGCTGACAACGATGCAGAGGAGGGCAAGGGGCGTCCGAAGAAGAATTCTGCATTCCAGACGGGTAGCGAGGTCGACCGTCGTCTGCGCCTGATGCTGTTCCTTTCGGCGCACCTCGGCGAAGAATATTCGCTTGAGGAACTTGCGGAACGTTTCATTGGCAAACCGAAGTCCGATGACGAGCTGAAGAAGTTCGTCAATGTCATTCATAAAGACATCAACACGCTGACTACGGTTTCCGACGATGGTGAGATGGCAGGAAGCCAGTTCTTTGACATCGACTGGTCGTTGCTTGACGCTGAAGGCATTGTTTCCGCCACGAATTCGCTTGGGTTGGAACGCTTGGCAGGTATCTCCCAGCAGTATTTGAGCATGCTTACCGCATCGGTGAGCTATCTTGCGCATTCGTCGTTGCTGCCGGACAAGTTGCGTGAACAGGCTGAATCGTTGTACAGCCGTCTTCGTCAACATGTTGAGCCGGGGGACATGCCTTGGCTGAGTCTGACCGGTTATGAGATGGAACCTCGTAATTTCTCCATTGTGAAGAGCGCGATCTCCAAGAGCTTGCTGCTTGACATGGAATATACGGATGGCGCCGGAAGGACCCAGCGTAAGCTTGTCGCGCCAGATAAGATCTTCGTCGATGAGGGAGTCTTCTACGTTGCCGTATGGACTGATGTCGCTGCCGCTGCACCGGCTGACAAAGCTAAGTACGTGAAGAAAGACACCACGATCAACAAGGCCACAGGAAAGCCTCGCATCTGGCAGGTGCTTCGCATTTCCCGCATTGAAAAGGCCGAACTGGTTGAACCTACCGCGAAAATCGACATTCCCGACGTTCCCGCATCCGAATTGCGCAAATGGAGCTTCGATAATGGAACTCCAGCTGTGTTCGTCACCAATCAGGATGATCTGTCATTTATTGACGGGCTGTCGGGAGCAACAGTCGAAAAGTGCGGAGAGGGCGAGAAGGTGCATCTGATCGTCTCGTCCGATTCCTGGTATGTCGCATTCTGTATTTCCCACGCACGGCATATCACTGCCGTAGCTCCCGAAACGTTGCGTACCATGATTGTCGCCCGTGCCCAGCATGAGCTGAGCATTGGCGATCGTGAGAATGAAGGCTGACGGGGGAGAGACTATGCCTTGGTGGATTTGGCTGTTGCTCGCTCTGTTCATGCTTGCAATGGTTGTTTCCGGAGTCGTCTACGCATGTTTACACGGCTATCGAGCATTCAAGGACGTGGCGAAGCTGGGTGAACGGACGGCAAAACGAATCGAGGCGATGGGCAAACCATTGCCCCAAAACAACGAGAATGAAGCGCCTTTCTTTACCAGACCTTTAAAGGATGCTGCAGATCGTTATGCGGATGCCCATGCCGGAGTCATTGAGAGGCATGAAGCGAAGCGAAGCCGTCATGCTCAACAGTGGGCACAATGGCGTCATTTTAACGATTGACCCAACCATATTAAGGAATCATGACCCATCATCGTCGCCGTAATAACGGTACTGAACCGTCGAAAATCAATGAGATCGTGGAGTTGTCTCCCGCGCAACGGTATGCCGCATTCAAACAAACGCAGGCCAAGCAGCGCACGGTTGCTGCCGAATTCGCAAGATCCATGCCATTCGAGCTTGACGAATTCCAGATGCAAGCCAACGATGCGTTGGAGGCTGGCGATAATGTGCTCGTGGCAGCTCCTACGGGAGCAGGCAAGACTGTCGCAGCCGATTTCGCCATCTATCTGGCGCAGACGCGGAATGTCAAAGCCTTTTATACCACGCCGATCAAAGCGCTGAGCAACCAGAAATACCATGATCTGGTCGACCAGTATGGAACGGATAAGGTCGGATTGCTGACCGGAGATACGTCCATCAACTCTGAGGCGGACATTGTGGTCATGACCACGGAAGTGTTGCGCAATATGCTGTATGAGCATTCCGTGACGCTTGAAGCGCTTCGTTATGTGATCCTTGACGAAGTGCACTATCTTGCTGACCGTTTCCGAGGGCCGGTCTGGGAAGAAGTCATTATCCACTTGCCGAAAAACGTGAACATCATAGGTCTTTCCGCGACGGTTTCCAATGTCGAGGATTTTTCCGAATGGATCGAATCTGTTCGTGGCAAAACCACGTTGGTCATGTCGGAACAGCGTCCGGTACCGTTGGAACAGCATGTGCTCGTACAGGCAGATGACCATACCGAACCAGAACTCATCGACCTATATCGGCGTGACGCCAATGGCGAACAGACGGTCAAACTCAATGCGCAGCTGATAAACAGACTTGATCAGCTTGACCGTCAGGCGGAACGGCGCAAGGGCGAGCGACGTCCTGATAAGCGTGGGGCCAAAGGTAAAGGTGGACGATGGGACGATCGCCCGCATAAGGTCGAACGCCATATGCCTCGACGCTGGGCGGTTGTGGACGAGTTGAATTTTCTTGACATGCTGCCGGGAATCTACTTCATTTTTTCAAGAAACGGTTGCGATCAAGCGGTTGACCAGTGCATCAACGCAGGCTTGGAACTCACCACCAGCGACGAAGTGCAACAAATCAGACGGATCGTCGATGAGATGGTCGAAGGCCAGTTGAGCCAAGAAGACTTGAAAGCGCTGCATTTCTCGCAATTTCGTTTCGCCCTGGAAGAAGGGTTCGCTCCGCATCATGCGGGAATGGTCGCATTGTTCCGCCAGATTGTCGAACGCTTGTTTGAAGAAGGCTTGGTTAAAATGGTCTTCGCCACGGAAACGCTGGCTTTGGGCATTAACATGCCCGCACGGTGTGTGGTGGTTGAAAAGCTTGAGAAATTCGACGGCACCGGGCATGTTGGGTTGACTCCCGGCGAGTTTACCCAGTTGACCGGTCGTGCGGGACGACGTGGCATCGACACCATCGGACATGCCGTTGTGGTGGACCACCATGGTTTTGTTCCCGCCACTGCGGCCGCCTTGTCCAGCAAACGAGTGTATCCGCTTCACTCAAGCTTCAGACCGACCTTCAATATGGCTGTCAATCTATTGAATTCCAGCGACTATGAAACAGCTCGCGTTACGCTTGACCACTCCTTTGCGCAATGGGAAGCCAACGAGTCGGCATGGCAGCTTGAAGCACAGATGGAAACCTTATGCAAGGCTCTGGAAGGATATGAGCAGGCTTTCCAGTGTGAATTCGGCGATTTCAAAAAATTCATGCGTTTGCGGATGCGTTTGAGTGATTTGGAGAAGAACGAACGTCGCAAACTCAAGCATGAGGTATTCCGTACGCAGAAGGAACGCAGCCAGGCGTTTATGGATCTTGACAAACGCATCAAGAAACTCAGAGAAGAAGACCGCGACCATCCGTGCCGTAAATGCCCTGATGTGCAGAAGCACTTGAAATGGGGACATCGTTGGGCTCGTGAGATGCGCGAGTTGGAACGGGTACAGCATCGTTACGATTCGCGAACCGGTTCCGTGGCACGTCAGTTTGATCATATTTGCGCTGTGCTTTCCAATCTCGGCTATCTTCAGCCGGTACGGGAATCCGCGGGCCATGGTGATTATCAGCTCACGGAACGTGGCCAGCTGTTGCGGCATTTGTACAGCGAGCTTGATCTAGTATTGGCGCAGGCGATTGACGATGGCGCATTTGACGGGTTGAACGCCTGTGAATTGGCCAGCGTCGTCGCATCGTTGGTGTTCGAAGCCCGCAGGGGAGGCGGGGGAGAGCCGCGTCGTTACCCTGGAGGCATTCAAGGGAACGTCGCCGTGTGCGCAGCGCAGCTTAAGGGCGTCCATGCGTCGATTGCCATGTTATGTGAGGATCACATGCTTGAGGAGCCTCGCCAACTCGATTTTGGCATCACCGATATCGTCTACGATTGGGCGCAAGGTGAAAGCCTGTCGCAGGTGCTGTACGGCACCGATCTGACGGGCGGCGATTTCGTGCGTAACGGCAAACGGCTTGCCGACGTGCTTCAGCAGATAGCCGTGGCTGGACCGTATCTTGCGGATCGTGCCGAAACGTTGGCGCCAGTCGCAAAACAGGCGTACGATCGCATCAATCGTGGCATCGTCGCATACTCCGGAGTCGACTAAAATCGAACATCAAGCAGACGAATAAGGAATAAAAGACACGTCCGAACTGTTCTGTAGCTTAGACAGAGCAGACAATCCAAGGAGGCAAAGGCAATATGGCAGAACGCAGCCTGCGAGGCATGAGCATCGGCGCAAAGTCGTTGGAATCTGATGACAATGTGGATTTCGCGGCGCGAAACGACGTCGCATATGTGTGCCCAAAGGGACACCGCACGATTCTGCCGTTCGCTGAAGGCGCGGAGATTCCGGAGGAATGGGAGTGCCGGTGCGGCATGACCGCGCATCGTGAAGGCGACGAGGATCGTGAGGCCGACGAGATTTCCAAGCCGACCCGTACACACTGGGACATGCTATTGGAACGCCGTACTGAAGACGAGCTGAAGACGTTGCTTGAAAAGCGTCTGCAGATGCATCGCGACGGCTGGTTTCCAGACTACGAGTAACCAGTAGTTGAACGACACTTGAACTGCATGCCCGGTCAGTAAGACCGGGCATAATTGTTATCTGAACAGTTCACATTGCATCGAGCATTTAACAAGGAGTGCATTAATCTCATGTCCGAGAAGACCGAGCAACCCAAGAAAGTCGTTCTGCTTGACCTTGACGGCACATTGACCAAGTCTGATCCGGGCATCATTGGTTGTGTGGTGAAGGTATTTGAGGAGCTGGGGTATCCAGTGCCTGATGATGAGGAGTTGCAGCGATTCATTGGTCCTGCGATTGTCGAGTCGTTGCATCGCAATAATATTCCGGATGACTTACTCGATGAGGGCATTGCCATCTACCGTAGGTATTATGCGCAGGAAGCGGTGTTCGATGATCCGAATAATCCGGGTCAGAAGGTTCCGGGCCGTTTGAACAATACCATTTATGACGGTATTCCAGAACAGTTGGCCAAACTGCGTGCTGACGGATACTACTTGGCGATCGCAAGTTGCAAGCCGCAGTATCAGTGCATTCCGATTTGCGAGCATTTCCATTTGGACACCATGGTCAACGGCATTTACGGTGCCAGCGAAGATAATTCGCGTCTCGACAAAGATCAGGTTATTCAATGGGCGTTCGACCACATTGGGTTTGACGAAGCCGCAGGCGATAAGGCGCTCATGGTCGGTGACCGTTGGACCGATGCTGACGGAGCCAAAGCGTGCGGTCTGGATTGCTTGGGATGCGGCTGGGGTTATGCCGAGCCTGGCGAGCTGAAAGAACATGGCGCGTATAAGGTTATCGATTCGGTTAGTGAGCTTGCGCAAACCATCGAAGACTATTTCGCCTGATAGATAACGGCTGATGCACGAGTGGATCATCTTGTGCATAAAGACAAAGAAACCCTGGGCATGCATGCCAGCGATGACATTTGCATACCTGGGGTTTGAGAGATCGCGTACATCTCAAATACCCCCTGCACCTGCTCCCACTTTTGTCCGATAATGTATGTTATGTCAGAAAAGCTACAGCAGTTTTCGACTGACGCTCTTTTCTGTACATAACATCGGTGGGTTATGCCAGCACGTCCCTTTCGGGACTTTGCTCGACATAACCCACCGGCATGATGGATGGTGCGTCCTCGCTTCGCTGGACGTTTTTCCACACGGCTGCGTTTTCGCTTTGATGGATGTCTTTTTGGCTAGTCCTTAATGGCTTGGCTGAGTTTTCTTTCCATTTCGCTTTTCATGCCGTTTCGGGCCTGCAGATACATAAACACCAGTTCCGTGGCGATGAGCATAACCATCAGTGCTGCCGACGGCCAACCAACCTGTTCGTAGAAATGCTGAAATTTCAAGGAAAAGCTGGGTTTGAACATCGTATATATCGGATACGGCAGAGCTCCGATGATCAGCGATGTGAAATGCAATCCGACAATTGACCAGCGTACCGGATATACGTCACGCTTGGTTTTTGAGAAGATATTTCCTCGAATTGCAGTAATCGAACAAATGTTCAACGATATGACCGCTGCGACAATCCACAGCAATGCCGGCAGAATATCAAACATGTATTGCTCCCCTGTTGTATGTCTGTCTGTACATATCTATCTCATATCAACGACTCGTACATCCGTCTTAGTCCGCATCAACCATACGGCATGCATTCTGGTATGTTACAGCGACGCGGCGGCGCGTGTCTGATGTTGCGCCTCGAAGTTCTTTCTCATGCGCATTGCAGTGATATCGTCAACAGGTCGGTTTCCACCCATCATGGAAGGCATGGTGGTCAGATCGACGTATTCCTCGTGGGCAAGAGTCTCTCTGATCTGCTTCCATAAAGATCCCACCGATACGCCGAATACCGCCCGACCGCTTTGCAACAACGCCACCATTTGTTCACTATCCGTACATTCGTGCACTTGCTGACCGTCGCACATGATCGTGATATTCTCAAGTTGTTCCACGGTACGCTGCGTCAGAAAACTGATGGCAGTCGTCACATTTTGCAGATTGATGCCCGCGTCAAGCAGTCTTTTCGACACAGCAAGAATCACCACGTCCTTGAACGAGTACAGCCTGCGCGAACCGGATCCATGCGACGGCGTGATGGAAGGTTCCACGATTTGTCTGCGAGCCCAATAGTCAAGTTGACGATAAGTGATGCCTGCTACTTTTGAAGCCACCGTACCCTTGTAGCCGCGCGTCACCGGCTGAGTGCCGGTCTCGGGGAATAACTCCCCCTGCACCGCAGTCGACACATGCAGACGCAACCGCGTTGTTGGCTCTGCTTCGTTCATCACGCTCTCCTACGACATATACAAAACGCCCATGAGCATTCGTGCGAAGCTCATGGGCGCGAAGCTGTTGTACACAGTCTATCCCGCATAACGTGGATCAACCGGCAATGACGGCTTTATTGTCGAAATAAACCAGACGGAACTTGCCAAGAATAATCTCATCGCCATTCTTAAGCTCCTGCTGATCAACACGCTGGCGGTTCACATAGGTGCCGTTCAAGCTTCCCGCATCAATAACGGAATACCTGCCGTCAGACCTGCGGAACACCGCATGGGCGCGGGAAACCGTGGAATCATCCAAAAGAATGTCCGCTCTTGGATCACGGCCGACGGTAATCTCATCCTCGTCAAGAAGATACCGCGACCCCGACACCGCTCCCCTAGTCGAGATCAGCAATGCCGTGCCATCGGCAAGACGCATGATGGTTTCAAGGTCCTCTTTCGTCAGAGGACGGTCTCCGGTGGAAGTCACCGGTACGGTTATTGCAGGAAGGCCAATGATGGTCGTTTCACCTGCGCTTGGAATCGGATCAGTCATAGTCGCCATTCTAGTCATTACCCTTGCAAATAGCCGGTATTGAGACCGGCATGGTCACGAATCATACACCGTAAAGTGGGTCTTATCCCTCAGTCTTGTCGATAATTGACACGAACTGGTCGTTTGGCAACATGTCATCATAGCTGCGCCAACGGCGTTCCAGCTCACGATTCGCCTCGTCATGCTGCTGTTTGCCGAGCCTGGCATAAGCCTTCAACTCGTTCGGTCCCATGTCTTTGACCGGCTGATTGAGATTCAATGCTTCGTCACTCACAGACAGCCATTGTAGCCACACACCCTGAAAGAGTACGAAAAAGCCCGGATACAGCGTGTGCCCGGGCTTAAATCACATTTAAAGATCAATATTACAAAGAATAATTTCAGCGCTGCTCGTCGATCATTTCCTGCAGTGCCTTGTTGACGGACGGAGAACTGGCCGCCATGGACAGGGCGTTGATGCCGCTGATTTCGAAACCACGCTTGATTGCGGAGAAAATCTGATTCTTGTTCATGTTATTTCCTTAGTGCTCGTTTTCTTTGACGCACCTTGCGTCTTACCATCTTCTGTTGTTGACAAGTACCAATATAGAGATTTGTCAGACTGGAATCATTGCACGACCATTCGTTTTATAGCAAAATCATCGGTTACTCTTGATTAAGAGCATTGACTGGAGAGTATGGCTTCGGCCAGCGAGTTCGCTCTGCCGGCCGCTACATACGACACGCCTGAAACGACGCCCAAACCGACGAAAACGAGCCAGTCGAAACCACTGCAGACCCTACCGCAGACCGAAACGCCCATGACCATGAGAGCCACCGTCCAAACCCGACGGCCGCCACCCATTTCCGACACGCCGAACGAAACGGCGGAATCCCAACGAAACCAACAAAAAAGCGGCACATCATGCCGCCCGATGGTGGGTGATATAGGAATCGAACCTATGACCCCTTCCGTGTGAAGGAAGTGCGCTAGCCGCTGCGCCAATCACCCGATGATGGATTATATAGGAACTCACGTTCCAGTGGGCGATACAAGATTCGAACTTGTGACCCCTTCCGTGTCAGGGAAGTGCGCTACCTCTGCGCCAACCGCCCGAAGCGAGTGCTAACTTACGTGGATTCTCGGCGGAATGCAAATCGTCGGCGTGTCGCGGTTGGTTGGGCGGGCTGCGACACGCGCGTCAATCAGTAAGTGGCACGACGGGGATCTCCATGGTGATCGCATCCGGATCAGTGTCGCCGGAGGCGTTGGAATCATTGGGCTCACCGGTGGTGTGGGCTAACGTCAGGCGCATCTGATGCCAAGCCACATTGCCGTGTGTGGAAGCCGACATGCCTTCGTCCATGAATCCCAATCGGGAGTAAAAGCCAACAAGACGTTCCTTACAAGTCAGCACAATGCCTTTGCGTCCGGCAATCGTCGAATCAAGGATCACACGACGCAGCAGATAGCTGGCGCAACCGCGATGCTGGTAGACGGGAGCCACATCCACGCCGAAAATCATCTGCCAATCACCCTGCTCGTCATGCATGGAAACATCCTCATACATGACATCAGCCAAATCTTTCTCATTGGTCGTCATGCCATTGACGAAACCAACCAACGTGCCATCTTCCACGGAAGCGGGGAAGCAGGCGTCGTCATCGGCGTCAGTGTTGATCAAAAGCCAGAAATGTTCCGGATATGTGGCGACGCGTGCGGTCAGGCTCTCGTTCGTTGCGGCCTCCGCAGGCGGGAAGCAGGCAGCCTCCACAGCCTCAATCGCGTCCAAATCCTCCATCGTTGCATGTCGAATGAGCATGTGCATACTCTCTCGCAAGGCATACCCAATCTTCACATTTCGATATGAGCTGGCGGCGGAAAGCGCCGACGTGCAATACTGTGGCAAGGATTACCGGGAAGCATTTCTTGAAGGTTGATAAACGCTTATATGAAAAACCGATAACGACGTGGCCTGTTCCGTGATTATCGCGCGGTACGATGGGGCGCATCCACGGCGAAAGCCTGGAAAAGCCTGAAAAGGTTCCGAGGGGTCCGTAGAGCATTCGAAAACCTAAAGAGAAAGATGGGAGGCGCGTGTGTTCGATTGGACATTTGTGACGCACTACGCGCCGTTCTTCGTCAGCGGCGCGGAGATGACGCTGTTCATCTCCGTGTTCGGCATCGTGCTTTCGATCGTGGTCGGACTTATCTGCGCAAGCATTGAAATCGCGCGCATTCCAGTGCTGAAGCAGATCGTGCGCGTCTACATCGAACTCAGCCGTAACACGCCGTTGTTGGTGCAACTGTATTTCCTGTATTTCGGTCTGCCGAAACTTGGCGTCGTCTGGTCCGCGGAACAATGCGCGATCGTAGGACTCGGATTCCTTGGCGGTTCGTATATGGCCGAAGCGATGCGCGGCGGCCTCGAAACCATTCCGGCCGTGCAGCGCGAATCCGCGTATGTGCTGGGCCTGAGCCAATGGCAGATCTTGAGCCGCGTGGTGATCCCGCAGGCCATCAGCACGTCCATCCCAGGCATTGTGGCCAACGTGATCTTCCTGATCAAGGAATCGTCCGTCGTGTCGGCCATCGCGCTCGCAGATGTGATGTACATGGCCAAGGATCTGATCGGCATGTACTACAGCACGTACGAATCGTTGCTGATGCTGGTCGTCGCGTACTTGGTGATTCTGCTGCCGATTTCATTGTTCGGCACTTGGCTGGAACGGAGGTTCGACTATGAGCGGCGCTGAGATTCTGCTCGAGCCGGGCGTGTTCCCGCGCCTGCTGCAGGGACTGTGGGTTACGGTATGGATCGCCGGTGTTTCGGTGGGTCTTTCCGTTCCGGTGGGATTGGTCGTCGGCTGGCTGATGACGATGAAGAATCCCGTCATCCGCGTGCTGACCAGGATTTATTTGGATTTCATTCGCATCATGCCGCAATTGGCGTTGCTGTTCATCGCGTTTTACGGTTTCGCCCGTGCATGGAATTGGAATTTGGATGCGACCGGCGCCTGCGTGTTCGTATTCGTGTTGTGGGGTGGCGCGGAACTTGGCGACTTGGTGCGCGGTGCGCTTGAATCGATTCCGAAGGCCCAGTATGAGTCCGCGTATGTGCTTGGGCTGAGCGGCTGGCAGACGTTCAGCAGGGTGATTCTGCCGCAGGCGTTGCGTAGGCTTCTGCCGGCTTCGGTGAATCTGGCCACGCGTATTGTGAAAACGACGTCATTGGCCGTGCTCCTTGGTGTGGTCGAGGTCATCAAAGTAGGCCAGCAGATCATCGACGCGAACCGTTTCCAATACCCGACGGGAACCCTGTGGATTTACGGGGTGATTTTCTTCATGTACTTCATCGTGTGCTGGCCGCTGTCCATTGTGGCCCGCCGACTGGAAAAGAGGTGGTCGCATGACTGATGCGACGGGCAAGCAGACTCAGACAGGTCAGGCAAGTCTTGAGATCGCGCATCTGGTCAAGCAGTACGCCAATGCCGACAGGCCGGTATTGAACGATATTTCCTTCGACGTGCCGCACGGTAAGGTGTTTGTGATCGTTGGGCCTTCCGGTTCCGGTAAATCGACGTTGTTGCGCACCATCGCAGGTCTTGAGCCGATTCAGGGCGGCACCATTTCGCTCAACGGCGAAGTGATCGAAACGGGCAAGCCGGGCACTGAGTCCGCTGGCCGCAGCAAGCGCAGCAGCGAACTACGCACCCGCGTCGGCATGGTGTTCCAAAGCTACGATCTGTTCCCCAACAAAACCGTGCTCGGCAATATCACACTCGCTCCGACCTTGGTGCAAAAACGAGATAAGGGCGAAGTCGAACAGGAAGCAATCAAACTGTTGGAACGCGTCGGACTTGTCGATCGCAAGGATTCTTGGCCGCATGAGCTTTCCGGCGGTCAGCGCCAGCGCGTGGCCATCTGCCGTGCGCTGATCCTGCATCCGGAAGTGCTGCTGTTCGACGAGGTCACCGCCGCGCTTGATCCGGAAATGGTCCGCGAAGTGCTTGACGTGATGCTCGAACTCGCCGATTCCGGCCAAACCATGCTGATCGTGACGCATGAAATGCAGTTCGCGCGTGCCATCGCCGACCAGGTGATCCTTCTTGAAGATGGCGGCATTGTGGAACGGTCCGACGATGCCGAACGATTCTTCACCAATCCGACCACCGAACGTGCCAAGCAGTTCCTGCATACGTTTGAATTCGATCGGCATCGTAAATCAGCCGAGCAATCCGAACGATCCGAGCAGTAGCGCGAAATAGCGCGAATCGGCGAAAACCAAGATTTTGATAGCAGTCATCTTTGCAAGAGAGGAGAAACCATGACCGCATCAATCATCAACAAAACGTTCAAGAGCATCGTGGCCGCATCGGCCGCGTTGATCATGGCAGCCTCCGTGGCTGCTTGCGGTCCGTCCGCGGCCACTCCGAGCGACGAAGGCTCCACGGGTAGCGATTCCAGTTCCAGCAGCAGCGCCACCGCCCGCACTCTGGATGAGATCAAGAAGTCCGGCAAGCTCAAGGTCGCCGTGTTCTCCGACAAGGCTCCGTTCGGCTACGTCGACAAGGACGGCAACTATGCCGGCTACGACGTCTACTTCGCCGAGCGCTTGGGCAAGGATCTTGGCGTAGACGTTGAATACACCTCCGTTGACGCCGCCGCCCGAGTCGACGTGCTCACCTCCAACAAGGTCGACATCACGCTGGCCAACTTCACCGTCACCGACGAGCGCAAGGAGAAGGTCGACTTCGCCAAGCCGTACATGAAGGTGGCGTTGGGCGTCGTTTCCCCGGAAAACGCCGAAATTACTGACGTTGACCAGCTCAAGGGCAAGACCCTGATCGTGACCAAGGGCACCACCGCCGAAACCTTCTTCGAGAAGAACTACCCCGACATCAAGCTGCAGAAGTACGACCAGTACGCCGATGCTTACAACGCGCTGCTCGACGGCCGTGGCGACGCCTTCTCCACCGACAACACCGAGGTGCTCGCATGGGCCAAGTCCAACAAGGGCTTCAAGGTCGGTATCACCGAACTGGGCGATAAGGACACCATCGCTGCCGCAGTGCAGAAGGGCAATAAGGAATTGCTTGACTGGATCAACGACGAAATCGACAAGCTTGGCGATGAAAACTTCTTCCACAAGGATTATGAGGAGACACTGAAGCCGGTGTATGGCGACGAAGTCGATCCTGATGAAATCGTGGTCGAAAAAGGTGTGGTCGACTGATAACTAGTTAATCAAACTAAATATTTTGAACCTTCCGTCTCTTCAGGCGGAAGGTTTTTCTATATTCAGATAATCATATTTACATACAAATATATGATTGCTGATAACGTTATATAAAAAACAATTATTACGATTCGCGCCTTCCATAAAAAGCGTATATAGCCACGCCGATGTTGCCATGTTGTTTTTCCGATATCTTGTGATTGTCGGCTTGAAAAACAAGCGAGATGTTTTACGAGAGAGGAGCGCGGAACATGAAGTACGCAGTGATCGGTGCCGGCGGAATGGGCATCCAGTATGGTGTTCTGCTGCAGGAATTCGCGCACAAAGACGTCGACTTCGTCGATATATGGAAGCCGAACGTTGAAAAGATCCGCGAGCTGGGCGGTGCCTACGTGTCGCAAGATGGTGAAGACCGCCATCTAGTGCCGATCAACGTGTACTATCCGGAGGAATACGCCGGCCAGCCGGACGTGTGGATCGTGTTCCTCAAGCAAATGCAACTCGACGGCGTACTCAAGCGCTGCGCCCACCTGTTCAACGAACAGCAGATCGTGTTCTCCGCCATGAACGGCTACGGACACTTCGAAAAACTCAACGAATACTTCTCCAAAGACCGCATCTACGGTGGTACCGCACTGATCGGCGCCTATGTGTACGGACCAGGCGATTTCAACTTCACCGGCGGAGCGCATGCCAAAGCCATGAACCTATGCGCGTATGCGGATACCGTGACCGACGAGGTGCGTGAGAACGAGCAGGTGCTGTATGGGGATTTCAAGGCGGCCACGCTCAACCCGACCATCGTGGACAACTTCATCGGCATGTGTATGGCGAAAATCGTATTCAACTCGGTACTGAACACGCTGTGTACCATGTACCAGATTCGTTTCGGCGAATTCCATGCGCATCCCGATGCACGCTGGCTCACCGAACGGCTGGTCGACGAAGCCTACAGCGCGGCCGAAGCGGCCGGATACCAACTGTTGGGCACGCGAGAAACGGAAGTCGAAACCATTCTGCACACCGCGGGCGTGGCACATCCGCTGCACTATCCGTCCATGTATCAAGACCTGACCAAGGGGCGTCCAACGGAAGTCGACTACATCAACGGCTATATCGCCAAAGTCGGACGCGAGCATGGCTACGAATGCAAGCTGCACGAATTCCTAACCCGCGAAGTGCACTTGGCGGAACGCGCGTTCGCCATTCATAATCCAGACATCGTCGCACAGGCCAAAGCCGACGTCGAAGACAGTAAGCCGGTAACGGAATAATCGTATTTTTTCAAAACAAGTAAGAGAGGGACAATAACCATGACCATCGCTATTTTCAAGAGGCCGGACGGCATCAAACGAATTGCCGCAGCAGTACTTGCCGCTGCAACACTTATTTCCGTTGCGGCATGCGGTTCCGGCAACAGCGCATCCGCATCCAAGGAAAGCCTGAACACCACGAAGGGCAAAACCACCACAATCACCGTCGGCGTGTGCGCAGGACCATACGGAGACATGGTCGACAAGGTCATCGCGCCACTGCTCAAAGATGACGGTTTCAAACTGAAGACCAAGCTGTTCAACGATTATGTGCAGCCCAATAAGGCACTTGCATCTGGTTCCATTCAGGCGAATCTTTTCCAACATGGCAATTATCTGAAGAAGTTCACCGCCGACAACAATCTCGACCTGACCTCCCTTGGACAGACCCCAACCCTTGGCTTGGGCATCTATTCCAACAAGTACAAGTCCATCGATGATATCGAAGACGGAGCTACGGTCGCAATCGCGAACGATGGCTCTAACCTGGCACGTTCTCTCGGCGTGCTCCAGCAGCAGGGACTTGTGACGCTCAAGGGCGAAGTCGATGCCACCAAGGCTACGGTCAACGATATCGCATCCAATCCGAAGAACCTCAAAATCAAAACGATCGACGCTGCACAGCTGGCCCGTTCCTTGGACACCGTTGATGTGGCTCTGGTGCCGGGCAACTACTCTTGGGCTGCTGATCTGAAGCCTGCCGATGCGCTCGCCATGGAAAAGCAGGATGATGGCGTGATCGAAGTGTTCGTGGTCCGTACACAGGACGTCGATTCCGACTTCGGCAAGGCCGTCAAGAAACTGCTCGTCAGTCAGAAATTCAAGGACGCCATCGCCAAGAGCGAGTTCAAGGATTTCGGCAAGCCGACCACTTGGTGACCGCTGCAGCGCGGCGATAGGTAATGCAAAGGCCCGTATGAATTGGAAAACTCATACGGGCTTTATGCAAACGAAACGTATCAAACGAAACGTATCGAACGAACGTAAACACGTACTTGAACGGAACGAGGAACGAACCATGAGCGTTATTGAACTCAACGACGTGTCCGTGACCTTTCATGAAGGCGTACGAACCGTCGAAGCGGTCAAACATGTGAACATCAGCGTGGAAAAAGGCGAAATCTTCGGCATCGTGGGCTTCTCCGGAGCAGGCAAATCCACGTTGGTGCGCACCATCAACCTGCTGGAACGACCGACGGGCGGTCATGTGGTGATCGACGGCAGCGACATCACCGCACTCAAAGGCGGTCAGCTGCGCGACCTGCGCAAGAAAATCGGCTTTATTTTCCAAGGATTCAACCTGATCACCAATGTCACGGTCGGCAAGAACATCGAATTCGCGCTGAAAGCCGGCGGATATCCGAAAGCGCAATGGTCGGAACGCATCCGCGAACTGCTGGCACTGGTCGGTTTGGAAAACAAAATCGACAGCTACCCGTCAAGCCTGTCGGGCGGGCAAAAACAGCGTGTATCCATCGCACGTGCGCTCGCCAACAAGCCGGAAATCCTGCTGTGCGATGAAGCTACCAGCGCACTTGACCTGGAAACCACGGAAGGCATTCTGGCGCTTCTGCAACGCATCAACCGCGAACTGGGCATTACCATCGTGTTCATCACGCATCAGCTTGACGTGGCGAAGCAGATTTTCGACCGAGTGGCCGTTATGGAAAACGGTGTGGTAGTGGAGCAAGGCAACACCTTCGACGTGTTCAGCACGCCGAAGCATCCGACCACCAAAGCGTTGGTGGAACGCTATCTGGGCATTGCGGTGCCGCCGCAGCTGGTGCCGTCGCTGCCGGCCGGCACCATCGTGGAACTGCGATACAAGGGGGATGCGGCACTCGAACCGCTCATCAGCCGGGTCGCGCAGGATTACGGCGTGAGCATCGACGTGCTGCATGCGAATGTGGAATATTTCGGTTCGCAGGCCATCGGCATTCTGATTGTGCTCGTTTCTAGCGCGGGGGAGCCGCTGGTGCAGGCGTTGAATACGTTGAGAACGCATGTGTTCAGCTATCGGGAACTTGATCGTGGGCAGCTGGCGGTGGCTGCGGCATCTGTGGGAGCTGAAGAATCCGCCGGTAATCAGGAGGCGTGAGAACAATGGAAGAAACTCTGGAAATCCTTCAAGACAATCTCGGTCAGGCGTTGATCGACACGGCATACATGGTTGTGGTGTCGGCGATTATCGGCGTGGTGTTGGGCACGTTGGTGGCGTTGCTGCTGTATTTGACCGAAAATCGTTTGTTCACGCCGAATCATGCGTTGAACGTTATTGTCGGTTTCATCGTCAACGCGATTCGTTCACTGCCATTCCTCATTCTTATGGTGGTGCTCATTCCTGTTGTGCAATTGATTCTGGGCGACCCATACACGCCGACAGGTGGCGCAATCTCCCTGTCGATCGCTGCAGTGCCGTTCTTTGCACGAATCGCGGAAAGCGCGTTTTCCGAAGTTGATCCGGGCTTGCTTGAAGCTGCCATCTCCACTGGTGCCACCACACGCCAAATCATTGTGGATGCGGTATTCCCCCAGGCCTTGCCGTCGTTCATTCGTGGTGTGGTGCTCACCATTATTTCGCTGATCGGCTATTCTGCAATGGTTGGAACGATCGGCGCTGGCGGCATCGGCGATATGGCCATTCAATACGGCTATAACCGTTACGAAACCGGCGTGCTCGTCGTGATTGTTATTATTCTGATCGTCATTGTGCAGATCATTCAATGGATCGGCGATTGGTTCGCACGCAAGGTGACGCACTGATGGTTGCGTATATGCGCATGTGCAGTCGCACAAGGATAGGGAGGGTTGATTAATGACTTCGTATGTTTCTCCTGTTGCGTTCACTACGGTGGCGCAGTCGATTCCGCCGAATGTGTTCGCCGATATGGATCGCAAAGTGGCTGCCGCGGTTGCGGACGGGGCCGACGTGATCGACCTGGCCAAAGGCAATCCGGATGCGTTCCCCGCTGACTTCATTCGAGAAGTGGCCAAAAAAACGGTTGACGATCCGGCCAATGCCCGTTATTCGCCGTTCGACGGCAAACCGAGTTTTCTGCAGGCCGCCGAACGTTGGTATCGCAACACGTATGGTGTTGAGGTCGATTGGAAAACACAGCTTTTTGCCGTGGAGGGCGCGGTTGATGGTCTCGCGGCGCTGTTCGCGGTGTTGGTCTCCCCGGGCGACGCTGTGGCGTATGCGGATCCGTATTACCCCTCGTATCATTGCATGACGGTGATGAGCCGTGCCGAGGAGGTTCTGCTGCCGTCGCTGCCGGAACGTGGCTTCCTGCCTGATTTGGATGCGGTGTCTGCGCAAGTGTGGAATCGTGTGAAAGTGCTGGTGCTTAACTATCCGAACAATCCGACGGGTGCGCAGGCTCCGCGTGGGTTTCTGCAACGTGCCATCGATTTGGCTCATGAATATCATTTCGCGATCGTGCAGGATTTCGCTTATGCGGGTTTGGGCGTGAACGACCAGCAAATCAGCATACTGTCGCTGCCGGGTGCCTTCGATGTTGCGGTGGAAGTATGCTCGCTGTCGAAAATGTATGCGATGGCCGGTTGGCGTGCCGGATTCATTGCGGGCAACGACGATATTGTGAGCCATGTGAAGCAGTACCACTATCAGATGGGTTCCATGGTTACGGCCAGCATTCAAGACGCGGGCACTGCCGCGCTGGAATCCGATCAGAGCTGCGTTGCCGAATTGGCTCAACGGTATGCGGTGCGTCGCGATATTGTTGCCGGTGGCCTGCGTGAGGCCGGTCTTGACGTGTTCGATTCGGATGGCGGCATCTACGCGTGGGTGCATGCCCCTGAAGGGCAAACCGGCGAGCAGTTCGCCGGCACGCTGTTGGAACGTGCCGCCGTCGCCGCGCTGCCAGGCACCTGTTTCGGCAAAGTCGGCAAAAACTACGTGCGATTCAGCCTGCTCAAGTCTGAGGACCAGTTGCGTGAGGCTGTGCGCCGGGTGGCTGCTGTGCTAGCGTAATTTTTCCTACGTAGCCTTTATGGATGAGCGATTGTGTGCTTGCGCAATCGCTTTTCTATTTTCGCTTTTCTATTTTTCCTTCGATTGTTCGTGATTGTCTTTCGGTCGTTTGTAGGCGTCCCGCCCTCCAATGAATCTGTATGGTGCGTCCGTCGACGCGCTTGGAGATTTCCTGCCGAAATTCGGCATTTATGGCGATTTCGTCAGCGACATCAACGATCTGGCCGCCGTCGAAGCGACGATTGGTGATGATACGAAGGCAATCTACACCGAATCCGTGGCGAATCCCAGCACTGCGGTCGCTGATATTGAAGGTCTTGCGCAAGTGGCGCATCGGCATGGCATTCCATTGATTGTCGATAATACAGTGCCGACTCCGTATCTGCTGCGTCCCATCGAATTTGGCGCAGTGCAAAGTCCGTTCAATGCGTATCTGCAGTTGATTGGATTGGAAACGCTTGCGGTGCGTGAAAAGCAGGAAGTGGCGTCCGCGTACGCCATTGCGAAACATCTACAGTCGGTGCCTCGCATCAAGACGGTCAATTATGCGGCTTTAGAAGGGCAGCCGACTACCGATTTTGCCCATAAATATCTGCCGAACGGTATCGGCACCATCCTGTCATTTACGGTGGAAGGTGACGAACGTAACATCGAACGCATTCTGGATTCCACGAACGTGTTCTCTTACGTGCCGAATATCGGCGATTCACGCTCGCTGATTGTCAATCCGACGAAGGTGACGCACCGTGAGGTGCCTGCCGATTATTACGATGCGGCGAGCGTGAGCGACAATCTCATCCGTCTGTCGATTGGTTTGGAAAACATCGATGATCTGATTGCCGACCTTGACCAAGCGATTGCCGGGGCGTACTGAGTTTTTTGATTGTGTATCTGATGGTATTTGCAGATGCATGGCTTTCTGTAGTCGTATTTCGTTATGTTTCGGGATAATGATGTTAGGGGAAAGATGTATATGTCATGCAACATGGCCATCTTGTAGAATATGGAGCTGTCGGTTCCGTGTTGCGACACCCTAAAGATGCGTATACGAAGATGTTGCTTGAGACATCGCCTAAATTTGATGTGATTAATGCATCGTAAGGAGTGATTTTATGATTGACAATACGGCAATTGATTTCTATGGAGCTGACTGGTGCGGCGACTGCCATCGAGCCAAGGCAGCATTAGACCGTTTCGGGGTCGCCTACAGCCTTCATGATATCGAGCATGAGGATGGTGCTGCAGAGAAGGCCATTGCGATCAGCGGACAACAGCACATTCCCGTAATTCGGTTCGCCGATGGCTCATGGCTGGTGGAGCCTTCGGCCACACAGTTGCAAGCCAAATGCAAGGAGCTCGGCCTGCTCTGATTCACCATTTCGTACGCATCTCACGAGCCGGACAAGGAGAATTGTCTCCTGTTCGGCTCGCAGACGTATGTGGGTCGGCTCCCGGACAGTCGATGTCCAGCTTCCGGATGGGCTTTGCTCAGCTTGCGGACAGTGTCTGCACACGATTGCATCCTTTGGTAGATTTTTATTTGGGTTCGGCAATGGTTGCAGAACCAGCGGAAAGCCGTCAATCAACAGGCTTTCGAGAGAAAACCAAAGAAGGGAGTAATGTCATGCCGTTCCTTATTACGCTCCTTGTCATTGCACTTATCGTCGCGTTCCTGTTCCTGTCCACGTTGTTTATCGTGCCGCAGCAGCAGGCCTATATTATTGAGCGTTTCGGCAAATTCAACAAGGTGCAGTTCGCCGGCATTCATATTCGAATCCCGTTCGTGGACCGTATCGCCATGAAAACCAACATGCGCGTCAATCAGCTTAATGTGCAGTTGGAGACCAAGACGCTTGACAATGTGTTCGTCACGGTGGTGGCGTCCACTCAGTTCCGTGTTGACCCGAGCAATGTGGCCACCGCATACTATGAGCTGCGTGATCCGGCTGGTCAGCTGCGTTCCTACATGGAGGATGCGCTGCGTTCCGCCATTCCTGCATTGTCTTTGGACGATGCCTTCTCCCGTAAGGACGATGTGGCCTTTGACGTACAGAAGACCGTCGGCAACGAAATGTCCCGCTTCGGTTTCACTGTGGTCAAGACGCTGATCACTGCCATCGATCCGAGTCCGCAGGTCAAGAACGCCATGGATTCCATCAACGCTGCCCAGCGCGAGAAGGAGGCCACCCGTCAGCGCGCCGAAGCCCAGCGTATTCAGATCGAGACCCAGGCGGCAGCCGAGGCTGAGAAGACCCGTCTTCAGGGTGAAGGCCAGGCCAACTATCGTCGTGAGATCGCCAATGGTATCGTCGACCAGATCAAGAGTCTGCAGGCAGTCGGCATGAACGTGAACGACGTGAACAATGTGGTGTTGTTCAACCAGTATCTCGACACCATGCGTAATCTCGCCTCGTCGCAGAATGCGAAGACGGTGGTGTTGCCGGCTTCGACGCCTGGCGGTTTCAACGAGATGCGCGACCAGATCACCCAGGCCATGATGTCCGCGGACGAAGCTGCGAAATAGTCGCAAAATAGCCGTGCCGATGCTCTGAATCGATGACAAGATGACCTTCGTATTCGTGTTGTGCGAATTCTTGCGCCAAAGTGCTTTTTCCAACACGTCGTGCTCCCTCGATAAGCATGGCGCGCTTGCCATTCGACTGGCTTTTCCAAGCCATGAGTGTTTGATATGCCTTGCGCCTGAAGAGCATGGTGTACTCCTTGAAAATTAAGGCATTTACACGAAATGCAGAGTAAGGATAGCGCGTTTTATACACGAAATGCAGAGTGTCGATACGGGGCGAGGATGTTTCGCTGACGTTCCAGAGGCATGAAGAATCCCTCCTTTCGAGACGGCCGCTTATATGTGACGGAGAGCGCGTCGGTGAAAGGAGGGATTATTGTTTGGCGCGTTGCCGTACCGCAACGCACGTCTATGTGATTGGCCTGTCGGCAATGACCGTGTTTTGCGCACGCATGTCATACGTTTCGGCGTATGTCACGCCATGCTGACAAGACCTTCCTTGGAGTTTGAATTCGGCAGTGAGCAGTTCATCGCATGTGATTCAAGCAGGTGAAGCTGTTTCTGCAGGTCCATGACTTTCTTTTCCAGCCATTTGATGGTCATGGCTTGGGTGATCACCAGCAGATCGCGATGCCCGGAATCGGATTTGTTTGCCAACGTCTGTGCTTCAAGCATGATTTTCGGATCGGCTTTCCAACGGGCGATCGCGCGTTCGATGCGCTTGCCTCCCACGATTTTCGGATCAAGACCTGCGCTGGCGAAAATACTGGTAGGACCGTTGCCGCGCAGATATTGCGCCATGCAACGCACCTGAAATTCCTTCGAGTACGTGATGCGGTCCATGGAAGCTCGCTCCACCGCGGGCAGGGTGTTCAGGTAATACACCTCGGTTTGAGTAAAACGACGACGCATGATGGTTCCCCTTGTGTGATATGCGGATAACGCTTCCGACAACGTCATCCGAATGTCTGCCTCGTTGTTTTCATTCTATTTTTGCGAGATTCGGGGATTTTGCCGTCTGGCACGAAACGAAGTGTTTTTGGCACGAAACGAGAAAACCACCCTAGTTAGGGTTGTTTTAGGAGGATATGAGACGGGGCCTGTGCTTCTCGGGGTGTTCCCCTAAGGGATGCAGGGAACTGGAAAACGGTATAAACTCGGTTGTGGGACAGACGTATTGACGCCGTGTGGGGAAGGGCAACGAAGACTATGACAGATCATGAAGGGCGAGAGTCGATGACGGGGACGCGCAGGCCCATCATCGAAGTCAAGAATCTGCGTAAGGAATATCCGGTACTCGATGAAACCGTCGTGGCTCTGGAACGCATCAATCTCACCATTCCGCAAGGGCAGATCTGCTGTATCTACGGCGAATCCGGTTCTGGCAAATCCACACTGCTAAACCAGCTAGCAGGTATGGAAAAACCAACCAAAGGCGGCGTGCGCATCGGGGGAGTGCCCATTTCTCAGTTGAATGAACGGCAATTGGCGGAATTTCGGCAAAAACATCTTGGTTTCGTATTCCAGTCATACAACCTGCTTCCCAATCTGACTGCCGTGGAAAACGTGGCAATGCCGCTGATGTTCCAAGGCATGCCGAAAAACAAGCGTGAGGCAATCGCCAAGAAAATGCTGAAACGAGTAGGGCTCGGCAAACGCATGAACCACTACCCGACGCAAATGTCAGGCGGACAGCAACAGCGTGTCGGCATCGCGCGAGCGTTCGCAGCCAGACCGCAAGTCGTATTCGCCGACGAACCGACCGGCAACCTCGACTCCAAAACCAAAACCGACGTGATGAACATGATCTGCGCGTTCGCTCGCGACCTCGATCAAACCATCGTGCTCGTCACCCACGATGACAATATGGCGCAATATGCCGACCGTATAGTAACGCTACTTGACGGACGCATCATCGATGACCGTCTGATGAACAACGCGTGACGGCAGAGAAGAGAAGGAAATTCCATGAGTAACAGCAACCATTCCGCAAAATTCATCAACATGCTCATCGCATTGATGGCGTCCATCGCCATCGCGCTGACCTGCATTGTGCCGACGGCGCTCGCCGAAGACGGTGATGGCACTGACGACAACAACGGCGGCTCCACCGTGCAGCCGGCCGGTCCGGTGCCGAACATCATCATCACCAACTTCACCTATGGCGACGGTTCCGTGGCGGTCGGCACGAATTTCGATCTTGGCTTCACCTTCCAGAATATGGGCAAGGTCGCGGTCAGCAATATGGTCGTGACCGTTGACGGCGGCGAGAATTTCGCCATTTCCGGCGGTACGAACACGTTCTACTACGATTCGCTGTGGGCGGGCTATTCCCTGACCCAGACCGTGCCCATGCAGGTGCTGTCGAGTGCGAAGAACGGCGCGCAGGGCATCGATATCAACTTCAAATACGAGTATGTCGATGGCGACACCCGCAATTCCAACACTTCGGATATCAAGATTTCCGTACCTGTTTCGCAGCCCGACCGTTTCGAACTGGGCGATCCCGTGCTTCCAGACGCCATCAATGCGGGCGAGGAATCCACCATTTCCATGGAATACGTGAACAAGGGCAAGGGGGATGTATCCAATGTCGAAGCGTCCATCGAGGGTGACGGTATTACCGCCACGCAAGCCACACAGTACATCGGCAATGTGGCATCCGGTGCTTCCGGCTCCATTGGATTCGCTTTCACTGCGGATGCGGCCGGCGAATATGATGCCAAGCTGAAGGTGACGTACGAGGATGCCGACGGTCAGCAGCAGACCAAGGAATCGCCGGTGAAGATTACGGTGTCTGAGGCTCCGGCCCCCGTCGATCCCGGTACGGATGTTGACCCGCAGGAAAACCAGGGCATTCCGACTTGGGTGTGGATTGTCGTTGCCGTGGCTGTCGTTGCCGTGATCGCCATTGTGGTTGTGGTGGTTGTGCGTCGCCGCAAGAAGGCGAAGAAGGCGGCCGAGGATGACGATTGGGATTGGGATCCCACCGATTCGCATGCCGGCACTGAAGCTGATGGCACTGCCGATACGACTGATACCACAGCTGGCACCACGGCAGGCGCTATTGACGCGCCGACCCAGGTGATTGATTCCGTGCCCTCCGCCAAGGAGTGAGCATGCGATTTTCGGATATTGCACGTTCATGCACGCAGAATCTGCTGCGTCGCAAATCACGTACGATTCTTACGGTGCTTGGCGTGATCGTCGGCTGCTGTTCGATCGTGCTCATGATTTCCATTGGCCAAGGCATCAACGAACAGAACGAGCAGATGCTCAAAAACATGGGCAACCTGAACGACATCACCGTATACGCGGACGGCGGAGGTTCGTATTCCACGGCAACGTCATCCAGCGTGAGAGGTGCTGGCGGCGAACAGGCGAAACTCGACGATGACGCCGTGCAGAATTTCCGTAGCATTGCCGGTGTGGCTGGAGTGCTTCCACAGAAAACGATGTCATACAGTGTGGATGCCACGCAAGGAGCTGGCTCCCGGTACGTGTCGCAATATGTCAACGTGGTGGGAGTCGACGCCACGCAATTGGAAGAATCCGGCTATAAATTGGCCAGCGGACGTCTTCCGATGCGTGCCGGCGAAGTGTTGGCGGGCAAATCCTTCGTGTATTCGTTCTACGACAAGTATGCGTCAGATTCAAGCAATCATCGTATAGAAGCGGGCGATTATTACTGTGATGAGAACGATTGCGTCCAATCCGAAGGCGAAGACCCGTTCTTCGATATGCTGAACTCCAAAATCACACTGATTACCGGAGCCAACTATCAAAGTCCCGACGACTACCGCAAGGTGGGCGGCGGATCCGTGGCGTCATCCGATTCCGGCAGTGGTGAGAGTCCCACCATTACCATGCCATACACTGTGGTGGGTGTCATTGATTCCTCCGCCAACAACTATGATGCGTTCACTTCCGGCATTGTGATGAGCATCGACGATATGAAAACGTTGAACGCCAAAATATCGGGGGACACCAAGGCCAACACGTCGAGCAAGGTCGTTTATGATCAGGTACTGGTACACACCCAAGACATCAAAGACGTTGCCGACGTTGAAGCGCAAATCAAGGGTGCCGGTTATCAGACTTCCTCGTTTGAGCAAACGCGTAAGGAAATCGAAAAGCAGTCGCGGGGCATCCAACTGGCTTTGGGCGGCATTGGCGCGGTGTCGTTCTTCGTTGCCGCGATTGGCATTGCCAACACCATGATCATGTCGGTGTCGGAACGTACTCGCGAAATCGGCATTATGAAGGCTCTCGGCTGCTATGTGCGCGATATTCGCATGATGTTCCTGTGTGAGGCTGGCGCGATTGGCCTAGTTGGCGGTGTGATCGCCTGCCTGATTTCCGCGATCGGTTCGATAGGCATCAATCTAGCGTCTTTGGGTGGCTTCAGTGTTGAGAATCTCGGCAAAGCGATTGCGGGCGGCGACGATGTGACTCGCATTTCGGTGATTCCGTGGTGGCTTTTTGTAGTGGCCCTGCTGTTTTCGATCGCCGTTGGTGTGGTAGCAGGTTCCGGCCCGGCCAATAAGGCTGTGAAGATTCCCGCTTTGGATGCCATCAAGAATGATCAGTGATTGCTGATTACAGATCGCTGATTTATAGATTGGCGGGAATGGTCCACAGATATACCGATCATTCCCGCCAATTCGCTTATGTATCGATTATTCGCTAAGAATACCGCGGATTCGAGAGACGATGGTTTCTGAAGTCAATCCGTAACGTTCGTTAAGCTCGCCAAGAGGCACTCGGTCGGTGAACTCTTTGGCTGCGCCGAAATTCAGCACACGAACGCGAGAAGCCTTGGTATTACTGGAATTGGCATAAAATGCGGTGACTTTCTCACCCCATCCGCCTTCTAGCTGGCCATCTTCCAACGTAACAACCAAACGATGCCCATCGGCAAGCATCGCCAGTAATTCGGCATCCATCGTGGAATACTGCAATGCGTCAACAAGCGTCGCGGTAATCGCAGCATGTTCTTCATCATTTTCGGCCAGTGCCGACGTAATTTCGGCAGCCAACGGCATGGTGTTGCCGAGTCCAAGAATCGCCACATCCTTGCCGGGCTGAACGATCTGATAGCGTGCGAACGGGCATGCTCCGGCAATATTGACGGCTGGATCATGCTCTTCGGCACGCTGCAACGGGTCGAACGCCATATCGGCGGCACGTTCAAGTGCGAGAATCTGCTCGCCGGGCATACGAATCGCCACCACGCCATGTTCGGACGGGCCGGTAGCCCAAGCCAACATGTCAAGCATCTGTTCGCCGCTCGCGGGAGCCAAACAGGTCACGTCGGGAACATTGGCGAACATCGTCATATCGAATGTGCCCGAATGCGTATTGTCCGCGCCGGAAATTCCCGCGCCGAAAATCAGCAGCGTGGCGGGAACATGATTCAATGCCAACTCTTGCTGCAGCTGGTCGAACGTGCGCTGGAAGAACGTGGCGGAAGTCGCAAGCACCGGGCGGCCGCCAGCTCTGGCGATACCCGCGGCGAACGCGGCGGCATGTTCTTCCGTGATACCGGTATCGACGTAGTGGGCGCCGGCACGTTCACGAAAATCTCGGGTGATGCCATTCGATCCGGGGGTTGCGGGGGAGATGACCACCAATCCCGGCTCATTGTCGAAACGACGTTCCAGCGATGCCATGGCCATTTCGCCATAATATTTGCGTGCGTCGAGCGGTTTGCCGAGCGAGGCCTCCGGGTCCTGCCAATGGTTGGCCTCGCATTGGCCCGCATGAGGTTGAGGATTGGTCTGATTGCAGCCATCCGAACCATTGTCGGCTTCCGTTTCGTCATTGAAGCCCAAGCCTTTGGTGGTGTGGATATGCACTACGATCGGGTGGTCAATGTCTTTGACCTCGTTCAGTACTTCCACCAGCGCGTCAACGTCATTACCCTGCTCCACATAGCGGTAGTCCAAGCCGAATGCTTTGAACAGATTCAGTTCGGCCATGCCATTCGACGTACGCAACTTGGCAAGCTGCCCGTACATACCGCCGAAATCCTCAGCGATCGACATTTCGTTGTCGTTGACGATGATGATGAGATTACCGCCCTGTTCGGCCGCATTGTTCAGCCCCTCGAACGCAATGGCCGAACTCAGGGATCCATCGCCGATAATGGCGATAACATTGCCGATAGTGCTTTCGCCAGCGGCGCCGCGCTGCATATCGCGGGTTTTGGCAAGACCGCAGGCCAGAGAAATCGAAGTGCCGGTATGGCCGAGCACAAAGGAATCATGTTCGCTTTCCAGCGGATTCGTGAAACCGGTCACCTCATCAAAATGAGATTGGTCCAAGTATGCTTCGGCGCGGCCGGTAAGCATTTTGTGCACGTAGCTTTGGTGCGACACGTCGAAAATGAAACGGTCGCGGGGCGAGTCGAACACGCGGTGCAATGCCACAGTGAGCTCCACCACGCCAAGATTCGAGCCGATATGCCCGCCATGTTTTTTGCCGTAGTCGAGCAGTGTGGCGCGGATTTCGAGGCATAGATCGCGTAATTGCTGGGCTGAAAGGGCATGTACGTCCGCCGGAGTGTGAATCGAACTCAAAATGCCAGCGGTCATCGTGCGCAATCACCCTTCCCATTCAATCAATGCAACCAACTGCGAAATCCTATCCCACTGTATGCCCCGACGAGGGTGTTTGCGGGCAAAGGAGCGCAAAGTCTTCTCAACTTGAGGCACAATAGAGGTGTTTGCAATCGTGAAAAGCCGTTATTCGCAAAGGAGCGCGAACATGAAAGCCGTATATGCCACCGGAACGAATTATGATGATCCGCTGTCCGTGTTTGAAGTGGGCACTATGCCTGAGCCTGAAACCAAGCCATTCTGGTCCACCATTCGTGTGAAATCGGCGAGCGTGAACCATCATGACGTGTGGAGCCTGCAAGGTGTGGGGCTTTCCGACGAGCAGACGCCGATGATCCTCGGCACCGATGCGGCTGGCGTGCTGCAAGAAGACATTCCCGTACGAAAGGGGCTTAAGGCCGGCTCCGAAGTGGTCTTGTATACCTTCGTTGGTACCGATGGCGCCGGTGTGATGCCGGGGGAGAGACGCTCGATCCTGTCCGAACGGTATGCGGGAACCATGGCCGAATACACGCAGGTGCCCAGCGCCAACGTGTTCGCCAAGCCCACGAATCTGAATCTTGATGAGGCTGCCGCATTGGGTACCAGCTGGCTTACCGCATATTCCCTGCTGTTCGCATCGGCGAATGTGAAGCCGGGAGACACGGTGCTTATTCAAGGCGCCGGAGGCGGCGTGTCGACCGCGGCGATTCAGCTTGCTCACGCGGCCGGATTGGAAGTGTTCGTCACGTCACGAAGCGAAGACAAGCGTGCGCGAGTGTTGCAGCTCGGTGCCGATGCGGCTTTTGAAACGGGTGCGCGACTGCCACGCAAGGCGGATGCCGTCATTGAATCCGTCGGCGCGGCCACATGGAGTCATTCCGTCAAATCCGTACGTCCGGGAGGAACTATCGCCATTTGCGGCGCGACTACTGGCGACCAGCCGGGTGCAGAGCTTACGAGAATCTTCTTCCAGGATATTCGAGTGCAGGGCAATACCATGGGCTCCCGTGAGGATTTCGCACGTTTGCTGAAATTCGTGGAACATGCCGATCTGCATCCGGTCATCGATTCCGCATATGCGATCGACGACGCGCATCTTGCGTTCTCCAAGATCGTGAATGGCGACGTTTTCGGAAAAATCGTGCTGCACATCTAGCCGATTGCGTAAAGTAAACGGTGTTCAAGAACATGTTCTTTTGGATTCTTTCGGAGGTCCTTGATGGCAGACAACAAGCCTGAAGTCGCAGTGATTATGGGGTCGGCGAGCGATTGGGAAACCATGAAGCATGCCTGCGAGATGCTTGACCAGTTCGAAGTGCCGTACATGAAGCAGGTGATTTCCGCGCACCGCACCCCGGAATTGATGGGCGAGTTCGCGCATAGTGCCCGTGCCAACGGTCTGAAGGTCATCATCGCCGGAGCCGGCGGCGCGGCACATCTGCCGGGCATGGTCGCGGCCCAGACCACCCTGCCGGTCATCGGCGTGCCGGTGCGTTCCCATGCGCTGTCCGGTTGGGATTCGCTGCTGTCCATCGTGCAGATGCCAGGCGGCATCCCGGTCGCCACCACCGCAGTCGGCAACTCCGGTGCCACAAACGCAGGTCTTTTGGCTGTGAGCATTCTGAGCACCACCGATGAGCGTTTGGCCAATGCTTTGCAGGAATATCGTGACTCTCTGAAGGAAAAGGTGGCTGAATCCAATGCCCAGCTTGTCTGAGGAAACCAATGGCCGTGTTGAACGTCTGATGCCAGGGGCCACCATCGGCATTATCGGTGGCGGTCAGCTTGGCCGCATGATGGCGTTGTCCGCCCGCTACATGGGCTTCCGCATCGGCGTGCTCGACCCGACTCCGGATTGCCCGACCGCACAGGTGGCCGACTTCCAAGTCACTGCCGAATACGACGACATCACCGCGATCCGAGAGCTGGCTGAAAAGTCCGACGTGCTCACGTACGAGTTCGAAAACGTGAACGCCGACGCCATCGACGAAGTGCGTTCCTTGTCTGCAGCCCCGCAAGGCACCGATTTGCTGCGTGTCACGCAGGATCGTGTCAACGAGAAGCAGTTCATCAACGATCATGGCACGCCGACCGCACCATGGAAGGCCGTCAACAGCGTTGAGGAGCTTGATGCGGCGCTCGATGAAATCCATTACCCGGCCGTGCTGAAAACCCGTTCCGGCGGGTACGACGGCCACGGCCAGACCGTGCTGAAATCCGATGCCGATCTTGAAAAGGTACGCGCCCGTGCCGATCGCGGTGGCGGATTCCCGCCGAGCATTCTCGAAGGATTCGTCGATTTCGCATTCGAAGCGAGCATTCTCGTTGCCGGTAACGGCAAGGATTATGTGACCTTCCCGATCGTGCGCAACGAGCATCGTAACAATATTCTGCACATGACCATCGCTCCGGCCGAAGTCAGCGAAGACGTGGCGAAGGAAGCGCACGAACTCGCTTTGCGTTTGGCACAAGGCTTCGAACTGGCCGGCATCCTCGCTATCGAACTCTTCGTTACCAAAGATGAGCAGGTTATCGTCAACGAGCTTGCCCCGCGCCCGCATAACTCCGGTCATTACACCATCGAAGCGTGCTCGTTCGACCAGTTCGACGCGCATATTCGAGGCATTGCCGGGTGGCCGCTCGAACAGCCCGAACTGCTCAAGCCGGCTGTTATGGTCAATGTGCTCGGGCAGCATGTGGCACCAACCCGCGCGCTGATCGCCGAGCATCCCGAATGGAACATGCACGACTATTGCAAGGCTGAAGTGCGTCATGATCGCAAGATGGGGCATATCACCGTGCTGACCGACGACACCAGGCAAACTGTGGCGGATCTTGAACAGACCGGCTGCTGGGATGATTTGAAATAAAACCGATGACGGCATGTTTCGCGCGTCAGCCTTTCCCCGAGGGGAGGGCGGCGCGCGAAGCCATCAAGAACGGACATAGATTGACGGACGGACGCGTGGAGCGCAACACCAAACAAAAAGAACTGATTCATGATGCGTTGAAGGCAAACGATGAATTCATTTCCGCACAGGATTTGTATCGCAAGCTGGAAGACGAAGGCGTGAAGGTCGGCCTTGCCACTGTATATCGTCAATTGAATGCCTTGGCTGAGGCAGGCGAGGCTGATACCGTGCGTTTGGAAGGCCAACAGCTGTTCCGTCTGTGTGGTGATGACGGGCATCACCATCATCTCGTATGCACGAATTGCGGCAAAACCGTGGAAATCGAATCGCCATCCGAAACTTGGCTGCGTGGCATCAGCGAGAAATATGGATTCACCATCGAACGGCATACGCTTGAGGTGTTCGGACTATGCCCCGACTGCCGGAATGAGGCACGACGGTAATTCCGTCGATCTCAACAATTTCGCCGATTTCAGCAACAACGGTTATGTGGACGGCGGAATCCTTGACGAAAACTAGATACTGCCATCCGAACTGTCTATACTCCCTCATCGTTCTTTTGCGATTTCATCGACATATGCGTAAGAAAATCAGAAGAAACTGTGGATGAAATCGATCATTACAGCTTTTTGTCAGATATGGTCGCGAAAATAGTGCCTTGGTGTCGCCGTAAGGCGGGAAACGAAGCGAACTGACACGTTACGAGTGGAGATAAACACTTGACGAACGAATCCGTGAATACAGAGACGATTGAGGAACTGAAGATCTCGACGATTGATCCAAACGCACCCGCCAAGGAACGTAAGGAATTCCCAGGGTGGTTGTACGGCATACTGTTTGTGGTGTTCGACGCCATCGGTGTGGCAGCGCTGCAGATTGGCGTCAGTCAATCCACTACACGCGTCAAGCTTTCGAACAACATGTGGCTGACCGGTTGGGGCTTCGTCACCAAAATGTTCACCAACCTCAACTTTGTGGCGGTGCTCAACCTGATTTTGTGGGGCGTGCTGTATGTGATACTGCTCATGCTCATCAACCGCTTCTGGATCGCCACGCCAATATTTCTGGCGGTGACATTCATTATCGCGGTGATCGAACATTTCAAAGTATCCATCCGATATGAGGCGATTCTTCCCAGCGATCTGAACTTCCTCAAAGCCGATGCGGGCAATCTTATGAGCTTCATGCCGGCAGGCGCACAGTGGACCATTCTGCTCGCCGTCGTCATATTCGTTGCTTTCATTGCGCTTTTCGTATTCCTGAATCATCGTGACGGCCGTCACGGCAAGCTTTTCCGTGGCGACGACAAGCAGTCGCGCTCGCTGAATGCCATCGTGCGACTACTGCTGATCATCGTGCCGGGAACGTTCTTCACGCTGTATTCCATGCAGGTGAGCACTGTCGGATCTTGGGCGAAAACCTTCTCTTCGGCAATGGGGGACATGCCGTCCATGTGGGATTCCGTCTACGATGCGCAGCGCAACGGACCGCTGGTCGCCTTCACCAGGCAGCTGAATCCGAAAGTCATGGTGAAGCCTGACGACTATTCCGAAGAAACCATGAAGGAAGTCGCGGCACGATACGAAAAAGAAGCGAAGAAGATCAACGCATCTCGTACCGAGAACATGACCGACAGTACGGTGATCTATGTGCTGTCCGAATCCTTCTCCGACCCGTCTCGCGTGCCGGGACTTAAGGTCAACAAGGATTCCATGCCCAACATTCGTTCCATCAAAGAGAATACGACCTCCGGTTTGATGCTTTCTTCCGGATATGGCGGTGGTACCGCAAACCTCGAATACATGGGATTGACGGGTTTGAGCATGTCGAATTTCGATTCGTCGCTCACCAGCCCGTATCAGCAGCTTGTGCCGAGCGAGCATTGGACGCCGACCATCAACCAGCTGTGGGGGGCGTCGAAGAATTCCATCGGACTGCACCCGTACGAATCGTCTATGTACTCGCGTGCGACCAACTATAAGAAGTTCGGATTCTCGCATTTCTACACGTTGACCGGTCCGGACGTCATCTCGCATCAAGACAAGATCGACGATTCGCCGTACGTGTCTGACGAAGCGACGTACGAGAGCACCATCGAAGAAGTCAAGAAAACCGATGGCAACCAGTTCCTGCAGGTCATCACCATGCAGAACCACATGCCATACCACGATTGGTATAAGAACAACGATTTCAAGGCCGAATCCACTACGGACACTCCTTTGGAGGACGATGAGAAGGAGTCCATCGAAACCTATCAGAAGGGTGCGGCTCTGACCGACGAGGCGACCGCCGACTTCCTTGACAAGCTCGACGCCATCGACAAGCCGATCACCGTGGTGTTCTACGGCGATCATCTGCCGGGCATTTATTCGTCCGCTTCCGAAGACGACAACAATTCGCTTGCCTTGCATCTGACGGATTATTTCATCTGGTCCAACAAGGCGTCCAGCTCGCAAGGCAACGAGATCGACAACGCCGACTATTCGTCGCCGAACTTCTTCGTGGCGCAGGCCGCCGAGCATATGAACGCCAAGGTGTCCCCGTATCTGGCGTTCCTCACGCAAATGCATGAGAAAATCTCCGCCATGGAGCCGCCTGTCGTCAACAATATCCAGGGATGGGACCGTATCCCTGAAGGTCAGAACATCTATCTCGACGCTGACGGCAATCCCATGGCCGAAAGCGACTTCGACGCGGAAACCCAGCAGTTGCTTGCCGACTACCAGCTGATTCAGTACGATATCACCACAGGGAAGAACTACCTGAAAGACACCGATTTCATGGATCTTCCTTAGAGGCAAGGGGGAAGAGATGGCCGCAACCGATCGCGAACAGCAGATTTTGGCGTGGATTAAGCAGAATCCTTTGATCAGCCAAAACGAGCTTGCGGAACTGTGCGGCATCACCCGTTCAGGGGTGGCCGCGCACATCTCCAACCTGATGAAAAAAGGGTACATCCAAGGCAAAGGGTATATCGTCACTCCGCCCAGCTATGTGGCTGTTGTTGGCGCCATCAATATAGACCATTACGGTGTCGCCATGCAGGATGTGGTTGGGGAAAGTTCCAACATGGGGCGCATTGTGTCATCCGTGGGCGGCATTGGTTACAATATCGCCTACAATTTGAACCGGCTTGGCGTGCCGAATTATTTGATTTCCGTCTATGGTGATGATGAGAACGGCGAACGCGTCAAGCAGGACGCGTATGCCAACGGCATTGACATCACGCATGCCAAGCAGATTTCCCATATGCCTACTTCCACCTTCTTGTCGGTTGTTTCCGCGCAGGGGCGTCAGATTGTGGGTCTTGATGATATGCAGATCAGTGCGGAAATCACCCCGGAATTTCTAGCTCAACGAGAGCAGACCATCGTCAATGCGGAAATGGTGGCGATTGATTCGAGCTTGCCGTCTGATGCCATAGCATGGGTTTGCGAAAAAACAAGTCGACCGATTTTCGTGTGCGTGGTTTCCGTTAATAAAGCGGCGCGAATCACGCCGGTGCTTGATCGCATCGACACTATGGTGCTTAATTCCACCGAAGCCAAATTCGTGTCGGGGATTGAGGTGCATGACGAGGCCAGTGCCAGAGATTGCGCCGAACATTTGCTGCGGTCCGGTGTACGTAATGTGTTTCTTTTTGTGGACGATTCGGACATGCTGTACTGCTGCGAACATGAAAGCTTTTTCTGGTCTTTGCCGGGAAGGGCGGAGGAGCATCGATATACCAATGGTGGTGCATCGGCGGCGTTGAGTGCGCTGGTGTGGGCGCGTCGTGAGCATAAAACACAGCAGGAATGCGCTAGATATGCGTCTGCGGCGGCTGCGATGAATATGTCTCAGGTGCAGTCGATTTGCGCTGATTTTTCTGAAGAAGCTGTGCGGCGCAAAGCTGATTTGCTGCAGTAACGCAGGTATGGCGGGCTTACATTTGTTTCTTTCGTAATCGCGAGACACGCGATTTTTCCATATGTTACATCGATGAAAAATAAGCAAAAGTTGACTGGCTTAAACTTTTGTTGTACTCTAAATTGAAGATAAAACGTTTCATCAAGGGTGTATCAAGGCAGATATATCCCCGAAAATGTAGGAGGCAATATCCATGGCGGATATGACTTCAGGAAATACTGTTCCTGACCGTTACGTTGTGGTCATCGGTGGCATGAACATGGACATCTGTGGTAGACCGACGAGCACCGTAGTGGACCGAGACTCGAATCCGGGCGTCGTCAGCATGTCCGCAGGTGGTGTCGGGCAGAACATCGCACAGAACATGGCTCATCTGGGCATGCCGACATACCTGATCACCGTCTACGGCGACGATGAAAACGGCAAGACCCTGGAACGTTCGTGCGCGGCCAACAACATCAATCTTGACTATGCCGCACAGCTGGAAGGACGCCGTTCTTCCACCTACATGTTCATCACCGACGATACGGGCGATCTGCTGGTGGCCGTCAACGACATGGAAATCTGCAAGGAAATCAATCCGGCATTCCTCGAATCTCGCCTCGACTTCATCAACGGTGCCGCCATCTGCCTGCTTGACGCCAATCTTGAACCGGAAACCATGGCATGGATTGGCGAACACGTCACCGCGCCACTGTTCGGAGATACCGTTTCCACAGTCAAAGCGCACCGTTTCGACACGATCCTCAACAAGATGACCGTGCTCAAGCCGAATGATTTGGAAGCATCCGTACTCACCGGCATCGGTATCGCCGACCAGTATTCGGCAGGTGCCGCAGCGAAGACCTTGCTCGACAGGGGCGTGAAGAACGTATTCATTTCATTGGGTGCCAACGGAATCCTGTGCGCGAGACACGAAAACGACGAATACAGCTTCAAGCATGTGCCGCCATACCGCACCGAAATCGCCACGGCAAATGGGGCCGGAGATGCCGGCATGGCAGCCATCACTTGGAGCTTCTTCGATAACCCCGATCGAGATCTTGAAGAAGTCGGCAAAATTGCGCAGGCAGCATCCAGCATCGCGCTCGAATGCACAAAAGCAGTGCCCGATATCACCGTGGAACGCATACGTAAGAAGATGTCCGGCGAGATCGAGCCGTTGCTCGACGAAGTGCGTACCGCCTGAATTTTGCTACATCACACGTCCATCAACCCATACAAACACAAGGAGAACCGACAATGGTAGTCAAGCAGATCTATTCTCTGATTGAATACGATGAGGCCGTCAAAACCATGGAGGCTGGTGCCGACAACATTGGACTGGTGCCGATGCAGAATGGTGGCGTTCCGGCACATCGCGTGCCAATCGAACGCGTGCACCGCATTTTCGACGAATGCAAGCGTCGTGGCGTCACCTCCGTGGCCATCATGCTAACCAACGATCCCGACGAGATGATCGAGCTTGCCAGAGAGGTGCAGCCTGACATTCTGCATATCGCAGGCGATGGGTACGCCGCAGATGAAGCATTCGCGGCCCGACTTAAGGAAGCCGTGCCGAACACCAAGCTCATGCAGGCCGTGCTTGTTGACGATGAATCCGCCGTCGACCGTGCCAAGAAGTACGCAAAATACTGCGATTTCATCCTCACGGACTCCGGTCTGGCCCCCGACACCGGCATTGGTGCCAGCGGTCTGACCCACGACTGGAGCATTGACGCCCGTATTGTGGCCGAATGCGGCAAGCCGGTCATCATGGCTGGCGGTCTTGGACCAGACAATGTTGCCGAAGCCATCGAACAGTGCAAGCCGTATGGCGTGGACTCCCTGACGAAGACCAGCATCAAATACGACGGCGGCTACATGGAGAAAGACATCGACAAGGTTCGTCAATTCTGCATCAATGCCGACGCTGCGGCCGCAAAGATCGGACAGTGACCGATGGTTATGGAAGTCAAACTGCTGCAACCCGTCAAAGTGGTCTGCACTGACGATTTAGGGGAGACTCTGGTCGATATCATGCAGACCGCGGGCTACTCTCGTCCGCTGATGGTCACGGATTCCTTCGTCGGAAGCATGCCACTGGTCGTTGCCGCACGTACCAAGCTTGAACAGGCCGGTGTCGATGTGGCGGTATTCGACCAGGTCAAGCCCGACCCGCTTTGCGAAACCGTGGAATCCGGCGTCGAAGCATTCGAAGCACACAAGGCTGACAGCATCATCGCCATCGGCGGTGGCAGTTCCATGGATGTTGCCCGAGGCATCAACATCGTGCGTGTCAACGGCGGATCCATCATCGAATACACCGATCCAGCCAAGCCGATCGCACCATGCAACGGTATGATCGCAGTTCCGACCACCGCCGGCACCGGCAGCGAAATGTCCAATGCGCTGGTGGTCACCGAAGGATCCACCGATCGTAAACTCGCGGTGCTTGCCGATCCGGCAGTCAGCGAATATGCCGTGCTGAACGCGGATCTCATGCTGACACTGCCCGCAAAAATGACCATCGCTTGCGGACTTGACGCATTCTGCCACGCCGCGGAAGGATACCTTTCCCGAATGGCAAGTCCGGTCACGGATGCCATTTGCGAAAAAGTGATGTTCCTGCTGTACAACTATCTGCCGCGTGCTGTGGCAAACGGTCAGGATCGTGAAGCCAGGGAACGTGTGATGGTCGCGTCGACGCTTGCAGGATGGATGCTGAACAATGCGGGAACCATTGCGGGGCATTCCATCGCACACGTGCTCGGAGCGAAATACCACATCGTGCACGGTGAAGCCGTTGGCTACGCGTTGCCGGCGGTTATGGAGTTCGTTGCTCCCGTACATGCGCATAAGGTTCGTGAGATCGGTCAGATTCTAGGTGCGGTCTACCCGGAAAATGCGCCGGACGAGCAGGTTGCGATTATCGCAAGCAGAGCGTTCAAGGATTTCCGCGACCGCATGCTCGGTCTGCATCCTGTTGAGGATTACGGCATCAGCGTTGAAGAACTCGTTTCCAATGCGCAGGCCGTAGTTGACGAGCGTTTTGCAGGAAACACACCTCGTGACATCGATCTTCAGGCAGCCGAACAACTGCTCGAAGGTTTCGGAAGTCGCTGATATCAAAGGCCATTGCCGGCCTTGCAACAAGTTGTGTGACCGATGAGCCGGAGTCAGTCAATCGTCGACCACCTCATTATCGGTTCAAAGTTGGAGTACATAAGGAGGAACCATAATGTCCAAGAAAATCATCCTTGATTGCGATCCGGGACATGATGACGCCGTCGCCATCCTGCTTGCCGTGGGCAATCCCAATATCGATCTGCTGGGCGTCACCACGGTAGGTGGCAATCAGAGCCTTGACAAGGTGACCTACAACGCCCGTGCAGTGCTGGAAAAGGCGCATGCCACCGACGTGCCGGTGCATGCCGGATGTGACCGTCCGCTGGTGCGCAAGCAGGAAGTGGCAGCTTCCATTCACGGCGAAACCGGTCTTGACGGCGTTGAACTGCCTGAACCCAGCCGTCCGCTGGAAGCCGGCCATGCCGTCAACTGGATTATCGACACCATTATGAGCAACGAGCCAGGCACCATCACTCTGGTGCCGACCGGACCGTTGACCAACATTGCCATGGCCGCCCGCATGGAGCCGCGCATTGTTGAACGTGTCAAGGAAGTCGTGCTTATGGGCGGCGGATACCATGTGGGCAACTGGAGTGCCGTGGCCGAGTTCAACATCAAGGTCGATCCGGAAGCCGCTCACATCGTGTTCAATGAAGCCTGGCCGATCACCATGGTCGGATTGGATCTGACGCATCAGGCACTGTGCACGCCCGAAGTGCAGCAGCGTATCGAAGGCGTTGGCACTGATCTCGCCAAGTTCGTGTCCGGTCTGATGGACTTCTTCCGCAAGACATATCAAGACAATCAGGACTTCATCGATCCGCCGGTTCACGATCCGTGTACGGTGGCATACCTCATTGATCCGAGCGTCATGACCACCCGTCGTTGCCCGGTTGATGTCGAAATCCATGGAGATCTCACACTCGGCATGACCGTCGCCGACCTGCGAGGCCCGGAACCGAGCGCCGAAGAATGCCACACCCAGGTTACAGTCAAGCTTGATTTCAACAAATTCTGGGATTTGGTAACCGACGCAATCAAGACCATCGGCTGAAAGAAGAGAAAGATAAGTAAAGGGGGGCTCTAATGACAGAGACCAAAAACGGCAAAATGCTCGACGAAGGCGGCAAGTCCGTCGTCGCATTGATGGCAGCACTGATGGCAGCCATCTTCGCGTTCCAGCTCAACGCGTCCATGCTTTCGCCTGCATTGACGACCATGCGTGTTGAACTCAACACCACCGATGCGCAGATTGGCTTGACCCAGACGGTGTTCTTTACCTCATGCGCGGTGTTCTCGCTGTTCCTGCCGCGACTTGGCGATCTGATCGGGCGCAAGAAGGTGCTGCTCGGCATTCTCGTGCTGACTGCTTTGGGCTGTGTGGTTTCCGCGCTCGCGGTCAATGTGCCGATGTTGATGATCGGTCGTGTGATTCAGGGTGTTGCTGGTCCGATTGTGCCGATGACGCTGATCATGCTGCATGCCAAGGTCACCGAAGACAAGAAGTACGCCAAGCTCATGGCTATTCTGACTTCCGTTAATGGTGGCATCGGCGGTGTCGACGCTATTCTTGGCGGCTGGCTTGCTGGCACGTTCGGTTTCCGTTCCGTGTTCTGGGTCATGGTTGGTGTTGCGGCGCTTGCCATTGTGCTTGTGTTCGTGTATGCGGAGGAATCCACCGCTTCCGAGACGCCGAAGATGGATTGGGCTGGTGTGGTTTCCCTTGCCGCCGCATTCTTGGCCGCATACCTGGCCATCAACGAAATCCAGAAGCTGGGATCTGCCAACTGGGCGTTGGTTGCTGGCGAAATCGTTGTCGCTGCCGTACTGTTCGTGGTGTTCTGGAATGTTGAGAAGCGTCAGAAGGCTCCGATGGTCACCACGCATTACCTCAAGCAGCGTCGTACTTGGGGTCTGCTGCTGACCACCCTGCTTACCATGACCGGCGTGTTCGCCATCATGAACGGTATCGTGCCTGCTCTCGCTCAGGATACCGAAGTCGGCGCCGGCATGAGCGCCAGCGTGGTATCGTTCGCCACCCTGACTCCGTATGCGTTGATCGGTCTCGCATTCGGTCCGGTCGCAGGCGTGCTCGCTTCGAAGTTCGGCTACCGTGCGGTGCTGCGTACTGGCTTGATCGTCTCTGTTGCGGGCGTGCTGTTCGGCATCTTCGTGTGCAACGTTCCGAGCATCTGGGCACTTGTGGTCATGTCTTTGGCTTTGGGTGTTTCCTACGCAGGTACTGCCAACATCATGCTGAACGGTCTGGGCATCGTGCTCTCTCCGGAAGACAATCCGGGCTATCTGCCTGGTCTGAACTCTGGTGCATTCAACCTGGGTGCCGGTCTGAGTTATGCAGTGCTGTACGCTGCTCAGAACGCGTTCACCGCATCCGGCGGTGCGACCAGCGGCTACATCGCAGCCATGGTTGGCGGTGTAGTTCTGCTCGGCCTCGCGTTCTGCGCATCCCTGCTCATTCCGAAGCCGGGAGAGCAGAAGTAATCAATATAAGCTTGCTTGTGTTGTGTGATTAAAAAACGGCGGTTTTGCAGTCGGACTCCTCTCTGTCCGACCAACAAAACCGCCGTCCTTTTTATATATATTATTGCGATTGTATGGTTACAGAAATTTCTGATGGTATGCAATCGCTGGGTGCATTCAGCTGTTCAGTGCCTTGGCGCCAATGTCGTGACGGTAGAACATGCCCTTGGTGTCGAGCTTGTCGATAATCGCATACACCTTGTCTTGAGCGGCCTTGATATCGGCGGCGGAAGTCTCCACCAGCAGCACGCGACCGGAATTGGCGATCAGGCCTTCTTCGCTGCGAGCCACGCCAGCGTAATACACGTGGGAATCCTCATCGACTGGAATCTCAGGAATCGCAGCGCCCTTGATCACATTGACAGGATATCCGTCGGCGGCGAGCACCACACCAAGCGTGGCATTGTCGTTATCCCAAGTGAATTCCGGAGTCTCACCATTGAGCAGAGCACTGATGCCAGCGCCGAGATCAGACGTGAGCTTCGGCAGCACGACTTCCGTTTCCGGATCGCCAAAACGAGCATTGAACTCGATGACCTTCGGACCGTCAGAGGTGGCAATCAAGCCAGCGTACAGAATGCCAGTAAACGGCGTTCCCTCATCGGCCATAGCCTGAACGGTCGGCTTCACAATGGTTTCAATAGCGGTATCAACCACATCCTGACCGATCTGCGGAACCGGGCTGTACGCACCCATGCCACCGGTGTTCGGACCCTTATCGCCATCATATGCGCGCTTATGATCCTGCGAAATCGGCATCGGCCAGAAATCAGTGCCGTTCACAAAGCTCATCAGAGAGAACTCCTGACCTTCCAGGAAGTCCTCGATAACGACCTTCGCACCGGCGTTGCCGAAACGATGGTCGACGAAAATGTCTTCAAGAGCGGCGATGGCGGTTTCCTCATCCATGGCAACGGTCACGCCCTTGCCGGCGGCCAAGCCGTCAGCCTTGATCACAATCGGAGCGCCATGCTCACGAACATAAGTCGTGGAACGCTCCAAATCGCTGAACGTCTGATACTTTGCGGTCGGAACGCTGTGACGTTCCATCAGCTGCTTGGCGAAATCCTTGGATCCCTCGATCTGTGCGGCGGCCTTGCTCGGACCGAACGCCTTGATGCCAGCCTGAGCGAAATCGTCAACGATGCCCTCGATAAGCGGCACTTCCGGACCGACGAACACCCAGTCATAGCCGTTGTTCTTTACGAAATCAATCAGCGCGGCATGATTGGACGGGTTGATTTGCGTGATGCGGATGCCGTCAAGCTCCATACCTGGATTGCCCGGAGCCACTGTGACCTCGCTGACGCTGCTGCCACGCATAAGCGCATGAGCGATGGCATGCTCGCGTGCGCCGGAACCAATGACCAGAACCTTCATGTTTCCTCCTGTTATGTCCCTTTTGGGAAAATCCTATGTTCAGGAAAGTCTTTGGAAATAAAAGGGGGTGGCCGTTATGGCTCACCCCCATATATGTATTTACTGCAGTTCGACGTCGCTATCGGTCTTCTTGACGATATTGCCGAGCACATAACCGGCTTCGCCATTGGACTTGAGCAATTCCATGGTCTTATCAGCATCTTCGGCGTTGACTGCCAGCACCATGCCAATACCCATGTTGAAGATGTTGAACATTTCCATATGATCGATTTCGCCGGTCTTCTCGAGCACATCGAAAATCGGCAGCACCGGCCAAGAGCCGAGATTGATGTGTGCAGCTAGGCCGTCCGGAATCATACGCGGAATGTTTTCGATGAAGCCGCCGCCGGTGATATGGGCGACGCCCTTGACAACGCCGGCCTTGAACAGCGGAGAAAGGGCCTTTACGTAGATCTTCGTCGGGGTAAGGAGCACGTCGCCGAGCTTTTCACCATCGAGTTCGTCAAGCACGGTGTCGACCGTGTAGCCGGCCTTCTCGAACAGGGCCTTGCGCACCAAGGAGAAGCCATTGGAATGCACGCCGGTGGACGGCAGGCCAATGAGCACATCGCCTTCAGCGATGGTAGAGCCGTCCACGATTGCGGACTTCTCGGCAACGCCGACCGCGAAACCGGCCAGATCGTACTCGTCTTCGTCATACATGCCCGGCATTTCAGCGGTTTCGCCACCGATTAGACCGGAACCAGCCTGCACGCAGCCGTCGGCAACGCCAGCCACAACCTGCTCGAGCAGTGCCGGATCGTTCTTGCCGCAGGCGATGTAATCCAAGAAGAACAACGGTTCCGCACCCTGAGCGGCAATGTCGTTGACGCACATGGCCACGCAGTCGATGCCGATGGTGTTGTGCTTGTTGGCCATCTTGGCAACGACCAGCTTGGTGCCGACGCCATCGGTGCCGGAAATCAGCACCGGCTCCTTGTATCCGAGGGAAGCCAGATCGAACAGACCGCCGAAGCCGCCGATACCGCCGACTACGCCCGGACGGTTGGTGCGCGCCACATGGGACTTGATGCGCTTGACGACTTCGTAACCGGCTTCGACGCTTACGCCGGCTTCCTCATAAGCTTTTGGCATATCAAACCTTTCTCGGGTTCAGTGTTCTTCTTGGGATGAAGTAGTGGTGTATTCGTTGCCCTCATACTTGCTCTTGTACAAGGCGAATTCAGGCAGACGCACGCGATCTTCAGGAGTGAGAGACTTCAAAAAGTCACTTTCGTAATCGTCGAGTGCGGTCGGGTAGTCGCCATTGAAGTAGGCTACGCACAGACCGCCGTACGGGGCGTCCGCTCCTAAACCAATGGAATCGACCAAGCCGTCAAGCGAAAGGAATGCCAACGAGTCGGCACCGATGAAATCGCGGATTTCCTCAACGGACTTCTCTGCGGCGATCAGCTCCTTGGTGGTGGAGATATCAATGCCATAGAAGCAGGGATACTTCAGCGGCGGCGAGCTGATACGCATGTGCACTTCGGCGGCACCGGCTTCCTTGAGTAGCTGCACGATACGCTTGGACGTGGTACCACGCACGATGGAATCGTCGATAACGATCACTCGCTTGCCCTTAACCACGCCACGCACGGCGGAAAGCTTCATACGCACACCCTGTTCGCGCAGCTCCTGCGTAGGCTGAATGAAGGTTCGGGCCACATACTGGTTCTTGATCAAGCCCATTTCGTTCGGCAGGCCTGCAGCTTCCGCATAGCCCGAAGCCGCGGAAAGGGAGGAATTCGGCACGCCGATGACCATATCGGCCTCAACCGGCGACTCCTGCGCCAGTCGGGCACCCATGCGCTTACGGGCGGAATGCACGTTCACACCGTAAATATCGGAATCCGGGCGTGCGAAGTAGATGAATTCCATCGAGCAGATGGCCAACTGGGTCTGATTGGTATACTGCACGATTTTATAGCCGTGGTCGTCGATAACCACGATTTCACCCGGGCGAATATTGCGCACCAATTCAGCGCCAACAACATCGAGCGCGCAGGTTTCGGAAGCGAGCACATAAGCGCCGTTTTTCATCTTGCCGAGAGAGAGCGGGCGGAAACCGTTCGGATCGAGCGCGCCGATCATGGCGTCTTCGGTCATGATCAGATAGGCGAAACCGCCGTGCACAATGTTGAGCGCTTCCTTGAGCTTGTCCATGAACGTGCGCTGGGTGGAGCGACGCAGCAGGTGCATCAACACTTCGGTATCGGAATTGGAGTGGAAAATCGCACCTTGGTCTTCCAGCTGACGCCTCAGAGACGGGCAATTCGTCAGATTGCCGTTGTGGCACAGAGCCATATCGCCATCATGGAAGCGGAAGATGAACGGCTGGATGTTGTCGGTGCCGCCTGAACCGGCAGTGGCGTAGCGCACGTGGCCGATCGCCTTGTCTCCCTTCAGGCGTTCGATTTCGCGTTCGTCGCCGAACACTTGGGTCAACAGACCCGTTCCGCGATGACCGATGAGATGACCGTTATCGTTCGAGACAATGCCGGCGCCTTCCTGACCACGATGCTGCAACGCGTGCAGACCGAAGTAGGTGAGTCGGGCGGCGTCCGAGTGACCCCAAACGCCAAAGATACCGCATTCCTCGTGGATGTCTTCGAGTTCAGCTGACAAGCCAAAGCTCCTTCCAAAACCATGGAGACAAGGGATTCGCTACCGTTCAACCCTACCAACCGGAGGCTACAATTGGCGGTTTTCGTGGAGTCCTTAGGGACACTTGGCATGTCGGGTGTGTCGAACAATTGTTCGAACTCTCTGATATGCTGAATGCAGGAAAGTACAGTGCGGTGCATCGGCGATGCTTTGTCGGTGCTTTGCGAGGCGAAGTGCTCGTTGACGTTTCAAGATGGAGCCAAATCATGGAAGGAGTCTGAAGATGGCCGAACGTACCTATATCGCTATCGATCTGAAATCCTTCTATGCGTCTTCGGAATGTGCGGAACTCGGATTCGACCCTCTATCCACGCATCTGGTAGTGGCCGACCAATCGCGCACCGACAAAACCATTTGTTTGGCGGTTTCTCCGTCGCTGAAAGCATATGGACTGCCGGGGCGGGCGAGACTATTCGAAGTCAAAGCGAAGCTTAAAGAAGTCAATGCTGCACGGCGGGCAGCGGCACCGGGCGGTGTGCTGAGAGGTGAATCGTATGATGCGAAAGCGCTCGCAGCTAATCCGAATCTGGCTGCCGGCGTGTATATAGCCAAGCCTCGAATGTCGCATTATCTCAACATCAGTGCGAAAATCTACAGCATATATTTAAGGTACGTATCCGAAGCTGACATTCATGTCTATTCGATAGATGAAGTATTCATGGATGTTACCGGGTATTTGCGGGCTTACGGCAAAAGCGCGCATGATATGGCCCGTGAAATGATCCAGCAGATTCTTCGGGAGACGGGCATCACCGCAACGGCCGGTATCGGTACGAATATGTATTTGGCGAAAGTGGCCATGGATGTGGTCGCCAAGCATATTCCCGCGGATAAGGATGGCGTGCGTATCGCGCAGTTGGATGAGATGTCGTATCGTCGGCTGTTATGGGCGCACAGGCCGTTGACTGATTTCTGGCGTGTGGGACGAGGGTATGCGAAGAAACTGGAAGCCCAAGGTCTAATGACAATGGGCGATATAGCCCGATGTTCCATAGGCCGTGCCGACGAGTATTACAACGAGGGCCTGCTGTACAAGATGTTCGGTGTGAACGCCGAGCTGCTTATCGACCATGCGTGGGGTTGGGAACCTTGCACGATCGCCGATGTCAAAGCGTATAAGCCAGCTGGTCATAGTATGAGTTCGGGGCAGGTGCTTACGGGCGCGGTCGGTTTTGACTCGGCGCGGCTGATTGTGAGAGAAATGGCGGACACCTTGTCTTTGGACTTGGTTGCCAAAGGTGTGAAGGCCGGCCATATGGGGTTGATGGTCGGTTACGATACCGCCAGTCTTGATCCAAAGCGGCTAGGGGAGTGTGGCACTCCGGAATTGAAGGCGATGGCTGAGCGAGCCATTGCCGAATACAACGGTCCTGTTGCGATTGACCGGTATGGTCGGCGTGTACCCAAGCCGGCTACAGGGTCGATTAGTCTGGGCGACCATACGTCATCCACCACGCGTATCTGTGATGCGGTTGACGAATTGTTCTGCAGAATCGTCGATCATCGGCTGTTGGTACGTCGATTGAATGTGGTTGCTTCGGATTTGCAAACGGTCGAACAGCTGGCTGAGCGGAATGCTGCGGCGAATTACGTTCAGCCCGATCTGTTTTCGGATATGCAGGAAGTCTCAAATGGAAGCGATAGCAACGATTGCAGTGATAACGTCGATAACAACGCGCGGTCTTCCTACGCTGACGATATGCGGGTTGTCGATGAGATTTCCGAACAGCATGTGCAGCAGACGATTCTTGACATCAAACGCAAGTTCGGCAAGAACTCGGTGATCAAGGCCATGGACATGTTCGACGGGGCGACCGGACGGCAGCGCAATAATCAGATCGGCGGCCACGCCGCATGATTGGTTGCCTGAGTGTGACTGGGCATGCTTGATGAGATAGCGGCCGGAACGGTATTGGAAGATTGGAAGCGAGTGGGGGGGCGTATGGCACTTACGGAAACGCATGACTACGACGACATCATTAACCTGCCGCACCACCAGTCTCGGCGTCACGCGCACATGGCGTTGTCCGGCAGAGCCGCGCAATTCATGCCGTTCGCGGCGCTGACCGGCTATGAGGATGTGCTCAATCGCACGGTTCGTGCCAACGAGGAGGCCATTGCCAAGGCCAATACCCCGGTCGACGTGGCGGACGGCTACTTGCCTGCCTGATGTGGGTGTGGCCTGCCGATTTTGCCGAAAGCGCTGGCGGCATGTGGGTTGCGCTTTCGGTGGCAGTGAAGGCTGCGCTGTTGGTGTCTTATTCCGGCAGAGGATAGGCATCGTGGAGTAATGAGGAGAAGCTCTCCTTTGCGATACCGTAGAACGCGCCGAGCAGTAGCTGAAGAGCCAGATCATCCGGCAGATCGTTGTCATTGGCAAGGGAGCCGAGAATGCCTTCGAAATTCTGCGGATTGTTGTTCCAGATCGCTGACATCTCCTGTAATGTCAGTAGCTTCGTTGCCAGTTCGGGAAATTTAGGCGACGACAGAAGCCGGTTGATGGTGGCGGCACGGTATTCGTGCATCGGGTCATCTGCATGCGCGTGATTAGTGTTCTGCGGTGCCGGCGATGTTCTGATCCATGACTGGATGGCGGTGATGGAGCGGCTGCTTAGCCCGGTGAATGCGCAGGCGTGGCTCATGGCATAGGTTTTCTCATCCGTTTCGCCGGTTAGATAGCCGACGTCCACGCCGAAGAAGTCAGCGATGGTTGCCATGGTCTCATATTTGGGGAACCCGATTTCGCCCGATGAGGTGCGGTTGCCGGTATTCAGCCATCTGCTGACGTCCTTTTGGTGGAATTTTGTGAGGTACTGCCGGTTCAATGCGCGTACGAAATCTAGTTGCGTGAGACCTCGTTCATCCATGCATTGCTTGAGTCGTGTTCTCCAGCAGGCGCTGTTTCGTGTTGATATACCACTCATGGTATAAACCCCCTTCAAAATGTGAGTGAATTATAACATGTTACGTCATTGACGCCATAGCAGGGATGAAAGAGGATAGACACCAAAAGGAGAGAACTCATCTGCTGTGGGGTTCAACGTCGCATTTTCGCGTCTTGTGAAAGAAGGGAGAAGCCGCACGCGAAAAAATCACGCCCCCTGATGACGGGTTCCGCAACGAGGCCGATTCGTGGTCTTGGAATGACTGAAGGTCAGTCGTTTCTCATAGGGAACGCCGTCAGAAAGGAAGCAAGGTCATGTTCGCGCAACTGGCAAACACGATTCTGCACGGCGTACGCATATTCGACGAGGCAGCAAAGAACACCACGCCGGCCGAGAGGAATCGCCCCGATGATTGCAACGAGACACGGAGCGGACATCATCGCGGTGAGAACTCCCACAAGAAAGGAAACGACAATGACGTTCGATGACGAGCCGGGAAAGATGGCTTGCGGACTCTATATCGGGTCAGCGGGAAATGGGAACACGATTTGCGAAACGGCGACGCAGCTATTTCGGAAGAATTAAGGAGATGAAAATGAAAAACGGGACTGTGAAAATCAGCTGTGCCTTTGCGGCCCTGGCCTTGGTCGTTACTGCTGGTCTTTCTGGATGCGGGGCAAATTCAGATGATGCAAATTCGGCTACACAGCAATCTTCGGCAAGCGGTCAAAATAATGAGGCGGGGAAGAAATCCGTGGTCAAGACTCCTGATCTTTCTAAGATTTCTTGGAATGTTGATCCGGCGGCAGAGGGGAATACCCCTCGTTTGGCTCTTTCCTATACCAATGGTCTTGATGTGGATCTTCTTGAGTTCAAAGTTTCCTACAGCTTGAAGAATGAAGTTACCGATGATCAGCTTCAGTCTTTGTTCGGAGGAGATGATTGGACGACTCCTGAAGATGTGCGAGATAGTGGTTTGTCATGTGATGCCATCAAGTATGTTGCGGTAGGCGAGTCAGGCATGGAATATTGCACTGTTGGCGCGTTTAAGACATCGGTTACGAATCAGATGGATTTGTGGAATGTCGCTCAGATTAATGCTGAGTATTACGATTCGAACAATAAAACGATTCAGAAAATCCAATATTTTCCCTCGAACAAGCGAACCATAAAGGAAGGGCCAGCGACCGCAGCATTCAAATGGGTTGCGGGCAAACATGCTTCTATGGTTCCCAAGCCTGATGTGCCGATCGTAAAAAATATGAATGATTCTGATGATTCTTTGTATTTCTACGCATATTCGGCTGATTCCAATATGATGCAGAATTATGTCAGCCAATGCGAGCAAATGGGCTGGCAAGTTGAATCGCAAACTGAATATTTTACTCATTTTGCAACTAAAGATGGATATGAGTTGACGGTTCAGCAGAATGATTGCATGAGTGTTTCTTTAAGTAAAGAAGATTGATGTTTAAGCTGGCAAGGACTTGAATCCAGTATTGGTAATTCAAGACCTTGCCTTTGGCAAAAAGATGTTTTTGCGCGTATTCGTCTATTTGCTTTAGTGGGATTTCGCTATGGCTGACGGAAATGCTGTGAATATCGAAAAGCAATAAATTTACTTGCATGTGAACTATCTGAGAGAGGAAGAAGGACATGGCTGTGAAAAACGAGCGGCAGCCGTCGAATATCAATCAGACGATGCAGCTGACTCTGCCGGCTGATCACGCCTATGACGTGCTGAAGAACATGCTTTCCTGCAGCGCGATGTTCATGATGAGACGTTGGAATGACGAAGAACGGTCGATTTCGTTCAGTTCCTTCGATGATATCGATCTTGTTGCAGTGATTCATGAGAAATCCGAATCCGAATGTGAGGTCAGGGTAACGTCGGATAGCCGGGATACGAATCGTGCTGTACGGCGTATCGGCGATTTTCTCCGGGACTACCAGGCGCAAATCGGTATGGCTTCAGTGCAGTTGGGCCATGAGCATCGAACGGCATCGCGGAGAGCGAATGCAGGGAAAGGGACAAAACACGGAAGCGGATTTGTGGCTGTTGCCTCCGAGTTGGCGCAACGTGTCTCCAATGCGCCTCTTACCACGAAAATTCTCGTAGGCTTTGTCGTTCTTTTTATCGTCATAGGTCTTATCTGCGGTATCACCTCGTGCGGGGCTTCGTCCAAAGCGGCCAATGATGGGAAGATAGCGATTCCGGAGTCTTCATCCGAATTCGAAGGTGAAAACTATAAGGACGTGGTCACAAGACTGGAATCGGCGGGTTTCACCAATATTGAGACCGAAGGCCTTGGCGATCTGATCACAGGATTCTTCCATAAGGATGGGGATGTCAAGACAGTGTCGGTCAATGGAAGCACGAGCTATAGCTCCCATCAGAGATTCAGTCCGGGTGCGCAAATCGTTATCAGATATCATTCGTATTCAACGAGCGACGAATCATCATCGGGAGACAGCGATTCCGCAACCCAAAAGAAGGTGAAGGCGGAAACAGACGATGCGGAGGACGATTCTTCTGAATCTTCCGACTCTGCGGGGAATAAGGACGATACGCCGCAAACCGATAAGGAAAATATCACAGTGCAGAACAACCAGGAATTCGCCCAGATACTTGCGGGCGGAGATTCCGGACAGGCCATCGAGAGTTTTGCAAACAAGTATCAGGGGCGCAATATCGAATTCGATGGCTATACGGCATCAGTATTACCGCATGACTCAAACAAGACACGATTCGACTATCTGATCCTTGCCGGAAATGTAGGGGGTACGCACGGTCCGAACTTTCATTTCAGTGATGTGAATTATTACGATCTTCACTTGACCGGTGGCAATGTTCCGAGCTCGTTTACTGAGGGGCTTAACATTCATGTCATCGCTGAAATCGAAAGCTATGACTCCGCATCCGGCTTGTTCGAGCTCAAACCTGTTTCCATCACGATGAGATGAGAATCGCCATGCCTGGATACATGCCATTCCCCAATGAGACGGTGACGCTCACCAGCCATTGCGCGCGCTGCAAGAACATCGACGGAGAGCAGAATAATGCCAAACTGATGCTCACCAATATGCGCCTGGTATACGAGTGGAGCAGCAAAACGCGGATGGGAGATGAACTTTCATGCCTGTCCTACCCGTTGAACGAGTTGGCGACTCAGAAAGATGAGATTCGAGCGGATTGCCAAACTTCAGATTATGAAACAAGCTTCAAACTCCACCCAGCCGGGGAGGAAGTCTCCTTCGTTTTCCGTAGCCCGGAGAAAAACGCGAGCCGTAAGGTGGCTGCCGCATGGCTGGACGCAATCAATATGGCGGTGACAGGAACCAAATCCTCCGCAGCCATGGCTTTACGCAGAAGCGTTCCTGGAGTCGAAATGCTAGCTGGTGCGTTGAAAGACACGTTCGATGTGGTCAAAACGACTTTTGCCGGCCCAAATACAAATCAGCGGAGCGCTTCCGTAAGAAAAGCCATCACGGCAAAATGCATTGGATGCAGAGCCCCACTTTCGGGGTGGACCGGTATGACCGTGCAATGCAAATACTGCGATACGGTGCAGACGTTGTGACTGGAACGGATAACGGGCTAAACGGGAACGAGGAATAAGACATGGGCATGTTACGCGCAATCGGAGGAGCAGTAGGCGGAACTCTGGCCGACCAATGGAAGGACGTCATCACTGCTGGTCGGTTTGACGAGCATTCCGCGGTCGTGCCCGGCGTTCTAAAGGATGAAGATAACGGCCGCGGCTCCAACGGGCGTGGTTCGGAAGGCGTCATCACCAACGGTTCAAGTATTTACGTGCCGGAGAACACGGCGGCGTTCATCTTCAACCAGTCCGGCATTGAGAACATCATCTCCCAGCCAGGCGGCTACGAATATCATGACGGGCAGGACAGTGTTTTCAATGGCGACGGAGCAAAGAAATCGATCTTCAAACAGATCGGCGAGCGCATCGGTTACGGCGGTATCACGTCCGATTACAAGCAGATTGCCTTTGTAAATCTGCGTGAGATTCGTGACATCAAGTTTGGCACGCGAGGCCCGCTCATGTATAACGATCTGTTCTATGGGACGGATCTTGAGATTTTCGCCTATGGTTCGTTCACCATCCAAATCGGTGACCCGGTGCGGTTCATCCGTAATTTCGTTCCGGCGAACGTTACCTACTACTCGTTTGATGATCAGCGAGCACGTTCGCAGATTCTGGCTGAGTTTCTGCAGTCGTTCACGGTGGCACTGAATGCGCTGTCAACGCAGTACAGAATCTCGCAGTTGCCAGCGCAGGCGAATGATATTGCGCTCAAGGTGGCGAATGATGGGCAGAACGCGGGGACGTGGCCTGCCCGGTTCGGGTTCAATATCGTCAAGATCGGTATCGAGAACATCGAGTTTTCGGATGCTTCGCGTGAACTTGTACAGAAGTTCTCCGCCAACAAGATGGACCTGAAGGCGTATGAGGATGTGTCGCAGCATGCTTCGAATGTGGCGGCGCAGCAGAAGATTGCGCATGGTGTTGAGGCACATGGGTTCGGTGATGCGGGTGCGATGATGTTCGGCGCGGCCTTCGCGCAGGGCGTGAATCCTGTGACCGGGGCGCAGACCAATGCTGCGGTTGCGCAGCAGCCTATGGCGGCACAGCAGCCGGCTTCGACCGCTGCGACGCCGTCCATGTCGGTCGGTGAACAGTTGGACGCGGTCAAGAAGCTCAAGGAGTTGCTTGACGCGGGGATCTTGACCAAGGACGAGTTCGATTCCAAGAAGAAACAGATTCTTGGTCTATAGATTTATAACGGAGGACAACATGATGAAGAAGGTCTTTGCTGCGATACTGAGCATTGCATTGATTGCTGGTGTATCCGCATGCGGCGAGAAGAAGGCCGAGGGGCCAGACTATGCCGATGACGAGGCGATGTCCATTATCGCGGAGGGTTTCAGCAAGCGTTCCTCTCTTATCGATAAGCTCAAGGGACAGGGCAAGGATACAAGCGAATCAAAGAATCTTCAGCAGATTATTCAGGCTGAGATCGATAATGATAAGCCGTTGAAGGCTCGTCAGTTCAAGGATTCGAAGCTCCAGGAGCAGATCATCGCCTATTTGAATTCGCTGGATGATCAGCTGGCCGTAGTCAAGAAATACTCGAGTACCAGTGCTGAATACACTACTGCGTGGAGCGAAGCATATGACAAGCGGTCCACAATTCTGAAGACATTCGTGGATAAGTATGGGCTTAAGGTCGATTCGAAATACCAAGACACTCTTGACGATCTGGTTCGTAACGGCAATTCCGTTCAGGAGAAGAACGAGACGGATCAGGTGATCAATAATCTGGTCTCATCGGCTCAATTTGACAGAACAGAAGCGGAATATGGTGGTTACTACACGTATTCTGCAGTCATCGAGAACACCGGTAAAATCAATTTCAACAATGTCTCGCTGCTGTTGGCGCTCTATGATGCTGACGGTGTGAAGGTCGAGGAGACTTTTGCCAACACCAGTTCATGGGCGGCAGGTGAGAAGGTTCGGTTCGAGGCTGGTACTGATGTGAACGCCGCACAGGTCAAGGTATTGGTCAGTAACTACGACGTGGTGAAGTAGGGGACGCTTTTTGTCGTTGCGCTGGCTGATATGAAAGTTCAGTTATCGGAGTCGTACCAGCCGGTCATCTGCCAGTATTTTCATGCCAACGTATAGACACAGTATATGAATGCAATGTGCAGTTGTTGTCTCATGGACGGCATAGGGAATATCAAAGGAAAGAGAAGATTATGCCTAGGAATTCCAGAAAGAGTTCTATGAGGAACCCGATGGGAAGCATGAGCGCCAAGGCGAAGGTGATTGTGCTCATCGTTGCCATTGCGGTGTTTATGGGGATAGGGGCCGTTGGATACCGCAAAATGGAGGGAATCTTCAATCCGAAGAAGGCTGAGCCTGAAATCACCACCACGATTGTCTCCCGTCAGCTGCAGACGATGCAGGATTTGACCACTGCCAAGGAAAACGACTACGGCTTCGAAGAATTCTCTGAAGGAAATATCACCCATGTGAACAAGAAGAAGTTCACGATGTTCTATAGCTATGAGATTCGCGCTGGCGTCGACTTGGCCGAGGCGGATATCAAGGTGCATGCCGACACTCGCACGATTTCGATTACCTTGCCCAAGGCCACGTTGCAATCCGTGTCGGTGGATCCCGACTCGTTGCGCTTCTTCGACTCGGAGAGCTCGTTGTTCAATGGCAATGAGGTAACGGATACTGCCGACGCGCTGAAACATGCCAAGAAGTCGGCGTCCGACAGGGCTTCCAAGAGCAAGCTTCTGCAGGAAGCCGATAAGCAAGCCAAGCAAATCGTGGAGAAAGCGTATTCGCCAATCGCCAAAGCGGACGGCTACAAGGTCCAAGTCCAGCTTGCCGATAAGTAGTGAGCACTGTGCTGTCAAGAAGGAACGTGTCATGGCTAATGCGCTTGTTTGTGGCAGATTTCGGTGGTCTTGATTTGCTTGTTCTCTTGTTTCTGGCACCTTTTCTGTGTTACACCGAGTACGAGAGTTGCAATTCCGCGGCTCATAATCGGGCTAACGCGTTTTGAATGCCATAAATAAGCCACTTAGCAATTTTCAGAGGTTAACGGCTCACCTAGAAAACCGATCACCGCACATTCTTGAACATGTCGTTTGCACAGACGACGGTCAAATCGGGCTCATGACGCTCGCGTGCGGCGGATGCCAGTTCATCCGTCTTGACAGTGTTGAGCGTTTTGGGTTCATTGAGCTGTCCTACGAACATTGACGCTCTTCCATTGTTTAATGCTTACGAGTATTATGCTTATGAGCATTAAACAATGCTATCGTTAGCGCATGCAATACAAAGAAGGTGTGTCCAGAGCATTGGGCTCTGGACACACCTTCTCATGTTGTATGCGGTTCATCATGAATCGCATACTTTGAATCAGGCGGTGAAGTACTCCACGCCGGCTGCGAACAGCGGCTGATCCTTTTCGCCCGGAACGTTCTTGAACGTGCCGTTGCTGTAGCGTTCCGAATGGCCCATCTTGCCGAACACGCGGCCGTCCGGGCTGGTGATGCCTTCAATGGCCAGCAGCGAACCGTTCGGGTTCACGTCCAGATCCATGCCAGGCACGCCGGCTTCGTCTACATACTGTGTGGCGATCTGACCGTTGGTCTTGAGCTGTGCGAGCACGTCATCGGAAGCCACGAAACGGCCTTCGCCATGGGAGATGGCGATGGTGTGCATGTCTCCAACGGAAGTCTTGGAAAGCCACGGAGACAGGTTCGAAGCGACACGGGTACGCACCAAGCGGCTCTGGTGGCGGCCGATGGTGTTGAACGTCAACGTCGGGCATTCCGCGGTCATCGGCACAATATCGCCGTACGGCACCAAGCCGAGCTTGATCAGAGCTTGGAAACCATTGCAGATGCCGAGCATCAGGCCATCACGGTTGTTCAACAGGTCACGCACCGCTTCGGTAACGGCAGGAGCGCGGAAGAACGCGGTGATGAACTTGGCGGAACCATCAGGTTCGTCACCGCCGGAGAAGCCGCCCGGAATCATAATGATCTGGCTCTTCTTGATCTCTTCAACCAACGCTTGGGTGGATTCGGCAACGGCAGCCGGAGTGAGATTGTTCACGATCAACGTGCTCACATCGGCGCCGGCACGCTCAAATGCGGCTGCGGAATCATATTCGCAGTTGTTGCCCGGGAACACAGGAATGATCACATGAGGCTTGGCAACGCCGGTACCGGTGTAGACGGTCTTCTTCGGAGCTTCGAAGGAAACAGCCTCAACGGTTTTGCCCTTCTCGTCACCCTTGGAACGGTACGGGAACACCGATTCGATGCCACCTTCCCAAGCATCCTGCAATTCAGCCAAATCCAGCGTCTCGCCGGCAGCGACGAAATCGTAAGCCTCAGTGGTCTTACCAATCTCACCAATCTCAACCAGATTCGACACTGCCGGAAGCTTGGCGCCATCGGCCAATTCCACAATGAAGGAACCATAAGCAGGAGCAAACAGATCATCCACGGAAATCGTGGAATCAAGAGCCACGCCAATCTGATTGCCGACGGTCATCTTGAAGATCGCTTCGGCGGTAGCGCCATAGCCTGGAGTGGACACAGCCAGAGCCTCACCGAAATCAGTCAGTTCCTCAACCACAAAGAACGCTTCAAGCAGCGCATCCTTATCAGGCGTCAAGCCATCAGCGAGATAACGCGGGGCGATACGAACCACACGGTGGCCGGCACCCTTGAATTCCGGCGAAGTGGCGCGTTTCATATTGCCAACGGCCACGGCGAAGGAAATCAACGTCGGCGGCACGTCAAGCTGCTCGAACGTGCCGGACATGGAATCCTTGCCGCCGATCGCGCCGGCGCCAAGATCAACCTGAGCCATCAGTGCGCCAAGCACGGCGGCCATCGGCTTGCCCCAACGGGTAGGCTCGTCGCGAAGCTTCTCGAAATACTCCTGGAAGCTCAGGTACGCCTTCTCATGCTCGAAGCCGGCAGCAACCAGCTTCGACAGCGATTCGACCACAGACAGGTAAGCGCCAGTGAACTGGTTCTTCTCCATAATGAACGGGTTGAAGCCCCAAGCCATCGCCGAGGCGGTGGTGGTTTCGCCGAACACCGGAAGCTTGGCGACCATGGCCATATTTGGGGTCAGCTGCTTCTTGCCGCCGAACGGCATAAGCACGGTGCCTGCGCCGATAGTGGAATCGAAACGCTCGGAAAGACCCTTGTTGGAAGCCACGTTCAGATCGGTGAGCATGGCATGCATGCGGTCGGACAGGGAACCGGAAGCCCACGGGGTGGTGTAGGCCTGCTGCGCTTCGACATGAGCCACCTGATGCTTCGGAGCACCGTTGGAAGCGAGGAATTCACGAGACAGATCAACGATCGCGTCGCCGTTCCACACCATGGTCATGCGCGGATCTTCGGTTACGGTCGCGATGACTTCAGCCTCGAGATTCTCTTCCTTGGCGTAGCCGAGGAACTCGTCGACGTCTTCGGCTGCAACGTCCACGGCCATACGTTCCTGCGATTCGGAAATCGCCAGTTCCGTGCCATCCAAGCCCTCGTACTTTTTCGAAACCTTGTTGAGATCGACATACAGGCCGTCAGCGAGCTCGCCAACGGCAACGGAAACGCCGCCAGCACCGAAATCGTTGCAACGCTTGATCAAACGGCATGCGTCACCGCGACGGAACAGACGCTGCAACTTACGCTCGACAGGAGCGTTACCCTTCTGCACTTCGGCACCGTCAAGCTCCAGAGACTCAACATTGTGAGCCTTGGACGAGCCGGTGGCACCACCAATGCCGTCACGGCCGGTACGGCCGCCGAGCAGAATGATCTTGTCGCCCGGAGCGGGGGTTTCGCGGCGCACATGATCTGCCGGAGTCGCGGCCACAACCGCACCGACCTCCATACGCTTGGCCACATAGCCCGGGTGATAGATCTCGTCGACCTGACCGGTGGCAAGACCGATCTGGTTGCCATACGAGGAATAGCCGGCGGCGGCGGTGGTGACCAGTTTGCGCTGGGGGAGCTTGCCTTCGAGCGTTTCGGAAACAGGAACGGTCGGATCAGCAGCACCGGTTACACGCATGGCCTGATACACGTAGGAACGGCCGGAAAGCGGGTCGCGGATGCATCCTCCGATGCAGGTTGCCGCACCGCCGAACGGTTCGATTTCCGTCGGGTGGTTGTGGGTTTCGTTCTTGAACAGGAACAGCCAATCCTCATCATGGCCATTCACATCAACCTTCACCTTGACGGTGCAGGCGTTGATTTCTTCGGATTCGTCAAGATCCTTCAGAATGCCGTTCTTCTTGAGCCACTTTGCGCCGATGGTGCCCATATCCATAAGGCATACAGGCTTTTCGTCGCGGCCAAGCTCGTGACGCATCTCAAGATACTTATCGAACGCGGCCTGCACGGTTGCGTCATCGATCTGCACATCATCAAGTTGCGTGCCGAACGTGGTGTGACGGCAATGATCGGACCAATACGTGTCGATCACCTTGATTTCCGTGATCGTCGGATCACGCTGTTCCTCGGTAAAGTAAGCACGGCAGAACTGCAGATCAGCCAAATCCATGGCCAGGCCACGGTCGACGATGAACTGCTCGAGATCGGCGTCGCTCATGGTGCGGAAACCTTCGATGACCTCCACCTTGCCCGGTACCGGCACCTGCGTCTTCAACGTGGTCTTGGTTTCCAACGAAGCTTCGCGCGCCTCGACCGGGTTGATCACATAATGCTTGATGGCGGCGATATCGGCGTCGTTCAGCTCGCCTTCAAGTGCATACACCTTGGCGGAACGAACAGTCGGTCGCTCGCCTTGGGAGATCAGCTGAATGCATTCGCTGGCGGAATCCGCACGCTGGTCGAACTGGCCGGGCAGATACTCGACGGCGAACACTGTATCGGATCCGAAATCAGGCAGGTCGGCGTAAACGTTGTCCACCTGCGGTTCGCTGAATACGGTCGGCGTGGCCTGAGCGAACAGCTCTTCGCTGATGCCTTCCACGTCGTATCGGTTGACGAGACGGACGTTCTTCAGAGCCTTGATACCGAGAATGGTCCTGAGCTCGTTGGCGAGCTGCTGGGCCTCGACGTCAAAACCCGACTTTTTTTCCACGTATACGCGAAAAACCATGGTCAACTCCTTGAAAGAGGGGCTTGGTGAGATTAATAAAAATAAGATTTTCAAAAACGATGAAGCCCGCATCCGAGTTTGTGCTGCAGATGCGGGCTATCGCAAGTATTATTCGGCTACTTCAATGCCTTCGGACTTGGCGAGTTCGGCCAAACGGCTTTCGATTTCTTCGTAGGCCGGGATGATGTCACCCAGGTTGCGGCGGAACAGATCCTTGTCGAGATGCTCCACCTTGCCGGAATGATCACGCTGATCCCACAGACGGCAGGAATCCGGGGTGATTTCGTCGGCGAGCAGCAGAGTGCCGTCGGAAGTACGACCCATTTCGATCTTGAAGTCCACAAGCTTGACATCGATCTTGGCGAAGATCTCGATCAGGGCCTCATTGATGCGGCGGGCGAGCGGAGCAATCTCAGCCAGATCCTCACGGGTGCACACGCCCAATGCAACCAGATCGTCATCGTTCACGAACGGATCGTGCAGATCGTCGTTCTTCAGGAAGTACTCCAGCACCGGCTCCTTGAGCTCGATGCCCTCTTCCACGCCCAAGCGAGAGCAGAAGTGGCCGGCGGCGGTGTTACGCAGCACGATCTCAAGCGGGTACATGGTGATCTTCTTGACCAGCTGGGAGGTGTCGCCGACGCGAGCCACGAGATGGCTGTCGATGCCGCGGTTCTTCAGCAGATCGAAGATCAGCGTGGTGATGAGGTTATTCAGCCTGCCTTTGCCGGCGAAGTCTTCCTTCTTCTCGCCGTCACCTGCGGTAGCGGAGTTCTTGTATTCGACCCAGAGCACCTCCGGATCGTCAGTTGCGTACAGTTGCTTGGCTTTGCCCTCGTAGAGCTTTTCCAACTTCTCCATTACTCGCCTTTCCTGGTGTTTGGGAGGTAGATAGTTTGGTGAACTTGACGGTTAACAAGATACCAACGGGAGGCTACAATCGGCGCGTTTCAGCCGCGTTCCGAAAGCCTCCCGTCAGTATCCGGCAATAGTGCGTCAGGCGATGTCGATTTCGAGCGATTCGGCCACATTCTCGGCTTTAGCACGCGCGTCGGCCTCATCTGTTCCGATGGCCAGCGCGACCGCCATGCGACGATGGCCGTGCACTTCCGGCTTCGCGAAAATACGCAGATCGGTGCCCGGCTGAGACAAAGCGGTGGCGACGTTGCGGAATTCGGCTTCACCATCGCCCTGAATGACGATCGCATGGCTTGCCGCGACGGCACCGTCCGGGATCGACAAGGCGACATGTTCCTGCGTAATCGGCAAACCGAGAATCGTACGCGCATGCAACGCGAATTCGCTTAACCGTTGCGACGCCATCGTGACCATGCCAGTGTCATGCGGACGTGGGGAGACCTCATTGAACAGCACGGAACCGTCGGTCAGCACGAACAATTCTACGCCAAACACACCCCACCCCTTCTCGCCGGAAGCCTTGGCCTTCGCCACCAGACCTTCCACTGCGGTGCACGCTATGCGTTGCGCCTGCATAAGCACATCCTGTGTGAAGGAGGCCGGTTGCCAGGATTCGCGATAGTCGCCGCTTTCCTGACGCTGTCCGATTGGAGCGCAGGTCACGATGCCGGCGCTGGAGCTGACGGTCAACACCGTCAGCTCGTAATCAAGCGGAGCCAACGCTTCTACAATCACTCGGGAAACGTCTCCCTCGTCGTGCGCGCGACGACCTTCCTGTGCCTCAACCCAAGCCGCATCAATCGCATCGGCGGAACGCACCACGGACTGGCCGTGACCGGAAGAACTCATAATCGGCTTGACCACGCACGGGTAGCCAACCGTTTTTGCCCCAGCGCGAAGCTCTTCCAGCGAGCCTGCGAAGCAGTACGGCGTGGTCGGCAATCCCAATTCCTCATGCGCAAGTACGCGCAAACGTTCACGATCCATGCAAATGGATGCGATTTCGGCACTTGGCACCACCTGTGCGCCACGCTCGGCCGCGGCAGCCAATTCGCTGGTGGCGATCGCTTCGACTTCCGGCACGATAATATCCGGCTGGATTTCGTCAAACAATACGCGCAATTGTTCGGCATTGGCCATATCGAGCGCACGGTATTCATGCGCCACCTGCTGCGCGGGGGCACCCTCATAGGAATCGGCCGCGCACACCCATGCGCCAAGCCTCATCAGTTCGAGAGCGACTTCCTTGCCCAGCTCTCCGGAGCCAAGAAACAGAACACGAGTCGGATGCTTACCAAGCGGAGTGCCCAAGGCACGATTCTCTTCAGTCATGCCTTCCATTGTGCCATCGGCGTAGGATGGAGTGCATGTCTGAGACGGAACAGGAAGAAACACAGCGACCCCTGACCATCGCCATGGTGGTCGACACGTCGGGAAACCGAGGTAACGGCACGTCAAATTCGGCGTTGCAGTGGGCGGAGGAATTGAAGCGGCAAGGCCATACGGTCAGGCTTGTGGGCATTGGTGCGCCTGAATACCCGGCACGAGTCAACCATGTGCCTCTGGTCAGTTGGGTGGCGAAAAAGCAGCAGATGCAGTTCGCCGAACCGAGCGACACGCTGTTCAGAACCGCGTTCCGAGGCGTGGACGTGGTGCACATCTACACGCCGTTCCGTTTTGGCCAGCATGCGTGCAAAGTCGCCAAACAGATGGGAATCGCGGTTACTGCGGGCTATCATGTGCAGCCGGAGAACATCACGTATTCGGCAGGTCCGCTGAAATATATTCCGGGCATCGACAAGTTCATCTACTGGCTGTTCAATTTGTGGCTGTACCGCAAAATCGACCATGTGCATGTGCCGACCGAGCTTGGCGCAAGTTTGCTGCGTTCTCACGGGTACAAATCGAAACTGCATGTGATTTCCAACGGATATGAATCACGATTCACTGCGAAAACGCAGCGCGATGCGGGGAAGTCTGCTCCGGTTCCGTTCCACATTGTCGCTTCCGGACGATTGACGAACGAAAAGAATCATGTCGCATTAATTCATGCGATCGCCCGTTGCAGGCATGCGCAAGATATTGAACTGACGATTGCCGGCACCGGTCCTTTGAAAAAGAAATTGCAGCGACTCGCTGCACGTTTGCTTTCCCGACCGGCATCGATCGGATTTCATAAGAACACCGAAATGCCCGCGTTGCTGCGTTCCGGCGATTTGCTGGTGCATCCTTCGATTGCCGATCTCGAATCGGTGAGCGTCATTGAAGGTATGGCCGCCGGTTTGGTGCCGGTCATCGCATCGTCTCCGTTGAGCGCCGCAGGCCAGTTCGCGTTACGTGACGAATCGCTATTCCCTGTCGACGATGTGGAAGCGTTGGCAAGACGCATCGATTGGTGGGTCGATCACCCCGATGAACTGTCGGAATGGGGCGAAATCTATGCCGAACACACTAAAGAGCATTATTCGGTGACTGCTTCCGTGCGTAAATTCGTGGCTATGGAACGCGAGGCGATCGCCGATAAGGCCAATAAGCAAATCAATGCGTAACAATCAGCATAAATGGAACCACATGCGTGATAAATGATCGTAACGTAAGCAAAAAGGCGCGGGATGTAATTCCTGCGCCTTTTTGTTGTTTGTCGTAATGATTATTTTTCCGATTGACAGCGACGATGCGCGCTACAGCAATGCGATCAGCTGCTCCACCTGCTCATCGGTGGTGGCCCAGCTGGTGCAGATGCGCATCACCGTGTGCGTGTCGTCGGCCTTTTCCATGAAGCCGAGGCGCACATTGCGCTGCAAACGCTCGGATGTCGCGTTGTCGAGCGTGATGAAGATCTGATTGGTCGGCGCGTCGAAGGTGAGCGTATAGCCACGTTCCACCAGCACTTCGCGAATACGGTCGGCCGCATCGTTGGCGTGGCGGGCGATCCTGCAATACAGATCGTCGGTGAACAGCGTGTCGAACTGCACGCCCAGCAGCCATCCCTTGGCGAGCAGCGCGCCATGTTGCTTGACGAGCGTCACGAAGTTTTTCGGCATATTGCCGTGCGTGAACACCACGGCCTCACCGAACATGGCTCCGACCTTGGTGCCGCCGATATAGAATACGTCCGCGATACGCGCGATGTCTTCAAGCGTCACGTCGTTGCCGGTTGCGGTCAGTGCGTAACCAAGTCGTGCGCCGTCGATGAACAACGGCATGTCGTACTTCGTGCAGACCTTGCGGATCGCCTCAAGTTCGGCGAGCGTGTAGAGCGTGCCGTATTCGGTGGCCTGCGAAATGTAGACGCATCCGGGGAACACCATGTGCGTGTAGTTGCCGTCCGCGTAGAACGTGGCGCAGTACTCGTCGAGTTCGGTCGCATCGATTTTGCCGTCATGGTGGGGGAGCGTCAGCACCTTGTGTCCGGTGAATTCGATGGCGCCCGCCTCATGCACGTTCACATGGCCTGTGCTTGCCGCGATTACGCCGGCATACTGCGGTGTGATGGAATCGATGATGGTCTGGTTGGTCTGCGTGCCACCTACCAGGAAGAAAATCTGCGCGTCAGGGCAGGCGCATGCTTCGCGGATTTTGGCTTTCGCGCTTTCGCAGATGCTGTCGTTGCCGTAACCCGGATATTGGTTTTGTGCGATTTCGCTGATGCGTTCGATGATTTCCGGTGTTGCCGTGCAGGAATAGTCGTTTTCAAACGACAGCATGATGCGCTCCTTGTATCTGACCTATGCTGATGACTTGCGATCGGTGGTTTGCTGTGTTCAAGTCGTTTGGATAGCAAAAAACCTCGGAATTTCTCCCGAGGTTTCTACCGGGGTGGCTAACGCGGCTCGAACGCGCGACCTTCTGAACCACAATCAGATGCTCTACCAACTGAGCTATAGCCACCATGTTTTCGCTTCATACAGAAGCGCAACAGATGAAAACTATACACGATTTTCCAGCTATGTCTACATCGGCGTGTTGCGCGTGCCTGTCGTTGGCTTGCACTGCGGAACGTTCATTATGTGAACGGCATGCTACGCAAAGCAGAAACTCACGCGTACCTTGTAGTCGCTGCATGCGGGAGGGTGTGCGGTAACGGCGGTGTGAGCCGTCTCGGAGTATTTTCGGCGTATGCGGATCATCGGCCGAAAAGCTGTGAAGTGTGAAGGAAGAGATATTCATGCAGAAGGTCAAAGCGTTTGGTGATTGGCTCACCAAGTGGTTCACCGCGATCGTGATCGTGTGGGCCGTGTTCAACTATTTCGTGCCGCAGGCAAGCTTGTGGGGCAAGTCCTATACCGGTTATTTCCTGGGTATCGTGCTGTTCGGCATGGGTCTTACCTTGACCCTTGACGATTTCAAGCGCATTCTCACCCAGCCTCTGATGGTCATCGTCGGCACCGTGGCCCACTTCGTCATCATGCCGTTGGTGGCTGTGCTGCTGTGCTGGATTTTCCGTCTTGATGGTGCGCTCGCCGTCGGTGTGATTCTGGTCGGCTGCTGCCCGTCCGGAACCTCGTCCAACGTGATGAGCTATCTGAGCCGTGGCGATGTGGCGCTGGATGTGTCCATCGGCATTCTGTCCACGCTGTGCGCGCCGTTCATGATTCCGCTGTTGATGCAGTGGCTCGCTTCCCAGTATGTGTCGGTTCCGGTGGAATCCCTGTTCCTCAATGCGGTTAAGGTGGTGCTGTTCCCGATCGCTCTTGGTGTGATCTGCCATGCCATTTTCGGCGAGAAGATCGAGAAGATTACGGTCGCTCTGCCGATCGTGTCCCAGGTGGCCATCCTGCTTATCATCGGCGTGGTCGTCGCAGCCAACGGTCCGAAGCTGTTCGTGGCTTCCTCGCTGCTTGCCATCCCGGTGGTCATTCTGCACAACCTGTGCGGATACGCGTTGGGCTTCGGTTTCTCCAAACTTATGTACAAGGTATATCCGAAGGGCTTCCGTTATGCACAGCAGAAAGCCATCACCTTCGAGGTCGGCATGCAGGATTCCGCTTTGGGAGCGACTTTGGCGCTGACGTCGTTCGCTTCCAATCCGTTGGCCGCGGTGCCGTCCACGTTCTTCAGCGTTTGGCACAACATTTCCGGTTCCGTGCTGTCCAGCTGGTGGCGTGAGCATGATGACAGGCATCAGATCCATCCTGATTCCGACAATGGTGAGAAGGGCTCGGCTGCGAAGGCCTGCGAAGACGCTGCCGAAACAGCTAACAGCTGACATTCGTCAGTAGATTCCGTCGTCATATTGCGCATTCCCTGAATCTTTCAAAACGATTCAGGGAATGTTTTGTTTTGAGTGGTGCAAACGTGTCATTGTGATGTTTTGTTGCTTTGCGCTGATGTAGGCAAAATGATTGAAATTATCGGGATTTAAGGGCGTCTTCACCCGTGTTTTTTGTTCGTTTTGGGGTATACTGTAACCGAAGGCCGGAGTTGTGGATCAGTCGAGAATTCGTCAGGTCGCAACGAAGCGCCGATGGCCGTGAGGTTCATGCGCAACGCCTTTAAGATATAACTGAACAATAGCGATTCGAAACAGCGGCAATGGGGTAGTACGGCGCAGGCGCCGGGCCGCAAATGCAAAACAGACAACGAGACTGAAGAGTGCGCGTAAGGTAGCGCGTAGCAAAGAAGTGGAAACCTCCTTCCCGAGTGGATGGCCCCGGATTCGAAAGGATCCGGGGCCATTCCTTTTGCGATTTGCGACACGGCATGTTGGAATGTCTTGGGAATCCGTATACTGATAATTCGTGTGTGCCAACGGCATGCCTTATGTGACAGGCGTGCGGGTTGGGATATCCCGGAACTCGATTGCATCACGCGCAGCAATGCGACGGTGAGAGAGGGATGGGCCATCGGGCCGGTGGACTGTGGCTATCTTCACGATTCAGATGCGTGGAGTGTGGGTGCAGTGCGGCGGTCACACAAAAGCAAGAGAAACCACTGAATCGGAGAATTCAAGTTGCCTACTATTGAACAGCTCGTCCGTAAGGGACGTCAGGCAAAGCCGAAGAAGTCCAAGACTTTGGCACTGAAGGGAAGCCCGCTGCGCCGCGGCGTGTGCACCCGTGTTTACACCACCACCCCGAAGAAGCCGAACTCGGCACTGCGTAAGGTCGCTCGTGTGCGCCTGAGCTCCGGTGTGGAAGTCACCGCTTACATCCCGGGCGAAGGCCACAACCTGCAGGAGCACTCCATTGTGCTCGTGCGCGGCGGCCGTGTCAAGGATCTGCCGGGTGTTCGTTACCACATCGTTCGTGGCGCCCTCGATACCCAGGGTGTGAAGGATCGCAAGCAGGGTCGTTCCCTGTACGGAGCAAAGAAGGCGAAGTAAGAGATATGTCACGTAAAGGACCTTCCAAGAAGCATCAGCTGCTGCCGGATCCGATTTACGGTTCCACTGTTGTGGCACAGCTCATCAACAAGATTCTGCTCGACGGCAAGAAGTCGATCGCCGAAGACATCGTCTACTCCGCTCTCGATATGGTCAAGGAAAAGACTGATCAGGAGCCGGTGGCAGTGCTTAAGCGCGCTCTTGACAACATCCGTCCATCCCTCGAGGTTCGCTCCCGCCGTGTCGGTGGCGCTACCTATCAGGTCCCGGTCGAGGTGAAGCCGGCTCGCGCCAACACCCTGTCCCTGCGCTGGCTGACCGACTTCTCCCGCGCTCGTCGCGAGAAGACCATGGCTGAGCGTCTGGCCAACGAAATCCTCGATGCCTCCAACGGCCTCGGTGCTTCTGTCAAGCGTCGCGAGGATACTCATAAGATGGCAGAGGCCAACAAGGCCTTCGCTCATTACCGCTGGTAATTAGTCGAGAACGAGAGTTAAGGAACACTCATGGCACTAGACGTGCTTAATGATCTCAACCAGATCCGTAACATCGGCATCATGGCTCACATCGATGCCGGTAAGACCACTACCACCGAACGTATCCTGTACTACACCGGCAAGAACTACAAGATCGGCGAGACCCACGATGGCGCCTCGACGATGGACTTCATGGCTCAGGAGCAGGAACGCGGTATCACCATTCAGTCCGCTGCTACCACCTGCTTCTGGAACCGTCAGACCCATGATGAGAAGCAGAAGTTCCAGATCAACATCATCGATACCCCGGGCCACGTGGACTTCACGGCCGAAGTGGAGCGCTCCCTGCGCGTGCTCGATGGTGCCGTTGCCGTGTTCGACGGCAAGGAAGGCGTGGAGCCGCAGTCCGAGACCGTGTGGCGTCAGGCTGACAAGTACGGCGTTCCGCGTATCTGCTTCATCAACAAGATGGATAAGCTCGGCGCTGACTTCTACTACTCCGTCGACACCATCAAGACCAAGCTCGGTGCGACCCCGCTCGTCGTGCAGCTGCCGATCGGCGCTGAGAACGACTTCGCCGGCGTTGTCGATCTGATTCGTATGAAGGCTTACGTCTGGAACGATGTTTCCGGCGATATGGGTGCTCACTACGACACCACCGACATTCCGGCGGATCTGCAGGACAAGGCTGAGCAGTATCGTGCAGAGCTGCTCGACCAGGTCGCTGAGTCCGACGAAGAGCTGCTTGAGAAGTATCTCGAGTCCGGCGAACTGACTGAGGACGAGATCCGTAGCGGCATCCGTAAGCTTACCATTAACCGTGAAGCCTACCCGGTGCTCTGCGGCTCCGCCTTCAAGGACAAGGGTGTTCAGCCGATGCTGGACGCCGTCGTCGACTACCTGCCGAGCCCGGAGGACGTTCCGTCCATCGTCGGTTTCGATCCTAAGGACGAATCCATCGAGATCGATCGCAAGCCGACCACCGATGATCCGTTCTCTGCCCTGGTCTTCAAGATCTCTACCCACCCGTTCTACGGCAAGCTCGTGTTCGTGCGCGTCTACTCCGGCGCCGTCACCCCGGGCGACACCGTGCTTGACTCCACCAAGGGCAAGAAGGAACGCGTCGGCAAGATCTTCCAGATGCACGCCGACAAGGAGAACCCGGTCGATGCCGCCGAAGCCGGCAACATCTACACCTTCGTGGGCCTGAAGAACATCACCACCGGTGACACCCTGTGCGATGAAAAGGCGCCTATCTCCCTCGAATCCATGACCTTCCCGGATCCGGTGATCGAGGTGGCCGTGGAGCCGAAGACCAAGGCCGATCAGGAGAAGATGAGCATCGCTCTGGCGAAGCTGTCCGACGAAGATCCGACCTTCCAGGTGAAGACCGACGAAGAGTCTGGCCAGACCCTGATCTCCGGCATGGGCGAGCTGCAGCTCGACATCATCGTCGACCGTATGCGTCGTGAATTCAAGGTGGAGTGCAACGTGGGTAACCCGCAGGTTGCATACCGTGAGACGATCCGCAAGGCCGTCATGAACCAGGAATACACGCACAAGAAGCAGACCGGTGGTTCCGGCCAGTTCGCAAAGGTCTTGATGAACTTCGAGCCGCTCAACACCGAAGAGGGCGAGACCTACGAGTTCGTCAACGAGGTCACCGGCGGCCACATCACCAAGGAATTCATTCCTTCCATCGATGCTGGTGTGCAGGAAGCCATGGAATCCGGCGTGCTCGCCGGCTTCCCGGTGGTTGGCGTCAAGGCTACCGTCACTGACGGCCAGGTCCACGACGTCGATTCCTCCGAAATGGCCTTCAAGATCGCAGGTTCCATGTGCTTCAAGGAAGCTGCTCCGAAGGCCAAGCCGGTCATCCTCGAGCCGATCATGGCCGTGGAAGTGCGTACTCCGGAAGAGTACATGGGCGACGTGATGGGCGATATCAACGCCCGTCGTGGTTCCATCCAGTCCATGACCGACTCCACCGGTGTCAAGGTCATCGACGCCAAGGTTCCGCTGTCCGAAATGTTCGGCTACATCGGCGACCTTCGCTCCAAGACCCAGGGCCGCGCAATGTTCACCATGCAGATGGACTCCTACGCTGAGGTTCCGAAGAACGTCTCCGAGGAGATCATCAAGGCCCAGCGCGGCGAGTGACACGCGCTGCCGCTTAAGTGGAAACTGTCTCCAGTCAGCGCTAGTATTCTGTAGCGCTGACTGGGTTCGGGCTCCAAAGTGGCACAAACCCGTCAAACCCAGTAAAATGTAGCAAGTGCCTTGAAGTGAGTTCAAGGCTTACTACGAGACGTCCAGGAGGACAAAACACATGGCAAAGGAAAAGTACGAGCGTACTAAGCCGCACGTTAACATCGGTACCATCGGCCACGTCGATCACGGTAAGACTACCCTGACCGCAGCCATCTCCAAGGTCCTGCACGAAGAGTACCCGGACATCAACCCGGCTTACGACTTCAACCAGATCGACGCCGCTCCGGAAGAGCAGCAGCGTGGTATCACCATCAACATCGCCCACATCGAGTACCAGACCGCTGAGCGTCACTACGCTCACGTCGACTGCCCGGGCCACGCCGACTTCGTGAAGAACATGATCACCGGCGCTGCCCAGATGGATGGCGCTATCCTCGTTGTGGCCGCCACCGACGGCCCGATGGCTCAGACCCGCGAGCACGTGCTGCTCGCTCGTCAGGTGGGCGTGCCGCGTATCCTCGTCGCTCTGAACAAGTGCGATATGGTCGACGACGAAGAGCTCATCGAGCTCGTTGAGGAAGAGGTCCGTGACCTCCTCGACGAAAACGGCTTCGATCGCGATTGCCCGGTCATCCACACCTCCGCTTACGGCGCGCTGCACGACGACGCTCCGGATCACGAGAAGTGGGTTGAGTCCGTCAAGGAACTCATGAAGGCTGTCGACGAGTACATCCCGACCCCGACTCACGATCTGGACAAGCCGTTCCTGATGCCGATCGAAGATGTCTTCACCATCTCCGGCCGTGGCACCGTGGTTACCGGCCGTGTCGAGCGTGGTAAGCTCCCGGTCAACTCTAACGTCGAGATCGTTGGTATCCGTCCGACCCAGACCACCACCGTCACCTCCATCGAGACCTTCCACAAGCAGATGGACGAGTGCGAGGCTGGCGACAACACCGGTCTGCTGCTCCGCGGCATCAACCGTGACCAGGTCGAGCGTGGCCAGGTTCTGGCTGCTCCGGGCTCCGTGACCCCGCACACCAAGTTCGAGGGCGAAGTCTACGTGCTGACCAAGGACGAAGGCGGCCGTCACTCGCCGTTCTTCTCCAACTACCGTCCGCAGTTCTACTTCCGTACCACCGACGTCACCGGCGTTATCACCCTGCCGGAAGGCGTTGAGATGGTGCAGCCGGGCGATCACGCTACCTTCGGCGTTGAGCTGATCCAGCCGATCGCTATGGAAGAGGGCCTGACCTTCGCAGTGCGCGAGGGCGGCCACACCGTCGGCTCGGGCCGTGTCACCAAGATCATCGAGTAGTTTCCGCTTGATATCAAGGCACGCTTGAACTAGCGTTTTAGGAAAACCTCCCGAGGCATGTTCGCCGAGGGAGGTTTTCCTATATATGGAAGGCTTACCGACAAAGTATGCACACCGTGGCATAATGAGCAAGGCTCTTTTTAAGCTTTCCCTGTTAGACGAAGAAATAGGTGAGTTAATTTGGCACAGACTACCAATGACATCAAGAACGGTTCCGTCCTGAACCTCGATGGCCAGCTGTGGGCCGTCATCAAGTTCCAGCACGTCAAGCCGGGCAAGGGTCCCGCTTTCGTGCGCACCACCATCAAGAACGTGCTCTCGGGCAAGATCGTCGACAAGACTTTCAATGCCGGCATGAAGATGGAATTCGAAACCGTCGACAACCGCAACCTCCAGTATTCCTATGAGGACGGCGACAACTTCGTGTTCATGGATATGACCACCTACGATCAGATCTACATTCCGAAGACCCTCGTCGGCGACCAGGCCAAGTTCCTGCTGGAAGGAACCGACTGCGTCGTATCCTTCCACGACGGCACCCCGTTGTCCGTCGAACTGCCGGCTTCCGTGATCCTGACCGTTACCCATACCGAACCGGGTCTGCAGGGCAACCGCTCCAACGCCGGCACCAAGCCGGCCACTGTTGAGACCGGTGCCGAAATTCAGGTTCCGCTGTTCATCGGCGAAGGCGAGAAGGTCAAGGTGAACACCACCGACGGCTCCTACCTCGGCCGCGAGAACTGAGAGTAAGGACGAAAGAAGTTTCATGGCACGTTCCACCGCTCGTAAGAGGGCTCTGAATACGTTGTATGAAGCGGATGAGAAGGGACAGGACATCCTGTCCCTTCTTGCTGAGCGCATTGAGCAGCCCGGCGCCCAGACTCCGCTGCCTGAATACGCCATCGAAATCGTTCGTGGCGTTGCGGAACATATCGCAGCCATCGATTCCACGCTTGATGAGCATTCCACCGGTTGGAAGGTCAAGCGTATGGGCGTTGTCGATCGCAATATTCTGCGTATCGCCGCATGGGAGATCATGTTTAATGATGATGTTCCCAATATGGTGGCCATCGACGAGGCGCTTGGCCTTGCCAAGACGTTGTGTGATGACGAATCACCGGCATTCATCCACGGTCTGCTCAGCGCGGTAAGCGCTGATGCGGATGCCGCTCAAGTGGATGAGCAACCGACCGAACCTTCAGCTGAATAAAGCTGAAAGTTAAGCGATTCGGCCGGGTCGCGAGTCCTAACCGGCCGCTATCCTTGGTACGAATACCTTGACTATAAGGGGGTTTTGGTGAACCAGTATGATTCCGAAGCCGTGATGTTTGACCCTCAAGATGCCGTTCTCGTTCTCGAAGACGGGCAGGTGTATGTGGGTGAACCTTACGGCGCGATCGGCACGACCAGCGGGGAGATCGTTTTCGCAACCGGTATGACCGGATATCAGGAAACGCTTACGGACCCCAGCTACGATCGTCAGATCGTGGTGCAGACGTTCCCGCACATTGGGGACACGGGAATCAATGGGGAGGATCCAGAATCCTCACGAATCTGGGTTGCCGGTTATGTTGTGCGCGATCCCAGCCCGAATGTGAGCAATTGGCGTGCCACCGGCAGCCTTGATGACGATTTGGAATCCAATCACATCGTTGGCATCAGCCGAATCGACACTCGCAAGCTTGTACGCCACCTGCGTTCCGCAGGCGTGATGCGTGCAGGTATTTTCTCCGGTGATGCTCTGCTTGACGCCAATGGCAAGCTGCGTACCATCGAATCCATGCTTGACGAGGTCAAGTCCACTCCGCAGATGAAGGGGATGAGCCTCTACGACGAAGTCAGTACCAAAGAAGCCTATACCATCGAGCCGTGTGGTGAATTCGCAGGCAAGGAACCGCTGTTCACCGTCGCCGCGGTCGATCTCGGCATCAAGGCCATGACTCCGCATCGTATGGCCGAGCGTGGCTGCCGTGTACATGTGGTGCCATCCACCATCACGTTCGATGAGCTTGAAGCCCTCAATCCTGACGGTGTCTTCTTCTCCAACGGTCCGGGAGATCCGGAACAGGCCGATCCTGAAGTGAACCTGCTTCGCCAGGTACTTGACGCAGGTCATCCGTTCTTCGGCATCTGCTTCGGCAACCAGCTGCTCGGCCGTGCGCTCGGCTTCGGCACATATAAGCTGAAGTTCGGTCACCGCGGCATCAATCAGCCGGTCAAAGACATGACCACCGGCAAAATCGAAATCACCGCGCACAACCACGGCTTTGCCGTTGACGCGCCGATCGGCGAAACCGTTGACGCACCGTTCGAAAACGGCAAGTACGGCAAGGTGTTCGTCAGCCACATCGATCTGAATGACAACGTGGTTGAAGGCCTGCAGTGCGTCGATATTCCGGCATTCTCCGTGCAGTACCATCCGGAGGCCGCAGCCGGCCCGCACGATGCCGCATACCTGTTCGATCGTTTCGTGGATCTCATGCGTTCCGCCAAGGAGGGAACCCGCAATGCCTAAGCGCACAGACATCAAGTCCGTGATGGTCATCGGCTCCGGTCCGATTGTGATCGGCCAGGCCGCAGAATTCGATTACTCGGGCACCCAGGCCTGCCGCGTGCTTCGCGAGGAAGGCATCCGAGTCATTCTCGTCAACTCCAACCCGGCCACCATCATGACCGATCCGGAAATGGCGGATGCCACCTACATCGAGCCGATCTCCACGCCGATTCTCGAGCAGATCATCGCCAAGGAACGTCCTGACGCGCTGCTGCCGACCTTGGGTGGCCAGACCGCGCTGAACGCGGCCATGGCGTTGGGTGAGGCCGGTGTGCTCAAGAAGTACAACGTTGAGCTGATCGGTGCTTCCCTTGAAGCCATCGATCGCGGCGAGGATCGTGAGCTCTTCAAGAAGGTCGTTGAGGAGGCTGGTGCCGAGTCCGCACGTTCCGACATCGCCCATTCCCTCGAAGAGGTCGATAAGATCGCTGAGAAGTTCGGCTATCCACTGGTTGTGCGACCGAGCTTCACCATGGGTGGCCTTGGCTCCGGCATCGCGCACGACGAAGAGGAACTGCACCGCATCGCAGGCGCAGGCATCCATTATTCCCCAACCGACGAGGTGCTGATTGAAGAAGGCATCGAAGGCTGGAAGGAATACGAACTCGAGTTGATGCGCGACAAGAAAGACAATGTCGTGGTCGTCTGCCCGATTGAGAACGTGGATCCTGTCGGTGTACACACCGGCGATTCCATTACCGTGGCGCCTGTGTTCACTCTGACCGATCGCGAGTATCAGAAGCTTCGTGATATCGGCATCGCCATCATTCGTGGCGTGGGCGTCGATACTGGCGGCTGCAACATCCAGTTCGCCATCAACCCGAACACCGGACGCATCATTGTCATCGAAATGAACCCGCGTGTGTCCCGTTCCTCCGCTCTGGCATCTAAGGCAACCGGCTTCCCGATTGCGAAGATCGCCACCAAGCTGGCTCTTGGCTACACGCTCGACGAAATCCAGAACGATATCACGCAGTCCACTCCGGCCAGCTTCGAGCCGACCATCGACTACGTGGTCACCAAGGTTCCGCGTTTCGCCTTCGAAAAGTTCCCGGGTGCCGATCCGACGCTGACCACCTCCATGAAGTCCGTGGGCGAGGCCATGGCTCTGGCAGGTAACTTCCAGGAATCCCTCGGCAAGGCCATGCGCTCCATCGACAAGCGCCACATGGGCTTCAGTTGGGATGGCGACAAACCTTCCGCACAGGAAGTCAATGAGCTGCTGGACGCCATCAAGGTGCCGACCGAGCATCGTTATCTGCAAATCCAGCGCGCCCTGTGGGGAGGCGCCACCGAACAGCAGATCTTCGATGCCACCAAGATCGACCCGTGGTTCATTCGCCAGTTCGAACTCATCAATGAGACAGCTCTTGAGATCAAGGGAGCGGAGAAGCTTAGCCGCAAGCTGCTGAAGAAGGCGAAGCTGGCAGGTCTTTCCGACCTTCAGATCGCACACCTGCGTCGCTTGGGAGACGAAGGAGAAAACACGATTCGCGAGCTGCGTTGGTCGTATGATCTCCGCCCGGTCTTCAAGACGGTCGATACTTGCGCCGCCGAGTTCGACGCGGTGACTCCGTACTATTACTCCTGCTATGCGGACGAAAGCGAACTGCGCCCGCGTGAGCGCGAAGCCGTGATCATTCTCGGCTCCGGACCGAACCGTATCGGCCAGGGCATCGAGTTCGACTACACCTGCGTGCATGCCGTGCAGGAACTGGGCAAGGACTATGACACCATCATGGTCAACTGCAACCCGGAAACCGTGTCCACCGATTACGACATGTCCGATCGCCTGTACTTCGAACCGCTCACCTTCGAAGATGTGCTCGAAATCTACGAGGCCGAAAAGAAGATGGGTCCGGTCAAGGGCGTTATCGTTCAGCTTGGTGGCCAGACCCCGTTGTCTCTGGCGGCTCGCCTGAAGACTGCAGGTGTGCCGATTCTCGGCACCACGCCCGAATCCATCGATCTGGCTGAAAACCGTGAGCTCTTCGGCGAAGTGCTGAAGAAGGCCGAGATGAACGCGCCTCGCTACGGTACCGCTCTGAGCCTTGACGAAGCCCGTGAAGCGGCACACAACATCGGTTACCCGGTGCTGGTGCGTCCGAGCTACGTGCTTGGTGGTCGTGGCATGGAAATCGTGTACGACGATGCCCAGTTGCGCAAGTACGTGGACCGCGCATTGAAGGAAGCCCAGGCCGATACCGTGGTTTCTGGCCGTCTGCCTTCTCCGCTGCTGATTGACAAGTTCCTGCAGGATGCCGTGGAAATCGACGTTGATGCCCTGTTCGACGGCGAGGAGCTGTATATCGGCGGCATTATGGAACATGTTGAGGAAGCCGGTGTGCATTCCGGCGACGCCGCATGCACCTTGCCTCCGAGCACCCTTTCCGATGATCAGATTCGTCGCCTGCGCGAGGGCACCTATGCCATCGCCAAGGGCTGTGGCGTGCAAGGCCTGATCAACGTGCAGTACGCCTTCATGGCCAACACGCTGTACGTCATCGAGGCGAATCCGCGTGCCTCCCGTACCGTACCGTTCGCTTCCAAGGCGACCGGCGTGGCACTGGCCAAGGCAGCGGCCCGCATCATGGCTGGCGAAACCATTCAGCAGCAGCGTGACAACGACTTGCTGTTGCCTCACGGCGATGGTGGTGATATTCGCCGCGGTCAGCAGGTTGCCGTTAAGGAATCCGTGCTTCCGTTCAAGCGTTTCCGCACGCCGCTCGGCAAGACCGTCGACGTGTTGCTCGGACCGGAGATGCGTTCCACCGGCGAGGTCATGGGCTTTGACCGTGACTTCCCGCATGCGTTCGCCAAGAGCCAGCTGGCCGCTTATGACGGTGGCTTGCCGACAAGCGGCAACGTGTTCATTTCCGTGAACGACACCGACAAGCGTCAGCTGCCGTTGTTCGCCGCACGCTTGGTGGAGCTTGGCTTCAACATTTGGGCCACCGAGGGTACCGCATCCGTGTTGCGCCGCTATGGCATCGACTCCAAGATCGTTGATAAGATCAGCGTTCGTATGGATTCCGATCCGGATGATCCAATCACCACCTACCATGCGGAAGGCAGCGTCGGCAAGAATGTCGTACAGCTGATCGAAGAAGGCGCCATCGATCTGATTCTCAACACGCCGAACTCCCGTGGCTCCCGTTCCGACGGCTATGCCATCCGTTCGGCGGCCATCGCTGCGGATCTGCCTCAGTTCACCACCATGACGGAATTCTCCGCCGTGTTGATGGCCATCGAGGCTGTGCGCAATAATGATTATCAGATCATGAGCATTCAGGATCATTCCCAGCAGCTGTTCGAGTTGGAAAGCCGTGAGTAATGGTAAGTAGCCTCAGTAGTGAAGAGATGAGTGCCCAGCGTTCGGATTTCGGTCTGCGTCTGAGCAATTCCATGGCCAAATATGGTCCGCTGTGTGTGGGCATCGACCCGCATCGGCAACTCCTTACCGACTGGGGCTACAATGTGGACGCCTTAGGCGCGGAGCTCTACTCCATGCGTATGTTGCAGGCAGCCAATGGTAGAGCGGCGGCCGTCAAATTCCAGTTCTCCATGTTCGAGCGCTACGGTTCGAAAGGCATCGCGGCGCTCGAACGGGTACTGTATGCGGCCCGTCAGATGGGAATCATCACCATTGTCGACTGCCTGCACGGCGGTCTGCCGACTACAGTGTCCGCCTTCGCCGACGCCTATTTCAAGCCGGGATCTCCTTTGCTGGCCGACGCCATTACCTTGCTGCCGTACTACGGCGCACGTTCTTTGGGTGGCGTGATCAACGACGCGCTCAACAACGGTCGAGGCGTGTTCATTGCATCGTTGACCTCGAATCAAGAGGGTGCCAGCCTGCAGACAGCCATTCGTCAGGCGGGTGAATACAAGGGCAGAACCGTGGCCTACGGCATCGCCAGCACCGCGCAGAAATTCAACAAGGGCAATGACGGTATGGGTTCCGTCGGCTTGATCATCGGTGCCACCATCGGTCAGTGGATCAATGATTCCGGTGTCGATCCATCCAAGTTCACTGGCCCTATTCTGTCTCCGGGCTACGGATGGCAGGGTGCTGAAACCCGAGACCTCAAGACGGTATTCAAAGGTACCAAAGGCAATGTGCTTGTCACTGTATCTCGTTTTATCGCCGCACACGGCCCGGATATTGCCGCTCTGAGCGCGGCCACGGAATCCGTGGCGCTCGATATTCGTCAGGCGCTTATTGAAGCGCAGAACGAAATCGATGATGTGGTTTTGGACGACGAAGAAGAAGAGTGATCGCGCGTTCTCAAATCCGGTGCTGAAGTTCCATATTCCATGTTCTGTTGATTGTTATGAAAAATGAGGATGTAATGACTGACTCTCGTCATGGACGTTTGATTGTGCTTTGTGGTCCCGCCGGTGTTGGCAAGGGCACCGTTTTGGGACGCGTGCGTGAGCAGCATCCGCAGATTTGGCTGTCGGTATCCGCAACGACCCGTAAACCACGTCCAGGTGAAGTGAACGGCGTCAATTACTTCTTCATGACCGAACAGGAGTTTCTCGCCAAAGAAGATGCCGGTGAGTTTTTGGAAACCGCTGATGTCTTCGGTCTTGCCCACTATGGCACGCCCGTGAAACCAGTCGTGGAACATCTTGAACAGAATATTCCCGTCATTCTAGAAATCGACATCCAAGGTGCCCGTAGCGTCAAGCAGCGTGCAGGGGAGTTGGGTCTTGATGTGGTGACCGTGTTCATTGCGCCGCCGTCATTCGAGGAATTGGAGCGTCGTCTTGTCGGGCGTGGTACCGAAACCCCAGAACAGCAGGCGAAACGTTTGGAAACCGCGAAAATCGAGCTTGCCGCTGAACCGGAATTCGACAAAGTCATCATCAATAATGTTGTCGATGATGCCGCAAACGAACTGTGGAATCTTATCGCAACGGAATTCAATCTGTAATCATAATAATTACAAGGATTGCAATATGCGCTCGAACATATCGGGCGCATATTTTTATATAAAAAGAAGCCAAGTATGAAATAAAAATAAGGATTGCGCAGCATATTAACTGCACAATCCTCATTATGTTATTTAATATTCGCTAGGATCAGGCGAGACCGGAAAGCTTGTTGATCAGCTCCGGATCACGCGTGGCACCCTTATCTGCGGAACGCGCGAAAGCTGCGTAGGCCTTCAGCGCCTGGGAGACCTTGCGGTCGCGGTGCGCCACATAGCCGTCGCCGGCTTCGAGTTCGGTGCGGCGTTGGGCCAGCTCTTCATCGGTCAGCTCGACATTCACCGTACGGTTCGGAATATCGATGTTGATGATGTCGCCGTTCTTGATCAGGGCGATCGGGCCCTTGTTTGCCGCCTCGGGAGCGATATGGCCGATGGCCAGACCGGAGGAGCCGCCGGAGTAGCGGCCGTCGGTCAGCATGGCGACCTGCTTGCCGATACCCTTGCCCTTGACGAACGACGTCGGGTACAGCATCTCCTGCATACCCGGACCGCCCTTCGGGCCCTCGTAGCGGATGACCAGCGCCATACCGGGCTTCAGAGTGTCGTTGAGGATGACCTCGATGGCCTGCTCCTGGGATTCGACGACCAGTGCCGGTCCACGGAAGGTCCAAATCTCCTTCGGCACGCCGGCGGTCTTCACCACGCAGCCGTCAGGGGCGAGGTTACCGCGCAGCACGGCCAGACCGCCTTCGGTGACGGCCGGATGATCGATGTCGTGGATCGCGCCGTTCATACGGTCGCGGTCGAGGGAATCGAACAGAGTGGTGTGCGTCCACGGATCAGGGGACACGATGTGACCCGGGGCCGCCAGATACATCTGCTTGGCTTCCTCGGTGCAGGTGCCACGCATGATGTCCCAGTCGTTGAGCTTGTCCTCAAGCGTCTTGTAATCGATGGAATGCACGTCGCGGTGCAGTTTGCCGGCACGGTCGAGCTCGCCGAGAATGCCGGTGATGCCACCTGCGCGATGCACGTCGGAGATCTCCCATTCGCCGGACGGCGAAGCCTTGCAGATGCAGGGCACGGTGTGGGAGATGCGCTCGATGTCGTCAAGCGTGAAGTCCACGTCGGCGGACTGCGCCATGGCGAGGATGTGCAGCACGGTGTTGGTGGAGCCGCCCATGGCCACATCCATGGTCATGGCGTTCTCGAACGCTTCCTTGGTGGCGATGGAACGCGGGAGCACAGTCTCGTCGTCATCGTCGTAATACTGCTTGGCAATTTTGACGATCTGCTCGGCGGCGCGCTTGAACAAATCCTTGCGGTAGGAGTGCGAGGCCAGAATGGTGCCATTGCCTGGCAGGGCCAAGCCGATGGCCTCGGTCAGGCAGTTCATCGAATTCGCGGTGAACATGCCGGCGCAGGAACCACAGGTCGGGCAGACGGTCTTCTCATAGGCGAGCAGATCCTCTTCGTTCAGATTGTCGTCGGCGGAGGCGTACATCACGTCGATCAGATCGGTGTTCTTCTTCACGGTTCCGTCGGGAAGCACCGTGGTGCCAGCCTCCATTGGACCGCCGGAGACGAAGACGGTCGGGATGTTCAGACGCAGAGCGGCCATCAGCATGCCCGGCACGACCTTGTCACAGTTCGGGATGCAGATCAGGGCGTCGGCACAGTGCGCGTTCACCTGATATTCCACGGTGTCGGCGATGATGTCACGGCTCGGCAGGGAGTACAGCATGCCGGTGTGTCCCATGGCGATGCCGTCGTCAACGGCCATCGTGTTGAACTCACGCGGGATGCCGCCGGCCTCCTTGATGGCCTCGGAGATCAGTCGACCGACCTTGTTCAGGTGCACGTGGCCGGGCAGGAACTCATCGAAGGAATTGGCAATGGCGATAATCGGTTTGCCGAAATCCTTACCGTCCACGCCAGCGGCACGGTAGAGGGCGCGTGCGCCCGCGAATACTCGTCCATTCATCAGTTTTGCAGATCGCATTTCCATGTTCTCTATTGTGGTAGTTAAGCGGGACACGGTTTTGTCAAGAGTCACTATGTGGAATTTCCAGAAGCGTTACATTTGTAAGCGGTAGTGGAGATGCTGTCACCCGCTGGAAGTATGGATCGAAGGACTTGAATCAGGTCCAGTGGCGGCCCTATACTTAAGACTTTGGAAAAGAAGCTTCTGGCTTATCTGATGATTGGGAGATAATCAATATGGCATTCGGCACTCAGCCAACCCCGACCGGTCTTGCGGAACCGCCGATCGATGACTTGATGGAGCATGCGGACTCCAAGTACGCTCTTGCTATTTTCGCAGCCAAGCGTGCTCGCCAGATCAATTCCTATTTCACCCAGCTCAACGAGGGCCTGCTGCAGAACGTCGGTCCGCTGGTGGAGTATCAGAATCAGGAAAAGCCGCTATCCATCGCTTTCCGTGAGATCAACGATGGTCTGCTTGAAGAGACCCTCGGCGAAGACGATCTGACCGAAGGCAACTGATGTAACGGTTCTTGCGATAAGAACCGGATTCCAAGTTTTCATTCGCCCCGATACCTGAACGGTGCGCTTTGAATAGTCCATGGTGAAGCTATTGATTGCGTATGCGAAGGACGGGGCGTTTTTCGTAGCAATCAGAAGGGCGAACGTGTGGGGCGTTCGTGAAAGGAGCAGCCAGATGGCTGAATTGAAGTTGATTTCCGCTGAGTCAGTGACGGAGGGGCATCCGGACAAGGTCTGCGATCAGATTTCCGACGCGATTCTTGACGATATGCTTGCTCAGGATACGCAGTCCCACGTGGCCGTGGAGACATGCGCCACGGTTGGTCAGTTCTTCGTGTTCGGCGAAGTGACGAGTGAAGGCTATTCCGATATTCAGAGCATTGTGCGTTCTGTGGTGCGCAATATCGGCTATACCAGTTCTCACGTTGGTCTTGATGCGGATTCATGCGGCGTGACCGTTTCGTTGACCGAGCAGAGCTCTGAGATTAACCAAGGTGTGGCTCGTTTGAGTGGCGAAGCGGAGTCGAAGGCATCTCGCGAGCAGCGTTATGAGGCTCAGGGCGCCGGCGATCAGGGCGTGATGTTCGGCTATGCGTGCGACGAGACCGATGTGCTGATGCCATTGCCGATTTATTTGGCTCATCGCTTGGCTTACCGTCTTACTGAGGTTCGTAAGAATGGCGAAGTGCCTCATCTGCGTCCCGATGGCAAAACCCAGGTGACCATTGAATATGATGAGCATGATGCTCCCGTTCGTCTTGACACGGTGTTGGTGTCCACGCAGCATGATCCGGAAGTCGATCAGGCATGGCTCAGGGAGCAGTTGACGGAACATGTGATCCGTCCTGTGCTTGATGATGTGCTTGCTGATCGTGTGGCTCATGACGAATATCGCGTGCTTGTCAATCCGACCGGTTCGTTTGTGTTGGGCGGTCCGGCTGCCGATGCCGGTCTGACCGGCCGTAAGATCATCGTCGATACATATGGTGGCGCGGCTCATCATGGCGGTGGCGCGTTCTCCGGCAAGGATCCGAGCAAGGTGGACCGCTCCGCTGCCTATGCGGCGCGTTGGGTGGCCAAGAACATTGTGGCGGCAGGTCTGGCCCACAAGGTTGAGGTGCAGGTGGCGTACGCCATCGGCGTAGCCGATCCGGTGTCCATCAACGTGGAAACGTATGGCACCGAAATCGGTGTGACTCGCGAGCAGATCCAGCAGGCGGTGCGCAAGGTGTTTGATCTTCGTCCGGCAGCCATCATTGATGAGCTTGATCTGAAGCGTCCTATTTACTCCAAGACCGCAGCTTACGGTCATTTCGGCCGTAATGACGCCGATTTCACGTGGGAATCCACCGATAAGGTCGATGAACTCAAGAATGCCATCGAGGACTGGGCTACTCTTGAGGTATGACTATTGAGGATGCCGAGCAGCTGGCGCTTGACGGGCTCGCCCCGCGCAAGCGGCGCAAGCGTGCGCCCACGGTTAAAACGCCGGCTGCGGAGCATCCCATAGCCCAAGTGGTGCTGGATATTCAGGCCATCCATTTGGGGCAAACCTTCGACTATTACGTTGAGGAGAAGTATTCCGAAGCCGCCCAGCCAGGCGTAATGGTGCGTGTCCGCTTCGGCGGGCAACGGGTCAACGGCATCATTTGGAAACGGACCGATACCAGCGAAACCCCTGAATCGTCATTGCGGTTCATCGAACGGGTGGTCATCGATCGTGTGCTTGTGTCGGAATCCATGCGCAACGATGCCACACTTATCGCGGACGCATTCGGCGGAACGCGAGCCAATATCCTGCGTTTGGCGGTGCCTCCGCGCGTGGCTCGCATCGAACAGGAACAACGTATCGGCAATCGAACGGGTATTGAAAAAAACGGACGTATCGAATCGCTTGCCAAGATCGAGCGGGAATCGTACGAGCAGCTGCAGCGGCAATACGGTAATATCGACCTGCTTCGTACGGCATTGGAAGGGCAACGTTTCCAAGCGTTCGTGCTCGACCCATTGCCGGGATCCCATCATTGGAGGCAGTGCGTGGCCTGGATGGTGGCCGCGGCCTTATTGCAGGGCAAACCGGCGGTACTGGTGTTGCCGACCATGCGTGAGATTGAGGACATGGCCGAAACGTTGCAGTCGATCGGCTTGCGCTGTTTCGCGCCAACCCAATCATCCAATGGTGCGTACGGCGGCGATTTCGCCATTCTGAACGCGCAGATGGCGCCTGCTGAACGGTATCGTGCGTATCTGGCCATCAGTGGAGGGCAGGTGCGGTGCGCGATCGGCACACGGGCGGCGATGTATGCGCCGGTGGATGGCAATGCGTTGTTCCTCATTCTCGATGACGTGTGCTATCAGGATGCCGATGGCATGATGCCTTACGCCAACGCCCGCGGAGTGTTGCGGTTACGTGCAAAAGCGCATAATGGCGTGTTCGTCGCGATGGCCAATGCGCGCAGTGTGCAAAGCCAGTGGGAAACCGACGCGGCGCATGTCGGTGCCACCCAGGTCAGCGGTTTCAGTACGCCGATTCACGCATTCCCTGCCGTAACCAAGGAAGCGAGTCCTTGGATTCGTTGGCTGAACCGTGACGAATTGGCAAGACTTGCGGATTCGACCATCGGAGCGCGTGTGCCGCACACTGCGGTGCGAGTGCTGTCGAAGGCGTTGGAAAGCGGTCCGGTGCTGTTGAGCATTCCGCAGGATGGCATCGGTGAAGCATTGAGCTGCGCGAAATGCCACCGTCAGGCTCGCTGCTCGTACTGCACGGGTCCATTGGAACGGTTACGGGATGGGTCGGTGCGTTGTCGTTGGTGCGGTGTCGCCACTGTGCAATGGGCTTGCCCGGCATGCCATAACGAACGTATGCGCGTGGTTCGTGTGGGTGCCGCCGGAACTGCGCAGGAGCTGAGCCGACTGTTTCGTGGCGTGCCCATTGTGCTTTCAACGCCGAGCCAGCCACGCGGCATTGTTCCCGATATCGGGTTTGCGCCGCAGTTGGTCATCGCCACTCCCGGCGCAGAACCCCGTGTACGTGGGAGGAACCCCTCGGAATGCGAATACCGGGCCGTGGCCATTCTCGACGCATGGACCAGCTTGTACGCCTTCGGCATTGACGCGGGCGTAGACACGTTGACGTCGTGGATGCGAGCGGTTTCGCTGTGCGCGCCGCGAATCAGGGGAGGTCAGGCCCTGTTGATCGGCGAAACCGATCCCACGCTCGCTCAATCGTTGATGCTTTGGAATTCAACGTTGCTGGCGCAAACCGAATTGCGGGAACGTGAACAAACCGCATTGCCGCCTGTGTTTGCCGCCGCATGCGTATGGGGACGTCGTGACGCGGTGAAGGTCACGCTGGAACGTATCGGCGCGTTGGGTGGGGGTGACCTGTCCGCCATCGAAACCACCGAAGGCATGCTGCCGTCCGTATTGGGGCCGGTACCTATTCCGCAGCCTCGGACCATTGATTCGCGCGAATTGGAAGGCACTGCGGATCGTGTCAAGGCGGTGGTGCGTGTGCCGCAAAGTCGCCGAGGTGAGTTGGCGTTGCGTTTGCGTTCCGCCAGTGCCCGCCATGTGGCCGCGCGCGAACCGGGAGAACTGCGTTTTCAGCTTGATCCGAAGGAGCGAATCTGACGCACGTCCCCTCGCCGTGAAAAACTAGACAGGTTGGCAGTTCGGCATGAGGCCGCACAGCAGTGAATGGAGGATCATATGAAGGGTTGGCCTGGAGAGCCTGATATGGAGTACGACGTGCTCATGGCTGACGGCGAAGCTGCGGTGAATGCGGGCAAGCCGATCACCGATGTGATTTTCGATTTCGGCAACGTGCTCGTCTACTGGGATCCGGTGGCCGTGATGACGCCCCGCTATAGCGACGAGCTTGTTGAACAGTTCCTTGACAATGATATTTCCGGCTTCTACGACATCAACGATGAACTGGACTGTGGCATGTCGAATGATGACGGCGTCGCCCTGATGCGTGAACGTTATGGAGACAAATGGGCCGACATGCTGCAGTACTATCTCGACAATTTCGTCGACTCGTTGACCGGCGTGGTGCCGGGCGCCCGCGTGCTCATCAACGATTTGAAAGCGGCCGGCGTGCGTGTGTGGGGATTGAGCAACTGGCAGAAGGATCTGTTCCCGATCGCGCTCGACAATTTCGATATTCTGCGCAGCCTCGACGATCGTGTGGTTTCCGGATATGTCTCCCTGCGTAAGCCGAATAAGGATATTTACGAGTTCGCGTTGCAACAGTTCGGCATTGACGCTTCCGGCGCGGTGTTCGTGGACGATAAGGCCATGAATATCGTAGGTGCGAACAATGCGGGCATTCGTGGCGTTCGATTCAAGGATTCACGTGCGTTGCGTGCGCTGCTGATTGATGCGGGTGTGAAGATTCCCGCGGTGCATCAGGCATAGTGTGTTGCGTTCCGCTGCCTTACATGCTGTTGATGCGGCCGGAATGATTCCCACGATGATAACGATGTGATGAGGATTTGATAAGGAGGACTTTTCGTGCTGAAAGTGCTGTTTGCCGGTACTCCGGATGTTGCGGTGCCGTCGTTGAAAATGCTGGCTGAAGATACCGAGCGTTTCGAAGTGGTCGCAGTGCTCACCCGACCGGATGCTCCTACCGGGCGTGGACGCAAACTGGTACCGAATCCCGTGAAGCAGGCCGCTCTTGATCTTGGTTTGCCGGTGATTGAATCCGATCCGAGCGAGGAAACGTTCATTTCCGAACTTGCTGCGACCGGTGCCCAGGCCGCGGCAGTGGTGGCGTATGGCAAAATCCTGAAGCAGGATGTGCTCGACGCGCTGCCGATGGGATGGTACAACCTGCACTTCTCGCTGCTTCCGCAGTGGCGTGGCGCGGCTCCCGTGCAGCGTTCCATTTGGGCGGGCGAGAAGGTGACCGGAGCCACGGTGTTCCGCATCGTGCGAGCCATGGATGCCGGTCCGATTCTGGCGCAGTCCACTGTGGAAATCGGAGCGCATGAAACGGCGGGTGAGCTGCTGAACCGTCTTGCCGAGGATGGTTCCCGTTTGCTTGCCGCCTCGCTGCAGGCCATGGCCGACGATCAGATCGCGCCTGTGGAACAGCCTGCCGGCGCATATGAGGTGGCTCAGAAGATCACGGTTGAAGACGCGCATATTCGTTTCGACATTCCTGTGTTCGCGGTGGATCGTCAGATTCGAGCCTGCACGCCCAATCCGGGCGCATGGTGCGAACTGCACGCCAATGCCGAAGCAGAACCGGCCACGTTGCATGTGTTGCGTGCGCAGGGCGCCGATATGAGCAATCCCAACACACCCGTTTCGCTAGAACCAGGGCGGATTGTGGCCGGAAAAAAGAACGTGTGGGTGGGTACTTCCTCAGATCCTTTGGAATTGCTGGAAGTCAAAGCCCAAGGCAAAAAAGCCATGCGTGCCGCCGATTGGGCGCGTGGCGCGCATCTTGACGGAGCCTACTGCAAGTAGTGTCGAATAAACGGATCATAACGATATTGCCGTGTGAACATCATCATTTCACACGGCAATATCGTTGTCCTGCAATATCGGATTTTGCTATATCGCGATTCGGATCTATCGGGATTCGCATCATCGAAGAATGCGAATCAACGAAGGAAATCAAGAATCCGGGTCAAATCACGTTCGTTCACACGATGCGGAGCATCCGCCTGAACCGCAGGCTTGGCGCAGAACGCCACGCCAAGCCCGGCGGCATGAATCATCGGCAGATCATTGGCTCCATCGCCAACCGCAACAGTCTGACCCATGCTGATGCCCATGCGCGAAGCCCAATCACGCAGTGACTGCAATTTCACATCTTTCGTAACGATATCGCCGAGCACATGGCCGGTTAAACAACCATCAGCGGCTTCCAAACGATTCGCAATCCAAAAATCAAGATGCGCGTCGGCGGCAAGACGGTCCACGACTTCATGGAAACCGCCGGAAACCACGCCGACCTTCCAACCATGCGCATGCAAAGTGTCAATCAAATCAAGCGCCCCCTGTGTGAAATGCACGCGACGATACACATCATCGAACACCGAAGTCGGCAGATCCTTAAGCAGCGCAACACGAGCCTGCAACGCCTCGCGAAAATCAAGTTCGCCATTCATCGCACGTGCGGTAATCGACGCGATCTGCTCGCCAATTCCAGCGGCGGCGCCCAGCTCGTCGATGACTTCCTCATCGATCAGCGTGGAATCCACATCCATCACCAGCAGTCCAGGCTGGGAAAAGGTGGGAGTGGGCGCAATGTTTGGCGATTCTTGTTCAAGCATGGTTTTGATTGTCGGAAATCATGAGGACAATGGGTATTCTTAAGGGTTAAGCATGTTGAATGCGAATGCGCCATGAAATGACGAAATGACGGAACGGCTCGAAACGCATTCGGTGGAAAGCGAGGCTGATGAAATGGATCAACGTGATGAGACGTTGGCGTCGTTGGGTGAGGCCAACGACCAGTTGATGGCCAAGAATCATGCGTTGGCCAAGGCGTTGAGCCGTGCCACCCAGGAGCTCACCAAGGCCAAGGCCCAGCTGAACCAGTTGGCGGGACCGCCCATGACCTTCGCCACCATGGTTCGCGTGCATTCCTCTCGTACGGACGAACAGGGGGTACAGCATGCCAGCGCCGAGGTGATTTCCGGAAGCCGTCGCATGATCGTGCCGGTTGCGGCGAATGTGCAGGCATCCAGGCTTGAGGCTGGGCGCACGGTGCTGCTCAACGAGAACATGGTGGTGGTTTCGCAAGCCGACACCGATGCTGTGGGCGCAGTGCGCACGGTGAAGCAGGTCATTGATGATGGGCGATTGCTGGTCGCGGATGGCGGCGGAAACGTTGCGTTGGTCCGCCGTTCGGGAGCGCTGTCGAAAACTTCGATCAATGTGTCCGACCGTGTTACGGTCGATTCGTCCATGAGATTCGCGCTTGCGTTGGTTCCCGCGCAGGATGATGCCGACTTGGTGCTTGAGGAAGTGCCGGATGTCACGTTCGCTGATATCGGCGGTTTGGATGACCAGATCGAACGTATTCGCGATGCCGTGCAAATGCCGTTCCTGCATCGCGAACTGTTCGAACGTTATGATTTGAAGCCGCCGAAAGGCGTGCTGCTGTATGGGCCTCCAGGCAATGGAAAGACGCTGATCGCCAAGGCTGTGGCCAATGCGCTCGCCGAAGGCGCTGCCGGCGGTCGTGGCGTGTTCCTGTCGGTGAAGGGGCCGGAACTGCTCAACAAGTTCGTGGGCGAGTCGGAACGCCTGATCCGCATGATTTTCAAGCGCGCGCGTGAGCGTGCGGCGGATGGCAAACCGGTGATCGTGTTCATTGACGAGATGGACTCGCTGCTGCGCACTCGTGGATCCGGCGTGTCGTCGGATGTGGAAACCACTATTGTGCCGCAGTTTTTGGCTGAACTTGATGGCGTGGAAACGCTTGGCAATGTTATGGTCATCGGCGCTTCGAACCGTATCGACATGATTGATCCGGCGGTGTTGCGTCCTGGTCGTTTGGATGTGAAGATTCGTGTGGAGCGTCCGAAAGCGGCTCAGGCGGCGCAGATCATCCGCCATTATCTGACCGACGATTTGCCGTTGGTGCCAGGGGTGGATGCGAAGGCTTTGATTGGGGTGCTGGTCAGCGATATCTATTCGACGGACGAGCATCGGTATCTGTGCGACGTATGCGATGAGCATGGGCAATGGCATCCGATCTATCTGGCGGATGTGGTGTCGGGTGCGGTGCTGAAAAACATTGTGGATCGTGCCAAAACCCGTGCTGTGAAAATCTCCATCGAAAGCGGACAGCCGGCGGCGATTGGCGTCGATCTGTTGGCGAAGGCCGTCGACGAGGAGTTTCTTGAAACCCGCGATGCGGTGTTGGATGCCAATCCGGAACAGTGGAGCCGTATCAATGGTTTGGAAGCGGGGCGCATCACCCGTATACGACCAGTCGAATAATGCTGGCAGGCAACGCGAAATCAGACGAAGGGAAGTCGTATCAATGAGCGTTCGTCGAATCATGGGCACGGAAACGGAATACGCGGTTTCCGCTCTCGGAATGGAGCATTACAATCCGGTGAAGCTATCGTTCGATGTGGTCGGTGCCGCGGCGAACGAACAAACCAAGCATATTCGCTGGGACTATCGGCAGGAGGATCCGGTCAACGACGCCCGCGGCACCAGGCTGGAACGTGCGTCCGCGCATCCTGATCTGTTGACGGACGCGCCGCAGCTCAACATCACCAATGTGATTGCAGTCAATGGCGGCCGTGTGTATGTGGATCATGCGCATCCTGAATATTCCGCGCCCGAAACCGATGATCCTTTCGATGCCGTGCTCTACGACCATGCCGGCGATCTCATCATGCGTGAGTGCGCGCGCAAAGCCAGCGGACAGACCGGTATCGCAATCGCGCTGCACCGTAATAATGTCGACGGCAAAGGTGCAAGCTGGGGCACCCACGAAAATTATATGATGCTGCGTTCGGTGCCGTTTGACCAAGTTGCGAAACTCATGACGGCACATTTTGTAGCGAGACAGATTTTTACCGGATCAGGTCGCGTCGGTATCGGCGAACGAAGCGAAACCGCCGGATACCAGCTCAGCCAGCGCGCCGACTATTTTCATATGAAAGTCGGTTTGCAGACCACATTCGACAGGCCGATCATCAATACTCGAGACGAATCGCACAGCACGGATGCATACCGTCGATTGCATGTGATTGTCGGGGACGCCAATCGTATGGATGTGCCGCAGGCGCTGAAACTCGGCACCACCAGCATGCTGCTGTGGCTGCTTGAGCATGCCGAAGAGGCGGGATTGAACATAGACGAAGCGTTGGAGCCAATCATGCTCGCCGATCCGGTGAGCGCCATGCACGAGGTGTCTCATGATTTGACATTAGGTGCCATGTTGCCGCTGGAATATGGCGGCGAGACCTCGGCATGGCAGATTGAGGTCACCCTGCGTGGCTTGGTGTATGCTGCCGCTGCCGTGATCTATGGAACCGACACGTCCGGTGAACCGGCATGGTCTGACCGTTCGACCCGTAACATCATGGCGATGTGGGGGCAGGCGCTCGCCGATGTGGCTGCCATCAGGCATGCCGATGATGATGCGCGTTTGACGATGCGCGAGCAAGCTGGCCGCATTGAATGGCTATTGAAATGGCAGTTGTTGGAGAAGCTGCGTCGTAAAATTGGCTCCGGTTGGGATGATGCGCGTATTGCGGCCGTCGATTTAAAGTGGGCTGCGATTGATCCCGCTGACTCGATTTTCGATCGGTTGCGTGCCCAAACGGAGCGGCTGTTTACGGACGAGCAGTTGGTGCAGGCTTCGGTGGAAGCGCCTTCCGATACCCGTGCTTGGTTGCGTGCCGAAATGATTCGTCGTTTTCCAGAACAGGTTGTGGCCGCATCGTGGTCGCATCTTACGGTGCGCCATCGAACGATTGGTGATAATACCGTGGAGAATCCGATGGTCTCATTGGATATGTCAGACCCTCTGAAATATAGCAAATCTCAATGTTCCCGCTATTGTGAGCGTGTCCAAGATGCGGCGTCGATTTTGGAAATGTTACGGTGAAATGCAATCTGTGCGGGTAACATTGCCATCAATTGGTCGCGAAGAACGACCATTGACAACAGGTAACATCATCCCGGTATTTTGAGGAGAGGACGTGCCGGGACTGTACAGAGGAAACGAAAAGGCATATCTATGGAACTGAGGCAAATCGCCCTCGAAGTCGCACGCATCCTGCAGGACGCAGGCAAGCATGCGTTGAACGACCAGATGAATCCGCACGACATGAGAAAACTGGAAGTGTCCGAAGACTGCTTCCACTTCACTTCAGACACCGACAAGCGCCTACAGCAGTTCATCAGCAACCGCCTGACCTATGTCAACGTGTTCGACGGCTTCTGGCAGCTTCGCCCCGAACAGTGCTATCCCGGCCAGCGATACTGGTGTGTGGGTGGCATCGACGGCGTGATCAATTTCGCGCGAAGCATGCCGGAATGGGCCATCACCGTGACATTGTTCGAATTCAACGACCAGTGCTCCGCACAGCCGATCCTTTCGATTGTGCACGCTCCGGCGCTGGGATTGACGTATCTTGCGGTGCGTGGATCCGGCGCGATTCGTATTCGCAAGACTCCGTTGGGAGACAAACGCGAGAAAATCATTCCTTCCACCACGTCGTCCCTCGATGGTTCGGTGGTGAGTTTCGGCATGTCTCCGGTATCGTCCGAATCACAGCGTGCGCTCGATGTGGTGGCGAAGATTGCCGGACGTCCTGCCGATATTAAACGTGTCGGCCCGGCGTCCCTTGATTTGTGCAAGGTGGCCGACGGTACGTACGATGCGTATTTCGAACCGCATTTGCATGAGTGGGACGTACCTGCCGTGTCTGCTGGTGCTATGGTGATTTGGGAGGCGCAAGGCCATCTGACCCAGTGGAACGGCGAAAGCGTTCACTGGCGCCAGGAGAACGATGTGATGGCCACCAACGGCCTAATCACCAATGATCTGAGCCAGTATTTGGCATAGTGTTGCATGCTGCGCCACACCTGATATAAGGTGTGGCGCAGCGTTTTTTGCAGGTTTGCAACCGGAAGTTACAGGGAGGAATGCCATGCCCCAGGAGTTTGAACAGGCCCAATCGGCATCGGCCAGCCAGGAGTCCGAAGACATCATCGAATCGGTGGGCGTGCAGGTCGATGGGGCCAACGATGCGTTGGATGCGGTGCTTGACGACATCGAATCGGTGCTTGAATCCAACGCCGAAGAATATGTCGGCAGTTTCGTGCAAAAAGGCGGCGAATGATGCCCCAGCTGCGTGACAGCGGCAATCATTCCTCAGCTCCGCTTGATGCGGAAACATTGCATGAGGTTCATTCCTTCGCCCGTATTTTCGGCATTGAAACCGAATATGGTGTCAGCGTGACCGGCGCTGATATGGTATGTGACGCCAGCCAGACGGCCATGATGATGTTCCAGCCGATCGTTGCCTCCGCGCGATCGACCAATACCTATATTGAAAACGGGTCGCGACTGTATCTCGATGTCGGATCGCATCCTGAATACGCCACTTCCGAAGCGCGTGATCCCATGGACGCCCTTGCCGTGGATGCGGCCGGCGAACTGGTGATGCGCGACCTTGCGTTGGACGCCCAGCAAAGGCTTCGAGCCACGCATGGGCCACGTGCCACAGTGCATGTGTTCAAAAACAACGTGGATTCCGCAGGACATTCCTTCGGCTGCCATGAAAACTATCTGGTACGTCGATTTGTGCCGTTGGAAGTCATCGAACACGAATTGCTGCCGTTCCTGATTACCAGGCAGCTGTTCACTGGTGCCGGGCGCGTGACGGAATCAGGTTTCCAGATCACGCAGCGTGCCGATTTTCTGGATGAGGCCGTTTCATCGGCTACCACAAGATCGCGTCCAATGGTCAACACCAGGGACGAGCCGCACGCCGATCCCGACGCCTTCCGAAGGCTGCATGTGATCATCGGCGATTCAAACCGTTCCCAATGGGCCACGATGATGAAGCTGGCCACCACGCATCTGGTGCTGTGCGTTATCGAACAGGCGGGGCGCGAAGGACGTGAGTCGGGATTCTCGCGTTTCGCGTTCGCGGACGCCGGTGCCGCAAACCGTGCGGTCAGCCGCGATATGAGCGGCGTGACTGCTTCGTTCGACATGGCCGATGGATCGACGTTGCAGGGTGGTGCCGTAGCCATGCAGGAACGCTATCTGCAGGCTGTGGAACAGTTCGTGGATGAGCATCCGGAAGTGGCTTCGTCGTTGCCTCGCACCAATGTGCATGATGTGCTTCGCCAGTGGCGCAATACGTTGGAAGCGTTCCGTTCCGGCAATGCGAATGCTTTGGGGGACAGAGTGGACTGGGTGTGCAAGTACCGCCTGTTTGAAGCGTTACGTGTCCGTTCCAGTGCGGATCTTCCGCTGAGCAAGCTGAAACAGTTGGATCTGGACTATCATGACGTGGCCAATGGCGCGTTGTATGCGTCGTTGCTTCGCCGTGGTGCCTTGCGTTCGCTGATTGACGGTCGTGAGGCGCAAAAGGCGCGTACCATGCCGCCGGCGGATACTCGTGCCGCATTGCGCGGCAGATTCGTCAGTGCGGCCAAATCGCATGGCGCGCAGTATTCCTGCGATTGGACCAGACTATCGTTGCATGCGCCGCGGAAGATGGATATGGTGCTGCTGGATCCGTTCCAATGCAGGGAGAATGAGGATTTCCAAGCCATGATTGGCGCTTTGGAGTAAGCGATGGTGGCAATGGGAAACGTCGATGGGAGTGGGGTGTGGCCGACAAGCTTCGGTCACACCCCACTCCCATATCGGTATGTTCTCCTGAATTGTTTTGCGATTGCGCTGCGGTCGCTTTCGTTTTTTGATTGGCTTGAATCAGGCTTCGCCGCGATATTTCGCCATCATCTGCGATTGCAGCTGTTGCGCGCTTGGCGGCGTCCATGTGATGGCATCCGCGCCCGCTTCGATGGTGGCGAGGATGCGATCTTCGGATCCGCCTCCCGATGCCAGGATCGGTATTTCCGGATGATGCGCACGTATGCTTGCCACGACTTGCGTGGTGCGTGCTCCGGCTGCGACGTTGATGATGGCCGCACCGGCGAGAATCTTGCATTCGGTGATTTCGTCGTCTTCCGTGACTGTTGCGATAACGGGAATGTCGACCATGGACATGGTGGTTTCGATGGTTTCCGCGGGTGCCGGCGCGTTGATGACGACGCCTGCCGCACCTTGCATTTCAGCCACCATGGCCAGCTCGGTCACACGCGGACCGGTGGTGGTGCCTCCTCCGACGCCTACGAAAAGTGGCATTTGTGCCACAGTGAGCAACGCCTGTGTGATCACCGGTTCTCCAGTGAACGGGTAGACGGCGAGAATGGCGTTGGCATTGGTATTACGGATGATCGCAGCGTCGGTGGTATAGGCGAACGATTTGAGCGTATGGCCTTTGACTGTGATGCCGCCGCAATGTTGCGATATGACTGCGGGTACTCTCGCATTGGGGGAGGAGAGGCGACCTTCGATGCGTGCGGTTCCATAACGGGTTCGTGACACATGTGGTGTTGTGGAATGCTGTTCCACGGCCACGGCTTCACTGGGAGTGAACAGGGATCGTTTGTCGATGCGGATTGGTTTGGGGGCATTTGCTTCGGGAATGGTCTCCTGCTCGTCGCTCATTCCTGCACCTCCGTATCTGTGTGATTCAGCATAAGGAATTCATGGATGGCTTTGCGTCGCTCGACAACCTCTTCATCGAGAATCCTGGTGTCGGTGTTGTCGATGATACGCTGCAGAAGTTCGCTGAGGGTGGAAAGATCCTCGGTGCTGAGGCAGTCAAGCATGTGCGTTGCCGTGTCATGGCTTTTGGGAAGTTGTTGCAGCGGTGGCACGCCACGACGTGCCGCTGCGACGTTGCGTACTCGTGTGGCGGCTCGTAGCGCGGTCTGTGTGCGTGTGGCCTTCAGCTTGGTATGCAGCAGCAGAATGTTCAATTCATGCAGTTGATTGATGACTTCCTTGCGTTGATCGGTCATATCTCTCTCCATCTATATGGACACGATGTCTAATATATATGCATAGTGTAGCGCAGAATGACGCTTGTGCAAGTGTCATGAACGACGAAAGCCCCGACCGTCATGGTCGGGGCTTTCGTCGTGTAAGCAACATATCAGTACATGACTTACTTGGTGACAGCCTTCTTCAGCAGGGAGCCGGCGGAGATGCGAACGCCGTAGGTTGCCGGAATCTCGATGGTCTCGCCGGTGCGCGGGTTGCGTCCGGTGCGGGCGGCGCGCTTGACGCGCTCAGCGGAGAACAGGCCGGTCAGCTTCAGGCCTTCGCCGGACTGCATCGCCTCGACGAACACGTCCTGGAAAGCGTTCACAGCTGCCTCAGCCTGTGCCTTGGTCAGGTTGGACTTCTGAGCGATCTTCGAGACGAGATCAGACTTGTTGTATGCCATAAAGCATCCTTCTTGGGTCAGGGGACATTCTGATTACGAACATCCACGTTCTCTATGATATTAGCGCACTCTTATGAGGAAAATGGCATTTTACAAGGGTTTTTGGTCGCTTTTTTTGAAAATCAGGGGGAAAACAAAGTGTACGGGGGGTGTTTGTCAGATCAAATTATGCATGTCAAGCCATTTCATGGCCAACGCACCGACCGGAATACGCAACCAGTAGAAGGCGATTCGATAGACAAGAGTAGCGGAAACCGCGATGGAGGAGGGGATGCCCACGGCAGTGAACGCCACCGACAGCACGGCCTCCACGGCACCCAGACCGCCAGGAGTGGGAACCGCGGAGCCCAAAGTGTTGGCAAGCAGGAAAATGAAGGTGGTTTCCGCAGGATTCGTGTGGTATCCAAACGCCATCAATGCTGCCCAGAATCCCAGTCCGGTCGCAAGGTTAAGCACCAGTGCGCCGGCAATGCCAAGGGCCAGTTCCTTTGGCCGTGCAAGCACATTGACCAGGTTGCGCGCGTATGCTTTGACCATTGGAAGGTATTTCTCGGTCACCAAATGACGCATTGGAGGAATCGCCATGGCGGCCGACACAACCAACGCGACGATGGCGATCACCATGATCAGCGTATTGGTCGGAATCATGCCGGACAATGTGTTGCGGCCGGTGAATAGGCCAATCGTCAGCAACAACACGATGGTAGTGCCTCCCTGTACGGCCCAGACCGCGCTCATAACCGCGGTCGCAGCCGTACTGCGATAGCCGCTTTTACGAAGGAACTGCAGGTTGACGAATGCTGGACCGACGCCGGCCGGCATGGACACCGCAGTGAAACCGGACGCCATCTGAGAGCAATACAAGCCGATAGTGTTGCGTTTATCGGAATCCATGAACACACCCAAGGTGATAGCGGAACCAAGCCACGCCACAAAGCCAAGCGCGACGCAAACCAACGCCATGGCGAGATTGGCGTCTCTGACGGCCTTGATCATTTCGGCCGGCTGAATCTGTGTGAACACCACATATACGGCGACCACCAGCAGCGCAATCGCAATGAACGAGCGAAGACTGAACCGGGAAAGCGTGACTTTTTCCATGGAATCCGCGACATCCTGCGGAGCGAGCGCCGAAATACGCGTACGCAAATCGGTAAGCACATGCTTGTCCCAGCCAGGCAATGCGCGCGTGGAAGCGGGAATGGCAGCCTTCTGTATGAATGGTGCCAAATCGATCAGCTGCTCGTCTCCCCAAGTCCTGCGAGCGCAGGCGATCGCACGATCATTGCCATTGAGTGTGGCAAGAAGAACCAGCAACTGCACTTTGTCGAGTGCGAAGTTCGGAGCGGAACTGCCATAATCGCCATTATGCCAACCTGCGATTACCGGATGCCCGTTTTCCATGCGGGACAGGGTTTCCGGAGTGATGCGACGATGGGTGAAACCATGATGGTGTGCTGTGGTGAGATATTCCATGAACGCTTCCATATCATGGTCGGACATAGTGTTTTGGTTGCATTCCAATGGCATGCGGTTACGGTGGAACACCAGAATGGAGGATTCTCCATAATCGGCCACACCATACACGCGCGGAGTTTCCAAACCGGCATTGGACAGGCCGAGAATCATGGCGTAATGATGGTGCATGGCGTCAACCGAGGAACGGTCGCGACGCATGGAAACACCGGTCAGGCGAAGCCACTGCCATACTTGGTTGAGATATCCGGCCGCATGTACCTGATTGTCGAGCACGGAAACGGTGTATTGCGTGCCTTCATAATCGACGACATCGTAAATACGGGAATTTTCGATTAAATCATCATCTAATGTGGCTTTCAATACTCCTGAATCGGCGTATGGGGCGACTCTGCGTGTAAGTAGTGATACGTCAATGCCGATGGAACGTAATGATTGCTCGATCTGTGTGCCCCAGGCGCCATTGTTCTGCGTGCCGATGGCGAAACGAATCAGCATGCCGATAACGCGGCCTATGGCATAGGATGTAATGGCGCCGGCCAGCGAATTCCATGAAAGCACAACCATCAGCATCGCCACGGCGTACAGTACGTTCCATCCCCATTTGGTGCATGAACGGATACGACGTGGGCCTGAAACGGTGAGGAATGACGTCATGGCGGCGTAAAAATCGGGAAGCAGTCCGGTGCCTACGGATGTGCTGTTGGATTGTAGCGGAATGATCAGCATGGCATTGTTGGAATTGCTGATCAGTGCGGATACGCCCCATACTGCGAAGAATCCGAAGATGAGGGACACCACGGACACTACGCTTTGCAGCCATTCTTTGGATGCGAGCAGCTGGATGAGCACGCTGACGGTGATGCATACGATGGCAAGTTGCTGCAGTAGGGAGGATGGCACATCCGTCAGCCAGCTGACCACGCGTCCTGCGGAGCGAACGTCGGATTCCACGCCGGATGCGGTGCCGTGCAGATACACGGAGAACAGTATTACGCCTATGCCGAGCACCAGTGCGAAGAACGCATGTGTCAGATCGGCGAAATCGCGGCTGCGTTTCGGTGGCACATCGTCGATATGCGGTTTGGGCTTATTGACTGCAGGGGAGTGAGACACTGTTGACTTGCTCCATACGTATGAGATTGGCTTCAGGTGGGTCATATCGCCCCACTGCATTCGATAATACGCCTTGAGGGTGGCTACGAAATACGTGGCCACCCTCAAGATGCATGGTTTTTAGTGTTTATTCGACAGTCGTGATTCAGCGGTCGAAATCCACCAGCTTGCCGGCGACACCGGTATATGTTGCCGGAGTCAGTGCCTTCAAGCGAGCCGCTGTGGCATCGTCGAACGCCTGCTGGTCGATGAACTGTTCGACGGCGTCCTTGGAGATTTCATGGCCGCGCATGAGTTCCTTGACCTTCTCGTACGGCTTGTCCATGCCCGGCAGGCCGGCAAGTTCGCAGGCGCGCATGGCGGTCTGAATCGGCTCGCCAAGCACCTCCCAGTTGGAGTCCAGCTCGGCTTCGATGGCGATGTCGTTCGGATGAATGGAATTCAGGCCGCCCATCAGATTGTTGAGTGCCAGCACGGAATAGCCCAACGCGGAGCCGATGTTGCGCTGCGTGGTGGAATCGGTCAGATCGCGCTGCCAGCGGGACTCGACGAGCGTTGCGGATAGCGTGTCGAGCAGCGAGCAGGAGATCTCCAGATTGGCTTCCGCGTTTTCGAAACGAATCGGATTGACCTTGTGCGGCATGGTGGAGGATCCGGTGGCGCCCTTGACGGGAACCTGGGCGAACACACCACGGGAGATGTACATCCATACATCCACGCACAGGTTGTGCAGAATGCGGTTGGTGTGGCTGATGGTGCCATACAGTTCGGCCTGCCAGTCGTGCGATTCGATCTGAGTGGTGAGCGGATTCCAAGTCAGACCCATGCGGTTGGTGACGAATTCGCGGGAGACGGCCACCCAATCGACATCCGGGCATGCGGCCAAATGCGCGCCGAACGTGCCGGTAGCGCCATTGATCTTGCCGAGATATTCCTGAGCCCTGACCTTGTTCAGCTGGCGGTTCAGACGGTACACGTACACCGCAAGCTCCTTGCCCAGCGTGGTCGGGGTAGCCGGCTGGCCATGGGTCAGCGACAGCATGGCCTTGTCGCGGTATTCCTCGGCCTTCTGAGCCAGATGGTCGAGGATGGCCTGCGCACCCGGCAGCCACACGTTCTCGATGCCGTTCTTCACGCAGCGGGCAATGGACAGGTTGTTGATGTCTTCGGATGTGCAGGCGAAATGCACCAAAGTCTTCAGGCCGGTCAGCTGGGTGTCATGGCCAAGCACATCGGCGGCCTTGTCAAGCTGGTCGTCGATGTAGTATTCCACGGCCTTCACATCATGATGGGTCTTTGCCTCATGGGCGGCGTGTTGCGCGATACCCTCGGCGCCGAACTCCTCAGGAATGGCGCGCAGGAACGCCTGTTCCTCATCGGTGAGCGGCTTGACGCCGGGAACGATGGTCTGGTTGCCGTTGCCCTCGAAACCGTTGGCCAGCAGAATCATCCATTCGACTTCGACGCGCATGCGCTCGCGGTTCAACGCAGGTTCGCTCAAATATTCGACAAGCGGAGCGGTCTGCTGATGGTAGCGGCCGTCAAGAGGGGTCAATGCGATTGCAGGGGAGATATCAGTAAGCTTCATAGACTACAGCATACGTTCAGCCGTAAACGAGAGTTGCGTATCTGTCCACTCGGTGGATGGCTTTCATGATGTATGCCGTGATACCGTTCTTGTTGCGCCGTGGCTGCAGTGTTTTTTCATTTGCTCATGCGCCCCTCGAAATACATGACTTCCTGCAGATCGCCATCGATGATCTCATCGAAATGCCGTTCGTGGGTGTTCACTGCGGTGGATCCCATGTCCGTTGCGTTCTGGTATGCGGCTTGGTGATATTTGAGCCAATGCGTGATTTCCTTGTTGTCTGGAGCGTCTGTGACGGGAGTGCCTGCGAACGTTGCTTCCTGGTTGCTGCTGGATTTGCTTGCGGTGCCGCGTACGGTCAGCCAATGGTCGGAACTGGGGTTGGCGGCGCCATCGAGGGCCGCCACGAGCTCGTCGTCCATTTCCACGCTGGTCACCCATGTTTTTCCCGGAATCGGATGATTGGCGACGGGAGACCCGGCGGTAACCACATGTTCGATGTCATAATAGCCTTTCAGGTCCGAGGCGATGGTGGCGGCAACGATGCCACCTTGCGAATGTCCGATCAATGCGACGGGCTCATTGGATTTGATGCCGGCCTGTTTCATGGCTTCCTGCACCATTCGCGCACTGTCCGCTTCCATGCGTTGCTTGCTGTCCGAACTCATGAGTTCGACGTTTTGCGGCCACCCAAATGGAGAATCGTGCTTGCCGTCTGTGCCTGGAATGGTGACGAGCCATGAGTTGGTTCCGTCGGATTTACGATATTTGGAGATGGCGATGGTGCCGTAGTCAAGTCCGCTGTCGAGATCGGTCTTGCCGAGACGTTCCTCGGCAAGACGTCGAAGATCCTCCATGGCCTCTCCGACATTATGCGATTCACGCACCACTTCGGTTTTCGGATGGACTTGGGTGACGGTGAGATTGTTGCCCTGGATCAGGTTGTAACCGCGCGACGATGCCTTGGAGATGGTGCCGGCTGCATGGTTGACCTCATCGGTACGCAGCAGGCCTTTGACCTTGCCGTATCCGCTGACCGCGGCGCCGGCCGCGCTCATGATGCCTTCCTGCGCCCAATCCAACGAGTCCAGCAGATATATGGGATTGGATTTGCCCTCATTGGTGGATCCCATCACATATCCCAAGGCGGACATGGCTGCGCCGGCGAGTATCGATTCCTTCGGGAACGATGTGATCGCCACTTGCAGCAGTTCGTTCAGTGTTCTTCTGCCAGCGTCGTCGACCTGGGAATATAACGATTGCGCGCGAATGATCAGCGCCGATAGCTCAGACAATCTTGCCGCCATGGCTCCCAGCGCGCTTGCATGGGCGTCACATTGTTCGACGAGCTGGTCGTATGGCAGTTCGATGTGATCCGTGGCATTGCAATAGGGGCTTGATCCGGACAGCGAGGCGATGGCCGACGATGCATAGGGGTAGGAGGAAAGCTGAAGGCTCAATGCCCGGACTGAATCATGGGCGCGGTTCAGAGCGTCGGCTTGATGGCTGAGGGCTTTTGCCGCGCGCATATATGCCTCGGTTTCCTCCGTGGAGTATTTGCATCCGCCGCTGACTTTGGCGGTCACTTCCCAGCTCATGCCGCACCTACTGACCATAGGAGACGCAAGGTGGCGTTGATCGAATCCCGTAGCGTCAGGGATTGCTTGCGTAACTCATCAAGCCGCGTGCGGTATGATTCGGCGGCGGTTCCTGTCCAATCGGGCAATGAACTGGATGCGAGCGTGGCGTCAAGATCGTCAAGATGTTTCGATATGGACGTGAGCTTGGCATTGACGAGCAGTTGGGTGGTTCGCACGCCAGCACGGCAATGGCATGGCATGCCTGGCGCTGAGGCCAAGGTGTTGATGAGGTTGAACCCCAGTCCGGGAATAAACGGATAGGTGATTGATGCGTTCATAGCTATATTGGAACACATCGGGCGGTTGCCCAAGCCGGCGAACAAGGCTTGTGGTCGGAGGACGGGCGAAAAGCACGATGTCGGCGTGTCATCGTTGAAAAATCAACAAAAACACGCCGACATGCCTGTGGATAACTTCCTGAAATAAGCCCCCTTACCAGGGTTTTGCGGGCGAAGATGTTTGGTTGGAATCCTGCTTGGCCGCCGAACCGGAATCATCGGAATCGGATTGGGCGGACTGTGCGTTCTGGGCCAGAAGCTCCTCCACCTTCTGACGCTGCTCGTCAGTCAAGGTTCCTCCGTTGCCTTGGCTTCCATCGGTGACGGATTGCCCACCTTCGATGGCTGTGTCGGCCTCGGTGCCGTCGGCATGCTGCATCTCTTCGATTTTCTTGCGTATGGATTCGGTCAGTTTTGCCGAAACTTCGGCATTATGCTCGATGGATGTGCGTACCTTTGGCAGCAGCAACATGCCGGCCGCGCCAGCTTCACGGAATTGCGCATCGGTCTGCTGCTGTTGGGTCTGCAATTTGTCGAAATCGGCGTCTTGCTGTTGGCTGGCTTTGATATTCGCATTCAGACTGTCCGTGGCCTGGTTGTAGTTGCTGACGGATGCGAGATTCACTATGCCAAGCACGCCCACAATAACCGATATGGCTGCGATGACGGCGATGGCGATGCGAACGGGCAGCGATGCACGCGCTGTAACGGTTGCGCTCACAGCAGCCTCCTTGATTGCGTGATCCATGCCCCGGCCTCGAACGTCAGCAGCAGCGCTACGGCAATGGCGAACGGCCAGACCATGGCGACGGTTCTTGTGCGTTGCTTGGACGTCTGCGTGACACGCCATTTGCTGGATGCCTCTTTGGAATCCCCGCCACTCATGGTCGTCGTGGCATTGAGCTGGATGGCGGTTCCACTGAGCTCGTCGGCGATGGCGTTCATTTCGTCGGCATTCATACGGGACACGCCAGGCTCGCCGGTTTCCGGATCGGTGACCCATTGCGTGTCGCCTTCTTCCACGCCATCGCCGGTCACGGGGATATTGCCTCCCTGCTCGCTGCCCACGGCGACGGTAAACGCATCGGAAAGGTAGCGTCGCAACGATGAGAACGTTCGGCGTGTTTTCGACGAGGTCTGCTCGCCATCCGAAATCAGGTACAGCACGATCGCATCATCGGGATGCTGATCGTGAATCGACTTGCATGTGAGCAACAACTGGTCAATCGGCACATCCAAGGTCGAACCGGCCGAAATGGAAGTCGATTCCGGTGCAAGCGTGTCCGCCCAATTATCGATCGCCTTCGAATCAGGCGTCAACGGAACATCCAACGTTCCCGAAGCGCCGAATCGCAATGCCGCGAAACTGGAATTCGGATACATGGCGGCAATATCCTTCACCGACTGCTTGGCAACATCCAAGCGGCTGAGCTGTTCGTCGGAACCATACTGCGCGTCCGCGACCGCCATGGAACCGGTCACATCTACCGCCACCACCACATCGGTGGTGTTAATCGCACGGCTGTTCGTGGACGAGACGATGCTTGGCGTCAATGCCATGATGGCCACCAGCGCACAAATCATCGATCGTCTTGCGCAAGCCCAGACGGTTTCATCGCTTTGGCTGCGTCTACGGATATGAAGCACAATCTGCGCGACTGCGCAAACCAGCATGATCACGCAGATCGCCGTGCCTAAAGGCCATCCCAAAGCAGGGGAGAGCGTCAGATTGGTCATCGCCTCAACCTCCAAGCCAAGAGCAGCCAAATCACTATCGCCACTGCCAATGCCAGCGTCCACCATCCCGGTGTGTCCGATATTGCGGCCTTGCTGCTTGCCGCGCTGTCATGGTTGCGCCGCGATTCGATTTGCTTGACCAGCTCAGCCACGGAAGCGCCGTTCGATTGCGTGAGAAACACGCCGCCATGCGATTCGATTTCGGATTCGAACTGTTTGGTCGTCTGTTCCGATTCGCTTTGCTGCGGTCCGGAGAACAGTCCGTCCACGGTGATTTCCGCCTGTTTGGTCAGGTCAAGAGCCTCCTGAAGCGTGTATGTCGGATCTCCGGAAACGACATTGTCGGTGGCGAGCACAATGGAAGCGGCACGTTGACGGGATGCGGTCTCGACGTTGGAACTGCCGTAGGCGAAGCCTGGCAGCATGGCTGCGCAACTCACCACGCCGTCGCCGATCAGGGAAGTGGCCTCTTTACGATTCTGCGTACCTTCCAGCCAGTCGGAAATCGCTTGGTAATCGCTGTCTTTCATCTTGTCGATATCATCCTGCGATTCGACGCCTTTCAGTATCGTGCTGGCCTTGTCGAGCTGTTCGGACACCAATTCGTAATCGTCGGTCAACGGAAACACGGTACGTGACGTGGAATTGAAAATGCTCAATCCGATGCGTTCGCCCTTGAAATTGTCCACCAATGTGCGGTAGGTATCGATCACTTCGCGGTCGTATGGCAACGTCGAACCAGATACGTCCAAGCACAGCACGATATCGCGGCTGCTCGCACGCTCCTCTCCCTCATCCACGGTGCTGGGGCGTGCCACCAGCGCTATCGCCAGCACCAGTGCCATCACCAACAGAACGACGGCGGCACGTGACATGGTGCGCCACTGCCGAAATAATCTCGATGCGGTTTCGGTGTTGAGATCGTCATCCAAACTGAACGTCCGCACGGATCCTGAGTTGTTATGCCTGCGTTTTGCGGACGCCAATACCATGATGGCGATGACGGCCAATGACGCAATCAGGCCTGCAAGGCCTACCCACGGCCAGTGCCATGACAATTCCATTCATCGCCACCTTTCCACAAGATTGGCAACCCACTCTCCAGCCTGTTCAACCGTGGCCTCTCTGGCCGTGTGATTGCGTTCGGCATCCGCGAATTCCGGCGGATACAATGCCTCGATGGTCTGCCTGAGCAGGGTGAGCCCATGCTGGTTGCCGGTCGTGCGAGGTGCCGCTTCAATATCGGTGAGCGTCTGATTGCGCACGTCGCTGCCGGTGGCCGTGGAGACGAAATCTCTGGCGATCGATGCGAGCAGGGCGAACGCTTCCTCTCTTCCGAGATCGCCGTTGGCATGACGGTCCACCACATCGTTGATGCGTTCATGCCATATCGACGTGCCCGTCGATGCGTCGTGACGTCCGCGATTGGTTTTCTTCGTTGGCTTGAGAGTTGGTTTCGACAGCCATACCACCAAGACGACAAGTGCCACGGCAAGGATGAGGCATACCGCGACAACGATGCCCAGCCCCGTTTCGATATGAATCGGGTCCAGTGTGTCGAAATCGTTGCGAGACAAGGCGATGTGATTCATGCTTTGCCTCCCAAGGTGAGCGAGGACGGTGCTTTGAGCTGATTGCGTGTGAAGCGAGATAGGGATGCGGATACCATCTGTACGAATTCCCGGAACATACGTTCGCTTGAATCGGCACGGATCACTGTGGAACCGCAACGATTCAGCTCATGTCTGATGGACGCGGACAGATATTCGCGATGCGTGCGAACCTCCTGCGCCGTTTTGCCGGTGCGCAGGAATGCCGGAATGCGGCGGTCGCTGCCCGCGTCGAATACGTCGCGCGCATGGCTGTTGTCGAACGGATTAATGGTTGCGACATCGATGAGCACCATCGGATGGGTCCTTGCGATCCTGCGAATGGACTCCACATGACGTTCCTTAAGTGCGTGCTCATCGGTGGCGATCACCACCAACGCATCCCTGTCGCGAATGCGACGGGCGTATTCCAGCAAAGCGTCGATATCGCGAGGTTTGTTCCAATCACGCTGCAGCGCATTGTCCAACGTCTGTTCGAATTGCGTAAGTCCGCCATTGAATGGCACACGGGTGATCGAGCCTGAATCGCCGAATACTATGGACACTTCGTCACCACGACGCAGGCTGAGCGCCGCGAACATGCATAGGGCGTTGGCTGCGACCTGATGAACCTGTTCGCCGGAAACGCAGGTACCGGTCATTTCCTGTCCGACATCGAGCAAAAGCCAGGCGCGTGAAGTGGATGGGCGTTCGCGCTGCACCACCATGGGGCGGCCCACACGGGCGCTGGTCTTCCAATCAATCCGTTTTGCCTCGTCTCCAGGCTCATAGATGCGGATATCCATGACATCGTCGGCGCCGAAACGCTTGTCTGATGCGTGCGCACCCTCAAGAATACCGAGCGCCTTGCGAACCGTCGGCAGGCTCAACGTGGTTCCGAGGGCTTCGATCTTACTGCGGATCGGATCTTCGGAACGAATTGCGTCGATCATGGAACGGGAACCGCCTGAACGATCGAGTCCACGACCTGATCGCTGGTGACGCCGTCGGCAAGGGCCTCGAACGTGAGCAGGATGCGGTGGCGAAGCACTTCATGTGTGAAGGCTTTGACGTCTTCCGGAATCACATAGTCGCGGCCTTGCATCAACGCGTTGGCCTGTCCGATGCGAGTCAGCGCGATGGACGCGCGTGGCGAGGCTCCGAGACGCACTAGTGTGGACAATCCCTGCACCGGCTTGGTGCCGGCTCCTCGGGATGTGGCAGTGATATCGACCGCGTATTTCATGATTGCGTCGGACACATGCACGCGACGGGCCGCGGCGCGCAGGAATTCGACATCGCTGATGGACACGACGTCACCGGTGAGCGTTCGTGAATCAAAAGTGTCGGAGCCGCGGTGGGTGAGCATGGTGAGCATGCGCTGTTCCTCCTGCGCGGTCGGATACGTCATGACGGCTTTCATCATGAAACGGTCCATTTGCGCCTCAGGAAGGTTGAACGTGCCTTCCTCCTCGATTGGATTCTGTGTAGCGATGACCATGAACGGTTTCGGCAGTGCGATGCACTGGCCGCCGATGGTGGTGGCTCCTTCGGCCATGGCTTCAAGCATGGCCGATTGGGTTTTTGCGTTTGAACGGTTGATTTCGTCGAGCAGCACGAAGTTGGCGTGGATCGGGCCGATCTGCGTGGAGAACTTCTGCGTCGCGAAATCGAAGACCTGGGTGCCCACCAGATCGGATGGCATCAGATCAGGCGTGCATTGCACTCGCTTGAACGATCCGGACACGGAAGTCGCCAGCGTCTGCGCGGCCGTGGTCTTGGCCAGACCCGGTACGGATTCGATGAGAATATGTCCGCCTGCCACCAGCGTGGTGATCAGCGATTCACGCAGGTTGTCCTGTCCAACTAGGGTCTGCGCGAAGCGTGCGCGGATGCACGTGCCGAGCTGTTTCGCCCGGTTGATGTCCTCTGGGGGCAACGTGCTCGGTTTGGTGACGGCCGGCATTGGAACGGGGGTTGGTGTCGGTACCGGATTCTTCGGAGGGAATAAAGCCATAGTTGCTACTGTAACGGGTCAAGCTGACGGGAGGGACCAGTCCACAGGCTTTTCGCCTGCGGCGATGAGCGCTTGGTTGGCGCGGGAGAACGGTTTTGAACCGAAGAATCCGTATCGTGCGGACATAGGACTCGGATGAGGTGAGGCGATAATATATGCGTTGGTGAGCAGCGGTCCCAGCGTCTGCGCCTTGCGTCCCCACAGGATGGCGACCAAGGGTTTGATGCTGCCATCGGGATTGCGGCGGTTGTTAAGCGCTTTGATCGCCGCGTCGGTAACGATCTCCCACCCCTTGTCCTGATGGCTGCCGGGCTTGCCCGCTTCGACGGTCAGGCATCTGTTGAGCAGCATAACGCCTTGATTCGTCCAAGGCGTCAGATCGCCGTTCGTGGGCATGGGTACGCCGAGGTCATCCGTCAGCTCCTTGTATATATTGGTCAGACTACGAGGAATGGGCTGGACATCGGGCGCCACGCAGAAGCTCAGTCCCACCGGATGACCGGGGGTTGGGTAGGGGTCTTGGCCCACGATAAGCACCTTGATGCTGTCGAATGGGATGGTGAAGGCGCGCAGAATGTTCGCGCTGGCGGGAAGATACCGGCGTCCGGCTGCGATTTCGCCTCGAAGGAAATCGCCCATGCGGTGCACCTGTGGCTCGACCTCGGCGAGGGCATTCGCCCATCCGGGCTCCACGAGATCTTTCAATGGCTTGATGTTCGATTGTGTCATGCACCTTACTGTACGACGTGTTGCGGTCCTGACGACAGGGGTGGTTTGGTTTTCACGGGATGGTTTCACGAACGTTCGGAATAGGGGTGGGAATGCGGCTCGATTGTGTTCTGACTGAGGTGGTCGGTACACTTGGCAGATAAGTGTGTGAGAAACGAGGTTTGCAATATGGCTAAGCAGGACAAGGAGACCTACGATTCCTACGAGAAGGATGTGTACGACAATCCTCCGGCGGGACCCATGGGTGTTCACCGTGGCGCGCGTTCCGCGGCGTCCCGGGCCATGCCGTACGTCATTGTCATCATTGTGGCGCTGCTTGCTGGTTTGCTGTTCTGGAGCATTTACTCAGGTGAGATCAACAATCTGAAGATGCCGTGGTCGTCGCAGGAGAGCTCGACTACGGCAAATTCGGACGAGAGCAAGAGCAGCGAAAGTACGTCCGAATCCCAGTCCGATACCAAGTCCAGCGATGAGGCAGATGCGTCCAACACCGATTCGTCCGCCGACGCGCAGCAGAACGATGACGCGCAAAGTGACCAGAATTCCGATCAGACGGACAATGCGACTCCGCAGCAGGCTGTGAACACGGGTACTGAGGTTCGCGTCGTGAACGCGACGAATATCACCGGTTATGCGCAAAGCAAGGCCGACGTGCTGACCCAAGCCGGGTATACCAGTGTTTCTGCCAGCAATCCGACGGGAAACGTTCCTTCGCAGACCGTGGTCTGGTATCAGAACGAGACCGATAAGGCGACCGCCGAAAACGTCGCACAGACGCTGGGAATTTCGAATGTACAGCAAAGCGATGGACTCGTCACGCCAATCGTTGTGGTGTTGCTTGACTGAAAAACGCCGTTAGCGAAACAAAAAAGCCTTGTTCTTTTCCCAAGAACAAGGCTTTTTTGTTTTCCTTGGAATTCCAACGTTGATGGCTTATTTAGACGAACAATTCTTCTTGCTTACAGCGCAACTGGCGACATGGAGTTTGGCACTCTCGTCCTGAGAGTGCTAATCTGCCAATTAGCACTCGAGGAGTGAGAGTGATAACTGGCAGCTGACGGCTGGTGCGTTCTTCGCTTCGAAGGTGGGAATAATACCGTGTAGCCATATGTGGAGGAACAATGGCAAAGATCATTGCATACGACGACGAAGCTCGTCAGGGAATGCTCGCGGGCCTCGACAAGCTCGCTGATACCGTCAAGGTCACCCTCGGTCCGAAGGGCCGCAACGTGGTCCTCGACAAGACCTACGGCGCTCCGACCATCACCAACGATGGTGTCTCCATCGCCAAGGAAATCGACCTGGACGACCCGTACGAGCGCATCGGCGCCGAACTGGTCAAGGAAGTCGCCAAGAAGACCGATGACGTCGCTGGCGACGGCACCACCACCGCAACCGTGCTCGCCCAGTCCCTGGTGCACGAAGGCCTGAAGAACGTCACCGCCGGCTCCAACCCGATCGCTTTGCGTCGTGGTATCGAGAAGGCTTCCGAAGCCATCGTCAAGGAGCTTATCGCAGCTGCCAAGGACGTTGAGACCAAGGATCAGATCGCTGCTACCGCAACGATTTCCGCCGCCGATCCGGAAGTCGGCGAGAAGATCGCCGAAGCTCTTGACAAGGTTGGCCAGGACGGCGTCGTGACCGTTGAGGACAACAACCGCTTCGGCCTGGATCTGGACTTCACCGAAGGCATGCGTTTCGACAAGGGCTATATCGCTCCGTACTTCGTGACCAACGCCGAAGATCAGACCGCAGTGCTCGAAGAGCCGTACATCCTGCTGACCTCCGGCAAGGTGAGCTCTCAGCAGGACGTCGTGCACATCGCCGAGCTGGTCATGAAGACCGGCAAGCCGCTGCTGATCATCGCTGAAGACGTTGATGGTGAGGCTCTGCCGACCTTGATTCTGAACAACATCCGCGGCACCTTCAAGTCCTGCGCCGTCAAGGCTCCGGGCTTCGGCGATCGCCGTAAGGCCATGCTGCAGGATATGGCCATCCTGACCGGCGCCCAGGTTGTGTCCGACGAACTCGGCCTCAAGCTCGACTCCGTCGACATGTCCGTGCTCGGCACCGCCAAGAAGGTCATCGTCTCCAAGGACGAGACCACCATCGTGGCCGGCGGCGGCTCCAAGGAAGACGTGACTGCCCGTGTGGCTCAGATCCGTGCCGAAATCGCCAACACCGATTCAGACTACGATCGTGAGAAGCTGCAGGAGCGTCTGGCCAAGCTGGCTGGCGGCGTTGCCGTCATCAAGGTTGGCGCTGCCACCGAAGTCGAGGCCAAGGAACGCAAGCACCGCATCGAAGATGCCGTGCGCAACGCCAAGGCCGCCATCGAAGAAGGCCTGCTGCCGGGCGGCGGTGTCGCTCTGGTCCAGGCTGCAGCCAAGGCCGAGAGCGATGTCAAGCTCGAAGGCGACGAGGCAACCGGTGCCGCGATCGTGTTCCGCGCCATCGAAGCCCCGATCAAGCAGATCGCCGAAAACGCTGGACTGTCCGGCGACGTGGTGATCGACAAGGTTCGTTCCCTGCCTGACGGCCAGGGCCTGAACGCAGCCACCAACGAGTATGAGGACCTGCTGGCCGCCGGCGTCACCGACCCGGTCAAGGTCACCCGTTCCGCACTGCAGAACGCAGCTTCCATCGCTGGTCTGTTCCTGACCACCGAGGCTGTTGTGGCCAACAAGCCGGAACCGCCGGCAGCCGCTCCGGCCGCTGGCGCTGACATGGGCTACTGATCCAACGGTTCGGCAAAGCCTGACGGCATAAGCAAAAAGCTATAAGTGGAGTCCGTTTCCCATAGTGGACGCGGGCTCCACTTTTTGTTTGCGTCAGCTATTGCTTTGATTGCGTCGGAAGTACCTGCCGCTACTGCGCAAACAGACGTGATGCCTGCATTTCGGTTTCCGCATACAGTGCGGATGCCTGCGTCAGCGCATGCTGAATCGATTCGAGCGACTGCTCCATCTGCTGCTGGGCGGCACGCCATTGTTCCGCCACCGCATTGAACTGTGTGGCCGCTCCGCCCCTCCAGACGCTTTGCAGATTGTTGAGATTGGCGTACATGCCCTGCACCGACTGACGTATCGCTTGGATGGAGGCGTTTACCGCCGCGCTCGAGGATTGAATCTGCTCGCTGTCCACCTGAAACTGTGCCATGATGATCCTTTCGTTGCCAGGTACTTTTGTGTGCTCGGTTGGTACCGTTCGCTCGCACTTGACGTATCTGAACGGTAATGTGGACTGTATGGCAACAGTGAACGCGATGAATGGAAAAACCAGGGTTGTGGTCGGAGGACGTGCGAAAATGTGCCCAATCGGCGTGTCGCGACAACGGCAAAACTTCAGAAATCGTTGGAATGCAGCGGCTTGCATGCTTCTTTCTATGCTGTTGTGTTGTGCGATGATGTTGTGGATAACTCCCGTCGGCAGCGCGGAAGACAATACGGGCACCGGAATCACGGCCACGGAAAATATCACCGACACTGAGAATCTGCTCGGATCAAACGTCGCCGAGATCACGGATGCCATCAGCGCGACAAAGCAGGAAACGGGCGTCACCGTGCATTTGCTGTACCTGGCAAGTTTCAACACCGAAGAAAAACCTGCAAAATGGGCGAGCGCGCTGTTGGAATCACTTGATCCGAAACCGAATACGGTTTTGCTGGCGGTCGCTTCGAACGATGGCAATCTCGTGGTTGCCGTTTCGTCGAATTCCGACGAATGGTTGAAGAAGAAGTCGACGGTCGATGCGCTTTCCGATGCTGCGCAGAAACCTTTGATGGAAAGCACTCCGGATTGGTCGAAATCCGCAACCGATATGATGGATCAGATTGCGGTGCAGAAGAAGACCTCGACGTCGTCGCAGACCGTGCTGTTGGGTGTTGGCGGCATGATAGCCGTGCTGGTGCTGCTGATTGTGATTATGGTGGTGTTCCATATTCTGCGCAAGCGTGGCATCATCAAGCGCAAGGTGCGCAAGCATGCGGGAAGGCATGCCGCGATTACTGTGCGTTCCGAGCCGGTGAAGGCGTGGAGTGTCGATGGTGAGCTGTCCGTTGAAGCGCATGATGGAGAGCAGACGTCAAAGGAAGACTCAGAATCCGTTCAGGAAACATCCAGTGAACAGAGTGATGCTTAAAGCATGAGCAAGCCTATTGAAGCATCCATTGTCGTTGTTGACGACGAACCGTCCATCCGTGAGCTGTTGGTGGCATCCTTGCATTTTGCGGGTTTTGAAGTGAATACCGCGGCTTCGGGATCTGAAGCCATCGAAGTCATCGAGAAAATACAGCCTGATTTGATTGTGCTTGATGTGATGCTTCCGGATATCGACGGTTTCACGGTGACCCGTCGTATCCGGCAGGAAGGCATCACTACGCCGGTGCTGTATTTGACGGCTCGCGATGATACTCAAGACAAGGTCATGGGTTTGACCGTGGGGGGTGACGACTATGTGACCAAGCCGTTCAGTCTTGAGGAGGTCGTTGCGCGAATCCGTGCCATTCTGCGCCGTACCCAGGAGCAGGTTGAGGATGATCCGATTATCCGCGTCGCGGATCTGGAGATCAATGAGGATTCGCATGATGTGTCCCGTGCCGGACAGCCGATCGATTTGAGCCCCACCGAATACAAGTTGCTGCGTTATTTGATGGATAACGAGGGGCGTGTGCTCTCGAAGGCGCAGATTTTGGATCATGTGTGGCAGTACGATTGGGGCGGGGACGCCGCGATTGTTGAATCGTACATTTCATATCTGCGCAAGAAGGTCGACGGACTTACGGTGGAGGATGAGAACGGCGAGAAGCACAAGGTGGCTCCGCTTATCGAAACGAAGCGTGGCATCGGCTACATGATTCGTGCGCCGAAGAACTAAACGGTCCCGCGATGAGTCAGGATACCCGTCAGCCGTCGGCTGACCCGCAGAACACGCAGAAGAACGGCGGCCAGCCGCGTCCGCAACGTGTGCCTTGGCATCGGCGGATCGGCAGGAAGGTGCAGGCCATTCCGTTAAGCACCAAGCTGGTCACTTGCATCATTGTGTTGCTGACCATTGGCACTATCGGCATTTCCTTTTCCATTCGCACGCTTGTGGGCAATTATCTGCTACAGAAAACCGACACGCAGTTGGTGAATCAGGCGCAGATGATTTTCAATAGCATGGATTCGCTGGACAGCACCACGAGCGAGGATGGCCGGAGCTTGGTGAACACGTATTATGTCGAGGTGCGGGACAGCGAATACAAGCGTACCGGCGCTGGGTCGGTGCCTATGCTCCGTGAGGGCGTGGTGTCCGAGCCGAGTCTGCCTTCCGATGGCAGTATCGACGGGGTCACGCTCGGAGAGCCGTTCACCACACAGGCGGTGGTGCACGTTACCACCAGCAGGGTGCCGGATCATGCCATCATGCAGGCCGCACAGTCGCCGTGGCGTGTTGTGGCGCTGCCTTGGAGCGAGAAAACCAAAACGGGGCAGGTCAAAGATAGCGGCGTCGTGTTCATCGGATTGTCGCTTAGTGACCAGATCGACACGTCCAACACGTTGACGCGGTTCTGTGCCATGGTCGGCATCGCGGTGGTGTTGATCGGCGCCATTCTTGGCACCATCGTCGTGCAAAGCACGCTTGCTCCGCTGAAACGTATCGAGAAGACCGCTGCGAAGATTGCGGCAGGGGATTTGAGCCAACGTGTTCCCGATTTGCCGGAAAATACGGAAGTCGGATCGCTGTCCATGTCGCTGAACGCCATGCTGACGCGTATTGAGGAAAGCTTCCACGCGCAGGAGGAAACGACCGAGAAGATGAAACGGTTCGTTTCCGATGCCAGCCATGAGCTGCGCACTCCGCTTGCCGCGATTCACGGATATGCGGAGTTGTACAAAATGCAGCGTGACATGCCCGGAGCATTGGAACGTGCCGATGAGTCCATTGAACATATAGAAGCGTCCAGTGCGCGTATGACGGTGCTTGTCGAGGATTTGCTGTCATTGGCGCGGTTGGATGAAGGACGTGGCATCGATATCACCCAGCAGGTGAAGCTGACTTCCGTGGTCAATGATGCGGCTGATGATCTGCACGCGCTCGACCCGGATCGTGGCATCACCTGCGGCCAGGTGGTATTGCAGACGGGATCGGATATGGAACATCCTTCGCGTCTCGCCTTCCAGCCGGGAACCATGCCGGACATCACGTTGACCGGCGATGCATCCCGCTTGCGTCAGGTGGTCACGAACATTGTGGGCAACATCCATCGGTACACGCCGGCCGATTCCCCGGTTGAAGTGTCCATGGGCGTGCTTCCGGCGTCCATCAGCCCGGAATCATTGTCTCGCATGCCATCCAACGAGCAGTCGTTGCATCACCTTATCGAGGCCATCGAGGTGGGGCAATCCATGCAAGTCGGCATGAATTACGCAATTGTGCGATTCAGCGATCATGGTCCCGGCGTTCCCGCAGATGCACGCTCGAAGATCTTCGAACGGTTCTACACGGCGGATCCGTCCAGAGCACGACAGAAGGGCGGCACGGGTCTCGGCATGGCGATCGCCCAATCCGTGGTCAAGGCACACCATGGTTTCATCTGCGCTTCCGGCAGTGACGGGACTGGATTGACACTGACGGTAGTGCTTCCGGTGGCTCCTGTGGAACCACGTCCGTTGGCGCAGACCAGTGACGAACGCAAGGTCGACAAGCGTGGGCGCAGGCCGAAAAAACAATGATGCAAACATGCAAAAAGGCATGATTTGACGGTTGTTGGCGCAAGAGATGGTTACATATCCCACCTCTTGCGCTAAACTGTATCTTTGATTTGTAATCGGCGGACGATTGTTCTTTCGTTCGCCTGAAGGTATGTGGATTAAGTAAGAGTGAGGTGACAATGCCTAGCGGACGCGTTCGTTGGTTCGATGCGAACAAAGGCTATGGTTTTATTCAGAACGAGCAGGGTGCCGATGTGTTCCTGCCTGCAGCCGCCCTGCCGGAGGGCGTGAAGACGTTGCGTAAGGGTGCAAAAGTCGAGTATTCCGTGGTGGAGGGCCGCCGTGGTCCGCAGGCAATGGGCCTTACCCTTGTGGCATCCGCGCCGTCTCTGGTCAAAGCAACTCGACCGAAGCCGGATGATATGGCCGCCATTGTGGAGGATCTTATCAAGCTGCTGGATTCCGCGGGGAACCAGTTGCGCCGCCACCATTATCCGTCTCCGGCTGAAAGCAAGAAACTGGCCACGCTGATGCGCGCCGTGGCCGATAACTTCGACGTACAGGAATAATTCATGTCCGATACCACAATGGATCCCAAGGCGATCGCCCAGGCGGTGGCCATCGAAGTCGCCGATGAGGATGGCCAAGTCGGTGACTTCGTCGAAGCCATCGACTTGGGAGACAACGTTACTGATTTTCGTTTTGAAACCTGCATACGTGGGTATGAGGGATGGCAGTGGTCGGTGACGTTGTATCGCGATGCTGAGTTGGACCATTGGACGGTCAATGAGTCATCGCTGGTGCCTACCGACAAGGCGTTGCGCCCACCGGAATGGATTCCATGGAAGGATCGTCTTGAACCGACCGATTTGGCGGTGACCGATTCGATCGGCACCGATCCCGATGATCCACGTATGGAAGAGGGGTTCCGCAGAACTGAGCCCGTTGAGTCTGCCGAAAGCGTTTCCGACGATGTGCAGACCGTCGAAGCGGCGGACTGCGGCGACGATGCCGGGGCGGACGCTGACGTGGTTGACGGTTCGCAAGACGAGAATGCCGTAGCATCGGTGACCTCCGAAGAGGACATCGACGAGGCGGTTGAGGAATTCGATCTGTCCCGCAGGCACGTGCTCACGCCTTTGGGCCGTTCCCAGACCGCGAAACGCTGGTATGAGGGACCGCGCGGACCGAAATCGTTGTCCACCAAAACATCGGATGGCAATCCATGCTCGACGTGCGGATTCTTCATTCCTCTGAAAGGCGAACTGAATCTCCTGTTCGGCGTGTGCGCCAACAAGTGGAGTCCTGATGACGGTCGTGTCGTATCCATCGACCATGGCTGTGGCGAACATTCCGAAATCGAGCCGCCGGAACCGTCTCACTTGTGGGTGCAGTCGAAACCTGCATTTGACGACCTGCATATCGATATCATCGCGCAGGCGCCGCGTGATGAACGCGGTTCCGTCGAACTGATCGAGCAGCTGTCGGCGAATGAAGACGGCAATCCGAACGATGAGGAAGAAGCCTCCGAAGCCGATATCGAAGCCAATACCGTGGATGATGATGCGAATCAGGAGGAAGTGCTCGAACATACGGCCCAGCAGGATGAGCCGGAGGTGGAATCCACCGTTGATTTGAGCGATGACGAAGAGCCGGTTATCGTCGAATCCGAAGAGAATGAAGCGACGGATGCGGAACCCACCGAAGCCGAGGAAACGGACACTGCAGAGGAAAACGCTCCGGAAGCTGAGTAATCCTGTCTTATCGAGGATATGAAAGAAGTCCGTTCCCTATGTAAGGAAGCGGACTTCTTTCATATCCTCAAAGGTTTAGTGCACGACAGTGACGGTGCAGTCGGCGAAATTGACGATTTGCTTGGAGACGGAACCAAGGAAATGCGCGTCCAAGCCGGACAATCCACGGGAACCGACCACTAGATGGCGTGCGTAACGGGATGCCGCGATCAGCCCCTTCGCAGCGGAAATATGGAAGGCGTGCGATTCGATCTGGAAATCGTCGGGAATGCCGGCAGTGGGAATCTCAACCGAATCGAGCAGCTCGTCAAGAATGCGTTCCGCCCGTTCCTGACCGACGGCAATCGGCGCTATGGCGTTCTCATATCCCTCGATGACGCCAAGATCCTTGAGCTGCCAGCAGAACATCACCTGCAGGGGAGCGTGATGCAAAGCCGCCAGGTCGATAGCGAATCGCAAGGCGTGTCGCGAGGTTTCCGAACC